>Ga0326727_10000184_pt1 | contig 270975 bp, 227 predicted proteins | sample MB2enrmetagenome_FD_207643 | JGI IMG/M metagenome (GOLD analysis project Ga0326727, IMG submission 207643) | Lab enriched peat soil microbial communities from McLean, Ithaca, NY, United States - MB29MY | ecosystem: Environmental > Terrestrial > Soil > Wetlands > Peat | place: USA: New York... | reverse complement strand
ATAGGCCACGACCGCCGGCTGGAATTGTGGCGAAGCCAACGCTGCCAATTCTTCCTCGTCGCTGGTCGCCACCTCGACCGTCCGGGGAACATAGACTCGCGCCAAGGCGTTGGAATTGATCAAAACCGAATAGTCTTTCCAGCGAAACCGGGGATGAAACGACGTCAATGGAATACCCCGGAATATGGCGTAGCGAACATCCAACATGTCCATGACCGGCATTAGCTTGACGGAATCCGGCGGAATGGCTCTCCCTTTCGGTGCCATCAATTGAGTCGTGGCATAAGAAAATCCAACGTTCGGTTCCGCCGCTGTTTTCAAGAGGGTTACCATTCTCGCTGGATCAATTGCATCGTAACCCCTGATATCATTCAGTCCTTGCATCACGACGAGGGAGGCGGGCAGGCATTCGACGCAAATGACCCGGCCGGGAACAGATTGTGCGACTTCCCGCAAGGCCGGGATTTCCGGATAATAAAGGCTGGGATCGCATTGCGAACTGCGACCGTAGTCGAACCAGAGCAGGTCCCCCATCAATAGAACCGTCAGGACGGGAAAAAGCCGGGAGAGTTTTTGAAACCAGACCAGCAGCCAGCCGATAAACCCCAGGAGGCAAAATCCCGCCATGATAACGTAATGGCGGACAAACCATGCCTGAATCTGGCTTACATCCGTGGTGATTTGGGCAGAACTTAATTGCTGGCGGTAAACGTCATATTGGGCCTGGGTGGCGATCGGCCCGGGCAAGACGATGGAGCGATAAACACACCAGCCGCCCAGCGCAGCCAGCAGAACCGCCGGTAACCAAAACCACCAGCGTCGTTTGATCTGATTGTTCCAGAGAACGTCCAAACCAACAGCCGTCAGGGCGAGCATGGCAAACGAAGTCAGAAACACCAGCCGGTTATGCGACATCATGTTCAATCCGGGCAGACGCAACACGTCAACAAAAACTGGAACATCCAGACACCAGCTTAAACCCAGGAGTGCGAGAAAAACCCAGAATGCATTAAAGGAGCGATGCCGCCGGCTGCACCAAGCCAGGGGAGCAACCAACAGTGTGGCGAGAACGCCCGCATAGGCCGCGGTTGTGCTCTCCTGGAGATTGGGTTCGCCCCCGGAAAAAATAAAAGTGCTGCCCCGTTCACTGGATCCGTACAGGTCGGGCAATACGACTTGTGGCAATGCAAACAATCCCACGGGCGGGCGCTCCTCCGTGCCTTCACTGCGATGTCCCATGCGTGAACCGGTCCGGGCGTATTCGAGCAACGGCAAGGTGTGGGGAGCCGCCAACATAAATCCCAGGCCCCAGCCGGCCATCAACCTGGCTCCGGCCTTCCATAATTTGGGGTGAGGGATTTTCTCCAGATACGCGTCCACCAAACGCCAGACGGCATAAACGCCGGACCCGAATAGTACTTGTCCGGCCACGTCAATCTGTCCGCCGGTCAACACCAAAAAAGTTACGCCGCCCAGGCCCAGCGGGGCCAACGGATTCAACCCGCGCACGGTCTTGTCCACCAACAGCAATATCCAGGGCAGCCAATAGACTGACCAGACCATCAGTGTGCCCTGCCAAAGCGCAAAAAATGCCGTTAACGGATATAACCAGGCGCCAACGGCCGACGGCCAAAAATTGACCTGCAAGGCCTGCCGGCAAAAGCAATACATTCCGAGGCCTCCCACCAATGCCGCGAAAAGTTGCGCCCACGCCAGGATTACCGGCGATGAGGTGCAGCATTCCAGAAGCAGAAAAAGCGAATACTTCGGCCACACGGAAGGGGCGCCGCCGTATTGATAAGGAACCCACAACGGAAGCCGGCCCTGGTGAAGTTCGGAAACTGCAAACCGCCGCGCCGGTTCAAACTGGGTGACCAGGTCGAACAACATTTTGTCGTGCGGCACGATTTGCGCCGTTTCCGGCGACGGCGGAATGTAAAAACCCGGCTGGGTGAGCAGATCCAGGGGCAGCAGGAGTTTTTTCCCGATCAACGAAGGGCCGTATAAAATTGCCTGCCCCAAAATGATGCCGGCAATAACCACCAGCAGGGCCGGGACTTTTCTGTTTATCAATTTTTGATTTCCGCTGGTCATTGATGAAATCGTTGCCGCAAGAATCAATCAGAAGAACGGATTGTGCGCCTTTTCCTCCGCCACGGTTGTCAGCGGGCCGTGGCCGGGACAAATCAGCGTCTCCGGCGGCAGGGTGAGAATTTGTTCGCGCACCTTTTGCCGCGCTAAATCCCACGACTGGTTGCCGCGTCCGATGGACCCGGCAAAAATTGCATCGCCGACGATGGCCACGTGGGGCGCGTCTTCCTGCCAGTTGCCAACAAGGTAAGTCACCCCGTCCTCCGCATGGCCGGGGGTTTCGCGGTGGGTCACGCGCAATCCGCCGAGCGGGACAATTTCGCTGGGCTTGTTACGCTGGTCCACCGGCGCGCTTTTCGAACCGGAATGGACGCGCGCTTTCGGCCACGCCTCGCGGATTTTGGGCAGCGCTTCCACATGGTCCCAATGCGAATGGGTGATGAAAATATGGCGAAGCTGAAGCTGGTTTTCGGCGATGCAATCAAGGATGGGCTTCGCGTCCAGACCGGTGTCGAACAGCGCCGCATCCCGCGTGACCTCGTCCCAGACGAGGTAACAATTCACGGTCAGGCCCTCCCCGGCGGTGGTGAACACGCGCAGTTCGCGCCACCGGCTCAAATCCTTTGGCGCCGGCAACCAGCCGTCGGCGATGGCGGCGAGCCGGGCCGGGTTCAGCCCGATGAGATTGGCCAGCGCCGCAAAATCCGGCCGCGGGCCGGCCCGACCGGTTTCCTCCAGGGCGGACAGTTCCGCTTCGGAAATGCCGGCGGCGTTTGCCGCCGTTGTGGCGGAAACACCGCTCATCGCCCGCGCCTTGCGAATAATGTCACCGAGATGATCTTCAAGATTCATGCCGGAACGGTAACGGGCGGGGCCGATAACTGCAAGTATGTGACTTGACGGCGGCAAATGGTATGTTAGGAATGGAGCGGGGTTCCAACCTGCATGTTTCCGTTTCGCCCAAAGTTAGACAAAGAACGCGACCGTTTCTACCTGCTGCCCGGCATGGGTGGACGGGAAGCCCGGCGCAAACATCTCTATTTTGTCAAGTTGTCCGCCGTCATCGCACTGGGGCTGTCAGCGATTCTGGCGGCGTTGATGTATTTATTGAATCGGTTTCTCTTTTGAGCGGCGCGCTTGACCCGTCGGGGTTTGTTGTTAGCATGCCCGCCGATGTTGATGAAGTTTTTCCGTTTCATTGCCATGCTGTCGGCGGCTGCCGGCCTTATCGCGCCGTTGCATGCGGAATTGGTCGATGCCATCAAGGTGGTGGTAAACAACGGCGTGGTCACGTATGCGGAAGTCGAGGACTTCGTTGCGCCGGCGGTCCAGGCCCTGCAACGCGAATATATCGGCCAGCCGGAAATGTTCCGCCAGAAACTTGACGACGCCCTCAATGACGGCCAGGAGCAATTGATCGAGCGGCAGTTGATTCTGCACGACTTCGAAGTGGAATACCGCGGGCTGCCCGATACCGTCGTGGACGAGATGGTCAATGACCGTATCCGCGAACGGTTCGGCGACCGCGTCACCCTGATGAAAACGCTTCAGGCGCAGGGAATGACGTACGAGAAATTCCGCAAAGACGTGCGCGATCAGTGGGTCGTGGCCCAGTTGCGGCTGAGATGCATTTCGCCGGATAAAATCATCATCTCGCCCTACAAGGTTGAAACGTATTACCTCGCCCACCAAGACGATTTCAAGGTCGAGGACGAGGTCAAGTTGCGCATGATCGTGCTCAATAAAACTTCCAGCGATGACACCAACACGCCGGCCCTGGCCAATGAAATTCTCACCCAAATCAAGGGCGGCGCGACGTTCCAGGAAATGGCCTCCGTTTATTCGCAGGATTCGCAGCGCAGCCAGGGCGGCGACCGGGGGTGGGTTGACCGCTCGTTTTTGCGCAAGGAACTTGCCGACGTCGCCTTCACCCTCAAACCCGGCCAGGTCAGCGACGTGATTGATCTGCCCGAGGCCTGTTACCTCATGTTGGTCGAGCAGTCGCGCCCCGCCCACGTCAAACCGCTCAACGAAGTGCGCGACGACGTGGAAATGACTCTGCGTACCCAGATGCAGAAGCAGCTCGAACAGCAGTGGATTGCCAGGTTGAAACAGAAAACGTTTATCCGCTTGTTCTAATTTTCCTTGCGGGTCGGGAATGCCCGCGCTCAACTCCCAACATGACTGGCTGGATTGGCATCTCACTCGGCGATGTTACCGGTATCGGTCCTGAGGTCACCCTCAAGGCCATCGCCGCCGAGGCCACGAGCGACCGAACGCGCTACCTGCTGATTGGCGACCGGGATTGCGCGCTGCGCCTCAACCAAAAGTCCGGACTCAACCTGCCGTTGAAGAATTTCACCAACTACCGCGAACCCGGACGGCTTTTTGTCACGAATCCATCGGCTAAACCGCTGCCGAAAAAATTGCCCGCCGGTTCACCCGCCGCCGCCCGTGCCGCCGTAGCGGCGCTGCGTGACGGCGCCGAACGCTGCCTCCGCCGTGAATTGGATGCGCTCGTCACCGCACCGGTCAACAAGGAAGCCATCATCCGCGCCGGCCACAAAAATTTTGTCGGGCAAACGGAATTTCTCTCCGGGCTTGCCCGAGTCAAACGCACCGCGATGATGTTGCTCGGCCACGATGAACGGGGGCGCTGGTTGCGCGTGGCGCTGGCCACCATCCACACTTCCATTAAATCCGTTCCCCGGAAATTGACGGCGGGAAAAATTTCGCTGGCCATTGAGCTGGCGGCGCAGGCCTGCCGTGATTTGCAGTTGCCACGGGCGCGGGTGGCCGTCTGTGGCTTGAACCCGCACGCGGGCGAAGGCGGGGAATTTGGCGACGAAGAAATTAAAACCATCACGCCGACGGTTCGCGCCGCGCAAAAACGCGGACTCGATGTCGTCGGTCCGCTGAGCGGCGACACGGTATTTCATTACGCCTTGCAAGGAGATTTCGACGCCGTGGTGGCCATGTACCATGACCAGGGGCTGGCGCCATTAAAGGCTGTGGCATTTGACACTGGCGTGAACTGGACGCTGGGCTTGCCGTTCATCCGCACCTCGCCCGACCACGGCACGGCTTACGACATCGCCGGAAAAGGAATTGCCAACCCGTCGTCCATGATTTCCGCCATCCGGCTGGCGAAACAACTGGCGACGAGTAAAAGGTAGGGCCGCGCTGCTGCGCGGCCGGCGGTGCAGCAGCACCGCCCTACCGTCATCCAATCAACTCCCGTATCTTCGCTTTGATTTCCCCGCCGCGCATCAGCGATTCGCCCACCAGAATCGCGCTCGCACCGCATTGTTTCAATCGTTCCACGTCGGCGCGCGTGTGAATGCCGCTTTCGGCCACCAGCAGTGACGAGTGATGAGTGGCGGGTGACGAGAACAGCTTCGCTGCAATTTTTTCGGTTGTAGCCAGGTCCACTTTGAACGTTTTCAAATTGCGATTGTTGACGCCGATGAGCTTCGCGCCGATTTTCAACGCCCGGGCCAATTCTTTCTCGTCGTGCACTTCCACCAGCGCCGCCAGACCGGCTTCGGTCGCCAGCGAATGGAATTTTTTCAGCCGTTCATCGTCCAAAATGGCCACGATGAGCAGGATGGCGTCGGCGCCCCATTCGATGGCTTCGAGAATCTGGCGTTCGTCGATGATGAAATCCTTGCGCAGCAGCGGCAATTTGACCGCCGCGCGAATTTGCCGGAGATAATCGAGCGAGCCCTGGAAAAATTTCTCGTCCGTCAGCACCGACAGACAACTGGCGCCGGCCGCCTCATATTCCTTCGCGATGCGGACGGGATCGAAATCTTTGCAAATCACACCCGCGGACGGCGACGCTTTCTTTACCTCGGCGATGAGCGCAATTGAATTGTGGCAGCCGACGTGAGGAGGCTTTGATTGCTTTCCGCTTTCCGCTTTCCGCTTTCCGCTTTTAGTTTGAGCCTCGTCGCCTCGTCTCCTACAAGATTTCAGCGCGGCGATAAAATCCCGCCGTTCGCCGTGCTCAAGCAGCGCGTCGCGCAAATCGCCGGCAGCGATGGTCCACGCGGGCAGCTTCGCCACCTCGCGTTTCTTTTGCTCAACGATGGTGTCAAGAATGGACATGGTAAAATGACTAATGACTAAATCCTAATGACGAAAGAATGACGAAGCACTAATTCCCAAAAGTGTGGGCCGGTTACCATTTGAGCATTTGGACATTCTTTAGTCATTCGTCATTATGGTTTAGAAATTTATTCCTCCTCATCCTTGACGCCTTGCATTCGTTTCGTCGGACAGCCGGCGCGGAGCCAGCCGTTCACAAACGCGTCCAGGTCGCCGTCCATCACCGCCTGCACGTTGCTGGTTTCCACACCGGTGCGCAAATCTTTCACCATGCGATACGGCTGGAAGACGTAGCTGCGAATCTGGTTGCCCCACGAAATGCTGCCTTTCTCGCCGTAAAAACGCTCCATGTCGGCCTTCGCCGCGTCCAGCCGCTGCGCGTAAATGCGAGACAACAACAGCCGCATGGCCGTGGCGCGGTTCTGGTGCTGTGACCGCTGGGTTTGCGACGCCACCACCAACCCGGTCGGAATGTGTGTAATGCGCACGGCGGTTTCCACCTTGTTCACGTTCTGGCCGCCCTTGCCGCCGGAACGGAATGTGTCAATTTGGAATTCGTTCGGGGGAATGGTAATTTCCTCGTCGTTCTCTTCGATTTCCGCAATTACGTCCACGCTGGCGAAGCTGGTATGGCGCCGTTTGTTGGCGTCGAACGGCGAGATGCGCACCAGCCGGTGCACGCCGCGTTCGGCCTTGGCAAAGCCGTAGGCGTTTTCACCTTGAATCAGCATCGTGATGCTCTTGAGTCCGGCGCCTTCGCCGGGCAGCGCGTCGGTCACTTCCACCTCCCAGCCGCGGGACTCGGCCCAGCGCTGGTACATGCGCGACAGCATCTCTGCCCAGTCCTGAGCCTCGGTGCCGCCGGCGCCGGCGTTGATACTCAGGATGCAATTCTTCCGGTCGTGCGGGCCGCTGAGAAAGACACGCAATTCCAGCAACTCCAGGTCCTTGGAAAACCTGGCGAGGTCGCGCGTCAGTTCCTGTTCCACCCGCGCCTGCGCGTCGGTCGGTTCGGCCTCGCCCAGTTCGAGCATGACGCGGAAATCTTCCAACTGCTTCTCGGCCTGGAGGAGCGGCTCGATTTTGTTGCGGAGGGAATTGGCCTCGTCAATCAGGCCCTGCGCTTTTTCGCGGTTGTTCCAGAAATTGTCGGCAGCCATGAGCGTGTTGAGTTCGCCCAGGCGTTTTTGCGCGGCGGGTACGTCAAAGAAACCTCCGCAGATGCGTGAGTTTCCCGGCGGCGTTGGCAATGTCGGTTTTGACCGTTTCAAACATGGTCGTGAAGAATACCGAATTCAGAATCCGGAATCCAGAAGGGAAAAGCGGGTTTGACGCGAATCGCGCGAATTGAAACGGGTAGGGCGCGATGTCCTTCCCCCGGAGGGGCGAGTTCCACGAGCCCCTGTATTTGGGTGAAACGTGAAGATGGGGGCTCGCGGAGCTCGCCCCTCCGAAATGAAACGGCGGCGCGTTCGGAGAACGCGCCCTACCTATGGAATCACCAGCCGGTTGGTGGCGGCGCCCAAGAGCCGATTCAAGCCATCGTTGGAGACTTGGTCAACATGGCCGTCAGCAAAACCGATATTGCCATAACCTTTATGCCGGTCTTTGGTCCACGCAATATGGCTATTGATCGTCAACGTCAGGATTCCCGGCTGAACCGGCTTGCCATCAACCAGCAGATTGTCATCGCCGTCCAAAATCATTTGTGGATTGCGTTCATCGGCGTCTAACCCGATGAAATAACTGATGTTGGAATTTTGGAGGGTGAAAAAATTAGTCGCCCAATGATGGTAACCATCTTCCGGACAAAGCAGGACTCTGGGAGTGGCTAATTCGTTGGACATAACCTGAAAACAAGCGGCGACATTTCCGGTGACGACCAATTCTAGCGCACCGCCATTCGCCGCCGAAACCGACATCGGATATTTATTGTCGTGATCACCTTCCCAAATATGAAATGCAACACCGATTTGCTTCAAGCAACTGACACAATTAATGCGGCTTGATTTCCGTTTTGCCGCAGCCAGTGCCGGCAAAAAAAGAGCCGCCAGGATTACTACGGCAGCGATTATGACCAGCACTTCGATTCTGGTCAGTGCCCGGATTCGTTGAGGGGAAAGGCGCGGTTTCATGGCCGCAACCGGTCTTATTTGCCGTTGCCGGAGTTAATCGCCACCCACGCCATGTACAGCAGAACCGCAATGATGATCACTCCCACGCTGACGGCGACCCAGAAGTAAACCCCGCTCCGGTTGCGCTTTTTGGAAAATTCCTTGCTGGTATCGAAACCCGGCGGACGGCCGCCGCCCTCCAGTTCGCTCATGCTGACGCCGCGCGGCACGACCATGGTGGCTTCCGCCTGTCGTTTGGGTTGGGCCGGCGCAGGGGCGGCACCGGGAGCATCGAGCTTCAATTCCACGTTGCCCAGCCGGAGGGTCTGGCCGGGTTTTAAAGCACTTTCGGTGATTTGTTCGCCGTTGATGAACGTGCCGTTGGTCGAATTCAAGTCTTTGATGACGACATCGTTGCCTCGCAACAGCACTTCGCAATGGTGGCTGGAAATGGAGGGCTCGGCGATCTGAAACATGTTGTCCTCGACACGGCCAATCGTGGTACGATCCACGTTCAGCTCATGTTCGCGGCCCGTCACGGGCAGGCCTGGGGTCAGAATTACAAGTTTGGCCATGGACTTACGATAATCCGATTATGGTCACGTCACGTTTCAAGTCAAATCGAAATCTACGAAAATGATTTTTTACCCCCGTCGCTCAATCAGCGCGCGGAATTCCGCAAACAGCGGCGTGGAATCGTGCGGGCCGGGCGATGCTTCCGGATGATATTGCACGCAAAAAACCGGCTTGGTTTTATGGCGCAGGCCCTCGACCGTCTGATCGTTCAAATTGATGCGATTCACCGCCACGCCCGACGGCAGCGATTTCGCGTCCACGGCAAACCCGTGGTTTTGGGACGTGATTTCGACCCGGCCGGTTTCCAAATCCTTCACCGGCTGGTTGGCGCCGCGATGGCCGAACTTGAGCTTGAAAGTTTTTCCGCCGAAAGCCTGGCCGATAATTTGGTGACCGAGGCAGATGCCGAAGACCGGCACACCGCTGTCCATCAGCGTTTTGACTTCACGCACGATGTAGTCGAGTGCCGCGGGGTCGCCAGGGCCGTTGGACAGGAAAATGCCCGCCGGCTTGTGTTTGAGCGCGTCGGCCGCGGCCACCGCGGCCGGCAAGACCTGCACGCGGAAACCATGCTGCCGCAGTCGGCGCAAGATGTTGTATTTCATCCCGTAATCGAAGGCGACGATGGGAATGTCTGCCGGCGGCAGCGGCTGGCGCAATTGCCGCGCGTTAGCCGATTCATTGCCGATCGTCAGCTTGAAGCTGGCGCTCTGCTCGTCGTTTTCATCCCAGCGGAACGCCTCTTTGTGGGTGACTTCTTTGACCAAATCCACGCCCACGAAAACAAATTCCTTTGCGCGCTTGACGGCTTCCTTGTCCGAAACGTCCTCGGTGGAAATGAAACCGTTCATCGCACCACGCACACGGAGTTTTTTGGTCAGAGCGCGGGTGTCAACGCCCTGAATGCCGGGGATGCCGTTTTTCTTGAGGTATTCCGCCAGCGGCAAATCCGCGCGCCAGTTGCTGACTACCGGCGAGAGTTCCCGGATGACAAATCCGGCCACGTGCGGCCGCCACGATTCCACGTCCACCTCGTTGACACCGTAATTGCCGATGTGCGGATAGGTCATCGTAACAATCTGGGCCTTGTAGGACGGATCAGTGAGGATTTCCTGGTAGCCGGTCATGGATGTGTTGAAGCAGACCTCGCCGCACGCGGAGGAGCGCGCGCCGAAGCCCTGCCCGTGAAAAACGGAACCGTCTTCCAATGCCAGAATTGCTTTCATTTTCGGTAAACGACCGCGCGCGATGCTAGGCGAGCGCCGCTGCGGGTCAAGTGCGAAGCCGGATGTTTACTTAGCCACCGCCTCGGCCTGTTCCGCCCAGACTTTTTTCCCGCCGACGATGGTGACCACCGCCCGGCCCTTGAGTTTCCAGCCGAAGAAGGGACTGTTTGACGATTTGCTCGCGGAATCGCTGGGCGCGAAAACCCATTCCCGGTCCGGATCAAAGACGGTCACGTCGGCATCCGCACCCACGCCCAGCGTGCCTTTGGGCAGGTTGAGCAATCGCGCCGGATTGACTGTGTATTTTGCGATCATATCGGCCAGCGGCAGATGTTTGGTATGGACCAATTGCATGAGCGCCAGAGCCAGTTCCGTTTCCAGACCGGTGATGCCGAACGGCGCGTAGTCGAATTCCACTTCTTTCTCGTAATTGCAGTGCGGCGCGTGGTCGCTGCACAAAATTTCAATCGTCCCGTCCGCCAGCCCTTCCAAAATCGCCTCGCGGTCGCGCGCGGAGCGCAACGGCGGATTCATTTTGAAGTTGGTGTCATAGGCGGGCCATTCCGGAAGCTCGTCCTGAAACTCCGCCAGCATTTTTCCATCGTTGGCCCAAAATCGGGTGCCGCCGGCCACCGCGGTGTCGGTGAGCGTGAAGTGGTGCGGGCAAGCCTCGCCGGAAATCGACACGCCGCGCTGCTTCGCCTCGCGCAGCCGGGCGACGCTGCCCGCCGCGCTGAGATGCTGGCAATGGATGCGTGCGCCGGTGAGCTCGGCCAGCAGAATGTTGCGCGCCACGATGGTTTCCTCGCCCGCCGCCGGCCAGCCGCGCAAACCGAGCGCGAGGCTCCAGTATCCCTCGTGCATCACGCCATCGGTCACGAGCGAATAATCCTGGCAATGGTCCATCACCGGCAGATCGAACATTTTTGCGTATTCGAGCGCGCGGCGCATGAGCTCGTTGTTCTGCACGCAATGGCCGTCGTCCGTAATGGCCACCACACCGGCGCGTTTCAGTCCGCCGATGGGCGCGAGTTCCTCGCCGGCGATGTTTTTGGTGATGGCGCCGGCGACAAAGACGTTCACGACGCCTTGCTGGGCGGCGCGTTCGTGGATGAGCGCGACCGTCCCGGCGTTGTCGATCGCGGGCGACGTATTCGGCATGCAGACGACGGAGGTGAACCCGCCGCGCGCGGCGGCGGCGGTGCCGGTGGCGATGGTTTCCTTGGCCGTCTGGCCCGGCTCGCGCAAATGCACGTGCAGGTCAATCAGACCGGGACAAACAATTTTCCCTTTCGCGTCAAATCTTTCAGCGTCGCGGGGCGCTTGCTGCATCGCCTCCGGGCCAATCGCCGTGATTTTGCCTTCGGAGATTAAAAGGTCGATTTTGGCGTCGAGACGGTTGGCCGGATCCACGACGCGTCCGCCGGTGAGAAGCAACGCTGCCATGCGCGTCAGGTTACACGCGTGGAATTGACAAGGCAAGCGCAAGGATTATGCTAGCAACCTGTTGCAAGTCCTGCGGGTTCGCGGGCTTGTCGCGCCGAATCCCGCAATGCGGGAGCAGGCGGGCGTAGTTCAATGGTAGAACGGAAGCCTTCCAAGCTTCACACGTGGGTTCGATTCCCATCGCCCGCTCCACCATCCGGCCCTCTTGGCACGAAACCCGCTGAGGATTGTTCAAAACCAATTGATTTCATGGCCAAGCCAACCACACCCGTCACGTTGAGCATGGAACAGATTGGCGAGTTGAACGAAAAACTCTCCACCCTGCGCCATGACCTGAACAACAGCCTCTCGCTGATTGCCGCTACCGTAACCCTGATTCGCCGCCGGCCGAACGTCACGGAGCAAACCTGGAATGCGCTGGCCGAACAACCGCGCAAAATCAGCGAGTCTTTCTCCCAATTCTCCCGCGACCTGGAGACGGCGCTCCGCATCTTACGGGACTGACTGTCCGGAAACCGCCGGCTTTTGGCTTTGGCCGGGACCGGTTTTTTGGCAGACTCGCGCGCGATGGAATCAACCGAAGCGGAATTGATTGCCGCAGTGTTGCGCGGCGATGCCGCCAGTTTCGAACCGCTGGTGCAAAAGTATTCGCCGCGGGTCTTTGCCACCGCCCGGCGGTATGCGCGCCGTGAAAGCGAAGTGGAGGACATCGCCCAGGAAGTCTGGCTCAAGGCGTTCGACAAACTCGGAAGTTTCCGCGGCGAAGCCCCGTTTGAACACTGGCTCATGCGGCTGGCGGTGCGGACGTGCTACGATTTTTTGCGCGCCCACCGGCGCAATCGCGAATCGTCGTTTACGGATTTGACCGAGCCGGAAAACGACTGGCTGGAGCGGTTCGCGGCGCAACCGGAAACCGCCTCGGAAAGCGCGGACGCGGCCAGGCTGCTCGTCGCCCGCGTTCTGGAACAACTCTCGCCTCCGTCGCGGTTGATCATTACGTTGCTCGAAATCGAAGACCGGTCGGTCAAAGAAATCGCCCACCTCACCGGCTGGTCGGTGCCGCTGGTGAAAGTGCGGGCGTTCCGGGCGCGGGCGGAAATGCGCAAGGTCCTCGGCCGGATTACCACCGACAAGTACCTGTAACCTGGCATGGCCTGACATCGTCTAAAAATCCGGGTTTGTATGAACATCGCCGAATTACAAGCAAAACTGCTCGCCGCCGCCCGCGCCAACCCGCCGGGCGACCGCGTACCGTATGCCTTTGAAAAGCGTGTGACGGCCCTGCTGGCGGCCCGGCCCGCAACCGATCCGCTGGTTTTGTGGGTGCGTGGGCTTTGGTGGGCGGCGGTGTCCTGCGCGGCCATTGCCCTGTTGTGCAGCGCGTGGGCGTTTTTCCATCCGCCAACTTCAACCGGCGTCAGCGATCTTTCCCAGAATTTTGAAAACACGCTGCTGGCGTCCGTGGACCAGGGCGATCAAATCCAATGAATACCTTAAAAATCATTCTGGCCACGGTGATCATTTTTGGCGCGGGAGTCATTACCGGAGGCTTGCTCGTCAAAAACGCGGTGGAATCGCGCCCCAAAGACCTTCCGCCCCCGACGGCCGAAGCGGCGCCCCATCCCCAGGCCAACAATCCCGAGCCGGACCAGTCGTTCGCGCCGGAACTGCTCCGACCGCGCCCGCCGGAAATGCTCGGCAAACAATTCGTGCAGCAGCTCGACAAGAAACTTCTGCTAACGCCGGAACAACGGCTCGTCATTGGGAAAATTGTCGCCGAAGGCCAGGAACGCAACCACGAGATCTGGACCAATGTTGCACCGGAGCTGCGCCGGGTGTTGCAGGATGTCCGGCAGCAGATTCGCGATCAACTCACACCGGACCAGCGGAAAAAGTATGAAGAATTGCTGAAGCGATTTCGTCCGGCAGGACATCATCCGCAGCCGTCCGCCGGCCTGCCACCGGCCACCAATGAACCGCCCGGATTGGAGTCAACAACCAATCCGCCGCCGGCCCAGTGAGGTTTATTTTCCGTTCAGCAACGCGCTGATTTTTTTGCGCAATTCGCTGGTGACCGAATCCATGGAACGGTTGGCATCCACGACGTTGAAACCGTAGGTCTTCTGCAAACGCCGGAAGACGCCCTGGATGGCAGTCTGATATTTCACAAAACTGTCGAACATGTCGCGCGACAGCCCGAGGTCCATGCCGCTTTCCCAGTAATCCAGCGTCGCGTTTTTGGCGAGATTGCGCTGCACCAGTTCCTCCGGTTCAACGGATAGGTAGAACACCGCATCGGGTTCGAGCGCGATGCCGTAAAGATTTTTCAACCACGGCTCATCCATGCCGCGCACCATGTCGCGCGCCATGAGCGTGTAAATGTAACGGTCGGACAGCACGATGAACCCCGCCTTGAGCGCCGGCAGAATGATGTTTTCCAACTGGTCGGCGAAATCCGTGGCGTAAAACAAGCTCAACGTCGTCCGGCTCAAAATATTCCCTTCCTGCGCCTCTTCAAGTTCAGCGCTGACAAGCGTGGAGCGTTTCAAGCCCACCTGCACCGTCGCATGGCCGATGGTCTCCAGCCAGTTCACCAGCCGCACAATTTGCGTGGACCGGCCCGAGCCATCCGCGCCCTCAACGACAATCAGCCTGCCGGTGAGTTCCTCGAGGCAGACGCCGGGAATGCCGTTACCGTAAAACCGGCGGTGGGGTTTGGTGTTTTCGGAATGGTTTTTCATGCGGCGGAATCCTCCTCCACTTCAACCGCCGGGCCTTCGGTCGGAACCGGTGGCGGCAACGGCAACGGGCTGCGGCGCCGGAACTTTTTCAGTTCAATGCGCTCCCCCACCAGCCGGCGCACCTGCGCCTGCTGGGTTTCCACGTTCTGGTTGGCGTCCATCACCATGAAATTGAATTCGCCGCTGATGGCCATGTATTGCTCCAAAATGCGCCCCTGGAAAAGGCGGAAACTTTCGTAGGGATCCTTCGACAAACCCAGGTCCATGCCCGCCTCGAAAAATTTCAGCTTCGGCCGGCCTTCGAGGATGCGGTTGAGCGACACCTCCAAGTCCGCCTTGAAAAAGAACGTCAGGTCAGGTTGGGCCGCAAAGCTGTAAATGCCGCGCACCCAGTCGGGCGGGCAGCCGCGCGTGACGTCCCGCGCAAAGGCGGTGAAGATGTAACGGTCGCACAAGACCACGTACCCCGCGCGCAACAGCGGCAGCAGATGGCGCTCATAACGGTCGGCAAAATCCGTGGCGTGAATCAGACTGAACGTCGTGGGCGTGAGCAGTTCGCGTTTCTTGCCCTTGCTTGTGGCCGACTTCACCAGCTCCGACGAGTTCCATTCGCTGAAATAGACCTTGATGCCCTCGGCCTCCAGCCAGCGCTTGAGCAGATAAATCTGGGTGGACTTGCCCGACCCGTCGAGGCCCTCGACGGCAATCAGCCGTCCCGGAAAATTCAACTCGGCAAACGTTTTCATCATTCAGAATGAACGCGGTTTTTTATTCTACGCAATCCGGCGCCGCTCACAAGCGCAAGTTAATAACAGAAATCCGGCCGCCGGCCTTGTTAAATTCAGGTGACGATCGCCGGGAAGGCATCTTATTGCCTTGTGATTGCATTAACACCGGGCTTCAGCCCGGTGCGGAACGGTAAAAGACACGGTCGAGCCGTTTAAACGGCTTAACCAGCAGGCACACGGCGCATGTGCCCAAAACGGTTGAAACCGTTTCTGCTGATCTCATCTGCGCGGCACCCGGCTGAAGCCGGGTGTTACTGAGAGCAAAACCCATTACAAAAAATCCAGACACGTCGCGTTTAAACCGTTCCACAAATTACCTTGTTCACATTGTAACCGCCGTTTATGTTTAGCTCGCGCGCCCCCTCCGGGGGGCGTGTGTTATGCAAACACGGAGCGAAATCGGCTACGATTCCAAGATTGAAGGCGACGTCATCGTCACCCGGATTGACGCGGCCTTGAATTGGTTTCGCAAAAATTCGCTCTGGCCCATGCCCATGGGACTGGCCTGTTGCGCCATCGAACTGATGGCCGGCGGCGCCAGCCGGTTCGATATTTCCCGGTTCGGCTCGGAGGTGATGCGGTTCTCGCCGCGGCAATCCGACGTGATGATCGTGGCCGGCACCGTCACCTACAAAATGGCGACGGCGGTCAAGCGCATTTACGACCAGATGGCCGAGCCGAAATGGGTCATCGCCATGGGCGCCTGCGCCTCCACCGGCGGTATGTATCGCAGCTACTCCGTCTTGCAGGGAGTGGACCGCATTGTCCCCGTAGATGTTTACGTAGCCGGCTGTCCGCCCCGGCCCGAAGCCCTGCTTGATGCGCTGATCAAACTGCAAAACCAGATACAGCACGAGCCGTTGCTGGCCACGCTCAAGAAAGCCGGCTGATTTCCCACCCGTGACCGCCCTCGACTTCGCCAACCAGCTCAAAGCCAAATTCGGCGACCTGCTCTCCGAACCGGCGGAATTTCGCGGCGAAATCTCGCTCAAAGTCGCCGATGCCGAACGCATCGTCGAAATCTGCGCGTTTGCGAAGAAGAATTTGGGCTTCGATTACCTCGTGGACATCACCAGCCTCGACAACTACGGCGAAGACCCGCGCTGGACGATTGTTTATCATCTCTACGGCCTCGCGCATCGCTGTTACCTGCGGCTGATACTGGCCGTGAGCGAGGAAAAATCTGAATTGCCCACCGTCACCGGCGTGTGGCGCACCGCCGACTGGCACGAGCGTGAAATCTACGACATGATGGGCATCCGGTTTCGCGGGCATCCGGATTTGCGCCGGATTTTGATGTGGGAAGGCTATCCGTACTTTCCGTTGCGCAAGGATTTCCCGCTCGCCGGGAAACCGAGCGACGTGCCGGACGTGGCTTTCTCGAAACCCGCACCGCTGGAAGGCGGCCCATTTGTCACTACCCCCGGCGGCAAGGACGCCATCGCGCGCGAGCCGCGCGTGCGCAATCCCGAAACCGATTAGAAAATGGATTTTGATCACAACAAATTGATTGCTGAAGTAGCAAAGCAAACGCTATTGCCGGCGGGACTGAGGCGCAAAGGGAAATCCAGATTGTATTACGACGACAACGGCTGGTGGTGCACGATTGTAGAATTTCAGCCAAGCGGTTTCTCAAAAGGTTCATATTTGAATGTGGGTATTTGTTGGCTTCTTTACGAAAAGGATTACTGGTCGTTCAACGTTGGAACCCAAGAAAGCAACGACCGGGGATTTGCCTCCGCCAAAAATGAAAATGAATTTACTAACGCCGTTTTTGAAAAAGCAATGCGCGCAAAAGAAATTGCTCAAAATAATCGCGAAAGATTTTCCTCTATTTCAAAAGCTCACGAGCATTATCAGTCTGTCAAACTCGAAGGATGGGATCGTTATTACGCGGCTGTGATTACGGGAATGAATCATCAATATGCTATTGCTGAAGAAAATTTTAATTCTTTGTTTGAATATCCCGAAACGACCGATTGGCAAAAAGAACGAAATTCTCGTTCGCGGGGGCTTATGCACTTACTGGAACGGCCAAAGGAATTTATTGAAGCTGTAACGGGAATTGTTTTAAGAACGCGCGCACTGCTTCATTTAGAAGCTAAAGATGCTGCGTTGCTTGGTCTTCCATTGGTTGAAGATTTTTAGTTTTTAGATATGCCTGAAGCTCACGACATCGAGTTTAACGAGCCAGCCGCGCAAACTGCTGCGGCGGCGGAAGAGCTTCGGGATATGCAGGGTGAAAAGATGGTCCTGAACATGGGGCCGTCGCACCCGGCCACGCACGGCGTGTTGCGCATCGTGCTCGAACTCGACGGCGAGATCATCACCAAGGCCAGCCCGGACGTGGGTTATTTGCATCGCGGCGACGAGAAAATCGCCGAGAACATGACCTACACCCAGTTCATCCCTTACACGGACCGGCTGGATTATCTCGCGCCGCTGGCCAACAACGTCGCCTATGCGCTCGCGGTCGAAAAACTTCTCGGCATCCACGACAAACTCCCGCCGCGTTGCCAGTACCTCCGCGTGATTTGCACCGAACTGGCGCGCATCTCGTCACATCTGCTCGGCCTGGGCGCGTTCGGCCTGGACCTGGGAGCGGTGACGGTTTTTCTCCTCACGTTCACGGAGCGCGAGAAAATTTACAACCTGTGCGAATCGCTCACCGGCGCGCGGTTCACGACCAGTTATACCCGCATCGGCGGCGTGTCGCGCGACACTCCGCCCGGCTGGTGCGACACCGTCCGCCAGTTTGCCAACGAAGTGGTCGTCAATATCGCCGAGATGGAAACGCTCCTGACGCGCAATAAAATCTGGGTGGACCGCACCCGGGACGTGGGCGTCATTTCGAAGGCTGACGCGATTGATTACGGTTTGAGCGGACCGAACCTGCGCGGCAGCGGCGTGAACTGCGATTTGCGCAAGGACCAGCCGTATCTTTGCTACCCGGATTTGCAGTTCGACGTGCCGGTCGGCTCGGTCGGCGACTGTTACGACCGTTACCTGGTGCGCATGGAGGAAATGCGCCAGAGCGTGCGGATTATCCACCAATGCCTCGACAAAATCCCCGGCGGCTTCGACAACGCGTCAAAGGAGCCGGTGAACGTGGCCGACGGCAAAATCGTTCTGCCACCCAAGGACAGGGTGTTGACGAAGATGGAGGAATTGATTCATCAGTTCATGCTGGTGACGCAGGGCATGAACGTGCCGCCCGGCGAAATTTATTTCGGGCACGAGAATCCCAAGGGCGAACTGGGCTTTTACATCCACAGCCGTGGCGGCGGCACGCCGTATCGGCTCAAGATCCGCTCGCCCAGCTTCGTGAATCTGAGCATTTTATCACATCTGCTGCCCGGCCATATGATGAGCGACGTCACCACCATCCTCGGCTCGCTCGATTTTGTGATGGGGGAGTGTGACCGATGAAAAGCTTCTTAAACGCAGAGGCGCAGAGTTTTCCTGTGCTCCTGGGTTCCTTATTCATTTTGTATTTTTTGCGTCTCCGCATCTTTGCGTCTTTGCGTTAAAAATTGAAATGAATTTCATCGTACCAGCACAACTTGAAGCTGAAATTGACGGGTTAATCACGCATTATCCGGTCAAGCGCGCGGCGTCGCTCATGGTGCTGCACGCGCTCCAGGAACATTTTGGCTGGATTTCGCAGGAAGCGGTCGAATGGACGGCCAAAAGACTCGAAGTGCAACCCATCAACATTTACGAGCTGGTGACGTTTTATCCGATGCTCCGGCAGCAGCCGATGGGCAAGTATCAAATCAAGGTGTGCCGGACGTTGAGTTGCGCGCTGGGCGGCGCGTATGAATTGCACGAACATTTTTGCGAGCGGCTGGGCCTGGACGCGCACAAGCACGGCCCGCAGACGACGAAGGACGGAAAGTTCACGGTCGAATTCGTCGAATGTCTCGCCAGTTGCGGCACCGCCCCGGTGATGATGGTCAACGACGACTTCCATGAGGGCGTCAGCCACCAAAAGGCGGATGAAATTCTGGGAGGTTGCAAATGAAGCCGTTTTCTTCAGCCTTCAGCCTTCAGCCTTCAGCCTTGAAAAAGTGGCTGCCCGACATGGATTTGAACCATGACAAACAGATCCAGAGTCTGCTGTGCTACCGTTACACCATCGGGCAAGCCGGAGCGTCGGGTAGGCTAGAGAATTTCTCCGGCCAGTCAAGCCGACAGACTTTTATTAACACCGGACTTCAGTCCGGTGGGCCGCGGGCAAGGCAAATATCAAACCGTTTTAACGGCTTGACCGACTTCGAAGAAACCGTTGAAACGGTTTCAAGTTGTGGCGCATTTTTCACCGGGCTGAAGCCCGGTGTTAATGAGAATTTTCATTCCACACTTTGCTAATATGCCACAGGAATACAAACTGATTTTGAAATACGCCGATGAATCGGGTTACACGCCCGACATCGAATGCTATTTGCGCCATGGCGGCTATGACGTGCTCAAAAAGGCACTGACCCTGCAGCCGCGGACACTGTCCGATGGCAAAAACCAGACCCCGCAGGAATTCATCCGGCAGGAGGTCATGACTTCGGGCCTGCGCGGCCGCGGCGGCGCAGGCTTCTCGTGCGGTTTGAAATGGAGTTTTGTTGACCGCAAGAGCGGCAAACCGATTTACCTGATTTGCAACGCCGACGAATCCGAGCCCGGCACGTTCAAGGACCGCCAGATCATTTACAAGGACCCGCACCAGTTGCTCGAAGGGATGATTATCGCCTGCTTCGCCAACGACGTGCACCTCGCCTACATCTACATCCGCGGCGAAATGCCCGACGGCGCGAAGCTTTTGAACCAATGCCTGTCGGAGGCCCGCGCGAAAAATTTCCTTGGTAAAAATATTTTGGGCAGCGGTTACGACCTGGAAATTTACGTTCATCGTGGCGCGGGCGCTTACATTTGCGGCGAGGAAACCGGACTCATCGAATCGCTCGAAGGCAAGCGGGCATATCCGCGCATCAAACCGCCGTATTTCCCGGCCGTGTTCGGCCTGTGGATGTGCCCGACCATCGTCAATAACGTCGAGACGCTCTGCAACGTGAAGCACATCGTCGCCATGGGCGGGGCGGAATACGCCAAGCTCGGCACGCCCAACAACACCGGCACGCGCATCGTCAGCCTCAGTGGTCATGTCAAACGGCCGGGCTATTACGAAGTTGAGGTCGGCGAGGTAACCATCGGCGAACTCATCCATGACCCGGCGTTCGGCGGTGGCCTCCGGGAAGGACGAAAATTGAAGGCGGTCATTCCCGGCGGCTCATCCGCGAAGGTTTTCAAAGCGGGCGAGAAATTCAACCTCAAGGGCAAGGAAACGGACATGCTCGATTTGCCCTACGATTTCGATTCGCTGATCCAGGCCGGCTCGATGAGCGGCTCCAGCGCCATCATCGTGATGGATGATTCCACCGACATCGTCGCCGCGCTGGCGAACATCGCCGAGTTTTATGCGCATGAAAGCTGCGGCCAGTGCACGCCCTGCCGCGAAGGTTCGCTCTGGTTGAGCAAGGCGCTCCACCGCCTCAGCCACGGCGAAGGCCGCGCCCAGGACGCGGATTATCTGTTGAAAATTGCCGATAATATTCCCGGCGGCCGGACGATTTGCGCCTTTGGCGAAGCCTGCGCCTGGCCGGTCCAAAGTTTTGTGGCCAAATTCAAGGACGAATTCGTGGCCAAAGGCAAAGCTGACGAAGAACACCGTGCCAAGGGAATTGCAGTACCCGGCGAACCAAACCAATTGGCCGAGGCGCCAAACTGATTTTAATGTCCAACGTTGCCACAACTGAAATTAAGCCCACACCGATGATTGAAAAAATCAAGGTGACGGTGGACGGCCGCGAGCTCGAAGTCCAGCGCCTTACGCCGGACTGGTCGGGCCGGCTCATGCCTACGACCATGATTCAGGCATGCGAACTGGCAAAAGTGGACGTGCCGCATTACTGCTATCATCCCAAGCTGCCCATCGCCGGCAACTGCCGCATGTGCCTCGTCGAGTTCGGCACGCCAGCGCTTGGCCCCGACCGCAAACCGATTTTGAACCCCGACGGCACGTTGAAAATCGTCAAATCGCCGCGCCCGGCCATCGCCTGTGCCACGCCGGTCTCGCCCGGTATGGAGATTTATACCCAAACGCCCGGCGTGAAGCAGATGCGCCAGGGCGTGCTCGAATTCCTGCTCATCAATCATCCGCTGGATTGCCCGATTTGTGACCAGGCCGGTGAATGCAAATTGCAGGAATATTCCGTGGATTACGGCCAGAGCGCGAGCCGGTTCGTCGAGCCCAAGGTCCACAAACCCAAGGCCGTTGATCTCGGCCCGCGCATCATGCTGGATGACGAGCGTTGCATCCTTTGCAGCCGATGCATCCGGTTCACGCGCGACATCGTAGGCGACGACGCGCTGGGCATCGTCAATCGCGGCAGTTATAACACGCTCACGGCCTATCCGGGCAAGGCTTTCGACAATAATTACACGCTCAACACCGTGGACATCTGCCCGGTCGGCGCGCTTACATCGAAAGATTTCCGGTTCCAGATGCGCGTCTGGTTTTTGAAGGAAACCAGGAGTGTTTGCACCAGTTGCGCGACGGGTTGCAACATCATCATCGGTTCGCGCGAGGAAAAGATTTTCCGCTATACGCCGCGCGAAAATGATGCCGTCAACGGCCCGTGGATGTGCGACGCCGGCCGGCTGAACTACAAATGGATTGGGCGCGAGAATCGGTTGAAGGACGTTTCATCCGTAGGACAGGCTTCCAGCCTGTCTCCATCCAAGGAAAAGTTAGAGACAGGCAAGATGCCTGTCCTACAAAAAACGACTTGGACGGTAGCGTTGAGCGAAATAGCGGAGAAGTTGAAGCTAGCACCTCAAGGTTCGGTGGCGATTGTCGCCTCGGCGCGCCAGACGAACGAGGAGTTGTGGCTGCTGGCGAAACTGAAAACGAAGCTCGGCGCCCTCAGCGATTCGGTTGCCCGCACCGGTGAAGGCGACAAGTTGCTGGTGAGCCCGGACAAAAATCCGAACGCAAACGGAGCGCAATTGACCGGTATTGCCGCCAGCCCGATGGGAAGCCACTTGCCGAAAATTGCCGACGGTATCCGCAGCGGCAAAATCAAGACGCTCATCGTTTTCGGCGAAGACGTCACGAAACACGGCTTTAGCGCCGATTTATTGGGCAAGCTGGAGACGCTCATCGTGAGCGACATTTTGCCGAATGCGACGACGAAGCAGGCGCATTATTTGTTGCCTGGCTGCGCGCATGCCGAGAAGCGCGGCACGTTCACGAACACGAAGGGCCGCGTCCAGAAATTCATGAAGGCGGTCGAGCCGCCCGGCGACGCCCGGCCCGAATGGGATTTCCTATGCGAGCTGGTGTATAACGTGACCGGCAAAACCAGCGGCTTGCCGAGCCGAAGCTCGGAGAGCACAGGCTGGACCATCGAAGGTATGTTCAACGAAATGGCCAAGGACGTGCCGGCGTTCAACGGGTTGACTTGGGCCGGCTTAGGTAGCACGGGAGTGACGGTGAAGATTTGAAATGGGAATGCTGCAATTGCTGCGGCCTCTCATTAACACCCGGCTGAAGCCGGGTGTTGGAATGCGGAACATTGATCACCCGGCTGAAGCCGGGTGTTAGTGAGATAAATTTGAGTTAGGTCGAACGCAAATAATACGATGATTGACTGGCTGAACAACTTGAGTGACACGCAGCAGTTCGTCCTCTTCACGGCGGTGAAGGTGGTGGCGGCGTTTGCCGTGTTGATGACGATGGTTGCCTATGTTGTGCTGCTGGAACGGCGCGTGTGCGCGTTCATCCAGGACCGCGTGGGGCCGAACCGGGTGGGGCCGTTCGGCCTGCTGCAACCGGCGGCGGACGGGATCAAGGCCTTTCTCAAGGAAGAATTCACCCCGGCGCACGTGCGCAAAATTTATTTCTTCCTGGCGCCCGCCATCGCCTTGATGCCGGCCATTCTCAATCTGGCGGTCATCCCCTTCGGCTCGAAGCTCGGCAACCAACCGATGGTACTGGCCAATCTGAACGTTGGCATCCTCTACACGTTCGGCATCGTGTCGCTCGGGGTCTATAGCATCGTGCTGGCGGGTTACGCCGCGAACTCGAAATATCCCTTCCTCGGCGGCATCCGTTCGAGCGCGCAGATGATTTCCTATGAAATCTCGATGGGCCTGGCGGTCATTCCCGTGTTCCTGCTCACCGGCAGTTTGAATCTCAACGAAGTCATCGGCTACCAAACCGGTGCTTTGTGGCATTGGCTGGTGTTCAAGCAGCCGCTGGCGTTTGCCCTTTTTCTCGGCGCAGCTTTTGCCGAGACCAACCGCACGCCGTTCGACCTGCCGGAAGCCGAGCAGGAGCTGGCCGGCGGCTACAACGTCGAGTACAGCGCCATCAAATTTGCGCTGTTTTTCATGGGCGAATACGCGAACATGATCCTCGCGTCGGCGATGATGGTGACGCTGTTCTTCGGCGGCTGGACGCTGCCGTGGTTCGGGCTCGACCAGCCGGCGGCGACGCTGCTGGGCGGCATTGCGCAGATTGCCATTTTTTTGGCCAAAGTGCTGGTGTTCCTGTTGCTGTTCATCTGGGTGCGCTGGATGTGGCCGCGGTTCCGGTACGACCAGTTGATGGACCTGGGCTGGCGCCGGTTTTTGCCGCTGGCCCTGGCGAACATCGTGGTGACAGCAGTTGTGTTATGGTTGAAAAGTTAAATAACAAGGCGAAATGATAACGATCACCAAACCAGGCTGTGCCTCTCTCATTAACACCCCGCTTCAGCGGGGTGGAAGGAAGCCGGCACACAAAGAAAACCGTTTTAACGGTTTTCTTCTGGAGGGATAAAGAAGAACGATATGTCACTACACTCCTATTCAAAGGTTTGGGTTCATCTGGTTTGGGCGACGCTGGAACGCGAGCCGATGCTCTCGAAGCCAGCGGCGGCAAAGGCATCTGCCTGGCTGACTGATTACGCGGAAGAAAAGAAAATTTATCTGAAAATCAATTATTTCAACGCCGACCATGTTCACACTTTGATCGATTTGCCGACAAATCTTTACATTGAAGAAGTTGTGCAATTGTTCAAAGGCAGCTCGTCGCATTGGATTAACGAGCAGAAGATGATCCCCGGCCGGTTTTCGTGGGGTCGTGGTTATGGAGCGTTCTCGGTTTCGGAGTCAGCGGTGGCAGAGGTTACAGCTTACATTGCCAACCAGGAAGAGCATCACCGAAAACGAAGTTTCACAGAAGAATTAAAGCTTTTTGTAGAACGATACGGCTTGGAATGGCACGATGCAGAAACCGTTGAAACGGTTCCTGTTGAGCCTCGGGTTACGCAACACCCAGCTAAAGCAGGGTGTTAATGAGAATCGAATGATCGTCAAACGCAGACCATTGAATTTGTGGGAGCGGCTTTACCTGCCGGCCATCGTCGGCGGGTTCAAGGTCACGTGGCGGCATTTCGTCAACACCTTGTTCCGCGGGCGCAACGCCGCGAAAATCGTGGGCAAAGGCTACTATCCGGAAGTGCCGTGGATGGTCGGCGAAGGCTATCGCGGCGCGCCTTATCTGGTGCGCGACCAGGATGGCAACACCAAGTGCGTTAGCTGCCAGCTTTGTGAATTCATCTGCCCGCCCAAGGCCATCAAAATCATTCCGCCCGGTCCTGCTGGTCAAATCGCTGACCGCCCGAATGCGGAAAAGATGCCGCTGGAATTTGAGATCAACATGTTGCGTTGCATCTTCTGCGGTTTTTGCCAGGAAGTTTGTCCGGAGGAGGCGATTTTCCTGCTCAAGGATTATTCGCTCACCGGCGCCAGCCGCGAAGAAATGATTTACAACAAAGAAAAGCTGCTCGAACTCGGCGGCACGCACGGCGGCATCCAGAAATGGAAGCACAAGCTGGAGGAAGCCAAAGAACAGGAGGATTTTCCGGTGAAAGTCTGAGCCAATGAAAGTTGAATCGCTAAATGGTTACAGGGTTAAATCGGCGGCTTGTCTGCACCGATTGGAGTTCTGTTGCAACGATTCAACAATTTAATAATGGCATTACCCGACATTTTATTTTACGTGTTTGCGTACCTGACGCTGCTGTGCGGCGTATTGGTCATCGCCAACCCGTTCAGCCGCAACCCGGTCACGAGCGCGATGTTTCTGGTATTGACCATCCTGTCGATGGCCGGGCTGTTTGTGTTGCTGCATGCGTTCTTCCTCGCAGCAGTCCAGATCCTTGTCTATGCCGGCGCGGTCATGGTGCTGTTTCTCTTCGTCATCATGCTGCTGGATTTGAAGGAGGAGGAACGGCGGAAAATCAAAAGCTTCGGCCTGATCACCGGTTTGATTTCCGTCGGCGCCATCGCCGTGATTTTTTTGAAGGTGCTGCGGGCAGCCCGGCCCGAGGCCAACGCGTCTGTACCGACACTGGAGGGCGAACCTGTTGCGCTCGGCAAACTGTTGTACACGCAATATCTGCTGCCGTTTGAAGTCGTTTCCGTGCTGCTGCTGGTGGCGATGGTCGGCGTGATTCTATTGAGCAAGAAGGACCTGAAGTGAGAAGTAATTCGTTAAACAAGTTAAATAAGTCAAGCGGGTCGAAAACTCGCTTCGCTGGCGCGCATTTAACTCATTTAACCAATCACTCATTTAACCAACCAACATGACCGTCGGACTTGAACATTATCTGGTGGTGAGCGCCCTGCTGTTCTGCCTGGGCCTGCTGGGCGTCATCCTGCGGCGCAATCTGCTGGTGATTTACATGTCGCTGGAATTGATGCTCAACGCGGCGAACCTGGCGCTGGTCGCGTTCTCGCGGTTCAACAACAATTTGAACGGCCAGGTGCTGGTGTTCTTCATCATCACCGTCGCGGCGGCGGAAGTCGCCGTCGGGCTGGCGCTCATCGTGGCGCTCTACCGCAAACGCCAGTCGGCGCACGTTGAGGATCTGACGACGATGAAACTTTAGCGAAATGAAAGAACATCGAACATCCAACGTCGAACATCGGATGCCGAATTACCGGCGACCGGGATCATTCGATGTTCAGCGTTCGATGTTCAGCGTTCGATGTTTCTATATCCATCGATGAAATACGAAGCGTTACCTTGGTTGATCCTGTTCCTGCCGCTGCTGAGTGCGGCAGCGATAACGCTTTTCACCTTGCGTTATCGCACCGTCAGTGCGCTGTTGTCCATCGGCGCCATCGTCACCGGCTTCGTTCTCACGATTATTTTCATCGCCGCCAACGGTTGGGCGCCGATGCCCGCCGAGCTGACGACCAACTGGCTGGCTGTCGGTGGTCTGAACGTGGATTTCGGACTGAAACTCGATGCATTAAGCCTGATGATGATGCTTGTCGTCACCGGTGTCGGCGGCGCAATTCACATTTATTCGTTCGGTTACATGAGCGAAGACCGCGGGTTCTCGCGCTTCTTCGCCGAGTTGAGTCTATTCACCTTCTCGATGCTTGGCATCGTGCTGGCAAACAATTTCATCGAGATGTTCATCTTTTGGGAACTCGTCGGCGTCTCCAGCTACCTATTGATCGGATTCTGGTTCGAAAAACCCAGCGTGGCGGACGCGGCGAAAAAGGCTTTCATTACCAACCGGCTTGGCGATTTTGGGTTTTTGCTCGGAATTTTGATGGTTTGGGGACTGCTCGGTTCGTTGAATTTCTTCAATTTGCAAAATCAACTTTTGCAGAATCCGGCGGCGCTTGGAACCATGGCGACCGCCGCGGGCCTTTTAATTTTCTGCGGCGCCGTCGGCAAGTCCGCGCAATTTCCGCTCCACGTCTGGCTGCCGGACGCCATGGAAGGCCCGACGCCGGTCAGCGCGCTCATCCACGCCGCGACAATGGTGGCCGCCGGTGTTTACATGCTTTGCCGCGTTTTATTTGTGCTCAACGCCGACGCGCTGCACGTCATCGCCTGCATCGGCGGATTTACCTCGTTGCTCGCCGCGCTCATTGCCATTCAGCAGGACGACATCAAGCGCATTATCGCCTACTCGACGCTGTCGCAACTCGGTTACATGGTCATGGCCGTCGGTCTTTCCGGCCCCACCGCCGCGATGTTCCATTTGACCACGCACGCGTTTTTCAAGGCGCTGCTGTTCCTGGCCGCCGGGTCGGTCATCCTCGCGCTGCATCACGAGCAGAACATCTGGAAAATGGGCAACCTGCGCAGGAAAATGCCGGTGACGTTCCGGACCTTTCTCGTCGGCGCCCTCGCGCTTTCGGGCATGTGGCCGTTCAGCGGCTTTTTCAGCAAAGACAGCATCCTCGGCCAGGCTCTCACGCAACATAATTACATTCTGTTTGCCGGCGGCGTGTTCGTCGCGGCGCTGACGACTTTTTACATCTTCCGGCTGTTCTTTGTCGTTTTCTTCGGCAAGGAGAAATCCGAAATCGCCGCGCACGCGCACGAAACACCGGCGGTCATGACGCTTCCGTTGGTCGGGCTCGCTATTTTCAGCTTCATTGGCGGGATTATCGGTATTGCGGGAATTTACGGAAGGCAATTTTCCGGCCAGCCGGTTGGCTTAATTGAACATGTTTCAATCGGCCAGCGTATGGTCGAACCGTTCAACAATTCACCCCTCGCGGCCTCGCTTGGAATTCTCGCCGTCCTCGTCGGTTTCTTTGCCGCGTTTTCACTTTACGCCAAAGCCGACAAAGACCCGTTGCCGGCGATGCTCGGCCCGTTGGCGACGGCAATGAAGAACAAGTTTTACTTCGACGAACTTTACGAAGCCACCTTCATCCGGGCGCATGATTTCATCGCGGCGGTGATGGATTGGATTGACCGCTGGATCGTGGACTGGTTTGGCGTCGGGCTGGTGCGCGGCGGGACGGATTTTACCGGCCGCGCGTTGCGGCTCATGCAAACCGGCAACCTCCAGACCTACGCCTTTCTGTTCGTGCTCGGCGTGGCCGTGGTGCTGTGGTTCGTGCTGGGAAGATAAATGACGACATCCATTTTAACTTACATTTTCGGCTGGCCGCTGTTGGCGGCGCTGGCGCTGATTTTTGTGCCGCGCAATTATCGCGTCATCATCCGCACTGGCGCCTTGCTTGCCACCTTTGTCCCGATGCTGCTGGCGATAAAAATGTTCTGCCAGTTCCATGCCGGCCAGGCCGGTTACCAGTTCGAGCAGCAAATCCCGTGGGTGGAATCCCTCGGCATCAGCTATCACGTGGGCGTGGACGGCCTGAACGTCGGTCTGATTCTGATGGGCGCCATCGTGGCCTTCGCGGCGGCGTGCTGCTCGTTTGAAATCCAGTCGCGGGAAAAGGAATTTTACATCCTGCTGCTGGTGATGACCGGCGGCATTCTCGGCGCGTTCGCATCGCTCGACCTGTTCTTCTTCTATTTCCTGCATGAGCTCGCGCTGGTGCCGACGTTTATCATGATTGGCGTCTGGGGCCGCGGCGAACGAAAAAATTACGCCACGTTCCAGATCACGCTGTATCTGAGCATCGGCGCGCTGATTGCGCTCATCGGCCTCATCGCGCTTTATCTGCAGTCTGGCGCCAACACCTTCGACATTCCAAAGTTGATGGAGCATGCCCAGGCGAACCCGCTCACGGCCAGCGCCCAGAATTTCATCTTCCCGCTGCTGCTGTTCGGTTTTGGCATCCTGGTTTCGCTCTGGCCGTTCCATACCTGGGCCCCGTTGGGCTACAGCTCCGCGCCATCGCCGACTGCCATGCTGCACGCTGGCGTGCTGAAAAAATTCGGGCTGTACGGTCTGATTCGGATTGCGCTGCCGCTGATGCCGCAGGCGGCGCAACATTGGATGCAAGTTCTCGCCTGGCTCTGCCTCGGCAACATCCTGTACGTCGGCTGGGTGGCGATGCGGCAGAAGGATTTGAACCTGCTCATTGGTAATTCAAGCGTGGCGCACATGGGTTTCATTTTCCTCGGCATTGCCAGCCTGAATCTCATCGGCGTGATCGGCGCGGTGGTCATCATGGTGGCGCACGGTTTCCTCGCAGCGCTGACGTTCGGCTTGAGCGGCTACATTTACCGGCAGACCGGCACACTGGAAATGAGCCGCTTGGGCGGGTTGTGCCGCCAGTTGCCGTTCATCGGCACGGCGCTGTTGATGGCGGCGCTGGCGGGTTGCGGGTTACCAGGGTTTGCCAATTTTGTTGGCGAAGTCACCGTTTTCTTCGGCGCGTGGAAGGTCTTTCCCTTGGTGACCGTCTGCGCGTTGTGGGGCGCGTTATTGATTGGCGCGCTCTACATGCTGCGGGCCATGCGAAAGGTCCTGCACGGGCCGGTAGCGGAAAGGTGGTCGGGCATTTCCGACGCAACGAATGTCTGGCGCAAACTCCCTTACGCGTTGTTGCTGGCGAGCCTGCTGGTGTTCGGTTGTTTCCCGTGGTTGCTCACGGACAAAATCACGCCGGATGCCGCAAAGATTGTGAGCATGACAACAGTCGGAAAAGCGGCGGTGGTCAGCGACGAGTTTCGTAGCAGCGGACGTGAGTCCGCTCAAAATTCTCTCGTGGAAAATCAGAGCCTCCTTACGTCGGCTGCTACAGAAATAAAATGAATCTGCCTTTGATAAGTTTGGAAATCTGGGTGATTGCCCTCGGCCTGGTGCTGATGCTGGCGGATGTGTTCATGCCCGCCGAGCGCCGGCGCCACCTCGCCTACGGCGCTATCGCGGCGTTGGGAGTGCTGCTGATAACCAATTGGACGAATGGCGCCACCGGCACGGCGTTCAATGGCATGTTTGTGCAGGACAGTCTGGCCGTTTTCTTCAAGCGTTTCTTCCTGCTCGCCGCCATCCTTGTGCTTTTCATGTCGGCGGAATTTGCTGATTCTATCAGTTCCGGGATTTCGGAATACTACTCGCTCATCGTCTTTGCCCTGTCGGGCATGCTCTTCGCCGCGTCGGCGAACAACTTCGCGATGCTGTTCGTCGCGATTGAACTCATCACCGTCACGTTTTATGTGCTGACCAGTTTTCAGCGCCACCGGCTCGCGTCGCTGGAAGCCGGCGTGAAATATCTGATTCTCGGCGCTTTGTCGTCGGCGTTCATGATCTACGGCATCGCGCTGGTCTGGGGCACAACGGGCAAATTGAATTTCAACGAACTGGCATTGGTCGCCGGCCAATTTGCCGGCAACAAAATTTTCCTGTTGGGTGTGGTACTGGTGCTGGTCGGCCTCGGTTTCAAAATCGCCGCCGTTCCGTTTCAAATCTGGGTGCCGGACGTTTACCAGGGCGCCCCCACACCAACGACGGCATTTCTGGCCATCGGTTCCAAAGCCGCCGGATTTGTTCTGCTGTTGCGCTTTTTGTTCACGGCGATTCCGGCCGTGACGGCACATTGGGCTGACGCGCTCATCATCATTTCCGGTCTCACCATACTCTACGGCAACCTGTGCGCGATTCCGCAACGTAACTTGAAGCGGCTGCTGGGCTATTCGAGCATTGCGCACGCAGGTTATCTGTTGCTCGGCGTGGCGGCGTTGAGCGCCAGCGGTCAGGCGGCAGTTCTGTATTACCTGGGCGGCTACCTGTTCACGGTGCTGGGCGCGTTCATGGTGATTTGTCTGGTGATGCGACAGGCGGACGCCGAAGACATTTCGAGTCTGGCCGGGTTGAATCAGCGTTCGCCGTTGCTGGCCGCGACGCTGACGCTGGCGATGGTCTCGCTGGCCGGCATTCCGCCGCTGGCGGGGTTCTTTGGAAAATTTCTACTGCTGAAAGCTGTCATCCAGCAGGGGGCGACCAATCATGGTTATTACTGCCTCGCGTTCACGGCGCTGGCCGGCGTGGTGATTTCGCTTTACTACTATTTCGGCGTCATCCGCGCGATTTATTGGAGCAAAGACACGCCGGATTTGTCGCCGATTCCGCTCTCGGCTCCGGCTAAAGTCACACTGATCTTCTGCATCGCCGGCATGTTCTGGATTGGTTTGTTTCCGAACACACTGGTCAACCTTGCCGCGTCAGCAGTGCAATCGCTGGCTCACTGAATCCCGGCCAATGAAAATCGGACGTCACTCCCGTTCCAATGTTGCTGGAACAGTTCGCACAACGTTTTTCATCACCGGCACGGACACTGGTACAGGCAAGACTGTGCTGACTGCGCTGTTGACGCGTTATTTGCGGGAAGGCGGCATCAACGCAGCGGCCCTCAAACCGGTTTGTTCCGGGGGACGCGGCGATGCCCGCGTGCTTCGGGCGGCAGCGGACGGTGTTCTGACGCTCGACGAAATCAATCCGTGGCATTTTCGCGCGCCGATTGCGCCGCTGCTGGCCGCCCGCCGCGAACACCAGCAGGTCAGACTCGCAGCCGTGCTCGCACATGTGCGCGCCATGCGAAAGTGTTTTGAGACGGTCCTGGTGGAAGGCGCCGGCGGGTTGCTCAGTCCGTTGGGTGTAAATTTTGACTCGCGCGATTTGATTGCGGCACTGGGGGCGACACCGATAATAGTCTGTCCCCATCGGCTCGGCGCGGTGAATCAGGTTTTGCTGACCCTCACCGTCCTGCCGCGAAGCTCTTCCCGTCGGGCGCGCGTCGTACTCGTATCACCGTCCAAACCAGATGTTGCCACAAACACCAACGTCGGCTTGCTCGCGGAATTCTTTGACGCGAAAAGGATTTTTGAATTGCCGTGGCTGGGCCGGCGGCTGGAGGCGGGAAAGGCCTTGAAAGATTCGCGGGTGCACCGCACGCTGCGGGCCCTGTCGGGATGAATTCCAACCGGTTACCGGCCTCAAATCCGGCGACCGTTGGCCAACGATTCACGTTGTACCAGGCCGGAGAGCAGGGACATCAATGCTTCGCAGGCAGATTGGTGGCCAGGAACGATTCACGCCACGGCTGGTGATTTTTGTAAAGTTTCAACCGTTCCTGCAACGGGCCCAGATTTTTCATCTGGGCGGCCTGGGCGATGTCAAACGCCCGTTGCGTCAATTCCACCGCATTGGTGAAGTCACCGGTTTCGGCACAGGCCATGCCGAGCGCGTCGAGCACGTACGGTTGCGTGTCGCCGGCGAGGACTTTGGCTTTGATGCCAAGCACAAGCGCGGTTTTCCCATCGCGAACCGCGGGATTTTCAATGGCCGCCAGGACATGGGCGGTGTAGGCCAGAATTTGAAAATTGTCCGGATCAATCCGCAACGCCGCCCGAAATTCATCGATCGCTTCGGTGTCGCGACCTTGTTTGAGCCGCAGCTTGCCGATTTCGAAGGGCGCCCAGGGATAAGTGGAATCGAGCCGCGCGGCTTCGTTGAACTGAGTCAAGGCTTCGTCAAAACGCCCCAGTTCAGCCAGAATCTCGCCGACACTGTCATGCAACGAGGGCAAGTTTGGCTTTAAAAGCACGGCCTTGCGATATTCAATGAGGGCCTCACGTGGATGGCCCAATTTATCGAGCAAGTTACCCAGATTGTTGTGAATGTGGTAAAGTTCGGGCGCCAGTTGCTCGGCGGCACGGTATTGGACGAGCGCTTCGTCTAATTTGCCGTTTTGTTCGAGCACGACACCCAGGTTGACGTGGGCGACATGGTTGTTTTTTGTCACCGCGAGCGCGTGGGCGAAGAGCGTTTCGCTGTCGTGCCAGAATCGCAACTGATTTTCGGTAAGCGCCAGACAGCCCGCGAGCGCCAAAGCCGCGGCGGCGGCAATTGCAACTTTCGGAAATTGAAACCGCGTAACCAGGTCGCGAACGCCAAAGGCCACGATGATGAACACGCCAATGGCCGGAAGGTAAGTATAACGATCCGCCAGCGCCGCCCCGCCCACCTGCACCAAGCCAATGACCGGCCCGAGCGTCCCGAGAAACCACAGCCACCCGACGGTCAAATACGGGTGTTCCCGCCTGGCCCGCCACACCAAACCTGAAATGACGACCAGGACTGCCGCCGAGGCCAACGCTGCCAACAATAACCGGGTTAAATGTTCGGGCAACGGATAAAAGACCGCCAGTCCCATCGGCCAGGCCATTTTCAGCAAATAAAGTCCGTACGATGTCAGGGCGTTGCAAATCCGGTAATGTATCGGGACGAATTCGAGCGAGGCGACCGCGTTGCCGCCTTTTTGAGACTGAACCAGAAATGTCACGACACACGAAGCGGCCGCCAACAGGAAGAACGGCCATTTTTCGAGGGCCAGTCGTAACACCGCCGGAACTTTCAACTGGAAATCCGGAAACCGTTGCAACGGCCAGTAATCCAATAACATCATCACCAACGGTAATGTCACCACCATCGGCTTGCTCATCAGCCCCAGAGCGAAACACAACAAAGCCAGGCCGTAGAAAACTTTGGACCGTGGGCTTCCGCCTTCACCCCGCTTCGGCACGACTGGTTGGGCGGCAGACGCCTTCACATATCGCGCATACGCCAGCAGCGTCAGCAGCGCGAAAAACGTGCTCAACACATCCTTGCGCTCCGATACCCACGCCACCGATTCCACGTGCAGCGGATGCCACCCGAACAACGCCGCCACCAGCGCGCTCGGCCACATGGCCCCCGTCAACCGCAACAGCAGCACGAAGAGCAGCACCACGTTCGCGGTGTGAAACAGCACGTTGGTAGAATGACAGATGCTGGCATCAAGGTTGGGTGTTTCATAACCGAAAAAGGAAAACCAGTAATTAATTTTTTGCGAAACCGTAAAATCGGTCATGTGCGACAGCCAGGTCAGCGGATGCCAGTTGCTGGCGTGGCCCGTGGTGAAGGCCCATTTGAACCCCGCCCAAGTCAGCCCGTGCTGCACCATGCTGTTCTCGGTGACGTAATCCTGGTCGTCGTAATTGACAAAGCTGTCTTTCGCCACCGGCAGATATACCAGCAGTGTGACCAGTGCGAGTAACAATCCCATGAGACGGGGGCGAAACATCGGACCTCTTTTTAGGCGATTTTTTCCGTCCGGCAAGAGCAGAGATGGGAAAAATTCCGGTGGTGAAACCTCTGGCAAATCAGTGCGGCTCAATTGGAGGAACCGTTTTCAGCGCAGAATTGGTCGCCAGGAATGATTCGCGCCACGGTTGGTGGTTCCGGTATGACTCCAATCGTTGGTGCAGGAGCCCGAGATTTTGATTTTTGGCAACCACGGGTATTTCCATCGCTTTTTGCACAAGAGCCTGCGCTTCCTCGAAACGGCCCAACTCGGCGCAAGCCATCCCGAGCGCGTCGAGCACTTCCGGCTGTGTATCACCGGTCAGGACCTTGGCTTTGACGGCGAGCGCAAATGCGGTTTTCCCGTCGCGAACTTCAGGATTTTCAATGGCCGCCAGGACATGAGCGGTATAGGCCAGAATTTCAAAATTGTCCGGATCAATCCGCAACGCCGCCCGAAATTCATCGATCGCTTCGGCGTCGCGACCTTGTTTGAGCCGCAGCTTGCCGATTTCGAAGGGCGCCCAGGGATAAGTGGAATCGAGGCGCGCGGCTTCGTTGAACTGAGCCAAGGCTTCGTCGAAACGCCCCAGTTCGACCAGAACCGTGCCGGCGCCTTTATGTAAAGGGGCCTCCCCGGGATTCAAAAGCAGGGCCAGACGATATTCGGCAAGCGCTTCATCGGGCCGGCCCATTTTGTCCAGCAGGTGTCCGAGATTGTTGTGAATCTGAAAAAGGTCGGGCTCGATTTGCTCGGCGACGTGGTACTGGGCGAGGGCCTCGTCCAATTTGCCGCTTTGCTCAAGCGCGACGCCCAGGTCGAGGTGGGCGACATGGTTGTTTTTTGTCACCGCGAGGGCGTGGGCGAAGAGCGTTTCACTGTCGTGCCAGAATCGCAACTGATTTTCGGTGAGCGCCAGACAGCCTGCGAGCGCCAAAGCCGCGGCGGCGACGATTGCAACTTTCGGAAATTGAAACCGCGCCACCAGGTCGCGAACGCCAAACGCCACGATGACGAACACGCCAACCAGTGGAAAATAAGTGTACCGGTCTGCCAGCGCCGCGACGCCCACTTGCACCAGGCCGAGGACTGGCACGAGCGTTCCCAGAAACCACAGCCAGCCAACCAACAAACAGGGGTACTGTCGGCGTACCCGCCAGACGAGCCAGGAGCCGGCGCCCAGCAGACCAGTAGCGGTTATTGTCATGAGCCACATCCACGTTGGATGCCTGGACAACGGGTAAAGAATGGCCAGACTCGACGGCCAGAAGGTTTTTCCAAGATACCGTTCACAGGCAATCAAGGCATTGGCCATTCGCAGATGCAGCGGGAACCGCTGAAAAGACATCACCGCCTGTCCATGATATTGCGCCAGATAAGTGACGACGCACGAAGCGATCGCCAACAGAAAGAATGGCCATTTTTCAAGGGCAAGTTGTAAGACTGCCCGAACTTTCAATCGGAATTCCGGAAACCGTTGCAACGGCCAGTAATCCAACAACATCATCACCAACGGCAGCGTCACCAGCATTGGCTTGGACATCAGTCCGAAGATAAACCAGGCCAGGGCAAGCCAAAAATCTCGTCGCTTGTTCCCTTTGGCGTATTGCGCATACGCCAGCAGCGTCAGCAACGCGAAAAACGTGCTCAACACATCCTTGCGCTCCGATACCCACGCCACCGATTCCACGTGCAGCGGATGCCACCCGAACAACGCCGCCACCAGCGCGCTCGGCCACATGGCCCCCGTCAACCGCAACAGCAGCACGAAGAGCAGCACCACGTTCGCGGTGTGAAACAGCACATTGGTAGAATGACAGATGCTGGCATCAAGGTTGGGTGTTTCATAACCGAAAAAGGAAAACCAGTAATCAATTTTTTGCGATAGCGTAAAATCGGTCATGTGCGATAGCCAGGTCAGCGGATGCCAGTTGCTGGCGTGACCCGTGGTGAAGGCCCATTTGAACCCCGCCCAAGTCAGCCCGTGCTGGACGACGGGATTTTGGGTGACGTACACGTCGTCGTCATAAACCAGGAAGTCATCATGCGCCACTGGCAGGTAAACCAACAGCGTGATCAGTGCGAGCAACAGACCCATGAGCCGCGGACGGGCCTTCGCCGCGCCGAAGCGCTCGCGTGTGAAAGTAGCGCCGGGGACTCCCGGGCAGGATTCCTGGCTTTCGCAGTTCTGGCTTCGGCCACGCAGGCGGGACATATTACTTTTGCGGATTTTGCGGTGGGCAGGCGCGGAGACAAAGCATAAATTTTCCGCAAAAAGACATTGCAATTCACGGCGCGGCAGGTAGAAATAGGGGAGGCAGGAAATTGCTCGACCCCCTGCCGCTTGGACGCTACATCGGTTCCTCACGACCAAGTAATTGTATTATGAGCGGATTATCGTTTGCTGTCGTGGGAGCCGCTTCCAATCAAGCGGAACTCATCTACGTTTGGGAACAGGCGAGGCCGGAAGCAAAGGCCATCATCGTCCTGTTGATTCTTTTTTCCATCATCGCGTGGTCCACCATGTTCTACAAATCCGCCCAAATGCGGCGGGCGCGCCGGCTGAACCACTATTTCAACGAGGAATTCCGCGCCCAGAAGTCGGTGCTGGAAATTTTCGACCGGAAACTGCAGGTCGAAGGCTGCCCGCTCTATTCGGTTTATCAAACCGGCTGCTCGCAACTCGACGCACGGTTGCGCGGGCCCGGCGGCGAACGGCGCAAACAAAGCGTCACGCTTAAAAACATGGAGCACGTCAAACGCGCCATCGAAAACGTCGTCGCCCAAGAATCGTTGAAGCTGGAGTCGGGCCTGATTCTGCTCGCCATCGCGGTGAGCGGCGCGCCGTTCCTGGGTTTGCTGGGCACTGTCTGGGGCGTCATGAGCGCTTTCGGCGGCATCGCGCAACAGGGCGCGGCCACCCTGGCGGCGATGGCTCCCGGCGTGGCGGCGGCGCTCATCACCACCGTGGCCGGTCTGTTGGTGGCCATTCCCTCGATGTTCGGCTACAATTATCTGGTCCACAACCTGCGGGTTTTTACCGTAGGCCTGGACAATTTCGCGCAGGAGCTGGTTTCCAAAATGGAGGCTGAATACCTGGCCGAAGATTAACATCATGAGACGATTTTCGCAGCGCAGCAACCTGGTGACCTTGAGTGAGATCAACATCACGCCGCTGCTCGACCTTGCCTTCGTGTTGCTCATCATCTTCGTCATCACCACGCCGTTGCTGGAGCAGAGCATCAACCTCAAGCTCCCGCGCGGCGGCCAGTCGGACCAGCGGGTGGACAAGCGCAACATCCGCACCGTCGAAGTCAGCACGACGGGAGTTTACGCGCTCGACAAGCAGCGCATGAGTCTGGAGCAATTGGTGGCGCGGCTGGCGGGAGAGTTCCGGTCGAACCCGAATCTGATTGTCTATATCCGCGCCGACCAGGACGGGCCCTACAAAAACGTCGCGGCATTGATTGACGGATGCCAGCGTGGCGGCATCACCCGTTATTCACTCCGCACCGAACCCGCCAAATGAACCGCCTCCAAAAAAAATGTGTCATTGCAACGACCGGCGTTCATCTGCTGTTGATCGTGATTTTGTTTGTCGGTCCGGCGTTCTTCTATTCGCGGCCTAAGGCGGATGATCTGCAGGTGCTCGAGGTGATTCCGGCCAACTTGATAGACGCGTCCTTCAACAGCGGCGTGGCCAACGCCGCGCCTCCGCCGCCCGCGCCTCCGGCTCCAACCCCGCCGGCGCCGGTGGTACCACAGCTGCCGCCCCCCGTACCGCAGAAAACCGAGCCACCCAAACCGGTCGAGAAAGTGGAGCGAGCCTCGGAACCGACTGAAAAACTGAGCGCGAGCGATCTGCGTAAAATTCAGATCAGCACGCAGTTGGTGTCGCGCCCCACGCCCAAAGGAGCCACCGGATCTTCCAGTGACGTCGCACGCGCCCGGGCCATTCGCAATGCCTTGCGGAGTTTAAAGAGCAATTTGACCTCGGCCACCACAGTGGATATGCCGGGCAACAGCAGCGTGGCCTATGCGAATTATGCTTCGGCGGTCAAAAGCGTTTATGACCAGGCCTGGGAACTGCCGGACACGATCGCCAACGAAGAGGAAAATGTGATCGTCCGGGTCACGATTGCCAACGACGGCACTGTCCTTTCCGCCAATATTGTCACCCCGTCCGGCGACACGAAGGTGGACGCTTCCGTCCAACGCACGCTGGAACGCGTCAAATTCATCGCCCCGTTTCCGGAAGGAGCAACTGAAAAAGAACGGACCTATACCATCAACTTCAATCCCAAAGCCAAACGAATGATCGAATGAAAAACCATCCGCGATTCCTCAAAACGTGTCTGTCTCTCTTGCTGGCCACTGTGATGCTTCCACTGCGCGGCCAGAACGAAATCACCATCACCCGGGAAGCCTCCGTCCTCGGCAACACCAAACCCATACCCGTTTCGCTCGAGGGGTTCAGCGGCGAAGTGGCGGAGGTCTTGAAGTTCGACCTGTACGTCCAGGGTTTCAGCTTTGTCGGCCCGGATGCCGCACAGTATCAAATCAGCGGTTCCGCCGCGGGCAACGTCGAGGGCCGCGTGGTGGACCGCTTCGCCAAGAGCACGATTCTTTCGCGCAGCTACACCGGCGCCGCCTTGCGGCGGGAGGCGCACGCGTTTGCCGACGACATTGTGCAGGCCATCACGCACAAGCCCGGCATCGCGCAGACTAAAATCGCCTTCAAATCCGAGGCGGCCAGCGGCAACGGCGAAATTTACGTGGCGGATTTTGACGGCCACAACGCCCAGGCCGTTACGCACGACAACACCATCGTTGCCGCCCCCGCGTGGGTGCCGGGCCGGCTGGCCCTTTATTATGGTTCCTACAAGCTCGACAACCCGGACATCTGGTACCACAACCTGTCCACCGGCCAGCGTCGTGTCGTTGCCCATTACTCCGGCTCCAACATCAGTCCCGCGGCTTCGCCGGACGGCTCGAAGGTGGCGATGATTCTGAGCAAGGGGGGCAGCCCCAACGTATGGGTGGCCAACGCCGACGGCTCGAATTTGAAACAGTTGACCCACACGCCCGAAGATTCGTCGCCGTGCTGGTCACCGGACGGGCAATGGATCTGCTTCGCGACCAAACTGAACGAGCGGCGCGTGCTGGCCAAGGTCGCGGCGAACGGGGGTCCGGTCGAGCGTATCCCCACCCCCGGCACGCCGAACCCGACCGAACCCGACTGGTCGCCGGACGGCAAATGGATCGCGTACACATCGCAGACGGGTGAGTTTGACATTTGCGTTGTGCCGGCCGACGGCAGCGCACCGCCCATTGTGCTGGTGCGGGGCGAGGATCCGTCCTGGTCGCCGAATTCCCGAACGCTGGTTTTCGCGCGGCGCATGGGAGGGCATTACGTATTATCTGTGCTTGACGTGTTTACAAAACAGGTCAAGGATATTACCCGAATTTCAGGCAATGATTCTCAGCCGGCTTGGGCCAGATGATTGATTTTAACGAACTTTAACCGAAGGAAAAAAATGAAAATGATGAAATTAACATGTTTACTGGCGTTCGCGCTGGCAGTCATGCTGGCTGCCACCGGTTGTCGAAACCATCGGCCCGTCGGGGTCACGCAACTGCCGCGCGGGGCGGGCAGCACGCTTCCGGAAGCTTCGCCCGGCGGCACTATGTCCGGCGAGTCAACCCCGCCCGGCGGCGGCCCTCTGGCGAACATCGAAGATATCAACGGCATGGCCGCCGATCGCGATGCGCTGGCCAGCTACACCGTCCATTTTGCCTACGACAGCGCGGCCATTAGAAAGAGTGAACGGACGAATATCCACTCGGTGGCCGACGCCCTGAGCCGGGACGGGAGCACTAAATTGATGATTGAAGGCAATTGCGACGAACGCGGCACCGAGGAATACAACCGGGCGCTCGGCGAACGCCGCGCCTTGGCCGTCCGCAAGGAACTGGTCAAATTGGGCATCGACCCGATGCGCGTATTTACCAAAAGCTATGGCAAGGACCGGCCGGTGGATCCCGGCCATGACGAAGCCGCCTGGGCTAAAAACCGCCGCGACGATTTTGTGCTCCTCCATCCGAAGAGCGGAGCTTAAACGTTTTGCCGATCCATTTGAAATAATCCACGAGGGCCGCGGAAACGCGGCCCTTTTCGTTTTAAAAACATCCCATCGGCCACGGCTTGAGAATTTCCGGCCTGTCGGCTATCTTCATCCCATGCCGATTTACGAATTTCATTGCGAGCAGTGCGAGCGCGACAGCGAGATTCTCGTCCGCTCCAGCGATTGGAAAGGCACCGCGTGCCCACACTGCGGTTCCAAAAAATTGTCCAAGAAATTTTCCACGTTCGCCGCAGCCAGCGCCGGGGAAAGCCATTCCCACGGCAATGGCGGCGGACATTGTTGCGGCGGGGGTTGTCACTGCCATTGAACTGTAGCGTCGGCGCTGCGCGCCGATTTTTCGAGCCGCAGGCTCGACGCTACACGTATTGACAAACTTCCCGAGCAGTCACCCGCGTCAAATCCTCCACTGCCCAATCGGGTGAAAGCCGTTTTAATTCGTCCAGCTTCGCGCCGCCGGTGGCCACGGCCAGTACTTTGGCCCCGATGAATTTGCCGCAGCGGACGTCGAACGGTGTGTCGCCCACCACCACAATTTCCTTGGGCTGCAAATCTTTCCCCAGCACGCGTCGGCCGCGCGCGAGGGCGGCGGCCGCGATGTGATTGCGGTCTTCGTGGTCATCGGCGAAAGCGCCAAATTCAAAATGCTCCCACAGCCCGTAGCGGCGCAGCTTGATTTCCGCGCCCAGCCGGATGTTGCCGGTGAGGAGGCCGAGCGTCGGCGGTTGCGGCAACGCGCGCAAGCCGTTGAGAAATTCCGGCACACCCCGGCAGATTTCGCCGCGGCTTTGGGCGACAATATGGTCGAGCCAGAAAACGAACCGGCTGAAAAAACGCTCAAAGTTTTCCGGGGTAGCGGGGATATTGTGGTAGCCGAAAAATTCCCGAACCAGATTCACGTCGGTCCGCCCGGCAAACCTGATCTTTTCGATGCCATCGTGGGCATTGAATTCGGTGGCGAAGGTTTTGGCAAAAGCCTGGGAACCGGCGCGGCCCGTGTGAACGAGCGTGCCGTCGATATCAAACAAAATCAGTCGCACCATAGCCGTCCAATCTGCCGCAATCGGCGGTTCCGGGCGAGCTTTTTTGCCGGCAAAATGTGTCTTTCAGATTGCGCGTTTCGCGGCGGAAGCGATAATCCTGCCGTAATTCATGAACGATTGGAACATTCAAAGCCGCGCCCACGCCTGTGAGACGTGCAGCCAGCTGTTTGCCGACCGGCAGGTTTACCACACGTTGTTGTTCGACCAGCCGCCGGAGTTGCGGCGCTCCGACATTTGCGAGGCCTGCTGGCAAAAGCAGAACACCGGCGACGCGCGCCAGCGCGCCGGGTTCATCTCACACTGGCAGGGAATTTACGAAGCGCCGGCACCGCCCGCCGACCCGATTCACAAGGACACCGCCGAGACGCTGCTGCGGAAGCTGATTGAACAAAACGATCCGCGTTACGCGCCGGCCGGTTACATCCTCGCCGTCATGCTCGAACGCAAACGCGTGCTCAAGGTGAAGGAGCAGATTGTCAACGACGGCAAGCGCGTGTTTGTTTACGAGCAGGTTGGGACCGGCGACGTTTTCACGATTGCCGACCCGAATCTGCGTTTGGACCAATTGGAAGCCGTCCAGCGCGATGTGGCCCAGTTGCTGGAACACGGGTTGAATCCGCCTGCTGCTGCAAACGAAATTGTTCCGGCACAAACTGAAAGTGAAATTCCGTCACCGCCAATTCAACAAACGTGAATTCAACAAATCCAAAACTAAATTGGGTTCACTTGACGAGTGTGTTGGGCATTTTGTTTGCGGTTATTGCTTTGTGTGGCTTTGCAATAATGCTAATGAATTGGGGTGATTTAAGAATTCGTCCTCCTTACGATTGGGTTGGTGTAGTCGGTCAATTTACAGCGGTGGCTTGGCTAGGAGAATTGATTTGCGGGATAATTGTTTTGAAATATCGTAAAATCATTGGACGAATTCTGATAGCACTTGGAATTATTCTCTTCATTTTCTTTTCACTGATCCCGGCATCTGGATAATTTTATTATGCCCGAACTTGCTGAATTCCAGACCCGTCTCGGTTACACATTCCGCGACGAAGCCCTGCTGCGGCTGGCATTGACGCATCCATCGGTCGCGCACGAAAGCGGCGTGGACATGGCGCACAACCAGCGGCTGGAATTCCTCGGCGATGCCGTGCTGCAACTGGTCCTGACGCAACAGCTCTACGAGAAATTTCCGGACTCCGACGAAGGGCCGCTGACCAAGGGGCGCGCCAAGCTGGTCAACCGCCGCACGCTGGCCGAACACGCCCGCAGCCTTGGCTTGGGCGCGCATTTGATTTTGAGCCGGGGCGAAGAGACCTCCGGCGGCCGCGACCGGGTGTCCACGCTGGCCGACGCGTTTGAGGCGCTGTTGGGCGCGATTTTCCTGGACGGCGGATTTGATGCCGCGCGCGAATTTATCCTGCGCGAATTCGGCGCGGCCTTCGGCAAGCTGGACACACTGCCCGTCATCGAGAATCCGAAGGGCGAGTTGCAGGAGTTGTTGCAAGCGCGCTCGCCCGAAGCGCCGGAATACCGCGTGATTTCCGCCACCGGGCCGGACCACGACCGCGTGTTTGAATGCACGGTGCAGCATGGCGGCGTGGAGCTGGCGCGCGGCAGCGGCAAAAGCAAACAAGCCGCTGAGAGCGACGCGGCCCTGGCGGCGTTGAAAAAGCTTCGCGTTCAGTAGCGCGGCACGTTGGAATCGATTTCGTCCGACCAGGCGGTAATGCCGCCCTTGACGCTCTTGAGGTATTTGAATCCCTGTCCGCGCAGGAAGCCCAGCGCCTGGAGCGAACGCACCCCGACCTTGCAGTGGAGATAATAATGCTGGTTCGGATCGAGTTCGGTAAACCGTTGCTGAAGCTGGCTTAACGGCATCAACGATACGCCCTGCACGTGGGCGATTTCGTATTCGTCCATTTCGCGCACGTCAATGACCTTGATGCCCAGCCTCGGCTCGTCGAGCGCTTTCTTCATGTCCTGCACGGTCACTTCGTCCGGGTTCACGGCGGGGTTGGCCGGTTCCGGCTGGATGCCGCAGAACTGTTCGTAATCAATCAATTCCTTGATGGTCGGATGTTCGCCGCAGACGGGACACTGCGGGTCGCGGCGCAGTTTCAACTCGCGGAACTTCATGTCGAGCGCGTTGAACAGCAACAGCCGGCCGACGAGGGAATTGCCTTTGCCGAGCGCGAGCTTGAGAATTTCCGTCGTCTGGATGCAGCCGATGATGCCGGGCAGCACGCCGAGCACGCCGCCTTCGGCGCAACTGGGCACCATACCAGGCGGCGGCGGTTCGGGATAAAGACAGCGATAACACGGCCCGCCGAGATGAGGTGCGAACACGCTGGCCTGGCCTTCGAACCGGAAGATGGAACCATAGACGTTCGGCTTCTTGAGCAGCACACAAGCGTCGTTGGTGAGATAGCGCGTCGGAAAATTATCCGTACCATCCACGACGATATCGTAGGGCCGGATAAGATCGAAGGCGTTTTCGGACGTGATGCGGGTGTTGTGAATGACGACTTCGCAATTCGGATTGATGCCGTGGATGGTTTCTTTGGCGGATTGTGCCTTGGGCCGGCCCACGTCAGCGTCGGTATGCAAAATCTGGCGTTGCAGGTTGGAATAATCCACGGTGTCGAAATCCACGATGCCGATTTTGCCGATGCCGGCGGCGGCGAGGTACATGGCAATGGGCGAGCCGAGGCCGCCGGCGCCAATGCACAGGACGCTGGTACCCTTGATTTTTTTTTGGCCTGCCAGACCGACTTCGGGCAGAATCAGGTGTCGTGAGTACCGGCGGATTTCGTCATTGTTTAGTTCCATAAATCAAGCGAATAAGGATATTGCAAAAGGTGAATAAATCAAGCCAGCGTCGAATGAAGGAAGTCACACCGCAAGCGGCTGCCGCATGGCTGAAAAAAAATTCACACTTGCGCCCGACGCTGGCCATCGTGCTGGGCAGCGGGTTTCATCATGTCCTGACTGCGTTGCAGGTGGAGAAAAAAGTTTCCTACGCCCGGATTCCCGGCTTTCCCGTGCCCAGCGTGAGCGGTCATGCGGGTGAATTATATTTTGGCACACTCGGCGGCACCCCGGTGGCGGTGTTGAGTGGGCGGGCGCATTTTTACGAAGGGCACCCGATGGAGCGTGTCACGTTTGCCGTGCGGGCATTGGCGGAGTTCGGCGTTCGCGATCTGCTGCTGACGAACGCGGCCGGTGGTATCAATCCGGGATTTTGTCGGGGCGATTTCATGGTTCTGACCGATCACATCAATTTGATGGGGGCCAATCCCTTGCGGGGAACGCCCCATTTTGTGGATTTGACGCGGGTTTATGACGTACGATTAAACGCGTTGCTGTTTCGCGCCGGGAAAAGCTGCAAATTGAAACTTCAGCGCGGCGTTTATCTGGCGGTGAGCGGGCCGAGTTACGAGACGCCGGCGGAAATCCGCGCGTTTGGGCGGTTGGGCGCGGATGCGGTGGGAATGAGCACGGTGCCGGAGGCCATCACGGCTCGGCAATGCGGTTTGAACGTGGCGGCGGTATCGTGCATAACCAATCTGGCGGCGGGCATCAGCCGGGAGAAATTGTCGCATGCCGAAGTGCTGGAAACCGCCGAGCGGGTGAAGACTTTGGCAGCTAAATTGCTCAAAACATTCGCCGGGTTGTATGGAAAAAGTTAACATAAACGGGTTGGTGCGGGCAGCAGCAAGGGCGCGGGAGCGGTCGGTGGCGCCCTATTCAAAATTCAAGGTCGGCGCGGCCTTGCTCACGAAAAACGGCGAAATCATTTCCGGCGCGAATGTGGAAAGCGCAAGTTACGGCCTGACGTGTTGCGCGGAGCGGGTGGCGTTGTTCAACGCGCTGACGGCCGGTAAAAGAAACTTCGTGGCGGTGGCGGTGGTCGCCCGCGCATCAGGCGGGCCGATGCCGTGTGGGGCGTGCCGGCAGTTGCTGGCGGAATACGCGCCGCACGCAAAGGTCTGGGTGGCGGACAGCCGCGCGCCGGCCAAAATCAGGGAGTTCACCGTGCGGGAACTGTTGCCCTCGGCGTTTGTCATTCCTTGAATTTTATCAAAAGAACGGTAGGGTACGATGCTCTGGTGTTTAAATGAAACCTGAAGTGGTATTCGGTTTGGAGGGGGCGGGATGGCCGGCGTTGTTGTTGAACGCCAGCGGCGTAGTGCTGCGCTCAAACGCGGCGGCGGTGAACACGTTTGGCGCGGCTCTGGCTTCCGAATCCCCGCCGGTGTCAGCCATCTGGTCGCCGGATAACGGCAAAAAGCCGGAGGAATTTTTTGCCGACTGGGAGAAAGCACCAACGGCGACGGCGGATTTAAAATTCCGGGTGGCGAGCGGCGCCACGGTGAAATTCACAGCGGCGATTTGCACCTTCAGTTCGGAAGGCCGCAAGTGGTTCGTTTTGCAATTATTGCCCGCTACGGCCCCGGCGGCGGCAGCTGGTTTGCCAGCTTCAGGTGCGGCCCACGCCACGGGAGATACCAAGACCGTGCCCGTGCCGGATGCCGGTGGCGTGGTGCTCAAGCAGAAGCTGGAGTGTGCGCTGCAACTGGCGCGGTCGGTGTCGCTCGATTTCAACAACGCGCTGACCAGCATCCTCGGCCACACGTCGTTGTTGTTGAGCAAGGCCGAAGCAGGGCATCCGTGGCGGCATTCGCTGATGGAGGTGGAAAAATCGGCGGCGCGCGCAGCGGAAATCGCCAACGAACTGACCGTGTTCAGTCGTCAGGAGAAGGAAGCGCAGCGCGCCCCGCCGGGAAATTTGAACATGGTGGTGAGCCGCTGCGTGGATTTTTTCCGCGGCGAACACGGCGCCAAAATCACGTGGAAGACGCAATTGGAGAAGGAACTGTTTTCCGCGCGTTTCGACGAGGCCAAGGTGCAGCAGGCGTTGACCAAAGTTCTGGAGAATGCGGTCGAAGCCATCGGCAACGGAACCGGTCAGATTTATGTGCAGACGCGCAATGTGGAATTGACCGAGCCGACGCAGGATCGCAACGTGCATCTGGGCGCGGGGACCTACGTGTGCATTGAGATTGGCGACAGTGGTCCGGGTATTGAGGCGGACATCTTGCCGCGTATTTTTGAGCCGTTTTTCACAACCAAGGGGTCCAGCCATCGCGGTTTGGGGCTCGCCCTGGTTTATGGCATCGTAACCAACCACGGCGGCGGCGTGGCGGTGTCCAGCAAACCGGGCGCGGGGACATCGGTGCGCGTTTATTTGCAGGCGGAAAGGCAATTCATACCGGAAAGTTCCGACGCGAATGAAAATTTGCAGGGCACGGAGACTATTCTGGTGGTGGACGACGAAGCTTTGATGCTGACCATGGCCGAGACGATCCTGACCGAATACGGTTATTGCGTTTTGACCGCGAACAGCGGTCAGAAGGCGCTGGCGATGCTTTCCCGTGAGAACGTGCAAGTGGACCTCGTCATCACGGACCTGGTTATGCCGGGAATGAGCGGACGTGAATTCATCGAGCGCGCCCGGCAGCTCGTGCCCGGCACACGCATTATGAGCACCAGCGGTTATATGATCCCGGCGGACCGGCAATCCGGCACCCCCTATCTGCAAAAACCGTTCACCAGCTACGAATTACTGGCAAAAGTCAAACACGTTCTGAAACAAATTCCGGCTGTTGACTAACGGAAAAGGTTATGGTTAACTTTGCTTATTATGCAAATTGAAAGTCTAAAAGTATTCTGCGATTTAGCCGAAACCGAAAGTTTCACCAAAGCCGCCCAAATCAATGGCGTCACGCAATCAGCCGTGAGCCAGCAAATCAGTTCGCTGGAACGCATGTTCAAGTCGCTGCTCATCGAGCGCAGCAAGAAAAAATTCCGCCTCACGCGCGAAGGGCAGATGCTTTATGATTACAGCAAACAAATCATCCAGACCTACGAATCGCTGCACAGCAGGTTGCAGGAATTAAAGGATATTATTTCCGGCACGATTCGCGTGGCGACCATTTACAGTATCGGGCTCCACGATTTGCCGCCGTACATCAAGAAATTTCTGAAGAGCTATCCCACCGTCAACGTCCACGTCGAATACCGCCGGGCCAACCAGGTCTATGACGACGTGCTCAGCAACGTGGTGGACCTGGGACTGATCGCGTATCCGCCCAAGGACTCCAAGCTGGAAATCGTCGCCTTGCGCAAGGATCCGCTTGTGCTGATCTGCCACCCGCAGCATCCGTTTGCCAAACAGAAGTCCATCCGGTTCAAGGCGCTCGCCGGACAGAAATTCATCGGGTTCGAGCCGGACATTCCCACGCGCAAGGCATTGGACAAGATTCTGAAGGAGCACGGGGTGGACCCGAAGTACGCCATGGAATTCGACAACATCGAAACGGTGAAACGGGCGGTGGAAATTGATGCGGGCATTTCGATTGTGCCGCATGGGACGGTCGTTCAGGATGTCGCCAAACAAACCCTCGCCGCCGTGCCGATTGAAGACGGCAGTTATTATCGTCCCATCGCCGCAATCTACAAAAAGAACAAGGTGCTTTCGCCGGCGATGAAACAATTTCTGGCGCTGCTCAGAGACACGGCGTAATGTAATTCAAGTTCGGCTTCCAACAGGCGGCAAGAAATTGCCGCCTTTTTTGTTCGCTGGAACTTTTGTAACAAACGTCGCCGGAAGGAGTCATGGAGCTGCCGTCGGGGCAGGCGGGAGGCCATCGTTATTATCATTTCCACAGACGGCTCGGATTTCGGAGACATCCAGCGCGCGGTTGTAGATGGCAATTTCATCCAGCAACCCTCCGAAAAATGCGTTATAAGTCATGTCCCCCGGACGGTCACCCGGACGACGGCTGACCAGCAGGTCATAAGCGGTCTGCGGCGTAAAACTTCCCACATTTTGCTGTGCAACAACACGTGCGTTGACAAACAGTCTGGCCATCCCGCTGGTTTTGTCATAAGTCAGCGCCACGTGTTGGAATTGCCCCGGAACAACCGCGCCCGGGGCGGAATATAAACTGTGCGAATTGCCCTCGTCATCCATTACGTTGGCAAAGAGTTCTCCCTGGTGTTGCGGTAGATATCCCAGCCAGAGGTGGACGCCCAGTTGAGTCCCGGAATTCCATTCCAAAATCGGGTGGAAGGAGACGACATTCGACGGTTTAATCCATGCTGCAATCGTCAGACCGTCACCTTTGCCGACATCCAGCGAGGGGCGGGCGGGAATCTTCATCCAGGAGCTGAAGCCGTTCAGCGAAAATGCCCGGCCAACTTTTCCGTCCGCAAAATCAACGTCTATCAGCTTGGCTTCATTTCCGCCGACAGAATCCCTGCCGTTGTCTTCACCCGACCAAAGAGCGACCAGCCCTGGCGGATGTGTACCGAGACTGCTGCCGGCTTTCACAGTCAAGTTGCGCACGGACTGTACCGCCAGCGTTACTTTCCCAAAACCCGTTTTGACGGGAAATTCCGGTTCGGCAAACGAGACTGTCAGCATATCGCCATTGATGGTGGATAATTTTGCCGCGTTGCTGGAGACACATTCGACCGAGCGAATGTTTTTCACCTCCAGCTTCAGTTCACCAAGCAATGGGGAATGAAATTTGAAAAATTTCTCCACGCTCGTCCCCACCACGCGCGAACCGTCACGCAGATCGATGGTTAAACACGGTGGAGGATTGGTATCGGCGGCAAATACATCAGACAGACTGCCGGAGAAAAAAAAGAAACCGAGCACGCAGCAAAGCCTGAACCAGGATGCTTTCATCTGCCGATGATTGTGCCCGTAACCGTACTTCGTCAAGCTGCGTTATTTCAAATTCGCCGGGTTCAGCGGCTTCAAATCCTTCGGTACGAACAATCCGTTTTTGCGGATCAGTTTGCCGTCGAACCACACCTCCCCGCCGCCCCATTCCGGACGCTGGATCAACACCATGTCCCAATGCACCGCCGAGCGGTTGCCGTTGTCGCATTCCTCGTAAGCCTGCCCCGGCGTGAAGTGCAACGAGCCGGCAATCTTTTCGTCGAAGAGGATGTCGCACATCGGATTCAAAATGTAGGGATTGAACCCGAGCGAAAACTCGCCCACGTACCGCGCCCCGTCGTCGGTGTCCAGAATTTCATTCAACCGTTTGGTATTATTACCTGTGGCTTTGATGATTTTGCCATCCTTGAATTCCAGCCGGATGTTTTCAAACTTCGTCCCGGCATAAAGGGTCGGGGTGTTGAATTGTATCGCACCGTTCACGGAGTTCTTCACCGGACAGGAAAACACTTCGCCGTCGGGGATGTTACGGTCGCCCTTGCACATTTTGGCGCCGATGCCCTTGATACTGAAGGTCAAATTCGTTCCCGGCGCCTTGAGCTGAACCTGGTCGGCGCGTTTCATCCGGCGTTCGAGCGGGACCATCGCCGGGGCCATCTTTGCGTAATTCATCGTGCAGACGTCAAAATACAGATTTTCAAACGCCTCGGTGCTCATGCCGGCAGCCTGGGCCATGCTCGGCGTGGGCCAGCGCAGCACGCACCAGCGGGTCTTATTCACGCGATGATCCAACACCGGCCGGGTGATGCGCGAGAAGAGCGCCATGTGGTCGGAAGGCACATCTGAATTTTCGCTGGCATTTTCACTGCCGCGGATGGCGATATACGCCTGCATTTTCTTCATGCGGAACAGCTCGATGTCCCGCACTTGCGCGGCATGTTTGGCGTTGGTGCCCAACAACAGCTCGCGGGAAACTCGCGTGTGCCGCACCTCCGCAAACGGCGTCGCCCCCGCCCGGCGCACCGTGCGGATCAACTCAATGGTGAACTCGTCAGGTACGTCAATCATGTCCAGCAGGACGCGGTCGCCCTTTTGGAGCACGGTGGAATAATTCACGAGCAGCCTGGCCAGTTTGGTATAGCGCGGATCGGTCATGAACGGAGTTTCAAGTTTCAAGTGTTCGGTTTCAAGTTTCAAAACGCTGATATTCGCTGAATGAAAGTATTGGAAGAGACAAAGGAAGGCGGCAGTGCCGTGCCCGCGTCCTGAGCCCGGCAATACGGTCGGTTGTGAGGCCTGGCAGGTTTAATCTGCTGTCGGCAGACACCTCGTCCACCTCCCATCCCGGGTAACATTTAATTTGAGTCAACTCGCTGTTCTACAGGGCCCTGTGGCAATGGTCATTGTGGCTTGTTCCGGCTCGAAACTGTGATAAAATCTTTCCATGAAACTTTATTTCTCCGCATGGGCTGTGCTTCTTTTGTTGGTGGCGGGCGGGCGGGCGCAGACAACGGCTTTCACTTATCAAGGGCAGTTGAACAACAGCAACGCGCCCGTTACCGGGGCTTATGATTTCCGGTTTCAAATTTACAACGCCAACAGCAATGTGGTGGCCGGACCGCTGACGAACGCGCCGGTAGGGGTGACGAATGGTTTGTTTACGGTAACGCTGGATTTTGGCACAGGCGTTTTCGACGGCAGCACCCGAACATTGGAAATCGGCGTCCGCAGTTACGGTGACACCAACGCCTATGTCGTGCTTTCGCCGCGCCAGCCGCTGACATCCGTTCCTTATGCCATTCAGTCCCTCAACTCGTCCAACGCGGTGGCTCTGACCGCGCCGCTGCCGGCGACCGATCTCACGGGAATCATCCCCAACTCGCTGCTGTCCACCAATGTGGCCGTGCTCAGCAACAACGTGGTTTTTGCGGGGAGCGTGACTGCAACCAATTTCATCGGCAGCGGCAGCGGACTTGTTGGTGTCCCGGGTACCAGCCTGGTCGGCATCATCACCGGCAACGGTTCCGGCCTGACCAGCGTGCCAGGCACCAGCCTGACCGGCATTATCACCGGCAACGGTTTCGGTGTCACCAATCTTCAGGCTACCAACCTGGTCGGCACCATTCCCGATGCGCGTCAGTCCACGAACGTGGCTTTGCAAACCAATATTAACCTGTATTTCGCCGGCTCCGTTACCGCCTCCAACTTCACCGGAGCCGGTCACGGCTTGACCAACGTACCGGGCGCGTTTTTCTGGGTGACGGTTTCCAACACGAGCGTGCAAATGCTGCCCAACACCGGGTACATCGTCACCAACACGACGGCGCCGGCGACCTTGACCCTGCCGGCTTCACCGGCCGTTGGCGACGTGTATAAAGTTGCCGCTGTCGGTGCCGGTGGATGGATTATCGCACAAAATGCCAATCAAGCTATTCTCAGTGGAAATCTTTCCGGCAGCGTGGGACAGAATTGGAAGACCAGTGCTCCCTCCGCTTATTGGACCACCATCGCATCCTCCGCTGATGGAACCAAACTGGCGGCGGCTGTCAGCACCGGCTACATTTGGACTTCAACCAATTCCGGCGCGACCTGGACACAGCAAACCGGCAGCGGCACCCATTATTGGTCTTCCATTGCGTCTTCGGCTGATGGAACCAAGCTGGTGGCCACGGTGGGCTACACCATCTTCAACGCCAGCCAGCAGGGAGCCATCTATACTTCAACTGATTCCGGAGTATCCTGGACGCCACATACCTCCTCACCTCTTTCTTCAAGCCTCAGCTGGTCTTCCGTCGCGTCTTCGGCTGACGGAACCAAAATCGTGGCTGCGGTTCACAGTGGTCAGCTTTATCTTTCCGGCGATTCCGGCTCAAGCTGGGCGGCGGTCAGCGGTTCTTCCGGCTACCTTTGGTCTTCGGTCGCTTCGTCTTCCAGCGGCACGAATCTGGTGGCCGTGGAAGGCAACGGATCGATTTTCGTCTTCACCAATTCCAGCTCGGGCTGGACGCAACGGATTAGCGGCAATACAAACTGGATGTCCGTAACCATGTCCTCGGACGGAACCCGACTTGTCGCCACCGGTAATAGCGGCCAGGTTTTTGCTTCCGCGGATTCGGGGGTTACCTGGAATCCCTTGAGTACAACTGCGTCAGGTCAATTGACCGCCGTGACCTCCTCCGCTGACGGCTCACGGCTGGCAATCACTTCCGGTGGATCCGGAAACAACGGCAATATTAATGTGTCTTCCAATTTCGGTTCAACCTGGACACAGCCGCCGGGAGCACCCGTTCTTTCATGGGCCGACATCGCATCTTCTGCCGACGGCAGTCTGCTGGCAGCGGCGGCCTATGGCGGCTATATCTATGTTTCCACTCAAAGCAGTACGACGATCGGCACGGCGGGCTATTTGATCGGGGCTCAACACAGCACCATTGAACTGATGTACGTCGGCAATAATCTGTTTCTGCCGTTGAGCCACGAAGGAACCATTCGCGCCTACTGAAAAATCGGATGAATCGGGAATCATTGGATCGCTGGTGTGAGCGGGGTATCCTGGGTTTGGTGCTCGGCATTCTGGTGTTTGGCCCGCTGGCCATGGGCGCGGTGGACACACCGGAATTTCTCGTCATTCAAGGATTGACCGTGGCGGTCATGCTCCTGTGGGCGCTGCGTTTGTGGATCAGTCCGAAGCCGCAATTGCTCTGGCTGCCGTTGAGCTGGGTGGTGCTGGCATTCACGGCCTTGGCCATCGGGCGTTATCTCACGGCGGACATCGAATATGTCGCGCGGCTGGAAATGATCCAGGTCTTGATGTACGCGTTCCTGTTTTTTGTCATCGTCAACAATTTATACCGGCAGGAATCGGTTCAAATCATCAGCTACACCCTGATATTTCTGGCCATGGCCATTTCGTGTTACGCCATCGGTCAATTCCTGACGCATTCAAACCGGGTCTGGGATTTTGTATCGCCCTATCGGGGACGGGCTTCGGGCACTTACATTTCACCGAACAACCTGGCGGGACTGCTGGAAATGTTGCTGCCCCTGGCGACGGCTTACGTATTGGTAGCGCGAATGAAACCGGTCGTGCGGATTGTAGTCGGTTACTCGGCCCTGGTCGTGCTGGGAGGCATGGTGGTGACGTTTTCGCGCGGCGGCTGGGTGGCCACAGCGGCGGCGTTACTGATACTTCTGGTAGCACTGATTCTCCATCGCAACCATCGACTGCCGGCCTTGCTGCTTTTGATTGCTTTGATTGGCGGCGGCTCGTTGTTCACCGTCAATTATCTATCGCGAACCCCTACTTATATCAGCCGTGTCGAATCGGATACTCTGCAGGAAAAGCCGGAGAATATTCTGAATTATCGCAGCGGCATGTGGCGCGCGGCGGTACAGATGTGGCGGGATCATTTCTGGTGGGGTGTCGGGCCGGCGCATTACGACTACTGTTTCGGGGAATACCGTCCGGAATATGTCCAGGCGAGCCCCGACCGTGCGCATAACGATTACCTGAACCTGTTGGCCGACTGGGGTACCGCAGGGGGTATCATTGTTCTGGCCGGCATGGTGATGTTCGGCGCCGGTTGGCGAAAAACGTGGAAATATGTCCGCCCCGCGGAAAATGATTTCGGCCGCAGCCTGAGCAATCGCTTCGCCTTTTTCCTCGGCGCGTCTGCCGGACTGCTCGCCCTGGCCGTGCACTCAATGGTGGATTTCAACCTGCACATTCCGGCCAACGCCATTACCGGCGTGACGCTGCTCGCCTTGTTGAGCAGCAACCAGAGATTTGCCACGGAACGTTATTGGTTAAGCGTGCGCCTGCCGGTCAAAATGTTTATCACCCTGGCGCTGGTCGCGGGAGCAGTTTACTTGAGTTGCGAGGGCTGGCGTCGCGGGCATGAAGCCTATTGGCTGGCGCGGGCGGAACAGTCAGAGCTATATTCAACGGCACAGGCCGCAAACCTGGAACAGGCATTTGCCAGCGAGCCGATGAATTTTGAAACGGCTAATAGCATCGGCGAAATCTACCGGCTCCAAAGCTTTGAGGGCGGACAAAATTACGCGGACCTGGCCAAGAAGGCAATGCCGTGGTATGAGCGCGGCATGAAACTGAACCCGCATGATGGCCACAATTATCTGGGTTACGGCATGTGTCTTGACTGGCTGGGGAAGTATGACGAAGCCGCGCCGTATTTCAACCGGGCAGATGCACACGACCCCAACAGTAATTTCATGGCGGCGAACATCGGGTGGCATTACGTTCAGATTGGAAATTACGCCGCCGCCCGGCCATGGCTGTTACGGGCAACGCGGCTCGGCGGAGACAGCATGGCCCAGTTCTATCTGGACACCGTTGAGCATAAACTGGTTGAAAACGCCTCCGGCCGGCCCGCTCTTCCCGCCGGGTTTTAAGCGCCAAAGGCCGGGAAATCGAGGTTGACATTTGGCGCCATTTTCTTATATTTGCTACAAGCGGAATCAATTAGAACACAATTATGAAACACGTTCAGACTTTGGTCTTGGCGGCATTGTGGGGAGTTGCTTTGACGCTCGGTGCCGGAGCAGTTGCGCAAAACATCCAGCCGGGAGTGCTCACGGTAGTCCGTATTGTAGGTGAGGCCAGATATTCCCTGGGAGATGGTGTCTGGCATCCGTTGGTTGCGGGTAAAGTTCTCGCGGCCGGCTCCGTCATCCAGGCCGGACACGATGCAACGGTGGACGTTGTTTTGGGCAAGAAAATTTTGATGTCCCCGGCCGCGGCGACACCGCAGCAGATTGCACCGGCGGTCGATTCCCCCGTGCGGGGTTTTATTTCCTATACTCCGGCAGCGGAACAAAACGCCGTTCGCTTGACGGGTGACACGGTGCTGGCCATCGACAAGTTGAACGTTTCCGATACGGGAGTGGATACCGTCAGTGATACAGAACTGGATTTGCGACAGGGCCGGATTTATTGCAGCGTCAAAAAACTTTCCGGCGCGTCGCAATATCTCATTAAAATCCCCAACGGCATCGCCGGTGTTCGCGGGACGTGGTTTGTGATTGACGCGAATGGTTACGTGGGGGTGCTGAGAAATTCCGTAGTGCTCTCCATCATCGGCGCGGATGGCAAACCCATCACCGTTGTCGTGGGCGAAGGAAATCAGTTTGATCCCAAAAGCGGTTTGATCACCCCGTTGGGAAATATCCTGTCTCAGGATTTGGATCCAAACGTTACGACGCTGCGGACGGTTTTTTCGGAAGAAACGACTTTACAACCCGACAATACCCTGTGCCGTATTTCGCCCACCTCAGGCCATCACGGTCACCGTGGTAATAGCGGCTGGTGGTCGTGGTTTTAATCGAGGCCGGTTTGCTACCGGTTCGGTTTTTTAATTTGCAAAGCCAGAGCAGCCTTGAGTTGCTCTGGCTTTTTGTTTAATTGGGTGCGATGAAGTTAAAAGCTTTCAAGCCTGCACCGGTTATCCTGGCGGTTTCCGTCCTCGTGTTCATTTGCGGCGTCCGGCTGCTGCGGCTTGATTTTTTTGAGCGGCTGGAGCGCATGACCTACGACTTGCGCGCGCGGACCGCCTTACATTTTCCCGCGCCGGCGGCCACCAACCTCGCTTTCGTTTCGTTGGAGGAATCCAGCATCGCTGCCGTCAAAAACGGCAAACTTGGCTACCGCTACGGCCTCTACTGGCCGCGCCAGGTTTACGGCCGGCTGGTGGAGGAATTGGCCGCACAGGGCGCCAAAACCGTCGCGTTCGACGTGCTGTTTGGCGAGTTGCGCCAGGACCATCCGCCCGTGCAAATGGCCGACGGCAGTCTGATGGAATCCGACGATTTCTTCGCCATGCAGATGCACCGTGCCGGCAATGTCCTCCTCGCCGTCGAGCCTGGTCTAATCCCACCGGATTTGTTTCTGACTAACGCGCTCGCCCCCGGCGACATTTCGACAGAGAAGGATTCCGACGGCGTCTTGCGCCGGGTGAAAGCCTTCCGCCTGGTTCGCCACTGGCATCCACTCATCGAAAACGCGGCGCAAAAAAATGGTTTGAGCTTGAACGACATCCGGGTCGAAAGAAGCCGGATTGTCCTTCCCCTGGAAGATGGGCAGACGCTTGAAATCCTGCTCGATGGGAACGGCGAAATGGACGTCAAGAACAAGAAGATATTGACGGGACAACCCACCAAAGCCAAACCGTTCACCGATGAACGTGTCTGGCACATGGGCATCGTTCTTGCCGCACAGGAATTGAAACTGGACCTGGATCACGCCAACGTGGATTTGCCGCACGGGCGCATCACTCTGCGCGGGACCAATCACGTCGAGCGGGTCATCCCGGTGGACGCCGAGGGCTATTTTTACATTGATTGGCGGTTGACGAAGGATGATCCCCATCTCACCCGGGCACCGATTGAAAGTTTGCTTTTGCAGGACAGACAACGCTTGCTCGGCCAGACCAATGGCCTCCGTAATGATTTCCGCGGCAAGCTCGTCATCGTCGGTTCGGCGGCGCAAGGCAACGACCTGACCGACCGTGGCGCAACGCCGCTGGAAAAGGATACCCTGCTGGTCAGCAAGCATTGGAACGTGGCCAACTCCATCATCACCGGTCGGTTCATCCGCCGCGCCTCACTGCCAACGGAGCTTGTCCTGATTATTCTTCTGGGCGCGTTGACGGCCTTTCTCACCTGGAAATTGCGGGCCTTTGCCGCTTCGACGGCGGTGCTGCTGTTGCTCGTGGCGTATGTCGCCGTCGGATTTTTCGCCTTCGTGGAATTTCGTTACTGGCTTCCTTTGGTGTTCCCCATCGCCGGGGCGATGCTGGTCGAGCATGTGAGCCTCGTCACCTATCGCGTGGTGTTCGAGGAACGGGAACAGCGCCGCGTCAAATCCGTGTTCTCCAAAATTGTTTCCCCGGACGTGATGAATGAATTGCTCGGCGCGGAAAAACTTTCGCTCGGCGGCATCCGCCGGGAAGTGACCATTTTTTTTGCGGACGTGCGCGGATTCACCACCTTGACCGACGAAATGCAACAAGGCGTGGCGGATTTCATCCGCGAACACCAGCTTGACACCGACGTGGCGGAAACGTGTATTGAAGAATCCGCCCAGGAAACCCTCGAAACGGTCAATCTTTATCTGGCCGCCGTCGCCGACGCGGTGAAAAAATACGGCGGCACATTGGACAAATACATCGGCGACTGCGTCATGGCCTTTTGGGGCGCCCCCACGCCCAATGAAAGACACGCCTCGGCATGCGTGCAGGCTGCGATCGACGCCCAGCGCGCCATCCGCGATTTGAACGAAAAGCGAGCGGAGCAGAACAAGGCGCGCGAAACTGAAAACCGCGCCCGCCTTTCCGCCGGGCTGCCGCCCAAGCCACCGCTGCGCGCGTTGCAGCTCGGCACCGGCATCAACACCGGCCTGGCGACGGTCGGCCTGATGGGGTCGGACGCGCATATTTTGAATTACACGGTTTTCGGGCGGGAAGTGAACCTCGCCAGCCGGCTGGAGAGCGTCTCGGGCAGCGGCCGCATCATCATCAGCGACACGACTTATAACCATTTGCTGCGTGAAGACCCGGCGCTGGCCTCGACCTGCATCGAAATGTTTCCGGTCACCGTCAAGGGCATTCGCGATGCCGTGCGGATCTACGAGGTGCCGTGGCAAACGCCGCCGCCCCAATGATTTCGCCGCACTGTTTTCTTCCTCGTCAAACCGGCGACAGATGTTAAAGTAACCTTGATGCGCACCGCGATTTATCCCGGCAGTTTCGATCCGTTGACCAACGGCCATCTGGACGTGATTCAACGCGCGGCCAAATTGTTCGACCGCGTCATCGTGGCCGTTGCCAAAAACGACGGTAAACAACCGTTGTTTACGCTCGACGAACGGCTGGCGCTGGTGAAAAAAGCGGTAAAACACCTGCCGAACATCGAGGCGGACGCCTTCGATGGTCTGCTGGTTGAATACGTTGCGAGCCGGAAGGCCCAGGCAATTGTGCGCGGGCTGCGCGCCGTCTCGGATTTTGAATTCGAGTTTCAGCTCGCGTTGATGAACCGCAAGCTGAATGAAAATGTCGAAACGATTTTTATGATGCCCCGGGAAACCTACACTTTTCTCAGTTCGCGCCTCGTGAAGGAAATCGCGCGGCTGGGCGGCAATGTGGGCGCGTTTGTGCCGGCGCACGTGCAGCACGCCCTGGCGAAAAAATTCGCCGAGGAGGAAAGGAGTTGAATCATGCCGCTCACCGTCAATCTGCGGCATCTCGAGCAGAAGGACCAGGTCTTGCGCGGCGAATTGCCGGTGGTGGAACTGGATTGGGACACGCGCGACGAAATGATCGGGGTCACGGAGCCGTTGCGGCATGACCTGGAGGTGCAATTGCTGGACCGCAGCCTGCTGGTCCGCGGCACGTTGCGGCTGATGTTGGAGTGCCGGTGCGTCCGCTGCCTGAAACCGTTCAAACGCGAGCTGGAATTGAATTGGACGCGTCATTTGCCGCTCGAAGGCGAGGACGGGGTGTCCGTGGTCAACGATTGCGCGGACTTGACGCCGTTTGTGCGGGAAGATATGCTGCTTGAATTGCCGCGGCATCCATTGTGCAAACCGGATTGCCGCGGACTGAACAAAACAAAGACCCAAAAAGCCGGCGGGGGGGATGAATTGATTCCGTCTGCCTGGGCCGAATTGGAAAAGTTGAAATTGTAAATTTGAATTTATGGGTGTTCCCAAACGCAAACCGTCTCGCAGCCGGCAGCGTATGCGCCGCGCTTACAACAGTGTGCTTAAGCTGCCGCAGCTCAGCACGTGCCCGCAATGCGCTGCGCCGTATGTGCCGCACCGGGTCTGCCCGGCGTGCGGCTATTACAAGGGCCGTCAGGTATTGACCGTCACCGCCGGCGCCTGATCCTGCGTCGCACCGCGGAAATCCGCGTTATTTCATCTATGCGAATAGCGGTGGATGTCATGGGCGGTGACCACGGCTGCGCAGTCGTCGTGGAAGGGGTCCGGCGCGCATTGGAGGCCGATCCCAAAATCTCCACCCTCTTTCTGGTAGGAGATCAAAGAGAAATTGAGTCAGCCCTGGGCATGACGCATTGCCACGATTTGCGCGTTCAAATCGTTCATGCCAGCGAAGTCGTGACCATGAGCGACAAGCCCGTCAACGCCCTGCGCAAAAAAAAGGATTCCTCCATCAGCCGGGGCGCGGAACTCGTCCGCGATGGTCAGGCCGACGCGGTTATTTCCCTGGGCAACACGGGCGGCATTTTCGCGGCGGCCACCTTTAAGCTGGGTCGCATCTCCGGCGTGGATCGCGGTTGCATTGCCGCAATCATGCCGCGACAGGACAATGAATTTGTGCTGCTTGACGCCGGCGCGAACATTGAATGCAAACCGCTGCATCTCGCCCAGTTTGCCGTCATGGGCAGTGTCTATTCACGGGAAGTGCTGGGCCGCAAAAAACCGCGCGTGGGCATTCTCAGCATCGGCACGGAAGATTCCAAGGGTAACGAACTGACGCTCGAAGCCTTCAAACTCTGCAAGGGACTGGATTTGAATTTTATCGGCAACATCGAAGGGCACGACTTGTTCAAAGACCGCGTGGACGTGGTCGTGTGCGATGGCTTTGTCGGCAACGTCGTGTTGAAAACGGCGGAAAGCCTGGCGGTAGCGGTGTTTTCGATGCTCAAGCGCGAGTTGATGCGCAATCCCAAGCGGCAAATCGGCGCCTACCTTGCCCAGAACGCCTTTCACGCCATCCGCCGGCGCATGGATCCGGAGGTTTACGGTGGCGCGCCGCTGCTCGGCTTTAACGGCATGGTATTTAAAGCACACGGTTCGGCGCGCGAACGCGCTATCGCCAGCGCCTTGCGGGTGACAACCGACGCCGTCAACCATCGCGTCAACGAAATCATCGCCCGCGAAATTGCGAGCGCCAACGAAAAGCTGGCCGCCGCGTCAGTTTCTGTTCCTGCTTCCGCATGATTCCAAAATTCAAAAATCCACGCGCCAGGTATAATTTTCAGGGCCGCACCTGTTCCATCACCGGCGTTGGCTCGTATTTGCCAATGAAGGTACTGACCAATGCTCACCTGGAAAAAATGGTGGATACATCGGATGAATGGATCACCACCCGTACTGGCATCAAAACCCGGCGGCAGGCGGCCAAGGATGAATTTACCTCGGACATGGCCGCGCATGCCGCCCGACGCGCGATGAAAATGGCCGACGTGACCGCCGACCAGATTGATCTCATCATCGTGGCCACCATCACGCCCGATATGCCGTTTCCGGCGACCGCATGCCTTGTGCAACAGAAAATCGGCGCCCGGCGCGCGGCGGCGTTTGACGTGGAGGCTGCCTGCTCCGGCTTTATTTACGCGCTGGAAATCGGCCAGCAATTCATCATGTCGCACACCTACGATACGGTGCTGGTCATCGGCGCCGAAAAATTGTCAACCATCACCGACTGGACGGATCGCAACACCTGCGTGCTGTTTGGCGACGGCGCGGGCGCGGCGATCTTGCAGAGCCGCCCCGGCTCGCACGGGCTGCTGACGGCGGTAATGGGCGCGGACGGCGCCAAAAATGAACTGATCCACATGCCCGGCGGCGGCAGCCGCCGGCCGGCCTCGACGGATTCCGTCGCCGCAAAACTTCACTATTTGAAAATGGACGGGCGCGAGACCTTCAAGAACGCCGTCCAGGCGATGTGCCAAGCGGCGCAGGAGGCGTTGAACCGCTGTGAATTGGACATCACAAAAATCAAATGCATCATCCCGCACCAGGCGAACCGCCGGATCATTGATGCCGTCGGGGAGCGGTTGGGCGCCACGCCGGAACAATTGTTTGTAAACCTGGACAAATACGGCAATACGTCGGCAGCGTCGGTGGCCATCGCGCTGGACGAAGCGGTGGTCTCGGGAAAAATCCAGCGCGGCGATTTGATATTGATGATGGTTTTTGGCGCCGGTTTGACCTGGGGCGCAGCGGTCATTGAATGGTAACAACTAATTCGTTGAATAGCATTCGCTAATTTGACGATTGTCGTTGCCGTGTTAGTTTAACCTAGTTCTATGAGCGCCAAAAAATTTGAGAGTGGGGATTCGTTGCATCAACGAATCACCGTGGAAGGCCGGCAGTCGCGTTTGGAGCTTTCCGCCGAATCGGTTGTCATTCACAAAAGCGGCATTGAATTCCGAAGCCCCACGCCGTTTACTTCCTGGACGGAAATGACGATTGCGCTGCAATCCCCCCGCAACGACGGTCGTATTCAATGCAGCGGCGTGGTCATTGCCTGTTCGGGCAGCAAACACACCGGCTACCATGTTTCGCTGGTCTTCACGGGCATGTCCAAACAGGCGCAATCGCGCCTGAATGTGATGGCCAACTCCGCCCTGGGCGCGGGTTGAACCGCTGGTTTTACCATCGGCATTTTTTGCATTTTCGCAGATTGAATTCCCGGCTTTCCTATCCGGCGGGATTCGTGTTTATTCGTGTCCATTCGCGGTTTTCAACAAGCTGACAAAACTATGCCAATGCAATTGCGGGATAAGGCTCAGTGCCAATACGACATGATTGCCCTCGGCGAAATCATGCTGCGGCTGGATCCGGGCGAAGGGCGCATCCGTTGCACCCGGGAATTCAAGGTGTGGGAAGGCGGCGGCGAATACAACGTCGCCCGCGGCCTGCGCCGGTGTTTCGGCCTGAAAACCGCCGTCTGCACCGCGTTCGCCGACAACGACGTCGGCCGCCTGCTGGAGGATTTTATTTTGCAGGGGGGTGTGGACACGCACTTCATCAAGTGGATGCCATTCGATGGCGTTGGCCGTGTCAGCCGCAATGGCTTGAATTTCACCGAACGTGGTTTCGGCGTGCGCGGCGCCGTCGGGGTTTCCGACCGCGGCCATTCCGCCGCCAGCCAGCTCAAGGCCGGCGATTTTGATTGGGACCACATCTTCGGCAAACTCGGCGTACGTTGGCTGCATACCGGCGGCATTTTTGCCGCGTTAAGCGACACCACGCCGCAACTGGTCATCGAAGCCGTCAAAAAAGCCAAGCAATACGACACGGTGGTCAGCTACGATTTGAATTACCGCCCCTCGCTCTGGAAATCCATCGGCGGCCAGAAACGGGCGCAGGAGGTGAACCGGGAAATTGCCCGATACGTGGACGTGATGATTGGCAACGAGGAGGACTTCACCGCCTGCCTCGGATTTCATGTCGAAGGTGCGGACGAAAATCTGCTGCATATTGATGTGACGGCGTTCAAGAAGATGATTGAGACGGCGGTGAAGACGTTTCCGAACTTTAAAGCAACCGCCACGACGCTCCGCACCGCCAAAACGGCCACGGTCAATGACTGGGCGGCCATTGCGTGGATGGACGGGAAATTTTACGAGAGCCGGAAATATCCCGACCTGGAAATTCTCGACCGCGTTGGGGGCGGCGACAGTTTTGCCTCCGGCTTCATTTACGGATTGATGACCACCGGCGATCCCCGGAAAGCCGTGGATTATGGTGCAGCACACGGTGCGTTGGCGATGACCACCCCGGGCGACACTTCAATGGCATCAAAAGACGAAGTCGAAAAACTGATGAAGGGTGGTAGCGCCCGCGTGCAGCGATAAACGACTTCACGGTTGCCTCAGGATGTCGCCGATGGGTGTCGAAAGTCGCAGAATTTCGATTCTCGAATACCCCGATCCTCACTCGGTTACTGAAGAGGAAAATTTTGAGGCCAAAACATTAGATTGCCAAAATAATCTAATCATATTGTATAATATATCTGCTCCACTGGACGGATTTTATTGATTTTCAACTGTGAACGGTCTTTAATAACGCATAATCCATTCTGCCCCCTGTTAGGTGTGAAATGAATACTTGGGTTCATGTTGCGCTGAATTTTCGTCGCCAAAAGGCCGTATCACATTCTTGGCAAAGTGAGGATTCCTGGGCGTGGAATTTGCAATCCGGGACCATATCCACGCTGAGTCTGCCCGCCCCAGATTCCGGCTGACAACGACTTAAACAATCCCCGAAAGATTTTTGAAAGAAACAATCCCACGCACACGAGTTAGTTATTATAACAAACGCAATCACAACCTCGCGAAGGAAAAGCATATGAACCTTAGGCTATTTGCAAAAATCGACCGGCAGCCAGACGTTCGGAGACACGTCGCTGCAGCTTGTGCCGTGCTGTTATTTTTATCCATAACACGTGCCCCTGCGACAGACAGACAGGTAATCCACGGCCATGTACCAGCAGCAGTGGCGCGGTTGCAACCGACGGGAGATTTTGCGGGTACAAACCAATTGAATCTGGCGATTGGGTTGCCGTTGCACCACCGGGAAGTCCTGACCAACCTGTTGCAACAAATCTACGATCCGGCCAGTTCGCAATATCATCATTATCTGACGCCCCAGCAATTCACCGAGATGTTCGGCCCGACAGAAAAGGATTACCGGGCCGTCATTGCGTTTGCGAAAGCGAATGGCCTGGCAGTGACGGCGACGCATCCCAACCGGATGGTGGTGGACGTGAGAGGGTCGGTAGCGAACATTGAAAAAGCGCTACACGTGACGCTACGTGAATATCAGCATCCCCGGGAAGCGCGCCGGTTTCATGCTCCAGACCGGGAGCCTTCGCTGGAACTGACGATACCGGTATTGAGGATAAGCGGGTTGGACGATTACTCGCTGCCCCGGCCGTGTCTGGTGACCAAACCTCAAGTCAGTGGACAAAACGCGGTGCCGAATTCGGGGTCTGGACCGAGTGGCAGCTACATGGGAAAAGATTTTCGGGCCGCCTATGCTCCAGCAGTGACGCTGGATGGCACAGGACAGGTGGTGGGTTTGTTACAGTTTGATGGCTATACAGCCAGTGACATCAGGTACTACGAAAATCTGGCGGGATTGCCGAACGTGACGTTGTCGAACGTGCTGATTGACGGGGCTACGGGCGGTCCCAGTGGCTCCGGCGGGGAAGTCGAGGTATCGCTGGATATTGAGATGGCGGTTTCGATGGCGACGAATTTGACGCAGGTCATAATTTATATGGCGCCGAACCCGAGTCCGTGGGAAGACTTGTTAAATCGGATGGCCAATGACAATGTGGCCAAGCAATTGAGTTGTTCATGGTATGAGCCCGGCGCCGGTTCCAATGCGGTGACCGACCAGATATTCCAGCAGATGGCAGCGCAGGGGCAGTCGTTTTTCACTGCGTCGGGTGATTACGACGCCTTTACTGGTTTGATTCCATTTCCGGATGACACGCCCTACATCACGCTGGTTGGGGGAACGACGCTGACCACGAGCGGCGCGGGGGGGGCGTGGGTTTCGGAAACAGTGTGGAACCGGGGAGATGGAATTGGGAGCGGTGGCGGTATCAGCACGCAATATCCGATACCGTCGTGGCAGACGAATATCAGTATGACGAGCAATCAAGGGTCGACGACGATGCGGAACGTGCCGGATGTGGCGTTGACAGCTGAGAACGTTTATGTTCGGGCCGATAGTCAGAATTACACCGTGGGCGGTACGAGTTGTGCGGCGCCGTTGTGGGCGGGATTCACGGCCTTGATCAATCAACAGGCGGTAAACAATGGCGAGACAACCATAGGCTTTATAAATCCGGGCGTCTATTCCCTGGGTTCGAGCGGGAGTTATGGCGCTGCTTTTCACGACATCACGACGGGCGACAACACCAGCGGCAGCAGTCCCAATAAATTCTATGCCGTGACTGGTTATGATTTGTGCACGGGCTGGGGCACGCCGTTCGGGCAAGGGCTGATTGATGCGCTGGCCGGACCACCGGTGCCGACCCCGCCAAACATCATTACCCAGCCGCAAAGCCAGACCAACGTCTCGGGCAGTGCGGCAACCTTCAGCGTTTATGCGGTTGGCTCGTTTCCCTTAAGTTATCAATGGCAATTTAACGGGACAAATATCGTTGGTGCGACCAACACCGTGCTGATGCTCGCTAATGTACAACCGACCAATGCGGGAGCTTACTCGGTTATCGTCACGAACCTTTACGGTGCGACAAACAGTTCCAATGCGATGCTGACGGTATTGACCCTGCCACCGACTATTACCCTCCAACCAACCAATCAAACTGCATATGCCGGTTTCATAGCAAGTTTCAATGCGATGGCCACGGGCTCATTGCCTCTGAGCTACCAATGGAGCTTGAACGGAACCAACATTGCCGGAGCAACGAACACGTCCTTGACGTTGACCAATGTGCAGTTGAATCAGGCGGGTAATTATACGGTGCTGGTGACCAATCTTTACGGTTCTGTCCTCAGTTCCAACGCGGTGTTGACAGTATATCCTGTACCGGCTTGTGCGCCGGTGCCTTCCGGGATAGTGAGCTGGTGGCGGGCCGAAGGCAACGCCGACGACTATATCGGCGGGAACAACGGGACGCCGGCACCAGATGTCGCCTATGGCTGGGGAGAGGTGGGACAGGCGTTCTCTCTGAACACTACCAATGCCTTTATCACCATACCCGCCAGCTCAACTTTGGATGTCGGGAACAGTAGTGGTTTTACCCTGGAAGCCTGGATATTTCCGACCAATGTCGATGCGTTCCATCCCATCCTCGAATGGAATCAGGGCTTCGTGGGAGGAAACCTTGGGCCGCAACTGTGGATTGGTCGCATCCCTGGCGATACAGGAGTCCTTTTTGCGAACGTGACGGATTCGAGCGGAGTAAGTCATCAATTGTATTCGGCAGTGAATACTCTGGTGGCGAATCAATTCCAGCATGTGGCATTGACTTATGACCGCACCCTCGGTCAGGCGACTCTTTATGTGAATGGCATAAATGTGGCGCAAGCTAATATTGGGAACATTACCCCCCAAACCAGCTATAATATTTACATTGGCAAACGTCCTAACGATGTGCCGGGCAATTGGACTTACGGGAGTTTCTTTGGCGGCCTGATTGACGAAATGAGCCTTTACAGCCGTGCCTTATCGGCCTCGGAAATCCAACTCATTTACATCGTGGGTAGTGGAGGCAAATGCTACACGCCTACGCCGCCGCAGATTACCACCCAACCTGCCAGCCAAACGGTCTATGCCGGCCTTACGGCGAGTTTCAACGTCACAGCCATCGGCACACCTCCGTTGAGTTATCAATGGAGCTTCAACGGAACCAATATCGACGGAGCAACGAACACGACGTTAACACTGACCAATGTGCAGTTGAGCCAGGCGGGTAATTACGCGGTGCTGGTGACCAATCTTTACGGCTCAGTGCTCAGTTCCAACGCGGTGCTGACGGTGAACCCGCTGCCGCTCTGTGCGCCGGTGTCGTCCGGCCTGGTCAGTTGGTGGCCGGGAGAAGGTAATGCCAATGACGTTGCCGGCACCAATAACGGAGTTTTGCAGGGCGGAGTGAGTTTTACGGCTGGAGAAGTCGGGGAGGCCTTTGTCTTCGACGGGTCCACCGCAAGCATCAAAGTTCCCGCCAGTCCCGGGCTCACCGTCGGAGCGGGAAACGGATTGACATTGGAAACCTGGGTATGCCCGGCGGCAGCCACTTTGACTCAGCTTCAGTCCATTATGGAATGGAACCAGGGATCGGGCAGCCAACCGATTGGCTCCCAATTGGGTATATCTGTTTTCTATGACGCCAGTTTGTATGCCAACCTGCTTGATACCGCTGGGAACGGACATCTGCTGAATTCGGACGCGGGGCTGATGACAACCAATTTCCAGCATATCGCCGTGACTTATGACAAAACGACGGGCGTGGCCGTTCTTTATCGAAATGGGGTGGTCGTCACAACCGCTAATTTGGGCATATTCACTCCACAGACGACTTACGATTTTTACATTGGCGCCCGACCGGCTGGACCTTTTGCCAACCATTTCAACGGGATGATTGACGAACCGAGCATATACAATCGCGTACTATCTGCCGTGGAAATCCAGTCCATCTACAATGCGGGTAGTGCCGGCAAATGTTCGCTAACGACACCGGAAATTACCTCACAGCCGACCAATCAGACAATAACTGTGGGCGGGACTGTGAATTTCAGCGTTACGGCCAGTGGCGCATCGCCGTTGAGTTATCAATGGAGCTTCAACGGAACCAATATCGACGGAGCAACGAACACGACGTTAACACTGACCAATGTACAATTGACCCAGGCAGGTAATTACACGGTGCTGGTAACCAACGTTTATGGCTCTGTCCTCAGTTCCAATGCAATTCTAACGGTGGTAACCGCACCTTATATTATAACCCAGCCGACCAATCAAACGGTAACGGCGGGCGGTACTGCAAACTTCAATGTAACCGCCGGCGGCACCCTGCCGCTGAGTTACCAGTGGCAGTTCAACAGCACGAACATTGCGGGAGCGACGAGCTCAACGCTGACGTTGACCAATGTGCAGACCAGTCAGGCGGGCAATTATGCGGTGTTGGCAACCAATGCCTATGGTTCAGTGCTCAGTTCCAATGCGGTGCTGACAGTGGCCCCGGCGACAACTGTGCCGGTTATTACGGGATTCAATCCCGTTTCAGGAACCATTGGCGCCGTCGTGACCATCACAGGAATTAACTTCAGTCCAGTGGCTTCGAACAACATCGTATATTTCGGCGCAGTGCGGGCGACCGTTATAGCAGCCACTGCGACGAATCTGGTCGTAATGGTGCCGGGGGGAGCAACGTATGCGCCGATCACTGAAACGGTGAACGGGCTGACGGCTTATTCGGGCACGGCCTTCAGTCCCACTTTCATTGGAGCGGGCAATAATATCAGCAGCAATTCCTTCGGCACCCAGGTGAAATTGAGCGTTTTGACCCGGCAGAACGACGTGACAGTGGCCGACATCGATGGAGATGGGAAACTCGATTTGATCGTTCCCAATATTGATAACAATAGTATCTCCATTTACCGCAATATCTCGACCAACGGGGTGATTGGTACCAATTCATTTGCCGCCCCCGTAACCATTTTCGTGGGCAGCTCGCCCATGCAAGTGGCGGTGGGAGATTTGGACGGCGACGGCAAGCTGGATTTGGTGGTGGTCAACGATTCTTCCGGGACAGTGTCAGTCCTGCGCAACACGAGCACGCCGGGAAACATTTCGTTTGCGCCGAAGTTTGATTTGGCAGCAGCCTCAGATTGCCGGTCGGTGCTGGTGCGGGACCTGGATGGGGATGGCAAGCCGGACATTGTCATTGCCAGTGCCGGCAGCTCTTTGATCTCTGTTTATCAGAATTTGAGCACGCCGGGCAATCTAACGACCAATTCGTTTGCCGCGCGGGTGGATTATGCAACGGGCGGTAGCCCGTTAATGGTGACCGCCGGAGATTTGAAGGGGGATGGTAAACCCGACCTGGTGGTGGGCAACAATTCTATGCTTTCAATATTCCGCAACATCAGCACCCCGGGCAGCATTTCGTTCGCAACCCGGCAGGATGTGGCGGTAAACAGTGCCTGGGGTGTGGCCATTGGGGATATAGACGGGGACGGCCAGCCGGACGTGGTGGTGGCGAATCAAAATAACAATACGGTCACAGTCTTGCGGAATACGACCACGACAATGACCAACATTACCTTTGCCGCCGGGGTGACTTTCAGTACGGGGAATTATCCCTACTGGGTGGCTTTGGGAGATGTGAACGGGGACGGCAAACCGGACGTGGTGGTGGCGGATGCATCCGGCAACACGGTGTCGGTGTTTCAGAATACCAGCACGCCGGGAAGTTTTGGCACAAACTCGTTGGCCCCACGTGTGGCATTTGCGACGGGCAGCGGTCCGCGGGAGGTGGTGTTGGCGGATTTGGATGGGGACGGACGCTTGGATATTGTCAACGCCAACTTGAACTACGGCAACAATTACGTGTCCATCCAGCAAAACGTCATACCATTCGCAGTTGGGCCAACGATTATTACTCAACCAACGAACCAGACGGTGGTTGTTGGTGGAACGACCAGTTTCAGCGTTACGGCCAGCGGCACATCGCCGTTGAGTTACCAGTGGAACTTCAACGGGACCAACATCGTCGGGGCAACGAACACGACGCTGACACTGACCAATGTGCAGTTGAGCCAGGCGGGTAATTACACGGTGCTGGTAACCAATATCTGTGGTTCAGCGCTCAGTTCCAACGCGATTCTGACGGTGGCAACCGCACCCTATATTATTACCCAGCCGACCAATCAAACGGTAACGGCGGGCGGTACTGCAAACTTCAATGTAACCGCCGGCGGCACGCCGCCGCTGAGTTATCAATGGAATTTCAACGGGGCGAACATCGCGGGAGCGACCAATGCCTCACTGACGCTGACGAATGTTCAATTTTATCAAGCGGGCAACTATGCGGTGTTGGTGACCAACCTCTATGGTTCGGTGCTCAGTTCCAATGCGGTGCTGACGGTAAATCTGCCAGCATCAAGTATCCCGGTGATTACGGGATTCAGCCCAAATTCGGGGACCGTCGGTACCGTCGTGACCATCACCGGGACCAACTTCAGTCCAGTGGCTTCGAACAACATCGTCTATTTTGGGGCGGTCCGGGCAACCGTTACGGCAGCCACCGGGACGAATCTGGTTGTAACGGTGCCGACGGGAGCGACGTATGCGCCGATTACTGAAACAGTCAATGGTTTAACCGCGTTTGCCAATAACCTATTCCTGCCAACTTTTCCGGGCGGGGGAGTGTTCAATTCAAACTCCTTGAGTGGGCCGGTGATTTTGAGCGCGGGTAGTGGCCCTTCGCTTGTGGTCATTAAAGATTTAGACGGAGATGGCAAGCCGGATGTGGTCGTGGCCAATGTTTATGATGGAACAGTTTATCTATATCGCAACATCACCACCAACGGGATTTTGGCCTTTGCGTCCCCGGTGATTTTTACAATTGGAGGGGGGAACGACAGTTTATGGGGGCTGGCGGTAGCGGATTTGGATGGGGATGGCAGGCCGGACATCGTGGTGGCCAATCGGAACTACAACAATGTTTCGATTTTCCAAAATTTTTGTACTCCCGGGAATATCACCAGCAATTCTTTCGGAACCCGCGTTGATTTGCCTGTTGCCGGCATGCCCCGTAGCGTTGTGGTGGCCGATCTGGATGGAGACGGCAAGCCGGATATTGTTACAGTCGATCAAGCCAGCAATGTGGTCTCCGTCTTGAAGAATATTGGAACCAGCGGAATTATTACTACAAATTCTTTTGCCGCTCCCGTAAATTTCGCCGTTGGGCTTAGCCCGGTGTTCATGGCTATCGCTGATTTGGACGGGGACGGTAAACCTGACGTGGTAATAATAAACTTCGGCGACAACAATAACCCAGTGTCAGTATTACGCAACATCAGCACCCCAGGGAATATTGCTTTTGCTCCAGCCGTTAATTTCCCTGGTCTCCCCAGCAGTTTCAATTTGGCGATCGGAGATCTGGACGGGGATGGGAAGCTCGATCTCGTGGTATCATCGTTTAGCGGCGGGCAGGCTGTGTCGGTGTACCGGAACGTGAGCACGCCAGGGAACATCACGACTAACTCGTTTGCGGCACGGGTCGATTTTGCCGTGGATGGATGGGCTAATGGCGTGGCGATTGGGGATCTGGACGGGGATGGGAGGCCGGACGTCGCGGTGGTGACCCAGTTACCGGATCATCTTTCCATTTTTAAGAATGTAAGCACGCCGGGGAGTTTTACGACCAATTCGCTTGCGGTACAGGTGGACTTTGCAGCGGGGTATAATCCAAACGGCGTGGCGATTGGAGATTTGGACGGGGATGGGCGTTCGGAAGTCGTTTTTGGTAACACGTATGACGGCACCGTATCGATCTATCAGAACGCGGTGCCGTTTGAAGGTACGGCACCGGTCATCGTTTCCCAACCGACCAATCAGATGGTAAACGTGGGTGGAACTGCAAACTTCAGCGTGACGGCCAGTGGCACGCCGCCGTTGGGTTACCAATGGAATTTCAACGGGGCGAACATCGCGGGAGCGACCAATACGACACTGACGTTGACAAACGTGCAGGCCGGTCAGGCGGGCGACTACGCGGTACTGGTGACCAACCTTTATGGTTCGGCGCTCAGTTCCAATGCGGTATTGACCGTGCTGAGTGTGAGCACTGTCGATACCAACTTCAATCCGCAAGCAAGCGGCTATGTCTATTCAACAGTAATACAACCAGACGGGAAAATTGTGATAGGTGGGTGGTTTAACTCGCTGGGCGGCCAGAGCCGTTACAATATTGGCCGGGTCAATGCCGACGGCACGCTCGATACCAGCTTCAATCCCGGAGCGAACGGTTATTATGTCAATTCATTGGCCGTGCAGACAGACGGCAAGATTGTCGTGGGCGGTTACTTTACCATGCTGGGCGGCCAGAGCCGCGCGTATATCGGACGACTTAACGCTGACGGCTCGCTGGACACCAGTTTCAATCCCGGAGCAGACAATGCAGTCAATACATTGGCGGTGCAGGCCGATGGGAAAATCGTGGTGGGCGGTAATTTTACTATGCTGGGCGGCCAGAGCCGCGCGTATATCGGACGACTTAACGCTGACGGCTCGCTGGACACCAGTTTCAATCCCGGAGCAGACAATGCAGTCAATACATTGGCGGTGCAGGCCGATGGGAAAATCGTGGTGGGCGGTAATTTTACTATGCTGGGCGGCCAGAGCCGCGCGTATATCGGACGGCTTAATGCCGATGGTTCGCTGGATACCAGTTTCAATCCCGGTGCGGACGCTCATGTGTATTCAATGATGGTGCAGGCCGATGGGAAAATCGTGGTGGGCGGTAATTTTACTATGCTGGGCGGCCAAAGCCGTGCGTATATCGGACGGCTCAACGCTGACGGCTCGCTGGACACCGGCTTCAACCCCGGTGCGGACAACCCGGTCTCGACATTGGCAGTACAAACGGACGGCAAGATTCTGGCGGGCGGCGGTTTCCTTACGCTGGGCGGCCAGAGCCGCGCGTATATCGGACGGCTTAATGCCGATGGCACGCTGGACACCACTTTTAATTCCAGCGCGAACAATATGGTTGTTTCACTGGCGGTGCAAACGGATGGCAAGATTCTGGCGGGCGGTTACTTTTCGAAACTGGATGGCCAGAACTGCGCCTATGTTGGACGCCTCACACCCACAATTCCGACCACGCAAAGCCTTACCTTCAATGGATCAACCATCACTTGGTTGCGTGGCGGAAGTAATCCGGAAGTCTGGCGGACAACCTTTGACAGCTCGACCGACGGCGTCAACTGGGCGCCCTTAGGTGCCGGGACGCGTATCATCGGCGGCTGGCAGTTGGCCGGGCTGGGTTGGCCCGCAAATACGATCCCGTTACTGCGGGCACGGGGATTTGTCGTCGGCGGCTTTAGTGACGGCTCCGGCTGGTTTGTTGAAACGATTGTCAGTCCACCTTTCATCACCAATCAACCGGTCAGCCAGACGGTTGCCGTTGGCGGCACCGCTTCTTTCAACGTTGGCGCGAGCGGTTTCATTCCGCTCGATTACCAGTGGAACTTCAACGGGACGAACATCACGGGAGCGACCAATACAACGCTGACGTTGACGAATGTGCAGTTGAGCCAGGCGGGTGACTACGCGGTGCTGGTGACCAATGCCTATGGTTCGGTGCTCAGTTCCAACGCATTGTTGATTGTCTATGCGCTGGATCACTTTGCCTGGAATCCGATCCCGTCACCCCGGTATGCCAACGCACCCTTTGCTGTTACCGTTCTGGCGAAAGACGCGACCAACGGGACCATTCCGTATTTTACGGGCAGTGTTAATTTGAGTTCGACCAATGGTATAGCCGTAGCTCCATCGGTCTCGGGCAACTTTATTCAAGGCGTCTGGACCGGCTCGGTGGTGATTGCCCAACCGGCGCCGAACGTGGTGTTGCAGGCCGATGATGGCTTGGGACACTTCGGTTGGGCCAATCCCATCAATGTTATCAATCTGCCGCAATTGGAGATGTTGTATTCCGGCAATATAGCCGTGTACATGTGGCCGGTGGGATACTCGGGATTCGTGCTGGAGACTTCCAGCAGTCTGTCGCCGCCAGCGTGGGTGGTGGTTCCCTATACTCCCCTTCAGGTGGGCGATGAATATATCTTACCGCTGGACATGAATGGAACCAACGGCTTCTATCGTTTGTGGTTCCCCGGTCCCTGAACCGGGCAGACCATCGGACCCAATGGAAACTTTGTCAGCGCCGGCCAAAACGGCGTCAAGACGGCCAGGAAAGCGGAAATGGCCGCTTGTCTCTGATTAAGCGATTGACCCGGCGAACTGCCGAAACCAGACTTGTGGCATATGATGAATGTCACCTCGCGGCTTTTTAGGGTATCGGCGATTAGATATATTGTCTCATGCGAAAACTGACACTCGAACTCAGTCGCTCGGCCATCGTTCGCAAGGCGGTCAAATTTCTGCGCCTGCATTTGCTCGTCAACTGGTGGTTGCGCCATTTCCCCGTGGTGAAAACGCTGCCCGGAACCGGTATTCGTTATCGGGCGCGAAGAGTCGAAAGCCTGGGCTTGTCCGTGCAAATCCTCGACGAAAATTCGCTCTACTCCATACCCGACGTGCCCGGCGGGATCCGGACTTTTGCCGACCTGGGTTGCAATGTCGGCTATTTTACCTTGCGGCTGTGCCAGCAAATGAAAAGCACCCAATTAAAGGGATTGATGGTCGATGCCAACGCCGAGGCGATTGAAGATGCCCAATGGCACATCACAACCAATCACTTGTCCAATGTGCATGCGTTGCAGGGTTTGGTCGGAACTCGGGAAAAGGGCGGCCAGGCAAATTTTTTCGTGCATACCTCAAATGTGTGTTCAACCGCTGCCCCGCCGGAAAATTCCCTGAAAGACGCCAATACCTGGACCCGGGTGCAGGTGCCTTGCATCGGTGTCGAAGAAAATTGGCGCAAGTTTTTCGGGGACGAACGATGCGACCTGGCCAAAATTGACATCGAAGGCTCGGAAATGGATTTCTTCCGCAACGAAACCGACTTTTTGCGGCGGGTACAGACGATCATCATCGAATGGCACAAATGGAAGGTGAGCCTTGACGAAATCAAACAATTCCTCTCCGCCCAGGGCTTCTCCCTGAAATCAATCCTGCACGAAGATTCCGAATTCGGAACGGCAATCTTTTCGCGAAGTTGATCCGGCAAGCCCGGATAATCTCAGTGCGCCTTGAGGTATTCGTCCATGGCCTTGGCTGCCCGTTTGCCGTCGCCCATGGCCAGAATCACCGTGGCCGCGCCGCGCACAATGTCGCCGCCCGCAAACACTCCCGGCAGGCTCGTCATGCCCGCGTTGTCGATGACGATATTGCCCCATTTGTTGAGCTTGAGGTCGGGACAGGTTGCGGTGAGCAGCGGGTTGGCGCGCGTGCCGATGGCCACCACCACAATGTCGCACGGAAGGACAAATTCCGACCCCGGTATGGTGACCGGCCGGGCACGGCCGGACGCATCCGGCTCGCCCAGCTTCATGCGGACGCATTTAAGGCCCGTCACCCAGCGCTTGTCGTTGCCGACGACTTCCACCGGCGCGGTAAGAAATTCAAATTGAATGCCTTCCTCCTCGGCGTGATGCACTTCCTCGGCGCGGGCGGGAAGTTCGTTATGCGTGCGGCGGTAAACAATCATCGCGGACGCGGCGCCAAGGCGTTTGGCGGTGCGGACGGCGTCCATGGCTACGTTGCCGCCGCCCACGACCGCCACGCATTTGCCGTGGAGCACGGGCGTGTCGGCGTTGGGGAACTGGTAGGCGGCCATGAGGTTGACCCGGGTGAGGTATTCGTTTGCAGAATAAACACCTTTCAAATTTTCACCCGGCACGTTCATAAACACGGGCAATCCGGCGCCATTGGCAATGAAGACTGCGTCAAACCGCTCGCGTAGTTCGGGCAACGTATAGGTGCGGCCGATGACCACGTTGCATTCAATCTTCACGCCGGCGCTTTGCAGTCGCTGGACTTCCTGTTGAACAATCTTCTTGGGCAGTCGGAATTCCGGGATGCCGTACACCAGCACGCCACCGGGTTTGTGGAGCGCTTCGTAAATGGTAACTTCGTGGCCCATGCGGACCAGTTCGCCGGCGGCGGTCAGGCCGGCCGGACCGGAACCGACAATGGCCACGCTTTTGCCGGTGGCCGGCGCCCTGGTGGTCGTCAATTTATCGGAATGGGTACGCGCCCAGTCGGCCACATAACGTTCCAGGTAACCGATGCCTACCGGCTTGCCTTTGTTGGCGCGCACGCAGACCTCCTCGCATTGCGTCTCTTGCGGGCAGACCCGGCCGGTGACAGCGGGCAACGCGTTGTCGCAAATCAGGCTTTGCGCCGCCTCGGCCATTTTGCCCTGTGATACCAGGTCGATGAAGCGCGGAATATTGACGCTTACCGGGCAACCTGCCACGCAACGCGGGTCTTTGCACTGGAGGCAACGGTCGGCTTCCAGCAGGGCGAGCTGTTCGGGAAAACCGAGATTGACTTCTTCGAAATTAGCGGCGCGGGCGGTGGAAGCCTGTTCGGGCATTTTCTGCCGGTTGATTTGCAGGCGTTCCTTGGTGGTAATTTTGCCAGGCATAAAAACGTCTGTGGATTGGGAAAATTGCTAATGGGGGAGGGTTTGCTTGAGCCGGCATTTTTCCTCGGCGCAAGCCAGAGATTTTTGCTCGTATTCCCGATAAGCGGAGAGCCGGTCCATTAGCTCGTCAAAATTCACTCCGTGACCGTCAAACTCCGGCCCATCCACACAGGCGAACTTGGTTTCATTGCCCACGGAAACCCGGCATCCGCCGCACATGCCGGTGCCGTCAATCATCACCGGATTCAACGACACAATCGTGCGCACTCCCAGCGGCTTGGTCAGGTTCGCCACGGCGCGCATCATGGGCACCGGTCCGACGGCATAGACAATCCCAATGCCGCCACCTGCCAATGCATCCTTCGCGGCGTCAGTCACAAATCCTTTGCGGCCATAGCTGCCGTCGTCCGTGCAAACAATCACTTCGCCTAGTCTTTTCAGTTCGTTTTCAAAAATCACCCATTCCTTCGAGCGGCCGCCAATGATGCTCGTCACTTTGACGCCCCGCCAATGCAATCCCTGGGCAATCGGATGCACGACCGCCGTGCCCACACCACCGCCGATGCACAAGGCGCGGCCGGATTCAATCATTTCCGTGGGATGCCCCAGCGGCCCGACAACGTCCGCGATGATCTGGCCCGGTTCCAGCGCCACGAGGTCGCGCGTGCTTTTGCCGACGGCTTGAATCACCAGCGCAATGGTTCCGGCAGCGGGATCGGCATCGGCAATCGTCAGCGGGATGCGCTCGGCCCCTTCGGAATGGTGAACGATGACAAATTGGCCCGGCTGGCGGATTTGGGCGATCCGCGGCGCCAGAACGTCGAGGCGGGTGACATTCGGGCTGAGACGCTGTTTGGATACAATCGTGTGCATCATTACTCGATTTTAAGTTTACTATTACTATGTCCGTTGAAGGACCCGACGTCAAACGGCACATGCCGTCCCGGACGGGACGCCGCGCCGTCTTTAAAGGGGGTCGAATAATGCCAGCGGGTGGGTTGCGGGTCAATACTGGCGTTGAAAAATTACGCTACTTTTCACGCCAGCCGAAGAGCTTTTCGCGTTTGATGACCTCCGCAATCACGGGCGGAACCAGTTTTTCCCACGAGGCATCACCCGCCTCAATTTTGTCCAGCACGTCGCGCGAGCGGATGCGCAGGAACGCAGGGTTGGAATTGACGAGACCCTGGATGTAACGATTATCGGTGAGGAACCGGTAAAGGTGTTGTTGGTGCGGCGCGACCTGGAAATTTTCCACGGTCACGGTCTGGCCGGTGGCGAAATTGAGGCTGGGATAAACGTAAAGCCGCGCGGGATTTTTGAAAAGCTGCCCCAGGCCGCCCAGCAATCCGCCTTCGGCTTTATTGTAAAATTTTTCGTCGAAAATCTCGGCGAGCCGCACCGCGCCCAGCGCCAGCCCGATGGAGCGGTCGGTGTAACGGCCCAGATATGCCGCCAGACGGTGAAACCGGCGGAAGTTCGAGACGAATACGTTCCGGCCCAGCGCGCGCAACATGTCGGCGCGTTGGAGAAAATCGGTGTAGTCAATCACGTCGTCCGTGTCCGGGTGACGCAAGGTCATCTCCATCAGGACCACCGGCGGTTCGTCTTTCAGGTCCGGCTCGCGAACGAATTGTTCCAATGCGCGCTCCAGTACGTCGAGCGTGGCGTTGGTCATGGGCCGGAAACTGCCGCGCTGGACGAACACCGGTTTTTTGTAAAGCACATCGTTCCATTGCACGGTCTCGCCGGCGGCGGTGAACATGGCCGCCTCGGTGAGGTCCTGCTCGACGAGTTGCAGCGCCATCAGCCGGTTGTCCACCTCCGCAAATGCCGGGCCGCTGAAGTTTATCATGTCCACCTCCACGCGCTCCCACGTGAGATTGTCGAGCAGCGAGCGGATGAGCATGTCCGGTTGGCGATGCCAATAAAATGCGCCGTGAATCAAATTCACACCGATGACACCGAGCGCTTCCTGCTGCCGGGTGTTCTCCTTGTCGAGCATTTGAATGTGAATAATGATGTCTGACGGTTGCGCGCGCGGTTCGGTCTGAAAACGGATGCCCATCCAGCCGCGCCCCTCCTCTTGCCGGCTGAAACTGCGCGTCGCCACCGTATTGGCAAACGCAAAAAAGGAACATTTAGCGCCGCGCGTCTGGTCGAGCCGCTGCAGCAGCAGGCCAAACTCGTGTTGCAGCATCGCTTGCAGGCGTTGGCGGCTGACGTAGCGTTCGGCCGGGCCGTAAATCGCGTCGCTCACCGCCATGTCGTAGGCGGAGATGGTTTTGGCCACCGTGCCGGCGGCGCCGCCGACGTGGAAAAACCAGCGGGCGACTTCCTGGCCCGCGCCGATTTCGGCGAACGTGCCGTACTTGTCCGCGTCGAGATTGATCTGGAGCGCCTTCCGGTCCGTGCTGAGTTTGTCGTTGCTCATGAGCGCCATTCCGGGCACCAGCTTGGCCTTTCCCCGTCACGGAATCAAATCCAATGAGCAATCATTTGCCCCAGCTTGGGAAAGACTCGTCCCCGGACGTACCACCCGTCAGAGGCGTTGGAGAATTCGTTTGGTGTAGAATCGGCATTCTGCACCGAGCGAGCGAGCCGCAGGCTCGATACTGCAAAAATAAAAAGGGCGCGGATCGCTCCGCGCCCTGCTGTTTGAAGTCGAATAATTATTACCGCTGGATGCGGGCCGAGCCGCCTTTGGCAAACGACTTGACCTGTTCCAGCGTCGCCATCGTCGTGTCTCCGGGGAAGGTCGTCAGCAACGCACCGTGCGCCCAGCCGAGGTTGACGGCTTCCTGCGGCTTTTCGCCGGTAAGCATGCCGTAGAACAAACCGGACGCGAAACCGTCGCCGCCGCCGACGCGATCATAAACATCCAATTCGCAGGTGGGTGAGGTGTAGGTTTTGCCGTCAATCCACGCTACCGCGCCCCAACTGTGCCGGTTGGTCGAATGGACTTCGCGCAGCGTGGTGGCTACCACCTTGACTTGGGGATAGCTCTTGACCACCGAGTCAATCATCCCGAAAAACACGCTCGGGTCGAGCTTGCTCTTGGCTTGAACGTCCGGTCCTTTGAGGCCGAGGCCTTTTTGCAGGTCTTCCTCATTCCCGACCAGCACGTCCACGTGCTCGACGATGCCTTTCATCACCGCCAGCGCTTTCTTGTCGCCGCCCCAGATGTCCCAGAGCTTCTGGCGAAAGTTCAGGTCGAACGACGTCACCGCGCCCGCAGCCTTGGCGGCTTTCATGGCTTCGATGATCAACGGGCCGGTGGTTTCGGACAACGCGGCGAAGATGCCGCCGCTGTGGAACCAGCGCACGCCCTGGCCGAAAATTTCCTTCCAGTTGAAGTCGCCGGGCTTGAGCAGCCCGCCGGCCTCGTTGCTGCGGTTGTAAAACACCACCGGGGCGCGCACACCATGGCCCTGGTCGCTGTAAACGGTCGCGTGGTTGGGGCCGCGCACGCCGTCGTGCTTGAATTTCTTGTAAAACGGCTTCACGCCCATGGCCCGGACGCGCTCGGCAATCAGGTCGCCGATGGGATATTCCACGAGCGCCGTGGCAATGCCGGTGTTCAGGCGGAAGCAATCCGACAGATTGGCGGCACAATTGAACTCACCGCCGCTGACGTGAATGGCGCATTGAGTGGCTTTGCGGAACGGAACGATCCCGGGATCAAGACGATTGACGAGTGCGCCGAGGGACAGGAAATCCAACGCGCCCTTTTGCGGAATATTCAAACCTTTGCTCATTGTGTTGTTTTAATTAATTACAAAATTGACTGTTTTGGCTACGCCAACAGGATTCCAGAATGCCGGAGAGGCGCAAGGTGCTTTTTTTAAAAATCTTGCAAAAGAGTTTCGTTTTTCTGCAAAAAAGCGGCGACAATGTCCGAAGCGAGGGGAAAATTTCTTTACAATTCATCGGTTTTCAGGAACTTTTTGCCGGTTTTCCGGGTAGGATTTGCCAGTGTGGACTAATTGTCCCGTGACATTGCCACCCGTGACCCAGGTGGTGTAAACTGAATTTATGTTGTATTACGAACGCGGTTCTGTAACCGACAAGCTTTCCACGGACGACTTGCGCAAGGGATTGTGCCAGGCCCTCGACAAGTTGGGTGCACGCAAGCGGGTACTCGTTATTCCCCCTGATTTCACCCGGTTTCATTCTCACGCCGGCGTGCTGACCAGGCTGATTTACGATTACTACGGCGACCGTTTGACGGACGTCTTGCCGGCGTTGGGCACGCACACGCCCATGACCTCGGCGCAAATCGCCGAAATGTTCGCCGGCGTGCCCGAAAGCCTGTTCCGCATTCATAACTGGCGCACCGGCATCGCCACTGTCGGCGAAGTGCCGGGCGAATTTGTGAAGAAAGTCTCCGAAGGCGCGGTGGACTTCCCCTGGCCGGCACAGGTAGCCAATCTCATCTGGACCGGCAAACACGACTTGATTTTGTCCGTCGGCCAGGTCGTCCCGCACGAAGTCATCGGGATGGCCAATTACAACAAGAACATCTTCGTCGGCACGGGTGGTCAGGAAGGCATTAACAAGAGCCATTTCGTCGGCGCGGCCTATGGCATGGAACGGATGATGGGCCGCGCGGACACGCCGGTGCGGCGCATCCTGAACTATGCTTCCGACAATTTCACCAGGCATTTGCCCATTGTTTATGTTCATACGGTGGTCGGACGCGGCGACGACGGCAAACTGGTCGTGCGCGGACTTTTCATCAGCGACGACATTTCCGGCTTCGACAAGGGCGCGGCGCTGTCGCTCAAGGTCAATTTCGAGATGCTCGACGCGCCGCTCAAAAAAGTGGTGGTTTACCTGGACCCGGCCGAATTCAAGAGCACGTGGCTGGGCAACAAGAGCGTTTACCGCACGCGCATGGCGATGGCCGACGGCGGCGAATTGATCGTGCTGGCGCCCGGCCTCAAGGAATTTGGTGAGGACAAGGAAATTGACCGGCTCATCCGCAAGTACGGCTACCGCGGCACGCCCGCGACGCTGGCGGCGGTCAAGGCCAACGCCGAATTGCAGAACAATCTCAGCGCCGCGGCGCATTTCATCCACGGCTCGTCGGAAGGCCGGTTCAACATCACTTATTGCCCCGGCCATCTCACCCGCCAGGAAATCGAGAGCGTTAATTTCAAATACGCCGACTTGAAGGAAATGACAAAGCGTTACGATCCGGCCAAGCTCAAGGACGGCTGGAATACGATGCCGGACGGCGAGAAAATCTTTTACATTTCGAACCCTGCCCTCGGGTTGTGGGCGTATCGGGGACGATTCAAGGACTAACCAGACAAATCAAAACAGAGGAAAACTAGAATGAACGTTCCATTTAAGGTGGATTTAAAGGACCAGGTCGCACTCGTGACGGGCGGTGGCGGAGTTTTGTGCAGCACGATGGCGCGCGCCTTGGCGGCGTGCGGCGCGAAAATCGCCGTGGCGGATTTGAAACAGGAAGCCGCGGAAAAAGTTGCCGAAGAAATCCGCAAGGAAGGCGGCAAGGCCATCAGCGTGGGCTGCAATGTGCTGGAAAAAGCCAGCCTCGACGCGGCCAACGAAAAAGTGAAAAAGGAGCTCGGCCCGATTGATATCCTCATCAACGGCGCCGGCGGCAATCACCCCAAAGGCACCACCAGCCTCGAACATCTGCGCAAAGAAGATTTGAAAGGCGCCACCAAGGATTTGATCACTTTCTACGATCTCGACCCGAAAGGCGTCGAATTTGTGTTCAACCTGAATTTCCTCGGCACGTTGTTGCCCACCCAGGCGTTCACCCGCGAAATGGCCGGCAAAGGCAAAGGCACGGTCATCAATATTTCCTCGATGAACGCGTTCCGGCCGTTGACGAAAATCCCGGCGTACAGCGGCGCCAAGGCGGCCGTGAGCAATTTCACCCAATGGCTCGCGGTGCATTTCTCGAAGGTCGGCGTCCGCGTCAACGCGCTCGCGCCCGGATTCTTCCTCACAGACCAGAACCGCACCTTGTTGACCAAGCCGGATGGATCATTTACGCCGCGCGCCAACACCATCATTTCACACACGCCGATGGGCAAGTTTGGCGTGCCCGAGGACCTGGTCGGCGCCTTGTTGTGGCTGACTTCTGCCGAAGCCTCCGGTTTTGTGACCGGGGTGATCATCCCGATTGACGGCGGTTTTGCCGCGTTCAGTGGAGTCTAGGCCAGGCGCGAACTCGGGCGGGGCAACCAGGCGCCAGCGGTTGGACGAGGCGCAAATGATTGTTTCCCTGCGCGGTGATTCCGGTTATACTCCCGTGCCGATTTTTTAAATTAGCAAATAAAGCAAACGCAATTTATGGAACCAAAAGCTGACATCGCACTGATTGGTCTGGCCGTCATGGGCCAGAATCTCATTCTTAACATGAACGACCACGGCTTCACCGTCGTGGCCTTCAACCGCACCGTGTCCAAGGTGGACGATTTCCTCAACAACGAGGCCAAAGGCACCAAAATCATCGGCGCCCATTCCCTCCAGGAAATGGCCGCGTTGCTCAAACGCCCCCGCCGCGTGATGCTCATGGTCAAGGCCGGCAAGGCCGTGGACGAATTCATCGAACACCTCCTGCCCGTGCTCGAAGCCGGCGACATTATCATCGACGGCGGCAACTCGCTGTTCGAAGACACCATCCGCCGCACCAAATACGTCGAGAGCAAGGGCCTGCTGTACATCGGCACCGGCGTCAGCGGCGGCGAGGAAGGCGCGCGTCATGGTCCCAGCATCATGCCTGGCGGCTCGCCCGCCGCGTGGCCGCACGTCAAGCCCATCTTCCAGGCCATCTCGGCCAAGGTCTCCGACGGTTCGCCCTGTTGCGACTGGGTCGGCGAAGGCGGCGCCGGCCATTACGTGAAGATGACCCACAACGGCATTGAATACGGCGACATGCAGTTGATTTGCGAAGCCTATAATCTGATGAAGACCGGCCTGGGCATGACCCCCCAGCAAATGCACGAAGTCTTCACCGAATGGAACAAGGGCGAACTCGATTCCTATCTCATCGAAATCAGCCGCGACATTCTCGCCTACAAGGACACCGACGGTTCGCCGCTGGTGGAAAAAATTCTCGACACCGCCGGCCAGAAAGGCACCGGCAAGTGGACCGTGATTTCCTCGCAGGAGCTCGGCATCCCCATCACCCTGATGGCCGAAGCGGTTTATGCCCGCTGCGTCTCGGCCATGAAGGAGGAACGCGTTGCCGCAGCCAAGAAATTGAAGGGCCCGAAACCCGTCATCAAGGGCGACCAGAAGAAATTCGTCGAGGCCATCCGCCAGGCGTTGTACGCGTCGAAGATTGTCAGTTACGCACAGGGTTACATGCTCATGCGGGCGGCGGCCAGGGAACACAACTGGAACCTGAACTACGGCGGCATCGCCCTCATGTGGCGCGGCGGCTGCATCATCCGCAGCGCGTTCCTGGGCAAAATCAAGGAAGCCTTCGACAAGAACCCGAAACTGTCGAACCTCATGCTCGACCCATTCTTCAAGAAGGCCATCAAGGATTGCCAGCGTTCCTGGCGCAACGTGGTGGCCATGGCGGCCAAGAAAGGCATCCCGGTCCCGGCGTTCAGCACGGCGCTGGCATTTTACGACAGCTACCGCAGCGAACGGTTGCCGGCGAACCTGCTCCAGGCGCAGCGCGATTACTTCGGCGCGCACACCTACGAACGGGTGGACAAGCCGCGTGGAGAATTCTTCCACACCAACTGGACCGGCACCGGCGGGCGTGTCGCCAGCAGCACCTACACGGTGTAAAAACCCGAGTCAGGAGACAGAATTCAGCATCCAGAATAAAAGGCGCGGGCTTCGGCCCGCACCTTTTGTTTCGGGGCAGAAACAACGAATTCCGACGGATCGTGCGCACGCTGCCGGGAACAATAAATGTAATAGCTGTTACATTTATTGTATATCATGGAAAAAACCAATTCCGCTTAATTGAAGTCTTTCCCGCAAAAGCGTTCACGAATTCCCGGGTTAAGCGATTGATGCGGTCTTTTCCTCCACTTTGGCTGGGTCAAGTTTTGGCGCGAGCAAGTGGGCGCAAAGCAGAGTAATCAAGTAAGCCAAACCGGCGACGATGAAAACCGGAATATAGTTGCCGGGTTCACCGCGTGCAATGGCGGCTTTGCGCATCAGGCCGACCCAGGTGAAGAGCAGAATGCCCGCCACCGACCCGGCAAATCCGCCTAATCCGGTCACCGAACCCACCACGCGACGGGGAAACATGTCGCCGGCCAGGCTCATGACGTTGCACGACCACGCCTGATGCGCCGAGCAGGCCAGCGCAATCAATCCCACCGCCACCCACTGCGAATCGGTGAACGCGGCATAAATCACCGGCACAATCGCCGCCGCACAGATGAGCATGGTGATTTTGCGGGCCCGGTTGAGCGACCAGCCCCGCTTCATGAAATAGCCGGAGAGCCAGCCGCCACCGACGCCAGTAAACGTAGCCGCCACGTAAATCAACGCCACCGGCAGACTGCGCTTGCCCAGAGTGAGGCCGAACCGGTCGGCGAAAAACAGCGGCGCGCCAAACAGATAAAACCACCAGAAACAGTCGGTCAGTTTGACGACGGCAAAGGCCCACATCTGGCGGTGCGGCAGCAGCCTGCCCCAGGGAATCTTGACGGTGGGTTCCGGTGGGTCGCTGTTGATGAGGGCCAGTTCTTCCGCCGAAACCTTCGGGTGGTCCTGGGGTTTGCCATACACCGTCAGCCACGCAATGATCCAGCCGAGGTCAAAAATGCCGGTGATTAGAAAGGCGCCGCGCCAGCCGAGCGTGTGGCCGCCAATCGTGATCCCCGTCATCAAAGGCATCAGCAAGGGCAGGCAGAAGGGCACGATGATGCTGCCGACGTTTGAGCCGGAATTCAGGAGGGCGAAGGCCAGGGCGCGTTCGCGCTTGGGAAACCATTCGGCATTCGCCTTGTTCGCCGCGGGGAAATTGCCGCCTTCACCCAACCCGAGCAGGGTGCGGCAGACAAAAAAACCGGCGACCGTGCTGACCAGGGAATGGCTCATGGCAGCCAGACCCCAGCAGATACAGAGCAAGGTGAATCCCCACCGCAATCCCATCACATCGATCAGCCGGCCGGCGAGGATGTTGCTGACGGCGTAGGCGGCCTGGAAGACCACCTGCATGTACCAATACTGGTCCTGGGTCCAGCCGATTTTGTCCTGAAGCTCGGGCGCCAGATTGGCAAACACGCCGCGGTCCATGTAATTGGCCGTGGTGACCCAGAACAGGAGTCCGCAAATGGTCCAACGATATCTGCTCAAGGCGGGGGCGGTTGAATTGGGGGAATTCACAAGCAGAAATCTTGATTTAAAATGGCCGGTGCATCAAGCGTTGAAATCGTCCGGTACTATCCTGAATTCGTGTACTGTCGAGCCTCTGGCTCGAAATCGGCGCAGAGCGCCGACACTCCAACCGCCAAATCAGGACACTGCCAATTATTCGGAAATGTTGTAGGAGACGACGTGAGGAGTTTCTGACTTCTGGCGAACGCGAAGAAAGGTGAGACTCGTTACCTCGTCTCCGACAATAAAAAACCCGTTGAAGGCAATCGCTTCAACGGGTTTTGCCGGGCAAATTTTACAGGTCGGTGATCGGTTTGTGCCGGGGCACCAGCGCTTTCATGACGATCCACGCCGTCAGATAGCTCAAGGCACAGACGATGAACATGATCAGATACGCCGTCTGCGGGTGGCTCTTGAAAGTGTCGTTGAGCACGCCGGCCAGCAATTGCACAATCGAGCCGCCGATGGCACCGGCCGTGGTGCCGATGCCGGTGACCGACCCGACGGCTTTCTTGGGAAACATGTCGGAAACCGTGGTGAACAGATTCGCCGACCATGCCTGATGCGCGGCGGCACCGATGGCGATCATGGCCACCGCCAGCGTGGCGGCCATTCCGCCGAAGCGGCTGACATCGCCGAAATACTGCGTCAGCAACACCGCCAGGGGAACGACAGCAATGAGAAGCATCGCCGTCATGCGCGCCTTATAGACCGGCATCCCTTTCTTGATGAGCGTCAGCGGAATGCTCCCCCCATAAACGCTGCCGATGATGGCGATGCCATAGACGATGAACGTCGGGAGCATGACCTGCCGCGTGGTCATGTTAAATTGCTTTTCCAGGTAGTCCGGCAGCCAGAACAGGTAGAACCACCAGATGCCGTCGGTCATGAACTTGCCGAAAAAGAACGCCCAACCCTGGCGGTAGCCAAACAGTTTCCACCAGGCCAGTTTTCCCTTGTCCCCGTTGGCCTCGGTGGCCGCCGCTTCGTCGTCAATGTGAATGTAGTCGTATTCGGTCTTGGACAGCCGTTTCTGCTGGTGGGGCGTGTCATAGAGCCAAAACCAGAAAATCAGCCAGAGGAAGCCCGACGCGCCGGTGAGAATGAACGCCATCTTCCATCCGAGATCATGGCTGAAATGAATCAAGATCAAGGGAACGACCAGCGCGGCCACCATGGCGCCAAAGTTGGAACCGCTGTTGAAAATGCCGGTGGCCAGGGCGCGTTCGCGCTTGGGAAACCATTCGGCCACGGTTTTGATGGACGCGGGGAAATTGCCCGCCTCCCCCACGGCAAACGCACTGCGAATCATGACGTGCATCATCACCAGCCCTCCGACGAAGGCGTTGACAATCCCGCACACCGACCAAAAGATGAGCGACAGGGCCAGGCCCAGCTTGGTTCCGATGCGATCAATGACCCAGCCCATCAAGAGCGTCATGCCGCCGTAAAACATCGTAAAGGCGGTGGTCAAAAAGGAGAAGTCCTTGTTGGTCCAGCCAAAACCGCCCCTCGATATTCCCTGCGGATAAGCATCATCCAATAGCAGTCGGTTTAGATGTGCGAGCGCGTCTCCTGACGGGTTCAGAGCGAGCAGCCTTTGTGTTTCAGGTCGCAAAGTTATGCCGGAGAAACGCTGGGGATCATAAATCGCGTGGCTCTGAATGAGCGCGTTTAGGTTTTCCACGAGATTTGTTGTCTGCGGAAAGGAACCACTGCCTGAATAATTACCCAACGCCAGCAGCGTTGAGGCGGTCAGGTTGGTTTTGATGTATGCGGACACCGCATCCGTTGAGTGGTTTAGTTTGCTGGCCAAAGCCGGGAGATAAAGATCATTCGCTGAAATGGTGGAGAAGCTGGCGGCTGTTTCCATCGGCTTGCAGAAGATGTAATCCTTCAAATAGCTGATGACCTGGCGGTCCATGTAGTTGAAAGTGGTGGCAAAGAACAGCAAGGCGCAGATGACCCAGCGATAGTTGCTCGAAACCGGTGCGGATTGGTTTGAGGAATTCATAGAGTGGGGATTTTAACCCGGAAACGAGCCCCGGTTCAAGCGTTGAAATCCCGCTTTACAAGCTGGCGGCCATTGTGTAAAGCTCCCCTTACTATGTGGAAAAAAATCCTGCCAGTTCTATCGGTGTTGTTGCTGACCGGTTGCACCGGGATGTTTACGGGCTTGACGCCTTTGCAGCAACCGCGTAACGCCAACAACCTCTACCCCGTTGAAGTCGCCTTCAATTCCCAGCAACAGTCGCTGCGCTGGGATAGCATTCAGCCGTTCGTCATCGCCAACGGCCAGTTGTATCCGCTGCGCCAGGTGCCGCTGGTGAAGAACCGCTGGGAAGGTTTTGTGCCCGTGCCGCCGGGAGTCAACTCTGTGGAATATCGTTTCAAATTCGACTACAAGTATAACGCCGTCGGTTCGGAACCCAAAGCCGCCAGCGAAACCTCGCCGCTTTACAAGCTGACTATCGTTGACCAATAAACGCAGCGGAAATTACGCGGAGTTTGAAAAGATTATGAGCGCGGACAGGTGGTCCGTGCTCTTTTTTTTGAAAAGGGGAGATTACCAGGCGAACGAGGTCATGTCGGAGTGTGCCCGTCCTCGGGCACAGCAACTGGCTTCGTTCAAGTCACGGGACATTTCCCGACCGCCGGCCCGCCCTACATCGCTGCGGCCGGGACGGCCGCACTCCGCTACCGCAGAAATTTAACTTCGGAGTTCGAGATCAGTGTCTTGGCCGCAGCAGGATGGCTTTTTTGTCCGTGCCTTCCACCTCGGCACTGTGGGTTTCTACATCGGGATCGTCTTTGAGCGCCTGATGCACCACCCGGCGGTCAAAGGCTGACATCGGCTCCAATTCCACCGTGTCGCCCCAGCGCCGGACCTTTTCGGCGGCGTCTTTGGCCTTTTTCACCAGGGCCTCGCGCGCCTGGGCACGGTAGCCGCCCACGTCCACCATCACCTTGGGCGAATTGGCATCCTGCTGGAACAGCAGACGGTTGGTGATGTATTGCAGGTCGGAAAGCGTCTGGCCCTGACGGCCGATGAGCCGGCCGGCGTCATCGGTCTTCACGTCCAGCAAAACACCCTCCTCCAGTTTGTGTTCCTCGACGGTGGTTTGAAAACCGAGTGAGGTGAGAATTTTCTCCAGGGTTTCTTTCGGTTGGGCGGGCATGGGCTGGTTAAATAAGTAATTGGTTAAACAGGTAACTGGTTAAATCGGTGGTCAGTCAAATGTAAAATCCAATCACTCATTTAACCAATCACGAATTACTAACCTTATTTTTTCTTTTTTGACGCCGGCGTCAAGACTGAAGCGGGAACCGGCACTGGTTCCTGATTCATTTTCGTGAGTTTCGTCTGCAAAACGCCCAGCAGGGTGCTGACCGTCATATAAAGCGCCAACCCGGCCGAATAATTATAAAGAAACACCAGGAAAATCAGCGGCATGTAGCGCATGAATTTTGCCTGGGTAGGATCCATGCCCGGCGACGGCGGCTGCAAATGAGACTGCCACAACATCGCCCCGCCCATCAGCAACGGCAGCAGGTTGAACGGAAAGACGGTCCCCGGAATCAGGAACAACGTGTCCGGTTTCGACAAGTCGGTGACCCAGAGGAAGTGCGCGCCGCGCAATTCAATCGCACTGCGCAGCATCGTGAAAAAACCGATGAATACCGGCATCTGGATGGCCATCGGCAGGCAGCCGCTCATGGGGCTGACTTTGTGCTTTTTCCAAAGCTCCATCTGCTTCTGCAGATATTTCTGCTGGTCGTCCTTGTATTTTTCCTTCAGCGCCTGCATCTCCGGCGCCAGCGCCTGCATCTTTTTCATCGACCGCGTGCTCCTAGCCATCAACGGCCAGAAAATCGCGCGGAGGATGATCGTGATCAATACGATGATCCAACCGTAACTGATTCTGGGGATGAAACTCGCGATGACATCGTGGAGCCAATTCATTGTCAGCAACAGCGGCTTCGCGCAAAATCCGAAGACCCCGCCAAAGCCCATCACATCGTCCGCGTGGTTTTGAAATTGTTCGCCGACGCGTGCCAGCACGCGATATTCCTTCGGCCCGGCAAAGAAAACGATTTGCCGCTCAACTGTCTGGCGCGCCGCCAGAGTGGCCGGAGGATAAACCAAGGCCGCCTGCACTCCCCGCAGCGGCGGCGCGTCCGGAACCGGTTCGATATTGGGGAAGGGCGGCAGGCTCACCGGCCGGGCGACAATTTGCGCCGCCGGCTCCTTCGGCATGGCCATGAGCGTAAAAAATTGATTGTGCGCCGCCGCCCAGACGACGTTGCTTGAACCGGCCGAATACTCCGAACGCGGCGCGCCGCGAAAACAGCCCAAACTCGAGCCGGAAAACCATCCCACCGACCGGTCCTGGGTGCGCGCACCATCGAACCACATCACCCCCTCGTTCATGGCATAGCCGGTGTCATCCGGTCCCATGGGCGTGGCGGTACCGATGACCCATTCCTGCGCGGGCAGCGGGAGCGGCTGGTCCGAAGTGTTTTCCAGCCGCACGCTCGCGTTCACCAGATAATTTGAGCCAAGCTGGAATTCCTTCACGAGCCGCAGGCCGTTCGTCAGGGACTTTTCCGCGCGGACACCTTCGGCAAGCGGCGTCAACGCGAAATTGCCGTCGCCGGTCAGGCTGGCGTCACCCACCATTGCCAGCACCGGCAGCGGCGCGCGCTGGTTCAGCGTGGCCATGCCGTCTTTGGCCACTTTCTTTTTCCAGCGCGGCGAGACGGTCTCGGGATAATCCAGCAATTCCACCGCTTTCAACCCGCCGCCGCGCGAAGTGAACGTATATCGGGCGCGGCTGTTGGTGACGACCAGAAGCGCTTCCGGCGCGTTGGTGTCAAATACCGGAATTGCCGGCGTGATGCCTGTACTTGCCGGCGCCGCCGCATTCGGACTGGAAGCCGCCGACTGGCTTTGCGCCCGGGCCACTTGATTGGTCGCCGCGTAATGCATCCGTTGCTCCGCAATCTTGTTTTGCTCGACGAACCACCAACCGAGCAAAATGGCGCAAATCGCGACAACGATGATTCCAGTTCGATCCATGTTAAATTAATGAGTATGGTCGGGGGTTATGATTCTGAATTCTGGATTCTGGATTCTGGATTCTGGCTGTGGCACCGGGTCGTGACCACAGCGGCCCCACGGATGACAACGACAGATCCGTTTTGCCGCCAGCCAGCCACCGGTCATTGTCCCGTGGGTGCGAACGGCCTCCAACGCATATTGCGAACACGACGGCGTGAACCGGCAACCACCGCCGGGGCCGAATAAAAATGTTTGTAGTGGTGAAATTGTGAGTTGATAAGCGCGGATGCCAACAGTCAAAAGACGAATGACTAATGACGAAACCATAATGACTAAATAATGACGAAGCCCGAATGAAGAATTGCCCGCCGTCCGGTGCACTCTGGTTTCAACGTTCGTCATTGGGATTTTTTTAGGCATTCGGATTTAGGAATTAGTCATTTTCCTCAGTCCGGCCCGGTTGAGCACGGTGATAAAATCCCGTTCCACGTCGGCAAATTTCTTTCCGGCAATGGAATTGCGCGCAACCAGCACCAGTTCGACCGGCTGGGACAATTCATGCTGGTGTTGGCGGAAGCTTTCGCGGAGCAAACGGCGCGCGCGGCTGCGGGCGACGGCATTGCCGATGCGCCGGCTGGTGACGACGCCGAGTTTCGGCGACGTACCGTCCGGCAGGCGGTGCCAGTTGGCGATGAGGCAGCCCAGGGTGAGGCGCTCGCCCTGCTGCCGCACCCGCGCGAAATCCCGGTTCTGGCCGAGCCGTGAAGCGCGGCCCAGTCGCAGGCGTTTCGGTGTTGCGGCGGGCATGAGCACGCGGGTCAAACCGGCGTCAAGCGTTTGCGACCTTCGCGGCGGCGGTTGCGCAGCGTGGCGCGGCCGCTTTTGGTGGATTTGCGGGCAAGAAACCCGTGTTGCCGCTTGCGGCGGATTTTCGATGGTTGATACTGGCGTTTCATAAATGGTTCAACGTCCTTCCGGGTGAAAAACCGGAACGTGCGAGGATAACCATGAACCGTCTCGTGTCAAGGCAGGGTTCGTGGTTGGCCGCGGTGGTGCGGCCATCCGAACGTGCCGCAACCGGCTCACACCACCCGCATCTGGACGGCGTCCACGATTTGTTCGCCGACGAGGATGGAACCGACGATGACCACGGTGGCGCCGGTCTTCAACCGACCCTCTTCCCGGAGGCTTTTCACCGCCGATTCGATGGTGTTCTCCGGATTGATGAGGTCGAAGGGCACGACGAACGGCGTCACGCCCCAGCTCAAAGTCAGCCCGCCGGCCACTTCTTTGGCGGGACACAGGGCGTAAATTTTTGAATACCGCGGGCGGAGCCAGCCGACATAACGCGCCATGGCGCCGGTGCGCGTGATGACCAGAATGGCATCGGCCCGAAGTTCATTGGCCATGACCACGGCGCTCTTGACGATTTTCTGGCGCGGCGTGATCAGGTCGGAATGCTCAAAAAAGTTCGCGCCGCCGCTGCGCTCGATGCGGGTGGCGATGCGGTCGAACACCTCGATGCATTTGAGGGGGTATTTGCCGACGGTGGTTTCGCCACTGAGCATGATGGCGTCGGCCTGCTCGAACACGGCGTTGGCGACGTCCGTGACCTCGGCGCGCGTGGGCATGGGCGATTCAATCATGCTTTCGAGCATGTGGGTGGCCACGATGACCGGCTTGCCGACGCGCAGGCACGTTTTGACGATGCGGCGCTGGACGATGGGCAGTTCCTCATACGGAATTTCAATGCCGAGATCGCCGCGCGCGACCATGATGCCGTCGGCTTCCTGCACGATGGATTCCAGGTTGGCGACGGCCTGCTGATCCTCAATTTTGGCAATGACCAGCGGGCGAAATCCACCCGACGGGAAAAGCTCGCGCAACTGAAGCAAATCGCGGGCTTCGCGGACAAAGGAAAGGGCGATCAAGTCCACGCCCACTTCCAGACCCAGGGCGACGTCCTTGATGTCCTTGGCGGTGAGCGCGGGGAGGCTGACCTTGACCCCGGGCAGGTTGATGTGGCGGCGGCTGCCCAGCTTGCCTTCGGTGAGCACTTCGCACTCGACCTTGTTGCCTTCCTTGGCGAGCACCTTCATTTCGATGGCGCCGTTGTCGATGAGCACCACATCGCCGACGTTGATGTCGTTGACGAAATTGGCGTAGTTCACGTCCACGGACCGCTCCTCCTCGCTGCGTTCGCCGCGGACGGTGAGGGTGAATTTCTGGCCGGGCTGCAAATCGAGCGGCACGCTGAGGTCGCCGGTGCGGATGGCCGGACCTTGTGTGTCGAGCATGATGCCGATGTGGTGGCGGCGCGTGGCGGCGGCGGCGCGGATGTCCTTGACGACGCGGCGGACCCAGTCGTGCGGGGCGTGGGACATGTTGAGGCGGAAGACGTTCACGCCGGCGTCCATGAGGTCGCCGAGCATGGCGGCCGACTCGGTGGCCGGGCCGAGGGTGGCGATAATTTTGGTTTTGCGCCGGTGGGGCGATTCCATGCTGACAGGATAATTGCGGCCGCGGCAGGTAAAAAGGAATTATTCAATGCAGAAAAAATTGAAATGCACTTGCCATTACCCGGAAGGGCCGTCATATTGCAGGGCAAATTACAATTGATTTTATGGCTGACGCTGCAAATCGCTATCCCGAAAATGTCCCGGGCAAATACTACGTGGACAATCAGTGCATCGACTGTGACCTGTGCCGCGAGACGGCGCCGGACAATTTTAAACGCAATGACGACGGCGGATACTCGTATGTCTTCAAACAGCCGGCCTCGCCGGAGGAAGAAGGACGTTGCAAGGAAGCCAAGGAAGGCTGCCCGGTCGAAGCCATCGGCGACAACGGCGCGTAGCCGCTGCTTACGCCGCCGTGGCCATGCCGGAGTCCGCCGGCAGCGAAACGCGGACAATCCCATGGCGTCCCGCCGTCGGCGGAACGATTTCCAGTTTGCCCCGGTGGGTCTCGATAATTTTCCGGCTCACGGTCAGGCCCAATCCCAATCCCACATTGCGCGTGGTGTAGAACGGCGCGGGCGCCTTCTGCGCGGCCTCGGCGGTAAAGCCGGTGCCATTGTCCTGAACTTCAATCTGAACGTCCGGCGCGCCGCCGCGATGGAGTTCGGTGTGCAACGTGACGCCGATTTTCGGCTCCTTGGGATTGGCCTGGAGCGCATTGAGCATGATTTCGGCCAGCGCGTGTTTGAGCGCGGCGCGGTCGCCGGTGATGACCACGGGCACGCCGCCGTTTTCAAACTGCAATTTGCCGGCTTCGGCGGACTGGTGCTTGCGCGCCTCCTGGTAGGCTTCCTCGATTAATTTGCCGACAGTGAAAGTCTCCTGTTCGATGTGCCCTTCGCGCGCGAGAAAACGCATCTGATTGATCAACCGCGTGACGCGTTTGACGCCATCGGCCAGCGCCTGGTCGAGCGATTCGCGAAATTCCCGGTCTTTGAATTTCTCCGCGAGCAACTGCTGGTGGGTGGCCAGCGGCACGAGCGCGTTGCCGATTTCGTGCGCGAGCCGGTCGGCCATGGACTTGATGAGGCGCAGGTTGGCCGCCTCGACTTCCAGCCGGCGCAACTGTTCGGTCTGGGTGAGATCGTCGGCGGTCAACAGCGCCGAGACGGGCACGGTGGAATTCCCCCGTTGAAACGGCACGACGCTGACGCTGTAAACCGTGCCCGGCGAGCTTTCGGGTTCGTAGCGATAAGGTCCCGTCGCCGCGCCGGTCTTCAACACCTGATAAATTTTCGCGCCGAGCACCTGCGGCAGATCGCTGAATTCGAGGTCGCCGCCCGGTTTGCACTTCTGGCCGAAGTGGCGGCGGGCGGCCTTGTTCGCATGCAGCACCTTCAGGTCGCGGCCGACGACGATGCACGCGCTGCTGAGCTCGCGCAACACGTCGGTCATCAGCTCATGGTTGCCGGCCAGCCGGTCGTGCAGTTCGATGTTGCAGAGGGCGAGACCGACCTGCTCCAGCAGATGGAAAATGAGTTCCAGTTCGACGTTGACCAGCGGTTCGCCGGTGATGCGCACGTCAAAAACGGCCACGCCGGCAATCGTCTCGCGGGCGGGGATGGGCACGGCCACCTGCGCGCCGAGCAATTCAAATTCTTTTTGGGCTTCCACGTCGGCGCACGCTTCGTCGCTGTCGCGACGGAGAATCCGGCCGAGCCGGGAAAGCTGGCCGCCGATGCCCGAATCGAGCGAGAGGCTCAGATGCTCGAGCAACCCCGGCGAGAGGCCGATGGCGGCCACGGCGCGCAACTGCCGGCGGTTTTCCGGCAGGGGCGTTTCCGTGAGCGGCGAGGACCGGTGCAGAAAGATGGCGGCGCGGTTGATGCTGAGAATTTCGCGGAGGAACAGCAGAAATTGTTTCAGCATCGCCTCGGCGTCCAGCGAATGGGTGAGGATGGACGAGAAATCGCTCAACACATCCAGCGTTTGCGACGCGCTGATGACGCGAGGAGGAGGCGGTTCCGACGCCGGGAAAAGCGGGCGCGGCGGGGGCGGTGGAGCCGCGCGCACGGGACGCGGCGCGGCGGGCGCATTCCATAAACGTTCCAGCAAAGAGTTCAAAAGCCGGCCACGGACCGGCTTGGTCAGCACATGGGTCACGCCGCGCAGGAAGGCTTCTTCTTCCCACTCGGATTGGATGCTGGTGGTGAAAGCGATGAGGGGGGCATGGGCGTTGAAACGGCGGAGGCGTTCGATGGCCCAGACACCTTCGACGCCCATCAGGTCCACGTCAAGAATACTGGCGTCGGCCAGTCCATGTACCAGCAGCGGCTCGGCTTCCTCCACATTGAGACGATGCACGACCCGGCATTGTTCCGGATTCAGACTTGCACGAATTGCTTCGGCGAAATCCGGATGAGGAGACAAAACCAAAATGGTTCTCATCAACACGTCCAAGAAAAGCTCCCGTACTCGGTTGCCACTTCTGCCTCGGTATCTTCCACAATTCAAGTCCAAACGTCAATGGAATCTTGACGCGCGGACGCAGATTTCGAGGTGCAAAACCCGGAAATCACCCGCTGGCGAGCAGTTTTTCCCAAAGATTATCGTTCAACAGGGCTTTTTGGAGAAATTCCGCCTCACCGGGCGGCGGCGCGGCGGGTTCAGGCTTGAGCGGCAGGTGCAAGGTGAACGTTGTGCCCTGGCCGGGCTGGCTTCGGGCCTCGATTTTGCCGCCGTGATGGTGGACGATGAAAAAGCAGGCGACCAGATTGATGCCGTATTCGGACGGCACACTGCCCCGCACCACAAACGGGTCAAAGATGACGCGCAACGCCTCCTGCGGGAGGCCCGGCCCGTTGTCGCTCATTTGCACGACGATTTCGGGTTTGGCGCCGGCATTCTTCAATTCCGCCGAAAGCGTGATGCGGCTGCCGGCGGGCAGCATGGCCAGTTCGTCGTTCAGCAATAACTCAAACAACCGGACAAACTTCGGCCGGTCCACGTGCAACGCGGGCAGCGAGTCGGGGATTTTGTTTTCAATTTCAATGCGCCGGGCGGCAAATGGCTCCTTGAGCGGGGTCAGCACCGCGCCGATGACCTGGTGCAGCAACACTTCGTCGGCAAATTGCGACGCGGCATGGTTTTCCGACGCGCTCCAGAGGTCCTTGAGCAGGCCGTTGATTCTTTCAATCTGCGACTGGACGTTCTGATGATAGTCCTTCCAGAACTCGGGGTTGCGCAGCGTGTTCAAATCCGCCTTTTCCTCGGCCATTTTGCCGGGCGCGAGGTCGAGAAAGGTTTTCACCGCGACGAGCGAGTTGCGGATGTGATGGCTCAACCCGGCGGCCAGCAGGCCGAGGCTCACGATGCGGTCGGCGATCATCATGTTGCGCAACACGGACATTTTTTCGCGGAGCAACTGGTCGCGTTCGGTCTGCACCATGAAAAATTCCAGGGCTTGCTTGAGCGTCAGCTCGAATTGCGGCGGGTCCCAGGGTTTGGTGATGTACTTGTAAATCGCGCCGCTGTTGACGGCGGCGATGGCGGCGTCCATGTCCGTATAGGCCGTGACCAGCATGCGCAGGACGTGCGGGCGCAACTGCCGCGCCCGTTCCAGCAGCCAGACGCCTTTTTCGCCGGGCATCCGCTGGTCGGTCAGCAACAGTCCGATTTCGTCCGCGTGCTGTTCAAACAGTTTGAGGCCGTCCTGGGCGTTGGTCGCCGTGAAAATCCGGAACCGGTCCCCGAAAGCCCGCGTGAAGCTCTTCAACGACTTCTCCTCGTCATCCACGTAGAGGATGGCGAATTTTTTGTAATCGTAGAGATTTTCCATGTCCCGTTTTCAGTTTGCGCCCGGTTTTGCCTGGGCGGGAAATTCCAATATGAATTCGCAAAACTTGCCCGGCTCCGTTTTCACCGAAATCTTCCCGCCGGTTTCCTGCACGATACGGTAGCAGATGCTCAGGCCCAGGCCCATTCCCGACCCCACGTCTTTGGTGGTGAAAAAGGGGTCGAAAATCTTGCCCACATCGCCCGGGGCGATGCCCGGACCGTTGTCGTAAACCGACAGGATGCTGGTGCCGTTCTCGACCCGGCCGGCAATGCGGATGGTCGGTTTTTCATCCGCGAACGCCTTCGTTCCCAGCGCGTCGATTGAGTTTTGCAACAGGTTCGTGAGCAGGTGGATCAGCTTGTTTTTGTTGGCCCAGATGGTCTGGTGGTCGGCAAGCTGTAGATTGATCTCCACCTTGTCCTTGTATTCATTGCTCAGGAACCGCAGCGCTGAGGCGGCCACCTCCGCCACTTCCACCTGGTCCCGGCTCTCGGTTTCGGGATGTGTGAACATGCGCAAATCCGAAACGATGGTCTTCACCCGTTTGACGCCTTCCTCGACGTCGTTCAAAATCTCGCCGTACTCTGCCCGCTGCTCCGGGACCAGATATTGGCCCTTGTTGCGCAGGGTGAACAGGCCGGTGGTGGCGAAATTGAGCGGATTGTTGATTTCGTGGATGATGCCCGCGCTCATGCGGCCCAGCGACGCCAGTTTTTCGGATTGCACCAGTTGCAGTTCGTTTTCCTTGAGTTGTTGGAGGCTCGCTTCCAGCGCCTTGCGGCTCTTGTCCAGCTCGCAACGGGAGACAAACTCGCTGATCCGCACCTGGCTGTGAAAGTACGCGCCCACGACGATGGCAACACTGGGGGCCACCAGGAAAAACAGGTTGCTCAGGTAAATGCCGAAATTTTCCTTGCTGGCCGAAGGCAAGGTGGCCAGCAGATACAGCAGCAAAACGAGCAGCACCGAGAACAGACTTTGCAGGAACGTCCAGTCCAACACCACGGCCACCACCATCAACACTAGGATCAGCCCCGCATAATACGGCGACGCGGCACCTTCCGTCGTGTAAATCATCCAGGCAATTGCCGCCGAGGGCAGGAGCAACAGCAGGATGCCGGCGAAACGGTAATACCTGCGGCCAAAGGCGGTCCCCAGGAAGGGATAAATAGCCGCCATCAGGGCCGAGCAAAGCAATCTTACCAAGAGGAAAGAAACCTGCTGTTTCTGATAAACGAAGTGGTCCAGCCAGCCGAAGACCGGCACCATCACAATGCCGAGGAAGCACCCCAGCCGCGTTTTGCGGATGGTGATTTCCCGCTCATGCTCGGCGTAGGCGGCGCGAAATTCCTGGGGGATGGTTTGCATGTCAATCCGGTTTGCTGAGATGCAGGAACAGATTTACCGACGTCGCCTCGGCAATCACCCGGGCGTTGTCCCGGGCGTGCGCCGGCGCCAGCGCCAGCATTTTTCCGCTGTCGCGGTAAATCAACTGCCAGTCCAGCACAAATTCGATGAAGTTGCGGAACGGTTTGGAGTCGTTCATGTTGGCCACGATGACCAACCCGCCCGGCCGCAGCCAGTCGTAAAACAGGTTCACCAGCGCCCGGCACGTCGGCTCCGACAAATAATCGAACAGGCCGCCGCAATAAATCAGGTCGTAGCCCGGGTCCGAACCGAGGTGCACCTGGTGGGCGTTCTGGCGCAGGAGGTGATGCACTGACACCCGCTTGGTCGCGACGCCGGTGTGCTGGGAAAACTGGTTTCGGGCCCGGTCAATCTGGCTGCTGGCGTAAGCAAGGGTTTCCTCGTTGAAGTCGAGCAACGAAAAATCCACTTGATTGGCCAGGGGCGTTTCCTTCACAAAGTCCTGCACTTCGCGCGCGGGGCCGCAGCCGACGTTGAGCACCCGCGCCCGGCGGCCCGAACGCGCCGCCCGCGCGGTTTCCTGCAGGAGATGGTTTTTGAGGTGGGCGACGCGGTTGCGCACCGACTGGGCGGGCCACTGGCTGACCAGCAAAAAATGGATCAGCTTTTCATAAAGCGTTCCGCCCTCGGGCCGGTTGCGATGAATCATGTTCATCATCTCGTAATCGCCGGCATAACCCAGCGGCTTGTAAAAGGTGCGCTGGCCGAAGGGGCTGCACAGGAACAACGGCTGCCACTGGCGGCGGACGAATTCCTGGTGCGCTCCGTAATGTTCCGCCGGAATGGCGTAGGCCAATTCCTCGAACTTTTCATGCTGCGCGTTGAAGGCGGCGATGACGCGCCGGGCGACGGCGTCCAACGTTTCAATTTCCGGTTCGGACCGCCGGCTGCCCGGAGCGGTCCCCCGGCTGAACTCAATCTGTTCCAGCCACTGGCGCACGGCCACCAGAAAAGCCTGGATGTCCGTCACCTGCACTTTGAATTCCGGCGCCACCCGGTAGCTCTTCTGCCATTGCTGGAAAAACCGGTCGTAAGCCTGCTCCCGCTCCGGCCCGATGGCGGCGGCGGGCAGGGATAAATCGGTTTCCGCTCCCCGGTCGTCCAGTTTGACCTCGCAGATGATTCTGGCTCCGGCGTCAATCAAACCGCCCACCACGGCCCGCCCGGAATAAATCGCGCGGCCGTCCATGAGAATCCGGAATTTGTCCAGCACCTCCGACGCGCGCAGCACGACGGCCGGATTGTAAAACTCGAAGGCCGCCGCGAAGCGCGACAGCCGCAGGATGGTCCCGCGCGCTTCCCCGCCGTCGCGGGTCAGGAAGACGGCGAGGTTGCCCGGGGCATCGCCTGTCTCCGGCCCGGCCGTTTCCGGCGCGGCGGTTTTGGCCGCATGGAGCAGCCCGTTGGCGCCGTTGCCATTGCCATTGCCGTTGGCGGTGATTTGATTGCTCATTTTCGGAGGCATGAATAGAACATTTTCCACCCCAAAACAAAGCGATTATCGTGCCCTGTCCCATCCATTTTAACCCAATAAACACCAGCCGGTAACTGTAAATCGGCGCTTTTATTGAGATACGGAAGAAATGGCATTCCGGCCCGGCGCTGGTTTTCCTACCGTCGCCTGCCGGAACGGGCCGGTCATTTGGCGATCAAATCATGCTTCCGCAGCAGTTCCGTGAGGGTGGCGTTGAACTCGGCGGGCTTCTCCAGCATGAGCCAATGGCCTACCCCGTCCATCATCCGGTAGTCTGCCTGGGGCGAAAGCGAGCGGACGTAATTCTCGTAATCGGCGTTCCACATCGGGCTGTGGGCATTAATGACGAGCACCGGCACGTTCACCTTTTTCAAATCCCAATCAGGCCGGTCGGGATTGAACATTCCTGCCATCGCGCTGACCATCACGTATTGCGGCGTGCCGAGGATCTGGGCCAGCACCCGGTCACGCAACCCTTCGGTGCCGGGGACCGGGAAAAAGGCGCCGACGAATTTTTTGACGTTGTCCCGATAATCCGGCGTGGCGAACTGCCCGACAAATTGCGCGGCCTGCTCGGGCGTGCCCGGCGGCCGGCGCAACAATCCGTCCACCGACACCAGCGCGGCGACCCGGTCGGGCGCCTGCCGGTAAACGGCGCAAATGACCGGTCCGCCCATGCTGTGGCCGATGAGCGTGGCTTTGTCCACGTGCGCATCGTTCATCACCGCCAGAACGGCGCCGGCAAAGAAATCCGGCGTGTAGTCGGTGTGCGGCTTGTCGCTCTGACCGTGGCCCGGCAGGTCAATGAGCACCAGCCGCGCCTGGTCCGCCAGGGCCGGCACCTGCTCGCGCCAGAAGCCGAGATTGCCCGCCCAGCAATGGACGAAAACCAGCGTCTGCCGGCCTTTGCCCACCGTGACGTAATGAATGTTGTTCGTGCCCCAGACCACAGAATGCGATTCCCCGTCGGCGAGGGTCCTGGGTTTTGGGGTGGAGAGGCAACCGGCGAACACAAACAGCGCCGCGGCCACGGAGGCAAAGCGGACAATTTTTACCATGCCAAACATTCCCTTTCTTGTTGTGATTGTCCGCATGATGCTACGCGGACGCCGTCACGGCGGCAATAATTCAGTTGCGCAGGTTGAGCAACATCAATGCCAAGGCGCCAAACGGGTTAAAAACGCCAGCCCACCGACACCGACACCGCATGGCTGATGAAATCATATTTGCCGTCACCATTCTGATTCGTGGTGTTCTGGGTAACCGTTGATGTCGGCTTGCTGCCGACAACTGTTTGAGTGGGGCCGTAGCCGAACTGGTAGGCAATATCGAAATTGAAGTGCTTGCCCTTGTATCCGGTACCAGCGCTGAAGAAGTAACGATCCATGTCCGCCGCCAGCGGGGTGTAATATTCATTCGGCACGGAGTTTTGGTTATAGACAAAACCGGCGCTGGCCTGCCAACCACTATCGAAATATCGCGTTATACCAAATTCGTACATCCAGCTCGGTTGCCAAAACAATCGTAACGGAATGTCCTGTAACACAGGATATGTAGTGGTTGTCTGGTGGATGATGTTTGATCCGAAGCAGCTCCAGTCTGTGTAACTTGCATCAAATTCCATGTTCCACTTCGGCGTGGGGCGGTAAGAAATGCCGACAACAGCGGTCAATGGGAATTTGAAATCCGTTTGAGCGGAATGCTGCGCGGGCTCGTATATTTGCGGCCAATCCTCATATCGCGCTTGACCATCCAAGGTTACTTTCGCCGAACTGCGGAACGAAGCGCCGATTGAAATCTGATCAATTGGTTGCCAGAGTACACCCAGATTGTAACCCACGCTCCAACCGTCACCGGTAAAACGGAAAAAATTGGTATTGGGAGGCAGGTAGAAACGAGTTATGCCTTGTTCCAACTCCATGTGCGCATAATTCACCATCAATCCGGCGCCGATTGAAAAATTATATGGCAACTTCACAGCCACGACCGGATTGATGGTCAAATAAGTCAGTGAGCCATCCAGAGCATCCGCCCGAAAACCGGTGTCCTGCGGCCAGCTCATGTTGCCTCCAAATGGCGCATAAATCCCCAAGCCAAAACTCACCGGTATCAGCATGTTCGTAGTCGTGGGAGTGTAGGTGTAAAAAATCCGGGGAACGGCGGCCAAGTTATCCTGGTTGTAATAATTATGGCCGAAGTTTGGGGCGCCTTTTAAGGGGCTGAATTTGGAGTCGAGATAGATTCCATAAAGGCCGCCCCGAACATTATTGCCTTCAAGCTGGGTAATACCCGCCGGGTTGTAATAAATGGCCGAGGGATTGTCCGCCGTGGCCACGAACGCCTCGCCGCGCCCCGTCGCAAAGGCATCCTGGTCCGGCAACGCGAAGCCGTTCGCCGAGGCTTTCCAGGCCCAAACCGCCAAAATCATCAGTGCCAGAAATTTGAATAGGCCGGTTCGGTTTATCATTGCCGGTTTATGGGTTCCAACCACAGAACGGACGCTGTAGATACACATGAATGTTACCCCGGTGCAAGCAAATCTCCTGCAGGGTGCAATCTAATACTAATTCCAGGACGGTAGGGCCGTGCTGCTGCGCGGCCATCGGACCCGGCGGCGCAGCAGCGCCGCCCTGCCAATTGCACCGATTGTCCCGGGAATTGGTATAAAGTCCTTGGAAAGATACGCCTGGGCCACCCGTATTGAAATCAGGCGAACATACGGGTTCCGGACCAAGCCGGCTCCCGTTGGATTTATGTTTGCTTTACTTACGTCCGGTATCAGGTAAAATGGCACTTGTGCGCAAAGCCGTCCTGTTGATGGTGGGATTGTTGTTGTTTGGGTCCGCCGTTGAGCCGGCCCAAGCTGCATTTTCCATGCTCCAGGTCTTCGGCGATGGCATTTCCACCATGACAAATGGACCTGGGGGATCATCTTATTATGGTTTGCGCCGTACCAATGGCCGGGTTTGGGTTGAGGTACTGGCACAACGACAAGGACTGACTCTTTTCCCTACAAACAATTGGTCCTACTTCGGGAATACCAGTGCCGCCGTGGTGACGAGTATTTCCAGCTTCACGCCTCCGTCGGGGACAAGCATGAGCAATATCCTGTTTGTCATCTGGGTCAACAACGCCGATTTGTTTTACCCGGCACTGAACAACGGGACCAACATAAATGCGTGGACCAATACGATGAGATTCTCCCTGACCAACCATTTCAAGATCATCACCAACCTTTATATGCGGGGTGCCCGCACGTTGATCATGCCAAATGCCGTGGACCTTTCTACGATTCCAGAATTTAACCAGTCTTCCTACACGAACTTCTTTCATCAAATGTGCACGAATTACGATGGGACCTTTGCCAACCTATTGAATCAGACAAGAACAAACTCAAGTTATCCCGGCTTGACGATTTATATGCCGGATTTTTTCACCCTGCTCACCAACCTGATTGCCTACCCTGCCAGCTACACTGTGACCAATGCTCTTAACAACGGCTACAGTATTGATGCGATTGAGGATCCTTCACTGCTTAACAAGGCCACAAATGGCCCAGGCACAAATTATATTTTTTGGGATTATGCTGATCCGAGTGCGAAGGTTCACATGTGGATGGCCAATACCGCCCAGCAACTTCTCTCGCCGGCGCAAATCAGCACTCTCACCGCGTTCAATGGCAGCAACCAGTTGGTTATGGCCAATGTTCCGATTGGCCAGAATGGTCTGGTCCTCGGCTGCACGAATCTGGCGTCGCCGGCCTGGCAGACCAATGCCACCTTCGTCGGCACCAACCTGACGCAGTCGGTCTGGGTCACCAATTCCGGGCCCCAGTGGTTTTACCGGTTGAGATACCTCTATTCCTGGACCTGGCCGTAACCGCCCGTTGGAGAAGTAGGCGCCGAGGTGACGAGGCGGAAATACGAAACGCCACTCCGAGAGCCCGCCTCCTCACGTCGGCAGCCACAGCGTTTTGAGGTCAGCTCGTTTTCCCCAGCGTTTCGTAAGCCCAGCGCAGCATCCGCTCGGTGGTTTCCCAGCCGATGCACGCATCGGTAATGGACACGCCGTAGCGCAGGTCCGCCGGATTTTTCGGAATCGGCTGGTTGCCTTCGTGCAGGTTGCTTTCGACCATCAGGCCGACGAGCGACCGGGTGCCGCCCACGCGCTGTTGAATCACGCTGCGCCACACGTCCTCCTGCCGCGCAAACTGTTTCTCCGAATTGGCGTGGCTGCAATCCACCATCAACACCGGCGGCAGGTTTTGCGCCTGCAATTTTTCCCCGGCGGCGCGGATGCTCGCGGCGTCGAAATTCGTCTGCGCCCGGCCGCCGCGCAACACGACGTGCGTGTCCGGATTGCCCGCCGTGCGGACGATGCTCGTCACGCCGTCCTGGTCGATGCCCAGAAAGCTGTGCGGATGCCGCGCCGCGCCCATCGCGTCAATCGCCGATTGCAGGCTGCCGTCGGTGTTGTTCTTCAGTCCGACGGGCATGGACAGGCCGCTGGCCATTTCCCGGTGCGTCTGCGATTCCGTCGTGCGCGCGCCAATCGCCGCCCACGTGATCAAATCGGCGATGTATTGCGGCACGATCGGGTCCAGAAATTCCGTCGCCGCCGGCAACCCCAGGCCGGTGATGGCCAGCAACAGCCGCCGCGCGATTTTCAAACCGGTTTCGATGTCCTGCGAGCCGTCCAGGTGCGGATCGTTGATGAGTCCCTTCCAGCCGACGATGGTGCGCGGCTTTTCAAAATAGACGCGCATGACAATTTCCAGGCGGTCGGCAAATTGCTCGCGGAGCGCGTTGAGCCGGGTGGCATAGTCCAGCGCCCCTTTTTCGTCATGCACCGAGCAGGGGCCGATGACGACGAGCAGCCGGGGGTCTTCGCGCCGCAAAATGCGGATGACCCGCTCGCGGCTGTGCGCGACCATGGCGTTGACGGCTTCCGGCGTCGGCGACTGCGCCTTCATTTCCCGCGGCGTCAGCAGCCGGACGATTTCCTTGACGTGTAAATCCTGCGTTCGAAACATCAAGGCAAGTGTAGCACAAGGCGCCCGCGCGAAAAGTTCGGATTTCGCCCGCGCCGAACACGCATTGACCGCAACCGGATGTGGTTTTAGTCTCGCCGCATGGCAAAGGGAAGCGGAAGTGGAAACACGCGGCTCGATTGAACCAGATGCAAGCGCCCGGTTTATGCGAGGATTTGACGGTGGCGGTCCCCGAAACGGAGGGCGTCAAATACGCCGGCTCAAAACTCAAGCTGCTGCCGTACATCCTCCGGCTCGTCAACCGGGTGAAGCCCCGGACCGTGCTGGACGGTTTCGCCGGCACGACGCGCGTTTCCCAGGCGCTCGCCCGGACCGGACATCGCGTGATCGCGAACGATATTGCCGCATGGTCGAAAATTTTCGGCACCTGCTACCTCCTCAATCCGCGTCCGGAGAGCCATTACCAGCCGCTGATTGACCATCTCAATGCGCTGCCCGGGAAGGACGGCTGGTTCACGGAACATTACGGCGGCGAGCCGAACGGCGGTTCCTCCATCGGCGCGGACAAACTCAAAAAGCCCTGGCAGAAACACAACACGCGCAAGCTCGACGCCATCCGGGACGAAATCGAGCGGCTTTCCGTTTCCGAAACCGAAAAGGCCGTGCTGCTGACCAGCCTGATGCTGGCGCTCGACGCGGTGGACAGCACGCTCGGCCATTTCGCCGCCTACCTCAACGACTGGTCGCCGCGCTCCTACCACAAACTGCATTTGGAGGTTCCGCAGCTCATCCCGGCAACCGGGCGGCACGCGGTCCATCAATCCAACATTTTTGAACTGGTAAAAAAGGTCGAGGCCGATCTCGCCTATTTCGATCCGCCGTACGGCTCGAACAACGAGAAAATGCCGCCGTCCCGCGTGCGCTACGCCGCCTATTATCACCTCTGGACATCGATATGCCTTTATGACAAACCGGCGCTGTTCGGCAAAGCCCGGCGCCGCGCCGACACTTCCGACACCTTGGCCGGCTCGGTCTTTGAAGAATTCCGGAAAGGCGAATCCGGACGCTTCCTCGCGGTGGAAGCCATCGAACGCCTGTTGCAAACCACGCGGGCGAATCACCTCATCCTGTCCTACAGTTCCGGCGGCCGCGCCACGGCGGAGGCATTGAACGACGTCATCCATTCCGCCGGAAAGCTGATTGAGGTTCTGGAAATCGATTACCGCAAAAACGTCATGGCCGGCATGCGCTGGACCAACGAGTGGATCAGCGACGCCGAAACGCCGAACCGGGAATTTTTGTTTTTGATAGAGAAATAGAACCCGGGCCGCGCCCGGCATTTCTGCCGCAAGCCAGCCCCTGCGCGCCGATGTGGCAGTGTCCGAATTTGTAGGCGACGAGGTAACGAGTAGTTGGGACCGCACTCCTTACGTCGTGCCCTACGATCAAATCAGGACATTGCCGCCGATGGCGCAGGATTGCGTCCGGCCGGTTTTTGGTTTATTAATTGAATGCTATGGAAAAACTAATCCTGACTGCTCTCGTTCTGGCTTGCGCCACGGCGGCGCGCGCCGGCATTCACACCCAAACCGTCGAATTTAAACAGGGCGACACGACGCTCGAAGGCTTCGTCGCCTAGGACGATACCATCAAAGGCCCGCGTCCCGGCGTCCTGGTGGTGCATCAATGGCTGGGCCTGACCGATTACGAAAAACATCGCGCCGAAATGCTGGCGCAACTCGGTTACGTCGCCTTTTGCGCGGACATTTACGGCAAGGGCGTCCGCCCGAAAGACCCGCAGGAAGCCGGGCCGCTTGCGGGCAAATACAAGAGCGACCGGCAACTGTTGCGCGCCCGGGTCAATGCCGGCTTGGAGGCGTTGCGTCAGCAGCCGCTGGTGGACCCGAAACGCATTGCGGCCATTGGCTATTGTTTCGGCGGCACGACCGTGCTGGAGCTGGCGCGCAGCGGCGCGGACATCGCCGGCGTGGTGAGTTTCCACGGCGGATTGGATTCGCCGACGCCCGCGGACGGCAAAAACATCAAGTGCAAAATTCTGGTTTGTCACGGCGCGGATGATCCATTTGAGAAACCGGCGGACCTGGCGGCGTTCCAGAGCGAGCTGCGTGACGCCAAAGTGGATTGGCAGCTCATCGAATACGGCGGCGCGGTCCATGCCTTCACCCAGCCGATGGCGGGCAACGACAATTCCAAAGGCGCGGCCTACAATGAAAAGGCGGACAAACGCTCCTGGGAAGCCATGAAGCAGTTCTTTGCCGAGATTTTTAAATAATCAAAGCCGGAGGGGCGAGTTACACGAGCCCCTGGCATTCGAAAATTTGAAATTGGGGACTCGCAGAGCTCGCCCCTCCGAAATGCATTCAATTCGTGTGTTTTGTGTGTTTCGTGGTTAAATTCCTTCATGCGCATCACCGGTGGCCGCGAAGCGCGGCGGATTTTGAAATCACCGAAAGGTCTGGCGGTCCGCCCCACGCCGGACCTCGTCAAGCAGGCGGTTTTTAACAGCCTCGGCGCGCGGGTCGCGGGCGCACTCGTGCTGGAATTGTTTGCCGGGACGGGCGCGTTGAGCCTGGAATGCCTGAGCCGCGGCGCGGCGGCGGCCGTCTGCATCGAGAAATCATCCAAACACGCGGAATTCATCCACGCCAACGCCCGCACGGCCGGTCTGGACGCGGCACTGGAAGTGCGGGTACAGGACGTATTTACCATCCTGGCACAATTCGCCGCCGAACCGCGGCAATTCGATTTGATTCTGGCCGACCCGCCTTACGGCGAGAAAAATATCGGGCGCCGCTCAACTTCGTTGGCCCAGCAACTCCTCGATGATCCCAACCTGCCAAAGGTGCTGGCGACCGGCGGCCGGTTTGTGCTCGGCCACACCAAACGCGACACGCTGGACGTTGTTGCGCCCTGGCGCGAAGTGAAATTGCTCAAGCACGGCGACAGCCTGATGCGGTTTTTTGAAAAGTAGGACAGGCGTCCCGCCTGTCTCCAACTTCAAAAACAATTTCTCATCCGGTTGTTGCGGAACAATAGACGGGCGTTCCCAATGAAATAGACAACATGAAATTGGAAACGGAGACAGGCTGGAAGCCTGTCCTACATTGGAGAAGTTTCCTCCACCGCCGCCCGGATGGTTTTCATGAATTTCCCGATGCCCTGGTCAAACGCGGCGGAAATGGGCAGCACGGAGACTTTTTTGATCTTCGTCTTGAATTGCTTCAAGTTCTTTTCGGCGACCGCCTCGTCCATTTTGTTGGCCACGACCAGGCGCGGTTTGTCGAGCAGCGCCGGATCGTAAAGCTTCAGTTCCTTGAGCAGTTGCCGGTAATCGTCCCACGGCGCGCGATTGTCGGTGCCCGCCATGTCGAGCAACAGCACGAGGATTTTGCAGCGCTCGATGTGGCGCAGGAACGCGTGGCCGAGACCGACGTTGCGATGCGCGCCCTCAATCAATCCCGGCACGTCGCAAACCGTCAGCCGCTTCCAGTCGTCGTATTCCACGATGCCGATCTGCGGGTGCAGCGTGGTAAACGGATACGGCGCGACTTTCGGCCGCGCCTTGGAAATGGCCGTGAGCAGCGTGGATTTGCCGGCGTTGGGATAACCGACCAGTCCGACTTCGGCCATGATGCGAAGCTCAAAGAGAAAATCGCCTTCCTCGCCGGGCTCGCCCGGCTGGGCGAAACGCGGGGTCTGGCGCGCCGCGGTGGCGAAATTCCGGTTGCCCAATCCGCCGCGACCGCCTTTGCATAGCACGAATTGTTGCCCGTTTTCAGTGAGATCGGCGACGAGCTCGCCCTTTTCCAAATTGCCGGCGGAGAATTCTCCGGCACCTTCCTTGCTCAAATCAATTTCCTGCGCCCGAGCACCGCTCGCGCTGCGGATCAACGGCCGCCGGCTGGCGCTGGTTTTGAAAGCCGGCTTCTCGTCCCTTGGCGCGTCGGAGTGTAACGAAGACGGCTCGTCCTCGATTCGTTCGATCGGTCGCCCACCGCCGGCAATCCGCCAGACCAGCGTGCCGCAGGGGACTTTGACGATCAGGTCCTTGCCGGCGTGGCCGTCCATGCCCTTGCCCATGCCGGCTTCACCCGCTGCGGCGATGAGGCGCGGCTGGTAGTATTGCGCGATGAGGTTGTTGAGGTCGTGGTCGGCCTGCAAAATCACGCTGCCGCCGCGGCCGCCGTTGCCGCCGCTGGGACCGCCCTTGGGCACAAACGCTTCGCGATGGAACGCCACGCAGCCTTGGCCGCCGTGCCCCGCCCGCGCGTAAATTTTGATTTCGTCAACGAACATTTTTTGAATGTAGGAGCCGACGTCAGGAGGCTCGCTTTATCTTTCCGTTAGAGTCTCGTTACCTCGACTCCTGTCTGGCAATAAAAAAGGCGAGGCGGTTGGCCTCGCCTGAAATTCTACCGGGCCGGTCAGTTTTTGGCGGCGGGTTCGGGTTTGACGTTCACGCGGCGGCCGTTCTTGTCGAACGCAATCTTGCCGTCCACCAACGCGAAGAGTGTCCAATCGCGGCCGGTGCCGACGTTTTCGCCCGCGACAAACTTGGTGCCGCGCTGCCGCACAATGATGCTGCCGGCGGTGACCAGTTCGCCGCCATACGTTTTGACGCCCAGCCGTTTGCTATGGCTGTCGCGCCCGTTGCGGACGCTGCCTTGACCTTTCTTGTGTGCCATAAAAAGTTGAGAGTTGAGGGTTGAGGGGATTACGCCTTGATTTCCTTGATCTTGACCACCGTCAGTTCCTGGCGGTGACCGATGGATTTGTGATAGCCCTTGCGGCGTTTCATCTTGAAAGTGAGTTTTTTCTCGCCGCGCTTGTGCGCCACCACATCGGCAGTGACCTTGGCGCCACTGACGGTGGGTGTGCCCACGCTCAACTTGCCATCGCGATTGACCAGCAGCACGCGGTCAAACGTGACCGGCTTGCCGGCCTCGACGGCCAGACGTTCGATTTCCAATGTGTCGCCGGCGGCGACCCGATATTGTTTGCTACCTGTTTCTAAAACGGCGTACATAAATTGATCCGCAAAGGGTCGGGTATTAAGCCAGAGATGCGTCAGTCTGTCAACGCCGGATTTAGTTAAAATCCGGTTGATTTAACACGTTCCCGGCGGCGCAACGCCTGTTCCTGGCGCTTGATTTCCCCGCCCAAAAGCTCTTCCGCCGACCAGCCGTGCGCCTGCGCGAACGACGCCAGTTTAAAAAGCTCTTTTGCCAGAGCAGTTTTGGTCATTTTTTGGTAGGGACGCGCTGCTGCGCGTCCGGCTGCGCGGCAGGGCAGCCCTACCGACGAATCGATTAAATTCGCTTTACGCGCTTTTTTCACGAGTTTCTCGGCACGCAACAGTGCGGGCAGATGTTTGGGAATGCCATCGAGTACGGAATGGCGGGCGTGTTTGGTGCCGTGCTTCTCCGCCTTTTTGATTTTTTCCCAATTGGCCCAGACTTCATCCACGTCTTTGACCCGGATTTTGCCGAAGACGTGCGGATGCCGGCGGACAAGTTTTTCCACAATCAGTTGGCAGACTTTGTCGAAGTCAAACGCGCCGCGCTCTTTCGCCAACTGGCAATGGAAAACGACCTGCAGCAGCAAGTCGCCGAGCTCCTCGGCCATTTCGTGGTCGTCGCGGGCTTCGATGGCGTCGATCAGCTCATAAACCTCCTCGATGGCGTGGCGCCGCAGAGTCATGTGGCTTTGCTCGTGGTCCCACGGACAGCCGGTGGGCGAGCGCAGCCGGGCCATAACTTTGAGCAAATCGTTGATGGCAGGAGTTTTTTTCATTTTGGATTAACCGCCAAGACGCCAAGAGCGCCAAGGCGGAAATTATTGATGAAGAAAACAGGGAAACAAGAAGTTTGTTTCCGACTTGAGTTATCCTTGGCGGCCTTGGCGTCTTGGCGGTTCACAAAATCACCAGATCATCCCGGTGCACGACTTCCACGCGCGCCAGTTTTTTGCCGCGCACCTCGGCGGCGCCGAACTTCGCGATGCCACGGGCAAATTCCGTCCCGTTCAAATCGCAAATCCGCACGACGTCGCCGGCGGCAAATTCGCCTTCGCACCGCGAAATGCCCGGCGGCAGCAGGCTCTTGCCCTTTTCGCGCAAGGCCAGCTTGGCGCCGTCGTCCACGAACAGCGCGCCCTGGGGATGATGGAAAAACGCAATCCAGCGTTTGCGGCCCTGCAACTTCGCGGGGTGCGCGACGAACAGCGTGCCTTCGTTTTCGCCGGCGAGGATTTTTGCCAGCACGTTTTTCTTTTTGCCGGATGCAATGACCAGCGGGATGCCGGAGCGCACAACAATTTTGGCCGCCTGGATTTTCGAGGCCATGCCGCCGACGGCGGTGTCGCTGTCCGTGCCCCGGGCGATTTTTTCGAGGTGGGCATCGATCTTTTCGATGAGCGGAATCGTTTTGGGATTGGCCTTGCCAAAATTTTCAATAACCCCGTCCACGGTGGTCAAAATGACGAGCAATTCGGCGGGCAACAACGACGCCACCAGGGCGGACAGGGTGTCGTTGTCGCCGAATTTGATTTCGGTAAACGACACGGCGTCGTTTTCGTTGATGATGGGTACGACCCCGCGGTTGAGCAGGGTGACGAGCGTGTTGCGGGCGTTGAGATGGCGCTCGTGATGTTCGAGGTCATCGTGCGTGAGCAACACCTGGGCGACGTGCAAATCGTGTTTGGCGAACAGTTCCGCGTAGGTGGCCATGAGGCGCGACTGGCCGACGGCGGCGCACGCCTGCAATTCGGCGAGTTCGCCGGGCCGTTTGGCATAACCCAGCGCACCCATACCCGCGCCGACAGCGCCGGAGGTGACGAGCACGATTTCCTTGCCGGACTTTCGCAACGCGGCGACCTGGGCCACGAGCTGTTCCAATTGCGCCGGGTCGGGCTGCTTGCGGCTGTCGGTGAGCACGCCGGTGCCAAGTTTTACCACGATACAGGCGGCGGATTTGACGGATGCACGGTGCACGGGACGAAATTAGAAGAAAAAGCCGGCGTGGAAAATGTTAAAATGGAGGACGGCTTCTAACACAAGCCGGAATATGGGCCCAGGCTTTTTATAAAAGTGGTGGGTTGGCCGGGACTCGAACCCGGGACCAACGGCTTAAAAGGCCGCTGCTCTACCGACTGAGCTACCAACCCGCCGAGGCACCAAAGATTATCATACTAAAACAGCCATTAAACCACGCAAGATTTTTCGCGGCGACTCGCTTTGGCATCATTCGGGGGATTAGTTTTGCGCCGACGACAAAACTTGCTCCCGGCGACTCGCCGCGCATACTCTGGCCCCACCATGCGGTTGCTTGACCGATATTTGTTCCGCGAATTGCTGATCCCTTTGGCGTATTGCCTGGGCGGATTTCTGATTTTTTGGATTTCCTTCGATGCGTTCAACAGTCTGTCGGATTTTGAGGATGAAAAGCTGCATCTGCCGGACATCGTCGAATATTACGTGGCGATGACGCCGGAATTTCTGGTGACCATTCTTCCCGTGGTGCTTTTACTGGCCTTGCTTTACACCCTGACCAACCACGCGCGGCACAACGAAATCACCGCCATGCGGGCGGCCGGGGTGAGTTTGTGGCGCGTGTGTGCGCCTTATCTGGGCGTGGGTCTGGCGGCAAGCGTGGTTCTGTTCGTGTTAAACGAGCGGTGTGTGCCGCGTGGCCTGGATTGGGCCGACCGTATCAAAAATCGCTATGTGACAAAGTCGGAGAATACAGGAAAGCAGGCTGATTCCCGTAATTTCGGCTTTACCAATGCGCGTGACCATCGCACATGGCTCATCGCCGAGTATCACCCTAAAATTGCCGAAATGATCAAGCCGCAGGTGAATTGGAAGTTGCCCGATGGTTCGAGCCATTCATTGTATGCCGACCGCGCCGTTTATACCAACGGTGGGTGGACTTTTTTCAACGCTTCGGAATATTTGCAGATGAGCCCCAACGCGCCGCTCTTGCCATCATTTCAGACGAATACGCTGGCGATGCCGGAATTCACCGAAAAACCCTCGGAAATTGAGGATGAGATCAAAATCAGCAGCTATCAGAGTCTCCGTAATTCCCGCCGGGCGGATATTCCCCTCAAAGTCATTTATCATCATTTGCGGCTGAATCCGAGCCTGCCGCCGGCGGATGCGAGTTGGTTGCTGACCAAACTGCATGGACGACTGGCCGCGCCGTGGACCTGTCTGGTGGTGGTGCTCATCGCGATTCCGTTTGGCGCCGCCTCGGGTCGCCGGAATCTTTTCGTCGGTGTCGCCGGCAGTATTTTCATTTGTTTCACCTATTTTATAATTCAGCAGGTGAGCCTGGCGTTGGGTTCCGCCGGCGATTTGCCCGGATGGCTGGCGGCCTGGCTGCCCAATCTCATTTTTGGCGGGGTGGGCCTAGTGCTGACGGCGCGGGTAAGATGAATTTGGATTTTTGATTGTGAGCGACAAACATTCCAGGCGGATGTCGGATTACAAGCGATTGCAATTGCTCTATCAGGTGAGCAATGTGATCCATTCCACGCTTGAACCTCAGAAGGCGCTGCAATTGATCGTCAGCGAGGCGGTGCGGTTGATGCATGCCTCGAGCGGCTCGTTGGTTTTGATCAATCCCACGTCGGGCTTTCTGGAAATCCACGCATCGCAGAACCTCCCGGCGGCGGCCACCCGGCTCAAATTGCGGGTCGGCGAAGGCGTCACCGGGTGGGTGGCGCGCACCGGCCGACCTGTGCGCGTCGGTGACGTGACCCGGGATCCGCGCTATGTGCTGGCCCGGCGTGGCGTGCGATCGGAACTGGCCGTGCCGTTGGAAGTAAACGGGGAAACGCGCGGCGTCCTCAACATGGATTCGGACCGCGCGGATGCTTTCTCCGCGGAAGATCAGGAATTGCTTCAGGAACTGGCGGTACAAGCGGCCAAGGTGATTCAAAACACCTGGCTTTATGAGCAATTGCGGCTGAAGGCGCACCTGTTTGAAGCTCTCGCCAGCGTCAGCCGGACCATTAATTCCACGCTGAATCTGGATGAAGCGCTGCAAGTCATCACCCGCGAAGCCTGCCGGCTCATGCAGGCCCGGTTGTGCTCGTTGATGATGTTGGATGAAAGCCGTGAATGGCTCGATTTGCGGGCCAGCCATGGGGCGGGCGAGGCTTATCTCAACAAGCCTCGTTTGGCCGTTTCCGACAGTCTGCTGGGGGTCGTGGTCCGGCGCCAAAAACCAATGCAGGTTGCCAACGTCCAGGAATCCAGCCGTTATCAGCATGTCGAAGTGGCGCGCGGCGAGGGATTGGTTTCGTTGTTGAGCGTGCCGCTGATTTTTGACGGCCGCGCCATCGGTACCTTGAGCATTTACATGGGCCATTTGCACAGTTTTTCCAACGAGGAAATCAGTATTTTGAACGCCCTGGCCGAGTTGTCGGCGATTGCGATTGAAAAAGCGCGGCTTTACGAACGCGTCGTGGACGTTGAGGAACAGTTGCGACAGAACGAAAAGCTTTCCGCCCTGGGTCTCCTGGCCGCCGAGGTGGCGCATGAAATCCGCAATCCGCTTACGGTGATGAAGCTGCTGTATCATTCGTTGGATTTGAAGTTTCCCGCCGACGATCCGCGGGCGAAGGATGCCCGGATCATCGATGCGAAAATCGAGCATCTGAACAAAATCGTTGAGCAGATCCTTGCGTTTGCGCGCACTACCGAGCCCAGGTTTGAACCGGTCAACTTGAATGAATTGGTGGACGAACTTGGATTACTGGTGCGGCATAAACTGGCAAACCAGAACATCCGGCTGGTTCGCCAATTGCAACCGGATTTGCCGACCGTAATGGGTGACGCCTCCCAATTGGAACAGGCGTTTCTGAATTTGATTCTCAACGCAACCGAGGCCATGCCAGGTGGAGGGACCCTTACGGTGGTGTCCAAAGTTGTTCGTTTGCCGCGGGATAATTCGCGGCCGATGCACGTCGCAGTGGAATTCAAGGACACGGGTGGCGGTATGAGTGAAGAAACCCAAAAGGGCGCCTTTACTGCCGTTTTAAGCACCACGAAAGCGAGAGGGACAGGATTGGGCCTGGCCATCGTTGGGCGTATTATCGAAACCCATCATGGCCAGGTTCGAATCAAATCACAAATCGGCTCCGGCACGACCATTCGCATCACCTTGCCGGTAAAGTGAGCCGGCGGTTCCCTTGTCTGTAGCACGGCCTTAATTCAGCTTCCTTCATTTCCCGGAATCCGTTCTTTGCGGATTTGGCCGCGCGCGCTATTTTCTTGCCAGACATTGTCGTCGAGTTTATTCGACGAAGTTTCCAAATTTATGAATTATTCAAAGTTACGGTGGTGGGAACGATTTCAAAAATATTACATCGAATTCCCCGGGCTCGGGTTGGCGGTGGATTTGAGCCGGATGAATGTAGATGACGCATTCTTCGCGGAGATGGAACCACGAATGGAAAAAGCCTTCGCCAGCATGGCCGCACTTGAATCAGGAGCCATTGCCAATCCGGATGAAAATCGAATGGTGGGGCATTATTGGCTTCGGAATCCGCCACTTGCGCCATCCCCTGAAATCCGCAAAGAAATCGAATATACCGTCGCCCGAATCAAGAAATTCGCAGTAAAAATTCACGCCGGGAAAATTCATGGCGCCGGCGGGCCGTTTAAAAATTATCTTTTAATTGGGATCGGCGGGTCGGCGCTGGGACCACAATTTGTAGCCCACGCCTTGGGCGATCCGCGCACCGATAAGCTCAAACCTTATTTCTTCGACAACACCGATCCGGATGGCATGGATAAGGTTTTGGCTACAATTGGCTCCGGTTTGAATAAAACCCTGTGCATTGTCATTTCCAAATCCGGCGGGACCAAGGAAACACATAATGGAATGTTGGAAGTCGAAAATGCGTTTAAACGGGCAGACCTTCACTTTTCCCAACATGCCGTAGCGGTTACTTCTCACGGCAGCGACCTCGACAAGCATGCCATGAAAAACAAGTGGTTGATGCGTTTCCCGATGTGGGATTGGGTCGGCGGCCGAACCAGTGAATTATCAGCTGTTGGTTTACTACCAGCAGCTCTCCAAGGAATTAATATCACAGATTTAATTCTAGGAGCTTGCGAATGTGACAAAGTTTCTAGAGCAGATAACGTTATAGCAAACCCATCTGCACTGCTATCATTGGCTTGGTACAAGTCAGGTAACGGTAACGGAACAAAAAATATGGTTATTTTACCATACAAAGACCGTTTGGAGTTGTTTTCGAAGTACCTTCAGCAACTCGTTATGGAGTCACTTGGAAAAGAGCACGATCTAAATGGGGCTGTAGTGAACCAAGGCATTTCGGTTTTCGGAAACAAAGGCTCCACCGATCAGCATTCCTACGTTCAACAGCTCAGGGATGGCTTAAACAACTTTTTTGTTACTTTTATAGAGGTTTTGGAGGATGGACGCAGCCAGAACCTGGAAGTTGAATCCAATGTGACATCTGGAGACTATCTTCAAGGATTTTACTTGGGAACCCGCCAGGCACTCGCTGAAAAAGGCAGAGAATCAGTCACCATTACCGTTAAAGAAGTATCTCCGTTTGCAATTGGAGTGCTAATCGCGTTGTTTGAGAGGACCGTCGGCTTTTACGCTTCGTTAATCAATGTTAACGCCTATCACCAACCCGGAGTTGAAGCCGGAAAGAAAGCCGCCGGGAGAGTCATTGAAATAAAGCGCAAAGTCGTGGATTTTCTTTCCCAGCAATCGGGCGCGGCATTCAGCGTCGAAGAAATTTCCAAAAAAATTGACGCTCAAGACGATGTTGAAATCATCTTCAAAATATGCGAACATCTGTCTGCCAATCAAAAATATGTTATGTGTAAGTATTTTGATAAAAGCATACTAGAAAGAAAATATGCTGCAATTTAATTTCTGATGTTCGTCTATCCAAAACAATACGACGTCATCGTTGTCGGTGCCGGTCACGCCGGAATTGAAGCTGCGTTGGCAGCTGCCAGGATGGGTTGCCAAACTTTGCTGCTCACCATGAACGTGGACACTATCGGCCAGATGTCTTGTAATCCAGCCATTGGCGGGCTTGCCAAGGGTCATTTGGCACGTGAAATCGATGCCTTGGGAGGAGAGATGGGCAAAGCGACAGACATGACCGGGTTACAATTCAGAATGCTGAACACGAAGAAGGGGCCGGCTGTTTGGGCACCAAGAGCTCAGTGCGACAAAAAAGCCTATCAATTCCGGCTTAAATGGGTCTGCGAATCCGAGCCGAATCTGGATTTAAAGCAGGGGCAAATCAGCAAAGTTCTGCACAAGAATGGCGTGGCTTTCGGCGTCGAAACCACTCTCGAAGTCCAATACCTCGGAAAGGCGATTGTTATTACGACGGGAACCTTTCTTCGGGGACTAATGCACGTTGGATCAAATCAGCAATCCGGTGGGCGGGCCGGCGACATGGCGGCACTAGGACTATCGGCATCACTAAGAGAAATCGGCCTTGAGCTTGGCCGATTAAAAACAGGGACCCCGCCACGGCTTTTAAGGAGGTCAATAAACTTCTCCAAGACAGAAGCCCAACCAGGTGACGAACCGGTTCCTTATTTCACATTTTGGAGGGATGATTTGTTCCACGTGGAACAATTGGCTAGGAACTCCTGCGATGTTGGTTGTTCTGCCGGAAAATATCCGCCAGGGTCAATCTTGGATACAATCAATGGCCAACTGAATTGTTTTATAACGTTCACTACCCAAAAGACCGCGGAAATAATTCGCTCAAATTTATACAAATCTCCTTTATATTCAGGTACTATTGAAGGAATTGGTCCCAGGTATTGTCCATCAATCGAAGATAAAATCGTCAAGTTTCCTGAAAAGGAGCGGCACCAAATTTTTTTGGAGCCCGAAGGGATTCACACTGACGAATTTTACGTCAATGGCTTCTCGACCAGCCTGCCATTTGAAGTCCAAGTGGAATTGGTCAGAACGATCATAGGCTGTGAAAATGCCGAAATAATGCGTCCAGCTTATGCCGTGGAATACGACTTCGCCTACCCGACCCAATTGCTTCCATCTTTGGAAACGAAGGTCTGCAAAAACTTGTATCTAGCTGGACAGATCAACGGAACTTCCGGCTATGAGGAAGCTGGCGGTCAGGGAATCATCGCCGGAATCAATGCCGCCAGGAGGGTCAGCTCTCTTGAGCCAATTGTCCTTCGGCGCGACCAGGCGTACATCGGTGTTCTGATTGATGATTTGATCACGAAAGGAACGGCAGAACCTTACAGGATGTTTACATCACGCGCTGAATATCGGCTCCTGCTGCGGCAGGACAACGCCGACATGCGTCTATCGGAAATCGGCCACCAAATTGAACTCCTGCCAGAAAGTAAATATTCAAAATTCTGCATCAAACAAAAATTAATATTAGACGAACTAAATCTACTTTATTCAACGTTTAATGGGAGCGGTTCTTTGGCAAAGTTGCTGGCCCGGCCGGAGGTGAATTACAAGGATTTGCCAAATCGGAACGGCGCTTTATCGGAGGAAGTCATCCAACAGGTTGAAATTGCGATTAAATACGCGGGGTATATCGAGCGGCAGGAAGCCGAGGTCGAGAAATTCAAGAATCTGGAGGACAAGCAGATCCCGGAGTCGTTTGAATTTTCCACAATTCCCAGCTTGCGTTTGGAAGCCCGGCAAAAGCTGGCAAAGATTCGTCCGACCACCATTGGCCAGGCGGCGAGGATTTCCGGGGTGTCGCCGGCGGATATCAGTATTCTTATGGTTTGGTTGAAGCGTTGTGGAGCAGCAGAACCAGCGAACGATTTGGCGCCTGACGTGGAGACGTGCAGGATCAACGAATCGGAATTGGAGGAGTAAGGGTAAAAATTGGCTGTCCGACATGGATTCGAACCATGAATAACGCCTCCAAAGGGCGCTGTGTTACCATTACACCATCGGACAACCCAAAAAACATTAAACTTTATGCGGCGTTCAAGCAAAGGGAAAAACGCGAACATATAATTTGAGGGATAACCGCCATGAAGAATAGCCGCTAATCAACCGGCAAGGCCGACCGCGCAAAGCCGATTTGAATTTAATCCCGGTTTAATCCAGACTCGTCTCATGCCGCCGGAAACGGAAGCTCTGCCACGTGTCAGCTTTGTCATGCCCACGCTCAACGTGGAGGCGTTACTGGATAACGTACTCTCGTCCATTGCGCGGCAAACGTATCCGCGTGACCGTTATGAAATTTTGCTGGCTGATGCGCATTCGACCGATCGTACCCGCGAAATTGCAAAAAAATATAACGCCATTGTCATCGACGACGACGGCAAGAACATGGAAGAAGGAAAGCGGCTGGCACTTCAGCATGCGACCGGCGAGTACATTATCTTTGTGGATGCCGACAATGAGATTACGCATCCGGATTACATCGAACTGGCTGTGAAGGCTCTCGCAAAAAATTCGCAGGCACTCGGAGTGGAAAGTTATTATTTGCCGTCGCCCAAAATGAGTTCCTTCTGCGCCTACCTCACGCACCGGCTGCACATCAGCGACCCGATTGCCTGGTTGATGAGCGCGAATCCGAAGCTGGTGGCGTGTGAAGGCGAAACGGAACGATGGACGCTGCCGGGAGATTCACTTTCTTATCCGCTGGGTGCAAATGGTTTTGTTTTTCGCCGAGCCGATTTGGAATCGGTGAAAGCCGCCGAACATTTTCAAGATACGCACGCGGCATTGCATCTCATGCGCCACGGCAAACGCGAATGGCTGCGGATTCACGGTCGGGGCGTGCATCATTATTACGTGCAAACCCTAGGCGGGTTCGTTCAAAAGCGTCGGCGGGCCACAGTGCATTTTCTTCGTGTTCAAGAGGAAGCAAAAACCAATTGGATGAAGGAAAAGCCACTCGTGCCGCTCTGGCTGGCGGGGGTTTACTGTGTCACCGGCGTCGGCCCGCTGTGGCATACTCTGCAAGGTTGGGTTCGCGACAGCGACCCCTGCTGGCTGTGGCATCTACCGGCCTGCCTCGGCAGTGTATTGGGCGATGCCTGGGGCGTGCTGACCTACAAGCGGCGGGGCAAGGACAAAAAGCTCATCGCCGAACTGCAACCAAAACAAACTTTAAAGGATTGAGGTTGCCCATGGCCGAATCAAACCCGCTGGATAACCCTCCGGCAAGTTCGCGAGGGTATAAGAAGATTATTTTCATTGCCAATGGATTATTCGGCGAGCAACTGGCCGGCGGTGATATCAATTTACTTTACGCAATTAAAGCCGTCGTAGCAGCAGGCTGGCAGGTTGAATTTTTTGGCGGACGCGTGCTCGAACACCATCTGAAGCAATGGAACCTGCCGGCAAAGATCATATTTACCGACGGCGCAAATACACAATCCCTGCGAAATGACTCCCTGGGAAGTCAACTCCGGTTGTTCCGGGAGTTTTTCCGCCGTTTTCTTTCAACCCTGAGCCAGCTGCGGTCCGTAGGAAGTGGCGACATAATTTATGCGGCCTCAGATTATTGGTTTGACGTGCTCCCGGCGGTTTTTTCGAAAGCCAAACTCAAAGTCGCGATTCTTCATATGCAGGCTCCCTCTTTGCGGGAGGTCATTTTCCGGACGCGACCGGATGTCGTGACCAGCCGGGTGGCCTCCTTGCATTATAGTTTAAGCCAGTGGCTGTCGCTGACCGCCTTGCGGTTCTGCCGCAATAAACGAGTAGTGGTGGTCCAATCGCTGCTTCAGTCGGCGCTGTTGAAAAGAGGCTTTCAGCCGGCCGAAGTGTGCTTGATTCCCAACGGAGTGGAGATGGAGGCCATCGATGTGGCCGAACAAGGACCCAGGAAATATGACGTCGTCTGGATCGGTCGTGTTCATCGGCAGAAGGGCATTGACGATTTGTTGCTGACCTTGCAGTCCCTGGCGCACGAATTTCCGGATTTTCGGGCGCTGTTGATTGGTAATTTAAAGGAAGCGCTGGCTGGTCGAGCAGCCGAAATGGGCTTGACTGCGAACGTTGAATTTCCCGGATTCGTGTCTGGTGTTGAAAAATACCGGCTTTTAAAGAGCGGACGGGTTTACCTGATGCCCAGCCGGCACGAAGGAATGCCCATCGTGGTTTGCGAGGCGCTTGCCTGTGGATTGCCGGTGGTCGCTTACGAATTGGAAATGTATCGGCCCTTTTTTGGCAACCGGCTCATTTACGTGAAACCGTTCGAGCGGGACAGCTTCTGCCGGGCGGCGCTGGAAACGGTGCGCAAGGCCCGCGCTGGAGAAAAATTGGTCAACGAACAGGATCTGGCGGAGTTTAAAAAGAACAATTCGTGGTTGGAGACCGGCAAACGTCTGGTGGCCATGCTGGAGCAAGCGAATCAACAATAAACGACTGGCCAATGAGCCGGTTGCCTTGAATACCCGTTGCGAGAACTCCGCTGGCCTGTTGATCCGGCACTTCTCAAGTTCGCTTTGCTCGCAACCGGAGTAAGCTCCGGCAATATTACAGCGAAGAGCGTTCGTTCCCCTTATTCGTAACGCTTGAGCTTGTGACGATATTGTCTCCATTTTCGCAGCAACGGGGAGGGCGGAGTTTTGTCTTCGGGCAAGGGCTTGAGAATTGGCATGCGGGCAACCGGCAATAGCTTCTTCGCCGCATCAATGCAGGTTCTACAATGGTAAATTTTTACACCGTCGAGATTGGTGATGGTAGCCCAGCCGCGGCGGCGTACGTTGAGGAATCCCCGATAGTTGTATTGGCAGGGCAGGATCGTCAGTTGATCATAGTGGGTGTTCACAATTTCATTGAATGATTCCTGGTCATCATATGAGGCGCGATACATGGAAAGTCCGCGCTCGAAAATCGCCTCGCGCATTTTGCGGGATGAGGGCACGTGCCAGAAAGTGACGCCGTCGTTCATGTAATTGGCGCAAGCCATGCCGCACATAACCCGGCTTCCGCCGTGATACTCCACACACGCACCGACACTGGCTCCCCGCAAGAGTTCGGGAATCTCCGGCAGGGGCTGGACGCACAGAACGTCTGTTCCATCAACAATCAAGGCATATTCAACATCCAGGAGATCTGGAGCCAAAAATCGCCGGTGTTGACAATCCCGGAACGGGTGCAATAACCGGCCGTCGGGTTCGCAAAGATGATATTTTATCTCCGGATATTGTTTGACCGGCAACCGGTCTCCGACAATGAAAGCGTGCAATTCGAGAAACTGGTTTTGCGCGAAGCTGAGGAACGTGTGATCCAACTGATCGATCTGGCTGCCAAAGACGGTGGTGATGACCGCCTGTCGCATGGTACTCATAAATTCGCTTTAAAAATAAGACACTACACCATCTATTTCGACCAGCCTTTTTTGACCGGGCGGAAGTTTTTGCGGTTGCGCAGCGAATGGCTCTGCCACATGTGCCAGCCAATTTTTACCACATGCGCCAGGCGGGCCGCTCCGGGTAGAATTTTTGCCAGTTCGGGACGCGAGGGAGCAAAAGGATTTTTTTTATCCGGCGACTGTTCGACCCAACGCGATGTGTAATCGCTTTGCTGAGGTGTCCGCTTGAACAGCGGGACAAGGCGGGTGCGTCGAGTCTGGATCAATAATTGCAAGGGGAAACTGTTAACTAATTCAATTCGCGAACGGATCGCCTGCGGATTCGCCACTTCATACCAAGGTCCATAGGGTCCCACCATATGGAGAATCATTCGCTCGACCTCAAACCCGTTGTCCGCACTAAACACCGTGTAAAAAAGTTCCGGACTGAACTGATAAAATCCGTGTCCGCACCAGTTATTGGTAACGGTGTGCATAAAAAATCGGCCGCCTTCACGAACCATTTCCATGCAATTTTGCAGCGCCATGGGGAAATTGAAAACGTGTTCGAGCGTGCCCCCATCATAGACCAGGTCAAATCGGGCTTGAAGATCGGCACCTATGGGTTGATTCAAATCATGTTTGAACTCCGCCCCTTCAAATCCTGAAGCATCGAGCGACCAAACGTTGCGCGCGCCCAACGATTTAAAGACCGGCTCCGCGTAACCCGTGTCGGGTGCCCCGGGCGCAAAAAGTTCATTCGGCAAGCCGGCTTCGGCCAACACGGCCCGCATTTTGGCGGGATAGACGTTCAAATCCTGACGTCCAATCATCAGCACATCGCCAAAGTCCACGCCCTGCTTGCGTGCCGCAAGCAGGAACTGCACCGCATTGATATCGAGGCCCATGTCAGTAAAGCCGGGTGGGCATTACGGATTCGGACGAGTAGGTGGAATCTTTTTCCTTGGTAGCAACCACCACCACTGTGTGTGCCCACGAGGGAAGGCAGGTCGCCAGTGATGACCAGAATTCCCCAATCTTCGGCCAGTAAAATGCGCTGCCTACGGCCCACTCAAACCTGAATCCGTGAGCCTTCAAGACCATCTTGATGGTATGCAAAGTAAAATCGCGGAAATGGGCCGAACGATAACGGGCTGCATACATGGGCGGCAGGTCAAAAAACAGCATCATGCCCAGACCCAAAACGGTGCGGATGTTGGGAAAGGTCAGTACCAATTGGCCTCCGGGTTTCAAAACGCGGTTGATTTCAAACATCATCCAGTCGGTGTCCACTTGATGTTCGATGGTTTCTCCGCAGAAGATGGCGTCGAACTTGCCCGCCGGGTACGGCAGGGGATCCGTTTCGATGTTGTGCTGGACGCAGTGGATTCCATTCTCAATGGCTCGTTTCACAAAACTCGGCGCGATCTCCACGCCGTGAATTTCATGGGTCTTTACCAAGGGCCGCAGGATGCTGCCGGCGGAGCACCCCACATCGAGAACGACCCGCCCGGGCGCCATGCGGGAAAAAATCCGCCGCACTTTGTCAATGCGCGGTCCGGTCGGTTCAGGCGCATCGAGCACAACCTCTTTCGTGCCCTCGCTAAGCAATAACTGTAATTCATGACTCTTCATGGCAAAAAACGTTTACACGTTCCATTTTTCAAGAGTAAACGCAATCGAGTTACAGGATATAAGCGGATTGGCCTGATGTCGGAAAGCAAAATCTTGGCGCAGCCGGAAATCCCCCGGATACCTTGACAAGCTGCGACTTCCCCCTGAGAATTTATACCTTGTCTTCACCAAACCAGCGTTTTATGCGATAAAACGCGCGTTGGCCGTGAACATAACCTTGAAGACAAGGTCATATTAATCATGAAAGCCGCCAAACGTAATTCACTTTTCCAATCGCCAGCGTTCACGGTGGCCGCTCTTCTGGCGGCCATCCTGTTCTGTTTGTTCTGGCGAAGTTTTCTGCCCGGTTATATCCATTTTTCCAATGACGGGCCGTTGGGCCAGCAAAGTTCCGCCTACATACAACTTCCCGGCGCCTTCACGGGAAGCTGGGACGACTTGAATGACATTGGCAACAATACGGGGGCGTGGCCGCCAGACCTGAATGCATTGTCCTTTTGGATGCTGGGGCCGGTTGGCTATTTGAAATTTTTCCCGCCCATTGCTTTGTTTATTTTGGGGTTTTGTGCGTGGTGTTTTTTCCGGCAGTTGAACTTCTCGCCGTTGGCGGCCACACTGGGTGCGCTGGCTGCTGCCTTGAATTCCGCCTTTTTCGCACCTGCCTGCTGGGGTGTAGCGGGCCAGTTGGATGCCTATAGCATGGACTTTCTCGCCCTGGCATTGGTCGTATCCAATAATCCGACGACGCCGTCACTCACGCGTTGGATACGACTGGTCCTGGCGGGGCTGGCCGTCGGGGTCAATGTCATGGAAGCGGCGGACATCGGGGCGATATTCAGTGTGTTCGTCGCGGCTTTTGTTTTGTTCAAGGCCATCGTTGATGAATCCGGACCGCTCCTGATCAAATTAAGCCGGGGTGTTGGCCGGATTGTCATCATCGCTCTCTTTGCCGGATTTATTGCCACCCAGACCGTCGTAGGCTTGGTCGGTTCGCAAATCACCGGCATCTCCGGTACCGGACAAGATACGGAAACCAAAATCCAGCACTGGGACTGGGCGACCCAATGGAGTGTGCCCAAAATTGAAACGCTCGGCCTGTTTATTCCCGGCTTGTTCGGCTATCGAATGGACACGCCCAAAGACATGATGCCTTTTCTCCAGGATTCTTACAGAGGAGGGAATTACTGGGGCGGTATTGGACGCGATCCGGCAATCGACCGCTTCTTTGACAGCGGGGAGAAAGGTTCTCCGCCGCCCGGAATGATGCGATTCTCCGGCGGCGGCAATTACGCCGGGGTGCTGGTGACGCTGGTGGCGTTATGGGCGATTGCCCAATCGTTGCGGCGACAAAATTCAGTGTTCGGCGAGACGCAACGGCGGTTCATTTGGTTTTGGTCGGTAACATTGGTGGTGACGTTGTTGCTGGCCTTTGGCCGCTTCGCCCCTTTCTACAAACTGCTCTATCTGCTGCCGTATGCCTCAACCATACGGAATCCATGCAAATTCCTCGCGGTGTTTTCGTGGGCGCTGGTCATTCTGTTCGCCTACGGCATCCATGGCATGAACCGGCGTTATCTGGAAACACCGGCGGCCAATCTCCCATCACCGCTGGCGCAATTCGAAAGCTGGTGGAAGAAAATTCGCGGCTTTGATCGGAATTGGACGCTGGGTTGCGTTCTGGCCGTCATCGGCAGCGTGTTTGGATGGCTGATTTATGTGTTGGAGAAGCCCAACCTGGTCCACTACTTGCAAGTGATGGGGTTCCCTGACGAAGAGATGGCCAAAAGCATTGCTGCGTTCAGCATCGGACAAGTTGGCTGGTTCATCGTGCTCCTAGTGCTGGCGGTTGGACTGTGCACGCTTATTATTGCCGGAATTTTTGCGGGACGACGCGCAAAAGCCGGCGGCATTTTACTCGGGGTGCTGCTCGTTGTGGATTTAGCCCGGGCGAACTTGCCCTATATCATTCACTGGGACTACAAATTAAAATACGCCAGCAACCCCATCGTTGATTTCCTGCGCACCAAACCCTATGAACACCGCGTCGCCGTTCTACCCTTCAATCCACCGCAACGTTTGCCTCTCCTGGACGATTATTGGGGAGACCTTTATCGCATTGAATGGGCGCAACATCATTTCCCTTATTATAACATCCAATCGCTTGATAAAATCCAAATGCCGCGCATACCAGCGGATTTGGAGGCTTATGAGAGAACTCTGATGCCTCATTCGGAGGACACCTTTTATCTCATGGGCCGGCATTGGGAATTGACCAACACCCGTTACCTGCTCGGCCCGGTCGCATTTCTGGACATTTTGAACGCGCAACTCGACCCGGGGCAACATCGTTTTCGCATCGTCCAACGTTTCGACGTCGTACCCAAACCCGGCATCGACCAGCCAAACCAATTCGAGCAGCTAACCGCCACTCCCAACGAAAACGGGGGTTGCGCGCTCTTCGATTTCACCGGGGCGTTGCCGCGCGTCAAACTTTATTCCAACTGGCAAGTCAACACCAACGATGAGGCCACCCTCAAAACGCTGGCGAGCGCAAATTTCGATCCCTGGCAGACGGTGTTGGTTTCCCAACCTTTGTCCGCAGCTCCATCCACCAATCAAGAAGCCGGCACGGTGGAATTCAAGCGCTATGCGCCGAAGGATATTGTTTTCGACGCACAGGCAACTACACCCGCCGTGCTATTGCTGAATGACCGATACGATCCGCATTGGTTTGTGTTTGTGGATGGCCGGCCAATGGAACTGTTGCGCTGCAATTTCATCATGCGCGGGGTTTATCTGCCGCCCGGCCCGCACACCGTGGAATTTCAGTACAAGATTTCAAACGGCCCGCTTTACGTCACTCTGGCCGCCATTGCGGTTGGCCTGTTCCTGTGCGGATGTCTGTGGTTCACCTGCCGGTTTATCAGACCCGACTCAGAACAACAGGGTGCCAGCACCAAACCCATTGCGGCCAACAAATTGGTGAGTAACGGTGTGAAACGATGACGCGACTGGACGACCCCGCCATTGTTCCCGCTCCCATCGGAGCCAAAACAAACGCCACTAACAAACCGCAATCACCGCTTCCCTGCCTCGTTGCCCGGTACCACAGCGTCCGGGGGTAATCGCAGTCCGTCTCCGGACGCGGCGCGGTTAGCCAGCCAGTGAAGGATGCGGCTGATGGCGAAACGCACCGCCTCATCCGAATTCCAAGGCAACGAAAATCCAGCGTTCCTGAGTTTTAAGGAAGTCATTCGCGATTGGGGAACATCTCCGGGCCAGCCTTGCGCGGATTCTCCATAATGGATTTGAGTCCGCCCGTGAAAACCAAGTTGTTTGATCAATTCCTCCGCAATGAAGCGGACCGACGTGGCCCCGTCGGGAGCGATGTTATAGACTTCGAATTTCGACGCTTCCAATTCGGAACAGCGTTCCCGGCCAAACATTAAACCGTTGACCAAATCACCCACGTAAACATAGGGTTTTGCCTGATAACCATTTCCCAACACCTTGAGCTGGGCAGAATCCACCACCAGTTGCCGGATGAAGTCATAAATCACACCATGCGTGGTGCGTTCTCCCACGATATTACCGAATCTGAAAATGATGGCGCGCAATTCGAAGGTGCCACAAAAGGCTGAGATCAATGCCTCCGACGCGACCTTGCCGGCACCATAAAGACTCACGGGTAGACAGGGTCCCAGATTTTCGTGAGTAACAGTCGTACCCACGTCGCCATAAACGGTTCCGGAACTCGAAAAAACAATTCGGGGCACGCGATGGCGCCGCATGGCTTCGAGGACGTTGTAAGTGACGATGGTTTCCTGTTCGAGGTCCAGTCTTGTGTTGTTAATGCCCCAGCGGGCGTCGGGATTGGCCGCCAAATGAAAAACCTGATCAACCCCCTGAAAATGCGTTGCCATCTGGTCAAGGTTCAAAAGCTCGACTTCAATCACCTTGAGCCCGGGATTTTTTTCATGCTGAACCAGATGTTCGCGCCGGCCGGACGAGAAATTGTCCAGGACCCGGACTTCCTTCGTTGCGGCATCCAGCAGCAGTGCGTCAACCAGGCGGGAGCCGATAAAGCCCGCCCCTCCGGTTACCAAATATGTCAACGACGTGTTTGCGGTCACAGAGCAAGTCTAATAAAGGCAGGAACAACCCTGCGTCAATTAATTATTTCCCCCACCGGCCGGCCAACTGCTTTTCTATTGCGAGTACAAATGGCCGAACCATATACTGTTTCGACTGATGAGAGAAAATCCTCTGCACGTACGATCCGGCGGACATTATGATTCCCGGAGCCGTTCAGGGTGTCGGCAAGGTACTCGCCCGGAAGCCGGAGCCGTGGAGGATTGATGTCCTGCGCGTCGCCGAAGCGGCCAAGGGCAAGGTCATGGTGGCGAAACCCGTTGGTGCGACTTTCTCATCTGGAAAATGCCATGGCGACCGGCCCTGAAAGTCAAGCGGACAGAAAGCAATCGACCTGATGAACCTGAAGAACAAAAAAGTACTGGTTTTCGGCGGTGCGGGTTTTATCGGCAGTCATTTGACCGAGCGGCTGATTCAGGAGGGCGCCTTCGTTACCGTGTACGATAATTTGAAGACCGGCCGCGTTGCCAACCTCGCCCAGGTCTGGCGGCACCCGGATTTCCGCTTCATCGAAGCCGACGTCCGCGAAAAAAACAAAGTGGAAGAAACGGTTCCGGGCCATGAGATTATCTTCCATTTCTGTGACGACAGCGACATTCGTTCCGCTGCCGAGCATCCGGATACTTATGTGGAACAGAACATCATGGGCTTGTTTTACGTTCTGGAATCCATGCGCCGCAATCGAATCCGCCATATTCTGTTTCCCAGCAGCACCACCGTATTCGGAGAGTTGGCCAATCCGCCGGCGTCAGAATCGCATGGGCCGATGGTTCCCTTGACCCTGTATGGCGGGGCGAAACTCGCGGCGGAAGGCTTGATCTCCGCTTGGACTCACACCTACGACTTCCACGCCGTCGTTTTTCGTTTTGTCGGCATCATTGGCGGACGCATGGATCACGGAGTCGTTCATGATTTCGTGCGGAAATTGCAAAAGGACCCGACGCAACTGGAGATTCTCGGCGATGGCACCCAAAAGCGGTCCTTTGTGCTGATCGATGATTGCGTGGAGGCGATGCTCTTTTCCCTCGCCCAGGCCGGGAAAAATTACAACGTTGTGCATATCGGCAACACCGACCAGATTTCGATCAACGAAGCTGCCGAAATCATGGTTCGGGCCATGAAATTACAAGACGTCAAATTTCACTACACCGGAGGGAAAGTGGGCTGGAAGGGTGACGTGACCTCCAATTTCATTACCACCGAAACCCTCACTGCCTGGGGCTGGAAACCGCCACGGTCAAGCCGTGAAGCGGTGTTTGAAGCCGCCAGCCGCCTGGCCCTGGAACGTAACCCCGCCTAGAAGAGAATCCGGCTTCTCATCACAAAAAATCATGCAAGCGTCAGTCATTCTTTGCACCCGCAACCGGTCCGATTCCCTCAATGAAGCGCTGCAGGCGCTCTCGCAACTGGAACCGCCGGGAGCCGAAATTGTAGTCGTGGACAGCAGCGAAGGAGCGGAAAGGGAGAAAACGGAAGCATTGTGCCGGCAGTATCATGCCAAACATGTTATGGAGCTCAGACGCGGGTTGAACATTGCCAGAAACACCGGGTTGGCCAACGCGTCCGGTGACATTGTGGTTTATACTGATGACGATTGCCTGCCGCGAAAGGACTGGCTGGCCAACAAACTCCGGAATTTTTCCGATCCGACAGTCGGTGCCTGTACCGGCCGGGTGGTGCAATACAAATTTGAAGGTGCCCAGGATAAATTATTCCACGGCGAATTTTTGAATTTGCACCCGGAAACCATGGAGCACAACGGCAAGGATGTCTCCGAATTCTTTGAGGAAGTCGCCGGGCAGGATTTGGGGCCCGAACGGCGCGTCTTTTCGGGAGAAGACGTCCGGTTTGGGATGGGATTTATTTTCCGCAACGTGCTCAAGGTTTTTTCCAAGCACATGAAATCGCAGGCGCCCGTGCCCTTTTGCATCGGTTGCGGGGCCAGCATGGCGTTCCGCAAGGAAATTTTCAAGGAAACCGGAAACTTCGACGAGCGGTTTGGCAGCGTGGCACCGCTCGGCGCTTGCGATGACATCGAGATGCTTTACCGGGTGTTACGATTTGGCCATCGCATCGTCTATGAATCCTCCGCCGTCGTTCTCCATAAGCAACGGGTGGCGGTGGAAGAGGTGTTTCACACGCGTTACCATTACAGCTTTGGCAACGCGACTTTTCTGCGCGAGTACCGGCGCGACGCGCTGATGTGCCTCATGTTCTATGGCCGGCTGTTCCAGCTGATGATTAAAAGCGCCCAATACAAACTGATGGGACAAAAGGAACTGGCGCGGTCTTTCAGTTCGGATTTGCGCGGGTTCCGGGACGGCATTGCCGCCCACAAAAAGTTTTCCCGGTCGGCAAAATAAATCCGGTGCGCGAACTTCAAAGGCCGGTGGGGTGATCCAAAAAAAACCATGGTAGCCGGAATTTTTTTTCCAGTTCCGCCGCTAATGCTTTCACGCCAAACGTCTCCGTCGCGTAGTGGCCGCCGTAAATAATATTCAAGCCCAGTTCTTCCGCCGCCGCGTAAGTCCAATGCGGCCCTTCGCCGGTGACGAATGTGTCCACACCCTCCGCCGCCGCCAGCTTCAAATCACCGCCCGCGCCGCCCGTCACCACGCCGATACGCCGGCAAATTTTTGGACCGCCGGGAATGATTCGTGGTTTGGCACCCGTGGCGTGTGCCAGCCGCGAAGCCAGTTCCGACCGCGATATTTTTGTCCGCGATTTGAAACCGATGGTCTGTCCATGGGTCAGGAAAAATGGCTGCAATTTTTTTAAACCGAGCGCGGCGCAGAGTTGGGCGTTGTTGCCGAGTTTGGGATGTAAATCGAGCGGCAAATGTGAACTGTAAACCGCCAGATTGTTTTCCACCAGCAGCCGGAGCAGTTCGTACTTTTTGCCCGTCCAGGGATGTGATGGCGACCAGAACAACCCGTGATGGACAATGAGCAAGTCCGCTCTGGCCGCGATGGCCAGCCGCACCGTAGCCAGGCTGGCGTCCACAGTGGCGGCAATGCGCGTGACCGGGCCACGGTTTTCCACCTGCAATCCGTTTACCGCACCATCATAGTCGCCGACTTCCCCTGTACGGAGCAGCTGGTCACAATATTCAACGACGGCCGTGAGTGAAATTTTCGGCATGACCCGATGAAACCAGAATTTTCACGAACTGCAAAGCCGGAAGCATTCCGAAAATCCTGCTCCTGCCCGTTGATTTTTGGCGCAGAGATTCAGTGTGAATTCACGAGAGGAATTTACTGCGGGAAAACCAAGCGATAGAACACGTTGGTACTCGCATAATTAATCGTGGTGACACAGCTGTCAACATTGCTCGAGTTAGGCACGTTGAACCATTGGTCGGTGGCCATCAGACTGACCATGTTGCTCTGCAAAATCATACCAGTCCAGTTCGGGGCCCAATTCAGAGTGAGAGTCGAGCCGGTGAGCGTGGCATAAATAAATGGGTAATCGACGTAAGGAGAGCCTCTGCCGGTGACCAGAACTTTGGTAATATTCACTTCCAGAAGCGAGCTGGCATTAACGCTTAAAGCACCAAAGGACATGCCGTCGAAACCGGAGGTCAGGTAACCCGCGCCCACAATGTTGGTTGTCCCCTGCTGGAATATTATGTTGTTGCCGCTGTCCAAAAGAGTATTGGTGATAGTTACGCAGGCATTGCTGACAAGGGTTATTCTTTCTGACAGAGTGAACAGCCCATTGCTCACAAGATTAATCGGCGCGGCCGGAGTAACCAGATACTGCGTACCAACCGGTTCCTTAAAACTCCCGGTCCTGCCGGGAAAACAGACCAGATCCTGGTGCGAGGATGCTCCCGTTTCCCCGTTCTGAATCGGCCGGGTGAAAATACAACTTGCGTAAGCCCCCGTCCCGTTGCTGGCAATCTGCGAAACATATCCCTGCCAATTCGCGCAATTGCCATTGGCATATGGGGAACTGCTGTCATTCTGCAAACCGCTGTCGCTCAACTGGCCCGCCAGAGGCAGGTTCCCGCCGGAATTATACAAACCAATCCATAACAGTGGTCCCGTCGTCGAGTTGGTACCGATCAAACAGCCGATATTCGTAAATGTCACACTGTACTCAATGTAATCGCCCGGAATCACAAGGTAGGCCGGATCGTTGCTGGGCCGGAACATGGCTTGGTATTCCCAAAAACCTGACGAGCTGTTGCTGTTCAGTCCGGCATGAAAAAAACCCGGATAGATTACGTCATTAGTGGTGCATCCCTTCGACGAGGCGATGTCCCAACTGGTGTAAGATGTTCCAGCGGCGGGGTTCCCGCCGGGAATGCTCGCCTGGTTGATGGTATCATTCCCGCTGGTGAAATTATCACTAAAAAAAACAGTTCCCCTTGCCAACAAGGGCACCACAACAAGGAGGAGTGTAAAGTATGAATGAAGTTTGAGGATTCTTTTCATAACGTTTGAGTTTTGGCTATGAACCGTTGACCAAACTTCATCTGGAGGAAAAGCGTTACATAATTACTCGTAATTGCAAAGAAAATATTTCAAACAAATAGTTATGGTTTGCCAGCCGAGGCCAAAGCATGCAACCGACGCCTGGCAACACGCAGTCCGGTTGGGAATAAATTCAAAGTTTGGCTGTTCAATGTTGCCCGGCGTCCCGTCGGTGATTTGACTCGAAAAAAATTTCATCCCGCTTGTTGATTTCTGCGCGCGGCGTTTTATAGTTCGCTCGGTTTGATTTCACTGAGATGAGCAATTCAACTGATGGCTCGACGCCATGGGACATAGATGCGGCACGCGCGCTGTACAACATCCATCGCTGGGGCGCGAAGTATTTTGACATCAACGACGCCGGACACGTCGTGGCCCGCCCGTTGCAGGACGCCGGCGTGGCGGTGGATTTGACGGACGTCATCGAGGAAGCCAAGGCGCGCGGATTGAAATTTCCGCTGCTCATCCGGTTTCAGGACATTTTGCGACATCGCGTCGAAGCCATCAACCAGTGCTTTCGCAACGCCATCACTGAGTACAACTACCAGGGCCGGTATCGCGGCGTATTCCCCATCAAGGTCAACCAGCTCCGCGAAGTGGTGGAGGAAATTCTCGACGCCGGCAAGCCGTTCGATTTCGGCCTCGAAGTGGGCAGCAAGCCGGAGTTGTTCGCCGGTTTGGCGCTGCAAAATCAGCTTGGCAGCCTCATCGTCTGCAACGGTTACAAGGACCCGGAATTCATCCGGATGGCCTTGCTCGGCATCAAGCTCGGGAAAACAGCCATCCTCGTTGTCGAAAAGCTCGAGGAATTGCGGCAAATCATCGCCATTTCCAAACAGGTCGGGGTGGAGCCGCTCATTGGCATCCGCGCCCGGCTGTTGAGCAAAGGCATGGGCCGTTGGGCCGGCAGCGGCGGCGAAACGGCCAAGTTCGGCCTCTGTACCGCCGAACTCCTGGAAGCCGCGGAATTGTTAAAGGCGGAAAACCTCGGACATTGCTTCAAGCTGCTGCACTTTCACATCGGCTCACAGGTGCCGGACATTCTCACGGTGAAAAAGGCGGTGCAGGAAGCCGCCCGCCTCTATGCCAAATTGCACAAAATGGGCTTCCCCATTTCGTATCTCGATGTCGGCGGCGGACTGGGTGTGGATTACGACGGCAGCCGGTCGGCGTTTGACAGCTCCACGAACTACACGCTCCAGGAATATGCCAACGACGTGGTTTATTATATTGCCGACGTATGCAACGCTGAAAACGTGCCGCACCCGGACATCGTCAGCGAAAGCGGCCGCGCCATCGTCGCGCACCACAGTGTTCTGATTGTCGAGGTGTTCGGCGCAATTGAAAAGACGCGGCCCGGCGAATTTCTGAAATTTGGCGACAAGGAGCATCCGCTCGTGCGGGAACTGCTCGACATCCGGAAAAATCTCGGCAAGTCGAGCAAACTCGAGGCTTATCACGACGCGCTCGAACGCCGGGAAGATGCCCAGTACATGTTCACCCTCGGTGTGCTGGATTTGCCAGACAAGGCGAAAATCGAGGAACTTTACTGGCAAATCAGCCGCGATGTGGTCGAGAGTTACAAGGGCCAGCCTTACGCCCCGGAGGAAATCCGCCAACTGGAAGACACCTTGGGCGACCAGTACCTCTGCAATTTTTCCGTTTTCCAATCACTGCTCGATCACTGGGCGCTCGACCAGTTGTTTCCCATCATGCCGGTGGCCCGCTTGAACGAACGCCCCACCCGCGAAGGCACCCTGGTGGACATCACCTGCGATTCCGACGGGCAGGTGAACAAATTCATCGATTTTCGCGACGTGCGCGACACGCTGCCGCTCCACAAACTCAACGCCAACGGCAACGGTTTGCCTGAACCCTATTACATCGGCTTCTTCCTGATGGGCGCCTACCAGGACATCATGGGCGACCTGCACAACCTGTTCGGCCGCGTCAACGAAGTCCACGTCTTTCTCGAACCTGACGAACCGACCGGCTATTACATCGAGGAAATCATCGAAGGCGCCACCATCGTCCAGTCACTCGCCGATGTGCAATACGACGAAAACGAACTGAAACGGCAAATGAAGGCGCAGATTGACGAGGCCATCAAATCCGACCGCCTGAAGCCGTCCGAAGCCATGCGCCTGCTCGACGAATACGAGCGCGGCCTGAAGGCTTACACCTACCTTTCGTTTTGAATGAAGAATGTAGAATGCGGAATGAAGAATTGATCTTTGCGGCGGGTTAAACTTGTTTCTTCATCCTTCATTCTTCATTCTGCATTCCGTTCATGGACAACCCTGCGCCCAACGCTGAATTGCTGCACTCGCTCGGACGCCTCGTCCGCGGTCTCTCCGCCTTGTTCTGGGGGTTGCCGGCGTCGCTGGTCATTTGCGCGGAAACGGCGCGGGCTGACTGGCTCCGGCCACTGGGTATTCTACCCGCGCTGGCCGGCACCGGTCTGTTGCTCTACGGCCTCCGGCAAATGAGCGATTTCCAAAAACAGGAACGGCCCTGGCGCAATGCCCTCGACCGCGCGACGCTTCCCGCCCTCGTCAATTTCGGTCTGTGCCCGTTTCTTTACTGGCAAAATAAGATGCCGGAACAACCGCTTTTCAACGCCGCGGTCCTTGCGCTTATCCTGTCGGCGCTGCTTTTTTTGTTCAATTTGAACGTCGTCCTCAAACAACTCGGCGCCATGCTGCCCGACGAAACGCTGCGCCACGAAACCCGCCTCTTCACCGGCCTCAATTGCTGGCTCCTCGTTCTTCTCCTCTTGCTCGGCATTGGATACGTGGTGATGCTGTCCACTCCGCAATGGCAACCGGAACTTGGTGCTTCCGCCTACCGCTTGGACCGGCTCAGCCTGTGGGCTCTGACGTTTTTGGCCCTCCTGCCACTGGCCATGACCATGGCGCTGCTCTGGAAAACCAAGGAAGTCATCCTCGACAGCCTTTTCGGCGCGAAGTAAGGCAAAATAGGTTCGACGTTCGGTGTTCAATGTTCGATGTTCGGTGTTGTTAAATATGAAAACCTCCGCTTTATCAGTCCTGGGCCGGCGTGCCACCGAGCCACCGATCTCATGGCTCATGCACGCGGCACTGTCGCGGCCCAAACTGATTTCACTCGCTGCCGGTTTCACCGACAACGTCTCGTTGCCGGTGGCCGATGCCCGTGCCGCGTTGAATCAGGTGTTGCGCTCGCCCAAAACCGGCCGGCCCGCATTGCAATACGGCATCACGGCCGGCGACACCACCTTGCGCCAATCGACGGCGGAATATTTGCGGAAATTGGATTCGCCCTCTTTCTCATCGTCATCCTCATCCCTCAAAACCAAATTGAAAATGAGGGCGAGGATAAAGCATGAGCCGGATAACTATTCTCCGGATCGTCTCCTCATCACCAACGGCTCGCAGCAATTGCTCTATTTGATTGCCGAGGCGCTGTGCGACGAGGGCGACATCGTGCTGGTGGAAGACCCGACGTATTTTGTTTTCCTGGGCATTCTGCAAAGCCGCGGCCTGCGCGCCCGCGCCGCGCGGCTCGAACGCGACGGCCTCGATCTGGCGCATCTGGAAAAGGTTCTGGCCTCGCTCAAACGCCGCGGCGAACTGCGCCGGGTCAAATTGTTCTACCTCGTCAGCTATTTCCAAAATCCGACCGGCGTCACCACCAGCTTCGAGAAAAAGCGCGGCTTGCTAAGGCTGTTGAAAAAATTCGAGCGCGCTGCCGGACATCCGATTTACCTGCTCGAAGACGCCGCGTACCGCGGATTGCGTTTCGCGGGCAACGACGTGCCGTCGGCGCTGGCCGTGCCCGGTGCGGCGGAACGGGTGATTTACACGGGCACCTTCAGCAAGCCGTTTGCGACCGGCGTACGCGTGGGTTACAGCATTTTGCCCGAACCGCTTTTCTCGGCGGTGAAGCACATCAAGGGTAACCACGATTTCGGCACGTCCAACCTGCTGCAACACCTCATCGCTCGCGCCCTGGCGTCGGGCATTTATGACCGGCACGTCGCCCGATTGCAAAAACGCTACGCGCACAAAGCGCGGGTGATGAAAGAGGCGATTGAAAAACATTTCCCGCCATCCGTCGAATGGTGGAAACCGGAAGGGGGACTTTATTTCTGGGCGCGATTGCCAAAAACGGTTCCAACCGGCATCAAATCAAAAGTTTTCTCGACGGCGCTGAAAAACGACGTGCTCTACGTGCCGGGGGCGATTTGCTACGCCGACGACCTGAGCCGGCGCAAACCTGACCATGAAATGCGCATCAGCTTTGGCAACGCGAGCGAGGAAAACATCCGTGAAGGCATCCAGCGGCTGGGCAAGGTGCTGCGGCAGTTGATCTGAAACTCAAATTCACCCTGGCGGCCAGGCCATGCGGCGGCCGCCCAGAATGTGAACGTGCAGGTGCGGTACGCTTTCGCCGCCGTCTTCACCGTTGTTGATGACCAGCCGGTAGCCGTTTTCGTTTAATCCCAGTTTGCCGGCGATCTCGGCGGCCTTCAGCAGAAGATGCCCGAGCAGCATCTGGTCTCCGGCTTTGGCATCGGCCAAACGGGGAATGACCTTTTTGGGAATCACCAAAACATGTTTCGGCGCCTGGGGATTGATGTCGCGTACCGCGAACACCTGTTCGTCTTCATAGACAATGGTCGCCGGAATTTCCCGGGCGGCGATTTTTTCAAAAAGTGTTTTGCTCATACCTGATTCGAGGTAGGGTCGGCGCGCTGCGCCGACCGGACGCCGCAGCGCGGCGTCCCTACCAATAATTCATTCCACCACCAGCGCACACTCGTTCTGCTCCGCTTCGGCGGTGAGGCAGCACCGAAGGTACTCGACAATCTGGTCCTGTAATTTCTCGCACCGCTCACTCCAGCGCCGCGCGCCGGTGAGTTGTTTGACGCAACCGCGCAACCCGCGAAAGCGCAGTAAGCGCGGCGATTGGCGGAGCTGGGCGCGCAATTCATCGCGCAGCCTCGGAAAAAAGAACAGTTCGAGGCTGTCGGCGGACTCGCGCGCGAAGAGGCACAGATCGGTCTCGACGATTTCCCGCGACCGGTTTTCCAGCGTGCCGGCGCGGATGACAAAGCCGAGCTGGCGCAGGACTTTTTCCAGGGCGCCGGCGAACTCGCCGATGGTGACCGTTTCCCGTTTCAGGTCGTTTTTGAAATAGTGGAAGACCGACGAGGCGGCGTGGCTCAACACCTCCGGGTCAAGCAGCCCCTTGGCGGTACCGGTGAGTTCCACGGAAATCATTTCCACCGAGCAGGGCACGCTTTCACCACTGGCCAGTTGGAAGATCAGACAGCCGGATTCAAGGGCGATCATTGCTTGGCCTCCAGTTTTTTGACTTCGTGAACGAAGTCGGTGGCTTCCTGAAAGCGGCGATAGACGCTGGCAAAACGCACATAGGCGACTTCGTCAATGTCACGCAGACCGTCCACGACCATTTTGCCGATGAATTCTGCGGGCACTTCGCCCTCAAATTTGCCGGTCACGGTGGCGACGATGTGGTCTACCAGATCTTCCATGACTTGCGGACTGACCGGGCGTTTCTGACAGGCCTTTTTGATGCCGGACAAAAGTTTTTCACGGGTGAATTCCTCGTGCCGCCCGTCGCGCTTGAGCACCATCAAACCTTCGCGTTCGACTTCCTCGTAGGTCGTGAACCGATGATTGCACTTGGAACACTCACGGCGCCGGCGAATAGTGGCCCCTTCGCGCGAAGCGCGCGAATCTATGACTTTGTCTTCCTGGCAACCGCACTTGGGACAACGCATAAGGCCACTTCTAATTGTGTGTCAGCGGTTTGTAACATACCAAGTTTTGTGGTGTCAAGGCGGAGTTGTTGATTGGTTGCTGATTGTTAATAACTTTTCTAACCGGACTGGGCTTAAAACCGCGCTTGCGTTCACCCGATTTTCAGTTATTTTATGCGGCTCCCGTCTCCGAACAGAGACTCAATTTAAATGTTTGATTTTGATTTATGGCAACAGCAAACGATTTGCGGCGCGGTATGGCGATCAATTATAACGGTGACATTTGCGTGGTGCTGGACATGCAACACCGTACGCCGGGTAACTTGCGCGCCTTCGTGCAGGCGACCCTTCGCAGCATCCGCACCGGGAAGTCCTCTGACGTGCGATTCAGTTCCACCGAACGCATCGAGCCGGTGCCGATGATCACCAGGAAAATGGAATTCAGCTACATGGACGGCGCCGACTACGTTTTCACCGACCCGGAAACGTACGAAACCGTCACGCTCACGGATGAACTGGTGGGCGACGCGAAGAATTATCTCGTGGAAAACGGCGTGGTCACCGTGACGTTCGTCGAGGAAAAAGCCGTGTCCATCGAACTGCCGTCCAGCGTGGCACTCGCGGTCACGGACGCGCCGGAAGGCATCCGCGGCGACTCGGCCAACAATGTGCAAAAGCCGGTAACCCTCGAAACGGGCATCACCGTGCAGGTACCGTTGTTCATCAAGACGGGCGAAAAAATCAAGGTGGATACCCGCACCGGCAAATACATGGAACGCGCCTGATGGAACGGGTGTGAAGGAATGAGGGGCGGCGGGGCGGCAAAACACCTTGTAATTCCAGCCTGGCGTTATTTCCCGCCGGAATTGCTTTTCAATCCGGACAATTCCGGTTAATTTCCTCTTATGGCCGAGCGGCTACAAAAAGGAGAGAAGATTCTACGGGGCATTGCCGTCTCCGACGGTGTTTGCCGCGGGAAAATCCTTGTTCTGCACCGCACCCACCACATCATCGCCCGGCACGAGATTTCAGCTGATGAGGTGGCGATCGAGACCGGTCGTTTTGAAAAGGCGCTGGTCCAGACCCGTCAGGAAATTCAGGAGGTGCAGCGCAAGGTTGTGGAAAACCTGGGCGCGAAGGAGGCGGACATTTTTGAAGCGCATTTGCTGATGCTCGAAGACCATGCCCTGGTAGGCGAGGTTATCCGGCTGATTAAAGAAGAGAAGGTCAATGCCGAATACGCCTTTCACACCCTGGCCGAGCGTTACGCTGAGGCGCTGCTGGCGGCCAACGATGAATATCTCCGTGAACGCGCCGCCGACATGCGCGATCTGACGTCGCGGGTGCTGGATAATCTGCTGGAGGTGAAGGACGCTTTTGACCTGCATCACATCACCGAGCCGTGTATTTTGGTCAGCCACGACCTCAGTCCGTCCACCACCGCGCAATTGAATAAAAAATTCGTGCTGGGTTTTGCCACTGACATCGGCGGCAAAACCTCGCACACCGCCATCATGGCGCGGTCGCTGGGCATTCCCGCCGTCGTCGGATTGCAAACCGCCAGCCAGGAACTGGACAGCGGCGACTACGCGTTGCTCGACGGTTACAGCGGCACCATCATTGTCAATCCGACCGACCAGACGTTGTTTGAATATGGCCAGTTGGCGAAGATCAAGGCGTCCCTGGAGGAAAAACTCCGGGAGATCCGCAGCCAGCCCGCCGTAACGCTCGACGGCAAACCCATCCACCTCTCCGCCAATATCGAGGACCAGAATGACGTGGAAGCCGTGATCTCCAGCGGTGCGGAGGGCGTGGGTTTGTTCCGCACGGAATTTCTGTATATCAATCGCGACAAACTCCCCACCGAAGAAGAGCAATACAAGGTCTATCGGGAAGTTGCCGCCGCGCTCAAGCCCAACTCCATCATCATCCGCACGCTCGACCTGGGCGGGGACAAATTTGCTTCGCACCTGCAACTCGCCCAGGAGGTCAATCCGTTTCTCGGCTGGCGCGCCATCCGCTTTTGCCTGGCCCAGCCGGAATTGTTCCGGGCCCAGCTCCGCGCCATCCTCCGCGCCAGCGCCGAAGGCAACGTGAAGATGATGTATCCGATGATTTCCGGCCTGGACGAATTGAACCAGGCCAATGCCATTGTCGAAAAATGCAAAAATGAGTTGCGCGCCGAAGGCAAACCCTTCGACACCAATATGGACATCGGCGCGATGATTGAAATTCCGTCGGCTGCGCTGATTGCCAATTCGCTCGCGCGCCGGGCGAAATTCTTCAGCATTGGCAGCAACGACCTGATTCAGTACACGCTGGCGGCCGACCGCACCAATGAACGGGTTTCGCACCTTTACGAACCCACCCATCCGGCCATCCTGGGACTGATCAAAACGATCGTGGATGCGGCACATCAGCACGGCATCTGGACCGGTGTGTGCGGTGAAATTGCCGGGGACGCCATCCTGACGCCGTTGTTGATCGGTCTGGGCGTGGACGAATTGAGCGCCGCACCCTCCGTCGTCCCGCAGGTGAAATACATTATTCGCCGGCTCAAACTGAACGAAACCCGGGCCCTGGCGGAATTTGCGCTGCAATGCGAGTCGCCGACGGAAATTTACCGGCGCTGCCAGGAAATGGCCCGTGCCGCCGCCCCCAGCCTGTTCGAAAACAAAACGTGATCTGAACCACGAATAAACACCCATCAACACGAATGGACTTCAGGGAGAACACTAAACTTCTGTTCAAAGAAGAAGTGTTTCAAATTATAGGCGCAGCGATTGAAGTCTTAAACCCGATTGGTCATGGTTTCAACGAAAAATGCTTTGGTGGTTGAATTTGGCCTGCGTAAGATCCCCTGCCAGCAGCAAAAGTCATTCGCCATGACTTACAAAGGTCGTAAGGTTGGCGAATTTATTCCGGATCTGATCGCCTTTAATGCCGTAATCATCGACACGAAAACCATTGATCGCATCACCGATATAGAACGCGGCCAGATGTTGAATTATCTGCGAATCACCGGACTGCGAGTCGGCGTGATTTTGAATTTCAAGCATCCAAAATTGGAATGGGAAAGAATTGTTCTTTAATTCGTGTACATTCGTGTCTATTCGTGGTTAAAAAATGAAAGTCATCATTCTCGCCGCCGGATACGCCACACGTTTATATCCGCTCACCCTCACTCAGCCGAAGCCGCTGCTGCCCGTCGCGGGCAAGCCGATGGTTGAGCACGTGCTCGACAACCTTGCGCCCATCGCCGGCATCGACCGCGTTTACGTCGTCACCAATGCCAGGTTTGCCGGCCATTTCCAGAAATGGGCCGACCATTACCGCGCCACCAAAGCCAAATTTAATTTCACCGTCGTCAACGACGGCTCGACCGACGACAACAACAAGCTCGGCGCCATCGGCGACATTCACCATGTCCTCAAAACCCAAAACGTGGACGACAATCTCATCATCGTGGCCGGCGACAATCTGTTCAGCGAAAAACTGGGGGAGTTCGGACGGTTCTGCCGCGAGAAAAATGCGCCCGTGCTGGCGCTTTACGACGTAGGCGACCTGGAGCAGATCAAAAAATACAATTCCATTTCTGTGGACGGTTCGGGTCGTATCACGTTCTTCGAGGAAAAACCGAAGCACCCGACGAGCACGCTCACCGGCATCGCACTTTATTTTTATCCGAAAAGCACAATTCCCCTCATCAAGCAATACATTGCCGAGGGCAACAATCCTGACCAACCGGGCCGGTTGGTGCAATGGTTGTATCCGCGCACGGCGGTTTATACCTGGCGCGTACCCGGACTCTGGTTCGACATCGGTTCCAAGGAAACGCTGGAGGAAGCCAATCAAATTTTTGCAAAATTTTCTGACCCGAAGAAATAGGCGTTCGTTGGCAGCAAGAGTATTTGTATTCCCCGGCAACTGCATTTGTGTTACAAACAAACCGTAGCCCATGGATTTTTTTAATCAGGAAGACCATGCCCGCAAACAGACCCGCCGGTTGATCTGGCTTTTTGGATTGGCGGTGCTCGTCACGGTAATCCTGACCAATCTGGTGCTGGCGGTTATCGTCCATGCCTGCCAATATCCGGCCTTCGCCGGCGCCTGGTGGAACCCCTTTGGATTTCTGGTCGCACTGGTTTTTCTATGCGGAGAAGCCGTGGTTTTCCCGCTGGATTTTCTGAGGTCCATCTGGAATCCGTGGCTCTTCTGCGGCGTTACGCTGGTTTCGTTGATTTCCGTTGCCCTGGGCAGCCTTTATAAAATCCACCTGCTCTCCGAAGGCGGCCCGGCCGTGGCCGAATTGCTGGGCGGACGATGCGTCGCCACCAATACCTCCGATCCGGACGAGCAGAGATTGCGTGATGTGGTGGAGGAAATGGCGATCGCTTCGGGCATGTCCGTGCCGGAAATTTACGTGCTCGACGATGAACGCGGCATTAATGCCTTTGCCGCCGGCTACACGCGCGATGACGTGGCCATCGGTGTCACCTGCGGTGGCCTGAAATTACTGACCCGGGACGAGTTGCAGGGGGTCGTCGCCCACGAATTCAGCCACATTTTGAACGGCGACACGCGGCTAAACCTGCGGCTGATGGCGTTGGCGCACGGCCTGTTCTGGCCGACAATTGTCGGCCGAATCCTGGTGCGCGGAAGCCCCCAGGCGCTGGATCCTGATGAATCCATTTTTGACCCCGGCAACAATCCACTTGTTCTTCCAACCGCGCCCATCGGGGTTTTGTTTCTGCTGGTTGGCGCCATCAGTTCGCCTCTCGTACGGTTGATCAAATGCCTGATTTGCCGCAAACGCGAATGGCTGGCGGACGCAGCGGCAGTGCAATTCACCCGCAACCCGACTGGTATCGCGGGCGCGCTCAAAAAAATCGGCGGCCTCTTCAAAGAAGGCCGGCTTGACACGCCCTGGGCGGAAACCGCCAGTCATTTGTATTTCGCCAATTCGAGTTTTGAGCCGTTGTTCGATTTTCTGTCCACCCATCCGCCGCTGGCCAAACGGATTCTGGCGATTGACCCGACTTTCGACAGCCAGTTCCCCAGGGTCAAGTCACTGCCGCCCAATCAGTACGAGCGCGACCAGATTTACGAACAGACCGTTGCCCGGGCGATGGCCGAGGTGCGGCAGTCGCCCGAAAACATGGTGGCAGGCGTCGGCGATTTCACCACTGACCACATCCGGGCGGCGGCCCTGATACGCTTCAATATTCCGGTTCAAGTGAAACAGGCCTTGCGCGAACCGGCGGGCGCCGCCGCGGTCGTTTTCTCGTTGCTCCTGAACGAGGACGAGATCGTACGCGCCCGGCAGATGGAAATTCTGCGGGCGAACGGCGCGCCTGAACTCACCACCGCACTGGCTTCGCCAATCCAGGACTTGGGCGACCGATACAAATTTGCGTTGGCTGAATTTGCCGTTCCGGCCCTGCGCCAGCACAACCTTGAGGAATACGTCAAATTCAATGAAACCGTTCAAAAACTTGTCGAATGCGACGGCTCCATCGGGCTCTTCGAGTATGCCTTGATGAAAATGATTGCCCGCCAGTTACGCGCCTTTTTTGAAGGGCCGGACCTGGACCGGGCGCGGTATGGCCGGGTGCAGGACGTGTTGCCGGAATGCGCGTTGTTGCTTTCCGCGCTGGCGCACGTCGGCCAGGATGAAGACGAAGCGGCGGCGCGGCAGGCCTTTGCTCAAGGACAACGATTCCTCAATGCGCCGGACGCTCAAATCCAGTTCATTCCGCGCAGCCAATGGGAATTGTCCCAGGTGGACGCCGCGCTCACCCGGCTGGCCAAATGCCCGGGCGACGTTCAACGAAACATTCTGCTCGCCTGCGGCAAAACCGTTGCGGCCGATGGACAGGTCACCGAGCGCGAGGCTGAATTGCTCCGCGCCATCGCCGATTCGCTGGATTGCCCCATGCCGCCGTTCGTGGACGCCATTCGCACCGAGGAAATGGCGCAGGAAGCATAAACCGGTCGTTTCGCCTTCACCACGGCTCATTTTTTTGTTTTTGAAAGGACGGCGGCCTGCCGAAAAAACTGACACCCGGCCGGTTCGTTTTTCCTGGGGTGTGCATTCAGACGCACAGTTGTCACCGCGCCGAAGGGGATTACGCTGCATCGAAACTTTTCATCACCCACATGGCCACGAAAGAGAGCAGGCGGCAGATAAGGGAACTGGTGGAAGAACTGGAGCAACGGGTCCAATGCGGCCCGGCCATCCGGAGCGCGGAAATCCAGTCGGCGCGGAATTTTCTCCGGCAACATGATTTTCCCCCGGCCAGCGAATATTTCAACCGGCTGACTCACGTGGAGAACCGTCTGCAGGGACGGGTACAGGATCCTTGGCGGCCGCGGACCAAATGTAATTATGGCGGCAAGGCCGGCGGCTATCAGATGCAGGTGCAATCCATTTTCGACCACGTAATTCTGTCCACGTGTTACGCGGGCGATTTCAATACCAGACATGGCCGGATCAAAATTTCGCACCGGTTCAACCAGGAAGGCCGGATCGATTTCGTCGAATTGAAATTCCTGAACGCACTCCATCCGCCTTTGAATGGCGAGTTGCGCAAATTGCTGACCGTCAAGGATTACTCGTCCATTCGGAAGGACTGGTATGCGGCAACGGCAATCGTCATGAGGGTGCTGCCCCAAGAGCTGGTTTTTCTTTACGAGGATATTTTTCATTGCCCCAAGCCGCAGCTGCTCGCCTGGCTCTTGAACATCGGACACGGGCTGGTGGAAGATTGCTTGAAGGACTTGCAATCGCAAAAAAACAAGCGTTCCCTGCCGCCGGCTACCGCCTCCGGCACGGTGGGCTTGGACTTCAGTCGTTCCGCGAATCACGGTCCGAACCTCGGTTGGTCGCTGAAAGCCTGGAATCAAAATGAGGCTGCCCGGACGGTTTGTTTGGAGCGCACAGAGGTTGAGTACGCGGTGTTCGACCGAAACGGAAACGATTCTGATGGGCGTCCTGTGCAACCTTCCGGGTCCCCGGAGCAAATGCCTTTGGACGCCCTGTTGCTAGATGAGGTAGCCAAGCCGATACTGGAAAAGGCGGCCCGTCTGGAATCCGTCGTGGAGATTGAGAATGCCACGGAAATTCTGGTGCGCTACCTGAGAAAAAATCCATTTTGGCTGGCGGAGTGAAGATTCTTCACCCGCCAGTCACGAATAGCTCGTAGCAGCCGAGGTGACTGGTCAGAGTTGCCTTTTTGGCGGCTGCTACGATGCTATTTCGCTGTCACCACAACGTAATTTTTCTTGCCCTTGCGAAGCAGCAAGTGTTTGCCGAAAAGTAAATTGTTCGCCGTGACGGCACGGGTGGCGCTGGCCTCGCGGGCATTGTTCACGTTCACGCCGCCGCCTTCGATATCCTTCCGCGCCTGGCCTTTGGAGGAACACAAACCGGCGTGGACGAGTAATTCCACCAGCGGCAGGCCGGCGCCGTCCAATTTTAATTTCTCAATCTCTTTGGTGGGCACTTCGCCGACAATTTCGTTGAAGGTGCTCTCGGCAATGCCTTTCAAGTCACCGCCAAAAAGGATTTCGCTCGCGCGAATGGCTTCCGCCGTCACGCTCGCTCCGTGAATCAGATCGGTAACGGCTTTGGCCAGGGCCCGGTGCGCGGTGCGCGGCCCGGGATCCTCGGCGTGTTTCTTCTCCAGCGCCTCGATTTCCTCCTGCGACAAAAGGGTGAAGTATTTCAGGTAACGGATGACGTCGCGGTCGTCGGTGTTGATCCAGAACTGGTAGAATTTATAGACGCTGGTGCGCCTGGCATCGAGCCAGACGGCGCCAGCCTCGGTCTTGCCGAATTTCGTGCCATCGGCGTTGGTGATGAGCGGCAGGGTCAGGCCGAAAGCCGCCTTACCCAGCTTTTTGCGGATGAGGTCAATCCCGGCGGTGATGTTGCCCCATTGATCGCTGCCGCCGATTTGCAATTCACAATTGTGGTCGCGGCACAGCACGTAAAAATCGAACGCCTGGAGCAGCATGTAGCTGAATTCGGTGTAGCTGATGCCCACTTCGCGGTCTTCCATCCGGGCACGAACGCTTTCCTTGGCCACCATCTGGTTGACGGAAAAATGCTTGCCGATGTCGCGCAGGAAATCGAGAAAGCTCACCGGCGCAATCCAGGTGGAATTATCCACCAGCCGGGCCGGATTGGTTTTGGTGTCAAAATCCAATAATCGCCGCAGTTGTTCCTTCACGGCGGCGATGTTGCGGTCGAGGATTTCCCGGGTGAGCAACTGGCGTTCCTGGGTTTTGCCGCTGGGGTCGCCCACCATGCCGGTGGCGCCGCCGGCCAGCGCGATGGGATGATGGCCGAACAGTTGGAAGCGCCGCAAGGCCAGCAGCGGCACGAGATTGCCCACGTGCAGGCTGTCGGCCGTCGGGTCAAAGCCGCAATAAAGAATCATTCCTGGAAGGAGGCCGGGGAAATTTTGTGGAAACTCTTTTAAGTTTAGGCCGCCGATTCGAGCGTCAAGCCAAGCTGAATCTGTTGATTTAGCAGCAATTTGAGAAATTAATCCGCGCCATTCCAGTTCTTCGTAAATGTTCATCGCCGTTAAACTAGGTGCCCGATTGCCGAATGCCAATAGCCAAATCAACGGAAGAAACTTGACCTATCTCTCTAAAAATCATGTTCTCTGCGCATGGCAAGCTATGGGTTCGAGGCGCTTGTTATCAAGAATGTCTTTATTGGCAAGCGTTTTGCACTTTCAGAACAGTTTACTGCACAAATTGTAGCAACGGGTTTGTATCTGGGAACAATTCGTATCCCCAGTATAAATTCGATATTACCAGTTTATGCTGATTGGGAACGGCTTTTGAAGGCGTTGAAGACAGATTTTGTGCTTCCTGGCGATTCTGGCGACGTTGTGCAAAACGTTTTGGATCAGGATCGAGTAGTAAAAAAGTGGTGGAAGACCCACTGCGTTAAGCTTGTTGAACTTTCTCAGCGTAAATTTGATAAACAAGCTGAAGGGTTGGCTATAGCAGAGGGTGCTGATTCATTCGTAAATCAAAGGCGGTGGTTAGCTCTTGCAACATTTAAGGCGGCCACGGTCCAAATGTACTTACTTCGGAATATCCCTGTTGACGAGACCACGTCTGCAGAATTTCTTAAATGGCTATCCCAAGCTTGGGATGAACAAATTACTGTGAACGCGTGAAAGTAACAGCTTAACTTTCACACAATTGTTCCATTATGTTTTTTGTATCGCCGCCGACAGCCGGGCTGCCAATTTCCAATTCAATTTGAATGACTTCGCGCAAAAAGCACAGTTACCAAGCAATTTGACTTTGCGACTTCGCGCCTTTGCGTGAGAATTCCGCCCGATGTCACAAATGCTCAAATCGTCCGGCTCCATGGCCGCGGCCACGCTCACCAGCCGTGTCCTCGGCATGGTGCGCGAAATGGTTTATGCGCGGTTCATGGGCGACGGCTGGGTGGCCGGCGCGTTTCAATTTGCCTTCACGATTCCCAATCTGTTCCGCCGGCTGCTCGGCGAAGGCGCGCTCACCGCGGCGTTCATCCCCATTTTCAAGGAAAAGGAAATCTCCCACGGCGAAACCGAGATGTGGCGGGCGGCCAACGCCGTGATCTCCGGCCTCATCATCGCCGCCTGCGCGGTCATTGCGCTGGTCCTCACCGGGCTTTCCCTGGTGCTGTCGCTGCATCAGTTCCCGACCCAGACCGAACTGATGCTGCAACTGTTGCGCATCATGTTTCCCTACATGTTGCTGGTGTGTTTGGCGGCGGCGTTCATGGGCATGCTCAATGCCCGCGGACATTTTTTCATCCCGGCCATGGGCGCCACCATGCTCAACATTGTGATGATCGCTTCCGTCCTCTGGCTCGCGCCCCGGATGGGATTGCATTACCCGAAGGAAGACCGGCTGCCACACCAGATTTTTGCCCTGGCCTTTGGCGTGCTGGCGGCGGGCGTGGCCCAGGCGGCGTTTCAACTGCCGACACTGTGGCGCGACGGCTTCCGTTACCACTGGGTTTCGCCCTGGAAAAACGAAACCGTGCGGCTGGTGGTGACCCGGATGATTCCGGGCACCATTGGCGTGGCGGCGTTTCAACTCAACGTGACGCTGGTGCTGGCCATCGCGTTCTGGGTCAGTCCGCAAATCGTCGCCTCGTTCAACTACGCGGTACGCCTGATGGAATTGCCGCAGGGCATGTTCGGCATTTCGCTGGCGACGTACCTGCTGCCGACGCTCTCCGGGCTGGCGGCCGAGAAAAAATATCCTGAGTTCCGCACGACGCTGCGTCATGGCGTGGGCACGTTGATTTTCTACAATTTGATCGCGGCTGTCCTGCTCGTGGTCCTGGGCCAGCCCATCGTACGATTGCTGTTTGAGCGCGGACAATTCACCGCCGCTTCCACCGATCGGGCGGCGCTGGCGTTGATGTGCCTTGCGCCGGGGCTGGTGGCGTTTTCCACGGTGAACATTCTGGCCCGGGCGTTTTACGCGCTCGGCGACACCAAAACTCCGATGCAAATCAGCCTCGTCAGCCTCGCCTTGAACCTGGTCCTGGCCGCCGCACTCGTGGAACCGTTGCGACAAGGCGGACTGGGTATTGCGAACACCACGACTTCCATCTGCAACGTCTGGCTGCTGCTTTTCGCCCTCCGCAAAAAAATGGGCACGCTGGAAATGGCGCCGTTGCGCGCGATACTGTTGCCGTTGACGCTGGCCGGCGCGCTGGCTGGATTGCTGGCGTGGCACGGCTGGCAATGGTGGGAACACTCGCTCGGCCACAGCACCATCGCGCTCAAAATCGGCGCGGTGTTCGTGCCGGCGGGAATCGCCGGTTTGATTTACTGGCTGGCGGCATTGGCGCTGAAAATTCCGGCGGCAAAAGAGACAACCGATTTGGTATTTCAGCGATTCAGGAGGTAGGGCGCGATGTCCCATCGCGCCGCCTGGGTTTACCCGGCTGACGGCTCGCTCGGAGAGCGAGCCCTACCTTAAGCCGGTACGACAGCCGTCCAGCAATTTTGTCCGAACTTCGCTTTGAATTTTTCCATGAGCGCTTCGGCGGCGGTCTTATTTTCGGCGAGGGCAAACGTGGTGGAGCCGCTGCCGGACATCAACGCGGCCAGCGCGCCGTGAGCGCGGAGAAATTCCTGGTACAGCGCCAGCACTGGATATTTTTCCAGCGCCGGCGCTTCGAGCGAATTGTAAAAGCCGTCAGCAACGGCGGGCCAATCATTTGACTGGAGTTGGGCAACCAATTGTGCCGCCCGGCCCGGCCGGCCGTTCAAGGCTTCCGGAAATCGCGCCAGATTCTGGTAAGCCCATGGCGTGGCAATGCCAAACCCGGGATGAATGAGCAGGAATGCCTTGCCGCGCAACGCGGGGAAATTATCAAGCGGCTGGATTTTTTCGCCGCGGCCGGTGGCCAGCGCCGGCCGTTCCTGGAGAAAAAACGGCACGTCCGAACCGAGCGACGCGGCCAGCTCGCCAAGTTGCGCGGGGGAAAGCGGCCGGTCGAAGAGTTCGTTCAATGCCAGCAGCGTGGTCGCGGCGTTGCCGCTACCGCCGCCCAGACCCGCCGCCAGAGGAATTTTTTTCTCCAGCTGGATGCGCACGCCGTCGCTGATTTTTGCCGCCGACAAAAAAGCGGTGGCGGCGCGATGCACGAGATTGCGACCGTCCACCGGCAGTGTGGCGTCGCTGCAAGAAAGTTCGAAGGCGCCGCCGCGACGTTCAAACGTCAACCGGTCGCACAGGCTGACCGGCTGCAGGACGGTTTCGAGTTCATGAAATCCGTCGGCCCGTTTGCCGAGGATGTTCAGCAGCAGGTTGACCTTACAGGGCGATTGTTTTTCCAGCGCCATGGCTAGCATGAAAACAAAACGCGCCAACAGGAAAAGGTTGGCGCGTGGTTGAAAACAAAACCGGTCACGGTCAATTGTCGAACACTTTAAACCGGCTGCCGGGAATGAACGGGGCGACATCGCCGCCGCTGAAGCCGGTATAGGTATCCGTATCAAACAACGAGCCCGAAATCAGGCCTGGCTTGTAACTCTCGGGATAAACGGGCCCTGGCTTAAGGTAACGCGGGAACAGCGGACCGTACCCGGAACCCGGCATCGGGAGCGGGAAGGTGACGACCTCGAAAACGCCGACACCCGTCCGGGTGAGGGTGCGATCCAGACCTTGAATGGCCCCGACGGTGTACCCGGCGCTGGGCGAATTAAAAACCGCCGTCTGCTCGATCGACTGGCGCATGTCACCAAACCGGGTGATTTCCATGGTGTTGCTGATGCCGCGACCGAGTTTTTGTTCCGGCCCCGCGCACCCGGGGGCAAATAAACCAGCCAGCGCGGTCAAGGCCAGGAGAGAGATGGCTTTTCGCATACGATGTTCGAATTTATGGGACTACCTTACGCGGAAATTGCCGGAAGTAAAGCGCCGTTTTTTATGATTTATACACCGCGTTTCCGCGCCCGCCAGTCCCAATACCACGCAATCCAGACGGTGATTTCGTAGAGGAACTGCAGCGGCACAAACATGACGATTTGGGTGATCGGCTCGGGCGTGGTCAGCACCGCGCCCAGGACCAGGTTGATGACAATCACGTAGCGACGCGCGCCGGACAGGGTGCGGTAATCCAGCACGCCGAGTTTTACCAGCGTCAGCACCACCACGGGCAGTTCAAAGCCCAGCCCCATGCCCAGCAGGAATTTGCAGACAAAACTGATGTAATCCTCCGCCCGCCATTGGAGCGCGCCGAAACCGAGCCAGTTTGAATACAACTGCGCCGCCGACAGCGCCACCGGCATCAAAATAAAATAACAAAACGCCACGCCCGTCAGAAACAAACCCAAGCCGACCAGCAGGCCGTGGTAAATATATTTGCGCTCGCGAATTTTCAACGCCGGAAAGACAAAAGCGGCCACGAAATAGAAAATGAACGGCGAGGCCAGCACCGTGCCGCCGTAAATGGCCACCTGGAAGGCGACCACAAATCCGCCCGCCGGGCTGAGATTGATCAGGTCGATCTTCAACCGTTGCGCGGCGGCGATGGCATCGGGATCGGAACTGGTGCGCCAGCCGAGCACCTGGTTGGTGCCGATGACCAGCGGCTCGACCTGGACGGAAACGAAACGGTTCGTGCCGAGGTTCAGCAATCTTTGCTGTTCGGCGGTGAGTTGAAACGCGCCAAGCCGGTTGGTGCCGAAGCTGACGGCGACGACCTGGCTGGATCCGGGATAATTGATTCTGGCGCGGGTCAGCGGCCATCTGACAATTTGAACGACGTAATTGCCCGCCAGCAGACAAAGCAGCACGGCTACGCCGAGGGCTGCCAGGCTTTTGATGAGTACCCACCGCAGATCTTCGAGGTGCTCAAGAAATGTTTTGACCGGGCCGCCTTCGGCCTCGTCTGGGCGCTCCGTTTCGTGGTCGCCGGCCATGCCAGAAGCGTCCCGCCGTCAGGCTTTGGGCGGGTTGGAGGATGGGGAACCCGGCTGGTCGGCCCGCGAAGGTGCGGGCGGCGCCGGCTTGGCCGGAGTTTCCGAAGACGCGTTCTGGATTTCGTCCGTGACTTCGCGCGAGGCTTTCTTGAATTCCTTGATGCCCTGGCCCAGGCCGCGGGCAAATTCAGGGATTTTCTTGGAGCCGAACAAAATCAGAACGGCCACCAGAATGATGATCAGTTCTGTGCCGCCAATCGCCCATGCGAACAAGGTATTCATAAATTTTGTCGAGCCTTGCCAAAGCTACGCCTCCCCGCCGGAATAGTAAAGCGCCAAAACGGCCGGCCTTTCCCAAAGACCTGTCCCACCGATAATCGCTTTCGCCTTTCCTTTCAATAGCCAATGACTAATCTCCCGGCATGACTCGGTTGCAACGGGCGATTGGAGACTCCATCGCGAACCTCCGCGGGCTGGCGAAACTGGAAGAACCGCTGGCGCGCGCGGCGAAAATGGTCCTGGCCTGCCTGACCTCCGGCCACAAATTGCTCATCTGCGGCAACGGTGGCAGCGCGTCTGATGCCACGCATCTGGCCACGGAATTTCTGTGCCGCTATCGCGACGACCGCCGTCCGTATCCGGCCATCTCGCTCACCGCCAACGGCGAGTTCATGACCGCGGTGTGCAATGATTATCATGCCGACGAAATTTTTGCGCGGCAGATCTGGGGCCTGGCCCAGCGGGGCGACGTGCTCATCGCCTTCACCACCAGCGGCAAGTCAAAGAATATCAAACGCGCGTTGGAGGAAGCCCGGCGCATGGACATCGAAAGCATTTGTTTCCTTGGCCGTGATGGTGGTTTTACCAACGGCGTGGCTACGCTGGATTTGCTTGTGGCCGGCGACAACACCGCACGCATCCAAGAAGGCCACCAGTTGCTCTTCCATGTGCTGTGCGAAATGGTCGAGGAAAAGCTGCCGGAGAAATAAAGGCAGAAGGCAGAATGAAGAAAAAATCAGTCTCCTCTGGCTCGTTTGGAAATCGTAACAGGAATAGTGATGAGTTCGTTGGTCTCCTGTAGCAAGGGTTCGAGCCGGGCTTTCGCAACTATTTTTCATCCGCCAGCAGTTCGAGCCAATAGGCGGTTTCATCGGCCTCTTTGAGGCAATCCCCGACTTTTGAGACAAATTCCGCCTTTGAACGCGCGCGGTTTGCTTCGCGATAATTTGCTCCGATGGATGTTCCCGATCGCAGCACTTATTTGCCGAGAATTTGAGCAACGGTTTCTTTTTGCAATACACCGTAGAGCCGAATTATTCGGCGGGCAAAATTCTTCGTTCGCACCGCGAGGTCGTTTCTGCATTCTTCATTCTGACTTCTGCCCTTAAGCATGTCCCGGTTCATTCCCGGCTTTCCATTTGATGTTGCAGCCCATGCTGGGCGCTTGAAAGTTCGAGGTGGCCTTCCCCGCCAGCACGGCGTCGAGCGCCGCGCGCAAGTCCTTGCCGGTGACGGGAATTCCGTTGCCGGGCCGGCTGGCATCGAACTGGCCGCGATAAACCAGCCGCCGGCCGCGGTCGAAAAGGAAAAAGTCCGGCGTGCACGCGGCGTGGTAGGCCTTGGCCACGGCCTGCGATTCGTCGTAAAGATACGGGAACAAATAACCGGCGGCCTTGACTTCCTCCTTCATCCGGGCAGGGCTGTCTTCGGGATAATTCGCCACGTCGTTGGAATTGATGCCCACGATGGCCACGTTGCGCGACAGGTAATCGTGCGCCAGTTGCGCGAGTCCGGCGCGGATGTGCTTCACGTAGGGACAATGGTTGCACATGAAAATAACGAGCAACGCGGGCTTGTCCTTGAAATCCCCGAGCGCGATGGTTTTCCCGTTGGTATCCGGCAACCGGAAATCAGGTGCGGCCGTGCCGAGCGGCAGCATGGTCGATGGCGTCAGCGACATGGGGAAAATATAAGCCCAAAGTCCAAAGTTCAAAGTCCAAAGTCGCCACGGCGTGGCGATGGGCGATAGACGACTGGTCTGAGTCGATTGATTTGGAAAAAGCTCGTAAACCACAAATTGTAAATCGTAAATTTGAACGCGTGGCAAAGAACATTGTCTATTTCGACCTTGAGACACAGAAATCCGCCGAGGAGGTGGGCGGGTGGGGCCACATCAACCGCATGGGCATGAGTGTGGGCGTGACGTTCAGCACCGGGCGCGGCGATTACAAAATTTATGGCGAGAAACAGGTGGACGATTTGCTCAAGGATTTGCAGCGCGCCGACCTCGTCGTGGGCTTCAACATCCTCCGTTTCGACTACGAGGTATTGCACGGTTATACCTCATTTGATTTGCGCCAGTTGCCGACGCTCGATCTGATGGTGGACTTGCAGAACAAGCTCCAGCACCGGTTGTCATTGGATTCGATTGCCACGGCAACGTTCGGGGTGGAGAAAACGGCGGAAGGCATGCAGGCCATCCGCTGGTTCAAGGAGCGCCGGCTGCTGGAAATCGCCGAGTACTGTTGCTACGACGTGAAAATCACCAAATTGGTCCACGAATACGGCCAGCAACGGCAGCAGGTGCATTATCACAACCGCTTCGGCAAAAAAATGACCGTGCCGGTGAGTTGGTGACGGAAATTTCGATTCCTCAATCGTGCCGTCAAGGTACGGCCTCCCCCGGCTCAAAGGCCTGGAATTTTCCGCCCGTTAGTTGAGATTCTGTTTGAGGTTGTGAATGGCCCGCCGGGCGGCAATGGCGGCCTGCAATGATTTAGTGGCTTCCGCATCCAATTCTTTCTTGTGGTCGCTGTCGCCAAATCCCATGTCCACATAATCGTAGCTCAAGCGTTCGTCATGAATCCTGTCTTCATGATTGCGGAAGAAGGCCTTCAGGTTTTCCTGCAACGCGGCATTATTGGTAAATCCCAGATTTTGCATTTCCTCCGCCAGGATTTCGATTTCCGTCTTCGCACAACTGGCGAACTGCTGCAACAGCTCTTCCTGCGTGTCCCGCTGCGCCTTGGTCTCGTCCGTAAAACCCGACGGTTGATCCAGGACCCTCTTCAGCCGCGCGTCAATTGTGTCCAGATCGTCGCCGATCTTGTGCCGGTTATTGGCTTCAACCTTTCTTTGCGCCTCGAGTTTGATCTGCGCGTCAAATTGCTTTTGCGCCTCTTCTTCCTTCTGGTCTTTGAGCGCCTTTTGTCCGTCCACAATCTGTTGAGCCTTGAGTTCCTGAATGGTCCGATCTTTTTCCTGTCCGTTCGAGTACTGAAGAATGACCACGCACGCCAGCGCCAGGGTAACCAGGAGGTTCAACACCAGAATAAAGATATGACCGGGTTTCATGCTGCATTCCGAAAGACTGTGGGAAAGAACAACTTTCTCCAACGGGAGTAAAGCCAAAAGTGCCCGATGATATGTATTCCTATGGAAAACAGGCCAAAACAAGCATATCCCTATCCCCTAGGAACGTTTTCCGCGAAAACAACTGAAAACAATTTGGCGCCGCTGCCACCGGATTCAATTCGCCAACGTTCACGTTGGTTTGTTAATGAACAATTGCTTCGTTCGTCCGCCCTGTTTGGTGAAGGGCATAATCGAGATTGGCATGGGCCTCGGCATAATCCGGTTGGATTTCCAGAGCTCTTTGGAACTGGGCAATCGCCTCGTTGACGCGGCCTAACTTTAAGAAGCAACCACCGAGATTGTTATGGGCTTTAGCAAAGTCCGGTTTGATTTCCAAAGCTCTTTGGAACTGGGTGATCGCCTCGTCAACCCGACCCGCCCGGAAGAGGGCATAACCGAGATTGTCATGTACTTCGGCAACGTCCGGTTGGATTTCCAAAGCCTTTTGGAAATGGGCGATCGCCTCATTAATCTGTCCCTCTTCGAGAAGGCATTGAGCCAGATTGTTATGGGCTTCTTCAAAGTCGGGATCAATTTCCAAGGCTTTTTGGCATTGAGTTATGGCCTCATCCAGTCGTTTCATATGATAGAAAGCAGCGCCCAGACCGCTGTGGAAAGCCGCAGATTCAGGCTGAATGGCCAAGGCCTTTTGAAAACGTTCAAGCGCCTCGTCCGCCCGCCCTTGATGGAGAAGCGAAATGCCATTTTGGTAGTTGCGCCACGCAAGGGCTTTAGCCATCTCCAACGTATTAAATAAAACCAAATAGGCCAGCAACAGGCTCCAACCCCAGCACGCTATACGCCGCCAGACCAGCGAACCCACCAGGGCGCGCTCCAAACCAAATATCCCAATAACCACCAGCAACATCAGGGCGGGTAGAAAATCCAACTCATAGCGGACGTTGGCTGCAAAAAAGAGACAAAGTGTCGCCGCACAAATCGTAAAAAGCAAAAATATCGCCGCCACAAAACAGCGTAAGACAGAAACCACCCCCGCCGGCCGGCCTCGCCAGGCCAGCGGCGCGGCCAAAGCCAGCCCTACCAGCGGATAGTTGCTCAGTATCCCACTGTAAGAGCTGTCGTCGCCAGGCGCCCAATAACCCGAGGGCACGGGCGACAGCGGAACCGCGTGCAAAAAAGGAAAATGGCCACTCCACCGCATAGGCTCTAAAAAATAGAACCGAAAGTTGATCCAGAAGTAATGCAGACTGAATTGTTGGACGGCAGTCTGCCGGTGGATCGCTGCCAACTGATAGTGCCAGCCAAATTCGAAGGGATTGTCGAAGCGCAGAAAATTGTAAAGCATCAGCCCCAGCCCAATCAGCATCACCGGACCAACCGCCGCCACCAATAATAATCCAACCCGCCAGCGTGAATTTGATTCCGTGGCCGCACGCCAGGCCCGCATCACCGGCAACAAAAGGATGATTCCCCCAAACAACAATGACGGGCGAGACCCGATCGCCAAGCCATACGCCAGACTGGCCAGCAGCAGCCACAAAACCTGCCGCTTCGGCTCATGCAAGGCACCCCAGAGCGCCGCCAGCGCCAGCATCGTAAACGCAAACCCACAACTGATCGCAACTTCATTGACATCCAGCCACAGCGATAAAACTTCCAGCGTGCCCGTAATCCAGCCCAACGTGAGGATGCCGACCGTCCCCACCCAAATGCTTACTTCGGGAAAATAACGGCGCCAAACCGCATGCAATAAACCCGCAGCAGCCAGAAAGCCCAACGCATAAAAGATCACGACTGCAGTCCGGTCTGAAAGATAATGACTGGTCAGGACCGAGTAGGGCCAGAAAAGCACCAAAGCGGGCGTAACCCCAAAGTACAGGTATAACTTCCCCTGGTAATAACTCAGGTCTAACAGGCCTGACGACGGATCACGCGTATTCCATAAATACGATGCGTTGGCAGCGGGATCATAGGGATCGGCGAGTTGGGTGAGCCCGGGGGGCGCTTCTCTTTTCACATTGAGTTGCCCGGCGCGAAAACCCTGCACCAACAGATTATAGTAGGAATCTTCCGCACGTGACTTGGTTAATTCCGGTGCAGCAACCCAGACAAGAAATCCAATTACCAGGATACATACCAGGCCAAAGCTGGCACAGCTTGTCCATCGAAAGTCGCGTTCGGGCGCGACTCGGTCCTTTGAATTGAACGTTTGGCCCATGTTGGGCAAAAAATACCCAACGCTTTCTGTGACAGTAAAGTATAAATCCGAAAGCTCGTCGAGTGGTGGAATGGTGCCCGCGACAGGACTTGAACCTGTACGATGTTACTCACTAGAACCTGAATCTAGCGCGTCTGCCAATTCCGCCACGCGGGCACGTTGACTGGCGCCCATTCTAATACGCGTTCAACCGCTGCCGGGCAAGTTAAATTGGAATCAACGGGAGGGCCGCCGCGCGGCGGCGTCCGGACAGCGCAGCGCGCTGTCCCTACCCCTTTCTATCGAGTCCGGGTGGACGCCCTTTAATTCCAGCTTGAGCGCGTGCAGCGACAGATTGATGTCGCGGATGAACGCAAGCAGTGACGCGAACAGCGAAGTCATGCAGGCGATGAAAATGAGGCTGGCGACCAGTCCGGCTTCCCACTGGAGCAGTGCGGTCAGAAAGAGCGTGATGATGAGCGCCGACGCCAGCAGCGCACTGAGGGCCGCGAGCGTGATGCTTAAACGAATCATCCGTGCCCGCCGGTAAATGATGGCCACCTGCGCCAGAACCTGCTCCCGTTCCTCATCCGAACGTTTGGGCAGGTCCCCCTTCAATTGCCGGGCGCGGTCAATGGCGCGGCCCAGCCGGTTGGTCATGGTGAGCAGCAACAGGCCGACCCCGGAAATGAGAATGACCGGCCCGATGGCCACCTGCAGCATTGGAACAATTTCGCGTAACGGAGTCGTCGGCATATTCAAAAGCTGAATATAGCAGAAATTAGGAACGCAAGGCAAGGGCAGCAGAGGTGGACAAAATCACTAATTCCTAAGTCCGAAGGACGAAATAATTTCCAATGACTAACCCCAACTATACGAGCAGGAGTATTCCCCATTCGAGCTTCAGCATTCTTTAGGCATTATGGCTTAGTCATTAGTCATTCCACAAACCCAACCCGACTATCAGGCCAAACCCGCTCCCTCTACACCTTCACCCACTTGCCCTTCTGCGACGATTCCTCGACGGCGGCGAGCACGCGCTGGTTCTTCAAACCGTCTTCGAACGTCGGATGGACCGGTTTGCCCTCGACACAGGCGTTCACAAAATCGGCGACCACATGAATGAACGTGTGTTCGTAGCCGATACCGTGGCCCGGCGGCCACCAGTTGCCCACGTACGGCTGGATACCGTCGCGCTCAGTCACGAGGATGTCGTGGAAACCACGCCGGTCTTTCGGGTCGTCGCCGTTGTAAAATTTCAGCCGGTTCATGTCCTCGAAATCAAAATAGATCGAGCCTTTGCTGCCGTTGATTTCGATGGTGATGTGGTTCTTGCGGCCGAGCGCGTAGCGCGTGGCTTCCACGTTCGCCAACACACCGCCTTCCATCCGCCCGAAGAAAATCGCCGAGTCGGGCACGGTCACCTTGCCCATCTTGCGCGCACCCTTCGCCAGCGCATCCGCCAGCGGCCGTTCCGGGATGAACGTGTTCAGCAAGCCGCAGACTTCCGTGAATTCGCCGACTAGGTAGCGGCCCAAATCAATGACATGCGAATTGATGTCGCTGTGCACACCGCAGCCGCTGGTCTCCTTTTGCAGCCGCCAGTCCAGCGGAAATTCCGGATCGGCCAGCCGGTCCTGCGCGTACCGGGCGTGATAATGAAATATCCGGCCCAGCGCGCCTTCGCCAATCATCCGCTTGGCCAGCGCGATGGCCGGGATGCGCCGGTAATTGTGGCAGACCATGTGGACAACCTTCGCCTTGTTCGCGGCGGCGAACACCTGTTCGGCCTGTTTGAGATTCAACGCCAGCGGCTTTTCGCAAAGCACGTGCTTGCCGTTCTTCGCCGCGGCAATTGCCATCTCCGCGTGAAAATTCGTCGGCGTCACGATATCGACAATGTCAATCAGCGGCGACTCGACGACTTCATGCCAGTCGGTGGACGCATGTTGCCAGCCGAGCTGGGCGCGGGCCGCCTGCACGCCGGCGGCGTGGCGGCCGCAAATCGTGTGCATCTCGACGTTGGCCTTGAGGTTGAAGAAACGGGGTGCCTGCCGCCATGCATTGGAGTGCGCCCTTCCCATGAAGCGGTAGCCGATTAGCCCGACACGCAAAGTTTTAGCCATGTAAACTTGGGGTTGAACTGTCTACGCGTGCCTTTATAGTGAGCCGCGTTGACCAAGTCAACGGCAACCGTACAAATGCCAAATATGACCTTTACCACCGCTGAAATCGCAAAACACCTTGATGGTGAAGTGGTTGGCGATGCCGCCGCAACGCTCAAAGGCTTTGCCCCCGCCGACCACGCCAAACCGGGCGACCTCACGTTCGCCGAAAACGAGGATTATTTCGCCCGCGCCGAACAAAGCGCGGCGACCGCCATCATCGCCGATGAGCGGTTCAAGTCCGCGAAAAAAATCCTGATTCGCGTTCCCAACGCCCGCGTCGCGTTCGCCAAGGCCATGGCGCTGTTCTTTCCCGAACGCATCTACGCCGCCGGCATTCATCCGACCGCCGTCGTCGCGGCGAGCGCCAGGGTGGACGCCACCGCGCACATCGGGCCGCATTGTGTCGTCGGCGAACGCGTGACCATCAGCGCCCGTTCGGTCCTCCAGGCCGGCGACGTGGTCGGCGACGATTCCAAGCTGGCGGAAGGCGTGAATCTGTTCCCGAACGTGACCATTTATCCGCAAACGGAAATCGGCGCGCGGGTGCGCATCCATGCCGGTACGGTGGTCGGCTCGGACGGCTTCGGCTACGTCCAGGACCGCGGCGTGCATCTCAAGGTGCCGCAAATCGGCAATGTCATCATCGGCGACGACGTGGAGATTGGCGCCAACGTGACGATTGACCGCGGCGCGCTGGGCCCGACGGTCATCGGCAAAGGCACGAAGATCGACAACCTCGTCCAGATCGCGCACAACGTCGAAATCGGCGAAGGCACCTTGATCATCTCGCAGGTGGGCATCTCCGGCAGCACCAAGCTGGGCAAATACGTGGTGCTGGCCGGTCAGGTCGGCCTCGCGGGCCATTTGAAAATCGGCAACCAGGTCACCATTGCCGCGAAATCCGGCGTGATGCACGACATCCCCGACGGCGAGACATGGATGGGCATACCCGCGCAACCGGACAAGCAGACCAAACGCCAGATGATTGCCATTCAGCGCCTGCCGGAACTCCTCCGCCGCGTGGCGGAGTTGGAAAAGAAACTCGGGGAGAAATCCGAAGGCAGCGGGAAGGAATAAATTCACCGCAGAGACGCAGAGGCGCAGAGGGCCGGATTTTGCAATTGGTTTTAACGCTCGCCCTCACCTGTTTCCTCTCCCCCGGGAGAGGACATTCCAACGGATGATTTCTGTTTTGCGGATGACCGTTCGGCAAATCCAGTCGCCAGTATTTCAGTGAGACGGCGAACGATTCACCCTCTCCTGGAGGAGAGGGCCGGGGTGAGGACGGTTGTTGAACCCAAAACCACGCTGGACAATAAATTCCGACCGGCATAGTGTCGCCGCATGAAACCGGATGAGTTACAAATTAGGCTGTCCATTATCTGTTAGACCTCTGCTCGCATTATGTGGTGGAAGATTATTGTGGAATTTGTCCTTGTGGTTGGATTACTGGCCGCCGGTGGCAGCTTTTGGGTGTGCGCGAAGGCTCGTGGGCATTTCGTTCGATTTATTCGAGACCAGAATGCGCTCAAGCAGTTCTTTGATGTCATTGGTCATGATAAGCTCATCGCGGAAGCAGCCATCATCGAGCCTGTCTTTGGGTCATTCGCTGACAATATGGTGGCACTAGGCAAGGTTCACTTTGGCGCTATGGACCAGACTCGCAATCTCACGTTCATTGCAGTATCGGTTTTGTTAGTCGGAAGTTATTTGCTGGGCATTTATTTTTTAATCGCCAACGTCATTCTGTTTGTATTGTTGGGAGTTGGAGACGTTTCAGGTTGGGCGAAGACCAACAGCGCCACACATGCTCACGAGCTTATCGGAAACATCTACAAGTGGTATCAGACAGACCCGGAGGCGTGTTGCGACTACTGCTGCCGAAAAAGTCCCATGTTGGCCGACATTTATCATTTGGTTGCACTGAATCTTCCACTAGGACACAGCGCAGCATTACGTCATGAAACGAGAACCGAGGTCTAATGAAATGATAGACCGCAGTTGCTGCTCTGTTCGAAGAGCAACCTGTGATAGCAGCCAGCTTCTTTACGTTCTTTGCGTTTTTTTGCGGCAACTACATCCGTGTCCATCCGTGGTTAAGATCACTCCGTGCGAACTGCTTTCATCTCCCGTTCGCGCAGCCACATGAAAATCACCGGTGTCACGATGAGGATGTGGATGAGGCTGCTCACCATGCCGCCGATGATGGGCGCGGCCAGCGGACGCATGACTTCCGCGCCCGGCCGCGCGCTCCACATGATGGGCAGCAGGCTCGCAACGATGGTCACCACCGTCATCACCTTCGGACGCAACCGCAGCCGCGCGCCATCTTTCACCGCCTGCAAAAGATCAATCCGCGTGAAGGCGTCACCGCGCTCGGCGCGTTTCTTTTTCACCGCTTCCTCGAGATAAACCACCATCACCACGCCGGTCTGGATGGCCGTGCCGAACAACGCGATGTAGCCGACCCACACCGCCACGCTGAAGTTGTAGCCGAGCAGCCATTGCAGAAACACGCCGCCGGTGAGCGCGAACGGCACGGCCAGAATCACGTGTGCCGCTTCCTTGAAATTGTGATACACGATGTACAGCAGCAGGAAGATGATGAACAACGCCGCCGGCACGATAACGCGCAACGTGCGCGCGGCCCGAAGCTGGTTTTCGTACTGGCCGCTCCATTCGATGGTCATACCCGGCGGCAACTGGATTTCGCGGGCGATGCGCGCCTGCGTTTCCTGCACGAAACCGCCGAGGTCGCGCCCTTGCACGTTGGCCTGCACGAAGACGCGCAACCGGCCGTTTTCACTGTCAATTTCGTCCGGCCCGATGTCGCGGCGGATGGTCGCCACTTGGCTGAGTTGAATGAACTTTCCACCCGGCACCGGCACCAGCACGTCGCCGAGCCGTTCGATGTCGTTGCGCTCGTCGCGCGCCAGCCGCACCTGGATGGGAATCCGCTCGCGCCCGGCGATGGCGGTGGTGACGTCCTCGCCGCCCAGCCCGGATTGGACGACCTCAAGCACGTCCTGCGCGCGCAAGCCGTAATGCGCCATGGCCGAGCGGTTTACCTCGATGTTCAGGTATGGCTTGCCCTGCATGCGCGATGCCGCCACGCCCACGGCGCCGGGAATTTCCCGCACGATGCGCTCGACCTCAAACGCCTTCTGCTGGAGCGCGTCTAGATTGTCGCCGAGGATTTTGATGCCGACCTGGGCGCGGATGCCGGTGCTGATCATCAGAATCCGGTTTTGAATCGGCTGCAAAAATCCGGGCACGTAACCGGGCACGTTGGAAAGTTTTTCCACGAGTTCGTTGACGATTTTGTCTTCGGTCAGGCCCGGCCGCCATTCCGACTTGGGCTTGAGCATGATGGTTGTTTCAATCATCTGCACCGGCGCGGGGTCGGTGGCGGTCTCGGCCCGGCCCAGCTTGCCGGCCACGGATTCGACCTCGGGCGTTTGTTTGATGACCTGGTCCTGCCAGGCCATGATGCGTTTGACTTCCGTGAGCGAAACGTCCGGCAACAATACCGGCATGAACAGCAGACTGCCCTCGTTTAACGGCGGCATAAATTCGCTGCCCATGCCGTGGGGCAGCTTCGCTGCCAGTTGAGGGTTGAGGGTTGAGAGTTGAGAAACAATCGGGCACGGCAGGCCAAAAGCCAAAATCAACGCCGCTGCCAGCGCGACCAACGCCAGGCTCAGGACGGTTTTGCGGAATCGCAACGCCCAGCTCAAAATCGGGTCGTAAATCGCCAGCAGGACGCGCATCAACAGATTGTTTCCCTCGGCCTGGAACGGCCCGCGAATGAGCGCGGCGCACAACGCCGGCACAAGCGTTATTGCCAGCACCGTCGAGCCGGCCATCGCGAAGGTTTTCGTGAACGCGAGCGGATGGAACAATTTTCCCTCCTGGCCGGTCAGCGAAAAGACCGGGATGAACGCCAGGATGATGATCATCATTGCGAAAAAAATTGGCCGGCCCACCTGCTGGGCCGCCGCCAGCGTCACGTCCATGATTTCCGCGCCGTTGAGCCTACGACCCTTTTCCTTCTCGGCCGTTTCGGCATGGCGGATGACGTTTTCGGTCATCACGATCCCCGCGTCCACGAGCACGCCGATGGCAATGGCGATGCCGGAGAGGGACATGATGTTCGACGTGATGCCGAAATGGTTCATCAAAATGAACGAAATCAGGATCGAGAGCGGCAGCGGCAGCACCACGATGAAAATGCTGCGGAAATGAAACAGGAAAATGATGATGACCAGCGTGACCAGAATGGCTTCTTCCGTCAGCGCATGCTTGAGCGTGTCAATCGTCCGCTCGATCAATTCGCTGCGGTCGTAAAACGGTTTGATGCTGACGCCGGGCGGCAGGCCCGATGAAATCCGCGCGATTTTTTCCTTCACGGCCTTGATGACGGCCATGGCATTTTCGCCGGTCCGCATCACGACCACGCCGCCGACCACTTCCCGGCCGTCCACATCCAGCGCGCCGCGCCGGAAATCGCCGCCGACCTGGATCCGCGCCACGTCCTTCAAATAGACCGGCGTGCCGTTGTTCAGTTGCAACACGATGTTTTCCAGGTCTGCGTTGGAATTCACCAGCCCGATGCCGCGGACGACGAATTCCATGCCGTTTTCCTCGATGATTTTGCCGCCAACGTTGAGGTTGCTCTGGCGCACGGCGTCCATGACCATTTGCAGCGTCACGCCGAACTGGCGCATCCGCAGCGACGAGACTTCGATTTGATATTGCCGCGGAAAACCGCCGACACTGGCGACTTCCGCCACGCCGGGCACGGCGTTGAGCTGGTAACGCACAAACCAGTCCTGGATGGCACGCAACTGGCCAAGGTCGTAGCCGCCCTGCGGCGATTTGGCGGGATCCACGGCCAGATAATATTCATAAACCCAGCCCAGGCCGGTGGCGTCCGGACCGAGCTTCGGCTCCACGCCCGATGGCAGAACGTCGCCGAGATAATTCAACCGCTCCAAAACGCGCGACCGCGCAAAATAATTGTCAATCCGGTCGTCAAAAATGACCGTGATGAGCGAGAACCCGAACATCGAGCTGGCGCGGACGGTTTTCACGCCGGCCAGGCCCTGTAAATTCACGGACAACGGATAGGTGACCTGGTCTTCGACCTCCTGCGGGCTGCGTCCCGGCCAGTCGGCATAAACGATGACCTGGTTCTCGCTGAGGTCGGGAATCGCATCCACCGGCGTCTGGTAGAGCGCCCGGATGCCGAACCCGGCGAGCAACACCGCGCCGCACACGACGAGGAACCGGTTGCGCAACGACCATTCGATGATGCGGTTGATCATAATAATCCCGGTTAACGGCCGTTGGCGAGCTGTGCCTCGGAATCAATCAACAGGTTGCCGGTGGTGACGACCTGTTCGCCTTCCTTCAGTCCGTCGAGCACTTCCCAAAGTTCGTCGCCCGCCCGCCCGAGCTTCAGGGAGCGCAATTCGTAATGGCCGCCCGCGTCCACATAAACAATGGGTTGTCCGCCCGGCCAAATCACGGCGCTGCGCGGCACGGTCAAAACGTCCGGCACGTCGGCGAGCACGCGGCCTTCGGCGTAAAAATTGTTGAACAATCTGTCCGCCCCAAAATCACCGGTCCCGATTCCGGGATAGGAAAGTTCCGCGCGGACCTTGGTGCTGTCCGTGGTTGCGTCGAATTCCGTGTCCGCATACGGCTCCGTGCCGTAGCGTTTGATCTGCGCGTTAAAGGTTTTGCCCGGCAGGGACGGCACGGTGACTTCGACGGTCTGGCCGACCTTGAACCAGGGCAGGTCGCGCTGATAGGCGTCAAAGGTGAACCACGTGGTCGTCCAGGAATTCACGCTGATGATGCCGGCGACCCGCAACGTGTGGCGCAAAGGGCGGCGCGCCACGGCATCGGTCTGGACGTGGAGGGCGGTGACGCTTTGCGGATTGAGCGTGATCCCGCCGATGAGATTGGTGCCGGCGGCATCGGCGTAAATCGGCACCAGATCCATGCCGCAAATCGGGCATTTGCCCGGCTTATCCGACTTGATCCACGGATGCATTGAGCTTTGGTAATACAGGATTTTCCGTCCGCCGGGCGCCGCGACCGCTTTGGGCGCACTTGGAGATTGATGAGGAATCGCCCACCACACGCCGGTGCCGATTATCGCTCCCAGCAGGACGATGGTTAAAATTGTGTTGGTCTTCATAAATTTTCAGTTTTCGATTTCAGTTGCCTTTTTTAGTGCGACGACGGGGGAAATCCAATTGCTTCACGGGCACAAAAAAAACCGTGGAACAAACGCAGGCCGCAGCGTCTGGTTCAGGACACACTGCGGGCGTTCAGAAGGCGGGAGTCAGATGAGTCGGGCGCAATCCCGCGCGTAGAGCGGCGCGCCTTCGGACATCACCAACGAGCGGACGGCGGAAGAAAACAGCGCCGCCCGGTTTTGGGGCAGGACAACGGCCATGATGGCCGGAGCAGAAATCGAAAATTGTTTTTGCAGACCCGTGTTGACCGGAACTGCCGGCGCGGGCTGCGAGGATACCGGCGCGGCGCAACAGCTCATTTTGCCGCCGCAATGGCAGCGGGCGTGAGCCGGTTGTGTGGCGCACGCTGGTGTTGGCGCAGCCAGTAACTGCGCCCACACCAGCATTAAGCCGAACAAAATGGCGACCAATCGCTTCACAAATCACTTTTGGGCGACGGCGGCGTCTTGGATTTTCTTGAGGTACTTGGCCGGGTCCTTGTCGAAATCCTTTTTGCAGCCCGAGCAGCACAATTTGACCTCCTGGCCTTGATAGGTAAAAACATAAGGCGGCGCCATTTCGCCGAGTTTTTCGCCGGACACGGGGCAAGTCGTCAGTTTATCCGGTTTGGGCGGGGTGGCAGCAGCGGAGTTGGTGTCAGCCGCCACGACGGTCAACGGCAGGGCAAGAAATGGAACGGTCAACGCAAGGGCTGCGAGCATGTTCAATGTTTTCATGGTCAACTTGAGCATAAGTTATACACCAGGTTTGTCAAGTTGTCTTCCCCGAATTGGGCGGCAGGGCGTTGAAATATTGCACCGAAGGCAGTGGAATCTCGGCTCTATCGCGCTCGGCAGATTTTGCGGGAACGTTTGAAGCGGTGGCTATGACGCACCCGGCCAGCAGACCGGTAGGTTATTTTACAAATTCGGTTTTTCCCATTTCATGCCGTGCGCCCCGGCGACGGCCGGATGGGTGAGCTGGCCGTTCATCACGTTGATACCGCCGAGCAACGCCGGATGCAAATGGCAGGCCTCAGCCAGGCCGTGGTCGGCGAGCGCTTCGATGTAGCGATACGTGACGTTGGTGAGCGCCTGGGTGGCGGTGCGGGCAAAAGCGCCGGGCATGTTCGCCACGCAATAATGCGTCACGCCTTCCTCGACAAACACCGGATCGTGATGCGTGGTTGGACGCGATGTTTCCGCGCAGCCGCCCTGGTCAATGTCAATGTCCACGAACACGCTGCCGGGCCGCATCCGGCGGAGCATGTCGCGGCGGATCAACTTTGGCGCCCGGGCTCCGGGCAACAGCACCGAGCCGATAAGCAGGTCCACGTTCGGCAGCAATTCCAGCAGATGCGATTCGTTGGAGTACAGCGTGTGCGCCGTGTGGAGCGTAATATCGAGAAAACGCATCCGTTCCAGGTCCACTTCGAGGATGGTCACATCCGCGCCGACGCCTTGGGCCATGCGCGCGGCATTGATGCCGGCGGTGCCGCCGCCGAGCACGACGACTTTGCCGGGCAACACGCCGGGCACGCCGCCCAGCAGCGTGCCGCTGCCGCCGAAATGTTTCGCCAGAAAATAACCGCCGACGAGAACCGACATGCGGCCCGCAATTTCACTCATCGGCTCGAGCAACGGCAGTCGGCGATTGACTTCAACCGTTTCGTAGGCGAGCGCCGTCACGCCGGATTTCATCAACGTCTCGGTCAGCGATCTGCTGGCGGCGAGGTGAAGGTACGTAAAAAGAATCTGGCCGGGCCGCAACAGGTTGAATTCGGACGCAAGCGGCTCCTTGACCTTTACCACCAGGCCAGCCTGTTCAAACACCGCGGCATGTGAATCGGTGAGCGTGGCCCCGGCCTGTTCGTACTCGGCGTCGGGATAACCCGCGCCCGCGCCCGCGCCGCGCTCGACGATGACCTAGTGCCCGCGTTTGATGAGTTGATACGCGCCGGAGGGCAGGAGGGCCACGCGATATTCCTGCTCTTTGATTTCCCTGGGAACGCCGATAATCATGATGGACGCTCCTTGTCGTCGGTTGCGTTTCCCTGGTGTTTTTCCGCCGGTGACGGGGAAGCCGGGTCGGCGATTTCCAACTGGCCAGGGGCGCGGTTGACCAGCGCGAGCATGGTCACGGACGCAGCGGCCCGCTGTTCGGCTTCCTCGATGCGCGCAAATTCGCCGTAAACTTCCGCGCGCATCGGCTCGTTTTGCGAGGGCAATTCCTGTCCGCCGCCGGTGCGCATGGCGTGCAGAATATGATGGGCGTTGATGGCTTCCAGCGGGCGCGCGGGCGCGTAGGCAGGTTCGGCGCCGGCAATTTCCGTGACGAGTTGCGCGGCGAGGAGCGTCTGCAAAACCTGTTGCGCGAGCCGGGTGGGGATGCCCAGTTCGGCGGACATTTCCTGGATGGTGACCGGCGGCAGGCCGCGCTGGAACCGCTGCCCGATGCACGTCATCAACCGCAATGCGACGAATTCGCGTCCGCGCTGATTGACGTTCTCCGCCAGTTTGTCCTGCAGATAAGCCTTGCGGTTTTGGAAGGCGTAGGTGACCTGCGCGCCGAACAGCAGGATCAGCCAGGAAAAATAAATCCCGATCATGAATACGGGTATGAGCCCGAGGCTGCCGTAAATTTTGCTGTTGGAAACGAAACGTGAAACGTAGAGGAAACCGAAGAGGTTGTTCAAATGCCACAACGACCCGCCCACGACTCCGCCGATGAATGCCGCGCCGAAACGGACCCGGGTGTTCGGCACGACCTGATAAACCAGCGCGAAGGTCAGCCACAAAACCACCAGCGGCAGAAGTTCGAAAATCAGGCCGCGAATGATCGGCATCTGGACAAAATGATTTCTGGTGGTTTGCAGATGCAAACCTCCGGTCAATCCCAACGCCGCGACAATGGCAAGCGGACCCAGCGTGATGGTCGTCCAATACAGCACGATCCGAAGCAGCCAGTTCCGTCCGCGGGTCACGCCCCAGATGTCGTTAAACGTGTCTTCGATGTTCGCGAGCATCTGAATGGCCACATAGACCAGCAACAACATGCCGATCACGCCGAGCGATTTGCTGCGGGTGTTCTGGATGAATTTATGAATATATTGGGCGGCTTCCTTTTGCGCGGTGGCCCGCGTGTCGCCACCGGTATCGCCCGCGTCGGCCGCGACAATATTGGTTGCGGTGACGGAATTGGTTGACGTCAAGGCCACCGGCATTCTGGAGCCAATATTGAGTGAAGCCGCCTGGTCGTTGGTGTTGAGCGTTGCGGGTGGGACAATGTTGGTGACCAATTTGTCAATCGCCCGGTAGATTTTTTCCTCACCTTCGTTTTTGAGCAGGCTGCTGGTGACGCTGATGGCCACCGCGAGCAGGGGAATGAGCGCCAGCAGCGTGGTGTAGGACAGCGCCGCCGCGCGGACGGGACAGCGATTCCGCACGAAGCTGCGGATGACGAGCGCCCAAAGGTGCGCGAAACGTTCCAGCCGGCTGAGTTCACTTTCCGCGCCGCCGTAAACGCCGGTCAAAATTTTAATGAGCCGTGAAAACGCCTTTATCGCCATGCGCAATGCCACGCTAACAAAGCCGGCGCACAAGTCAACCGGCGCAATAAATCCGCGATGTCCGAATTTGATCGTAGGGCACGACGTCAGGAGTGCGGTCCCAACGACTCGTTACCTCGTCGCCTACAAATTCGGACAGTACCGATAAATCCGCTTTATCGCCTGCCGTAAAATCCACACAATAGCTCCGGCGGGCGTCCGTAGCTCAATTGGATAGAGCTTCTGACTTCGGATCAGAAGGTTGCAGGTTCAAGTCCTGCCGGACGCGCCATACGAATCGGCGCCGTACCCATTCATGAAACCATTCGGCAAATGCAGTTTCATTTGCGTGCTTTCCCTGCTGCTTCTCACGGGGATGGCCGTCGCGGCACCGACAGCCGGCGATCCCCTGGCCTGGCCGGAAATGACTTCCCCGACCCGTCCGTGGACTTATTGGTGGTGGATGGGCAGCGCGGTGGACCGGACCAATCTCACCCGCGAATTGGAGCGTTTCCGTAATGCCGGGCTGGGCGGCGTCCATATCATCCCGATTTACGGCGCGAAAGGCTGGGAGTCCAATTACATCGATTACCTCAGCCCGAAATGGATGGAAATGCTGGATTACTCCGTTTCCGAGGCGCACCGGCTGGGACTGGGCGTGGACATGACCACCGGCACGGGCTGGTGCTTCGGCGGACCCAACGTCTCCGACCGCGACGCCAACGCCAGCTTTGTGGTGAAGACTTTTGATTTGGCGGCGGGTGAAAAACTCAGGAAAAAATTCAAGCGGGAGGAGATTCAGGCATTGGTGGCATTTTCGGCGGACGGGAAACCGGTTGAGTTGACGGATAAAATTTCCGTCGGAGGCGAGGTGGATTGGACGGCGCCCGGCGGGTCGTGGCGCGTGTACGCCATTTCGCAAAAACCGTCCGGCCAGAAGGTCAAGCGCGCCGCGCCGGGCGGCGAAGGCTGGATGCTGAACCCGTTCTATCCGCCGGCGATGAGCAATTATTTCTGCCGCTTCACGGAAGCATTCGCCCATTACACCGGCTCGAAGCCGCGCGCCCAATATCAGGATTCGTATGAATACCGATCCGACTGGTCGCCGGACTTTTTTGCCCAATTTGCCAAACGACGCGGTTACCCATTGCAGACCGAATTGCCGGCGTTCTTCGGCACGAACGAGAACGAGCACGCCGCGCGCGTCAAATCCGATTACCGGGAAACCGTTTCCGATCTCATGGTGGAGGAATCGATCCCGCTCTGGACAACGTGGTCGCATGAACACGGTTTTATCACGCGTTACCAGGCGCATGGCGCGCCGGGCAATCTGCTGGACCTTTATGCCCTCGCCGATATTCCGGAAACGGAAATGAACCGCTTTTACCGCGATCCGCTCGTTTCCAAATTTGCGTCGTCCGCCGCGCACGTCACCGGCAAACCGCTCGTCAGCGCCGAGACCGGCACGTGGCTCGCGGAACATTTCACCGAAACGCTCGGCGAAATGAAATCGCTCGTGGACGACTTGTTTCTCTCCGGCGTCAACCACGTTTTTTATCACGGCGCCTGTTATTCGCCGGACGAGGCCGGCTGGCCGGGCTGGGTTTTTTATGCCTCAACGGAAATGAGCCCGCGCAATTCCATCTGGCGCGACGCGCCCGCGCTCAACGATTATGTCGCGCGCTGCCAGTCCATTTTGCAGTCCGGCAAACCGGACAACGACATCCTGCTCTACTGGCCGATTTACGATTACTGGAGCATCCCGACCAACCACGTGCTGCCCTTGAGCATTGAGTTTCAACAAAACTGGTTTGAAGACCAGGCCATCGGAAAAACCGCGAAGGAACTATGGGAAAACGACTATGCCTTCGACTACTTCTCCGACCGGCAATTGCAAACCGCCAGGGTCGCTGATGGCAAAATCCAGATGCCTGGCGGGGATTATTCGGCCGTCGTCGTGCCGGAATGCAATTTCATGCCGCCGGCAACGCTCCAAAAATTGTTCGCGCTCGCCGATGTCGGGGCAACGGTGATTTTTGTAAAACACTTGCCCAATGACGTTCCCGGCCGAGCCGATTTGGAACAACGGCGGCGGGAATTAAAGAAATTGACCGCACGACTGTCGTTTCAACCTCAGGAAACTCGTGCGGGTAACGTGGAGGAGGCGAAACTGGGCAAGGGAAACATCATCCGCCGCGATTTAATCGCAACGTTTCCGTGGGGAGATGCCGTTTCTGAACCTATGGCCCAATCTGGCCTCTCCTTCGTCCGTCGTTCATCTGCCGACGGCTGGAATTATTTCATCGTCAATCGCAGCACAACCAATTTTGATGGCTGGATTTCGTTCATTCGTCCGGCCAAATCAGTCGTCATTCTCAATCCGATGACCGGCAACGCCGGCATGGCCGCGACTCGTCAGAACGCGGTCGACTCGACCGAAGTTCGCCTGCAACTTGCTGCCGGCGAATCCATCATTCTTCGCGCCTTCGCCGACAAAAAAGTTGAAGGCCCGGCCTGGAACTACTGGCAGACCAGCGGCCAGCCGGTCGAAATCACCGGCACCTGGAACGTGAAATTCATCGCCGGCGGCCCTGTATTGCCGGCGGATTTTCAGACGACGAAACTCGCCTCGTGGACAACCTTCCCCGACACGAATACGCAAGCCTTTGCCGGTACGGCGAAATACACAATCGCGTTTGATGCGCCTCGGAGGGGCGAGTTACACGAGTCCCAAAATGAAAAATCCAAGTCAGGGGCTCACGGCGCTCGCCCCCCCGAAAACTATTATCTCGACCTCGGCGACGTTCGCCAGAGCGCGCGGGTGAAATTGAACGGCAAGGAGTGCGGCACGCTCATCACGTCACCGTTCCGCGTGGTCGTGGACAATTTGAAATCGAAGAACAACGTGCTCGAAATTGAAGTCACCAGCGTTGCGGCCAATCGCATCCGCGATTTGGACCGGCGCGGCGTACCGTGGAAAAAATTCCACGACATCAATTTCGTCAACATCAGCTACCAGCCGTTTGACGCGTCAGGCTGGCCGTTGACCGATTGCGGTTTGCTTGGCCCCGTGACTTTGACGGCAGTGGCTCCGGCGCAGCCCGCGTCAGCGGGGAAATGATTTCTCAAACCACTCGCGCACTTCGGCGTCGAGCGCTTTCAAATCCGGACGCGTGTTCGCCGCGGCAACGGCATCGTTCCATTCCTGGTTCAAATCGCCGAGTTCGACGTTCGAGCCGACGCGGACGAAAATCGGCATTTGATGCAAATCCGCGTTGACGGTGATGGTCTGGCCGCCGTTGTAAATTTTGTCGGGATGCCACGCATCGCGCCATTGGCTGATGGACGGCAGATAAACCTCCTGCGTGCGTTGATTCCGTTGCCAGATGGGCGAAACCAGAATGTCCGGGCCGTACAGGTACGTCCACCAGTTCGACCATGCGGCGGGCGCCTTGGGTTCAACCAGGAACAGCGGGCGCACGATGGGCAGGCCGGTTTCATGGGCGACCTTCGCTTGCTCGTAACTGTAATCGGCCAGCCGGGTGTGCAACCGCGCATAAAGCCGCCAGATGGCAACCAGTTCCGCGTCGTAGCTCGGCGGATTGTGAAAATACCAGAACGCGCGATTGGTGGTGGGACCGACTTCCATGATGGGCGTAAAGCAACTGAAACCAAGCCAGCGGCCGCAGACTTCCGTGTCCATGGTTTGCTTGTTGTAACCGCAGGTGTCGGAACCCCAATTCGGGTATCCCATCACCGCGGCGCGTTGCACGGCGATGATTTCGGCGCGCAACCCTTCCTGCGTGCCGCCGATGTCACCGCCCCAGAAAACGCCGTAACGCGAGCTGCCGGTGTAGGCGGCGCGCGGCATACAGGCGAAATCGTCGCCGCGATATTGTTTGGCGACATCATAAGCCGCCTTCAGATACATCACCGGATAGTCGTTGCGATTTTCGCGAACGGAGCGACCGTCAAAAACTTTGTAGGGTCCGCTTTCGGGGATGTCCTCCTCCGCGCGGTCCATTTTGAAGCCGGCCACGCCGAGCTTCAGCAATTTGGCGACGCCGTCCTGCCAGTATTTTTTAGCCTCGGGATTGGTGAAGTCCGCCAGTGGGTAATTGCTCTTGGCCGGCTTTTGGCCGGCGCTGACGAGCGTCCAGCCTTTGGCGATCGCGTTTGTTGCCATTTGGCCTTGAAAATACGGCCCAATCCACAAAAACATCTGCACCCCCTGGCTGTTGAGCCATTTCACCGATTCGGCGAAATTCGGCAGCCGGTTGGTGTCAATCTCGAAGTCGTCGTAACCTTCCGGCCCGGGGCCCCACGGACGGTCAATCCAGCAAATGCCCAGCGGAATGCCGTAAGCCTTCATCAACAACACGTCCTCCATGAACTCGGAATTGAACGGGCCGGTGACGGGCGTGCCGTCGTAATAATTGGTCCGTTGCGTGTTGTCATCGCGCCAGCGCCAGGTGCCGTACATCCATTTGGGCGGCAGGAACGGCGGTCCGGCGTCGAGCGCGTGCGCGCGCACCAGCGCGGCCGGATTGTCGGCGGTGTAGAATTTCGCCTCGAATGATGGACCTTCAAATTCAATCTTCACCCGTTTGGGGTCGCTCGCGCAAAAGTCAAAACGGCCCGGCCAATAGCCCTTCACAAAAACCGCATAGCCGCGCGATGACAGGTAAAACGGCGCATAGACCGACAACGTGGGCTTGACAATCATGTCCACCGTCTCGCCGCGCAGGTTCATGGCGGCAGTGATGTTCGTCGCCCAGGAACCCTGCTGCGGGCCGTCCACCACACGCTCCATCAGGCCGGTGAAATATTCATCCGGCTCCGCCTCCACGGCCAATCCCCATTTGATGATGTCTTTATCCGGTGATGCCGAAAATTTGATGGAAAAATCGTTCCCGTCCGGGACCATCAGGATTTTTATCGTCCGACCATCGGGCATTTTAATTTCCGCCTGCTGGCCCGGACCTTCCGGCGCCTTGGTGAAGAGAGCGTCTGGAATCGGCGTCCGGCCGGCTGCCGTTTCATAAAACAACCCGTCCATCTTGACCGGGCAAATCCTGGACAACGTCGTGGTGGGGGTGGTTTGACAGCCGCCGAGCAAAAAGGCCGCAAACAAAACCGGCAGCAGTAAAAGAACGGTTTTTTGTTTCATGGTGAATCATATTTACGGGTAAACCCAACGGCGCGCAATACCGAAGGCGATTCCCACCCCATCGGGGTGATTCGCAAATTTGTCGTACCGCGCCGGTTAAACCAGGCACCACGGCGGGAATCTCCCCGCTCGTCCCTTTCTGTCTCTGGCACAGGTGGAAACGGGGCGGGGAAAAACATTATACCTTGATTCGCTCAGGAACCCGCCTGAAGGTGGCTGCTGATCTTGTTGAGAATGATGCGCGACAGAGATTCATCACCGAACGTGCCCACGCGAATGCGGATTTCCGTCGAATTGTTGGACAGGTTTTTCAACTGGATGCTGATGTTGGTATTGCTCGCGTTGCGCGCCGTCAGGTTGCCCTCCAGCGCGTCCTTCGACTGGCTCGTTATCGGAAACTCCAGATCCTTCATCGCCGCCAGTGAGGCGCTCCAGGTCTGGTTCAACGAAGCCGATTCGGTGGCTTTGACTTCGCCGTTCACGTAGGCGTAACCGCCGACACCGGCACCCGCCGCCGCGCCCGCCACGAACAAGATGCAACCGCTGCCGAATACCAGAAGTGATCCCAACATCAGTGCGACCATCAGTTTTGTTTTCATAAATCAATTCCTTGTGTTAACCGCCGCGGGAAAACTAGGGAGTCCGACCGGTTCTGCAAGCTGAAAAATGAACATCCGGCCCGGGCGGGCCGCCGGGTGGTACGGCGAATGAGCTTGCTCCCCCGCTCCTGCACGCCCAATATGCTTGCCTGACACGCAGCATTCGAGTCTGCAAAACATCCGTGCGGAAGGGTGGCTGAGTGGTTGAAGGCACCTGACTCGAAATCAGGCTTAGGAGTAATCCTAACGTGGGTTCGAATCCCACCCCTTCCGCCACTTCGATTTCTTGGGAAATCGAAGGATTTTGGGTGAAAAAGGGGTCAAAAACCGCCAACTGTCAGTGAAAGTGTCAGTAAATTGAGTGAGTTGCGGCAACTCTTCCACAATGCCGCAGCCCTCCTTCGACACTCTTCCACTGCTCGCTAACGGTTGGGTTTTCGTGTTCGTAAACTGAAAGGTACGAACATGCAAGACCGTTTCAAATTGTTCCGGCGCGGCGCAGTTTTTTACTGCCAGGACCGCAACACCGGCCAGCAAAAAAGTTTGCAGACCCGCGACAAGGCGGAGGCACGCCGGATCGTCCAAGCCAAGAACGACACCATCACCCAGCCGTTGATGAATTTGGTCATGGCGAAAACCTACCTGTCAGCGCAAGACCCCAAAATGATCACCCGCACCTGGGCGGAAGTCATGGAAAGGTTTTGCAACCGTAGCAACCCCAACACACGCATGAGGCACGAGCGCGTTGTCCGCACCAAGTCGATGCAGTTTTTGAAAGGCAAACGGCTGATTGAGACCACGGCAGATGATTTTTTTGAAGCCTTGAAAATGGGTTCCAATTCAACCATCGCCTTTTTGCAGACCCTTCATAATGACGCCCTCGGTATGGGCTGGATCCCTTCGCCCATTCTGCCGCGCAAAATGTGGCCAAAGATGCACAAGAAAGGCAAGCGTGCCATTACAGAGGCAGAACATATTATGCTCATGGCCGCCGTTGACGACGAGTGGCGTTTATATTTTCAACTGCTCTGGTTTATTGGCGCGGCGCAGACGGACGCCGCAAACCTGACCAACGCAAACATTGACTGGGACAGACACGTCTTGCGTTATGACCGGCAAAAATTGAGCGGACGCAGCCTCCCGCCCGCTTGCCTGGTGATTGGCAAAGGTCTTGAAGTCATATTGCGCCAGTTGCCAAGCAACGGTCCGCTCTTTCCTACGATCTCGAAGATGGACGACCGCAGCCGTGCTTGCTTCATGTGGAAATTGTGCAAGCGCGTAGGCATTAATGGCGTGTCTTTGCACAGCTACCGCTATTCGTGGGCAGAGCGAGCCAAGATTGCAGGTATCCCACAACGGTGGGCGCAAGCCGCTTTGGGACACAATTCCAAGGCCGTGCATGATGCTTACGCGCGTAATGCCGTGGTGATTTGCCCGCCCATTGATGAGCGTAACGCATGGATCAGATCGGCCATGAATGGCGATGCCACAAATTGAAATTGTTTCCAAACCACCTGCAAGTAACCCACGGAGGAAATATGACTGTAAGCCCACTGGACGTATTGAACCCTGTGTTTCATTTCTTGGATGCCGTTATCCAGGATTACGGACTATACCTTTTCATCGCGTTCGTCTATTTGCTCATTCCCTTCACCATTTGGGTGTTGAGTGGCGGATTGCGGCGAAAATTATTGCGGGGAAAGCCCATGCCTCACCTCCCGCCGGTCATCGTAATTTATTTTCCCGTTGGCCGTCCCACACCGCAACCAGAACCGTTTGATCCATTCCCGCCGTTTCGCGAGCCGCCAGAATATTGCCACAATGATTATCCCTTCGATTGACGAAGTGCCCGGCAATCAGCCACTCACATCCTGATGCCACACGACTGCGTTTCCAGAGCTTCCGCTTGGGTCTGGGACTGTGTCTGCCTTTGGATTTGCCGCTGGCGCATTTCCCGGAACTGTCTGGCTCGCCGGCTTTTGGTCATAACAACCGCTGCTCGTTGTCCCCAGCGTTGCTCAATCAGACGATAGAATGGGTCGTTTTGATAATGCGCCGCCAGTATATCCAGCACGGATGGCCGATCCCCGCTGCGTGTGATGTTCTCCTGCAGTTGCTCCTTGTCGCTGGTGAAAATGTGAATTCCCTTCTTTCCGCGCGAAATGGTCACATACCACTGCTGCTGGCTCGTCGCGGCTTTCGCCGCTGAATCCGAGAACAGAACGTAATCCACCGACTTGCCCTGCGAAGCGTAGGACGTAATGGCGTAGCCGCGAACGAACTGACGGAAGTTTTTATCCAGGACCCGGCCATCCGCCAGCGCGATGCGGCCGACAGGCTCAACAGCCTTGACCGTGACCAGTTCGCCATTGACCAGCTTGCGATTCCCCACGCTGCGGCCATTGGCTTTGATTTGCAGTTTGTCGCCGGAGGACAAAGCCACTTCCTTGCGCTGGCAGGCCGTCAACTTATCCAGATGCTTGAATGAAATGGGAACGATGCGTGTGTCCGTCTCCACCAGCAAATGTGTCTCGGTGATCACTTTCAATCGCGCTGATTCACCGGCCTTGAACCCGCGCACGTCACGATTGAACACCAGCACCGTGTCTGGCGTGTAGGAGCGGGCATCGCGTTTCTGCGCATCCGTCAAATCCACCGGCTGAAAGGCTGTCACCGTGGTTTCCGATTCACCAATCAATTTGTCACGCTTGAGCGCGGCACGAATCGCATCGTTGACCTGGTGAATCTCATTCCAGCTTTGCGAGACGACCACGGCGGATTGGTGATCTTTCACCAGTTCCAGATAACGCGCCGTCAGTTTTTCATGCTTGTCGGCCAGCGTGCATGCTTCAATGGTTTTCAATTTGTCCAACCGCTCAAACGATTCGGAGAATTTACCGTCACGCGCTTCCTCGACCGCCTGCCGGTACTCCTTGATGCGCCGCCGCTCCTCGATGGATTTTGCCAGCGCCGGATTCTGCCGGCGGATGTTCGACAATTCCACTGGCCGGATGCCCGAATGTTTTTCAATCGCCAGCAGCGCATCTCCCGCCTCGACCGCCCCGTGCTGGCGTGTGTCGCCCGACAAAATCAGCCGTGCATTGCGCTCCACCACCAACCGGAGCAGTTCCAACATCGTTTTGCCTCCAATCTGACCGGCTTCGTCCACAATGACGGCCGCTCCCTCCTTGAGTTCTTTCCTGTGTAGGAAACTGGCCACGGTTGTCGGCGAAGGAAAGCCGTCGCGTTCCATGTCCAGCACTTGCTGGCGTTGCGGCGCGAGAACGACCACACCGCGCCCGCCGTCGTGGATTTGCCCGACCAACTCGCGCAGAACGAAACTTTTGCCCGTGCCTGCCCCACCGCGAAAGACCGAAACCCGGTGAATGTTGGAGACCAGCTTGTAAAGAGCCTCGCGCTGTTCCTCGTCCAGCTTTGGATTGAACGGTTTTGGCTCCCAGACCAGCGAATGGCAGTCCCCGATGCCTTCCTTGACGGTCTGGACAATTTCCCATTCGCGCAGGAGATGCTCCCTTGTGGAGACTTTCCCTGGGTGATGGTCAAAACGCACGTAACTACGCTTTTGTGTGACGGCCTGAATGTCTGCCAGCGAAACATCCTGCCCTCTGGCGCGTTCGAGAGCATGGCGCCACAGTTCATGCTCGTGGACAATGGACCGCCGTTCAAATAAATGTTGTTCCGCCCACGTGACAGCCTGCTTGCATACATTCTCGCCGGAAACAGGCACAGGAGATTTTGTCACCGTTAAATTATTCAGCGAATCCTTTTCACCCGCCGTCATCTGATCGTCCCATAGGGTTTGCAGCTTTTCTAAACTGATGTCCCGGATTTTTCGTGGCCGTTCCTTGTGTGCGATGTTCTCCCGAATCGTAGCAATGTTGCCATCGGCTTTCTCCGGCTCGCGTGCCAGCAGTTCCTTGGTTTTCTGGTCAATCTCCCGATGCCGTTTGGAAAACTTTTCAATCAGCTCCGGCGCGACGCCTTGGATATCAAAATCGCCGCGCGGTTTATTTTTAATCTGATAACCGAACTTCACCAGTTCGCGCGTTAGTTCATGGTAATAGACATTTTCGACAAACTTCTGTGCCGCGAACATTTCGTGGTTTTGCAGTGCCTTCCATTGCTTTTCGACCGAATCAAACGTGGCGTTGAACACGATGCAATGCGTGTGCAGGTGCGGGTCCAACGCGCGGGACGTGTCATGCCGGAACATCGCGGTTACGAGATTTCCTGTGTGCCGGTCGGTGCATTGGTCGTCTTTCCGGACGCGCGTTGCCGCGAAAGTTTGCAACTGGTTCATCGCCGCCGTCACTGCTTGCTCGTGTGCCTCGATGATCCGCGCGTCGTTGCCGACCAGCGCGGCAATGGAAACCGATTTTGGCGGTGAAAACGTGAAGTCGTAAAATACCCGGCGATTGGCCGTCTCGCGTTCCTTGCCGTCTGTCCCTTTTTCAATCCGTGTGGTCTTTTGCCGGAGTGTCAGCCGCTCGCCGGTTTGCGGATGAAGATTGTCGCAGAGGCGGGCAAATTCGTCACTGGTCGTGATGCCACGCAACTCCAAATCTTCCGCACCTTTGCCGAACCACTGGCCGAGGACTGACTGCCCTTCGGCGTAGTAATCGCCGATAACCAGGTGTTCCTTAAAATACTTTTTGGCGTCAACTGGGTTGTATTGCGCTTTCGGTGCGAGCATGGCCAAAACGTAACCGGATCGGACTGGATTGTGTTAGCGAGTAGTGAAAGAGCAGGCTTTGGTTGAGCCGAGTAGTTTCCACGTCATCTCACTGGCTGCTCCTGCCCGTTTGGTGATTTGCATTTGCGGGCGTTCTTGTCCTTCCAATACTGGGCCAAGGCAGACGTGGCCCGTGACAGCCATTCTTCATTATTTTCCGCTTCCACCAGTTTTGCTCGGGCAAAGTATTTTTCACTGTTCGGTGCCGGGCGCCCCAGCGGTTTGAGCAATCCGCGCGCGACCAAAATGGGAATGTCATGTGGCTTGAAGCCAAGGTAAGCAGCGGTCTCCACCGAGTTCAAGCGGGCGGGCAGCCGCGCCAGGTTCAACAGCTCTTTTCGTTCGTTGTTCATGATCTTTAATTGTTTTGGCGGGCATTCTGGCAGAAATCCATGCTCTGTTTGTGCAACCTTTGCACAAAATGAATGCCCACAAACTGTTGCCATCCTGCCACAATTTCGGATGGCGTTTGTGTATGACACACACAAAATGAAATTCGATATTTGCTATTCTGAGTGATTTTTCTATTCGCGCTTTCCGGTCGTTATTATTCCAGAAAACACGAGTTTATCTGAATCGGACGCGGTGAAGGTGTCCTTGGGACACAAAATGAATCGAGAAGCTTGGCCCGGCCACCAAGCATTCAACACTGTGATGAATCCGAGTTGGTTTGCTTTTTGAGGCGCATCCGCACCAGTGCCAACAGGTCTTTTTCGCTTTCCAGTCCGCGCAAATAACCGTTGAGAACGCCCAAATGATAACTGATGCCACTGCTCATCAATCTCCAATTCGTCCCGTCGAGCGTTTCCTCAATGGCATTTTTCAAATCTTTGATGCTGTCGCGGTCACTCCGTCCCGACTTGGCATCCTGAACGCAAAAGGACATCTGCACGTCCCGTTTGATGGCCGGCGTTCCGAGATCGAGACGGATGAATCTTTCCCTCTCCAATGCCGGGATCAGGAGATTCTGCAAATCCACAACCGTGAGCTTTTTCAACTTTGAAATCCCGTCATACAGGTTCTGCCGTTGTTGGCGCAACTCGCGTTCTGCCTGTTCCCTCTGGAACATTTCAGAACATACCCGGTAACTATCATATTCCCGGCCCTCTTCTTCGGACATGCAGAATCGCTCCCGGTCAGCCGCATAATTTTCATCCAGTGGCGGCGGCTTTTCTACGGTCAAGGATTCAGTTTCAACCTTGCCGCATTTTGGACACGTCGTGACGACGCTGATTTCTTTGCCGGCGCGCTGATATTCGATTTTGGCCTCACTCTGGCATTGCGTGCAAAGGACTTTTTTGCGCCGGTATTCTGCGCCGTCTTCGTAAAAAGCCCGCCGTGAATCACACTTGGGGCAAATAAAGTAAAAGAGCACTTGTTCGCTGCCGTCCCGGTCGTGCAAATCTTTCTCCTCACAAATCATGTCGGAGAAACAGGCAACGCAGCGAATCCCGCGAGGCGGTCTGGCTTGGGCCAGTTGTCTGTCCCGCTGGCGGTCTTTTTCACGCCAGAACATGATGGTGTCGGATTTAGCGGCGTAACACTCCCCGCGCGCGAAATACAACGCAACTTTAACAAGCAATGTTTGCCAGGCTTGCTCCGCCGCTGTGCCGACAGCAGCTTCAGTAAATCGTTTTTCGATGTTGCGGCATTCGTCAACGGTCTGCCGGTCATATAGGTCGCCGTAATAAACTTCTTCCCTCAAATATGTGGGGCAATTCATAAAACTCCTTTCGTCGGACAAAATGCGCCAATTAATTCGACGTATGCAGCAAAATTCATTTTGGTGTTAAAAGTGTTGAGTTTTTTACCACTCTCACAAAGGCCCTCGACAACCGGTTTGGACGGCCATTTTGTTGTCCATTACAGATGCTCTGGTTTAATCAGAATCCATGAGCGACCAAAAGAAGAGGCTCACGCGTGAAGAACTTTACCGCGAACTTTGGCAGACGCCGATGAGTAAGCTGGCGGCAGCTTGGGGCGTGCCTCTCGCCGGCATCGTGCGGGCAGCCAACCAAATGAATGTGCCACGCCCCAGCAGCGGGCACTGGCAGTTGGTAGCGCGGGGTTGGACCGTGGAATGTGAACAACTACCCAAACCCGATTCGACAACACCGACGTCGTTGACGATTGAATCCGCGCAAAAAACAAGGACGAGCAAACCGGAGAAAAAGCAAATTTTAACAGGGCCAGTGATCAGCGTGGCAGATGATTTACGACAGTTGCATCCACAAGTTCAGGCTTTGCACTCCGTCATGAAAAGTGCGCCGGCGATTGAACGCGGTCCCATTGAAGTGGCAGAGGCCGGAAATTTTGATGTGTGGGTGTCACGGAAACAAATGCGGCGCGCCTTGCTGATTCTGGATGCGGTGGTGAAAGGATTGGAGGCGCGTGGGGCAACTTTCAAAGCCGGGAGTGGGTTCACGAAACATTTAGTCGCGCAATTTCAGGATGGCCCGGTGGCGTTTCGAATCTTTGAACAGATGAAACGTGATTGGGTCAAGATTGGAGCAGTACCCGTTGGAACTGGGTTTATCAACAATCATGAATGGCGATACAAACCGAGCGGCAAGCTCACGTTCTCGATTCTCGACTATTATCCCGAAGGGACACGGAAAAATTGGCGCGATGGCATCCGCCAACTGGTCGAGGATAAGGTGGCAAGTATTGTGGAGCAAATCTGCTTGAACCCTGGTATCACCAAGCAGCAAAAGGAGAAACAACAAAGAGAAATTGATGAAAGGAATCGTCTGTGGCACGAAAACTATTTACGCAGGACCGCCCCCGAACGACTCGAAGCGATGAAAGCCGGCCTCAAAAAGCAAATCGAAGAGCACGGGCAGCACTGGGAGCAAGCCCGGGCGACGCGAGAATTCTTGTCCGCGTGCGAACAGGCAATGCGGGGCGACGACAACGGGCCGATCCAGGAATGGCAAACCCGCTGGCTGGCCTGGGGCAAGGAATGGGTGAATGGCCTTGACCCAATGACGAATGGATTTTTGACCAATCTTAAACACCAATTTGAAGAGCTGGAAGAGTTGGAGGCATTTGTCACGCAGTTAAAGAAGGAAAAGGCAACGGAAATAGATAGCTGTCAGTGATTCATGGCGATTTAACTCTCCATCCCGAGGCCATTCCCTGCCGCAGAAATACAAAATCACATCCGCAAAACGCGGCTACGGCGTTTAGACTGTCTGGCTTTCCTGCGGGCACTCGGAAACCGGACAGACTAAACGCCGCAATCAAAACCTATCCGGTGACGCACTCAATGGTCGTTTCTAAAACCGCGCTCCACTTCACAGCCGCTTCGTTCCGCTCCAGTTTCAGAAACGGCCATTCAGTGCGATATGACCATGAAATTTCATGTGACAGAATGTTGAAATGCACATCCGCGTTTAACCCATGCCGGCTCAATTGTGAGCCAATGGTTCAGCATCCTATTCGTCTGCATTCAGAAGGACGCCTCACCCCTACGAAATTGCGTAGGTTTGCGGCTATGCGCCAGGCGGTATGAATGATTCCGTTGAAAGGCGTTGAGGGGCGTTGACAGGTTCAACGCGAATCAACACGTTTTGACGCCACGGTTCAACACCGTTAAACGGTTTTCAATTCGGCGATTCAACGCCTTTCAACAGATAAAAAGGCAACCGCCATTAACTCTCCCACTTTCCAGCCTAATCCACCCGCTACTTGCTAACGCAACATTCACCGGCTGGCCTAAACTGGCGGCGAATGGATTCGGAAACCAAAAATGAACGGCGTGGCGGCGGACGCGCTTATCGCAGCCGCCTTGAATCGTTCGTGGATTTCATCCGCGCGCAACGCCAGCAGCGCAAAACATGGCTGGAAATCGCCACCCTGCTCCGCACTGAAAGAGGTTGCACCATCACGTTCCAGGGATTGCACCAGTTCTATCGGCGTTACTTGAAACGTCAGACCCGCCCGCATTGGGAGGATGAAGCGGTGATGGCGCAGCCGGCCACGAAGAAACCACAGGCGCCAGCCCATAAACCTTTGCTGGCGGCAATGCCTAACCCCCGTTCATTCCGGCAACCGAGTCCCGAAGACATCAAACTCAACGATCCGACAAATATATGAACATCACTCGACGCATCAACCTGAATCCCCAATCCAAAGGCAACCTCGGCAAAAGTTTTGAAGCCGAATTCCGCACCGCCTGGCTCGACAAGCTTGGCGTGCCGTGGAACGGCTCCGACCTCGACGACCGGCATCACACTTTCGCCAACCGACACCCTCAAGCCGTGCGCTCCTATCAGCTTGGCAACGAGCACGAGAGCAAAACGGCGTTGTTGAGTTTGTTTCGGCGCGTGCTGAAAGATTCCGCACCTGTTCACGTCATTGACACGCGCGCCCAAGCCGACGCCTTGATCTTGGGCGCTCTGGAGGAATTGCAAGTGCTGGACGTGTGCGCCGAACAGGGCGTTCGGCTGACATTTTTCCTGTTTCCCACCGATGACACCGAAAGCATGACCAACGCCGGGCGGCTGTTTCTTTACGCTGGCGACCGTGTGGATTACGTCATCGTCCACAATCCGGCCAAAGCCAGAGGCGATTTATTCAAAGGCTCGCAACTGGAAAAGCAGTTGAAGGAATTCGGTGCGAAGCCTGTGACGCTGCCGGCCATCACGCCGACCACATTGCTCGCCATCGAAAAAGCCGAGGCGATTGCCAAACGTGGGTTGAGTTTTTCCGAATTGTCCCATGTTGAAGCCGGACATTTGGAGCGGTTGCTGGCCGGCGAAATCCAGTGGGGGATGCAGAAAATGTTCCGGCAATACGATGCCATCGCCGATTTGTTGTTGCCGACGGAGTTTGTCCCGAAGGAAAAACCGACGGCACCCAAGGAGAAGGTGAAGGCTGAGCCCCAGCCGCAACTGAATTTTGAGGAATGACGTATGGAGGACACTGATTTTGACCTGCTCTGCATCGGGTTGTCAGCGGACGAGGCCAAACGGCTACGGAAGGTTTTGGCCGAATGGAGCGACGGGGATGAAAATGGATTCCCTGTGCAACTGGCGATGCTGACACGGGCGCAGTGGCGCGCGGCTGCGTTAATCCCGCGAACTATCAAGGACTCCAGCAAATTGATTGATCTGCTTCTGGCTCAATGTCGTCACGAAACCGCAGCCATCGTGGAAAATCTTTCCACCGTATCCAAAGACAACGCCACCGAATTGAAAAACGTCGTCAAGGCCCACACCGAGACCGTGAATCAGGCTTCGGTTTCAATTCGCAATCAGTTGTGGGAAACAGAGGAAGTTGCCAAGCAGATCAGGAAAAAATTGGAGGACGGCGTTTCAGCATGGAACCGCGCCAGAACCAATCTGGAAACCGGCAGCGAACAGTTTCAAAAATCCTGCCAGGAACTAGATGACCGGATCACCTTGCGTGAATTAAGACGGGACTGGCTGACACTGCTCGGCCTGATTGCCATCGGCATCATAATTGGCGTTTTTATCGGCCTTGCCATTGGATTCAAATACCACTGACAGACAATTCGCGGAAATTAAACCGGGCGTTTACGTAATGGTGTCAATTTGATATTATCCTCCCCAACAGATGAATGGACGACGCTCTTTCAAATCAGACGACAGCTTTCTGGAAAAGCTGGTCATTGGTGCAACTGGAGCGCGCGCCGTTTTCCAGAAGCTTTCTGATGCTGGCCTTCGTCCCGTGGAGTTGGAGCGCGGTTCTCTGAATTACAAAATTTGGAAGCACATCAAGATTAAACGCCTTCGCGTTCCCGACATTCTCGTTCTCGACTCCGCAACGCGCGTCGAGGCGCGCGCAAAAACCTCGCTGGAAATCAGCATGTCACACTCGCTCGCCGATCCAGAACGAGGCTGGGACACAGGATTGGAGGATGGTGACTTCGTTGCGGTAGTGGAGTGTCACAAAACTGGCGGACGCCCGATTGACTGGGCAGCAAGCCAGCTTGTCCAGTTCGTTCAGGTTTCCGAATTGCGCCATGCATTTCAGCAAAAGCACGTCGTCACAGAAAAACCGAAAGGCGCAGAAGAGGGGTTTGAAGTTCGCGTCACTTGGCCGGCTGCCATTGCTAGTGCTGCGGGAACGGTGTCCGAAATCACGCCCGAAAGGTTGAAATTCCGGCGCAAAGCTGATGCACGCACAATTTCACTCGCCCTGTCCAAACGAAACATCCGACTCACTCCGTTGGTCGCAGCCGGCGACCGTATTGTCGAGGGTCAGATTCTTGCCGCCGTTGTTCCGGTGCTGACGGCCTTGCCAGCCCGCAAACCAGCCACACTGGACACCTATTTGGCGATGCTTCGCTCCCGTTCCGTCGCAGAGCGTTATGCGGCAGCAAAGGCATTTCGCCATTTGAATCTGCGCGCTGGCCTCAAACAACTGGAACAGACCTTGGCGGACGCCAAGGAGCACATTTTCGTTCGGCTTGAAACGGCTGCGACTCTTGCACAGTGGAATGTTGCATCCGGCAGCAATTTTATCCAAAAAACGCTGGCGAGTGAATACCTAGAACATCGCCTTGAGGCAGTCATTATCCTCGGCGAACTGCGGACGGCTGCGGCATCGGACCTCCTCAAGACCGTGTTGGCCGACACGACGCAGCACGCGGAGATTCGAGCCGGAGCAGCATGGGCGCTTGGCGAAATAGGCCGTCCGGATTCCATTGAGTCCCTGGTTCACACGTTTGCCGAACTCTCTCCGGCCATCCGAACCGAGGCGGCTCGCGCTCTGCGGCGCATTGCCAACACCTCGTCTTCTCAAATTGTAGCCGGACTGCCCGCCGCTGTCCCTGACCAACGCGCGGGCATTGCTTGGGCGCTCGCCCATGCGGGGCAATTCAATGTAGAGGAATTGATGTCCGCAATGACCGACGACAACGCCAGGCGCTGGGCTGCGTACATTATTGGAAGTCAGGACCAAGCGGTCTGGGCCAGCCGCCTTGAACAACTTCAAAAACAAGACCCGCAAGTTTATTTCGCCGTTACCGTGCTTTGGCAAATCATGGCGAGTTGGATTGCTGACTTGAATGAATACTAACGGAAAATTTCAATTGCCATCCGCGCTTTACACAACGGATTGGGGCAGTGCATACGTTGGCGACTCAATACAACTACTCGACGGAGTGGCTGATGAATCTGTTGATTTGGTCGTCACCTCGCCGCCATTTGCACTTCAGCGGCAAAAAGCCTACGGTAACCTCACCCAAGGCGCTTATGTGGATTGGCTCGTCAGTTTTGCCAAACCAATCTTGCGCGTTTTGAAACCGACGGGGAGTTTCGTGCTCGACCTTGGCGGCGCATACGAAAGTGGCAGGCCGGTCAGGTCGCTTTACAACTTCCGGGTGCTGGTGCGCCTCTGTGATGAATTTGGTTTCCGTCTGGCCGAAGAGTTTTATTGGTTCAATCCGGCAAAACTCCCGTCGCCGATTGAATGGGTAAACAAACGGAAGATTCGCGCCAAAGACGCGGTAAATACCGTCTGGTGGTTCTCAAAGACGGATTTCCCCAAAGCGGATGTTCGGCGGGTGCTTGTTCCTTACTCCGACCGCATGAAAAAGCTGTTGCAGGACAGCTCGCGTTTCTACACGCCCAAAAAACGTCCGTCCGGACATGACATCAGTGGCAATTTTGGAGTGGATAATGGCGGGGCAATTCCGCCGAACCTGCTGGAATTTCCGAATACAGACAGCAATTCACATTATTTGCGCGCTTGCAAATTGCTGAACGTTGAAAGTCATCCCGCTCGCTTTCCAGAACGGCTGCCGACCTTCTTCATCAATTTTCTGACCGAACCTCACGACCTTATCCTTGATATTTTCGCCGGCTCGAACACCACCGGCTATGCCGCGGAAAAACTGGGGCGACGCTGGCTAGCTTTTGAGAAGGACCGGGAATATCTCGCGGCATCGGCGTTTCGTTTCATGGAAAATTCCACCGAGGAAAAATTGGCCGCCCGCTGGTATGAATTGATTGCAAGCGGGGAGCCTGTTCCTGTCGAAGATTCTCAAATGCGTTTCTGTGAAAAACCCGTTAAGCCGAAAAAGAGATAGGCGCAGTCGCATCCTGAAATGACAATTCCAGAAGCACTTGAAAAGATTGGCAAAGCGCTCGCAGTGCTAACGCATCAAACTGATGCGGAGAACCGTGCAAGAATGTTTTCCAAGAATCGGCTCACAGAGGATCTTTTGCTACCAGTCTTTCGTCTGGCTTTGAAAGCTCCGCATTTACTAAATGTTAATCAGAAGGTTGCAAATTATCCGTACATCGACCTAGCTGATGATAAATCTCGCCTCGCAATTCAAGTGACAGTCGAACGGGGTGCAGCAAAAGTGACTGAAACTCTGAGCAACTTCGTTTCAAACGGCTATCATAAGCGATATAGGAAGCTGGTTTTCTTCGTTCTAACTGGAACCAAATTGCATTATGCGACAAAGAGCAAACGGGGGTGGCAAAAAATCTGTGGCAAAAAGCTACGGTTTGACCCTACGTCCGATATTATCACTACGCTTGATTTGTTTCCGATTATACAGGGCCTGTCTAATGCAGACATTTTTGAAATACGTGACATCCTCTCACAGAGCATTTTTGGGGAGGAATTTATTGATGTTGAGAGTTATTTGGTGCGTCAGTCACGCAGACAACTCGACCTTGAAAAGAAATCCCGTAAGTACATCCCCGAGGTATTCATTGAAACACGTGAGACAAAAAGTCTTGCCCGATGCTTTGCGCATCCGGCCCTGTTCTTCCGCCATACTTTGGACTCGCTGGGTCGCTTAAATATTCCAGGCTGGAACCGACTCTTGGCAAAAGCCGGTCTGCCACCGTTGGTGTTCCCAGATTTGGCTGATCGATATTCAAAGTACTCATTTGCGGATGTAGTTGCCTCCGCGGCTGAATTGTCCGCAGAACTTACGAAGTTTACAACTGTCGTGACAAAATATCACGGAGTGTCAAGTGGGTCTCCGCCGCCTTTTTCTGTGAGGAAAGACCGCAAGCATTTTTACGAACAGAATATTTACAGGTTACAGACAAATCTTGGATGGGGCCTAAATCACCAAATCAAGGAATTGCTCGACGAATTGTCAGCCGCGCAGGCTCAAATATTCATTCTGACAGGAAAAGCTGGTCAAGGCAAAACGAACTTCGTGTGTGACTTCGTAGAAAACTTTCTTTGGAAGCATAAAGTGCCGTGCGCGTATCTCAGTGGTCGGCGCGTCAGCGCTATGAAAACGACAGACACTGGGGACGCGATACAGCGGTTAATCTTCGAGGGGAAAACAAAATCATTCGCGGATGCTGCCCGGCATTTGTCTGCGCATTCAGACCGTGCCAACAAACCTTTTGTGCTCATCATAGATGGTTTGAATGAACACCACCGCATTAACGAATTTGCTGAGCAGTTGGAGCAGTTCATTGAATCTGTGATCGAATATCCCAATCTTAAGCTATTCCTAACCTGCCGTTCGGAGTTCTTCCGCTTACGATTTGGCAATCTTCTTAAAGGCAAATTCACAGAGCATACTTTTCTTTTGGAAGCGAATGAACATCGCCTTGAAGAATTATGCCACGACGAAATGCTGGCAGGATATTTTAAGTTTTTCAAGGTCCGAGAGGAATTGCTGTCCGAACACGTCATCAAATCGTTGAAGCGCGACATCCTCCTGTTGCGATTTTTTTGTGAGGCATATGGTGCCCTTGACAAGCCCAAGGGCTATCGGCAACCGTGGATTGCCCACATTTATCGCGAACAGATTTTCAAAATATATTTAGAAAGAAAACTTGGCTCTGCTGACGCATTCCTGCAGGACGTCACGGGTAAAACGAATCCCCTAAACTCGAAGGCTGACCTTTGGGCTGTTTTAGGCTGTTGCATGCAACATATGCTCGAAGCATGGCAGTTTGGAAATGTGCCAATTTCAATCATACCAGCCAACCTACACGATGCACTTTATGTATTATTGGACGAGGAGTTAATTTTGCGACGTGATGCCCCGCCAGGTGCCTCTGTGTTCTCGCCTTCCCAAGAAACAATCAATTTCACATTTGATGAGTTTCGTGATTTCCTCCTCGCGCAATACCTTATTGATCCAGTTTTTGCAAATGACCATACCGCTTTTGAACAATACATCGCGCGGAACGACCCAAAGGATTCACAGATCATCGAAGGCATCAAAAGATTTTTATTTTATGCTTCACGACATAAAAAGAATGAGAATTTCCTGAAACATTACCGAAATCAGCCCTGGTATAAGGACGTTTACGATTACGAAGTGTTCAATCTTAATCCCAGCGAACTGAGGTCTGACGACAAGGATATTATTCTTGAAGCATTACAGGCAGGTGGCGAACGAGCAAGAACGTTTGCACGATCACTTGCCGTGAATTGGGATGCTGGCAGCTTTCCGATCCTCAATCTTGATTTACTTCTTTCGTTCCTCGCCAAAGCCGACGACTCACAGTTCGACAATCTGATCATGGAGACGTTTAAGACAATCCGAAATTTTAACGATGGAACATCGGCTAGCGCATTTTGCAAATTCATTAACGAAAAGGTGCTTCCGACATTCCGACCTTCCCGGAACAACTCAGCGGACAGCCTTTTCCAATTTCTCATTTTCTTGTTGCCAGTAGATGACAATCATTTCATGGATAGCGAAAGCGATAGAACGTTTCGTGTTTTGCTGAGGACCCATCCCGCCTACGCGATTCGTCTGCTGCGAAATGCCCTGAGTTACAAGTGCTCGCGGCTTCAGCCTTACATTTGGCGCTTGTTAGCGTCAGGTGTAAAGCATCTATCCCGCAAGGACCCACTATTAGCTCAGGCAAATGAGGTAAAGAAGCACACTTTCATGGTGAACCACGTCCTGAATCGGGAGATCAGCAGGTTTATTGACGAATTCAACTCAACTTTTAACACACCAACAAAATGATTTTAACCTTAGGTCGCGACCCGTCTTCCATTGACCATGCATATATTATCTGCCTCAGAGGCTTTGTTGATGAGGCCACGCTATTGCGCAGGGCAATGGTTAAACCAGCAACTTATGCGGGTGACTTGTTGATGAATTTGCACGATGCAATCTTTCGGCGCTCGCTGGAACTAAAACGAGAATATGCAGAATATTACGCGGTTGAATACGCCACGTTTACCGAATTTATTCGACGACGTTTTTTGTTGAGGCAGGACGTGGTGAGCAAGCTAAATGCGGAATTTGCGCGGTGCAGCCACATTATTTATTTCCACTCATGTTATTGTTTTCTTGAGGAGGATTATGGGCGTGAGTTTCTGGAAAAACTTCTCGAACCAGGGAGGGAAAAATGAAAATCAGAGCCGGTTTTGTTTCTAACAGCTCATCCACGTCCTTTCTCATCATTGCTAAAGACGACCTCAATCAAGATGATTTTTTTGAATTGATGGGTATCAAGCCCGATTCGCCAATTGCGGATTTGTTTGTGCAATTTTATGAAGATGTGATTAAGAATTCCAAGAGGATTGACCTTAAAACCGCAGATAAGGATATTCCAGTTAAGACGTTATTTGGGGCTCGGGCAGACCGACTCTCGCAGCACATGATAAAAAAAATCAAGGAGGCACAAAAACGCGGATTTAAGGCTTATTATGGCGCGCTCGATAGTGAAACCAGTAATGTTCAAACATTTTTCTGCACCGACTCGTTCGAGGTAGAAAACGAAAAGATTTATTTCAATGGATTGGAGTGCATCTGGTAATGAGCAAGGCCGCATTCATCGTCAAGCGGTTCCCTAGCGAGCATTATACTGCCGTCTTCAATCCAAATTCAGGTTTCTTCGCACGAGTGGAGGACGATGGACATGACGAGCCATTTTGGGCAGAGCATGGGCCGGAGTTGTTGGACATTGCCATCACCAACTGGTGTGACCGGGGTTGTTCGTTCTGCTATCGAAAATCAGACGAATCTGGTTCGCACATCTCGTTGGAAAACTACGAGGAAATCATTCGCCAAGCACAGACTATGCACGTTTTTCAAGTCGCACTTGGCGGGGGAAACCCGAACCAGCATCCGCAGTTTGCTGAGATTCTATGCCTCACTCGTGAAAAATATAGCATCGTGCCGAATTACACGACGAATGGTCGTGGTCTAACGCCGCTAGTTCTCAAGGCAACTGCTAAATATTGCGGTGCAGTAGCGGTGAGCGCATATCCCCCTTATGAGGAGACGACGCAAGCAATTGAAATCCTCCGGGCAAGTGGGGTCGTTACCAACATTCACTTTATCCTGACCTGTAAGACGGTGGACACCGCAATTGAATGGCTCAACCACCCGCCAGCTTTTCTGGAAAAGGCGAACGCCATTGTCTTTTTAAATTACAAACCGGTGGGCCGTTTTGCCGATGAAAAGCTGCTGTTCAACAAAAGCACACGAGTTGAAGAGTTTTTCAAACTGGCCACAAGCAAAAGGAGACGTTTTCGCATTGGTTTCGACACTTGCACCATTACCGGGTTGGCGCGATTCGGAAATGCACCAGCGATTTCGATGGAAGGCTGTGACGCGGGCCGGTTTTCGTTTTTTGTCTCTGAAAAGATGGAAGTTTATCCATGCTCTTTCATGGTCGAATCAGGCTATAAGGGTATTTCTCTAAAGGGTTCCTCACTCGGCGATATTTGGAGGAATCATAAAGACTTCAAACAGGTTCGTGCCAAGCACGCTGGTAAAGGCTGTGCTGATTGCACCACGCCACGGCAATGTCTTTCAGGCTGTCCGCTTTTCCCAAAGATGAACCTCTGTCCAAAGAACTGTTCATCAGCTTCACCATGCGAAACTTTAGCCAATGGGTTTCAATATGCAAAAGAGATTGGACAACCTTTGTCGCGCCGGATGAAATAAAATTGCTCGCATGAAGCGAAACATTTACACGCCGGTGACGGAATTTGAGCGATAAAATTTGAATATGGAATTACTGAAAAAGTTTGATGAGATTTGCCAGAAGGATCCGCGTCAGGAATTTTTCTGTATCATTAACCTGGTTGACGGCACCACCAGAAAGCGAACATTAGAGGATTTTCACAAAAGAGCCGACGAAATTCAATTACACGACGGGGTTCCCGAAAAAATCCGAAGTCATTTCGAGACAGCACGCAACCTGATTATTTATTCGTGGTTTTATTATCCATTCAATGTGACGGCTGAACTGTGCGCCTACACCTCTGTCGAGTTCGCGTTGAAAATAAAAGATGGCGGTTCTTCCTCAAAAATATCTTTCAAGAAGCTTCTCCAAAAGGCGGTGGCCCAAAAATGGATTTGTGACGAGGGATTTTCCCATGTGAAACGGAAAAGGGAAAATATGCGGGCATACAACGAAACTCTTCCGAAGGAATTTAAGACGCCTGAATCACCGATGTTGGACGAATATTGTAGAAATCTAACAAAATCGCTTCCATACCTGCGAAATGAATTGGCACACGGGAGTTCAATGCTTCACGAGCAGGGCGCTTTTACTGTGCAAATCTGCGCGGATTTGATTAACCAGCTTTTCCCGAAACCAAAATGAGCTTAGACAGCCTTTGTCGCACCCGCTGAAATAAAGTTGAGCGCATGAAACGAAAAATATACGCACCGGCGACGGAATTTGAACGACAGACCAGTTATTGTCCGCTGTATCTGGCCTGGCGTATCGTGGATGAGGTGCGCGATCATTTTCAAACCCCCATCCCGGAAGAATTATGAATGATACACAAAACGAAATGACACTTGCCCGAGAGCGGCTGCATTGGGGGATTTTTATCCTGCCCCTGCTTCTGTTGGTTCTGCTGATGCTGATGACATTGCCCGTGTTGTTTCTCGTTCATTTGATGAGCAATATGATGAGCCAACTGAATCCGCAACCCGGCAAGTCCATCGGTGGTTTGCTTTTTCTCATTGTTGTTCTACCGGAAGTCCTCGTCGGTTTGCCGCTCCTGCTTGTGACTTGGGCCGCTTATTTGAAATCGGAAATCACGCTTACAAACCGGCGATTGATTTTTCGGACGGGGCTGGTGATGAGAGTAGCCGGTGAGCTTCCGTTGGAAAACGTGGAGGCAATGATCATTGTCGAGCCGTTGCTTGGGCGTGCTTTGGGATATGGCACGGTGATCGTAACCAGCGTGGGCGGGCTTCGTTTCCCATTGCGATACATCGGCTCACCGCAAAACTTCCACGCGAATTTGCAGCAGGCTGTGAACAATGCGAAAAGGCCGGTCACGGCGGTGAATAAAGTTTCCCCACCACCGCTCAGTGACGATTCGCGTTATATGCCAAAATCATGAAAGTCGTCACCATGCTTGACCGCGCCTTCAAAGGAGAATTATGAATTATGGGAACAGGACGAAACAATAAACTTGTCGGGCAGACCGGCGAATATCTTGTCGCGGCTGAATTATCTCGCCGTGGATACATCGCCACCACTTTCACCGGCAACGTGCCTGACTATGACATCATCGCCTCAAACGAGAATGGCAAGCATGTCTCTGTTCAGGTCAAGGCCAGCAGGAGTTCGTCCTGGCAGTTCGGAGACATTTCCCGGTATTGCCGGATTTCTTTCAAAGACAGACACCAAATCGTCGGACACCCCAAACGATGTCCGGTTCAACGTCTCGTCGTGGTCTTTGTCGTGATTGGCGCGAAGCGTGAAGACAGATTTTACATTCTGACATGGACTGCACTGCGGAATTTGCTGATCAAGCATCATAAGGCGTTCCTTGCAGAGCACGGTGGCAAAAGGCCAAAAAAGTGGGATTCCTTGCATTGCGCCATTTTGGGGAACGTCCTGACACCACATATAGACAAGTGGGATGTTGTTAAAAAGTGTCTTAAGTAAAGAGTTTATGAAAAACCAAACCGCCGCCGAACTGGACGCCCTGCTCCCCGCCATCCTCGACCGCGCCTTCAAAGGAGAATTATGAATAAAATAGTACTGGGATACCCGTATGATGGAGCTTTGTTCTGGCTACTGGATCCAAACCCGTATCGAACAAATAAGAATCAACCTTATTTAGGAAAGCATCCTTACTATCAACGACTTTATGGCCCCCAACACTTCAAGATTGCTCCAAAAGCCGCAAGCCTCTGTATTCTTTACGACGAAATAATAATGGCGCCTGCTGACGCTGGCCTTCCAGAATATCGCGCCTACCAAACCAATGAAGGGTACTTCAATCCGCATCTTGGATTGCGGACAAGCTGGTCTGATTTTCGCAAAGCGCAGGAGTGGCTCGAAGAACAAGTGCGGAAGGATTTAGAGATTCCAGCGGTCGCAGCCACTCTCCCGAAAAACCCTTTTGCACGTAAGTTCATTCTTGAAAGGACAAATTTCCAAATTCTATTGGCATTAAAATACGGTGCAAAAATTCTGGCTGGTCCTCGTTTTTTTAAAACACTTGGTGCAAAATTCGCACATTCTCAGAATGTGGAGGATTTCAAAACAAAGAGAACCGAGTCCCAAGCAAAACCGAAACTTTTGAGTAATTACTTCAATATTTCCTGCTTCGAATTTAGCAAGCTCAACTACGACCGTATCTTGGCCTTGAGGTCAGACAGGACAGTGAAGCGTTATGCGCAGCAGTTTAATCAAGTGCTCAATCAAGCGGTAGATTCGGAAAATCCAACACATTTCTTTTTATCGAAAATGGGGAAAACCATGAAACGTAGAGACATTCTAAGTCAGGTGGAAAACGGCTTCTCAACAGGCGGGAGGTGCGTGAATCTGGCTAGCCTTCATCCTCTTGTAAAACCCATAGCAAAGCCGTTTGGACTGGTATTGAAAGCCGCTAGAGCGGGCGTGAATGTTGCAACTCGTCGTGATTCATGGATGCTTTTAGCGCCACGCATGTCTGAAGTAATTCTCCGAGAAGAACTCAAGCGGAAATCAAAGTGAAATCGAATTTTCAAATAGACGCGTTGCAGGCGGAGGTGGACGCGCTGAAGCGCCTGCCATCCTCGTCCGCGCCTTCAAAGGAGAATTATGAAATTGTTCAACGCCCCCACACTGGAGAAAATCAAAATTGTTGAAGGAACGGCAACGGAGCACTAAAATGTCAACTGGCAACAAAACCATACTAAAACAAGTTCTGCGGGCTGAGTGCCTGCCAGTGCTGAATTCGCGCACAGCATATTTCAGCATGGCGGATGTCCGGGATTGGCTCCGACATCGCACCGTAGCCTGTCCGCCTGCGTTGCTTCGTGAGTATCTGTCCGAGTTCATGCGCGCCGGCGTCATCCACGATGCGGGGCGTGGCTGGTATTCTCGCATTGCTCAACCGTGCGTGCTCGACACAAGACCCGTCGCCCGGCTGGCAAAGGAAGTCGGGAAGGCGTTTCCGTTGCTGGATTTTACCTGCTGGTCCACGGAGCAGATTCGCAGCTACGGGCACCATCTGCTCGCCCGATTCGCCTCCTTTGTCCACACCGAACGCGACGCGATGTCGAGCGTGACCGAGTGGTTTCGCGACGCCGGTTACGACGTTTACCTGAACCCACGCGGGGTGGCCGCCAAGCAATTCGTTGTTCGCGAGCGTACTGTGGTTATCCGCCCCAAACCAACCACACAGCCGCATGAGGATCATTTGGTAGCGATGGAGGGGCTGCTCGTGGAATTGTTCATGGAGAGCCGGGCACTGGCCTTGATGGATGAGAGCGAGTATTTCCATATATTTGCCAACCTTGCAGGCTATTCCCGGATTTCGATGGCCCGATTGCTGGATTATGCTCGCGAACGGCGCCCGGCCGGGCTGGAATTGATGCAACATATCAAAGAGGAGTTTTTGAAAAAGTCCGCATTAATAGGTTCTAAGGATGCCCAATGATCTCGCCGGAATGCTTTGAAAGACAATGGGTTTTGAAGAAGGCATCCGAAATTGGGTGTCGCAATCCCGTAATGCTTGAAAAAAGCATCATCGCCCTGAATCTGCTGGGCCATCTGGCTGAGAGTGGGTTGCCGATTCAATTCAAGGGCGGCACAAGCCTGCTCCTCCGTTTGAACCCCATCCGGCGGTTGTCCATTGACGTGGACATTGTCACACAGGCGAAGCCGGAGGAATTACTGACCGTGCTCGCCCGCGTGAGTGCTCTCTCCCCATTGACTGGATATGAGCACGATGCCGAGCGCGACAAGGAACTGCCACCGAAGAAACATTTCCGATTCTTTTATCCATCGGCCATTGAACCGAAGACTGACCATGTGTTGCTTGACGTGCTTTTCGAGCCGCAGGTCGCACCGTATTGTGAACCCGTCGTCATCAGCACCCCTTTCATCACGCCGGAACGCGAGGTACGTGTGGCTGTGCCGACGGTGAACAGTTTGCTTGGGGACAAACTCACGGCATTCGCCCCGCGAACTATCGGCATCCTTTACGATCCGCTCCGCAGGACCGACATCGCAAAACAACTTTTCGACGTTGGAGTGCTTTTCGATGCCGCCACCGATTTGAGGGTAGCGGCTGAAGCCTATGCCGCGTCACACGCACGGCAGCTTGTCTATCGCCAAGCCAAGTTTAGCCTCGCCGAGACGTTGAACGATTCCATCGAAGCCGGGTTTCTTTACTGCCAGCTCGAATTACGAGGTGGCGCAAAGACAGAGCATGGCCTTTTCTTGCAGGAGGGTGTGAACGCGCTACAAAATCATATTGTGAATCAGCCGTTCCGCCAGGATGAGGCGCGTATTGCCGCCGGCAAAGTCTCTTGTGTCGCTGCATGGATTCAGCGCCGCCCGGCAGCCGTGACCATTGAACAACTGCGCTTTCAGTCCGACCGGATCGCCGAGTTGCGCGATCTTCAAATTCAAGCCCCCTGGTTGCCGCTGACCCGGCTCAAAGGCGGCAACGCGCAGGCGTTTTATTACTGGTATCAAGCCCAGCGCATTTTGACAGGCAAGTGATTGAAAATGTTGAGAGACCTTTATCCAAAACTATGTCGGCCCGAGACTTTGCGAATCGCGGCCAACTACGTTTTTGATGATCAGAAAGATGACTTCGTGCCCGATGTCTTCAGGCATCAGGATTACATCTACAATCTCGACGAAAATTTGGCGCGACTGGCCCGCAACCTAGCGCACGGCACATACCGTCCACGGCCGTTGAGGGAAATTGACGTGCCCAAAACAGGTCTTTCAGTTCGACCGGGCAGTTCGTTGGAAATTGAAGACCACATCGTCTTTTTCGGCATCGCGTATTTACTAGCGCCAGTCCTTGACCGTGTTCTGCCCGACAGTGTTTTTCATTTTCGCGTCCGCAAAAAAGGTGATCGCCCGCACCCACGCCAACTTTTCCTAAATGAACACCGACCATTGCTCGCCAGACATCTGCGAAAACGGCTGCGCATCTTTGGTGACTGGTATGAGGTCTGGCCGGAATTCATGGCTGAAGCCCAAAAGTTGTATGCAGAAAAGGGGTTCAACTTTTTGGTTGAGTCGGACATTTCAGCATTCTTTGAAAACATCAGCCACCCGCTGCTGGCGGACGTGCTGCGGCAGCACGCTCTCCATCAATTACGGTTGATCAACGTGTTGATGGAAATGATTTCCACGTGGGCAACTCCTTCATTCTGGGGAATCAGGCCCCAGCGCGGAATTCCACAGGGGAACGAAGTATCCAGTTGGTTGGGGACACTGTTCCTTGTACAGATGGACGAGGAACTTCTCAAACTCCAGCGAAGGGGCCGAATCGAATTCGTCCGTTATGTTGATGACCTTAAAGTCTTCGCCAAGGACCGCAAAACCGCACGAAAAGTCGTACTGCTGATCAATCAGTTATTGAGACGGATGCATTTGAACATGCAGACGAGCAAGACGGACATTTACGAAGGTGATGAAATTGCACAGCGGCTTCGGGATGAGCGTGTTGAAAAGGTGACCAAGATTCTCGACGCTCTGCCCGAGTCAGACGACAAAATCACAGAGGAGCAGAAGCAAGAAGCAATCAGTGCTGTTAAGCCGGTGTTTGACGAGCATTTCGCCACTGCTGGCACATTGAAGAAAACCGACATTCGATTGTTCAAGCGGGTGCTGACTGTGTTCAGGGCGGTGCGTTCGCCAATCGCTGTTGAATTCTGTTTAAAATGCATTTGGACCCAGCCTGCATTGACAGATAAAATTGCGAGATACCTGGCTTTGTGGATGGATAGCCTAGATGTTCAGCAGGCAGTGAGCCAGGCAGTATTTGGAGACGGGGAATTATTCGACACACAATATCTATCGCTTATTCCGCTATTACGGCAGAGTGAAACCCTGACCGTTAAACACCGCTCGAAGCTTCTCAAAATCGGGCGCGGTGAATTGCACTGGGCAGCACGGGCCGAGGCGCTGTTAACTCTGATGTTGTTTCCACTTGAGGAGCAGCATTTCCGACAATTACGGAAGCTCTATAATCGGGAATCCTCGCCGTACGTGAAGAAAGTGATTCTCGCGTTGTTTCTCAAAGCGCCCCTCAAGATTAAACAGCCGGTTTTCAAAGAAACGATCACAGAGCCAGAGGAGGAGACCAATCGGTTTCGTAAATTCATCTGGTCGCTTGGCAACAGTTCGGAACACTGCAAACCGGCGCTGAAAACCATTGGCAAAATCGAGCACGACCCGGCAAGACTTCTCGTGTCACTCCACGGCGCGCTCCAATCTCACGACATGAATGTGCTCCGGCAGATCAAAAAAATCGCGGACACACAGGCCACAGAAGCCAAAGCCAGATTGTCACGACAATCATTCGCAGAAATTTCAAAGAGCGCAGAACAGAAACTCGCTGTATCGAACAAACCTCCGGCACGCTGATGATTGTGCTATTCGCATTTGCAAAACCGGAGCGTGCCTCGCGCCCCTATTATATTGGCTCGCTCGCGCTGTCAATGTAGTGCGCCCTGCCGCCCGCCGCCTCCACATTGACCGCGTTCGCTTCGCCAAAGGAGGGCGCTTAGGAATCACGCTCGCGTGCTGCATGTCGGGTTTGAATTTATCTGCGAAGCCAAGATTGTTCTCATGGGGAAAATCCGGCATCATGTTTTAGACCTTGGTAAAACCGATGTCGCATCAACCAAACAACATTTTTGCTGGAACTCAGGTCGTTTCACTTGTGGAAGTGCGCGGGCCGAATCGCTCGCTTGTGCATCCGCGCGGTGCAGTGGGCGTGGTCACGCGCACGCCGGCGGTGGAAGGAGAAAGTTTTCTCATCCGATTTCCCGATGGTTTCGAGAAATCGTTGGAACGTTCGCAGATCGAAGTGTTGAAACACTTCAAGGACCGGCTTGGCAACGGCTCGCAACCGGCAGACTTTGACCTCGAATCTTTCATCATTTACCGCTGCATTGTCGGCTCGCGCGCGTATGGACTGGACAACGACGAATCCGACACTGACCAACGCGGTGTTTATCTTGCGCCCGCCGAGCTGCAATGGTCGCTGTTCGGCGCGCCGGAACAATTCGAGGATAACGCTACGCAGAGTTGCTACTGGGAATTGCAGAAATTCATCATCATGGCACTGAGAGCAAATCCAAACATCTTGGAATGTTTGTATTCGCCGATGGTCGAAAAGATCACGCCGCTGGGCAAAGAGCTACTGGATTTGCGTCAGGCGTTTCTGTCACAGATGATTTTCCAGACCTTCAACGGTTACGCCATGTCGCAGTTCAAAAAGATTGAACAGGACATCCGCAATCACGGCGAGGTGCGCTGGAAACACGCCATGCACCTGCTGCGCCTGCTGCTCACCGGCGCGGCAACGTTGCGCGAGGCCCGCGTGCCCGTTCGCGTCGAGGCGCACCGCGAACGCTTGCTCGCGGTCAAACGCGGCGAACTGCCGTGGGTCGAAGTGAACACCTGGCGGAAGGAACTGCACCACGACTTCGAGCGCGCCCTAGCCGAAACCAAACTGCCTGAACGCCCCGACTACGAAGCGGCAAACCGCTTCCTCATCAAAGCGCGGCGGGAAATGGCAAAATGAACTCTGTCCTTATTGCCTGATTCAATAAACTAAGCTCCTTCATCAACTGCAGTCGGGGTTCGGCCTTATGTCAGCAAGCCCACAACCGAAGAGTTCGCTGAAACCGTTCGTAAGCCATCGTTCATACTCGCTTGGGGTCTTAGTTGGGTCTAACCAGGAATAATCATAGTTAAACGCTCCCGATTCTGAGACCCATTGCCGAATGAGGTCATAATGAAGTTGCCATCGAAAATATGTAGCTAGTAACCGCGCTCCGACGGCATCGGTCCAGCCCGTTCCCTTGTGAACACCAACTGCCGTATTCAGACCACGAGTGACGAAAATCGGATGATTCTTCACTAGCAATGACCGGATAATCTCATCCTCGTGCTTATCTTGACGCAGCATGAATGTCATGTGGTGAGCCGGCCAACAAAAGAAATCTGGTCGTTCGATCTTATCGTGCAGCAGTAATAGATGCCTGCCGCAAACAAACCTGACGCTCAAATTCTCCGGTTTGCATTCACCAGAGATGGCCTCGGTCAGAATTTCGCCCGTTCCCCTCATATCCCTAAACCATCGCACTATCGATGCTGCGACTTCTATCGGTGTTTTCCAGCCAATTGGGTGGCAGATTTCAGCACAGATTCGATCATAGTCCTGTTTATTGTTGTATTTCAGGGACTCAATCAGATTGGGTTTGGCTCGTAATACATTGCAGGCCGTGAGAAACCGAACCCCAGGATTGATGTCGAACGCGAAAGATTGAAAATCGACTATGTCGTCTGGGTATCCAACACTTGGGTTCAATGCGATGTCGCAGAGCAAACAGAAGATGTCCACGACATTCGAGAGCGGGTCGTCAGGGCGATTGATTCCAAGAACTTTAAGAAAAGTGTCGAAAGCCAGGCGATACTCGTTTCTCAGAAGCCCCAACCGTTCAAAATCCTCCCATGTTTCGCCACAAGCGAGTGCCCGATACTGAAGTTCTGAAATGCGTGCTTGGCCTTCTCTTATGTGAAGTGCGCCGAGAGGTGGTAGAACAGCGGGCGAACCACGATAATAGCCTCGAACACGGCGTTCTCTAAGCTTGCCAAATTCCGTTGCCCAAGCTTCCAACCGGTCGGCGGAAACGTCTTGATCAAATGTGCTCGTGAGCAAAAGCCACGCATTGGCGAGATGCACAGAATGTGAATGGCCGATGGAATCAAAGAAATCATCATTGCAAAGCGTGGGCGCGTGCTTGGGATCGTCAAGGAGGGCGTAGCTAAACTCGATGTCCATCCAATTGTTTACGATCCTATTCACCAAACTCCTCAGGGGATCTTGACGCTTTGGGTTTTTGAAAACCTCCCAATGGATAGGCTTTTGAGGGATTTCGCCTTGGACAAGCTCCAACAAAGGTTGACGAATGACATGAGTTTGGAGTGGGATTGTCAGTGCGGCGATAATTCCGGACGAAGTCCCGACGTATTGCCACCAATGAACCGTTTCGTGTAGCAACGTCGCGAAAGCAAATGCTTCAGGACTCCGTTTGTTGGTTTCGTGGATCAAACCCTCTCTCTGTAACGGTTCGGAAATTGATGCGTCGAGCTTGCACACTAAATTCATGGGATCGAAAATGCCCATGACCGAACTCACTTGCTGCGAAAGGAGTCCGGGTATATTCGGAGTACGGAACGCTCCATAATAGCTGTTACGCATGTGGTCCTGTCAAAGCCCGTTCGATCTCTTTCTTTGACTCCTTGGAAAAAACCAGTCTGCGGTTTCCTATTTCAATCTTCAGAGAGATTGCTTCTTTACTCGCGTATTTTGTTTCCCGTCGAGGTGTCTTGTGCGCTCGATTCTGTTGCAGGATGCGATAAATAACAGCCGCAAGTCGGGCGGCACTTATCAAAACACCAACTATCACAATCGCACTCGTCGAGTACAACGGGCTTCTTTTGAACTTCTTAGAGGTTGTTTCAGGAAGTGGCACAAGACCACCGTCTGCACCAAAAAGAGATGTTCGAAGCGTGGATTCGTCGTAAATTTCATCAACAAATACAGTGACGATATTCTCGGGATGCGATTTGGTATCCATGATACAAGACACGTTTTACAATCATTTTAATTTACGTCACCGCTCGACCGGTTGAAGTGTATCCCCGCACTTGGGACATGCAGGGATTCGGATGCCATGCTCCTCGTCAATTATGCGTGCGCTTTTCACTGCGCATTCTCCGCAGACGATGAGGTTGCAATCATCACAGGACAAAGCCCTATCCAACATTTGAGTCGGCTCGCCTATCAAGATCCTGGCACTGGTCTTCTGAAATGGGAATGCGAATTTCCCGCATACAGAGCATTGCATGAGTTCATGGTAGTGCCACGTGGCACGAAATCAACTCTTGCTTTGCTATGTCCTATCAGGCATCCCAGCTCACGTGTGTAATGTTCGAAACGACTTAGCATGACCATTGACCCGCGCCTTCAACGCATCGTCACAGCGCAGCCGTATCCGCTGTTGTTCGCCACCATCAGCGGGGCGCACCTTTACGGGTTTCCGTCGCCTGATTCGGACTTTGACCTACGCGGAGCGCACATCCTGCCTGTGGAAAAGGTTGTCGGCTTGGACGTGCGTGATGAAACGGTCGAGGACTCACGAGTCATTGAAAATTTGGAAATGGACATCGTGAGCCATGACGTGCGCAAGTTTTTTGGCCTGCTGCTCAAGAAGAACGGGTATGTGCTGGAACAGCTTTTTTCCCCGCTCGTCGTTCACACGACGCCGGAGCACACGCAGTTGAAAACCATCGCGCGCTGCTGCATCACCAAACATCACTCGCACCACTATTTTGGGTTTGCTGAGACGCAGTGGAAATTATTTTTGAAGGAATCTCCGCGCCGGGTGAAACCGCTGCTTTACGTCTATCGCGTGCTGCTCACCGGTATTCATTTGATGCGCACAGGCGAAGTTGAAGCGAATCTGTTGAAGTTGAACGAGGAATTCCGATTGCCCTGCATCGCCAACTTGGTGGCGCGAAAATTGGCGGGACCGGAAAAGTCGAAGTTGGAAGATGCCGATACCACTTTTCACGAAAAAGAATATCAGCGATTGCGTGGTGAATTGCAGGCGGCACACGACGCGAGCCGGTTGCCTGAACTGCCGAGCGACAAAACGCGTGCGGCGTTGAATGATTTGCTCATCAGGATTCGACTGGCCGCAAAATCTGGCTGATTTCGGTTCTCGGTTTTGATGAAATACCGACAACCTCCAACTTCGTTTGACGCGCAAAATATTTTAGCAAAAACAATTTTTCAAAGGGCGGTCACTGTCAGTAAAAGTGTCAGCAAAAAGTATCGGAAAGTTATCCAAAGCAGTTTCGGATTATGCTTGATTTGTTTGGAAAATTGGGCAAATTACATACAGAAAGTGGCAATTTCGGGCACGAATCCCACCCCTTCCGCCACTCTCGCAGAATTCGAGTATAATCCGCTACTACTCTCTTACTACTCGCTTGACGGGTCCCCCACAAAAAAAACTTGATCCTAGAACTTAATTCCGTGGTGCAAAAAATGAGGTGGGGCCGTTGGAGAAATCTGTTTCATGCAACCATTGTTGGGAATAGGCATTTTTCGTTGAATTCGTTTTCTCCATCTGTTCACTTTTGCTACCTGCCTACCTACGTATTAATGTTACTCGAGAAGCGGAAAGCCCCTTCCGCCGACAAAAGCGGGCTATTCACAAAATTAAGATTATAAGAAGGATGGAATCAACAGGCGTGGTGCTGCAACCCACTTGCCGTCAGAATAAATTTCAGCATGACCGGAACCGTCCAATCGGGCTGGCACACCAATCGAACGCAACGCAGCAACGTAAATTCGCTCAAAACCAGTAACGTTGACCATTCCATCGTTCCAATCTGCTAAGATTTCATCTCGGACATGACAATCGGGAACTATCGCAACTCGTTCGCGGAGAAAACGAACAATAATCTGAGCGGCAGATGACGGATCCGTTTCATGACGGATTCTTGGATAGAAATTCTCCCACAACGGGCGTCGCCAATTAAATTTTACATCCGGTTTGGAGTCAATCGTCGGTGATAGAACAAATTCGCGGAAAATTTGATCTTCTACTTTCCAGTTCACCAGTGCCCGATTGTAGTCAGCTAATTCGACATTCTCCAAAGGAGTTTTTAAAGGTTTTCCCTGCCAAGATGGATTTGACGACAGATAAATGAAGTCGTTTTGTTGGTTTGAAGGTACCAAGTACCTCTGCGCAAGATGTAAAGTTGTTTCATTGATCGGGAATTGCGGTATTAAGAGATACAATGTCGTATCTCCAATGGCCAACAGCGCTAACAAGCATGCAATCCATCTCAACATTCGTTCTGGCATGGCCAGTGGAGCACTTTCCTTGCAGGTAAATAATCCGCGCATTGTAAAAAAGAGCCAGGTTAAACTTAAGAGTGAAACTGGTATGAAGTAACTCCAATATAGCTTTCTGCAATTTTGTGAAACTTCGACAAGCGGCTCTTGTGGGGCGAGAATGGATTTGCAGTATTCAGCCGTCAGCCGAAAAATCAGGTCTCGATCCGGCTCAAATTTGTGAGTCCGGTCGGGCAAAATGATTAAATTTGCAGAAACCCTGTTAGTTCGCAATAGAGCCGCTAAGCGTATCGTATCGTCAACTGGAAAATCTTCATCCTTGTCACCGTGAACCAAAAGGAATGGGCAATGTATTGGGAAGGTACCGGAGCGCCAGGTTGAGTTCGTAAATGCATCCAGTACTGGCACCCAGCCGCCGGCCAAACGCACCATCAGTTGCGGCTGGTATTCAGGATGATGGAACAAAAAGCTTAAGGAATAGAGTGCCCCGCGGCTGTTTGCCACCCATGCAACTGCGTTGGTCTCAGCCCATGACTGTTTTAATACATATTTTACCAAAGCCTCTAGTCGTTTATCGAAATCAACTAGGTTTGTTTTGTTATAGTCGAAATCCACAGCGGCTAGTCCAAGTTCTGCAAAAGTGCGAAGGTCATGTCCAGTAAGAGAGATTGTTATTTCCCCACCGCCATGAGCAAACACAACAACAGGAAACGGGCCTTTCTGCTTGGGCAGAACGGCTATCCCGGGAGTCTTTTGGCCATCTGGTGTCCAAACTGAGAATTCAATGCGTCGAAATGGATCACGAGCCTTGGCCCAAAATAGAGCGGTAATAAAGGCCAAAATAACCAGCAGGAAAAATCCGCACTTGCCGGAAATAAAAGCCTGGGAATTTAACCTCATGCCGCCTCGTAATTTCTAACTGCTCCCAATTCCAGCAGGACCCAAAATGTGGTAGTTGTAGCCAGTTTGAATAAACCACCATCAAACCAGAAACCAACGAGCAAAACAATGGCTCCGGCACGACAGATTGTTTGCAACCAGATTGATTGCTGCATTTCTGGATTCTGGATTCTGGATTCTGGATTCTGATTTAGTGTCAGCCAAAGATACATTCCAAAACAAAACAGCGCCGGGATTCCGATAGTTGCGCCGAGCATAAAATAATCATTCATTTGAATGGCCAACCTCTCGGTCAATTTGGGCGGAAGATAATAGTTTTCGTACAACGGTTCCGGTTTCTCCCAACCCGCGCCCAACCATGGATGCTCGGCTGTGATTTGGAGAGCTCCTTCCCAAGCGGCAATTCGATTGCGCCAGGAAAAGTCAGCGGCATTGACTGCTGAGAATGCGCGGTGAGCTGGACGCCATTCCGTCTCCCGGAACTGCCAGAAACACAGGACGACTGTAGATAACAAAACCACACACGCCGGAAGCCAATTCCTCTTTAACCATAAAATTCTTTGGACTCCGGACTGTGGACTCCGGACTAAATGCCAACCTAAGTAACTTAACCCCAGAATTGTTGCTATCCACGCTCCGCGACTGTAACTGTGGATTAGTCCGCGAATTAGGAGAACAATCGCAAGAACACATAGAACGACGCGAGCATATTTCCCGAGTAGTTGCTTCTGACTTTGAACTACGAACTTTAAACTCTGAATTAACTGGCCTGCGGCCAGTGTAATCCCTGTTCCCATAAGCAGCCCGAAAATATTGGGATTATCCCAGGGGCCAGACCAGCGGATATGCTCTTGATATTTAAAAGTCTGGCTTGGATTTGTTTTCCAAATCGAAGCCAGTGTCAACAGTAATGTCATAACAGATATGACTAATATTCCGAGGCGGTTTATTCCGGCTGCCTTCTGTCTCCTGCCATCGAATTCGGCCCAAAACGCTGCGCCTTGCCCCAGTACCGTACCCGCCAAGAATATCAAAGCTTGCGTGGAAGGTGAATAATGAAAGGCATAAACGACTGCACCGATGAACAACGTACAAGTAAGCCACAAGTTTGGATTTGTTGTCCTCCAAAAAAATGAAGCCGCACGAGAGCGGAGGAAAACGAAAGCTACAAAATAAATTCCCAGGCATAGAAAAACCATCCATTGAGTTTCTGGATCACGGAGAACATTGTTTATTTCTTGCCAAATAAAGCCAACGGAGCTCGGAGGTGAGTCCAAAATGGCATTAATGAACAGAAAAATAAACAATAGAAAACCCACGACCCCGGATTTAAGAGCTATGGCTGTTAATTTGCGAATCATCGCCGAAAAGATGGCGTATGTTCAATTACTGTAAAGGCATTTAACTCGTTAAATCCTTTCCTTCAGATGATCACGGTGGTAGAAACGGCAATGGCACGGTATGGCTTGCCGGAGCATTTGCGGAGCGACAATGGGCCGGAGTTCATCGCGTACGCGATCCAAGCCCGGTTAAAGGCAAAGCGGGCCAAAACGATCTACATCAGGCCGGGAGCGCCGTGGGAGAATGCTTACATTGAAAACGTTTCAACTTCTCGCTTGGTTCATCCCGACCGCAGTGGGCGGCATCCTTGCCGGATTGTATTATGGATGGCGTTATTTCGGCCAGCCGCACTGAAAATCAAACACTGCAGAAGAAATCCTGATGAAAATCTTCACCGTGACAACAACCCTGTTTTTGATCAGAACAACAGAAGCGCCGGTCTCGGCCTGGCTCTGAACTCTGCATGACTTTTTCAATTGCCTCTCCAACGGCTTTGAGCAATGCTTGAATAAATGCCATGAATTCATCTTCTTCATGTCCAAAGGTGGATGAAGTTGATGAGAAAGTGTCGTTTCCGAATCGGCCCAACGGTACACAAGTCAAAAAGTCTGGTTTCGTTTCCTTCCAGCCCAAACAGCACGCAGAGCCATTGCGCATTGCGTTAGTGGAAAATGATCAAAGTGTCTTTACCGCTCTCAAAGAGATGGCAAAAAGTGAAAATTGGAAGGTGGAATATTATCCTGATAGCATTCAGGCTTTACAGTATCTTCCCAAAACCCTTCCTCACGTTGCCTTGGTAGGCATTGGAACATCCCCCCTTTCCAGCATAAGCCCCGCCCAAAAACTCAAATGACAGCACGAAGCAAACTGGTCGGTCGCAAGCTTGGCAAAAGTTTGGTAGCGTCACGCCAAGTGCGTCTTGCCAGAGATTTGATCAGGGATGTCGTAAATGTCAAGCCAGACTCCGTTGTTGAAATGAAGCCAAAGGTCAATTCCTCAAAGTTGTTCGCATTCAAGGAGAATCAAGATTTGTTCCGAGAACAACTGAATCGCCCACTTCTCAAACTTTTTGTCCAACTGACCGGCCTGCGTCTCCACATCTTGTGGCATCGCCCGTTGGACCTTGCTGGACCTTGTGAAATACCCGTCCTTTGCCCGATGGCGCGCCAACGGACTGGCGCGGACGGTCATCAACGCCCCAAGAGTTGCGAGCCTTGCTTGCAGCGTCGTTGGAAGCCTGATTTGTTCCAAGCGAAACAAGGCAAGCGATTTGTCGGGCTTTGCGGTTGCACCAACTTCTGTGCCTGCCTTCTGGTGGATGAAATCTGCCATATCACGCTGGTCTTACAATCGACGGCGGCAGCTTGTTCTCTCTCACCCCATGAGGGGCGGAAACCTGTTTCCGCTGCCGACTTCCGTCACGCGGTGGGGTTGGTGCGCGTGATCCTGCGCTATTTGGAATCGACCGTCCAAGCTCGAATGGCCAATAGAGAATTGAAAAATGCCTTGTGCAAGTTAGCCGACGCTGAAACCGAGGCAACGTATTTTCGGAAAAAACTGTGCCATAGGTTACCCTGTCTCCCGAACCCTACGCCCCGACATGATTTGGAAAGCCGCGCACAGATGCACGTTGAGGCGGTGCTTGACTACTTGCATCAACATTGCCATTGCCCGATGAGTTTGGGTGAAGTGGCCTCAGCGATGAAAATAAACGCCGCCTATCTCTCCACCCTGTTCACTCGAACGACCGGGATGCCCTTCCACCAATTCCTGCAAGAAGTTCGGCTGTCCCGAGCCAAGGAGTTGCTCCGCGATCCTCGAAATCGCGTCTCCGAAGTGGCCTTGGCGGTGGGTTACGCCAGCCCTGATGCCTTTCGTCGTGCCTTCAAAGCGCGCGAGGGCCATTCGCCAGACGGTTGGCGAGTGGGCCAATAAGTTTCCCAATTTACCGTCAAAACCCAAAAAAATGTCTGCTTTTCCAAAATCTTATCTGTTTTCTAAAACGCGCCGTTTATGATAGTCGGGGTTCGCTGGTCAAAGTAATAGTTTCAATTATTTTGAGTGAACGATCATAAAAACCAAGAGGCAGAATGAAAAACGATGATCTCAATTTAAGTGGAAATGCTGTTCAACCGGAGCAAACTGCACCGCAAGGCAAAACCAACCGCCGAGACTTCGTGGTCAAGTTAGGCCGCGCATTACTCGGAACTGGCGTTTTAATTGGTGCAGCAGCAACAACTCAATCTGCGTTAGCAACAGACTGCAATGCAAGCTGCCAATCAGCCTGCCAAACAGCCTGCCAAACAGGCTGCCAAGTATCCTGCCAAGGCTGCCAGACGAGCCAGGGAGGCGGAGGCTGACAAAAAGAGCTCCAGTTTTGCCTAATGAGCGACCGTGTGTCGAGTGGCTGGAGAACAATGAATTTCCTCACCGGCTGTGCCAGGCAGAAGATTTGAATCGTTAGGCCGAAATCACACATTTAACAAAAACATATCATGAAAAACACAGTTGCACTTCTATTCGCGGCCAGCACTTTGTTTCTTGCCGGTTGCTGCACCACACATCAAGTTTCCCAGCGCTGGGAATACAAGATTATCTCTTCCAATCCTATAGATTCCAAAGGATTGAATCTAGAGCGTCAGCAGCAGGATCTGAATGATTGGGGCAAAGAAGGATGGATTTTTGTGGCAAAGGATGGGAGCTTGTTTTATCTAAAGCGCCCGGTGCGGTAATAGCCCTGATGCCTTTCGTCGTGCCTTCAAAGCTCGTGAGGGCCATTCGCCAGACGCTTGGGGGTGCAGCAATGAGTTTTCCGATTTGCCGTCAAACCCAAAAAAATGTCTGCTTTTCCAAAATCTTACCTGTTTTCAAAAAACGCGCCATTTTTGATAATTTGTTCCGTCAGCCAAAGGAATAGTTTCAATTATTTTTGAATAAATGATCATAAAAGCCAGGAGCCAAAATGAAAAACGATGATCTCAATTCAAGTGGAGATGCTGTTCAACCGGAGCAAACTGCACCGCAAAGCAAAACCAACCGAAGAGACTTCGTAGTCAAGTTAGGTCGCGGATTACTTGCGAGTGGCGTTTTAATTGGTGCAGCAGCAACAGGAGCAACGATTACACCTAATGCAAGCTGCCCAGGTGGTACATGCCAAACAAGCTGCCAAATTGCTTGCCAAGGCAGCGGCTCCTGCCAATCAGCCTGCCAAGGAAGCTGCCAAAGTATTTGCCAAACCTGCCAAAGTGCCTGCCAAGCAGTCTGCCAAACAACCTGCCAAGGCAGCGGCGGCTGCCAAACAAGCTGCCAAACAGGCTGCCAAACATCAAAGTGCGAAACAGGCTGCCAAACAGCCTGCCAAACAAGCTGCCAAGGCGGCACCGGCTGCCAAACAAGCTGCCAAACAGCCTGCCAAGGAAGTAGCTGCCAAACAAGCTGCCAAGCAGCCTGCCAAGGCAGCGGTTCCTGCCAAACAGGCTGCCAAGCAGCTTGCCAAAAAGCCTGCCAATCAAGTTGCCAATCAGCTTGCCAATCAGCCTGCCAAACTTCAGGCTGCCAAACTGGTTGCCAAACAGATTGCCAAGTAGGCTGCCAAATAGCCTGCCAAAGCTGCCAAGGAGGCTGCCAAAGCGGCCAAGGAGGCTAAAAAGCTCCAGTTTTGCCTAATGAGCGACCATGTGTCGAGCCGGTGGGGAACAATGAGTTTCCTCACCGGCTATTCGCCAGACGCTTGGCGAGGGCGTAATAAGTTTCCCAATTTTGCCGTCGAGTGCGTAAAATCGTTGGCTGTGTAGTCAGCGATTAACACAGTTTGAATAGCTTGTAGCGACAATTAAAGTTTCCAGTGACATGCCGGAAGATTCTTGTGTTTGACTGCTAGAGGTACTGGCTGTGCCAGAAGCGGCTTTCGCGCGGACGCTTTGACCGGTGCGAGTTGACTCACGGTTAAATGTTACCGGAGGCTGGAGCTGTTAGGGCTTCGTTGCCTCACGATCGAGGTTACCGAGCACAGTGAAGAAGTATTTGAGTTTTCGTTCAATGGTTTTCTTCAACTCGAACGGGTCGAGTACTGCGTGTTCTCTGCGCAGCCTGGTCTTGGTGGCTTCATCCAGGTCGGGGCTGTTCAGCAACCGTTGATACGGGGTCTGCGGGATCGGCTCGTAAATCCTCACCGTCCGGCTTCCCTGCTTGTCCCGTTTCAGGAGCTTGAAGGTCGGCCGGAAGTGATTGGTGAACGGGCTCCATTCCTGGGCGTAGAGATCATTCATCAACGCCACCAGTTCGGGATGCTCGAATCGCTCATGCCCGAAGAGTAGCCGCACATGGGTCCAGTTTTTCTGCTCGCAATGCGCGTTGTCGTTCTTGCGGTAGGCGCGGCTGCGGGTGAAGGGCACTTTCAGCTTCCGTCCGGTCAGGTGCTCATACAGCGCCCAGTTGAGGAACTCCGAGCCATTATCGGTGTGGAAGTTCTTCATCTTAAAAGGAGCCTTTGCTTCGAGCTCCTTGAGTTGGCCCAGAATGGCATGGCTGCTCTTGTTCCAAACGGCGCGGTTTTCCGTCCAGCCGCTGAAGAGCTCGGTGAACGTTAGGGAATTGACGTAGTCACCTCCCAGCCCCGGTAACCTTTAATTTGAGTCAAGTCGGGTGTGGTCCAACAATGGTGCCCGGACAATTGTGGACTTGTAACAAACGTGTCTTGTCGTATAGTGAGCGTTGCCTGCTGTGTAAGCACTTCAAGGCGCGGATCAACGAACCGTTCGTTGCAGAAACGGAGTTGGACGTCTTGAGCTTTTGCACGCGGTTGCGTCTTATGAAAATCAAAATTATTGCAACAATTGTGGCAGCGCTGGCGGTTGTATCCATTTGTGTGGCTGATTCGGTTGGCACCTTGCGGAAATCGGACGCCACGACCCATTATACCGCGGAGGAAGTCCACGCTGAAGTGCAGAAAACCCAAGCAGAGCTTCAGCAGGCACTCAGCCGGATCGCACGATTGGAGATACAACTAAGCTCTCTCCAACAGGCAAACGCGAAACTGGAAAAAGCAATCCAGGGATTGGGACAACCGCGGCTGACTCCACTGGAGCACTGACGTCCAACGCTCTCGCTTCAGCCAACAGCCGCCGTCCCTTCTGCTTCTGACATTTCTGGAAGATTCACTGCTCATCCACTCTGTTCACTCGAACGACCGGGATGCCCTTCCACCACTTCTTGCAAGAAGTTCGGCTGTCCCGGGCCAAGAAGTTGCTCCGCGATCCTCGAAATCGCGTCTCCGAAGTGGCCTTTTGGCAGTGGGTTACGCCAGCCCTGATGCCTTTCGTCGTGCCTTCAAAGCTCGTGAGGGCCATTCGCCAGACGCTTGGGGGTGCAGCAATGAGTTTTCCGATTTGCCGTCAAACCCAAAAAAATGTCTGCTTTTCCAAAATCTTACCTGTTTTCAAAAAACGCGCCATTTTTGATAATTTGTTCCGTCAGCCAAAGGAATAGTTTCAATTATTTTTGAATAAATGATCATAAAAGCCAGGAGCCAAAATGAAAAACGATGATCTCAATTCAAGTGGAGATGCTGTTCAACCGGAGCAAACTGCACCGCAAAGCAAAACCAACCGAAGAGACTTCGTAGTCAAGTTAGGTCGCGGATTACTTGCGAGTGGCGTTTTAATTGGTGCAGCAGCAACAGCAGCGACGAGTACACCTAATATAACGTGCCCAACTGCTTGCCAAAGTGCTTGCCAAGGTAGCGGCGCCTGCCAAACTACTTGCCAAGGCAGTGGCGCCTGCCAAACTACTTGCCAAGGCAGTGGCTCCTGCCAAACAGGCTGCCAAACAAACTGTTACTCAGCGTGTCAAACAAGGTGCGACGCCAATTGCCAAACCGGTTGCCAAGTATCCTGTCAAAACTGCCAGCCTGGCAACCAGGGAGGCGGCGGAGGCTAACAAAAAGCTCCAGTTTTGCCTAATGAGCGACCATGTGTCGAGCCGGTGGGGAACAATGAGTTTGCTCACCGGCTGTGCTAGGTAGAAGTGGCGGTTCCTTTTGCGCAATCGCAAATGCCAATATGGTAGTCTGGACGTCGGGATGAAGAATAGGACGAGAACAGGGGAAAAAGCGTTTTGATGACGAGAACTTTTGACAATGTAATGGTGCGCCTTAGGGGAAAGCGTTGTATCGTTTCCACAGTGCGGAGGCCGTTTATGACAGGTTATTGGCCCGATATCAGTGTGGTTTTTCGGGAACTGGGCCTTGCGCAAATGTCTGTGTCGTCGCTGGAACATCTCGACGTCCAAAATCAGTTCTTATGCGCCCTGGCCGGCACGGCATCGGAGGCGGCGGTTTTCAAGCCGGCAATGATTGGTTTCAAGTGGTCGGCGGCGGATATGCGTTCACGCGAGCAATTACGGGCTGCTCACACCTCGGCAACGTTTCTTGGGGATTGTTCCAGACAAGTCATCACCGCAGCCTTGCGCGCGTTAGCACAACAGGTGGGAGGCAAAAACAGCTTGATAGACGTGCAATTCAAACAATGGGACCTTTTTGGCGACTGGCAGAGGGGAAAAGAGAGCCTGAACGATGTTTTCAATAGTTTTTATTCCACAGAGCAGCGTCTTGGCTCCTTAATGTTTTTCTCAAGTTTTCAAGAAACGCCTGAACAGTTATGGGAATATATTTATGATCGGCCGCAGGTGCGGATCGGATGGATAGCCAACGATCTGGCTACGTGCAGCGACCTCGCTCAACTCGAACATTACCGGCGCAAAAACCCCGCTCTTAAGAACCTGGAAACCCAGGCCAATACCGGGCTTTGGCCCCATGTTATCCTCCCGGCTACCCAGACCAATACGAAGATACTTCCGGCGCTGGTAGCCGCCTTGGCGGAGATCACGCGGTGCGGAACGATTGAGATCATTCCGGCCCGTTTAATGCCAGAATGTGGCGCGGGCCCTCTTTTTTCCGCCGAAGAATACGTCACAGCACTGCTCGCCATTTATAAGGATGATCGAATTCCGTTGCGAATGGTTGGACCGCAATTATGGGTGGCCGACCGAATTGATCGGGACGATTCCTTGGCAAGTTCTTTGCAATCCGCGGGAGCATCCATCGCCGTTCTGGCCAACGGCGATATGTATGCAGGCGAGGCCTCAGTCGGCCTGGATGCCTGGCGTATTGGCAATGTACTTGAAGAAAGTGATGCGCTTCGATGGGAACGCTTGGATGCCATTCCTGAGGCATTCTCCAGTTCGACGGCGCCGAGTCAGTGCAGGTCTTGTGAGTGGCGGTATCGATGCGGTGGAGTTGATTGTTCTATTTCGCTGCTCAATGAGCGGCAGTCCGGCCAACCCGCCGATTGGGAATCATTGTTTCAATTGTACTGCGCCCCTCGAAAGGCACTTTTCGAAGAAGCGCTTTGGGATTCCGTTGCCAACTCCGTACAGGCCGGCAATGGACGCGCTCGGGAATTGATAGAATGCCACGAAACGGGAATCAACCTTCGACCTGCTCCGCTCCCCGCAAACAATCAGAAACAATGAATACTGCCCTTCCCGTCGTCGCCCGCGATCCAATCGTCGTAAAAGGCATGGAAACTACGCATACACGAATCGGCCTCTGCCCAAAAAAAGAGTGGTGTTCCGTTCATCGTTCCATACCAGCGGTTCGGACCATTCAAGCCCTTGACGTTGACGTGACGGAGTCCTGCAATCTCGCCTGCTTTTATTGTTACAAGAAGGATAAAGAAGACGCGCATATTGATGAGGCAACCGCCAAGAACGCTCTTGATTGGCTCCTCGCCGCCAGCGGAGATAATCGGGACTTAATGGTCAACTTTATGGGCGGCGAACCGTTCTTGGCTTTCGAGGTCATCAAGAAGATGGTTCTGTACGGCAAGTGTCGAGCCGCTCAAATGGGAAAAGCCATGCGTTTTGGCGTTACTACCAACATGACCAAGCTCACCGATGAAAGCCTGGAATTCTGCCGCCGCTTCAAGATGGATTTCCTGTGCTCGGTTGACGGAATCCCGGAGGTTCAGAATGAAAACCGACCTTTGCGCGGCGGTGGTCCCAGTTCGCCGGCCGTGGAGAAGAACGCTCCCAAAATACTTGCCTACCAGCCGACCGCTCTGGCCCGGGCCACGCTTACCCCGCGTTCAGCGCGTGTTCTGGTCGAAAACGCGAAGTATTTCGTCAGGCTTGGATTTCGCGCCATGATATTTTGTCCTGCCGTGAACTGTGAATGGAAACCGGAGGATCTTGAGGTAGTGCGCAGCCAGTACGAACAAATGGGTGAGTTTTATATTGAAAAACTGTTGTCCAAAGAGCCAATCAGGATCAGGGAATTTGAGCAGGGCATACAGTCGCTCCATGCAAAAACCGAATCATCAAACTCCTGTGGCGCTGGCAAGGGGCTGGTTCACGTCGATATCAACGGTAATTTCTGGCCCTGCCACCAATATGCCCCACGCATGTGCGGTGGCCAGTTCCTCATGGGAAAACTTGGAGGCCCCTTTAATGACCGGTTGCGGGATGCCTTTTTGAAAATCGACCCGCCGAACGACTACCAGGCTGGTTGTGGAGACTGTCGTGCGCAACTTACTTGCGGTGGTGCATGGTGTAACGCCGAATGTGTCAGCCTTTCGTGTAATTTCTACAAACCACCAGAGGCGTTTTGTCATCTTAGGAGGATTCTGCATGATCAGGTGTTGCATACCCACGGCTACCTCAAAGCACATCACCCCAAAATTTTGGAGTCTGTACTGAATCAAACACAACAACACATCGATTGAACCTTGTCCTATTGTGAAGACACGATTTGCGTGGTTGGCGGATGCGGAATATGAAGACTCTTATTCAGCTCGTGAAACCAGGATTCTATTAAGAGCCCTTGCTGGAAGCCAGGATATTGTGCCGCTGTGGTTTGCAATCGGATCTTCTGAACCACCTCATTTATGGAACGGCGTCCGGGTATTTCCTGTCCCGAAGGAGTGTATGGGTTCACCGGCCTTCCTTCAGACCCTCATTGCTCAACAACGTCCACAAGTCATTCTATCGAATATCGCGTCCTCATCACTTGCCGGGATCGTTGAGGGCCTGAACCGGGAAGATGTGCGTTGGATTCATCGAATCAACCCTGAAGATATTCAGTCAAAACCAAGCCTGCCAGCATTTGAGGTGCTGGTAGGAGAGGATAAGTTTTGTGCGCATTATAATCATGCCAAGTTGCTGCCTTACATTAAGGGGTTGGATTCCGCCATTGGCAACGGCGCTGATCCAACCTCGGTGCTGCAAGGTTTAAAGAGAATTATTGCCAATGGGGACGCGTACCAGCCGCCTTCCGGGTTGGCGGGCCAGACGCATTTGATAATGCGGCAGCCGTTGTTTTGCAATTCGAGTTTGGGCCAGATTACGTTCGAACTCACCAACGCTCTGCTGGAATGCGGAGTTCCCGCCGTGCCCCAGGAGGAACACGCGATACTTTTCGGAAACGGCTGTTATCGTGATGAAGATTGGTTTCGCTTGAACGCGCCGGAGAAGTATGAAAGGGTCCGTCGTAATGTGTGCAAGGAATATGATCCTGAAAGCGCGATCACCCTGCATTTTGCGTTGATTAATGCTAAAGGGACATATACTTATTACGGAACTTTCCCAAGCTTTGGGGGGCGGGAGATACTGTACACGACCGAAAATCATACGGTTAACAAATACGAGCTTGAGAACATTACCGATCGTTTTGGTTTGATCCTGGCTCCCTCAGCACATGTGATGCGGGCATACTTCAAAGCAGGACTTGACTGCAGGTTGGGATCGGTTATCCCTTATGGAATTGATCCATTGGTCTGCTCTCCGGACATTGTGCCAGTTCAGTATCCAACGAAGAAACACTTCAAATTTTTGCAAACCGGTCTCCCGGAGATTCATGAGAAAGGGTTTGATCTTGCCATCAAAGCATTCTGTCGGGCTTTTTCCAATCGCGACGATGTCTCTCTTATTTTACGTATTCTAAAAATCCAGCAGTCGGACGCTTGGGAATCACAATTTGAGAAATTGCAGCTTTTGGTAAACGAAGAACTCGCCAAACCCGGTGCGCCGGAAATACTGCTCTTGGAGACGGATGCGGAGTCAAATCGGCGTGGGGACATTTACACCGGAGCCAGTTGCTATGTGCATCCTTTGCGGACCGAGTCGTTTGGCATTCCCATCTTGGAAGCGATGGCCTGCGGACTGCCAGTCATAGCCACACCTTGGAGTGGTCCGGCCGATTTTTTATCGCCACAGTGTGCTTATACGCTCCAGCATTCCACGCCTGTTGCCGACAAGAAAGATGACCGCGTCCCGAACTATTATGTGCAACCAGAGTTGGATCACCTGATCCATTGCATGCGTTACGCCTACGAGCATGAGGAGGAGGGCAAAACCCTGGGCCAAAGGGCATCCCATATGGTGCATAAGAATTGGACATGGAAGCAGGCGGCCACGAAATTGGCGAAATTATTTTTTAATGGTATGCAATAATCGCGCCGTAGAACGGTAAAATGATTTATATGATGCAATGCAAAATGCGAGCCCACGTAATAAGACATTGGAAAATGCTTTGATCGCTTCCATGGCAGCAACCGCTGTGGTACTATCATGCGCTGGTTCAACCCAGGCCGAAACAGCGTTCGAAGTTTCCGGATCATTGGAACACCTTGTCTATCACCAGCAATCTTATACAAACCAATGGCTCTCATTCAAAATGCTCGTATCGGGCGGCCAATGGCAGATTATCAGCAGTGAAAATGAGGACATTCCTGCGGAAACAACAACGACCTGTGACGGTGCGAACATTTTTCATTATTGCAAAGCTGATGTACTGATCTTTTCCAACTCGTTTGGCGGCGTTCTTCCTCACAATTGCAATCGGGTCATAGTTGAGCAGGGTCCTGTTCCTTCAGGCGGCTATCATGTCGAAATCCCTTGGTTTGCCTATGCTTCATCAAAATTGGCACAAAGCAACTTCGCTGATCTCCCCACTCCCTGGATGAATCCGCGGTACAGCCTCCAAGCGCACGTTTATGAACCAACCATAAATCTATCTGCTGCTCCGCCTTATTTGCCAGAGTCTGCAACTTTTATAGTAACGAAGGAACGAGCTGAAAGTGCGTCTGGCAGCCCTTGGTTGGACAAAGAAGCCTATCACGACGGAAAACGTATTCCGTACAAAGTCGACCAGCAATGGCGACCGCGTGAGCCATTCGGATTCACGGGCGCGACCTATAACGTGATTGCCACTACAAACATTCATGGCCTGACCCTGCCTGTTCTCTTTGAGTTGGCGATATATGTACCTTCGGTCCAAGAACCAATTGAAATCTTTCGTGGCACAAATATAATCATAAGGGAGAGGTCGCCCACAAATATTCAGCCTGGCAAGCCCGACAAGGCCATTTATGTTATGGATTTTCGATTCTCGAACGAATCACAGCATATATCTTATCTTGACTATGTGTCATGGAATTGGATTAGTTCGACAAACGAAACCGAACTCCAGAGGTTTTTCAACGGTATGCTGGAAAATCCTGATCTATCTTTATATTCTCGGGTCATTAGCGCACCAAAGCCGAAGCGAGTTACAACGCAAGTCGTCTTAGTTGTTGCCTTGCTTTTTCCGTTATTCTTTATGATTTATCAGTGGAGAACTGGATCAGGTGGCAAAAAAAGGGGGATGGGCTGAGGCCAAAGCGAAGGCGCAAGTCGAAACCCTGGCGCATGGTGTGGGCGAATGCGTTATTGCTATTTAAAACGAAGGCATCTTAAACTTTTGGATAAGGTGCGTGTCATGTCCTTAATTATTTGGCCAAGCAGAAGCAAAAGGAAAGGATGATACGGTTTATAATTTGTGTCTTGATGGGGCTATTGGTGGTTGCTGCTTTCTGGAATGTTAACACAAATCCAAGCTATCAGTCTCAATAGTTTTCCAGTATGAATTTAGCCGTGGCTGCGTAACGTTCTTCCAACAATTTGGTGCTTGCTAAGATATGTCCGCTATGTTGAAGGCGGTTGACTCGAATAGGAACGGTCCGCTGGCAGGCTACCTGAACGAATTTGTTAATGGCATCCTTATATTCATCTTTATCCTCTTCACCGGTAGAAATGAAAATACTTGGGTAGCGTTGCGCTTCCCGCGGAATTTCCGGGAAACTTGTTGGCGACATAAACAAAGCGCCACGCCAAAAATCCGGATTGTACTGAATGAGCTCAGTCAATGTCTTTTCGGTTTCCGCGCTATAACCTATAAGATAAATCCGATGTGAATCTACGTTGGGGTTCTTTAGAACTTCATAATAAGTAGCGAGCACCGCCTGGGCCTGCGGCGAAAGGTTACCTGCTCCGGGCAGACTGGCCGCACTTGGTGCATAAACACAATAAATGCCTGCATTGGCGAACACCTGCGCATCAGGAGCCCAACGACTGTCCCGAGGGGAGTGGATGACTGCCGGATATTTCTTGTGCGCGTCCAAATTGACAGGCGGTACACATTTGTAAGCGAGAGTCTTAATCAGCTCAGGAAACTTGTTTATACTTTGATCTGTGAAGGCGACGCCAACCGGATCGACGACGCGGCTGAAAATAAATTGTCTTTCCGTGGCAGGAACAACATTGCGCAGCTCCTGGTCGGCAATGTCATATTCCCAAAGGCTCAGAGGTTCCGAGTTCGTTGCGGCAAGCGTGTATATTTTTTTTCGGTCAGGTGAGACGCTATAGCTTTGCACGTGTCCATTAACGAACAGATTGGTGCTTAAATTGGTGTCTTCGGATTCGATAATTAGTGTGTCCTTTACAAAAGCAATCCCCTGGCCATTAAGGGCCCATTGCCCTTTCAAGGCGTGAACAACGGGAGTATGAATAACTCCGTTGCTGGAAACACGGCTAACAGTAACCGGCGTAAGTCCATTGTCCGTTGCATCGTCAGGGTTGAAACAATACAGCGAACTGCCTTTATTATTACCGTTGTCAGTAAGATTAAAAAGAAACGTTTTATTGGACGGATTGTAGTCCAGCCACTCAAGCGTACTATTGGTGAAATGACTCAATTGGCGATATTTCCCGGTCAATAAATTCAGCTTCCACACATTGCCGCCGTCAATATAGGCTATTTCACGGTCGGAAATCCGGGTTGGCCAATGATGGCCTTTATTGTTGCGATCGAGTTGCGGTTGTTTCAAGTTCACAACCCCCTTCTTTCCAAACGCATTCAGTGAACTGTCAGAGTCGAGATTTACCAGACAAAATCGGGCCGAATGTGTAAGAACCACCAAGGTATTTGTGTTTAGCCATACCACTTCATGTGCAGCAGCCGGCAAAGTAATGAATTTCAGGAATGATCCGTCGTCACCTTCACAGACGGCAAGTTGATGGCTTAATTGGGTGGGATTATTCCGCAGCGGAACCAACAAATAACGATTATCCGGAGACCAGCCAAGTACATTTTCAAAATCCATAGTGGCGCCTTCCTGCTGATTCATTAACTGTTGACTTTTGCCCGTCTGAAGGTCAGCAAGAAAAATACTACCACCGTTTTCGACGTTGCGTGCGTAAATCAACTTTGTGCCCGCAAAATTTGACAAAGGTGCGTTTCGAAATTCACCGACTGAACAGATTTCGCCGACAATTTCATTGAAGTGTCCCGGCAAAACCACCCAGGAGCGAAGCCCAAATCCGGCAATCAGCATAATCAGAATAACAACGCCGATACCCCACCCATAAATCAACCGCTTCAGAGGTGAAAATGGCATTCTCGGCGGAACTTCCACTACCAGTTGTAATACCGATTGTTTTCCGTAAGTTCCAATTGATTGGTACAAGAGTGATTTCTTCGGAATTCCCGGCACTTGTAAAGGTTTATTGCAGGAGGGACATCGAACAAAACGTCCCGCCTCCGACATATCCACCACTATATGTTGCCCGCAATCGGGATTGGAGCAGCTAAATCTAATGTCGGTTGAACTGGGCACCTGCTGAACTGCGGCACAAACGGGGCAAACAACGGAATACCCCACCTTTGATTCGTCGACCGCAATGCGCTGTCGGCAATTCGGATTGATGCAATTAAATTTGATGTCCATTGTTAACTACGCAGTTTGCTGCTCGATTATCGAAACCGGTTTTGCTTTTTTGAAATTTAGTCTTTTCAAGCCATTATAAATTAATAAAATGGAACTGCTCGCCAGGCAAAAAACCAGAATGGTTGAAGTTATCATCGCAAGCAGGGGTGGAGGAATCGGTAACCACTCATCAAAGTTACCCAGGCAATCGCCTAAATTCGGCGCGTCGTTCCATCTGAGTCCCACTCGATAAACGATGAGCATGCTGGTCAACCATGTGATCCATAACAACCTTGTTTGTATTCTTTGACCCAGCAACAAAACAGCCGAAACAATAATTTCGAGCATGCCCACTGCAAAAAGGCACCAGCGATTTTTTAGAAATAAAAACGGATCGAATTGGTCGAGCAGAAAGGAAGATTCGTTAACGCTTAAAATATTTATAATTCCCATTAAAAAGAGGGTCACAGCCACCACACAGAAATAATAGCGTTGAAATGATTTGACCATATGGCTAATGCTTGTTTAGTCATCTGGATTTATTGTCCAAATGTTGCCCAATTTATTGGTTATGTTTCCAGGGCTGTTGGCTATTTTCCCCACGGTTTCGACAGGGAATAGTGTTTCTACGTGGCCATCTACCATTAAATAGTTAAACCTTCCTTGATGATATGCTGACATCTTGAGTGCAGTTGTGTCTAAATGATCGCTTGGATTGCGGATGGTCGCACCAACATAGCTAAACGCATGATTATTGGTTTGGGCCTGTTCCGTTAAAAGCAATGTTCGACTTGGGGCAAAAATTATGCCTAAACGAACAGCCGGGATCTCGCCATTTATCGACTCAAGATTGTCAAGTGCGGCTAATTGATTTTTGCCATCAGACCACCATAATCCGACGCCGGTAGAATTTTTTGGACCTGGCGGCCAATTGTCTGGAGTCATGCTATGACGCGGCATGGCATAGGTCCGACGAATATACGATTGTGTTAAACCAGTCTTCCGATTTATGGCATCAGCCGGAATTGTGTCAGAGGGGCACCGAAGCAAACGATCGGGACTCATGCTTGGGGGAATTGGCGCACCATACGATTCGCCGCTGGCATATGGGTATATGAGGCTATCCCAACTAATAGACCCGTCTCCTTCGGTGTATTTGATGAAGGCAAATGGCAATCGGTTATCTTCCGCTTGTTCGTACAAGCTCATTCCGACCCCCAACTGTTTTAAATTAGAAATACACTGCAATATTCTGGCTGCACGTTGTGATTTAACACGCTTGACATCGACCAAAACTATTAACCCAGCCAACACTACAACTACCACCATTAATTCAAGCACGTTAAACGCCGCCGTCGCAAATTTCCGCTTGGCACCAAATTCACCCATGATAAACAGCTACTTACTACGAATTAACTCAAGCTTTAATTTTATTTAAAAAAAAGTCAATTGCAATATACTGTAGGGAAGACGTTGGTTGCATGAAATTCCATTCAAAAACAGTTTGTCAAAATGCCGGATTTGGTGCGCTTGCCTTCACCTTAATTGAACTTTTGGTGGTCATTGCTATTATCGGGATACTTGCCGGGATTCTATTGCCGGTATTAGCGAATGGAAAATCTAAAGGGCACCAAACTGCTTGTGGTAATAATTTCCATCAAATTGCGATTGCTTTTCAGCTTTATGAAGACGATTCGAGTGGTCAATTCCCCACGCCAGGATCTAAAACGACGTACGGGCCGCAACCGGAAGATTGGATTTGGTGGCAATATGGCCGTGGATTGGAAAACGGATCAATTGTAAAATATCTTTCTGCCTTTAACCCTGTTTTATTCACGTGTCCTGCTGACAGCGACGCAAAGATGCTCCAAACGATGGGTTACTTGGTCGACGAACCCTATCGCTATAGCTATTCGTTGACGAGTTATAACTTGACGAAAACGAGTGCAGGAATTCGCATCAACCCCGGCATGTCTACGATTATTACTCAAGACCGGCACATATATCCTTTCACGGTCACACAGATCAAAAGTCCTAGCAACAAGATCATGTTGGTGGAAGAATATCGCCAAAACATCAATGATGTTATAAATATTAATGATCCACGTTGGGTTCCTGGCATTAACAAACTCACCTCACGTCACATTGGTAGAGCAAACGTCACTTTTGCTGACGGACACATCGATGCAGTTTTACCTCAGGTAGGCATGGATACAAACAATTCGGCTCCACTATTTTGAGCAGAAAGTAACGAATCCCACAGCATTCGTTGCCTCACTTAGAGAGAATCGAGGTTTACAGTTGATGGTTCAATCAACGAATGAATGGTTTTCCAAAACCGGCGAGTTGGTATCGTCCTGCCCCGCTCCCAGTTTTTAAGTGTGCCCAAGCTCACTCCGAGCCTGCCGGCGAGCCAGGTCTTGGTCATTTTGTTGCGTGAACAATGGACGGCGAGCAGGTCTTGCAGCTTTTTCAAGGATGGGTGCGAATCCACCCTTATGGCCTTGATCACCAGATGGCAAAAAGGGTTCAGAAACGACCCCTTCCGCCAATTCGCTCGTCACGAAATTCGACAAAGCTTCCGGCCTGCGATAAAATTCTCCCGTGACGACCCTGCAGGTCAGCGGCATGAATTGCAACAACTGCGCCCGGCACGTCACCGAAGCCATTCAAAGCGTGCCCGGCGTGCGCAATGCCACGGTCATTCTTGACGCCGGACGCGCTTCCGTGCAGTGGAACTCCGGCGTTGAACAAAACATTCCCGCCGTCATCGAAGCCGTCAAAAAAGCCGGTTATACGGCAAAAGAGATTCCGACCGGTACTGCCGCTGACGGAGAAGCCAGACAAGCACATTGGCAAATCAATCTCTGGCTCGGCGTGACCGTCACCGCCGCATTGATGGCTGGCGAATGGGGGTTGAGTCTCGGTATGAAGCCATGGTTTCAATGGCTTTCTTTCGCGCTGGCCGGCGTGGTCCAGATTTTTGCCGGGGCCAAATTTTACCGCGGCGCGTGGGCCCAGCTCAAAGTTGGCGGCTCGAACATGGACACGCTCGTCGCGCTCGGTTCAACGACCGCGTTTGGCTACAGCGCGTGGGCTTTGCTGAGCGGTGCGGGCGGTCATCTCTATTTCATGGAAGCCGCCGCCATCATCACCCTCATCAGCTTCGGCCACTGGCTGGAAGCCCGCGTGAGCGCGCGCGCGTCGGGCGCCCTGGCGCAATTGCTGACGCTCGCACCGCAAACCGCCCGGAAAATTCAAGGTCCAGAATCCGAAATCCGAAATCCGAAATCCGAAATGGATGTTCCCGTTGCCGAATTGAAAATCGGCGACCTCGTGGCGCTTCGTCCGGGGGACCGCGTGCCGGTGGACGGCGTGGTGACCGAAGGCGATTCCGCCGTGGACGAGGCCATGCTGACCGGCGAATCCATTCCCGTGGACAAAAAAACCGGCAGCGAACTTTACTCCGGCACGGTGAATTTGAACGGCCGATTGGTAATGCGCGTGACGGCTACTGGTGAAGCCACCGCTTTGGCGCACATCATCGCCGCCGTGCAGCGCGCCCAGTCCAGCCGCGCCGACATCCAGCGCCTTGGCGACCGCGTGAGCAACGTTTTTGTGCCGGTCGTCGTGGCCATTGCCGTCGCCGACGCGTTCTGGTGGGGGCTGGCGCCGGTATCGGCCAGACACCTTCACGATTCGCTGGCGCCGTTTCTTTGGCCGGTGATGACACCAGCCGGCGCGGCGGCGGCGTTTATTATCGCGGCGGCGGTGTTGATTGTCGCCTGCCCGTGCGCGATGGGTCTGGCGACGCCGGCAGCCATCATGGCCGGCGCCAATACCGCCGCGCGCCGCGGCATTCTGATTCGCGACGGCGTGGCGCTGGAAAAGGCCGGCCGGATCACTGCCGTGATTTTTGACAAAACCGGAACCATTACCGAAGGCAAACCGGTGGTGACAGCAGTGCAGAGCCCGGAATCCAGAATCCAGAAATTGGAGGTTGATAATCTGGCGGCGGCACTCGCCCGGCACTCCACCCACCCGATCAGCCGGGCGATTGCGAAACTGCCGGCGAAGGCCGTCGAGTTACAGGATTGGCAGGAAATTCGCGGCGCAGGCGTCGAAGGCAAAACGCGAATGGAGGATGGCGAATGGAGGATGGCGCGATTGGGTTCTTTGCCTTGGCTCAAGGAAGCGGGCGTGGATTTAGCCGCGGGCGAAGAATTCATCGCCGAATGGTCAGGCCGCGGTGCGACGATTATCGGCCTGGCAGTTGACGGGTTGCTCGCCGGATTGTTGGCGCTCAAGGACACCGTCAAACCGGGCGCACGCGCCGTGATTGAACAATTGCAGCGTCAGGATTTGAAAACGTTTTTGCTGACGGGCGACAACGCGCTGACGGCGGCCGGCACCGCGCGGGAAGCCGGTATCGCCGTGGAAAATGTATTTGCCGGCGTGCGTCCGGAGCAGAAGGCGGACTTTGTAAAAAAACTTCAGGCGCAGGGCGAGTGGGTGGCGTTTGTCGGCGACGGCATCAATGACGCGCCAGCGCTGGAGCAGGCTGATTTGGGCATTGCCGTGAGCCGCGCCAGTGATTTGGCGCGCGAGGCGGCGGACATTATCCTGCTGAAATCGGAGATTGAAGCCGTACCGGAGGCACTGGGTCTGGCGCGGGCGGCGTTGCGGACGATCAAACAGAATCTGTTCTGGGCATTTTTTTACAACGCGCTCAGCGTGCCGCTGGCCGCTCTGGGGTTCATCAGCCCGATATTATGCGCGGCAGCGATGGGGGTGTCGGATTTGATTGTGATTGGCAACGCGCTGCGGTTGTTGCGCTGGCGCCAAGCGCCGTAGCGCGGTCAATAGATGGGAAGTTTTGCCGGTTGACCGTTGATTTCCAGATCCACCCAACCCGCGGCCAATTTTTTGAAGCTCACCGGGATGGGCCCGTCGGGTGTCTGGGTCAAAGCCGTTTCCCCAAGAAAAATGGTATAAATCTTCGTTCCGCATTGGATGGTCACTGCCGAATTGGCGCCGTTTTCGGTGACTCCTCGTACCGAAAAATACTTGATCAGCACTTCAATCGGTTTTGCCGGGGGCAGAGGCGGCGTTGCGTTGGTGGGCACACTGACGGCCGGCGGGTTGGTATTGGCCACAGCCGCTTCCGGCGACTTTGCCAGATTGGTGGACGCGGCGGGCGCGGGCAGATTGGTCGCGGGAACCGAGGCTGCGACCGGTTTTACGGAACTGGCGGCCACTACGGGAGCCGGCGGGTTGGTTTTGGGGGCAATCTTTTCAGCCGGCTTAACGGCGGCGGCCGGCGCGGTTAACACCGGCGGATTGGTTGTCGGGACAATGGCCGGTGTGGTCTTAGCCGGGCTGGGTGGCGGAACCGCTTTGGGCACGGGCAGGTTTGTTTTAACAACCGGTGGTTGGACTGCCGGTTGATTTTGTTTTCCGGTTTCCTGCTGCTGGGCGACGGTTTCAAATTCATCGGGGTTCTTGGCCGCAGGCCGCAAATCGCCCATCAGCGATCCCAGGATGAAGAGATTCACACCAAATAACAGCGCGTAGGAGATGGCGACAGTGAAAAGGACGTCAACATAAGGCGCATGCGTGACTTTTTTAACACAGAACAACAGCGTAGCTACTACAATCGGGGTGGAAATGTAGGAAGCCAGGTAAAGGCCGATGAAATGACCAAGGACGGCCTGCAGGATCTGGTCCAAACCGGTCGCGAGCGCCGCCGCGCCTACCAATCCCAAAAACTTGTACTCGAACCGCTGGTCGATCTTTTGAATCTTGATCATACCCCAAAGCAGTCCGAGCAGAATCACCGTTTGCACGGCAAACCCGATAAGCAGATAAAGAAGTACGCCAGACATTGATTCAATCTTCTTCAGGGCCGCCCCGGATGACAATGTTTTTCTTGCCGGATTCGACGCCGGGGACGGCGAAATGGAAGTGATTGCCGGACGAGGCGGGATTGGATGAGAATGGCCGCGGCCGGTGGGCTGTTTTATGAGTCATTATTGGTCAACATTCATTGAATTGCTGACGGCGCCGTTTGAGCATGTGCCGTTGATCTGGGGTATTGGGCCGATCTATTTCGCGCTGCTGCTGAACGAATTGACGTCCGCCAAGGCGAATTTCCGGACGGCCATTCAGACCGGGTTCAGTTTTCTCTGGGCTGGCGCACAATGGCTTTGGCCGTATTTCGTGCCGCACGCCGGCCATGGCCGATATCTGGAATTGAACGCCATGCTGCCGGTGAACCTGCTGGTCACCTTTCTCGTTCTGGCGCTGGGCCTGGTGGCGCTGGTGAGCGGTTTGCGCAAACGATTCCCGCGCTACGGCCGATTCCTCGGCCATACGCGCTTCGCCAATTATTTTATGATCGCCATTTTCCCGATCCAGACGCATTGCCTGCCCTGGACATGGGACCGTTTGCTGGCCATCGCGCTGTTTGCCGTGCCCGTCTGGCTGGTGTTGCATTTCGGCCTGATGCCGTTCCGCAACCGGTGAGAATCTATTCTTCGCCGCCGTTGTAGCCGTTTTTGCGTTCCCAGCGCCGCGGCGTCCGTTCCGGCGGCGAGGTGTCCACCTTGGCGTAATACGTCTCCTCGCCGAATTGCGCGTCGGCTTCCTGCTGCAATTTCAGCGATGGCGTGACACTGAAGCGTTCGTTCGTATCCACGAAGACGACTTCGCCGCCGGGCCGCATGAAACACAACAGCAACGGACATTTGCCCGGATGCGCCGCCACCAGTTCGCGCACGGATTCCAATTGTTCCGGTTTCAGGTGCGCGGTGTGGAGCCGCAAATGAACCTGTTTGGTGAAGCGCCTGGGCGCGTCTTCCAGGGGCATGATTTCCTGTGGAAAAATTTTCGGACGATCGTCGCCCGTGTTCACCTCGCCGATAACGAGAATGGCTTTGTTGGGCGTGAGCAGGCCGCGGTATTTGTCGTAGTTCTCGTTCAGGCACAGGATCTGCACGGAACCTTCGAGGTCTTCGAGGGTGACCATCGAATACGGCTTGCCGCTTTTCTTGGACACGCCGTTTTGCACCGCGGCAATCAGGCCGCCGATGCGCGTCAGGCTGCGGTTCGGCAGCTCCGCGAGCTTCGCCGTGTTCGTCAGCGCGTATTTCTCCAGAATCGGCACAAACGGCGTCAGCGGATGGCCGGTGACGTAGAAGCCGAGTAATTCCTTTTCATGCGCGAGCAGTTCGTGTTGCGGCCATTCAGGCAGATTGCTGATGGCTTCCGGCATCGGCGACGCATTTTCCTCCAGCGTCCCGAAGAGCGAGCTTTGCCCGCGCTGGCGGTCGGCGATGATGCTGGCGGCCCGGCTCAAGGCGCGTTCAATCTGGGCAAACAGCGTGGCGCGGGTCTGGCCGAAGGTGTCGCACGCGCCGGATTTGATGAGCGCCTCCAAAATTTTCCGGTTTACCGTCCGGCCGTCCACGCGTTCGCACAAATCCGACAGCGACTTGAATTTCCCGCCGCCTTCGCGGGCTTTCAAAATCGTCTGCACCGCGACTTCGCCCACGCCCTTGATCGCGGCCAGGCCGAAGCGGATACCCCTTGTAGGACAGACATCTTGCCTGTCCCTAACTTCTTTGTTTTCAGATGGAGACAGGCTGGAAGCCTGTCCTGCGCTTTTACGTTCCGCTGGCGCGAAATACACCTGGCTTTCATTCACGTCCGGGCCGAGGACCTCGATGCCGAACTCGCGCGCCTCGTTGATATACTGGCTCAACTTGGCGGTGTCCGCCATGTCGTTGGTCATCATCGCGCAGAAAAATTCCACCGGATAATTGGCCTTCAGATACGCGGTCTGGTAGGCGACGATGGCGTAGGCGGCGGCGTGCGATTTGTTGAAGCCGTACCCGGCGAATTTTTCCAGCAAATCGAAAATTTCGTTCGCCTTGGCGGCGGGAATCCTGTTTTTCTCAGCGCAGCCCTTGACGAATTTCTCGCGCTGCTTCTGCATTTCCTCGATCTTTTTCTTGCCCATCGCGCGCCGCAAAATATCGGCGGCGCCGAGGGTAAACCCGGCCAGGATTTGCGCCGCCTGCATGACCTGTTCCTGGTAAATCAGGATGCCGTAGGTCTCGCGCGCAATCGGTTCGAGCAGCGGATGCTCGTATTCAATCTTCATCTCGCCGTGACGGCGTTTGATGAATTCGGGAATCAGCTCCATCGGTCCGGGCCGGTACAGCGCCACCAGCGCGGTGATGTGCTCGATGGAACTGATTTGAAACTTCCGGCACAAATCGCGCATCCCGCCGGATTCCAACTGGAACACGCCCAGCGTCTCCGCGCGATTGAGCAGATCGTAAGTTTTCTGGTCGTCGAGCGGCAGATGGTCAATGGGCACCTCGACGTCGTGCGCGCGTTTGACCATGTCGCAGGTGTTGCGGATGACCGTGAGCGTCTTCAACCCCAGAAAATCCATCTTCAGCAGGCCGAGATCGCCGACCGGACCCATGGCGTATTGCGTCACGATGCCGCCGTCGTCGTCGGCTTTGAGCGGCAGCAAATTCACCAGCGGCTGGTCGCCGATGACCACACCCGCGGCGTGGACCGAGGCGTTGCGCGTGAGGTCTTCGAGGATGAGCGCGGTGTCCACCAGCTCGCGCGTGACCTCCTCGGTCGCATAGGCTTCCTTGAACTCCGGTGATTGTTTGAGCGCCTTCTCCAACGTCATCTTCAAATCGAACGGAATCATCTTGGCCAGCCGGTCGCATTCGCCGTAACTCAACCCCATCACCCGGCCCACGTCGCGCACCACGGATTTCGCGCCCATCGTGCCGAAGGTGATGATTTGCGCGACGGAATCGCGGCCGTATTTTCCGCGGACATAGTCGATGACGTCCGCGCGCCGGTCGTCGGCGAAATCGATGTCAATGTCCGGCGGATTGACGCGCTCGGGATTGAGGAACCGCTCGAACAGCAGGCCGTAGCGGATGGGATCCACGTTGGAGATTTCCAGCAGATAAGTGACGAGCGAACCAGCCGCGGACCCGCGCGCCACGCAGGCGATGCCGTGCTCGTGACCCCACCGGACGAAATCGCCTACGATAAGGAAGTAGCTGATAAACCCGGTTTTCTCAATGACCGTGAGTTCCAGTTTCAACCGGCCCAGCACGGCGTTGAGGGCGGCAGCGATTTCCGGGTCGTTTATCGTAGGACAGGCATTTTGCCTGTCTCTGACTTCTTCTTTTTGAGATGGAGACAGGCTGGAAGCCCGTCCTCCGACATAAGTTGGCAAGCGCGTCGGGTCGTCAATGCCTTCCACCACGAATTCCTTGCCTTCGGCTTTGGCGTGGAGGGTGTAGCGTCGGAACAATCCTTCGGCGATCAACTTGCGCAGGTAACCTTCGCGGGTGAAATGTTCCGGCGGCGCGAAAACCGGGTAATGCAGTTTGCCGAACTCAATCTCCAGGTTGCATTTCTCGGCCACTTCGAGCGTGTTTTTGACGGCCTCGGGCGTATCGGCGAAGCGCGCCTTCATTTCCTCCGCCGTGCGCAGATAAAACTGCTCCGGCTCGTAGCGCAACCGTTTGGTGTCGGCCAGTTGCGTCTGGGTGCCGATGCAGATCAGGCAATCGTGCGCGTGCGAATGGCTTTTCTCGATGTAATGGACGTCGTTCGTCGCGATGAGTTTCAGGCCGAAATCCTTCGCCCAGGCGATGAGTTGTTGGTTGACCTTCGCCTGCTCGGCGATGCCATGGTTCTGGAGTTCGAGATAGAAATTATCCGCGCCCAATGTCTGCTTGTACCAGTCAATCGTTTCGCGCGCCTTGTCGAGTTTTCCCTTCGTAATCAGTTCGGGAATTTCGCTGGCCAGGCAGCCGGACATGGCGATGAGCCCGTCCTTGTGTTTGGCGAGCAGCTCTTTGTCGATGCGCGGTTTGTAGTAATAACCCTCGAGATGGGCGGCGGTGACGAGCTGGATGAGATTTTTATAGCCGGTGGCGTCCCGGGTCAGCAATCCGAGGTGATGATACACGTCGCGCCCGCCGCTGCTGGTCTTCTTTTCCAGCCGGCTGCCGGGGGCGACATAGACCTCGCAGCCGATGATGGGTTTGATGCCCTGTTCGCGGGCGGCCTTGTAAAAATCGATGACGCCGTGCATGGCGCCGTGGTCGGTGATGGCGAGCGCGGGGAATTTCAGTTGATGGGCCTTCTCCACCAGCCGGTCCAGCCGGCAGGCGCCATCGAGCAGGGAATACTCGGTGTGCAAATGGAGATGAACAAAGTCCGCGTGCGACATAACGGAAGTTTAGCTTTGAACCGCCAAGACACCAAGACACAAAGTTTTCAGCCAAGGGTGGACGCGGGTCCGCGGGAGGAGTATCAATTGCTGTGCGGCAGTTGACCTGGCCCGGCGTTTCCTCTACCCGACACAGACCGGATTGACACGATTTTGACCGCGACCTATGCTCGCCCTCGGTTGATGAGAAAAGTTATTAGCAATGAAGGAAAGGAGTTTGATTCTATGAAAGCACAACGAGTGGACACGTGGGCGGCGGCCATCAAGGACAAACCCGGCGCTTTGGCGGCCAAACTCAAGGCGCTGACAGCGGCAGGCGTGAATCTCGAATTCGTCATCGCCCGGCGGGCACCGGAAAAACGCGGGACCGGCGTTGCGTTCGTCACCCCTATTAAAGGAGCGAAACAGTGCCGGGCGGCCAGGGCCGCCGGATTCAAGAAGGCCAAGAACCTGCACGCGGTGCGGATTGAAGGCGCCGACCGGCGCGGCCGGGGCGCCCGCCTTGCCCAGGCGCTGGCGGCCAAGGGACTGAACCTGCGCGGCATGTCGGCGGCGGCCATCGGAAAGAAATTTGTTTGTCACATCGCGGTGGACAAAGGCGCCGATGCCGCGAAGGTGATTCAGGTGGTAAAAGGCCTGTAATCGGCAAGCACCTAAAGATGTGGAATGACGTTTCTGTCGGAAGATCTGCCGGAAATGTCACAATAAAGCTGTTTGCTTTTGCCGCCCATACTAGTAATCAGTTCGCCCGTGATTGACCCAAATTCACCAATCATTGAACGCCAGCGCATGGACGTGGACATCGTCTGCGTCGGATTCGGTCCCGCTACGGCGGGATTCCTCACGACGCTCTCGAAACAACTCGTCAACGCCGATGGCACTCCGGCCGTCGAAAGCGCGATCGCACCGGGCCTGCCGCCGCAGGTGCTCTGTTACGAGCGCGCTGACGACATCGGCTTTGGCGTTTCCGGTGTGGTGACCAAGGCGCGGGCCCTGCGCACCACCTTTCCTGATCTCGACCACGCACAAATTCCGATGATGACGCCGGTGGGCGAGGAAAAGGTTCTTTATCTGCTCGATCCGATTGGAGCCAGCCGGCGTTCGGTCACGTTGCGCGCGGCGGATGCGATGATTCGCACGTTCAAATGGGCGCTGCCCTTTGAACACGACGCGTTGAATCTACCGTGGACGCCTTCCTTTCTGCACAAACGCGGCGGTCTGTTGCTTTCGATGGGCCAGTTCATGCAATGGGTCGGCGCGCAGGTGCAAAGCGCCGGCACGGTCCAAATCTGGCCCGGCACTCCGGTGGCCGAGGCTTTGATAGAACAGAACAAGGTCGTCGGCGTCCGGCTGCTCGATCAGGGCGTGGACAAAAAAGGCAAGCCCGCGGAAGGTTTCACGCCGGGCATGGATATCCATGCCGCATTGACGGTTGTCGCCGACGGGCCCGTCGGCCCCATCGGCCGGCAATTGGATACCCGCTTCGGCCTGCCCGACGGCCATCACACGCGCGATTGGGCGGTGGGCATGAAATTTGTCGTGGATCTGCCGGAAAATACGCCGCTCAAACCCGGCACCGTGCTGCACACATTCGGCTTTCCCGAGCCGGAAATCTTCGGGTTCTTCTACGTGCATCCCGACCGCGTCGCGTCGCTCGGCATATTCGTCCCGTCGTGGTTCGACAGTCCGATGCGCACGGCCTACCGCCAGCTCCAGCATTGGATGTTGCATCCGTATCTCTGGCGTTATCTCAAGGGCGGCAAGCTCCGTTCGTGGGGAGCCAAAACGCTTGGTGAATCCGGTCGTCGTGGCGAACCGCATCTCGTCGGTGACGGCTATGCGCGTGTGGGTGAAGGCAGCGGCAGCACGAATGTGCTCACCGGTTCCGGCGTGGATGAGGCCTGGGCGACCGGCACGCAGCTCGCCGAGGCGGTGCTCGAATTGCTCAAGGCGAAAAAGCCGTTCACAAAGCAAAACCTCGACGAAACCTACATCAAACGCCGCCGAGCCAGTTGGGTGGAGCAGGAAGCCATCGTGGCCGAGAAATCACGCGATGGTTTTCAAAAGAGTTTCGTGCGCGGCATAGTGGGCATGGCGCTGGCGGGTTTGACCAACGGCCGTATCACATTAAGCAGCGAACCGCTGCCGCCGTGGAAACGCATTCCGTCCATCGCGGAATATTACCGCGGACGGATCTCGCCGGAGGAAATCGCCCGGATTCATGCCGAATGTCAGGCGCGGCACAGCTCGCTTCACGGCGCACTGATGGAGAAGGTTGGCTGGCCGGCGATTTCTTACGACGGCCAGTTGCTCATCTCGCATCAGGACGCCTTGCTGATGGGCGGCAAAGTACAGGCGCCACCCGGCTACGCCGACCACATCGAATTTCTCAACCCGGAAATCTGCGAAAAGTGCGGCGCGAAAATTTGCATCGAGGCCTGCTCCGGCCAGGCCATTACCCTGGGCGAAAGCGGTGTGCCGGGTTTCGACCGCGAGAAATGCGTCCATTGCGGCGCGTGCGCCTGGAACTGCGCGCAACCCCTGCCGGACAATCCGGAACGCACCAACATCGCCTTTCGCGCCGGTACCGGCGGTCTGCACTCGGCGGAAAATTGACAGGCGTCACGGAATCTGGCGCGTGCGATAAAATTGCGTTGGCAGATTCGTGGCCGATGAATCCACAAAATCAACCGCGCCAACACTGTTGGTAAACAACGGCGTCCAGGTAAGGAAATTCGTCGTCGCCTCCAGCACATAACTCGCACCGCCGCTCGCCCCGATTTGGATTTGAAATTGTTTGTCCGGGCGGATGACGGGATTGACAACCTGCATGGCCGTTGGCGGCAGGAAAGTGGTCTGATCGTTCCAGCGGCAGATGCCGTAGGCCGGTTTCTGGCCCGCCCGTTGAAAAGTACCGCCCACGTACAAATCGTTGCCCCACGCGGCCAGCGCCGTCACGATGCCAATCGGGGAAACGCCGTTGGCGCTGTTGCCGGTGCCCAGGGTGGTCCAGGAACTGCCGTCCCAGCGCGCAAGATTGGTGGTGCTCAAGCCGCCGACGGTGGTGAATTGTCCGCCGACGTACAGACGGCTGCCAATCACCGCCAAGGCATTGACCGCGGGTCCTTGGATGCCGGTGCCCATGCTGGTCCAGGTCGTCCCATCCCATTTGGCAACCATGCTCGCGGGCAAACCTCCCGCCGTAGTAAACGAACCGCCCACATAAACCGTCGAACCGCTCACGGCGATGGCTTTGACACTGCCGTTCACGCCGTTGGTTGTCCCGTTGCCCACCGGCCACCAATTGGCGCCGTCCCAGCGGGCAAGGTAATTGGCGTTGGTGGCGCCGGCAGCCGTAAAACTTCCGCCCACATAAATTCCGTCTACACCGATGGCAATGGCGGCGACGGTGTTGTTCAATCCAGAACCCAGAGCGGACCAGGAGGAGCCGTTCCACTTGGCGATGTAATTGGCACTCACGCCGCCGGCGCTGGTGAAATTGCCGCCGGCATAAACATTTACGCCGTCCGAAGCGAGGGCGACGACGGAATTGTTCATGCCGCTTCCCACCGCCGACCAGGAAGTGCCGCTCCATTTCGCGATGTTGCTGGCGGTGATGCCGCCGACATTGGTAAAAGTTCCGCCAATGTACAGGTCCGAGCCGTTGAGGGCGATGCTCACCACGCGACTGAGCGTCAGCTTGCCGACGATACCGGCGCCCAACGCCGACCAGTTCGTTCCGTCCCACTGGCCAATCTGGTTTACGACCGCGTGCCCGGCCAGGTTGAAGAAACCGCCGGCGTAAAGCGCATTGGTCCCGACGGCCAATCCATAAACACCGCTCAACGATGTTCCGATCGTTCCGGCGCAGTTGTCGGCGCCCAAAGTCCCCCAGTTTGTTCCATTCCACCGGGCCATGCACTGGACCACCTGTGATCCCGCCATGGAGAAATATCCGCCGGCCAACAGTCCGCCGTTCTGATCCACCGCCAGCGTGTAATCATAGGTTGCGGCCACCTGGGTGGGATCGGCCGACGTCACTCCGCCGATATTGGACCAGTTGGTGCCGTCCCAACGCGCAACGTTCGTAACGGTCACGCCGCCGGCGTTGTTAAGGGTTCCGCCGGCGAAAACGAATGGACCATTGACGGCCAGCGCGGAAACCGGCGTGCTGATGCCACCGCCCACCGGCCACCAGTTTACTCCATCCCAACGGGCAATGTTGGTAGCGACCACTCCTCCGGCGTTCGTGAAATAACCGGCCACAAAAAGATTGGTCCCGCTCTTGACCATGGCCTTCACGTAGGCGTTGGTGGCGCCCGTAATCCCGCTGCCCAGGGAAGACCAGTTCGTCCCGTCCCATTTGGCAATCCGGCTGATCGCCTGGCCGCCGGCATTGGTGAAGTTGCCGCCGACGTAAAGATTGTTTCCGTCCATCAACAACGCATAGACGCTGGTATTCGTGCCGGCGTCAACGCCGCCGCCCACCGATAACCAATTGGTGCCATTCCAACAGGCCAGCCCTTTGGCGGAAATACCGCCGGCATTGGTGATTGCGCCGCCGACATAAATCTGGTTGCCGTTGATCGCGATGGCTGCGACGCCGGCGCTGACGCCGCCGCCCAGCGATGACCAATTCACGCCATTCCAACGGGCGATATTTGTCGCGGCCACGCCTCCGGCTGACGTAAAAACACCGCCGGCGTACAAATCGCCGTTGGGCGCAATCGCAAGCTGGATTACCATCGCCTGGGCGGCGGAACTGATGCCGATCCCGAGCGCCGTCCAATTCTGTCCGTCCCATTTCGCAATGTTGGTGGCCACGATATTTCCGATGGTGGTAGTCAGGCCTCCGCCGACATAAGTCGCGTTTCCCCGGGTCGCAATGGCCAGGACCGCCCCGTTGGCGCCGGGCAGGCCAAACCGGTAATCCCAATGCTCATCGCCCGGCGCGGTTTGGGCCGTCGCCGAAAAACTGGCCAGCGAACAGAAGACACAGAAGAAAATCGGGAAAACTTTTCCGGCCCCGCGTCCCGGCGGATTGATTTGTGACGTGCCGGTGATTTTAGACAACGCATCCTGTGTCATGATTATTCCTTTTCCTCTGAGTTATTGGATTTTATTTACACCTGTTTTATAAGCCGGCTGAGCTGAATTACGGCGCTCAAATGAGCAAAGTCGATGCCAGACCTTCAACTGCTTTCCACACAAAACTGCCGGTTTTTGCCGCAATTTGAATCCAGCGGCAGATGCGGTTTGGATCCTTTGCATCTGAATTTCAGTTGAGCTTGAAAAGTCTTTGGCCCAAGGTGATGCCATGAAACGCACCTTGCTCCTCCTTCTCGTCGTTTTCATCGCCGGCAGTCTCCGGGCGCAATCGCTTGACCTGCCCGCTCCGCAAAAATCCGGCGGCCTGCCGCTGATGGACGCGCTCGCCAAACGGTCCACCGCCCGGGCCTTCGATTCCAAAGCGCTTTCGCCCCAGCAACTTTCCAGCCTGCTCTGGGCGGCCTTCGGCATCAACCGGCCCGACGGCAAGCGCACCGCGCCCTCGGCGCACAATTATCAGGAGACCGATATTTACGTGCTGCTTAAATCGGGTGCGTATGTCTATAACGCCAAATCCAACAAGCTCGATCTCGTCGTCGCCGAAGACATTCGCGCATTGGGCGGAACCCAGGCTTTTGTGAAGGACGCGCCCGTGACCCTGGTTTTCGTCGCCGACCTTTCCCGGATGAACAAGGGAAGCAACGAAGAAAAAATGAACACCGCTCACATCGACGTTGGTTACATCTCGCAAAACGTTTATCTCTTTTGCGCTTCCGAAGGTTTGGTCACCGGGGCCAGAATGTCGGTGGATAAGGCGGCCCTCGGGCCTAAAATTAAATTGAGTCCGGACGAGGCGATTATTCTGGCGCAATCCGTCGGCTATCCCAAAACTTCAAAGGGAGAATGATTATGGCTGAATTATTCGAGAACGTTTCCGTCAACGACATGACGCTGGCCAACCGGTTCGTACGGTCCGCCACCTGGGAGGGATTGGCCGGTAAGGATGGTTCCGTCACCCCTCAACTCACTGAAATGATGGTCGAACTGGCCCGGAACGAGGTCGGTTTGATCATCAGCAGTTACACGTTCGTCAGTCCGGAGGGACAATCGAGTCCCGGCCAACTCGCCATTTACGACGACCGGTTCGTGGCCGGGTTGCGGAAAATGGTTCAGGCGGTCCATGCCGCAGGCGGGAAAATCGCTTTGCAGATTGTTCACGGCGGAAGATTTGCAGACCCCGCACTCACCGGATTGCCGGCGGTCGGACCCTCTGCCGCGGTGCAGGACGGCCGGCCGGCTTGCCAGGTCATGAGCAAGCCGGAGATCAAAAACATCGTTTCGGCCTTCACCCGGGCGGCGGGGCGCGCCCAACAGGCCGGTTTCGACGCCGTCCAGCTTCACGCCGCCCACGGTTTTCTATTGAGCCAGTTTCTTTCCCCGCCGTTGAACCAACGGGCGGATGAATACGGCGGCTCGCTGGAAAACCGCGCCCGGTTCCTGCTCGAAACCGTGCGGAGCATCCGCAAGGCGACCGGCCCCGGTTATCCGCTTCTGGTCAAGCTCAACTCCAAGGATTTTCTGGAAGGCGGGATGACGAGCAAAGAAGCTGTGCAAGTGGCGGCCATGCTCGAAGTGGCTTCGGTGGACGCCATCGAATTTTCCGGCGGCACGGTGATTTCTCCGGAACAATTCTCGCCGGTGCGTCCGGGCAAGTTGAAAATTCCACAAGGTGAGGTCTTTTACCGGGAAGCCGCCAAACTTTACAAAGCCAGGGTCGGAATCCCGCTGATGCTCGTCGGCGGCATCCGCTCGTACGAGACGGCGGACGACCTGGTTCGGAGCGGCGAGACCGATTTTATCTCCCTGGGACGGCCATTGATTTGCGAACCGGGCCTGGTCAAACGCTGGCACCGCGGCGACGTCCGCCCGTCGGAATGCGGCTCGTGCAACGGTTGTTTTGCTCCCGCCAGCGACGGCCGGGGCGTCTATTGTGTGACCTTGGAGAAGAAGCGAAGCAAAGCCGGCGGGTGACCAATAGCTGGATCCCGTAGCCGCCGAGGTAACGAGGCTCCATTCGATTTCTGGTTTGGAAGTGAGCCTCTTCACCAGTCTTCGCACCAAGTGCTACGACCCGGCAGGCGTCGTTTGCTACAGTTTACAGAAAGCCGGATTCGGCGCGGCAGCGCGTCCTTGCCATGTCTTCGTGCTTTTCAAACCGCCCGCAACTGATAATCATCCGCCCCGCATGAACATTGCCTGTCAAATCGTCGTCTGCGGCAGCATCGTGCCGGACCCGCTCCAGACCCTGGAACCGGTCACCGGCCCGGCCGGCCCCGCGTTGAAAAATGAACTGATGCTGCCCGCCGTCCTCGACCCGTGGGCCAGCCACGCGCTGTTTGAGGCGGCGAACCTCGCCAAGAACGCGCCCGGCTCCAAAGTCTGGCTCGTCAGCCTCGGCCCCAAAGCCAAGCTGCAACAGGTCATGATGACTGTCGCGCAAAAGGTGCCGTTCGAACTTGTCGCCCTCGACGGCCCGGCCAGCGGGTTCACCGAAGCCGCCGAAGTCGCCGCCGCGTTGGCGGAAGCTATTTCGGCCATTCCCGGCCTCGACAAATCAAAGCTGCTCGTGTTCGGCGGCTGGGAATCTGCGTCGCGCGGCGCCGGCGCCACGATGCAAATGGTCGGCGAACGCCTCGGAATTGTGGACCAGTTCCAGGGCGTGGACGAATTGAAGGTGCACGCCGACGGTTCGCTGGAAATTCTGGAGCGCATCGAGGGCGGCAAACACCAGATTTCGAAGTGCGCCGGCCCGCCCGCTCTTCTCGGCTGGGCCACCGGCAATCTGCCGGAACCGAAAAATAATCCGCAGGTGGGCATGGTCAACATGCGCGCCGTGATGCCCGCGCTGCAAAAGGCCAAACCGGTGAAACTGGCCGGCGAAGGTTTGAGCTTCGCGAGCGTCTCGCTCCCGAAACAATTGCGCGAAACCAAAATCGTGAAGGACAAATCAGCCGACGACATCGCCAAGGAAATCATCGAGTGGATTAGGAAGTAAGTTAAATCGCTGAATCGTTAAATCGTTACATCGTGTAGATTTGATATGGAAACAATCTTGTTACTCGCCCATACCGAACCCGATGGCTCGCTTGCCAAATCCGCCCGCGAAGCATTGCATGCCGCCCGAATCCTGAACAAATCACTCGCCGGCTCCAGCCTCGTCGTGAGCCTCGTCGGCGAAACCGTCCAGGCCGCCGCCGATTCCATCGCTGCCTGCCCGGCCACAAAATATTTTGGGGTGACCGGCAAAGACTTTGCCCAATCACGCTACGCCTCCGATGCCGCGGCGGCGGAAGCCGTTTGCAAATCGGCTCAGGCCACAATTGTCGTCGCTCCGGCGACGTCGCGCTGGGCGCGCGTGCTGCCCGGCGTGGCGCAGCGTCTCGGCGGACGCGCCGACACACACGTGACCGGCGTGGCCGATGCGGGCGGCAAACCGGCCATCAACCGTTGGTATTACCGCCAGCGCATGGAAGCCACGCTCACCCGCGCGCAACGGCCCTGGTTCATCCTCATTGACCCCGGCAGTCAGACCGCCTGCGAATGCGGCGCCGGCACGGCCAAGGTTGAAACGGTAACCGTGAATCTGCCGGAATCCGCCAAGCGCACCACGGTGGTTGGCATCCGCGAACCGAAGGCGGACGCCCAGACCATCCGGCCCGACGCGGAATTGCTGTTCGTGACCGGCGCCGGCTGGACGAAGAAACAGGCCGACGGCCAGACGCACGTGCCGGAGGCGGAAAAGTTGATCCGCGATTTCCTTCAACTCGGCCGCGCGTCGCTGGGCAGCAGCAAATCGCTGGTGGACCTCGGCGGCGAAGGCCAGGCCGTGCTGTCGTTTTTGTCCCACCTGAATCAGATTGGCCAGACCGGCTCGACGCCGCGTCATCCGAAGGGATTGAGCACGTGCTGTCACGGCGAGGAACCGCACACCGTCGGCTGGCGTTTCATCAACGAGCGCCGCGCCATCAGTCTGGACCCGAACTGCGGCTGGGCCCGCGGCAAAGCCGACGTGCTTTATGTGGCCGACGCCTTCGCCGTGATGGGAAAAGTGAACGAACTGCTCGCGACGAAGAAATAGCTAACTCGCCTTTGCACTGGATGAAGGGAACGGCTTAACAGATGATGCGGGTCGGGCGTTTCGCATATTTCGAGACTTGAATTGAATGCCTCACCGATTGGCTAACTCAATGAACGCGCCCCGCATCATGGGGAGTTGACAGTCAATGTGTAGAGCCAATTCCCCAAGACGCTGCTTGTCTGTTTGTTGAACGGGCTCATTCGACTCCGTAGTGTGAATCATAGAACAAATTAATTCGATAATTTCTGCGCTTCTGCGTTCTTTTTCAAGTTCGGGCCATCGCGACCAATGTTTGAGGAACTCTTGGAGATACGCGGTGGCGCTGTTAATAGAATCTTGAGGACTCGCTGGACCGCCGAAGTATTCTTGAGCATTTTCTGTAGCTGTCCACATTGCAAAATGCAGGCATCCTTTGATGAGCGACTCTGGCTGAATTTCCTTTTCCTCGTCGTATGCCAGTACCGCCGTAATTACGGCACTCAAACAAAAGATCAAGTAACGATACCGCGAATCTGGAAGACTGAACTGTAAAGAGACGGGGGCATCTTCTGCGCTCGGGATCGTATGCAGGTATAGATTTGATGCGACCGTAATAGCGGCTTCAATCTGTTTCTGCTGTGTTGGTTTACGACTAAACCAGCTCATGGTTTTCTGCTCTTTATTCTGATGTGAAGGCTATCTCCGATTAACGTCTTTCTCTGTCGAAAAAGGCGGTCCTCCATCTCTTCCAGTTTATATAGTGGCCACAAATCATTGATGAAATGCAAATGACTACCGTACTTCCAGTGATTCGGCCCGCGCTCCGTCATGTCGTCTAGGGTGAAATAGAGCAAATGCCAGCGACTTGGCTTAATAAAAAAATGCGCTGATAAGCGCTTTCGTGTTCGAAACAAATTATTAAGCTTACCGACAAACTTGCCAAGTTCATGCCGCCGATCCTCCTTCCGCACAATATCTATATCGTCTTGCGTCAGCTGGGCATCTTCCGGTTGCCACTCATAGTGACCTCTAAAGTGCGCATACCCGCCAAGCTCCGCATAAGCAATCGCGCAGACCACATCGTCGCTATCGAGGACAAGCCTCTGCGCATATTTGATGACCGCGGCCTTGTTAGTCAGCGAAAATAAATGGCCGATGTTCTCAGGGAACCGTGGCGGGAAATGGTCGGCAAAAAACGGAATATCGATCATCGTAAATGATGCCCAACGAGCTCAACGACTGCCGCTGTAGCGTACTTGTTTCTTATGAGGCGTCATTTGTGTTCTGCTTGTCTTCCTCATGGAAATAAACACAAGCCACAATAGTAGCGACAATGCCAAGGGTGCAAGTAATAACCAGCCACATCAACGAACCGGAATACCTGTGACTGATGAATGCCAGTGTGAGCACCGAGCTATTCAGTATGGCAAATATAGCAGTCAGCGTAACCGCGACAATGAAGGGATAACGTGGGGCAGTCTTGGCTCCAGCGTAAACGAAACAGTAAGAGGCAGCGATACTATTAAAAAGCTGCATGTAAAAGTCTGGCAAACCGGTGATTAAATTCCCGATGATAACGATTAGCTGAATCATGATGTAGGCAGCAACTGCGGCTGGTAGGACGCCAACCCATCTAAGCCAATAGACTGTCTTGTTCGTTTCTTCCATATGTTGCGAGGTTTTGATGTTCTGACGCCTGACGGTATTAATCGGCCAAACTCACTTTGTCATGTGATGTCTTTTGCCGGAAAAAGCCAAAGCCCGAATGCCTTGTCCCTTCCCGCTTTCATCTGACTTCGCGGGCATGATGCGCCCCGGCCCTGACCAGTCAACCCCTTTTGGTTTGTCTGCGGCCGGATGCATTTCGACTGTTCTTGGATTTGGTAGGGCAAAGCTGCTGCTTTGCCTTGGCGTCGCGGCAGCGACGCCCTACCGGGGAAATTTAAGCCGGCTTGGCTTCGGGCAGTTGGGGGTGAAGATTTTATCGCCGGCGACCTGGCCGGCGGCGCCGCGAAATCTGGCCCGTTCTTGATTGTCTTTTCTGGCCCCGAATCCGGACCACAACCGCATCAGGGCCGGCTTGAAGAAAAATTTGATGACGCCCCATTCGCCGCCGAACAGGTAGCCAAAAAAGCCGCGGACCATTTTCAGGAATTCAAACAGGGCCGCCACCCGGTACGGGAACGAGACTGGACTCAACCGCTGGACCGGTCGCCACAACAGGCAGGCAATCACCCAGCGCGGCGCGTTGGCGGAAACCGCCGCAAAAACCCCATTGAGATAGTTGCGTTTGGGCACCAACTGGCTGGAACGGTAAACCTGGTTCAGGTCGTCAATAATCAAGCCCTCTTCTTTCGCCCGCTGATAGAGGTCGGTTCCCGGATACAAGGTCAGCGAGAACATGGCGATGTTGAACGGCTTCGACAATTCGGTGCACAGCCGGATGCTGGCTTCGAGGTCCTCGGCGGTTTCCCACGGGTTGTCGAGAATGAAATCGTAGCGCACCAGGATTTGCTTTTTCAGCTTCTTCCCGGCCTGTTTGATACAACGGCTGGCGGAAATCACCTCGGGCAGGGATTCGGGCCGGCGATAAAGCTTTTTGAAGATGCGTTCGCTGCCGGACTGCACGCCGACGCAGAGGTGGTAGAGGCCGGCCTCGGCCAGGGCCGTGATTTTTTCATCCGTCACCGAGCGGGGCGTGGTCAGCAGGAAAAAGGGCAGGCCGATTTGTTCCCGGTATTTGGTCGTGAATTCGTTCAACAGCTCGACCGGCTGCGCCATGAACGCGTCGTCGGTGAAACTGATGGTGCGCAGGTCGGGCATGAGTTTGACCACCGCCTTCAGCTCCGCCAGCCGGTTGTCCACGCTGCGCCAGCGCACCCGTAGTTTCCGCTGGTACAGATTACGCAGGGCGTTGTTGCAGCAATACGTGCAGACGTAGGGACAGCCGCGCGAGAACATCGCCGAGTAACAATAGCCGAGACATTCAGCCAGCAACTGGCTGTTCAAGCGCGCCAGCTTGCCTTCGTAAAGGACGTATTGATGCTCCAACTCGCAATCGGGAATCGGGATTTGATTGATGTCCTCAATCAACGGACCGGCGGCGCAGTTGGTCGTCTCGCGGTCGGCGCGCTTCAGGATTCCCGGCACGGTCACCGACTGCCAGGATTTGCCACTGTCCATCTCCTTGGCCAATTGGCTGAGGCCGAGTTCGCCTTCGCCCACGCAGACCAGATCCGCGTGGTCCAGGCATTCCAAGGGCCGGATGCAGGCATGGATGCCGCCCCAGATGACGGGCGCGGACAATTTTCCGTGCAGATAGCGGGTGATGTGGACGGCATTGTCGAAGTGGCACGTCATCAGGGAAATGCCGACCAGATCGGCCGTCTTGCACAATTCCGCGATTTGTTCGAGCACTGATTCGGGATAGGGGTAGAGAAACGAATTGGCCGAATCCAATTTTTTGTCCGTATAATGCCACGGCAGATAAATCAACGTGGTCTCATGCCCTTGCGCCCGCAGGTAGGCGGAAAGGTAGCGGGGACTGGGAATGAAAACATCCTCCGCCAATGAGATCAGGACAAATTTCACAACGCGCTCCTTCCTTAGTTGAAGGGAAACAGCCTGATTTGTTTTCCTAACATAAAGTATAATCTTATACCCGCTGGAAGCTGCAAAATCAAGCCTGAAAACGGCTTGGAGAAGGCCGGTCAACTCGCTGCTGCCGCGGTTCGGAATTCGTCAAAATCAGCTGCCTGACTGAACCGCTTCCAGCTCCAGCTCAAACAGCAGATTGTCGCGGCAGACGGTGCAACCCGTGTTAACCACCGGCAAGGATTGCAATCCGTGCCGCGCCAGCCAGTCCGTAAACAAAGGCGCGTCGGCGGGATGCTTGAAAAAAGCCGTGGCAAACGCGGCGTCGGCAAAGGTCATACGCCGCGATTCCAAGATGGACGCCACCACCTGCATCGTGCGTTCGATTTGCGCCTGCACGTCGCCGATGTGTTCGGTTTTTCCGTCGCGCGCAATGCTCGCCGTGCCGGAAATCAGCAGCCGGCGAAATCCGGCGTATTTAATTTCCACCGCCCGGCTGAAAGCGCTGCCGTAGGATGACGCGGGACATTGCTCCGGCGACGGCGCGTAATGCGTCACTGTCGCTTCTGTGCCATGCGGGCGGACGGCCCACGCGGCAGCCGCCAGCGCGGCGCCCCGTGGATTGCGACCGCCCACTCCCGTGCTGGCGGGAAGATGGGGCGGCCGCAATTCGTTGCGCGCAAAAACATCGTTTCGCACTCGGTTGAAATCGCCATACCACACAAGCAGGTTGTCGAGATAAAACCACGTCCGCGCGACATCCTTCATCGTCATGTCCGCGGCTGTAAGACCGGCCTGAAGCTTTTCAAAAACTTCGCCGGCCTGTTCCGGTGGCGCTGGCTGTGTTCGCGACGGCAAAATCGGGTTGATGATGCAGTGAGTCGCCAGCGCATCGTCCCAAACGCGGATCATAACGTCGTGGTCGCGGAGATTCCGGACGCGCGCGCCAACAACGGCATGAACTTGAATTCCGGCGATGGCGTGTCCGGCACAACCGGCTCCTTCCACCCACATGACCGGCAGTTCGGAATTTTCCAGTGCTTGCCGCAAGGTTTTGAGCGTGGTTTCGTATGCGGTCGCCGAACCGAAAACCATTTGCCGCACCACTGTGGCATCCCATTGGCTCAACGCCCCGGCGAGACGCCCGGCCATGGCGTTGATGGATTCACCCTTGCGCGGCGTCACGGTCAAATGCAACTCGGAGACGGGCACTGATTCCACCACGATAAGGTCCAATCCATCGCCGTGCTGTCGGCGTATGCGTGCGGGCGTGGCACAAGGCTCAATTTGGCTCCGGGGGGATACGGCTTGGGCGGGCATATACGACTCCTTGTTACAACATTACAACATTGGTTGCTGATTCAGACGGAATCGCCGGCATCCGAGTTACACCAAAATTGCCAAGGCCAGTAACCAATCGATAACAACATACGTCCAATACCTTGATTCCAATTCCTGTCCGGCAAAGCCAAGACAGGCGCCGAATCTGCAATGACGTTTATTGCATGAGAAGCCTTATAATTTCAGCGTTTGTCGCGGCAACCGCTTTGAACGGAGCGGTCGCTGTGCGGGCACAGACCGCTCCTTATGAGAGCCCCGCCAAGATGGCGCCGACAGGCGAAGTTGACCGGCTCGTTTTCAATCGCCTCAAAGAACTGGACATCCAACCGGCCAATTTCTGTTCCGATGCAGTGTTTGTCCGGCGCGCCTATCTGGACGTGATTGGCACGCAGCCGTCCGCGCGCGAGGCGAGCAGCTTCATCCTGAGCCGCGACCCGGACAAGCGCGTCAAACTTGTTGACCAGCTCCTGGCACGCGACGAATTCGCGGATTACTGGGCGATGAAATGGAGCGACCTGCTGCGGGTAAAGGCGGAATTCCCGATCAATTTGTGGCCCAACGCAGCACAGGCGTATCACCGCTGGATCCACGATGCCATCGCCGAAAACAAACCTTACGACCAGTTCGTGCGCGATCTGCTCACCGCCAGCGGCAGCAATTTTGAAGTTCCCGCCGCCAATTTCTACCGCGCCATGCAGAACCGCGACCCGAAAGGCATCGCGCAGACCGTGGCGCTGACGTTCATGGGCGAACGCGCGGACAAATGGCCGACGAATCAATTGGCCAGCATGGCGGCATTTTTCTCACAAGTCGGTATCAAGACCACGGCGGAGTGGAAGGAGGAGATCGTCTATTGGAATCCGGCTTCGACCAACGCGCAGACCACGGCGACGTTTCCTGACAGCACCTCCATCAAGCTTCCGCTCGATCGCGACCCGCGCGAGGTTTTCGCCGACTGGCTGATTGACGCGAAGAATCCGTGGTTCGCACGCAACATCGTCAACCGCGTCTGGTCGTGGCTGCTGGGGCGCGGCATCATCCAGGAATCGGACGACATCCGGCCCGACAATCTGCCGAGCAATCCCGAATTGCTGGCGTATCTGGAGCAGGAATTCGTCGCGTCGCATTACGATTTGAAACACCTCTACCGGCTGATTTTAACCTCGCAGGTTTATCAGTTGTCGTCCCTTCCCCGGAGCATCAGGCCGGAAGCGGCGGCCAATTTCGCGTTTTACCCGGTGCGCCAGCTCGATGCGGAGGTGTTGGCGGACGCCTTGTGCGAAATCACCGGCACGACGGAAAAATATTCCAGCTCGATCCCGGAACCGTTCACGTTCATTCCGGAAACGGAACGCTCGATTGCACTGCCGGACGGAAGCATCTCCAGCGCGTTTCTGGAAATGTTCGGCCGGCCGCCGCGCGACACCGGCCTGGAATCCGAACGCAACAACCGCCCCACGGCCGAACAACGGCTGCATTTGCTGAACTCCAGTCACATCCGGGCCAAGATTGAGCAAAGCGAGAAGTTCAAATACCTGCTCAACACCTATAACAATCCGCGCGACATCGTCACCGGATTTTATCTGGCGATTCTCTCGCGTTTCCCAACGGAGAATGAACTCCAGATTGCCACGGAACATTTCCCGACCGGCGGCGGAGACAATCGGGCGGCGGCGCTGGATGTCGCGTGGGCTTTGTTGAACAGCGCGGAATTTCTTTATCGGCATTGAAAATGTCTGACTATGAATCGCAAAGACGTGTGGTGGCTGGCAAATGACCTTGGTAGGGCGGCGCTGCCGCGCCGCCAGCTGACCGGCAGGTCAGCCCTACCAGCCGGCATCTCCCGGCGCGAGGCGATGCGGCGCGGACTGCTGGGCGCGGCGGGGCTGTGGCTGGCCGGCGGGCTGGAATTTCCGGCCTTTGCCGCCGAGCCGGCGCAATTGCCCAAAGCCAAAGCGGTCATCCAGATCTGGCTCTGGGGCGGCGCGTGTCACCTGGACACCTTCGATCCAAAGCCAGAGGCGGGGTACGATTACTGCGGGCCGTTCAAGACGCCGATCGAAACCAACGTGCCCGGCATCAAAATTTGCGAGTTGCTGCCGTTGCTGGCGAAGCAGGCCGACAAGTATTCCCTCATCCGCAGCATGACCCACGGCAACAACGCCCACGAAACCGCGTCGTACATGGTCCAGACCGGTCGGAACGCCGGCGGACGGGAATCTTTTCCATGCATTGGCGCGGTGGTGTCGCTGTTCAAGGGTTACGACGCCGGTTACAAAGGATTGATTCCGCCTTACATTGTGTTGACCCAGCCGCAGGGACGGTTTTCCGAGGCGGGCTTTCTGGGGTCGCGTTACAAACCGTTTGCCACCGGCGGGGACCCGGCCAAAACGCCGTTCGCGGTGGAAGGGGTCATCGCCCCGGGCATTTCCGAGCAGCAGCAGAAAGACCGGCGCGACCTGCTGCAAAAATTGAACACGCTCGAGCACGCCATGCCGGGCAGCGCGCCACTGGCGGCGTTCAAGCAGGCCGAAGACCAGGCGTACGGCATGATTCTGGGTGACGCCGGCAAAGTTTTCGATTTGTCGCAGGAGAAGGACGCGCTGCGGACGCAATACGGCAAGAACACGTTCGGACAATCCTGCCTGGCGGCGCGCCGGCTGGTGGAAAAAGGCGTTCCCTACGTGACCATCAACAATCCGGGCTGGGACACGCACAAACAGCATTTTCAGGAAATGCGCCGCAAATTGCCGGAGTTGGACAAGGGGCTGGCGACCCTGCTCCAGGATTTGGCCGACCGCAAACTGCTCGACAGCACCATCGTCTGGTGTTGCGGCGAATTCGGCCGCACACCGAAAATTCAGTGGGAAGCGCCGTGGAACGGTGGACGCGGCCACTGGGGCAATGTGTTCTCGGTGCTGGTGGCCGGCGGCGGATTCAAGGGCGGGCGCGTCGTCGGCGCGTCGGATGAACGCGGTGAAGCGGTCAAGGAACGGCCGGTGTATCCGGTGGACCTCATCGGCAGCATGTATGAACTGCTCGGCATTGACGGCAATGCGAAGCTGCCCAACCCGGAAGGACTCGACCTGCGCGTCCTGCCCACAGTGGCGGATGGCGTGAAGTCCGGCGGGTTGTTGAAGGAAATCATGTGAGCGTCGGATTATGAAATCCCTTGTTGAACCAGCAGGAGCCGACGTGAGGAGGCTCATTAATCTTGCCGCGATAAAAGCGAGAGTCTCCTTACGTCGTCTCCTACCAACAAAAATACCCGCGCTCGCCGTTATTCTGGCAATCGCCTCGTCCGCCCGCGCTCAGAACTCGCCGCATCTCGGCTATGTTTATCCCGCCGGTGGACGCCAGCGCGCAACGTTTTCGGTGGTCATGGGCGGAGAATACTTTTTCAGCGCCACCAATTTCGCCGTGGTACTGGACGGCGAATTGGCGCGCGCGAAAATTGTCAGTTATGAACGTCCGCTGAATCCCAAGGAACAGCAGGCGTTAAAGGAAGAATTGAACCAGTTCCAGGAAAAGCGCAAAAACGGCGAGCGGCTCACCGCGGCGGAATTCACCCGGTTGGAAGAAATCAAACGCACGCTCACGCGGTTCGGGCGGCGGCCCGCCAACCCGGCCATCAGCGAATTCATGACCCTGCAAATCACCCTGGCCACCAACGTCGCGCCCGGCGACCATGATCTCCGCGTACGCACGTCGATGGGATTGTCCAATCCGGTGAAATTCCAGGTGGGATTGCTGCCGGAAACCACCAAGCCGGATTGGAAAGCCGTGCCCAAGGACCGCGGCAGCACGGATCCCATGATACCGCCACCCACGGACGCGACCGTGACACTGCCCGTGACCATCAACGGCCAGATTCTGCCCGGCGGCGCGGACCGCTATCATTTTTGGGCGCGGCAGGGACAGCACCTCGTCATGGTCGCCGAAGCGCGGGACCTCATTCCGTATCTGGCCGACGCCGTGCCGGGCTGGTTCGAAGCGGTGCTCACGATTTACGATTCCAAGGGTAAGGAACTGGCGACCGAAGAACGGTTCCGCTTCAAGCCCGACCCGGTCATCCATTTTGAAGTGCCGCACGACGGCACCTACACCGTTGAAATTCACGATTCGCTTTACCGCGGCCGTGAGGATTTTGTTTATCGCCTCACCATCGGGGAGCTGCCGTTCGTCACCGGCATTTTCCCGCTGGGCGGCAAGGCAGGTGAAAAAACCACGGTCGCGCTGACCGGCTGGAATCTACCGGAGAAATCCATCGAGCACGACAACACCGAAGCCGGCGTCACGACGCTGAACGGAAAATTTTTCAATACGGTTCCGTTTGGTGTGGATGACCTGCCGGAATGTCTGGAGCAGGAGCCGAACGACACGCCGGAAACCGCGCAGGCCGTCACCCTGCCGGTCATCGTTAACGGACACATTGACCATCCCGGCGATTGGGATGTGTTCCGGTTTGAAGGTCGGACCGGCGACCCGCTGGTGGCGGAAGTCATGGCGCGCCGGCTCGATTCGCCGCTGGATTCGGTGATCAAGCTGACCGATGCCACCGGCAAACAACTGGCCTTCAACGACGATTACGAAGACAAAGGTTCGGGACTGAACACGCATCACGCCGATTCCTATTTCAGCACCGTCCTGCCGACGAACGGCACCTATTATCTCTGGCTCGGCGACGCCCAGCACAAGGGCGGGCCGGAATACGCCTACCGGTTGCGCCTCAGCCGGCCGCAGCCGGATTTCGCGTTGCGCATTGTTCCGTCCAGTCTCAACGTCCGTGCCGGCAGCAGCGTTCCGCTCACGGTTTACGCCCTGCGCAAGGACGGATTCACCAACCAAATCTCGCTGATGCTGGACGGCGCGCCGGCCGGGTTCAAATTGACCGGCGACACCATCCCGGCCGGCCAGAATCAGGTGCAGGTTACCTTGACCGCTCCGGCAAAGGAGATGGCCAAACCCGTTGACATCGGCTTGCAAGGCTGTGCGGCGATCCAAGGACAGGCAGTGTTGCGCAAGGCCGTGCCCGCCGAGGACATGATGCAGGCATTTGCCTATCGCCATCTGGTGCCGGTCCAGGAATTGGAAGTGTCCGTGTTGAACCGTCCGAATCCGCGCGCGACGATGACCATTCTCAGCGGAACGCCGGTGCGAATACTACCCGGCGGAACTGCGAAAATTGCAGTTGGCATACCCGGACCGCGAATTGCGGAGCGAGCGCAATTCGAGCTGAGCAATCCACCGGAAGGCATCTCGATTCAAAACACATCTTCAGGGCGCGAAGGCATTGAAATTGTCCTGCAAACCGATGCCGCTAAAGTCAAATCCGGGCTTAAAGGAAATTTGATAATTAACGGTTACGTGCCGCGCCTCGTGGAAACCAACTCGGCAACCGCGAAGGGAAATAATAACCAGCGCATGTCGCTGGGCGCTTTGCCGGCCATTCCCTTCGAAATCATTTCGCCGTAGGACAGACGCCCCGCCCGTCTCGCCGCCAAATAAGATTTGCTGTTCGGTCACGGTTCGACCATAACTTCCCTATGCTAGCCCGGGTCTGTTCCGCCGCGCTCAACGGTATTGAAGCGTACCCTGTCGAAGTCGAAGTCAATGCCGGTTACGGTGATACCATCGTTGTCATCGTTGGTTTGCCGGATGCCGCGGTGAAGGAATCGCGCGACCGCGTCTCCACCGCCCTCACCAATTCCGGATTCAAATTTCCGATGGGCCGCACGACCATCAACCTCGCGCCCGCCGACGTGAAGAAGGAAGGACCGAGCTTCGACCTGCCCATCGCGCTGGGCATGCTCGCCGCCAACGAACAAATTGAGACCGACCAGCTCGATAATTTTGTCATCGTGGGCGAACTTGCGCTCACCGGCGCAGTGCGCCCGTGCAAAGGCGTCCTGCCCATCGCTCTTCGCGCGCGCGCCGACGGCAAAATCGGCGTGCTCGTCCCGGCGGAAAATGCGGCCGAAGCCGCCGTCGTGGAAGGATTACAGGTCATCCCCGTCCAAAATCTCCGCGAGGCCGCCGGTTTTCTGGAAGGTGAAATCAAAATCGCGTCGGCCAAAGTGGATGTCGCCAAAATTTTCGATCAGCCGCACGATGACGACCTGGATTTCGCCGAGGTCAAAGGTCAGGAAAACGTAAAGCGCGCGCTGGAAATTGCCGCGGCCGGTGGCCACAACGTGCTGCTCATCGGCCCGCCCGGGACCGGCAAATCCATGCTCGCCAAACGGCTGCCGACCATCCTGCCGCCGCTCACGCTCGATGAGGCGCTCGAGACCACCAAGGTCCACAGCATCGTCGGCCAGCTCGCGCCCGGACAGGCGTTGGTGACACGGCGTCCGTTCCGCGCACCGCATCACACCGCCAGCGACGCCGGTTTGCTGGGCGGCAACGTCAATCCCACGCCCGGCGAAATTTCGCTGGCGCACAACGGCGTGCTGTTCCTCGACGAATTGCCCGAGTTCAAACGCAGCGTGCTGGAAACCATGCGCCAGCCGTTGGAGGAAGGCCGTGTCACCATCTCGCGCGCGGCCGGCACGATGACGTTTCCGTCGCATTTCATGCTGGTAGCGGCGATGAACCCGACGCCGGACGGCAAAATGCCCGGCGAATCACGCTGTTCTCCACGCGAAATCCAGACGTATCTCGGCCGCGTGTCCGGACCGCTGCTCGACCGCATTGATTTGCACGTGGAAGTGCCGCCGGTGAAGTTCCGCGAAATTTCCGGCGACCACAACGGCGAGCCATCCGCCGCCGTGCGCGACCGGGTGATGACGGCGCGTCGGCGCCAGCACGCGCGGTTCGCGCACAAGCGGAAAATCACATGCAACGCGCTGATGGGGCCGAAGGAGTTAAAGGAATTTTGTGCGCTGGACGAGGGCACCAAGGAATTGCTGAAAAACGCGATGGCCGATTTGAATTTGAGCGCCCGCGCCTACGACCGGATTTTGAAGGTGGCGCGCACGATTGCGGACCTGGCCGGAAGCGACAAAATCACCGCCGACCACGTTTCGGAAGCCATCCAATACCGCTCGCTTGACCGGCAGATTTGGGGATAACTAATGAATCCGAAATTTAAAAAACTCATGGTCGAGGTCGAGCGACTGCATAGGAAATTAATGGCCATGACATCAGTGAAGCGGAATTCCCTCGGCGCGTGCAATTATCCGGGCGTGTATTTGTTTTCGGAGAAGCGGCGGCACTTATACTGCGGGCGCACCAAGCGGCCGCTGAAAGTGCGATTATTGGAGCACTCCAGACCGAGTGTGGGCGATGCTCCATTTGCGTTCCGGCTGGCTCGCAAAAAAACTGGCAAGCTCAAGGCCAGTTATAAAGACGATGGAGACTCGCGGGAAGAACTGAAGAAAAATCCGGCCTTTGCGGCGGCATTCAAAGCAGCAAAGGAACGCATTGCTAAAATGGACATCCGCTATGTGGGCGCGAGCAAAACGAAGACGCGAGCCTTGCTGGAAATTTACACAGCGACCATGCTGAACACACCGTATAACGATTTTGAAACGAGTTGATTATATGAGCGAAGGAGCGCAGAACGATAAGCCCCCCGTAGCATTTATTTCTTATTCGCATGACTCAGGGGAACACTGCCAGTGGGTGTTGGCATTGGCGACTAGACTACAAAAATGCGGTGTGGATGTTTTGCTCGACCAGTGGGAGCTCGGGCCAGGCGACGACGTACCAAAGTTCATGGAAAAAGCAGTGGCCGAATCTGACCGAATGCTGATGATCTGTACGGAGCAGTACGTACGGAAAGCTGACGAAGGCAAAGGCGGTGTGGGTTATGAAGCGATGATCGTTACGGGCGAACTGGTCAAAAACTTGGGGACGAACAAGTTTATCCCGGTGATAAGACAGAGTGCCGAAGAACCTGTAGTCCCCAAATCCGTAAGCACGCGATTGTATGTAAACCTGAGCGATGGGCAGAAGTTTGAAGAAGGGGTGGAAAAGCTGGTGCGGGAAATTCAGAACACTCCAAAATTACGAAAGCCGTCGCTGGGCAAGAATCCATACGCGGGCTCGACCAAAGAAATCTCATTGGCGGGTAAATCCACAATGACAGGTGTGCTGGAGGTAAAGATTGAGGACGCAGAGGGCGCTTCCCTTACAGCTCGCGAGCTTGCGCGGAGCGAGGATTTAATTCGCTGGCGAGAGCTGGTGCGGAGTGTGAAGGAACCGTTAAGCGGGAGGTTGAATGAGTGGCGCAAAAAATATGATGGGGCACATTCGATGGAAATCAAGGCGTTGCCAGGCATGGTTCTGGAGGCAGCAACGATTTACAGTCCACTAATGGCGGTGGCGTTGGCTGGGGTAGAATCCGGTCGGGAGAAGTTCTCAAAGCAGGCGGCACTGCTTGATGAGTTTCTGCGGCCGAGAGACTGGAATGCAGCGGGGTTGACTGTCGTGGGCAACATTCCCGACGCGCTCGTATTTACGTATCAAGCACTGCATGGCGCGACATGCATGGAGGTGGATGAACTGGGCTTGGCAGTGGCATTATCTCGAAGCCGAGTGGCGCGGGCGCACCACTATGACGGAGTAATCGTTTATCAGGATCACCAATTCATAGGCTGGCCGGATTCGTTCAATCACACCTGTACCATGGCATGGGAATACCTGACGGTTCTAAGTGATAAGTGGCCTTGGCTCCGGCATGTGTTTGGCACATCGGAGGATTATCGGGCGTCGTTGAGTGCTTATTATATGGCGCTCAGCATTCAGGAGCTAGCAGTGATGCTTGCCGGTGACAAGGAGGAGGCGCTTAAAAACGCTGAACTTAGATTGGATGTTCCGGTAACGTGGATTGGGCTAACTCTGGAAATACGACAAAAGGCATATCGCAAGTTGATTCGGTCTCCTGAACGGGTGAGAAATATCTGGCGCAGTTTAGGAGTTAGTGACAAGGCTATGGCTGCAGCTTGGCCGGCATGGACAAACCACACGATCAATTGGGCGGCGAACGTTTTTCAACGTGGGTTATATGGCAAGCCTGAATACTGTGTCCTTTTCGAGGATGTGAAGCCTCAGGAAGATTGATATGCACACGCTGTAATTTCAAGAAGACCACATTTCAGAAGCCATCCAATACCGCTCGCTCGACCGGCAGATTTGGGGATGAACGGCGGCAAGCCGGAATGAAGGCCAGTCAACGGTGACTACTTTTTCGGCATGCATTGAAGTGCTTCGGTTTTCAGCGCCGCGGGAGTGAAACGCAATTCCTTGATGCAACCCTTGAACCAGTACGTCCGGTCAAAACGCGCGCCGATGAACGTGTTCCCGTTTGTCATCGGCTGGATGGCGACCTTCCCCTGCAATTCCTGCACGCCGTTGACGTAGTGCGACATTGTCTTGCCGTCATAAACCAGCGCCGTCCAAGTCCATTGGCCGTTCGAGTGCAACAGGTTGGTGTCACACAGCGTGAGATCGTTCGTCACGCCTGCCCGACAAGTCATCAGATAGGTGTCCAGACACCACGCCCGGCCATCGGCGCTGTGGGTTTCCATCGCCAGCCGTTCGTTGCGGTCATCAAGGATGTAGAAAAAACGCTGTTCTTCCAGGCCGTTGGTTTCCGGCAGGCACAACACTTCGACGGTGAACGTTTTCCAGCCCGCGAGTGGATTGACCGGAACGACGAGGGCATCGTTTTGCCCATTGAACCGGACCGCCGGGCCGCCCGCCTCTGCGTCCACAACTTTCGGCGCGCCGAGCACGTCGGGTTTTTGACCGCCGACAGATGTAACGTTGTCCAGTTTCCATATGACCGGTGGCGGCGTTTTGGTCGCGGCCTTTTCCTCCGCCGCCAATCCGGCGCGAGTCTCGATGAACATTGCCATTACAAGCAGCAGGCCCAACCAACCCGTCGTTGAAATTCGCGCTGGTTTCATGATGTTCTTGTGCTTTGCTTGTTTGTGCTTCGACGCAACGAAGGGTAAGAGCCAGCCACTGCCCGGTTCAAGGTCGGAATGGCTTCGGTTGTCCAAATGACAAAACTGTCATCTGCGGTTCAGCGGGGATTCATGTCGGGAAGGTTTCATGTCGGCGTTTCAATTTTTAAAACCAAATATCAAACACATTCAAATTATGAAAAAAACCATCCTGTGTTCTCTTGGTGCCATCATTGCCGCCAGTGTGCTGACGGGTTGCATTCAAGTGAAGTGTTGCCGATGTGAAGGCGAAAAGAACGAACATCACCACAAGGAAGCCAAGGAGGCCAAGCTGATGGCCGAAGCCAAGGTGAGCAAGGACGACGCCCAAAAGACCGCGCTGGCCAAAGTCCCCAATGGCACCGTCAAGGAAGCGGAAATCGAAAAGGAACACGGCAAGCTGGTCTGGTCGTTTGACCTTACCACGCCGGATACCAAGGATATCACCGAAGTGAACGTGGACGCCATCACCGGTGACGTGGTTTCCGTGGAGAAGGAATCGGCGGAGAGTGAAGCCAAGGAGGCGGCCGGGGAAAAAAAGTAAACAGGAAGTGTCATGTTTTGGCTGTGTAGTGTCGGCGCTGTGCGTCGATTTCGAGCCACAGGCTCGACACTACAGCGCATTTATGGCAAATCCAAAGAAACTGCTTTCAACCAAAAGGAGTCAGTTATGAAAAAAATTCTGTTGCCGGTTTTGCTTGGCCTGACCGTCGCGGTTTGCCGCGCCGACGGGCCGTACCATTTCATCAAGGAAATTCCCATCGGCGGCGACGGCGGCTGGGATTATCTGACCGTGGATTCGGCGGCGCAGCGCCTCTACGTTTCGCACGGAACCAGGATTGTCGTCATTGACCTCGCCAAGGACCAGGTTGTGGGTGAAATCACCAACACACCGGGCGTCCACGGCATTGCCATTGCCCATGACCTCGGGCTGGGCGTCACCAGCAATGGCCGCGAAGACAAAGCCGGCATCGTGGACCTGAAGACATTGCAAACGCTTTCGAAGGTGGACACCGGCAAAAATCCCGACGGGATGCTCTATGAACCGGGGCAGAAGGAAGCCTGGCTGTTCAACGGCCGCAGCCAATCGGCAACCGTGGTGGACGTGAAGGCCGGCAAGGTGGTGGCCACCATCCCGCTCGACGGCAAACCGGAGTTCGCGCAGGCCGACCCGGCGGTGGGCCGCGTTTATGACAATCTCGAAGACAAGAGCAAGGTGGCGGTGATTGACACCAAAACGCACACAGTGGTCACTAATTGGCCCATTGCGCCGGGCGAAGAAGCTTCCGGCATGGCGATTGATTTGAAAAATCACCGGCTGTTCCTCGGCTGCGGCGGCAGCAAGACGATGGTGATGATGGACAGCGCCACCGGCAAGGTGATTGCCTCGGTGCCCATCGGGCAGGGCGTGGACGCCAATGCGTTTGATCTGGGAATCGGGTTCGCCTTTGCCTCGTGCGGCGATGGCACCACCACGATTGCGAAGGAAGAAACACCGGACAAACTGACGGTGGTGCAGACGCTGGAAACCCAACGCGGCTCGCGGACGATGGCGCTGGATCCCGCCACACACAAAATCTATCTGGCCGCGGCCAAGTTCGAAGCTCCGGCCGAAGGTCAACGACGCGGCAAGATGGTCCCGGACAGCTTCAAGATTCTCGTGTACGGCATGGAGAAATGACCAGTTGACGCGGTTTTTTGCGTTTAACGTCCGAATGATTCGGCAATTCTCTAGTTATGCGCGTGTTGGTGGTTGAAGATGAAAAGAAGACGGCATCGTTTGTCCGCAAGGCGCTTCAGGCCGAGGGATTTGCCGTGGATGTATGCAGTAACGGCGACGATGCCCTGGCCGCGGCGCGGGCCACGCCCTTTGACGGCATCGTGCTCGACATCATGCTGCCGGGCCGCGACGGCCTGAGCGTGTTGCGCCAGTTGCGCGAGCGCAAAAACGCCACCCCCGTCCTGCTCCTGTCCGCGCGCGGCGAGGTCAACGAACGTGTCGAAGGCCTGAACGCCGGGGCGGACGATTATCTGCCCAAACCGTTTGAACTCGTTGAGCTCGTCGCGCGGGTGCGCGCGCTGACGCGCCGGAGCGGCGAAAACAAATCCACCGTGCTGCGCGTGGCCGACCTCACGCTGGACACGATTACGCACCGGGCGCAGCGCGGCGGCACCGATATCGAGCTGACCGCACGCGAATACCGGTTGCTGGAGTTTCTCATGCGCGCCGCCGGACGCATTTGCGGGCGGATGACCATCGTCGAGAAAGTGTGGGATTACGATTTCGATCCCGGCACGAATCTGGTGGACGTTTACATCCGGCGGCTGCGCGAAAAAATCGACGCCAACTTCGAACCCAAACTGCTCCACACGGTGCGCGGCACGGGTTACGTGTTGAAGGAGCAGCCATGACCATCCGCAAACGGCTCACGCTCTGGTATGCCGGCGTGCTGACGGCATCGTTGCTGGTCATTGGATTTGGAACCTACCAGGAAATCTTCGAGCGCTTTCGTCATGAACACCGTCAGGAGCCGGTGGAGCACGCGCTCGCGGAAACCAGCGAGATGGTTTTTAGCGTCGGCCTGCCAGCCGTGTTGCTCGGGTTGCTGGGCGGCTGGTGGCTGACCCGCCGCGCGTTGTCGCCGATGGCGGAATTGACCGAAGCCATAAAAAAAATCCACGAACGCAATCTCCGCGAACCGTTGCCCCGCACCGGCAACGGCGACGAACTGGACCGGCTGACCGAGGTTTTCAACGGCATGCTAGCGCGGCTTAACGACTCGTTCAACCGCACCCGTGAATTTACCTTGCATGCTTCTCATGAGTTAAAAACTCCGCTGACGATCCTGTGCGGCGAAACCGAGACCGCCTTGCGCGACGAATCACTCTCCGCCGCCGAACGCGAACGCCTGGCAAGCCAGCTCGATGAATTGCGCCGCCTGGCCCGCATCGTGGACGGCCTCACCCTGCTGGCCAAGGCCGACGCCGGGCAGGTGACGTTGAAACTCGAGCCCGTGCGACTGGACGAACTGGTACGCGATAATTTTGCCGACGCGCAAATCCTGGCCGAACCGCAAGGCATCAAAGTGGAACTGGCTGCCTGCGAGGAAATCACCGTGCCGGCCGACCGGCATCGCCTGCGGCAATTGTTGCTGAATCTGGTGGATAACGCCGTCAAGTACAACCAGCCGCAGGGCCGGGTGACGATGAGTTTGCAGCGGGCGAATGGCGCGGCTGAATTTACCATCGCCAACAGCGGGCCGGGCATTCCGTCGGAAGTTTTGCCGCGTGTTTTTGACCGGTTTTTCCGCGGCGACCCGGCGCATAGTCCCACCGTGGACGGTTGCGGACTCGGCTTGAGCATCGTGCAATGGATTGCCAATGCCCACGGCGGGAGTGTGAAAATTGATTCAGCACCGCAGCAGCAAACCACCGTAACGGTACGATTGCCGCTCCAAAGCTAAAATGAAGCATCGAACATCGAACATCGAATTTCAAACTTCGAACACAAACAATTGCGCGTATTTAAATGCCCTTCGGCGTTCGGCGTTCGGCGTTCGGCGTTCGATGTTTTTGATAGTGATTCTTTTTACCGCCGGCTGCGCCCGATTCCATCCGCAGCCGATTTCACCGGCAAAAACCGCCGCCGCCTTCGACGCGCGGTCGCTGACGAACGATAACCTGCACGCGTTTCTGGAAACCAACCACGTCATCGGCGAATGGCCGCGGCGTTCCTGGGATTTGAACGCGCTCACGTTCGTCGCGTTTTATTACCAACCGGCTCTGGCTGAGGCACGGGCACAATGGGCGTCGGCCCAGGCGGCCATAATCACGGCGGGCCAGCGCCCCAATCCGACCCTGTCCGCCACGCCCGGATACGATTCCCAGATTCCCGGCAATTTCAGTCCCTGGCTCGTGAACGCGAATCTCGACTTGCCCATCGAAACGGCCGGCAAGCGGGGCAAAAGGATTGCCGTGGCCAGCCACCTTTCCGAGGCCGCTCATTGGGATTTTGTTGCCGCCGCGTGGCAGACGCGCAGCCATGTGCGCATGGCGTTGCTGAATCTTTACGCCGCGCGCGAATCCGAATCTTTGCTTGCCCGGCAGGAATCAGCACAAAGCAATGTTGTCCGGCTGCTCGAAGGCCAGTTGGCCGCCGGCGCCGTTTCGGATTTCGAGGTCGCGCAGGCCCGCGTGGCGCTGAACACCACGCGGTTGTCACGGCAGGACGCCATCGGCCAGCTTGGCCAGGCCCGCGTCCAATTGGCCGATGCGCTGGGTTTGCCGGTTCAGGCGATGGAAGGCAATGAATTTTCCTTCGCCGGTCTGGATCAATTTCCCACGGCACTGACCGAGCCCGAAGTCCGGCGCCAGGCGTTGTTGAACCGAGCCGACGTGCGCGGCGCACTGGCGAGCTATGCCGCCAGCCAATCCGCCCTCCAGCTTGAAATCGCCAATCAATACCCGGACATCCATCTCGGTCCGGGCTACGGCTGGAACACCGGCAACGCTGGCGACAACGAATGGACGCTGGGGGTGACCCTGGAATTGCCCGTGCTCAATCAAAATCAGGGTCCGGTTGCCGAAGCCAGGGCGAGCCGCGCCGCCGCTGCCGCACATTTTCTGACGGTGCAAACCACCGCCATTGCCGAAATTGACAGCGCGCTGGCCGGTTACAACGCGACGCTGCAGAAATCGGCGACGGCCGGGGCGTTGTTGGAGGATTTGCAGCGGCAATTGGATTCCGTCCGTTCCCAGGAACAGACGGGCGAAGTTGATCCGTTGACGCTGGCCAATGCGGAATCCGACTACACCACCGGTGCTCAAAGCCGATTGGACGCGCTGGTCAAGGCGCAGCAGGCGTTCGGGCAGTTGGAAGATGCTGTCCAAAGTCCGCTGACGTTGTCGCCGGCTACGCTCAAAGCGATGGAGCAACATTTTTCCCGAGGTGCAAAATGAAACGAAAACAAATCATCATCAGCGGCGTGATTGTCCTGTGCGGCGGACTGGGCATTTTTGCGCTGCTTAAATCTCACCACCCTGCTTCCGGCTCGGATGATGAAGTGCCGCCGGAAAACGTGCCTTCCCTCGTCACCGTTCAAGTTGGCGCGCTCAAGCGCCTGACGCTGCATCAGTACGTCCAGGGTTATGGCACGGTTGAAGCCGCGCCGGCCACGGCGGAGCAACCAGCCGCCGGGGCGGAACTTGCCGCGCCTTCCGCCGGCGTCGTGACCAAAGTAAACGTCATCCCCGGTCAGCACGTTGAGAAGGGCGATGTGCTGGTGGACTTGAATTCACAGGCGGCGGAACAGGAAGTGGAACGGCAGAAAAAACTTTTCGCGGAACACAACACTTCCCAACGCAATCTGGAAGCCGCCGAGGCGCAGTTGGCCCTGCTGCAAGTCGCCGCCCCGCTGTCCGGCACTGCCACCCGCGTTAGCGTCAAGCCCGGCGAAGCGGTGGACGTGAACACGATCGTCGCGGAGGTGATCGATTTGAACCGGCTCGCGGTGAGCGCGGCCATTCCCGCGGCGGAGGCGACTGCATTGAAAACGGGACAGGAAGTGCGGGTGCTGAGCGAACCGCCGGTGACGGCGACCTTGTCGTTTGTCAGCCCGGTGGTGGACACGAATAACGGCGCGGTTTGGGTGCGCGCGACGTTGCCGGCCGACAGCGGATTACGGCCCGGCCAGTTCGTCCAATTGCGCATCGCCACGGCGGTTCACGTTGATTGCCTCGCCGCCCCGGCGGAAAGCGTGGTCACGGACGAGAGCGGGAAAAGCGTCGTTGCGCTGGTTCGCGGCGATGAAGCGATGCGGACGCCGGTGCAGGCCGGCTTGCGTGAGGGCGGCTGGGTGGAAGTCGAGGGAGCCGGACTCAAGGAAGGCGATTCCGTCGTGACGGTGGGCGCTTACGGATTGCCGGAGCAGAGAAAAATCCGCGTATTGAGTCCGACAACGGTCAAAGCTCCGGCAACCGATTGTTCTTCTGCGAAATGAAGCCTGACGCCATTTCGCCTTTGGGGCGGTTCGCCACACGGCACGCGTTGTCCATCACGTTCATCGCGGTGGTCTTGTGTCTGGCGGGCGTGCTCGCGGCATTGCGCACACCGTCATCGGTGTTTCCGCAGACGGATTTCCCGCGCATCGTCATTCTGGTCAACAACGGCATCATGCCCGCCGACGAAATGATGGCCATGGTCACGCGGCCCATCGAGGAGGTGATGAAGGAAATTCCGGGCGCGGTTTCGGTACGGTCGGCAACCAAACGCGGTTCGGCCCAGATCAATGTCTTCTTTAATTGGCACGTGGACATGCAGCAGTCGGAGCTTTACGTGCTGGGGCGGCTGGCGGAAATTCGCGGCGATTTGCCGGCGACCGCCGAAACCGAGGTCGAACGCGTGACGTTCTCCGCGTTTCCCATCATCGGCATCAGCCTCACCAGTTCCAATCGCGACATCATGGACCTGTGGGAAACGGCCAATTACAAACTCAAACCGCTCTTTCTGCAAATCCCCGGAGTGGCCAAGGTGGAAATCCTTGGCGGCCACGCACCGGAATATCACGTGGTGGTTGACCCGCTGAAATTGCAAGCTGCCGGACTCGGTTTGCAGGATGTATGCGACGCGCTGACGAAGAACAACCTCATCGCGCCCGCCGGCATGATTGAGGAGAATTATCACCTTTACCTGACCACGGTGGACGGGCGCGTGCGTTCGCCGGCGGACATCGGCGACGTGGTGATTGCCGTCCGCGGCGGCCACCCGATTTGTGTCCGCGACGTGGCGCAGGTCGGACGCGGGCCAGCGCCGGCTTTCAATGACATCACCGCGCAAGGCCGCAAGGCGGTTTTGCTGAACGTGCAAAGCCAGCCGGACGGCAGCACGCTGGAAATCGCCGCCGCGCTCAAGACAAAATTGCAGCAGCTCCGCCAGGAACTGCCGCCGGATATGCACCTTTCGTTTTACTACGATCAGTCGCAATTCGTGCGCGACTCAGTCGGCAGCGTCTGGGACGCCATCCTCTTCGGCCTCATCCTGTCGGTGTTCATCTTGTATTTCTTCCTGAAAAACTGGGGCAGCGTGCTCACGACCATTGTCACCATTCCCCTTACCGTGCTCATCACATTCGTAGCGATGAAACTGGCAAACATGACCTTCAATATGATGACGTTGGGCGGCATCGCCGCGTGCATCGGGCTGATTATTGACAACGCCATCGTTGTCGTGGAGGCCATGTGCGTGAAAATCGCCGCCGGCCGGCCGCGATTGACAGGCATCCAGGAAGCCATCGGCGAAATTTTTTATCCGCTCATCGGCTCAACGCTGACGCCGGTGGTGGTATTCATTCCGCTGGCGTTTCTGACCGGTGTGGCCGGCGTGTTTTTCCGGGCACTGGCGTTGACCATGGTCGTGTCGCTGCTCGTGTCGCTGGCGCTCGCGCTCACGCTCACGCCGTCGCTGGCAGCTTGGTTCATCCGGGAGCGTGAGAAAATGGAGCATGGCCACGCCCCCGGAGGATTGGAGGGTGGATTCCTGCTGGCGCGGGTCATCCGGATTTACGAACGCGCCGTGCGGGTGGCGCTGCGGCATGCCTGGTCGACGCTGGCGGTGTGCGGACTGGTTTTTGTCGGCGGTGTTTTCATTTACCAGAACCTGCAATCCGATTTTCTGCCCGACTTCGATGAAGGCGGTTTTATCATTGATTACTGGGCGCCGCCGGGCACCAGCCTTATCGAAACGTCGCGCATCCTCAACCAGGCTGAGGATATTCTGCGCGCCAATCCGGACGTGGAAGATTATTCCCGCCGGCTGGGCGCGGAAATGGGCATGTTCATCACCGAGGCATATGTAGGTGACTTTGCGGTCAAACTCAAATCCAACCGCAAACATGCCACCGAGGAAGTCATTGCCGAATTGCGCCATGAATTCAGTGAAAAATTCCCCATGATGCGCTGGGAATTCCCCGGGATTCTCACCGACGTCATCGGTGATTTGCAACTGACGCCCGACCCGATTGAGATCAAATTGTTCTCACCGGATTTGAAATGGCTGGAGCAAACCGCGCCGCAGGTGGAGGAGCAAATCAAGAAAATCCCCGGCGTCGTGGACACGTTTGACGGGCTGACCAAGACCGGTCCGTCCATCAACCTCCGCGTGCGGGCCGCCGACGCCGCGCGGTTCGGCCTTACCGCGCAGGACATCGCTGACGCCGCGAACACCGCCTTGCTCGGCCAGACCGCGTCGTCCGTGCTCGAAGGCGATCGCGTGGTGGACATTCGCGTCCTGGACAAGCCGGCAAGTGTTAACCATGTTGAAACGCTGCGCGAATTGCCGTTGCGCGCGTCCGACGGCACGGTTGTACGACTTGACCAGGTGGCCGACGTGAACGTGGAGCCGAGCGAGGTGGAGCTGGACCGCGACGATTTGCGGCAGGACATCATCGTGTCCGCCCGGCTGGAAGGCCGCGACCTGGGCAGCGCGATGAAGGAAATTCAGGCCAAATTGAGCGCGGACAAATCGCTGCCGCCCGGCACGGTGGAATACGGCGGCCTCTACCAGCAACAACAGGAATCGTTCCGCAATCTGGTGGTGGTCCTCGCCGCTGCGATTTTGCTGGTCTTCACCGTGTTGGTGATTGAATTCCGTTCGTTCTACGAACCGGTGGCCATTGTTTTCGGTTCGGTTCTGGCGCTATTCGGCACGGTTGTCGCGCTGTGGCTTACCGGCATCACGTTGAATATTGTCTCGTTCCTCGGCGCGATTATCGGCGTCGGCATTGTCGCCAAGAACGGCATCCTGATGTTGGATTTCTCCCGGCAATTGCAGGACGACGGTGTGGAACCGGTGGAAGCGCTGGTGCGCGCCGGCCACCGCCGGTTACGGCCGGTGTTGATGACGTCGCTGGCCGCGGCGCTGGGCATGCTGCCGCTGGCCTATGGCATCGGTGCGGGCGCGGACATGCTCCGGCCCTTGGCCATCGCCGTCATCGGTGCATTGTGCATTTCCGTGCTGTTGTCACTCATCGCGACACCCGTCGCCTACTTTGTAATGTTGCGGCTGCGCGGAAGCGGCAAAAACCCGGACGAAGCCGGAGCCGCAATTTGAGCAAATCACCCCGGTCATCTCACTGTAACGCGCCGGTTCGGCAATCAGGCTTTAAGCTTGCCAGAAGCTGGCATTGGCAGTACCGCTGGACACGAAGAAGGAGCAGGGCTATGAAAATTCAATTCTGTGTCGCTGGTTTGTTTTTGCCGGCAGTGCTGGGCCTGACCGGATGTGGAACGGTGGAAGCACCACAACGACAAAATGTCATCCTCGTGGACCACTCGGGCCGCTCGCTTTACCTGTCCGGCGCGAATGCACTGAAGCCCGAATCCACCAACGATTTCGATCAGCATCTCCTGGCCATCACCAACGCCATTGCCACCGACACCAATTGCCTCGCGCCTGACGGAACGCGGCAGATTCTGATTTTTGTGCATGGCGGCCTGAACAGCTACAATCAAAGCCTACAGCGAGTGGATGATCTCACGAACCATATCGCGACCAATCATTACTACCCGCTCTTTGTCAACTGGGACTCGGGATTCAAGTCGAGTTATCTGGAACATTTGTTCCTGGTGCGCCAAGGCGAAGTGGAACCGTTCTGGGGGCCCGTCACCTTTCCGCTGTATTTTGTGGCGGACGTAGGGCGCGCCGTGACCCGGGCTCCCGTCGTCTGGTATTACCAAATTACCAGCGATTTGATGACGACGGTGCGTTATGAAAGTCCGATCCATTTCTGGCACAGCCGTTCCAATGCACTGGCGCGGGCTTCCTCCAATTCCTGGTCCGGGCTGCGCCTGTCCATCGGCAGCGACGACCGCACGTGGGGAAGCAAGTGCGGCTATTTCACCTCGTACGTTGTCACCTTCCCGTTCAAGCTGGCAACGGCGCCGATCATTGACGCTTTCGGCAAGAGCGCTTGGGACAACCTGTCGCGTCGAACTCAAACCATGTTCCGGTCGCCGGAGCAATTTGAGCAACCGGCCATCAGCAACGAAATCTGGGTGGCCCACCAGCGAACCGGCGAACCGGCCGACGGAGCCGTAGCCCGCTTGATGCAATCGCTGGAAGATCTCGCGGCCGCCAATCCATCGAATCATTACGCCATCACACTTATCGGCCACAGCATGGGCACGATTGTCGCCAACGAGATGCTGCGAACACATCCTGGCCTTTGTTATTCCAACATCGTTTACATGGGCGCGGCCTGCAGCGTGAGCGACTTCGCCAGTGCCGTTATTCCCTGTCTCGAGCGCGAGACGAACGCGCATTTTTACAATCTCACCCTGCATCCCATCGCCGAGGTGCGGGAAGCGCAATGGACCTGGTTGGACCTCACGCCGCGCGGCAGTCTGCTGGAATGGATTGACAATTTTCTGGCCAATCCGCGCACGGTGCCCGAACGCACACTCGGCAAATGGGACAATGCCATTTCCACCACCGCGCTCATTCCATCGAATGTGGCTGGCCGCGTCCGCATCAAGGCATTTGCCGTGGGGCCCCGGAGCGAATTCCACGACAACCCGATGGTGCACGGCGATTTCAGCGAGGAGCCGTTCTGGGAGAAAGATTTCTGGACAAAGCGAGCGCCTTAATTTGCCGGCACCACACTGAAAATGAACGACAAACTCCGCGTGGTGGAGATTTTGCAAATGGCATCTGTGCCGAATGACTAATTTCTAAATCCCAATGACGAAAGAATCACCAAACCCGAATGAGCAACCCGGCGGGCGCATTAATTATTGGTCATTTGAACCTTCTTTAGTCATTCGGATTTAGGGTTTAGGATTTCCGGCGAATGCCGGCCGCATTCTGCTCGACCCCGTGGCCGGAAGCCGTTACCTTCCTTGCAATTCTCACTCTGAGGTGAATTATGGATGAACTATTGAAAATTTTGCAGGCCAACGCGATTGAATCGCGCGAGAACATCGCCAAGATGCTGAACACCACCGTCGCAAAGGTGAACGAGCGTATCGCCAAATACGAAAAGAGCGGCGTCATCCGCGGTTACCAGGCCATCCTGAACGAGGACAAGCTGGACCTCGACACCGTCACCGCCGTCATCGAGGTCAAGGTATCGCCCCAGCGCGAGGGCGGATTCAACACCGTCGCCGCCCGCATCAGCAAATTCCCCGAGGTGCGCTCGGCGTATCTCATGAGCGGCACCTACGACGTGCTGTTGTTCATCGAGGGCCGCAACCTGCGCGAGGTGGCCGCCTTCGTCAGCGAACGGCTCTCGCCGCTCGACGGCGTGCTCTCCACGTCCACCCATTTCATGCTCAAAACCTACAAGCGCCTCGGCGTGCTGATGGAATCCGGCCATGCAGAAGAAAGACTCAGTGTCGCTCCGTAACCGCGTCAACGCGACGGTGCGCGACATCCCGCGCTCGGGCATCCGCGACTTCTTCGACATCGTCAGCACGATGAAGGACGTCATCAGCCTGGGCATCGGGGAGCCGGATTTTGACACGCCCTGGCACGTGCGGGAATCCACGATGTTCGCGCTCGAACGCGGCGTGACGCATTACACCAGCAATTACGGCTATCTTGAACTTCGCAAGGGGCTGGCCAAATACGTCGGCAAAAAATTCGGCGCAGAATACAACCCGGAGGATGAAATCCTCATCACCGTCGGCGTGAGCGAGGCCCTCGACCTCGCCTTGCGCGCGCTGGTCACACCCGGCGACGAGGTGCTTTATCACGAGCCATGTTACGTGTCATATCGCGCCACGATTTTATTCGCGCACGGTGTGCCGGTGGCGGTCGAGACGAAACCGGAAAACGGTTTCCGCCTCACCCGCGCCATGTTGGAGAAAAAGGTGACGCCGAAAACAAAGGTGTTGATGCTGAATTTTCCGAACAATCCGACCGGCGCGGTTATGGGCCGGCAGGATTTGGAGGACATCGCCGCGTTCGCCCGCGAGCACGACCTGATTGTGGTCACCGACGAAATTTACGGCGAACTGACCTATGACTCACCGCACACGAGCATCGTAAGCCTGCCGGGCATGCGTGACCGCACGATTTTCCTGCACGGCTTCTCGAAGGCATGGGCGATGACCGGTTACCGGCTCGGCTACGCCTGCGGCCCGGCGGAACTCATCGAAGCGATGATGAAGATTCATCAATACACCATGCTCTGTGCTTCTTCCATGGGGCAGAAAGCCGCGATTGAAGCTCTGGCCCGGCCGGATTCCGACGTGGGCGAAATGGTGGACGAATATCGCCGCCGCCGGAATTTCGTCGCCGCTGCCTTCAAGGACATGGGCATTGAATGTCACCGTCCGCTAGGCGCGTTCTATGCATTCCCCAGCGTGGCGAAGTTTGGCATGAAGTCGAAGGACTTTGCGTTGAAGCTGCTGAACGAGGAAAAGGTGGCCGCGGTGCCGGGCACTGCTTTCGGCGAATGCGGCGAAGGCTTCATCCGCTGCGCCTACGCCACCAGCATGGAAAATCTCAAGGAAGCGATGGTGCGGCTGAAACGGTTTATTGGAAAACTGTAAATTGCTGCGATGCCAATTTACTCAAAGCAAGCTAATTAGCTGAACTTTGTTACATATGTTACAAAGTTTTGTTGGGCTATAAACTCTGGGATTATCGTTTTGCAGCTTCGGTTTCTCAAACGTCATGCGACGGGCTTCGACTAACCCCAGGCGGGTGAGCTTGCCGTTCATCAAGTTGATACCGCCAAGCTAGTCGAACTGCTGTAATGCGATTGGATAGTTACGCGGTTGCCAGGTTGTCTTCCAGCACTTTGGATTTACCCGAAGGCGGTTCGTTTTCCGTTGCGGCGGTCGTGGCGTCCCAGACTTTAATCGGTTCGTAAAATGAATCCCGTTGCACGGGCGTGCGGCCGGCTTCGCGGATGGCTTTGAGCATTTCCGCCTCGGTCTGGAGTTGTGGTGATTTTGCGCCGGCCATGTGGAAGATGTGTTCCTCGATAATGGTGCCGTGCAAATCGTCCGCACCGTAGCTCAATGCCACTTGCGACAGTTTCAATCCCATGCCCACCCAGTAGGCGGTGATGTGGTCGAAGTTGTCGAGGTAGCTGCGGCTGACGGCGATGGTGCGCAAGGTGTCGAAACCGGTCGGTGATTTTTCCACGGGAATGTCGTTATTCTCCGGCTGGTAGGGCAGCGGCACGAAACCGACAAAACCTTTCGTCTCGTCCTGCAACGCGCGCAATTGCCGCAGATGGTCCACGCGGTCGGCCAGCGATTCAACGTGGCCGTAGAGCATCGTACAGGTACTGCGACCACCCAGTTTATGCCAGGTTCGATGTACGTCCAGGTACTCCTCGGCGGATTCCTTACCGCGGGCGATGGCGCTGCGGACTTCCGGCCGGAAAATTTCCGCGCCGCCACCGGTGAGCGAATCGAGCCCGGCGGCCTTCAGTTCAGTCAATGTTTGTTCGACGGATTTTTTAGCCAGCCAAGCAAGGTGTAGGATTTCAATGGCGGTGAAGCATTTGAGGTGAAGGCGAGGCGAAACTGCTTCGTAGCCGCCGACGTGAGGAGGCGGATTAGTCGCAGCTCGTAAGTTGTCCGCCTCGTTACCTCGGTGGCTACCGGAATCCAACGCCCGGAGCGCCTTGAGCATGTCGGTGTAATAACTGAATGGCAGCGATGGATGCAATCCGCCGACGATGTGCAATTCCGTAATGCCGAGTTTCAGGGCTTCCCGCGCTTTTTCCACAATTTGCTCAATCGACAACTCGAAACCGTCGGCATCGCGTTTCTTGCGCGCGAACGAGCAGAACTGACAGGACAGGATGCAGTAATTCGAGTAGTTGATGTAGCGATTGATGATGTAGCTGGCGCGGTTGCCGGTTTTTTTCTGGCGCGCCAGGTCGGCGATGGCACCGAGGGCGTTCAAATCCCTGGATTCAAACAGCCGAAGCGCGTCAGCCTCGGAAATGCGTTCGCCGGCGGCCACCTTGTCGTATAACTCGCGCAGTTCGCTGCGTTGAACGAAGAAATTCACAAAACAGAGTTTACCACGGAAATGAAGTTGGGAAAGCAAGTTTACACTGGAACGGCAACAAGAAGTAACCACGAAATGCACAAAACACACAAAAAGCTGGAGCAATTTCAGGTTTCGATTTCGTGTCGTTCGTGTGTTTCGTGGTTCAACTGAACGCGCCGAACAGGGCCCGCATTTCCTCGTCCACGTCGCTGGCATCGGCCAGGGTTTGGGCGATTTCGTCGCGGAGCAGTTGTCGGTAACGCTTGCGCAACCGATGCACCGCCACCCGCACGGCAGTTTCGTCCATGCCCAGTTTTCGCGCCGCGTCGGCGTGCGACAACTCGCCCTTGCCGGCGGTGAGGAAAATTTTCAACTCCACGAACTGTTTTCCCCGACCGTCCGCCTCGCACTCGGCGTGCAGTCGTTCGATGACCTTGGCGAGCAGGGTCACGGCCCATTCGCGATCGAAGGCTTCGTCCGGACTTGGCTCGGCAGTGACGGCCACCTGGAACTGCGTGTCGGCGGTCTGCCAGTCGAGCGAGAGGTGCGGCACGCCGCCGCCGCGCTTCTGGCGTCGCGATTTGTCCCATTCGTTGGCGAGAAAATGTTTCAGCGACGCGAGCAGGAACGCGCGAAAGCGTCCGCGCTCGGCGCTCAGACCTTCGAGATAATTTTTCCCCAGGAACCGCGCGAAAAATTCCTGGGTGAGGTCCTCGGCGTCTTCCTTCGTGCGACCACGGCGGCGGACGTAAGCATAAAGTGGAAACCAGTAGGCGCGGCACAACTCCTCCAGCGCGCGGTCGGATTGCGGTGTGGAACGATTGCCTGCCGCGAGCACAACCGTCCAGTGCGTCGTGGCGAAGATGTCGCCCGTCGCGCCCGTGGACGGCGTGGAGGCTTCGAAGTTCAAGCGGTTCCCGGCAGGATGGACTGGCACACGGCCACGAATTTTTCCGGGTCGTCCGGTGAAAAGCCGATGCGTTTGAAACAGCCGGATTTTTTTGTCAGCAAAGCGTGGCGGCAGAAGTTGCAATTATCGAGCTTCACGCCCCAGATAAATCCCTTCTGGCCGTGGAAAATGGACGGGCGCACTTCGATTTTCGAGATCTCGCCGGCAGGAATGACGAGCGTGTGGAAAAGAAACCAGGATTGCAGTTCGAGCCGGTCGCGATAGACGCGATACTCCTGCCACAGATTGCTGCCTGTTCGTTTGGAAATGTAAATAGGCGTGTCGTCCATCGGCCAAGGTGGTTGACGTTTTTATTGCTCGGTTCAATGAATGTAATACCCGGCGGCCCGCCATTGGCCATCTTTTTCGAGCATGAACGTGACGGTTTCCACCGCGGATGGTTTGTTTGCGAACGTGGTGTCGAATTTCATCACAACGTATTGTCCGTCCGGTGCGCCGGGAAGCGACGTGGCGGACTGCGTCTTGTTCACTTTGCGAGACGTCAGTTTACCGAGCGGCTTGCGAACAGTTTCCAAGGACGCCTTCCACTTGTCTTCCGTGACCGCACTCCGAAAAAAAGCGGACGCCTCCTGCCAGCTTTGGGCGTAATCGCCTTGATCTATCGCCGCCAGCCATGTCTGGGCCGCCGCCGTTGCCTCCTTTTGCGCCCCGGCTTTTGGCATTCCGTCATTGGTTTCGGTGGCAGATTCGGAAGCAACGCCCGCCAAAAGAGCGGTTGCGCATAGCAATCCGACGACTTGGGATTTGAATAGTTTAATTTTCATGGAGGTTCCTTGGTGTATGGATTGGTTGATCAAATCACTTGATGAAATAGCCCGCCGCCCGCCATTGGCCATCTTTTTCGAGTATGAACGTGACGGTTTCAATCGCAGATTTCTTGTTGGCGAAGGAAGTCTCAAACTGCATCAAAACGTATCGGGATTATCCCCTTGACATACGGTAGGCGTTGGCGTATATTGGGGGCATGAAAGAGAAGAAAGAAAAAGCCAGCGCAACCATCCAAGAATTCCTTGCAAAGTTCTCGACCGCCGAAGCGTGCTTG
>Ga0326727_10000183_pt1 | contig 271092 bp, 278 predicted proteins | sample MB2enrmetagenome_FD_207643 | JGI IMG/M metagenome (GOLD analysis project Ga0326727, IMG submission 207643) | Lab enriched peat soil microbial communities from McLean, Ithaca, NY, United States - MB29MY | ecosystem: Environmental > Terrestrial > Soil > Wetlands > Peat | place: USA: New York... | reverse complement strand
TTATCAATTCTGGGAATCCTGTGATTCCAAGAGGTCTCGTCAGAAGTTCCATGAGATGCGATGGTTATTCGGCTGCGTAATAGTGCAGGTTACACACCGTCGAAGAATTCTCATGAATTCTTCTCCTCTTCGAGGTTCTGATGAACCTCTCAGAATTGAGAGGGGGGGTCAGCGGCCGACCCCCCCTCCATTTAATTTTCAAAACAAGTTGACCCCCCTACCCTTTTACAATAAAATTGCAGGTGACCCCCCGTCTTGCAGTGTGCAAAAGGCGGTTGTTCAGAAATGAATTCCATAGAGAAAGGGGTTTGGATATGCAAACGTGGGGGAGGAGGGGACTCCTTCCGGAAAACGGGAGGTTGGGTTGGTGGGGGAGGGAATTTGAATGAAAAAACCGATGAATTACCAAAGATCTACTTCCCCTTATCTCCGGTCCCGAACAGCTCGTTCACCATCTTCACCGCACACAGGTCCCCGCACATCGAGCAGGTCTCCATGTCTCCGTCGCGGCAGTGGATCTTCTTCGCATGGTCACCGTAAAGAGCGAGCCGGAACTGTTCGTCCCAGTCGAGGTTGTGCCGGGCCTCCGCCATCTGCACCTCGCGTTCCATCCGGTACCCCCCGGGCCTGCGGACGGTATCGCCGACGTGCGCTGCGATCTTCGCGACCCGGGTGCCTTCGATGATGTCCGCGACATCCGGCAGGGCGAGGTGCTCGCTTGGCGAGACCATGCAGAGGAAGTCGGCCCCGTTCAGGCAGGCCGTTGCCCCGCCGATTGCCGCTACTACGTGATCGTAGCCCGGTGCGATATCGGTGACAAGCGGCCCGAGCAGGTAGAGGGGGGCATGGTCGGTGATCTCCTTGATCATCCTGATATTGTAGCCCACCTGGTCGAGCGGCATATGGCCGGGCCCCTCGATCATCCGCTGGACACCGGCGGCATGCGCCCGTTTCGCCAGCGTTCCGAGCGTCACGTACTCCACGGATTTGGCGAGTTTCTCCGCGTCCTGCAGGCAGCCGGGCCGCATCCCGTCACCGAGGCTGATGGTCACGTCGTACTCGGCAAGCATCTCCAGGAGGTAGTCATACTCGGCATAGAGGGGGTTCTCCTCGTCCCGCTGCATCATCATGGCGCAGTGGAACGTCCCGCCCCTGCTCACGACCCCCATCAGCCGGGGGTCCGCCCTGAGGGCGGCAAGGGCCTGCCGGTTCACCCCGCAGTGGAGGGTCAGAAAGTCGACTCCCTGCTCGCAGTGCTCGCGGATGACCTTGAACAGCAGGTCGGCATCGACATCAACCGCATTGCCCGCCCGGCGGACGGCTTCATAGACCGGGACCGTCCCGACCGTCGTATCAAACGCAAGGATCTTCTTCCGGATGGCAACGAGGTCCCCGCCGGTCGAGAGGTCCATCAGGGCATCGGCGCCGTTCTCCAGCGCTGCATGTGCCTTCTCCTCCTCAAGCGCCGGGTCACAGCGGGTACCGGATGTCCCGATATTCACGTTGACCTTGACCCGGCACCCGTCGCCGATCGCACAGAGCCGGTGGTTCCGCCCCGGGTTTGCCGGGATGACAACCCTCCCGGCCGCAATACCCCGTGCAAGCTCTGCCGGGTCAGTTCCTTCCGCCCGTGCCACGGCTGCGAGTTCTTCCGGTGCCCCGCGGCAGCACCTGCGGATGAGCGTATCCATAAGAAACATCTGTCCCGGCTCCTTATTATTGTGCATGAAGGTCAGGTGGATCCCGGGGGATTCGGTCTTTGCCAATTCGTATATCTTCGGGAATATCCTTGTGGACGCTGGCGTGATGCCCATGGCGGTAGCCCCGTACAAAGAGGCCATCGAGACGATCGTGCTCTCGCACTGCCATTTCGATCATACGGCCCGGGTCAGGGAGATCGCGCATATGTGCAGGGCAAAGATCGCTATCCACAGGGCTGACGTCCGGGGGCTTGTCGAGGATGCCTACAGCCTCTCCATGCATTTTGGCGCCCGCTCACCCGGCATCGCCCCCGACATCGTCCTTGCCGAGGGAGACACCATCGGTGATCTCCTCGTCCTCCACACGCCGGGACACACACCGGGCAGCATCTGCCTCTATTCCGAACGGGACAAGGTGCTCATCAGCGGGGATACGGTATTTGCCGACGGGTACTTCGGAAGGTATGACTTCCCGGGTGGGAGCAGGAACGAGCTCTCCCGGTCGCTTGACCGGCTCTCGCTCCTAGATGTCGAAGGCTTGTACGCCGGCCACGGCGAACCGACCGATGATGGGGGCAGCCGCTGCATAGCCGCGGCACAGGGCCTCATGAAGAGCGGGTATGGATAAAGGGATCTACTGCCTCGTCTTTCAAAACCCGGGCTGTACCATCAGCGTCGGCGCCCTTGAGCAGATCACGTTCTCTCCCGGCTGGCATGTCTACGTCGGGTCGGCGCTCGGCAGCGGGGGGCTGAAACGGCTCGCACGCCATATTGCCCTCTCGGAAGTACGCGACCGGAAGCCGACATGGCACATAGACTACCTGCTCACCAGTGACCGTTTTTCGCTCCGGTACTCGGTGTATGCCATAACACGAGAAGAACTCGAGTGCCCGCTTGCAACAGCATTGGGGGGGCCCGACGTTCCTGACTTCGGGTCCAGCGACTGTGACTGCCCTTCCCACCTGTTTCACCGGCATACTGATCCGGCGCGGGAGATCCTGACGGCATTCCGGGGTCTGGGTCTTGCCCCGGTCACCAAAAATATCATGAGCCTGCAGTGCAGTAAGGGTAACATATGAAGGTGCTCGGTATATCGGGAAGCATGCGCAGGCACGGGAATACCGCACAGCTCGTAAGCGTCATCCTCAAGCGCTGCGATGATGCCGGGATAAAAACCGAATTTGTCTCCCTCGCGGGGAAGAAGATCCTCCCCTGCATCGGCTGTGAGAAGTGCAAGGAGACAAAGTGGTGTTCGATCAAGAAGGACGACTGGGGCGCGATTGCGCAGAAAGTGATTGACTGCGATGTGCTCGTGATCGGTTCGCCAACCTATTATTATGATGTCTGCGGACAGCTCAAAAATTTCATCGACCGCACGTACTCGCTCTATCATGACCGGAAGCTGGCAGGACGGAAAGGGATTGCCGTTGCTATCGAGGCCTCGAACGGCGCCCACCGCACCATCCAGACCCTGGAAGGTTTCCTGAACGCGCACGAGTTTTCATCCCTCGGGTCGGTAAAGGGGAGCGGTTATCTCGAAGGAGATATCCTGAACGACGCCAAAGCCCTGAAACGGGCAGAGAAGACTGGGGACAGGATCGTGCGGCTGCTGAAGCCGAATCACGACTGATTTTTATCATACCCGTACTTTTTTCCGGTCATCTCCCGTATCTCGACCCGCACGACGCAGACCCGCTCCAGTTCTTTCTCCGAGAACGGATATTCTGTCCCACCGTAATGCCTCAGGATGCAGTTGAGCCCTGTTCTCTTCTCTCCGGTGGTGTCCGCGATTCGGGCCGTGCCGGAACAGATCACGCTTTTATACCGGATTTCCCATGAACAGGGCTTGGCATCTGGGAGAGGGCCCTCACACCGGTCCACCTCAACACAGCAGCGCGGGTTTTTCCTGAGCAGGGCAATCTTTCTGCCTTCGCCGGCCGAGTGGAAATAGAGCACACGGTCGCTGTAGCCAAAACAGAGCGGAACGACATAGGGTTCACCGCCGTCCGCCAGCGCCAGCCTGCAGACGGGCGCTTCGGCAAGGATCGATTCCATCTCCGCGGGATCCGTAATCTCCCGCTCTTTCCTTCTCATGGCTTTTTCATCTCCTGAAGTCACGTGCTGAAAGAGGGGCCCGGATTCCGGTATCAACGCGTTTAGACCAGTTCGTATAAGGTAGTACGGCGCCGGAGCGTCCTGCCAAGGTCTTCTGCAACCCGCTGCATCTCTTTCGGGTCGAGGTAGTCCGTGTTGGTCGCACCCGCACCCTTTGATATGCTCTCCTCGAACATCGTCCCACCAAGATCGTTCCCGCCGGCCACAAGTCCAAGTTGCGCCATCTTGATCCCTTCTTTCACCCACGATACCTGGATGTTGCGGAAGTTGTCGAGGAAGAGGCGCGCAACGGCGACCATAAGGAGGTCTTCCCTCCCCGTTGCCCCGGCACGGGCCCGGCCCTGCCGGAATATCGGGGTGTTCATGTGGATGAACGAGAGCGGGACGAACTCGGTGAACCCGTGCGTCTCGTCCTGGATCTTCCGCAGGATCGAGAGGTGCTCGACCCGTTCGGCATCGCTCTCGCAGTGCCCGTACATGATCGTGGCTGTCGTAGGGATGCCCATGGCATGCGCCTCGCGGATGATGCGGACCCACTCACCCGTGGAGATCTTATCCCTGCAGATGGTGTCGCGGACGGAATCCACGAGGATTTCGGCGGCGGTCCCGCACATGGATCCGAGGCCGGCGCCTTTCATGGCGGCGAGGACGTCCTTTGTGCTCATCCCGCTCTTCTTTGCCGCGTAAGCGACTTCCATGGGGTTGCTGGCATGGAGGTGGACTCCCGGGGCCGCCTCACGGATCCATTGGTAGACCTCGATGTAAGACGCTGCTGTAAACTCCGGGTGGAGACCGCTCACCGTGCAGATCTCTGTGACCTTGCGCTTCTTTGCGAGCGCCGCTTTCTCCTGGATCGCGACCTTGTCGTGGAAATAGATCCCTTCATCTCCGGTCTTCTTCGAGAAACCGCAGAACCCGCAGGCATTCACGCAGAGGTTCGTGACATTGATGTTCTGGTTCCTGACGTACGTCACCGCATTCCCGGCCCGCTCTTCGCGCACCTCGTCTGCCGTTGACGCGATCTCCCAGACCTGCCGGTCATGTATCCCGAACAGCAACCGTGCCTCGTCTTCGCTCAGGCGGTGGCCGTCTCTCACATCATCGAGAAGTGTCTTCAGCTGCCGTTCCATTGGATTCCCCGCTTCTGTTCAGGCAGTGTATCCCCCGCGGGAGAAGTAAAGGTATCGCATCTTCCTGGCGCATGGTTATTATTCCCTCGCAGCAATCATCTCTTCAGGAGCGCTATGGAGTTTATCGAAGTACGACTGTCACGGAAAAGAGCAGACGGGTTCGTCATCCCCCTCGGCCCGGCGAACCTCGTCGCGGTCAAGACCGACGTGGGCATGGTGGGGTGCGGGGCGTTTGATGTCGCAGCGCTCGATTCGTTCAGCTATCCCGCGGCAAAAGTCAGGCCGGCCCTCGGGCCGTCAATCGCGGACACCAACGATATCCTCGCGGGGATTGTCAAGGAAGCGAACCGCTCGGCAATGGGGCGCGGTATCAGGACCGGCATGACCGGCAGGGAAGCGCTGGAACTCCTCTGACCTCGTCTCCGGAACCCTGCATTTCACTCCGCCTTTTTTCTTATATGGTACGCTTTGGAGCATTCAGATGATCTCGTACAGGGTAGTCCTTTGTTTCAGCGTCCGGCCAATATCCTGTACGATGCGATCCATATCTGCCGGGTCGAGGTAGTCGGAGCCGGATGCCCCGGCATTCCCGCTCACGTCATCAGTGAACATCGTTCCGGCAAGGTCGTTGGCACCGGAGAGCAGGGCGAGATGGGTCATCTTGAGCCCGACCTTACCCCAGGCCACCTGGATATTGTCGAAGTTATCGAGAAAGAGCCGGGATACCGCGATCATCAGGAGATCCTCGCGGCCGGTAGGCCCGGCCCGGGCGATCCCCTGCTGGTAGAGCGGGGTGTTGGTATGGACATACGGGAGGGTCACCAGCTCGGTGAACCCATGGGTCTCGTCCTGGACCGTCCGCAGGAGCCCGAGGTGCTCGGCCTGGTCCCTGACATTCTCGTACGACCCGTACATGATGGTAGCGGTAGACCTCAGGCCCATCATGTGCGCTTCCCTGATGATCCGGACCCAGTCGGCTGTAGGGACCTTGCGGGGACAGATCACCTGTCGCACCGAGTCCACGAGGATCTCTGCCGCAGTACCCTGGATGGTCCCCAGTCCTTCCTCCTTGAACCGCACCAGCACCTCCGGCGTCGAACAGCCGGCTTTCTTTGCGGCATGGGCAACTTCGTCCGGGCTGAACGCGTGGACATGGACCCCCGGTGCTGCCTCATGAACCCAGTGGATCAGGTCGGTGAACGTATCAAGAGTGAACGCCGGGTGGACCCCGGAAAGCAGGCAGACCTCGGTCACCCCGCGCTTGTGTGCCAGCCCCGCTTGGGCCTGGATCCCTTCCCGGTCATGGCAGTACGCCCCGGCATCAGTCGCTTTCCTGCCAAAGCCGCAGAAACCGCAGAGGTTCTTGCAGATATTGGTCACATGCAGGTTCTGGTTCCTGACGTATGTTACCACGTCACCTGCCTTCTGCTCACGCAACTCATCTGCAGCTGCGGTGATCCTGGCAATCTCCCTGCCCCGGGTATTCAGGAGACCGACCGCTTCATCTCCCGTGAGCCGGTGGCCGTTCAGCGTATCAGAGAGCAGCGTCGAAACCGTTGTCATCGTTGCCTTCCATCGACTACTTCTTTTTCTTCCCGGATTTCTTCAGCTGCTTCCCTGTCCGGGCACTCTCCTCGCGCGAGCGGAGGTACAGCTCGTGAAGTATCATGACGACGACGACAAGAATGACCACTTCAGCGATGTGAAGGGGGAGGTAGCCAACGAGGGGAATGGTGAACAGGGCCTTGCCGACGATCCACTCGTCTTTGACCGGTTCGGGAGTCCCGATCCCCTGGTAACTGACGAACTGGTCGGGGGCCGGGTTGGCGTCGCCCCACGTAATATACCCGTCGTGAGAAACCGTATAGTTTGCGCGGAGCTGCACGCCACGGATCTCCGTGATCGGGATGCCGGTTGTCGCATAGACCATCGCCCTGTGAATGATCGGGTGGACTGAGGTCATGCCATTGGGCTTGTATATGATGACATCCCCGTAACCGTTGAACTTGGTTACATTGGCCTTCTTCGCATCTTCCCATGTCATGAACTCGCCGAACCGGTCCTTCTGGACAACGACAACGAGGTCGCCGATGTTCATGTTGGGGGTCATGCTTCCCGACTCAATGGTGACGACCGCGGGCCACGTGCCGCAGAGAAGGTAAAGGATGAGCGCAATTGTGCCGACGACCCCGGCAACCCAGAGGAGGTCGCGGGCCAGCGATACCGCCCAGTGATCGCTTGTACGGAATTGTGCAACCAGCGCGCGAATGTCCCGGGATTTTTCTTTGTCTGCCATCGTATACGCCTTTCAGGGATCCTGTAGGGTTTCTGTATAGTGTTGAACCCCTTCCGCATTAACCATGCGGGGACGGGATATTCTCCGGGGTCAGCGGAGCGTGAGTACCCCCGAGAAAAAATAGATGCCGAAGAGGATGAGAAATATGCCGCACACCGCCATGAGCCGGTGGTATGTTGTGGCCGAAAGAACCGTCCTGCCCCGTGACACACTGGCTGACACGAACGTGTACCAGCCGGTATCGGCGCACCAGTGGCCGATCATGAAGATTCCGGCCAGTACCAGCCCTCCGGAGAGGCCGGCGATCACCATGGCGCTCCCGACCGAGAGCCACCAGATCCAGAAATACGGGTTTGCCGCGCTGGTCAGGAGGCCGGCCACGTACGGGTTCGTGACTGCACCATCAGGAGTTGTCTCCAGCGATGCGCTCCTGCTGCCGGCAATCGTCAGGATACCAAAGGCGACAAGTGCGGCACCCCCGACAGCGGCGATGAGCGCTGTATAGGGGCGTGCCACCGTGGTCAGGCCGAGGACGATCAGCAGGAAGATGACCGATTCGGCAACCATGTGGCCGAGGGAGATCTTCAGGCCGGTGGCCCAGTTCCCGGTAAGGGAAGCCTGAATGGTAGCGACAAGCGTTGGGCCGGGTGCAAGTGCTCCGGTAAGGCCGATAACAAATCCAAGCACCAGCATCGAGGGGGGGTCGTACATGAGTCCCTGCGGTTCCAAAACCGGTAGTAGGTTGATCCGGGAAGGATATCAACACTGTACTGGTATCCCGCTCCTGGCAATGCCCTCTCACGCGTACAATAACAGCCTATATTTTATCGGCGGCCAATACACTTGTATGCTTGATGCGCAGGAGATCACGCTCAGGTTCCTCGATACCAAACTTCAGGTGCACCCCGACGTGGTGCGTTATATCCAGGAACAGGACGAGCCTGACCTGATCGACCGTATCATCGCGCAGGTCCCGGATAACACCATCGTTGTTTCCTCACACCATATCCCCGGGATGCATGCGACACGTGACGGGACAAGGTTCCTCGTTGATCCCAAGGTTGAGGTCGTGAGCGGGAGTGCAGGCACGTCCGGAGCTGTCAACGGTACCGTCGATTACCTGCACTACTTCCGGGACCGCTACAACCGGCTCGGGGGCATGATCCGGGGACGTGTCGGGTCGATACCCATCGAGGGCCTTTCCCGGTCGAACCGGTACCGGCAGGAGGAGTGCACGGTCATCGGCATGGTAGTCGAGGTCAGGACCACGGCCAACGGCCACCGCATCGCCGAGATAGAGGACTCTTCCGCAAGCATATCCGTGCTCTTCCGGAAAGACCGCCCGGTGTTTGGCGATGCCGAACGTATCATCCCTGACGAAGTGATCGGTGTCAGGGGAAAACTCTCAAATGACGGGCGGCTCTTTTTTGCCGAGCAGCTCTACCGCCCGGACATCCGTATCGACAATACACCGTTCAGGAGCGAACAGCCGGGCAGGGCGGTCTTCATCTCGGATGTCCATGTCGGCAGCAACACCTTCCTTGAGGAGTGCTGGAACAGGTTTGCTGACTGGTTGTCCGATTCCGATCACGGGTATCTCCTCATTGCCGGGGACCTCGTGGATGGGATCGGCATTTATCCCGGGCAGGAGAGCGAACTCACGATCAAGAACATCTACGAGCAGTATGATGCGTTCGGTTCCATGCTCAGCGGCCTCCCGTCACGGATGAAGATCATCGTCTCGCCGGGCAACCACGACGTTGTGCGGGGTGCAGAGCCCCAGCCGGTCATCCCGGACGCATTCACAAAAAAATTCCCGTCCAACTGCATGCTGGTCGAGAACCCTGCCGTCGTCAACCTCCAGGGGGTCCGCGTACTGATGTACCACGGCAGGTCCATCGATGACATGATAGGCCTGATCCCCGGTGCATCCTACGAGCACAGCGGGCTGATGATGGAGGAGATGCTCCAGCGCCGCCACCTCGCACCTGCGTATGGGAGGAGGACCCCGATTGCAGCCGGGAAGACTGACCGTCTCATCATCGACCCACTGCCCGAGATCCTACACACCGGCCATGTCCATATCAAGGGCATCACGAACTACCGGGGCGTACTCGGGATCAACGCGGGTACCTGGCAGTCGCAGACCACGTTCCAGAAGCAGATGAACGTGAATCCCACCCCCGCGCTGGCAGTGGTCGTGGACCTGCAGACGCTGGTGCCGGAGACGGTCAGTTTCGCATGAGGTCCGGGTTAGTCCAGGTATATGTCATCCTGAAAAGTCAGAGAATACGATTCCCGTACTCCCCGGGGCTCCGGCAACTGCCCTCAGCCGCCGGATCTACCGGTCCCGGAGTATGGCTGACAGGATCTCCAGGTTCCGGTGAAGAAGTGCCTCGCCACTCCCGGACAACCCCTTGTCCGGCTCCGAACAGTCCGGCTGGATACCGAGCAGGGTCACCCCGGTCCCGGATTCCTGCGCCAGAAATTCCATGACAACCGAAAGCGGCAGGACGTGGGTCGAGAGGAGACCTGCCTGAATGTTCTGAGGGTCGATAATCGCAATCGTCCCGGGCTGCGCCCCCATATCGGCTGCGTCGAAAAAAAGGGTATGGTCCGGCCTGAACCTCCGGATGGGCGCCGTGACGCTTTCCGGAACTGTCCCTGCAAAGAATACTCCGACATGCGACAGGCGCACCTGATCAATCTTTTTCGCCGCGACCATGCCAAGCCGGTCAAATGGCAGGAGCTCGTCGCCGACACCAACAATCGCGATGCGGCTGGCCTCCTTCAGCCTGTGTCGCAGGACCGACCCGAAACCGGGATCCGCCCCCCGCATCAGGTCACCACCGCTTCCCGATCGGTGCCCGAAGACGAGAGTTCGTTTTTCATGTATATCGCATCGGCCGGGCAGTGCCGCTCGCAGAGAGCGCACCGTATGCATTTGAAAACCTCTATCTGCGGTCTTTTTTTACGCACCAGTTTCTTGCCCTTGAACTCGACTTCGCGCTGGTCAGGGACCATGGTGACTGCATGCGACGGACACACGAGAGAGCACATGGAACATCCCATGCACTTTTCATCGATGACGGATACCCTTCCCCGGAATCCCTGCGGGACGGGGACTTTCTCTTTCGGGTACAGGATCGTGATGGGCCTGGATACGAGATTGTGCAGCATCTCGGAAATGACGCTCATGTACCCACCCGGACGGAGTTCATCACAAGTACAATCGCGACCTGCACGAGCGCGGCGCTGGCGATATATTTCCAGCCGATAGTATTCAGCTGATCGAGGCGGATACGACCCGTAGCTACTTTTATCGAAGAAAGGATCAGGAGCACGGCGAGGGTCTTTGCAAGGAACAGGAAGAAGCCGAGAACCAGGCCGAGCCACACCGGCGCGATGACCCACGGGATCAGCGGCCCGCCCAGGAAGAGTGCCGCAATGAGTGCGCAGCCGGTGACGCAGGAGAGATCAGACGCGAGGTGCATGAAGGCGAGCCTGCGCCCGGTCAGCTCGGTCCAGGGACCCGCAACAAGTTCGGTCTCCGCTTCCGGGATATCGAAGGGAGTTCTTTCCAGCTTTGCCTGGAGTCCGATCAGGGCAACGACAAATCCTATCGGCTGGAGCACCATAAACCACAGGTGATCCTGCTGCCAGCTCACGATCTCCGAGATCGACCAAGTCCCTGCCATCAGCGCGGGGGTCAGGAGCGCAAGGAAGAACGGCACCTCGTAGATGAACATCTGGGTTACCGCACGGACGCCGCCTATTGCAGAGTAAATGTTCCGGCTGAGCCAGCCCATGACAAAGAGGATGATGGTCGGGAGTGCCAGAAGGTAGAGCACGAAGACCAGATCCCCCTGGAATGCGAGCGGGCTCGCGCTTACGACCGGGATGTAAAGGAATGCGGTCATGACCGCGGCCAGAGCGATCACCGGCGCCGCGTCAAATACCGGCCTGTCCACACCCTGCGGATCGATAACTTCCTTGCCCAGCATCTTGACAAAATCCGCGAATGGCTGGAACAGGGGCGGCCCGACCCGGTGCTGCATCCGGGCCGCGATCCGGCGGTCCAGAAATTCAAAGAGCATGGCATATGCCAGCAGGAACAAAAACCCCGGAAAGAGGAAGATATACAGAATGATGAGGAGGGGGGCGGTCATGCCCTCTCCTGTTGCCGGTCGCGGAGACGGCTCCGTCTCCTGAGCTCATCCCACGTCATGGTACCGGAATTTCCGTCTCCTTCGTCCACAACGGTAATTCTCGAAGTACACGAGAGGCAGGGGTCGATCGCCGCAACAATAACGGGTATATCCGCCAGATTCTGGTTGACCAGGCACGCCGCGACCGAAGTCCAGTTCGCCAGCGTCGGCGTGCGGATGTCAATCCTCTCGACCCGATCCGTCCCGTTCGTCCGGATGAAATGCACGAGCTCGCCCCGCGGGGCTTCGTACCGGGAAAGAATTTCCCCTTTGGGCGCCGTCTTCGGCGGGTTGACGCGGATCGGACCCTCGGGGAGATGTTCAAGACCGTAACGGACGATCTTCAGGCTCTCCGCAAGTTCGCCGATGCGGACACAGGTGCGCCCGTAGACATCCCCGGACGTATCCGTCACCACGTTCCACGGGATCTCTGCATACACCAAGTAGGGGTCATCCCTGCGTATGTCGTAATCGATACCGCTTGCACGTGCTGTAGGTCCGACCGCGCCATATTTCAGCACCTCCTCCCGGGTGAGTTTCCCGACACCCCGGAAACGGAGTAGCATAGTCTCCTGGTTCCGCACCATGTCCACGTACTTTTTTATCCGCTCTTCGAGATTGGGCAGGCGCTGCAGGGCCGCATTCACCTGTGATGGCGTCAGGTCACGGCGCACTCCGCCTACTTCATTCATGCCATAATGGACGCGATTCCCCGACATCTCCTCAAGCGTGTCCTGAACAGCCTCGCGGTCGCGCCAGGTCCACATGAAGAGCGTATTGAACCCGATCTCGTGGGCAGCAACACCCAGCCAGAGGAGGTGGCTGTGCATCCGTTCCAGCTCGCCGATGATCGTCCGGATATACTGGGCCCGGGGAGGGATCGTGAGCTGCATCAGCTCCTCGATTCCCTTAGCAAAAGCAGTCTGGTGGGAATGAGAGCAGATTCCGCAGACCCGTTCGATGAGAGGAAGCGCCCGGATGAAGGTGCGTTGTTCGGCTGCCTTCTCGATGCCCCGGTGGTTGTAGGATATGTCAAGTTCGAGACGAACGATCTTCTCGCCGTCGGCGATCACCCGGAAATTCACCGGTTCTTTCAGGGCGGGGTGCTGGGGGCCGATGGGTACGATCACTTCCGGCATCTATATCCTCTCCCCTTTAATGCCGCCGTAGAACGTATCCGGACCCGGCTTCCAGTCCTTGCGCAGGGGATACTCATGCTCCGGCCAGTCTTCGCCGAGGATGATCTTCTTCAGGTCGGGGTGTCCCGCAAAGACGATCCCGAACAGGTCATGGATCTGCCGCTCGTAGATCCCCGCCGGGGGCAGAATATCTGATACCGAAGGAATCTCCGGGACGTCGCGGGGGAGCTCTGCGGCAATGGAGATGATCGTGCGGTGAGGACCGGTCAGGTGGTAGATCAGTTCCAGTGTCCTGCCGTTATCAGCCGCACTCATCGTTATCAGGCGCTCGCACCCAAGCAGTTCCCGGGATGTTTTTATCGCGCGACGAACCTTTTCAGGGGCCGTCGTTACCCTGATCCGGTTTGAGCGGACCTGCTCCGCGGTACCGGACCCCTTCATCGTTTCCATCACAAAATCCAGCGTTAACGGACTGGTCATATTGTCGCCTCCCCGGATGGTATCATACCGGCGGGAATCTCGGATCTCTTCTTCTGCCGCCATTCCTTCCCGCCATGAGCCACGTCATCGCCCATGAGATTCAGGCACGTCACAACAGCATTGATGATCTCGTCCGGCCGTGGCGGGCACCCGGCCACGTAGACATCGATGGGTATGACGTCCTCCACGCGCTGCATGACATGGTACAGGCCATGGAACACCCCCCCGTCCGCACCGCACGCACCCATGGCGATCACGTATTTCGGTTCGGGTATCTGCTCCCAGACCCGGCGGAGCCGGGGTGCCTGCTTCAGGGTGACCGGGCCGGTGATGATGAGGATGTCGGCATGGCGGGGTGATCCTTTCACCAGAATCCCGAATCGTTCCACATCAAAGCGGGGCATCAGGCAGGCGATGATCTCGATATCGCACGCATTGCACCCTCCGCTGTTGAAGACAGTAATCCATGGCGATTTCTGCCGCGCCCAGTTCACGAGGCGCTGGCTCAGCGAGGCTGCCGGTGCTGCCATTGTGTACCATCACCTCCACCGGCACATATTAACCCGATGATGGGGGCAATACACCAGATTTCCGGAGTGATGCCGGGACGGGCTGGCGGTTGCCCGTGTGGAGGTTCCGGGAACGTGCATAATTCCCTGCTCATTGCTCCCACCTCAGGGCAGTCACGGCAACGCCTACAATAAGAAGGTACCCCAGCGTCCCCCAGAGAGGCGCACCGGGCGGGGCGATCGCGATGACCAGTGCTGCCACGTGCACGACCGCGAAGAACAGTGCCACGTAGAAGAACTGGTAGCCGGGCAGGAACGTCTGAGCTTCCGCAGCCTCACCGCCGACGTAGGGCATCGTCTTGTTGGCAGAAGGCCTGAAGGCCGGGGCGATGGTGGCGGACCACGCATAGATCAGGTAGCCCACCGCGAGGGCAAAGGCCAGAATGAGGATCGGCGATGTCAGGAGATCGAGGGGCGTCATCAGGGCACCCCCCAGGGGAAGATCTGCCCGGATGCATGGGTGATCCAGCCATAGAACGGTTCGGGAAAGATCCCGAGGTAAAGCGTGATTATCGCCAGCACGACCACCGCTGAAAGGACACTCAAGGGGATCCCGGGTCTGGTTGCTGCCGGCTGGCCCGGCTGATCCGTAGTGCCCGGTTCACTCCCGGCGAACAGGAGGGTCGACAGGATCGGGACATAGTACCCGAGCGAAATGCCGGTATTGAGTTCGAGGATCAGGCCAAGCGCGATCCCTCCCCACATGAACGTTGCGATACCCGACTGGATAACCAGCACCTTACCCAGAAAGCCACAGGTGAACGGCTGCCCGATCAGCCCGAGTATAATCACGGTAAAGGCAATACCCAGAACGGGGTTCCGGGCACCCAGTCCCTTCATCCGAGCCGTCTCGGAAGACCCGGCACGTTCCGTGAATGCATCGGCGGCGATGAAGGCACCGCTCTTCATCACCCCATACGCGACTGCATAGAAAAGACCGGCGGCAAATCCTAAGGGCAGGCTGTATAACAGACCGATCCCAAACCCCAGCAGGATGTATCCCATCTGGGCCACGCTTGAATAGGCGAGGACGCGGCGGAGGTCCCGCTGGTTGAGCGCGAGGAGGTTTCCCGCGGTCATCGTGACGACTGCAAAGAATGTCACGACAATGCCTACGGTTTTGGGGACCGTGGCACTGCCTGGCAGGGCTGATAACGAGAGGAACAACGCGATCAGAACCCCGATCTTCGTTGCCCCGGTCATGATCGCAGTGACTCCCGCAGGAGCCCGGCTGTAGGCATCCGGAAGCCACGTGTGCAGCGGAAAGATCGCAAGTTTCACACCATACCCGATCAGGATGAGGACAGCCGCAAATATGATGAGTACCTGGTTCCCGCCCGCAAGGGCACCGGGCAGTTCTGACAGGGTTAAGGTATGCCCCTCGGTATACAGGATGGCCACGCCGAGGAGGGCGGTAAGGGTCCCTGCCACTCCTTGCATGAGGTACTTCATGGCGGAAGGAAGTGCCGCCGGGTCTTCCTTGTGCCGGTAGGCACACAGGGCATACACCGGGACTGCCGAGAGCTCGACCGCGACAAAAATGGTAAAGAGATCACCGGCGAACCCGATCGCAACCGCACCGGCAAGCGCGAGGAGAAAGAGAGGGTAATACAGGTGCACCGGTCCTTTCGGATCGAGACTTCCCTGGGATGCCAGCGCTGCGACAGCACCAACGCCGGTGATGAGGAGCCCTCCTGTAAGGCCGATAAAAGGAATGGCACCGGGAGACGCCCCGGTCAGCATGGAGAGGAGGAGGCAGAACGCTGCAAGAAGCCATAGTGCCGTGAACGCCCCGGTCCAGCGGCGGAGGCTGAAAGGAAGAAATTTCGCGATTGCATAGACGGCCACACTGCCTGTCGCAACAAACAGGGGGATGGAAACCACAATTCCGGCTGGTGTCACCGCCCCACCCCCACGACGACGAGAGCCAGGACAACGACCAGCACGCTCCCGAAGACTGCCAGGTTCCAGTTAATATCGCGGTTTTCCCCGCCCATGGCAGATCTTCCGATACGGGTAAGGGTATCGGCAGCATCTTCCGCATAACCATAACACGCCCTGAATGCGGTCCGGATCCCTCCGGCACACGCGGTCACGCCGTGGCCGGCGGCAAAGTACACAGCGTCAAAGTCGTTGAGATGTATGTCGTGGGGCTCAAGCCACCTCTTCCCCACGGTGAAGAAGAAGAGGGCTGCAGCGCCCAGGATCAGGAGGGTACTGCCCAGGAACATCGGATCGTATGCCGGGTAGGTGGTCGCATAGGGAAGGATGGCATAGAGGACTGAAGGGTATATCCCGATCATGATACACAACGCGGCAACCCCGAGCATACCGGCCTGCATGAGGAGCGGGGGATCCGAAGCCTCCGTCTTCCCGGGCCGCAGGAAGGCAAAATAGCCCAGCTTGAGGAACGATACGAACGTCCCGAACGATGCGATCTCGAGGAGCACCCAGATCCAGATGCTCGCGTGCTCCGCCGCTGTGAGAACCATACCCTTGGAGACGAACCCGTTAAAGAGCGGTACACCCGAGATCGAAAGCGCGGCGATCCAGAATGCAAGGGCTGTCACCGGCATCTTTTTCTGGAGCCCGCCGATACGGCTGAGCAGGTTCTCCCCGGTCTTCCATATTATCACGCCGACTGCCATGAAAAGGAGGGTCTTGTAGAGGATATTGTTGACGAGGTGGGCCATGCCGCCGTCCAGACCGAGCTGCCCGATCCCGTTTGCTGCGCCCAGCCATCCCAGGATCCCGATGCCGGCGACCATGTAGCCCACCTGGGAGATGATATGGTATGAGAGGAGACGGCGCATATCGTTCTGGAAGACCGCAAATGTTACACCATACACGGCCATGAGCGCCCCCATGAAGGCGATGTATTCTGTCCCGGGCTGGGCCCGTGCGAGGAGGTAGACCGCGGCTTTTGTCGTGTAAACACTCAAAAACACGCTCGCGACAAAATTGGCACGCGGGTAGGCATCCGGGAGCCAGGTATGCAGGGGGATGAAGGCCATATTCACGCCAATCCCCAGCACGATCAGGACAGAGGCCCACACCTGGTAGGTGGCAACCGGGATCCCGGCAAGCGGCCCCACGATGGGAGATCCCCCTCCGATAAAGAGCAACGCAATTCCTGCACCCAGAAGGGCACCCCCGAATCCATGGAACAGGAGGTACCGGAACCCCGCCCCGATGGCTTCCCCGCCTTCCTGCCAGATCAGGAAAGTTGAGGTGACTGCCATGAGCTCCCAGAAGATGAGAAGGGTGATCCAGTCCCCCGCAAAGACCACGCCGAGCGAAGCGCCGGCGTAGAGGAGGGCGATGAGGTGGAGGCGGGGTGTTGCAACCACTGCGGCATACAGGATGGCAAAAAACGTGATGGTGGCAAAGATAACTCCCATCAGGTACGACAGGCTGTCGACTCTCAGGAGGGCCAGGGTATACCCCATGAAGGGCAGGTTCCACTGCATCACGCCCGGTGCGAGAGATCCCGAGAAGTACCCTCCGGGAAGGAGAATGACATCGAGAAGGGCGAGACCTCCCAGCACGATGAGACCGGCCTGACGGGCGCGTCCGGACAACCCGAGGACAAGCGGCGCACCGATCAGGAAGACCAGGAATGGGGGCACCGCCAGGCCGGGAGCGAAGGTCCCGGAAACGAGGAGGGCAGTATGGGTCACGCTTGCAGCGACCTGTGCGCAGAGCGCAAAGGGGCTGTACGGGACAACAGTCCAGAGGCCGAGAACCACCACTCCCGCTGCGGTTATCACCACCGGCACGCGAAGCGTCCAGCGGACGGGGGGCATCTCATCTCCAGAGGGCCGGAAAAATGCCCGGATAATGATGGGCAGGAAATAGGCGAGGTTCAGGACACTCGATGCCACGAGGATAAGGAGTATCCACCAGTCCCCGCTCGTTCCCTCACCGATCCCCAGTGAGAGGTACCATTTGGCGATAAAGCCCGCCATCAGCGGCAGCCCCACCATGCTCAGGGTTGCAAGGGTGAACGCGGCAAACTCCCAGGGCATCTTCCTGCCGATACCGTCGAGCTGCGAGATCTCGGTCTTCCCGGTCTCCACCGATACCGCACCGGCAACAAAGAACATGGTCAGCTTACCGAATGCATGGGCAGCAAAGGCATACGTCGCCCCGATCACGGCCGCAGCCCGCCCTGCATCGGAAACGCCGGAAATTCCCGGAGGCAGCAGTACCGCAGCGCCGAGCACCATGTAGCTGAGCTGGCTGATGGTGGAGTACGCGAGCCGCAGCTTGAAATTATCCTGCAGCAGGGCAAGGAGGGAACCGACAATAATCGTGATGACGGCTGCCGCAATAACGAGATCCTGGAGCCCCAGCCCGGCCATCAGGCCGGGACCGTACAGGTACAGCATCAGTCTGAGGAGACCGAAAACCCCGGCGTTCACCACGGCGACGGCATGGAGCAGCCCGCTGACCGGTGTCGGGGCTACCATGGCGTCCGGCAGCCACCCGTGCAGGGGCACGAGTGCCGCCTTCACGCCAAAACCCGACAGGAGGAGGATGAAAGCGAGGCGGGCAAACCCGGGGTCAATTGATGCAATACCGGGAGCGCCTCCAGCAACAAAGTCGAGCGAGTGCGATGTTATAAAAAGGATCATGGCGCCGCCCACGAACGCGATCCCGCCGTTCAGGGTATAGAAGAGATATTTCCGCCCTGCTGCAAACGCCTCCGGCGTCTCGGAATGCACGACCAGAGGATAGGTGGCAATCGTGATGAGCTCGTAGAACACCAGGAGCGAGAAGAGGTTGGAACTGAGCGCGACCCCCATCACTGCCCCGATAACGAGAGCAAAGCTCGCATAATAGCGGGTCTGGGCATGTTCGTGCAACCCCCGCATATACCCGATGTTGTAGATCGTGGTTATGATCCAGAGCAGCGAAGCTATGCTTGCAAAAAGAAGACCGAGGGCATCCGCTTTGAACTGGAGGCCCAGCCCGGGGAGTACCTGGAGCGCGGGCGTGGACACGGGTTGTGCTGCAAACGCCGAGGGGAGAGCGAGAAGACAGAAGACAAACGTCAGAATGGCGGAAACGAGAGACGCTGCCTCGCGTGCATCAGGGTGATTCCGTAACAGGATTACCGCGCCGGTACCAGCAAGAGGGATCGCCACGATAAGCGCGAGCATCCACGGCTGGACGTCCATCAGAGGTCACCTCCCCGAATGAGCCGGTATAAGGAGGCGCTGTCAAACGTTTTCCAGGCCCGTTTGAGCAGGATCACCAGCGCGAGACCAAGACCGGCAACCACAGCCTCGATGACGATAAGGGTGAAAACGACCGCCTGGGAGACACCCGTATTACCGGAGAGGTATCCCCCGAGAATAAAGACGAGACTGACCCCTTTTCCGAGGAATTCAACCCCCATCACCAGCTTGATCAGGTGCGTGCGCGAGATCAGGGCAGCAAGCCCGGTCGCGAAAAGCGCGCCGGCGCAGACGGAAAGGATCAGCGGGCCGCCCGGGGTCATGGCGGCATCCCCCGGGATCGGTCAGGGCCGAGGAGCAGGAGGATCGAGAAGACACCTGCCAGGATGAGAAAAGCCTGGAGAACCACCTCGAACGTTCGACCGCTCCACATCGCTGCTCCGGGTCCTGCTGCCGGAGGAGGGGCGACGGGCCAGGCCGCGGTAGCCGGCAGTACTGCGCTCAGAAAAAGGAGGAGAAAAGCCGCCCCGAGGATGAACGCACCGGCCGTCTTTGCCCTCATGCAGGCGCCTCCTCCTCTTCCCCACCGGTGAGGATGAGCGCCACCAGAAAGAGGACCGCGACAAGCCCTGCACCGACCGTCAGTTCCAGGGCTCCGGCGTACGGCGAGGAGAGGACGAAGAAGAGCGCCGCAAGACAGGCACTGCTGACCGCATATGCGACAATGGCACGGATGAGATTTTTTTGAAAGACAGCGGTGACTGCCGTCACAATCGCTGATGCACTGAGCACGAGGAGAACGAAAAAATCAAAATCCGGCATCGGATGTCACGCACGCTTGACAGGAATTCAGAATCCGGATGAGAGAGCAGCTGGACGGTTCCGGACATGAGGGCCGTATCCCGGCATCCCCAACTGCACCGCTGAAAAAAATACTGAGAACCGAAAAAATAAAAAGTACGGGCACTCCCATCGCCTCAGGCTTGATGAAACAGGAAGGGTTTGTCATGTGGGGTCTTCCGGCACTGCAGTTCTCCCAGACGTCACTCATTATCGTGATCCGTGTCCGGAACTGGTTATCCGGTAATTCCCCGTGATGCATCAGGGAGTAGTCATGGAATGTCTTAAACAGATGCAACATACCACAAACGAGAAAATAAATGTTTGGTAACTGAGTTATAAGGAGATCTCGGTTAAAAAACGGTCGTGTTCATCACATCGCGGGGTATATGCTCAGCGGGGGATCATCGCTCTATAGGGGATGCCACAAAGGCGGGGAATTAATCATCGCATTAGCGAGGATTAATTGGAGAAGAACTCATCTGAGTTCTTTGATTGCGGAAACAACACCATTCGAAGAACCCTCCGGGTTCTGGGCGGTTCATCGGAACCTCGAAGAGCCGAAGAATTTATCTGAATTCTTCGGGTTCTTCTCAAGCCTGCTCTTCCCTTCGGGAACAGCAGTCTTCCCCCGAGAGCGTTAAGAGAATTTTCTGATAATTTCTACTCTGCCAAATTCTGGCAACTATACCGCTGCCTCGTCCTTCTTCTCAGCCTTTGGGGGCTTTACATACGTGATGGTGACCGTCTCCACGCTCCGGGCGGTTACCGGAGCAGAGTACTGGGTATCCATGAACAGGCATTTCACCGGGCAGGTGTCGACGCACGAGTTGCACACCACGCACCGGAGCCGGTCGATCTGCCAGGTCTTTGCTTCCCTGTCGACCACCAGCGCCTGCGCCGGGCATTTCCGCTGGCAGGTCCCGCAGGAGATACACTTGCTCTCATCGATGACGACGTGCCCCCTGCTGATAGGGGTCTTCTTCGCGGGCTCTGCCGGGTAGAGGATCGTTACCGGGCGGTTGACGACGGTCCTCAATGCGGTTTTTACCATCTCAAAAAAGGCCATGGCACTCACCGCTCCGTACAGCTGATGCAGGGATCGATGGACAATACGATGACCGGGACATCGGCAAGCTCGCAGCCCTGGAGCATCCTGATCAGGGGGGGGATGTTGGTCAGCGTCGGGGTCCTGATCCGGGACCTGACCAGGAATTTCGTGCCGTTTCCTTTGACATAGTGGACAAGCTCTCCCCGCGGCTGTTCGGCGCGGGTGAAATATTCCCCGTCCGGCGCCCCTGTCACTTTCACCTCGATCGGCCCGTCGGGGATCTTCCCGATCGCCTGCCTGATGAGGTCCATCGACGTGAAAAGTTCCCTCGACCTGACTACGCACCGGGAATAGCAGTCCCCTGCACTCTCGGTAACGGTCTCAAGCTTGAGCTTCCCGTAGGCTGCATACCCGGTCTTCCGGAGATCGAAATCAACACCGCTTGCACGAGCCGTGGGCCCGACAGCTCCGAGATGGTATGCATCCTCTTTTGAGAGCACCCCCACGTCTTTTGTGCGGTGCCTGACCGAATCGTCCCGGAGGAACACGTTCGTCACCTCTTCGATCTCTTTCTGGATGCTGTCGAGATCCTTTTTCATCCCGTCGAGTTTCTCACCGCTGATATCGCGTCTCACACCACCGATCTTGCAGGACCCCTGGATGACCCGCCCGCCGGTCGTCTGTTCCATGACATCGAGGATGCGCTCGCGGATCCTCCATGCGTTCATGAAGAGGTTCTCGAACCCGAAGGAATCGGCAAAACACCCCAACCAGAGAAGGTGGGAGTGGAGCCTTGAATATTCCGACCAGATGGTGCGGAGGAAGACTGCCCGTTCGGGCACCTCGATATTCATAATCTTTTCGACGCCCTGGCAATACGTCATTCCGTGGATGAAACTGCAGATCCCGCACGTCCTCTCGGCGATGTAGACATACTCGGTAAACTCACGCTTCTCCACGAGTTTTTCAAAGCCCCGGTGGATATACCCGATTGAGGGGATCACGTCCACGACCTTTTCGTCCTCCAGGACGAGGTCGAGATGAATCGGTTCGGGAAGGACCGGGTGCTGCGGCCCGAAGGGGATGACAATCTGCTTGGTCATGGTTTCTCTCCTTTCGTTATGGTGACGCCAAACGGATTTTTTATCGCTGTCCGGATGAAGGTCCCCTTGAAATCGATATTCATGCCCCTGACCCGGATGCCAAAAAGGTCGTGCATCTCGTTCTCGTACACGAATGCCCCCCAATACATCCCCGAGATACTGGGAACTTCGGTTTCGGCGGTGACCGTGATCCGCAGGTTCTTGAAGACGAAGTCCTTGTCGAAGGAGTAGTTGATCTCAAATGCGTCACCGACTTTCGTGCAGCCGATCTGGACAAGACGGTATCCCTCATTTCTGAACTGCTCGACACCCCCGAAAAGTTTTCCGACATCGGTGGGTATGGTTGTCTGTTCCTCTGTTGTCAAGCCGCATCACCTGCTGCTACCCGGCCGCCTGCTTTCTTTTCTGACATGGCCTGTCGTTTCGATTCAAGAATTCCCAAGGCCTGTACCACGCCATCGATGATCGATTCCGGCCGGGCTGCACACCCGGTAACATAGACATCGACCGGGATGACCTTGTCGATGCCACCCATGACATTGTAACATTCCCTGAAGATCCCGCCGGAGGTGGCACAGATGCCGATTGCGACCACGACTTTCGGGTTCGGGATCTGTTCGTACGTGTTGATGAGCACCTGACGGTTCTGTTCATTGACGCTCCCGGTGACGAGGAAGATATCGGCATGCTTCGGGTTGCCGGTATTGACGATCCCGAACCGTTCCACATCGTAGAGAGGAGTCAGGGCGGCCAGGACTTCGATGTCGCAGCCGTTGCAGGACGAGGCATCATAGTGGATGATCCAAGGAGATTTTTTCAAGTAGGTCATGGTGCGACCACCGCTCTCAGGTAATATAATACTCCGAGGTTTACAATACCGAGTGTCCCGGCAACAAGCCATGCGCTCCGCAGTGTCAGCTGCCATTTTACACGCGACATCGTATTATCGATGAGTATCTCAAGGAAATAGGCGACGATGATCGCAGCGATGGCGATCAGGGGGTTGAACCCGAAGAAGAGGTAGACCACCCCGAGCAGGAAGACGTACTCGTACCAGTGGGCGATCTCGATCTTCCCGAGGTTGGGGCCGGCGAAATCGGTTGTAACACCCTTGACGATCTCCTGGTGCGCATGGTGGGACGTGGAGAGGTCGAACGGTGACTTCCTCAACTTGATCGTGAGGACGATCAGGTAGCCGATGAAGACGCCGGGCAGGACCAGGATGATAGGTTTACCGGAAGATACGATATCACTCACATAGAAACTGTGGGTGACCATGTACATCCCCACCGCGGTGAAAATGATCATCGGTTCGTAGGCGATGATCTGGATGAGCTCGCGTTCCGCCCCGATGTGGCTGTAGGGAGAGTACGATGAATAGGCCCCGAGCACGAGGAATATGTGCGAGAGCGTGAACGCGAATATGACGAGCAGCATGTCCCCTCCCGAGAAGAACAATGCACCCGCGACCAACATGAAGACAAGATAGCTCAGCACATAGAAATTCTGGGTCGTTGTCACCACGGGGTTCTCTTTCTCGAAGAGCTTGCCGACGTCGTAGAATGGCTGTATTACCGGCGGTCCTACCCGGCCCTGCATCCTTGCAGTCACCTTACGGTCGATCCCGGCAACAAGCCCGCCTATCACCGGGGCAAGGAGGATATACACTGCCGCACTCATGATGGAGGACCAGGGTTCATCGATCACAGGATCACCCCCGCGATCAGGACCCCGGCAATGAGCACGAGCCCCCAGCAGAGCAGGACACCGATCATGAAGAGTCTCTCCTCACCGAAATAATTCCGCATGTAGTAATTCGACAGGACAAGGTCCCGGGTCGTCCCCATCGATCCTGCAAACTTCATCTCTCCTACGGTCGGTCTCCCCCCCATGTACGGGTGCGTGATGACCTGGTCGCGCCTCTGGAAGAGCATGGAAAAAGGCATGATCATCAGGAGTGCAAGCATCAGGATCATGATGGTTAGGTTTGCCTGGGCAAGACGGGTTGTTTCCCCGTAAATATGCATCACGAACGGCTCGATCAGCGTCGACGATATCAGGGGGAAGATGAGGGCGACGATGACAACCAGCGCGGTAAGGATGGACAGGACCACCCACATCTCCGTCTTTACATGCTGCTCGACATTTTCCTGGTTCCGCATGACTGAGATGATCTTCCCCATCCACTTGCTCCAGAAGAAGAGGCTTGCCGACCCTCCGAAGGCAAGGATGGTGATGAAGACGAGGCCGAAGGGTGCAGTGACGAACGCCTCTATTGCCGCCCATTTGGAGATGATCATCCCGAAGGGTGCGAGGAACATCCCGGCCATGCCGATGAACATCATGAGAGCGACCTTCGGCATGCGTTCGATGAGGCCCCCCATATCCTCAATGTCCCTGCTGCCGATACTCTGCTCCACGGTGCCGACACAGAGAAATAAGAGTGATTTGGCAACGGCATGGAATATGAGCAGCAGGATAGCCACCCACATGAGGTTGTAGGTCCCGACTCCTGCACATGCGACGATGAGGCCGAGATTTGCAATGGTTGAATAAGCGAGTACTCTCTTCGCATTGCTCTGGGATATCGCGATGAATGACGCGAGGAGGAAGGTGATGCCTCCAACGAGAGCAATCATGAGACCCTCTGTCGTTCCGGACAGCACCGGAGCAAACCGGATAATGATATACACGCCCGCTTTTACCATTGTGCTTGAATGGAGCAGGGCCGAGACCGGTGTCGGGGCGACCATGGCGCCGACCAGCCACGAGGAAAAGGGCATCAGGGCAGCTTTCGTGATACCGGCAAAACTGATCAGGACTGCCGGGACCAGTGCTATAACGTAGCCCGAGCTTACCAGGGTATTGAGTTCAAACAGCCTGCCGGAAGGATCCATCAGGGCGAGATAGACCAGTGCTGCGATAAACGCGACCCCGCCGAGAAGGTTCATGGAGAGTGCGAGAAATGCATTCGTGGTGGCTTCCGGTGTCTGCGAATACCCGATCAGGACGAACGAACAGAATGTGGTGATCTCCCAGAAGAAGAAGACCCAGAGGAGGTTATTGGAAAATACGAGACCGAACATGGCCGACAGGAAGACAAACATCCAGAAAAAGAACGATTTTCTCCGGTCTTTTATTCCGGCGTGCTGGATATGGTATGTCTCCATGTACCCCAGTGAATACACGCATATCAGGCTCCCGATAATGCCGATGATCATAGCCATGATGATGGAGAGCTGGTCGATGAGGAGGTTGTTCTCAGGATAGGCGCCGGGAATAAGCCCGGTCTCTAAAAATATCAGCAATCCGGCCTGCAATAGTATCAGGACAACGGTGAACAACTTGCGGTGTTTTATTCCCAAGTAAAGAATGTACACTGCAAGGAGCAGTTCGATAATGAACATGAGCTGCCCGACCTGTTCGGAGCCGAACGCGAAAGAGAGCGATCCCTGATCAAATGCAACGAAAAGCAGGCACAGCACTATCAGGCCGATAACCAGCGCGGAGATCCTGACGATCCAGTTGCGATCCGCATCGCGCCGCACAAGAACCATGAACAGCGCCGTAATTAAAGGAAACAGGATGAGGAACACTAAAAACTGCGAAATCTGCACGAACTATCCACCCTCTCTGAATATGGGAATTTTTCATTATTAATCATATTGAATTGTGCGCGACCCCGTATCTCCTCTTCAGATAGCAGGGATCGTTGCCGGAAAATGGCTGGAACCTGAAAAATTACAGCCATCGGAATTCCGGAAAAATACCGGAAGTTCAGGATCATACTCATGTAACCTGGTGCGGTCTGGTGCAGGTTCTGCTGAATGTTCAGGTGGGGATAAAAGTTTAATGTTTTAAAAATGTACTAATAATCTCTTAGGATGGGATATGGACATGTGCGGGGTGAGCCCCGGTGCCATTGTACCTTCCTTTGGGTCATTTGAGCAGGGTACTGCTGATGCCAAAACATGATACCTGATGTGTCTGTTCCGCATCCTGGTTCCGGCTGGTCATTCATTCAGTCGGCGTTTCGGTCGTCCAGTCGCAACCGGGAGCAGGGTCAGCATGGCAGGAGGGTTTGGGAATGTTTGAATTCGCGTTACTATTTGTGGTTATTGTAAGCGTTATTGCATTGATCGTCGCGGCATTCCTCGCGCGTAATGTCCTCTCTCAGGATGAGGGCACCCCGAAGATGCGCGAGGTCGCTGATGCAATCAGGGTGGGTGCAGAAGCATTCATCAAACGACAGTACTCGACTATTGCCATCTTGGCAATCATACTCGCGGTGGTCATCTTCGCGGTGTACTTCATCACGGGACAGCAGCAGCTGGCCATCGACACTGCCCTTGCGTACCTGTTTGGTGCGTTCTGTAGTGCGATGGCAGGCATCATCGGCATGTCCATTGCTGTCCGTGCAAACGTCCGCACGGCATCGGCCGCACAGACCAGCTCCGGAAAGGCGCTCGACATCTCCTTCAGGGGAGGTGCGGTCTCCGGCCTGATCATCACCGCGATGTCGCTCCTCGGTGTCTCGCTCACCTTCTATGCCCTTGGTGCAAACCCGACCGAGACCCCGTTCATCATCGTCGGTTTCGGTTTTGGTGCATCCTTTGTTGCCCTCTTCGCCCAGCTCGGTGGCGGTATCTATACCAAAGCCGCTGATGTGGGGGCAGACCTCGTCGGTAAAGTCGAGGCAGGCATCCCTGAAGACGACGTCCGGAACCCTGCAACCATTGCAGATCTTGTCGGTGACAACGTAGGTGACTGTGCCGGGCGTGGCGCCGACCTCTTCGAATCCACCGCAGCCGAGAACATCGGTGCGATGATCCTCGGTGTTGCGCTCTTCCCGGTTTTTGGCATCAACGGCATCCTCTTCCCGCTCGTGATGTGCGCCTTCGGCCTCATCGCAAGTATGATCGGCATCCTCTCCGTCCGTGGAAAAGACGACGCCGACCCGATGGTCGCCCTCAACCACGGGTACTATATCACGGCCATCATCGCCGCTATCTTTTTCTACATCGGCACGATGTGGCTCCTCGGGAACATCTGGTTCTTCTACGCCGGTCTCGTGGGTATCGTGATGTCGGTCGTCTTCCTCCGGGTGACACTCTACTACACCGATCACAACTACCGCCCCGTGCAGGAGATTGCCGATGCGTCAGAGACCGGAGCAGCCACCAACATCATCTCCGGCCTTTCGGTCGGGCTTGAGACCACCGCCGCGCCGGCGATTGTCATCGGTCTTGCACTGCTCACTTCGTACTGGCTCGGTACTATGAGCGGTGTTGCCAGCGGCGGGCTGTACGGTACTGCTGTCGCGACTATCGGCATGCTCTCGGTCTGTGCCTATGTCCTTGCCATGGACACCTTCGGCCCCATCGCCGACAACGCTGGAGGTATTGTCGAGATGAGCCAGGCCCCCGAATCCGTCCGCAAGCGCATGGACCGGCTCGACTCCGCAGGCAACACCACAAAGGCTCTCACCAAGGGATATGCAATCGGCAGCGCAGCGCTCGCCGTCTTCCTGCTCTTCAACGCTTACATGAACGACGTGGCCCACCTTATATCCAAGCCATTTACCACCGTCAACCTTGCAGCGGTCCCGGTATTTGTGGGTGCCCTGCTCGGTGCAATGCTCATCTTCCTCTTCGCGAGCCTCGCCATCCGGGCCGTCTCCAAGACCGCCCAGTATGTCATCTCAGAGGTCCGTGAACAGTTCAAGGACCCCGCCATCATGGCAGGGACCAAGAAGCCCGACTACGCCCGCGTGATCGACATCACCACGCTTGGTGCGCTCAAGAACATGGTCCTGCCCGGGATCATCGCCGTCGCTTTCCCCATCATCATCGGCGTCACCCTGAAATACGAGGCGCTCGCAGGGTTCCTGATGGTCGGGACTATTGCAGGTATCCTCCTCGCTCTCATCCTCAACAACGCTGGAGGCGCGTGGGACAATGCCAAGAAATACATCGAAGCCGGTGCCCACGGAGGCAAGGGCAGCGATGCCCACAAGGCAGCCGTTATCGGCGACACGGTCGGCGACCCGTGCAAGGACACTGCCGGCCCGTCGCTCCACGTGCTCATCAAGCTCCTCGCAACCCTGACACTGGTCCTCGTGCCGCTCTTCATCTAATTTTTTTTATTTTCGCGTTGCTCTTCTGGAGTTGTCGTTCAGACCGGAACTGCGCCCGCGTTCCGGCTGTTTTTCTTATCATGAACTCCTTGTTCCGGTTTTTCCATGCCTTTTTCCCGCAGATCCGGGACCCGGCATACGACTTCACGAACAGACTGAAAACAGGGGTGTTGCCTTGGACCGGTCCGCACCCGGCACGGGATATACAAAATTGTTCCTTTCCATAAAAAAACTGGTCCCGGGGGGATCAATCCGGAAGGCTTTCAGGAAGCACTCTGCGGATTCGTCATACCGGTGGAGACGGGCAAGGCAGTACCCGCTCTCCAGGTAGGCCCTTGAGTAGCGGGGAGAGAGAAAAACCGCCTGCCTGAAATACCGTAATGCCCCTTCATAGTTCTGACAACTCACCATTTCGAGTCCCCGCCGGAAGACATACTGGGCCTCCAGCGGTATCCCGTTCATGCCATAAGGCTTCATCTACTCATCCCTCCTTCTCTGATCCCCGTCCTTCGGGTTTCGTCTTCTTTTGACGGGTATTCTGGGTTGTCCGGCCCCGGCTGCTGCCAGGGGACCCCTACCCGCGTGTCGAGTTTCCCTTCTCATATGCGTGGCGTGCAATCAAAGTTGCCGTTTTTTAGTCTCTGAATCGCTTCATCGGCGATAAGCCGGATCATGCAGTTGCCACAGTTGTCCGACTGCGATAAGGAAAATATCTCCTGAAATGGATGGATCATGGCAAGTGACTGTGCAGCGGTGCTCCTCAGGTCCCTGTCCTGACTGACGAGGAGCGGTTTCAGGTGCTCAGCGGCACGGGAATCGCCGATAGTCCCGAGCAGCTGCGCTGCCATAACCTGCACCCACTTGTCGTTGTCCTCAAGACCACTGATAAGATATTCAATCATGGGCTGCCGGAATTTTTTCAATGCCATGACCGACATCGAGACTGAAGATGCCTCCTTGGCTGTCTCCATGTATGCATCCCTGTTCATACCGATCCGACCTAGCCCCGTAACGGGGTTGATCCTCCTATGGTCAGGGGCATATATTCAAAATTTGCAAACCAGCTCTGCCATGGTGGAATGCAATCGTGGACTGCACGGAAAGTCTGCCATGCAGACCGGGGTTCCAGAGAAGATATATGTCCGGACCCGCAGTTTTCAAAAAAAGTGTGTGGGGGCTCTTATTCAGCGCGTCAACATCATCATCTTTTCCTTAATATCAGAGATGCAGTATATTTACTATCATTGAAACACAAGCATACAAATATGGGAGTTCTCGATTCGGAAAAAGTCGATAAAATAAAACGAATTCTCAAATGGCACCAGAGGGGGATGACGATCTCGGACCTCGCTTCCGAGATGAAGATGAACCGGAACCTTGTGGCAAAATATCTCGATATGCTCCTGATCTCCGGGCACGTGGAAATGCAGCTCATCGGGGCAGCAAAAGTGTACTTTCTCGCACGGCGGGTCCCCATATCGGCACTCCTTGAATTTTCTTCCGACCTCGTGATTGTCATCGACAACGAACAGAAGATCCTCCAGGTCAACGAACAGGTCCCTGCTATGCTGGACATGCCCCGGGAGTCCCTTATCCAGAGACGTCCTGAAGAGATCGATCACCCCTTCATGCAGGCCCTTGTCGGGAGCTGGAGCACCCGCAAGCCGAAAGACCGTGGCGAGCATGTAACAGATACGAATTGCATGATCCGGGGTGACGAACGCTATTTCCGGATAAAACAGGTCCTGACGGCGTTCGAAGACGGAACCGACGGGTTCACCTTTATTGCGGAGGACGTCACGTCCCGAAAAAAGTACGAGGAGATGATCAGGATCAGCGAGGCCCGCTACCGCGGTATCGTGCAGTCATCCGGAGAAGCCATCATCGGCAACGCTCCCGATGGCACTATCGTCAGCTGGAACCCGGCTGCAGAACGGCTGTACGGGTATAAGGAGGTGGAGGTACTGAAAAAGCCATTCCGCATGCTCCTTCCGGAATCGGCCACCGGTGACATGGATACCATTCTCAAACGGGTTGCTCAGGGAGAGACCATGCGGCGCCACGAGATGAGGATGCTCGGGAAAGCCGGGGTTGCACTCGATGTCCTGATCACCATCTCGCCTATTATGGGTGAGAATGGGGTCGTGGCCGGGGCGTCATCCATAATCCAGGATATCACCGGTGAGAAGATGGAGCAATACCTCCGGAAACATGAGGACCAGTACCGCTCGCTCGTAGAAGACCTCAATGTCGGGATTTACCGGAGTACCGGGGATCCCCGGGGGAAATTCGTCTGGGGAAACACGGCTCTTTTGAACATTCTCGGATACCGCTCTATGTCTGATCTCCGCGAGGTCCCCGTCATCGACGTTTTCGACGAGCCCGACGGGCGACTGGAACTGCTCGATGAATTACGGAAGAACCGGTTTGTGAAAAACCGGATGCTACATCTGAAAAAGCCGGATGGTACCCCGTTGTGCGTGAACGTCACGGCCCTTGCAGAGTTCGATGAGAACAAGAACGTGGTGTTCATCAACGGGATCGTTCAGGATATTTCAGTGTTTGCTGACCAGCTGGCAGCGCAGCTCGGGTCCCGTTGAACAGGTTCTCCTGAGCGCACCTAGATGCATTTTCGCCAAAGGACGTAATATGGGTGCAGCACGGGTGCGCTGAACACCCCTTATTCTGAGTGGCCGTACGTGACTTGGGAGGGGGTATGATCGCCTTTCAGGTCAATCGCAGCTTCCCGGATCGACATTCATGTCAATGGAGAGCCGCATATACCGTTTCGGGTTCTCTTCGAACTGCTTTTTGCAGTAATTGCAGCAGAAGTAATACTTCTGGTTTTTATACGTGCTCGTTACCTTCGCATCGTCTTCATCTACGATGGCCAGACAGACCGGATCAGTTGCCATGGGTCAGGACCTCCCCTGCATAGATTCTATTCTCACTTTGTTCCTCATATCCCCTTGCCCGCGAACCGCTCTGATACCTGAAATCTGCTGGCAGGAGTACCTTCCGGGCGTCTCCCGGTAATTTATTATGCCCGGTTCAGAAAAAGAACAGCTCCCTGCAGGACGAGACATACTGACAGGACAGGATGGGAAAATCTCACTGAAGGTTCGTGAAGCCTGTCCCTGCCCGAAGGTATCGTGCAATCGCAACAGGCTGTACGATGACTGCGACACCGTCTACGGGGCACGAAAGGGACTGCCGTTTAAAGGGGCCGAATCCTTGATTTTCTGACCACAGATGGGGAATCAGGATACTGAAATCAGACAACAGGAGTCCCGACCCTTTTCACCATAACACCGCCTCTCATGACAAAATCCACGCTTTCCGTGACTGCGATATCCTCAAATGGATTCCCTGGCATTGCGACGATATCAGCAGATCTTCCCGGGGTGAGTACGCCGATGTCATCCCTCTGCAGGAGTTCTGCACCCATGCCCGTCGCCGCCCGGAGCGCCCTGACAGGGGGTATCCCGTTGGTCACCATCTCACCAAATTCCCGTGCCCCGTTTGTCCGGTACGAGAAGATCCCCAGGTCTGTCCCGAAGGCTATCTTCACTGAGCTGTTCGCGATGGTCTTTGCCCCGTCGAGGAGTGCATCCCGGTATTTCCACATCTTCATCTGCATATGAATGGGGGCACCGAGAGCCTTCCAGTAGGCCTCATCGTCCGCCATCCGGGCCGGCCGAACTGCCATGAGCTGCGTAGGAATGATATACACGCCCTTCTCCTCCATAAGGCGAAGGGTTTCCGCTGACACCATGCTCCCGTGCTCGACAGACCTCACTCCGGCAAGAACCGAGCGGTGGACCGCTTCTTCACCGAGAACATGGGCCGCTACCGGGCGGTTGAAGTCCTTTGCAGCGGCAACGAGGGCATTCATCTCTCCCTGAGTATAGGTAACCTGGAGGGGATCGTCGCCTGCAGTGGAGAAACCTCCTGATGCAGCATACTTCACCCATTCGGCACCGTGCTTGATCTCGTTCCGTACCACCTTGCGGATCTCATCCGGACCATCGGCAAGGCAGTTTTCCCAGGGATGGTTCTCCGGCGCAAGGGAGAGCATGGCATTCATGTGGCCTCCGCGGGAGGAGATCATATGGCCCGAACAGATCAGGCGTGGGCCGGGGATGATTCCCCGCTCTGACGCAAGTTTCAGGTCCCGGACCGTGAACCCGTGGAGATCCATATCCCCGCAGTCCCGCACGGTCGTGAAACCGTTCAAGAGGAGGGTCCTGAGCGCCTCCGCACCCAGGAGGGCTTTATACGAGGGGGAATAACTCCAGAAACTGCCGATCAGTTCGGGCCGGAGGGTGAGATGGACGTGGCAGTCGATGAAACCGGGCATGACCATATGGCCGGGAAGATCGATAATCTCTGCACCGTCGGGTTCCCGGACGTTCGTCCTGATCTCTGCAATGGTCTCCCCGAGAACGAGGATCTCCCGCGGCCCGAGCGGTCTTTGTGCGATCCCGTCCCAGACGTTGCCTGCACGGAGGACGACCGGTCTCATCGGGTGACCTGCCGGTCTTCTGTATTCCCGGGATAGGCATCGCAGAGTTCACGGAGTGCCGGCGCCAGCACCCGGGTCTTCCCGACAAGTGCCGCGATCAGGATCGTATCGTAAATCTCGTCCCGGCTGGCCCCTTCCTTTGCGGCTGCACGGATGTGCACGTTCATGCAGTATTCTGCTCCTGCACTCGCGGCTGCTGCCAGTGCGACCAGCTCAGCGGTCTTCGGGGGCAGGTGCTTTGGGCGGCAGACCATCTCATCCGCAATTGATGACAGGGCAATGTACTCCGGCCTCTCCCGCAGGACGGGGAGGATAAACGGCATGCTGCCTAGCATCTCCCGCGTGTCAGCCAGGATATCATCGCTGATTGCATCAGCACGGGCAAGAATCTCATCCAGTGCCATACGGTTCTCTTCTCTCATATGTCCACTCCGGAATTATCGGTACTATGTTCCCCGGGTTAGCGCAGGACAGCATAAACCATCCGTAACGGGATATATAAGGGATATAACAAAGAGAGCGCCGAATTCCCTGAAGATATAATCGTTATTATACGACAGAATTTTATTTTCCGCACGCCGACCCTGATCATGGCCCGGCAGGAGCATGTCCACATCATCAGCGCAGGTAAGAACATCTACCCGTCATATGCCGCAACCATCCGTGATCATCACGATATCACGCACACGTTTGTCTTTGCCGATACAGAGCTCTATACCAACACCCCCCGAGATGAGGGTGCTGTCCACGGACAGAAAACGGCGGCCCGGGAAGAGGTTACGAAAGTCAAATCCCTCTCGGCAACGGTTGCGATCCCTGCCTCACTCGTGTACGTTGTTCCACCAGCAGATGTGTCCACGCGCGATGCTGTCCTGAAAATCAGGAAGGAGCATCCCGGCGCAAAGTTCTCGTTCGATCTCTCTGCGGGCTCAAAAGACCTTTCCATGGCCCTCTTCGCCGTCTCGCTCTGGGTAGACGGGGATGCGTTCTATGCGTTTGGCGGGCGGAAGAACAAGGCAGAGAACGCAAAACTTGCCGTGCCGAAGATTTCACCTGAGAGTGTAGCGGCAAACTCGAACTACATTCGGATCCTCCAGACACTTTCCCGCACGCCGGGAAAGCAGGAGCCTTCGATACGGGTGCTGCCCCGGCATTACCTCTTCACCCAGCTGGAGTCGTTCTACGTGCCGGTGCGAAAGAAAGGAGTGAAAATCCTCCCGAATGTCACCGGTAAGACCGATATGAACACGGGAAAGAAGGCCATTATACCCAAGCTCAGCCAGGGGACGCTGTCCAGCCTGCTCAACACTCTTGCACGCTGGGATCTGATCCAGGAAGTTCTTGGCCCGGAGAACCGCAGGAAAGAAAAATATTACCGGATTACTCCCAATGGTGAGCTCGCGTTGCAGCTCGCTGAGATCAAATCACGAGAAGGGTGAGTGAGATGTACATTTGATAGTAAAATATACAATTGATTATCAAATGTACATCTGACAAAAATCCATTAGCACACTCCGGACGAATTCGTGGAGGGAGGTAGGGTATCTCAAAAAGGACATGGGGAGCGGGCATTTTTTCACGTGTATAACAGAGACCCCCCAAGGGGATTCTGAGTGGATTACATAAGGGATCTTGACGCAAGCGGCGTGAACAAAATGCAAACGCATTCGGTGCACAAAAAACGACTCGTATATCTGGGATGGGCGTGTACCCGGCTCACTAGGCTTTTCCCAGCCTCACTCCCAGTTCAAACGCCCGCATGCAGTCCTGCGGGAATGCCGTCCTGCGCCGTTCCTTCCGCTCCTCTCGGGTCGAAATAGCTGAACACTATCTTGTCGTAGTCCTCGAACTGGAGTGTCTCGAAGGAGAAGAGGGATTCGGCATGTCCGAACGTGCGGTTAAGAACGCTTTCATTCAGACTGGTATGCACGGTATAATGATACTCCTTCATCAGCTGTTCCGATACGTTCATCATGTAAATGAACGCGGTCCGAATCTTTCTCTCGGAAAGGGACGATGGAGGACTGGTGTACGCGAGGTACGGGAAAAGCAGCCACTCCATGAAGCACCGCATTATGCCGGTCACCGTACCGAAATAAATGGGGGAGCCAAGGATGAGGGCGTCAACATCCGGTATCTCTTCAAGAATTGGTGTCAGCCCGTCCTGCACGGCGCATTTCCCGTAGCTCTTTCCGCCTTTCAGTTTGCACGCAAAACAGCTGGTACAGCCGTTATAGTCCAAGTCATAGAGAGATGGACCAGTTCCGTTTCCGCTCCCCCGGAGGCCGCACCATCAAGGGCGTTCTGGAGCAGGGTCACGGTATTCCATGTCTTTCGCGGGCTTCCGTTGATTGCAAGTATTTTCATGGTCGTGTTCCCTCCTGTTTTCCTGTGGCCGGCAGGTTTACTGCCATGTCACCTCAAGGGGTTTCCGGCGGGGGATCCCGTAGATCTTGTACTGCAGGTGACCAAACATCATCGCATAGGCGCATTTTCGTCCAAGGGGGATTCCGATCTCCTTCTGGAGGGGCTCATAGGAGGCTGCAGCCATTGCGACAAAGCCGGCCCAGCAGGTCCCGAGGCCAAATGCCGGGGCGGTGACATCGACATGGGTAAGGGCGATGATTGCATCCACGGATGCAACTGGGTTACCCTCCGGTATGTGGGCGAAGAGCAGGTGCGGGGCGCCGCGGCAGATGAAATCGCGTCCGCTTTCCCATGCCCCGATCAGGGTCGGTATATAGCCGCTCATCGGGTGATCCGTGTTCTGCAGGGTCTTCATCCACCCGAGGGTCAGCCCGGCGATCTTTTTCACCTTATCCGGGTCGTGCACGACAGTCCACTGCAGCGGCTGCCCGTTGCCTCCTGACGCGGCGTACCGGGCATTATCAAGGATCTCAAGGATCGTCTCCTTTTGCACAGGATCGTTGGTGAAATGCCGCACGGACCGGCGTTTCCTGAGGTAGAATGCCAGGTCGCCGGAAGAGATCGTACCGGCTCCGGCCGGCAGAGACTCCTTCTCATCAGGACGATCGTTCAGGAGGAGGGGCTGCACGGGGCAGGAGACCTCGCAGTGACCGCAGCGGATACACATGCCGGCGACTGCGTCTTTAACTACCGGCAGGGTGTTCTCATCGGCGGGGGTAACAATCGCCACCGGGCAGACGACCGAGCAGATTCCACAACGGGTACAGAGATTCCGGTCAACAAGTATCGTGGTCATTCCGGGTCATTCCGTAGACTTGTATCACAGTATATGGTCAGCATTTTTTCCCCTTTTTAGGGACAGGTCCGGCCTTTTTCATCAGTGCAAGAAGCCATGCCATATTTGCCCCGGTATCCCGCGCCCAGGCCAAGCCTTCATCATCGTTCATAACGTCCCCGATGTTCCTCCCCACCCCGATTGGCGGCAAGCCCGGGACGACCATCCCACCGATCAGCAGGAAATGGAGGAGAGAGTCGAGAGTGTGCACGGCCCCGGCACGCCGGACAGAGACCACCGCGGAGCCCGCCTTGCGCCGGAACAGGCCGCCATTTGCCATCGAGACGAACCCGGCCCGGTCTATCAGGGCCTTCATCTCGGCAGTGACATCCATGAAATAGACCGGGGAGCCAAGAATAATTCCGTCCGCCTTGGCCATCTTCGCGATACACTCGTTCACTGTGTCGTCATCGATGACGCACCGCCCGTCCCGGTTCTCAAAACATTTCATGCAGGCGGTGCACCCGCGGATCTTCTTTCCACCGACCTGCACGAGTTCTGTCGTGATCCCTTCCTTTTCGAGTTCCTGCAGCACTTGGCGTATCAGAAGACTGGTGTTCCCTTCCGGCCGCGGGCTCCCGTTGAATGCTACAACCTTTGTCATCTCACCTCTCCTTGATCAGATTCTTCCCGGCACTCCATGCATCACCTGCATACTTCCCGAGTGTTCAGGAGCGGTTGTCGGGCATCGTCAGGATGAGCGGGTTAATCTTCCGGAAAATCCGGCTTCCCATCTTTTATCACCCTGCCCTCCGCATATACTCCGGCAATTTCACCATTAAAAAGCGTATTGGTCGGCAGCGGGACAGTCCGGACAAGCCGGCATTCAAGTGAGACCGGGCATGAGGATGACAACGTCAGGACGGGTTACAGTAATCTGACGGGAATTTGAAGGCCGGACGTTGCAGGACAGATACACTCCTGTACGCCACATCACTTATCGCCTACCCGCAACTACCTAGACGTATGGATCCGATCATCTTGCGCATCCGTAAAGATCTCACCAGTAGTGCTGACCCGGAGACCCGGCAGAACTTCCAGCGTTTCTTCAAAGAAGAGATACGCTGTCACGGTGTCAAAGTGCCGGCCGTCAATAAAATCGCAAACAGATACTGGAAAGAGATCAAATCCCGGGACAAGCAGGAGATCTTCGCGCTCTGCGAGGAACTGTATCAATCCGGCTACTGCGAAGAGGCGTTTGTCGTCTCTGCATGGGCTCCCAAACTTGCCGGCAGGTACGAATCTTCCGATATAGCGGTGTTCCGGTACTGGATCGACACGTACATCACCAACTGGGCAACATGTGACGGGTTCTGCAACCACACGATGGGCGACTTCATTGAACAGTTCCCGGAATATATCGATGATCTGAAACGCTGGACGAAGTCGGGGAACCGCTGGATGCGGCGGGCTGCGGCGGTATCGCTGATCATCCCGGCAAAGCACGGGAAATTCCTGAACGAGGTGATCGAAATCGCCGAACTTTTGCTGACCGATAGCGAGGACATGGTGCAGAAGGGCTACGGGTGGCTCCTCAAGGAGGCGAGCCGGAACCATACGGACGAGGTCTTTGCTTATGTCATGCGGAACAAAAAGGTGATGCCCCGGACAGCGCTGCGGTACGCGATCGAGCTGATGCCAGTGGAGATGAAATCCGGGGCGATGAAAAGGGACGGGTGATACCGGAATGGTGAATAACCGGAGTATACGGTTCCTGTTACAAAGAATAACCAGACCCGGGTTCACTGCATCACAGGTTCGGTTATCCGGCTGTTTACCACGGATCATCCGGGGCTGTCCATGATAATTAGCAGATCCCGGGCCTGGAAAAACGGATACCGGAGAGAGGAAGATCTTCTCTTGCACGGCGCTGAAAAAAGGCTGTTATTCCGGAGGGTTTACCCGGAAACCATGGATGGTGCACGAAGTGCCGGACTGCGAGGCATTCTTCCGCGAAGTCAGGGACCCCCTCAAGGCAGGTTGCACTGATCTTGTCTTCGAGCCAGTCTTGCACGGTTCCAGAACCGCGTTCAATAAAACGGTCGATTAGGCTCTGACGCCGGATTCCTGCGGGTCGGCAGCCCGGAGATCCTGCTCAGCAGGGCAGCACTCCTGACACTGGCCTGGCCGGACGCTGCATGATCCCATGCTTTCGGGTGGGGCCTAGTTTCACCGGATTTGTGCCACCCGCTGTTGTACTAGATCGATGAGATCCCCGAGACTCGCGCACCGGTTGATCTCTTCAGGGCTGACAAGGAGCCGGAGCTCGCTGCCGGTCTTGACAAGTACAACTGGGAACTTCAAGGCCCGGGGGCCGAACTCGGAGGAGAATTCATTGCGGTTCAGGAACCGGGCCGGGATACCCAGATCGCGGATGAAACGTTTCCACTCCTTTTTCATGCCAATGGGACTGTAGGTGAGGGAGTATAGGGTGCAGCCATCCGTTCCCGGGGCTATCGCATGACTAGCATAATCCCTGAATTTTGGTAACACTCCGCTGTCGCTGTTAAAGATAAAAATGAGAATCCTCTCGAGCGGCATATAACAAGCCACTCTCTCTGTCAGGAATTAAACTTTGGGATCATTCTAACAGGAGCTGAAGAGATCATCCGATCAACCAGTCTCACGATCGCGTAATCAGAAGCCTGTCGCGTGGCTGAGGGATTAACCTCAACAGATCAGGACGAGATCCTCGTAGTTCGCCATACAGGAGAAGAGCGGCCCGGTCACTGCTTTACCGGTTCCTGCCGCGGGAGGGAAAGGGTAAACGTGCTGCCCGTGCCTGCTGAACTGGTGACCGTCAGGAACCCCCCAAGCATGGACGCCCGTTTCCGGGCCAGCGTCAGCCCGAGGCCCAGTCTGCCATATTTTCGAGATAGTTTGTCTGCATCGCTGATAAAGAAGGGTTCAAAAACAGCCTCAAGTTTTCCGGCGGGGATACCGACACCGTTATCGGTGACAGAAAGCCGGAACAGTGTATCAGTCTCTTCCGAGGTGATGGTGATCTGCCGTGGCGGGTGGGAATAGGTCATTGCATTGGAGAGGAGCGTATTCATAATCTCAAAAATAAATGCTCCATTGCTGGTTATGATAGTATTTTGTGGAACGTTTAAAGTAACGTGGGCTTCAGAACAATACTTTCCCTGAAGGAGAACCAGTTCAATAAGATCCCGGATGGCGACCCGCTCCATCGGGGGCCTGAACTGGTCATGAACAGATTCGAGAATGCTGATTGCAAGGATCTTATTTACGATATTCCGTTCCATCTCTACATAGGTCCTGACTTTTTTTAGGATCTTAAGAACTTCTGAGGGGATCCGGTACTGATCCGCGTCAAGCACAAGGAGATCAAGAAAACCGACTATTGGCTGGAGCGGGGTCCGGAGTTCGTGTGCAGCGACATCAATAAAGTCCTTTTTGCGATCCAGTTCCTTATGAAGGTTGATCACCGCGCACTCCCGTTCATTGATATCACGTAAGGCAATGATATTGGCAGGTTTTCCCCAGTAGGTTATCTGGGTTCCAACTGATTCAATAAAGAACTCTTCGCCGTCAGACTTTACCGCCTTGTATTTCTGGAGATGGCCCTGGTTTCCATCGATAACCTTCTGCATGTCATGGATAATCCGTTCCCGGTATTCCGGAGCAATAAACGCGAGAATATTCTTCCCGAGAACCTCCTCGCTGCGGGAATAGCCCAGCATCTGCACGATACTCTGGTTGACGTATAGGATCATTCCGGACAGGTCCAGGACCGCTATACCGTCAAATGCATATTCCGCAAGTATCCGGTATCGTTCTTCACTATCCTGCAGGGCCTCTTCTGCCTGTTTACGATCCGTGATGTCCGTTGCAACGGTCTGGTATTCGATAATTCCGCCATCCTCATCAAAGAGTGCGCGTTCTGTCCTCCGGATCCAGTGAAGACTCCCGTCCGGAAGAACAATCCTGTGCTCAAGAGTGACCTTCGAATTCTCAGGAGTCAGTGCTGCCCGATAGCCTTCCAGAAGACTGCGCTCTTCTTTCGGCAGGAGAAGGTCGAACCGTTTTCCGATCAGTTCACCACGGGTTTTTTTAAAATACTGACAGAACACATCATTGACATAGAGGATCACTCCGTCAGGTCGGTAGCGTGCGATCAGTTCTGACTGATCGATAATAAAGCGCCGCACATGGATCTCTTTTGTATCCTCCGGCATACCGGATTCCGGAGTTCGTACTTCTGAAGCGGACGCGGTCTCGCAAGGGTGATCAGAATCCCGGACCTTGTGTGTTCTCAATGTCCGTTCAATGATCGAGGGAAGCATTTTGAGATAGTTGTAACTCTGATCCTTGACCAGAAAGTCATCGGCACCACTTTTTATGGCGTATGTGGCAGCATCATGGTCTTCGACACTGGTCACGACTATGACCGGGATTCCCCTCACAAGGATCTCGGGAAGGATATCAAGGGGGGTTCCGTCACCGAGATAGAAATCGCTGATGATGATATCGATAGGTTTTTTCCCTAAACAGGTCCGGGCATCTGCAATGGATCCGGCAATCTCAACCTGATAGGACTTCGATTGCTCCCGCATTATCCGGCTGAATGCCATCTGGTCGACCAGATCATCCTCTATCAGGAGGATCGACAGTTCCTTTTCATGCCCGGGAGACGTATTCACGTTCTTCATTCAGCTACTTCGCTCAGTGTCCAGTACATGCACATTGCCCGGATCACTTCCATAAACTGCTGGTAATCAACGGGTTTGATCATATACCCGGCAACACCCAGATCGTAGGACCGGACCTTGTCGTATTCTGCCCGTGATGTAGTGAGGATGATGACAGGTATCCTCCGTATTGAATCATCTTTTTTCATGATCGAAAGAAATTCGATCCCCCCCATCTTGGGCATGTTGAGATCAAGGAGAATGATTGTCGGTTTCGGATTCTCTTTATTTCTGAGATATTCAAGCGCCTCGACACCGTTTTCGACATGATACAGAGGGTTCGTTACATTGATGTCCTTAAGTGCCCGTTTGACGGACATCATATCGACCATATCATCTTCAACAAGAAGAATCGATTTTATTGAAGTCATTTATTAGTACCTCCGACGGGCGTTTTACCTTTCAGTGGGATCGTGAAGTAAAAAGTACTTCCCTTCCCCACATCTGACTCAATCCATATCTTTCCGCCATACGTCTCAACGATCTTCTTGACGATCGAGAGTCCGATACCGGTGCTCTCAATATCGTCCCGTGCGTTGAGCGTCTGGAATATCTGGAAGACCAGATCATAGTATTTTTCATCGATACCGGGTCCGTTATCCTTCACAAAAAATTTCCAGTAATCCCCATCCTGCACGCAACCGATATGGATCTCTCCATGCGGCTTGTCCATGTACTTGACCGCGTTTCCTATCAGGTTCGAAAAGATCTGGCGAAAACTGGTCTTTTCATAGTGAACCGTCGGGAGAGGTTTGTCAATGATGATGCTGATATGGCGGGGAGGGGAGAGGCTGTCAATAACCTCTTTAACCAGGCTGTTGGGGTCAAAATCCTCTTTGTCCTTCTGGATCCTCCCAACACGGGAATACTCCAGAATCCCGTCGATCAGGTTCTGCATCCGGGTGACACGGTTCATGAGGAGATCCAGCTGGGCCTTTCCCTTCTCATCGAATTTGTCCTTATAATCGGTGTAGAGCCACTGGGACAAAGAGACGATCGCCCGCAACGGCGCCTTGAGATCGTGGGAGACGATATAGGCAAAGTCCTTGAGCTCACTGTTGGCAAATTCCAGCTCGCGGATAAGCTGCGCGTTGACAGTTTCCATCCTCTTTCGGTCGCTGATATCAACAAAAGTCTCTATGAGCAGTCTTCTCCCGTCGATCATAGTGCTTTTTACGCTTTTGATGATCGGAATTTTCTCGCCACGAATATTCAGGAGGGCCCGTTCGGCATTGTCGACCGTCATTTTGAGATCGGTGATCGGGCATTTGCCTTTTTCAGCTGGACAGACAAACTTATGGCACACCTGCCCGAGAACATTGATCTCCGTTGCCTGAATTATAGAGAGTGCCATCGGGTTTGCATACAGAATTGCGTGCGTTTCTGCATCGATAATGAAAACTCCTGTCTGGAGAGTTTCTATGAGGTTTTTGAGGTACTCTTCGTTTTCAAATGCAATTTTCATGGATCAACACCGTTAGAAGCGTAATTGCTTTAGAGAAGATCGGGTATCTCAATCTATAAGAATTTGCTTCTATTTTTATCGAAATATATGAATATTTCACAATTGTCACGTCATTATCAGATAGTAAAATAGGGGCAATCACCCATGATCAGTTAACCAGAATCTCATCATTTGCAAGAAAAATCGATGGGAAGTGCTCTCATACATTAACACCCCAGACTTATGTGGTACCCTGAACCGGAATGGTGAAGTAAAAAGTACTCCCTTTCCCAGGTTCAGACTCAATCCATACCTTTCCGCCATACGTCTCAACAATCTTCTTGACAATCGTGAGTCCGACGCCGGTACTCTCGACCTCATCCCGTGCATGGAGCGTCTGGAATATCTTGAATATCCGGTCATGGTATTTTTCATCAATACCGGGTCCGTTATCTTTTACAAAAAATTTCCAGTAATCCCCATCCTGCACGCAGCCGATATGGATCTCTCCCTGCGGCTTGTCCATGTACTTGATTGCGTTTCCTATCAGGTTCGAGAACACCTGGCGCATCCGGGTCTTTTCATAGTGGACTGCTGGGAGAGGTGTGTCGATTTCAACGCGGATTTGGGATGGTGGGGAAAGGCTGTCAATAACCTCCCGGATAAGAACAGTCGGGTCAAAGGTCTCTTTCTCATCACGGATCCTCCCAACACGGGAATACTCCAGAATCCCATCGATCAGGCTCTGCAGGCGGTTGACGCGATTTACGAGGAGATCCAGCTGGATCTTTCCCTCTTTGTCAAACTTGTCTTTGTAATCAGAATACAGCCATTGGGAGAGCGACCCTATCGCACGGAGTGGTGCTTTCAGGTCATGGGAGATAATATAGACAAAATCCTTGAGCTCATCGTTGGCAAGCTCCCGATCGCGGATGAGCTGGGCGGTGAGCTCCTCCATCTTCTTGCGCTCCCTGATATCGGTAAAGGTCTCAAGGAGGAGGAGCTTTCTGCCGAACTTGATGGAGGTCGCACTTTTGAGGACCGGGATCCTCTCTCCTTTTGCCGTTATCAGTGTCCGTTCAGCATTCTCAACGGTCCGGTTCCCGTCAGATACCGGGCAGGTACCCGGTTCTTCAGGGCAGATATAGTTCTGGCAGTTTTTACCGACAACGATCTCTTTCGGGGCTCCAATCAGGGAAAGTGCCAGGGCATTTGCATCTACAATTTCATGCGTCCGTGCATCGATAACGAGCACGCCCGTCTGGAGGGACTGCAGCACGGTAATAAGATACTCTTCACTTTCCCTTACAGCCGTGAATGCCTTGTTCTGGAAATTTGTGATATACACTCCCATGGAGATGGCAAGAGCGGACATGATGAGAAGGACAAGAAGGTATTGGAGCCACAGGTTATGCAGACGTGCAGTTATGATGTCCCCGCTGATACCAACACTGACAATCCCGACGACATTTCCCCTGCTGTTATAGACAGGGCTGTACGAGGAGAGTACCGTTCCCCGTTCACCTGTGGTGAGGCCCGGTTCTGCCGATGGGACAGAGAAGCCCCGGTACATTGCCACCGTCGCATTGTTATACGGTTGTCCGATTGATGCCCCCGGTGCATGGGCAGTCAGCGAGTTATAGTCCAGGTCTACGACAGACTCCAGACGCCCGTCGTTCATCCGCATGACAGCGATGGAACGAATGTCGTTATCGGAATTGAGGATATTACGAAGATCTTCCTGGATCATCAGGTACGCGGGAGTTTTTTCATCCCCGGATTTGAGACGGGCAACGGTATCGCCATCCATCCACCCCGCAGTGATTTTTCCAATCGAGAGACTTTCCTGCTGGCCAGATTCCAGCAGGGACCTCTGTGTCTGGTTCAGCATGCCAGTAACGGCAATAACTGAGAGTGCGAGAATGACCAAAACAAAGACCAGGCCGAGTTTATTTACGGAAAACTCCCTCAATACTGGTTCAGATGAACTCCCCATGAGTGCACGTTCCTTCCCAGGGAAATATGCCTAGTATATTGTGCATACCTGAAAGTTCATAAGTTCATGGATCTTTTGCCGGGTCATTGATCGGGCATTCCGGGGATTATGCAAAAACAGGGGGTTTAACCGGGGGTATGCCGTCAAATACCAATATTTTTCAGGAACCGCTCGTGTAGCCGGGTATCGTTGCCGAGTTCCGGGTGGAACGAGAACGCCATGTGCTTTCCTTTTTCCACTGCCACGATACCTTTCTCTACCCGGGCAAGGACTTTCATTCCGGTACCGACAGAAGTAACGATGGGTGCCCGAATAAAAACTGCGTGGAATGCGTCCCCGTCAAGCCCGTCAATGGCAAGATCTGCTTCGAACGATTCCCGCTGCCGCCCAAACGCGTTCCGATCGACTACCATCTCCATCAGGCCAAGCGGGCTTACCCGGGGGTCTCCAACCTCGGTCGCCATCAGCACCATGCCTGCGCAGGTCGCAAAAATACCCCCGGGAAAGGAACGGATGGGTTCATAGAGCTGGTTTTTTCCGATGAGGCGGGAGATGGTGGTGGACTCCCCGCCCGGGATGACAAGGGCATGGCACTCTGCAAGATCGGCAGGGCGCCTCACCTCAAAAACATCGGAGGAGGGGCCGTGGCCCGTCCGTTCGAGCGCAAGGAGAAACGCGTCAATATGCTCGCTTACGTTCCCCTGGAGCGCCAGCACGCCGATCTTAGCGTCCACGGTACTGGAGCACCTCATCGTCCTTCAGCGTGTGCACATCGAGGCCTGGCATCGCATCTCCGAGACCCGTGCTGACCTTTGCGATCACGGGGGCATCGTCGAAATGGTCGACCGCTTCGACAATGGCTCTCGCCATCCGTTCGGGGCTCGAGGACTTGAAGATCCCTGATCCGACAAAGACCCCGTCCGCTCCCAGTTGCATCATCAGTGCCGCATCCGAAGGCGTGGCGATACCACCGGCCGAGAAGTTCACGACCGGAAGCCTGCCCCGTTCGGAACACTCGATCACCAGCTCGGCGGGGGCCTCGATCTCCCGTGCGTATTCGGTCATCTCCTGCCTGTCCATCCCCCGAAGCATGCGGATCTCTCCCATGATCGTGCGCATGTGGCGGACCGCCTCAACGACATTGCCGGTGCCGGCTTCTCCCTTGGTCCGGATCATGGCCGCTCCCTCGTTGATCCTGCGGAGCGCCTCGCCAAGGTCACGTGCACCGCAGACGAAGGGGACCTTGAATTGCTTCTTATCGATATGGTATTGTTCATCTGCCGGTGTCAGGACCTCGCTCTCGTCGATCATATCGACCCCGAGAACCTCCAGCACCTGCGCCTCGACAAAATGGCCAATCCGTACTTTCCCCATGACCGGAATGGAGACCGCCGCTATGATCTCAACGACCTTCTGGGGATCTGCCATGCGGGCCACGCCACCTGCTTTCCTGATATCGGATGGCACCCGCTCAAGCGACATGACTGCGACGGCACCTGCCTCCTCGGCGATCTTCGCCTGTCCGGCATCCACGACATCCATGATGACGCCTCCTTTCTGCATGGATGCAAAGCCGCGCTTGAGAAGCTCGGTGCCAAATCTCAGTTCTTCCAGTTTCATATGACAGTACTATTGATCAGCGCTCCCCATAAAAACAATGTACTACCGGCAATTATTGTCAGCATCAGGGTGACGGCACGGGTTGCCGAAATGATCGCGGGGCCGGCTTCATCGAGGCTTTTTTCCCCGTCGCCAATAGTATACAAACCCTGTTTCTCAAACCGGGTTCCGGTACCCCCGGCCATTGCTGCCATGACAATCCCTCCGTTGAATCCCGGGCGGTTATACCGGTCGCGGCACATGACCTCCCACGCAGGGGCAAACCTTCCCCTGGAGGCAAAGTACAAAAGGAGCAACACAGCGGTGATCCGTGCCGGAATATAATTGAGCACGTCGTCCATCCTGGCTGCACACCACCCTATCCGCTCCCTCTCGTCACGGTAACCGAGCATTGCATCCATCGTGTTTGCCGCACGGTAGACTGCTGCGCCTGCAAGCCCGAGAACAGAGAAATAGACAAGCGGTGAAACGATGCTGTCCGTGAGGTTCTCGGTCATGGACTCGTATCCCGCAGATAGGATATGTTCACGGTCGAGATCTGTCGTCTGACGTGATACGAGCATGCTGACACGGCTCCGCCCGTTTTCAACTCCATCTTTCAGCGCTGCGATCACAGCAAGGGTATGCTCCTCGAGTGACCGCCATGCAAAACAGCATTTGAGCAGGAATGGGGCAAGGACCAGGTAGAGATACCAGGGGGCAATAGCAGAAAAGATAACAAACGGAATGGTAAAGAGGGTGACTGTAGCAATCCAGAAAACAATACCAACGGCCCGCTGGAATTTGGGGGAGTGGTATTCTGGTCTTCCCCACCACCCTATGAACCTGCCGAGCAGGGCAACCGGGTGCAGGGGCGTATGGGGGTCTCCGATAAGCCGGTCAATGGCAAGCCCTGCAAAGAGCACGACAGCGTCAAGCGTTACTGCTGCCGATACCATGTATAGAGTGCCCCGACAATGAGGATGATAAAGGAGGCGATATTGAGGAACTCAGTTTTGGTATAGAGCCAGGTAGTATACAGGATTAGAGCAACGCCCATCATGACCATCAAGAGGTGGGGGCGCCCGTGGGCAACCGGCTGGAGAGGGAACTCCTCCTGAATGGTCGGCCGTGGAGGCGGTACATGGGCGACATTCACCCGCATCAGAGTCTTCATGACGCCGTATCCCGAGATGATCTCGAGGTCAAAAAATCCCTCCTCACAGTCTTTCCGTACCGGGATGAGCAGGACCGATTCATCGACTACGTACATATTTTCATGGAAAAAATCGGTGTACATTCCGGCATTTGACGTGGTGACCGTAATGTGAATGGGTGCTCCGTGGTTTGAGAAAACGAGCCGCAGTCCGTTGCCGGGTTCCACAGAGACTTTCTCGCGGGGTAAATCGATTGAATTGATCCCGCTCCGGTTGAGGTGGACTTCGAATCCTGCCCCGCTTACGCCCGTTCCGGCATGGACCAGCGTAAAAATCGGGAACGGGAGGTTCATGGCAGGACCTTAGTGCTCGTGCATGGCCGGCGGCAGCAGGTTAGGAATTCCATCGTGAATGGGATAATCCGCATTGCATGCTACGCAGTGTAGCCCACCCTCAAGGATCTCCTTTTCGTCTTCCTTTTCGACAGCAAGAATGAGGTCTCCCTTGCAGACCGGACAGCAGAGAATATCCATGAGCGAGCGTCTCATGCCAGTTCGTCCCTCAGGTCAATGATCTGGGTGATTTCCGGTCCTGTCGAGATGAGGGTTGCCGGGCTCCCGATATCGTCTTCTGCCTGTTTGAGGAAGTCTTTTGCTTTTTTGGTGAGCCGGGAATACTCGGTGACACCAAAACAGGCCTTGTCGATATTATCGATCCCGGTGATAGCTGCCTGGGTGCACCCATTGATCATGGCGGAATACCGTGCCATGTCCCCGTCCCACCCGCCGACGCGTCTTTGGCGGTGGGTGACGGTACCGAATTCCTGGATGCCCATTGCATCCGATTTCTCCACCGACATCTCGGTGCTGAACGGTCCCTCCCCGACACGGGTCGGGTAGGCCTTGAAGACCACGACAACGTCATCGATCTTCGTCGGCCCGACACCATTGTCGGCAGCAATCTGGGACGCCGAGGTATCCTTGCTCGTCACAAAGGGATAGGTCCCGTAGTACAGCGAGATGCCAAAGCCCTGGGTGCCTTCGAGCAGCACGGTATTGTTCTTTTTCAGTTCGTCGTCAATTGCCTTGGGCACGTCGAGCAGGTATTCCGCGAGCTCTGGCACGTCCTTTGCCTGCGGGGAGACCCTCATGACCCGGTCCGAATTGGCCGGCCCGCATCCCGAACCGGTGCTCCCGATCTTCTTTGAGAGGTGGGCACTCCCCTTGTCACGGGCAATATGGTCTTCGGTAATGATACCGCAGCGTTTGTCAACAAAGACACGCCCTTTGACGCCGAGCGTTTCAACTTCCTGCTTCAGAACCCTGGGGTCGACCAGCACGCCGCTCCCGATACAAAGTTTTGCCTCCTTGTAAACAAAACCGGACGGGACCATACGGACACCATATTTGTGGTCTCCGACCTGGACAGTGTGTCCGGCATTCGGACCGACACCGCCGCGGGAGATGATTACGGGTTTGTCCTTATAGGCAATATGGGCAACAACTTTGCCCTTCCCTTCATCACCAAAAAATCCACCAACGATGATTGTACAGCTCATTGTATTTCATGTAGTATTGATCCAGTTGGACAATAAAGTATCCCACAGGTCTGTCCTCCCTGATATATCGTTAAAAGTCAGAATTAAATGTCAGGAAAGTGATCGAGACGAGAAAAGTGGGTTGATTAAATCAGAGGCCGCTGATAAAGGCTTCAATTCTGCCGAGTGCTTCATTGAGCTCTTTCCTTGAGACCGCGTACGCACACCGGAGGTGGCCTTCTCCGCCACTGCCAAAGACGCTGCCCGGCACTACGGCAACCTTCTGCTCCTTGAGCAGGCGCTCAGCAAATTCCACTTCCGAGAGCCCGGTCTTTTCTATGGATGGGAATGCATAGAACGCGCCGTCAGGAACGTGGCATGAGAGCCCGATTCGGTTGAGACCGGCCACAAACATGTTGCGCCGGAGCCGGTACTCGCTGATCATGCTGTTCTTATCATCCTCAGCTGAGCGGAGCGCTTCAAGCGCCCCGACCTGTCCCATCACCGGGGCGCAGAGCATCACGTACTGGTGTATCTTGAGCGCAGCATCGCAGAGCTCCCTTGGTGCGCAGAGGTACCCGACACGCCAGCCGGTCATCGCATAGGCCTTCGAGAACCCGTTGAGAGTAATCGTCCGTTCCCGGAGATCGCTGACTGTCGCTGCAGCGCAATGGCGTGTTTCATACGTGAGCTCCGCATAGACTTCATCGCTGATGAGCAGGAGATCGTGATCGATCACAATATCAGCGACCGCTTTGAGCTCCTCTTTTCCCATGACCGCACCGGTCGGGTTGTTCGGGAAATTGAGAATCAGCGCCTTTGATCTGGAGGTGACCCGTTCTGCCAGCGTATCCGGGTCCAGTTTGAAATGGTCCCGTTCCGTGCACCGGACCGGAACCGGTTTTCCCCCGGAAAGGGTAACGCAGGGCGCATATGAGACATAACTTGGCTGGGCGATCAGCACCTCATCCCCCGGATCCACGATGGCCCGGATCGCGATGTCAAGGGCCTCAGAAACACCGCTTGTTATGATTATCTCGTCATCACCGGAATAGGTGAGGTTGTAGTGCTGGGCGAGATATCGCGAGAGGGCCGCGCGAAGGGACTGGAGACCTTTATTGGACGTGTAAGATGTCGTTCCCTGTTCGATAGAATAAATACTGGACTCGCAGATATTCCACGGCGTGCGGAAATCCGGCTCCCCGACCCCGAGCGATATGACTCCCTCCATCGTGAGGACGAGATCGAAAAATTTCCTGATCCCCGAAGGCGGGATCTCCTGTGCACGCCCTGAGATAAAATTTCGCATGGTTTCACCCTAAAATGAATAGGGGAGGCGCTCTGCTTCCTGCTGTTCAAAGAGCGTGTCGCCATTCTCCTTGTAGGACTTCATGATGATATGGGTCGCCGTTTCCCGGATACGGTCCATTGGGGCGACGTGCTCAGATACGAACCGCGACACTTCCTGCATGTTCTTGCCGCTCACGATGAGCTGGAGATCATAGGTCCCGGTGATGAGACGCAGGGTTTTTACCTGCCTGAACCGGGAGAGCCGCTCTGCAATCCGGTCATACCCATAGTCGCGTTCGGGGCTTACCTTGAGTTCGATGATGGCCGAGACCTCGCCGTTGCCTGCCTTCTCCCAGTTGATGACGGTAGCATAGCGCTTGATTACCTGCGCAGATTCCAGTGCGTGTATCCGCTCCTGGACATCAGCAGTGCTGAGGCTGGTCATGGTCGCAATTTCATCTGCTGATAGCCGGCTGTTCTCCTCAAGAATGCGGAGGAGTTCGAGATCTTTTTCATCCATTCTGTGTCACCTGAACCAGGTTTTCAACCACTTTGCTTCCATCTGGGACACGTCAAGGTCCTTGAGCCCGTTCAGACGCGGATCCTTGAGTACGACCTCCCGGATCTTTCCCGTATTGGCATCAAACCACATCTCTTTTGTCCTGCCATAACGCCCGCGGCTTACCACCCGGGTATTGATGACACCGAGCATGTTCAGCTCGGAAATGAGATCAGTTATCCTGCGGTGGGTCAGGACATCGAGCTCAATAGAGGGGGCAACGTCCTGGTATATACGTGAAACTTCGCCGCTCGTAAAGATATTCTGTCCCAGCTGTTCGAGGATCAGCATCGAAAAGAGGATCAGCTTACTCTGGGTGGGCAGCGTTGCGATACACTCGATCATGCTGTCAGTCTCAATCTTTGCCTGAGCCTGTTTGACGTGCTCTTCGGTTACCTGTGCTGACTCATCACGGTCAGCAAGTTCCCCGGAGATCCGGAATAGGTCAAGTGCACGCCGTGCGTCCCCGTGTTCCTGGGCTGCAAGGGCAGCACAGAGCGGGATGACTTCCTCTGCAACGGCACCGGCAATAAACGCACCCTCTGCCCGCTGGGTAAGAATATCCACGAGCTGAGGAGCGTTGTACGGCGGGAAGACAATCTCTTCCTCCGAGAGCGAAGACAGAACCCTCGGGTCCAAGAAATCCTTGAAACTCAGGTCATTGGAAATGCCAATGATACTCACTTTGGAATTTTTGAGATCGGAATTTATCCGGGTCAGGTTATACAGGGTATCGTCTCCGCTCTTTTTCACCAGCTTATCGATCTCATCAAGGACGATGACCAGTACACCCCCGCCCGCTTCGAGCTGGTTCTTGAGCTCAGCATACACCTGATCGGTAGGCCACCCGGTCATCGGGATGTGGGTGCGGGTTTTGTCACTTCCCAGTTCATCGACGACATCCAGACACTTCGCTATCTGTGCCAGCACCCGGTACTGGGTATCAATAACTTCACAGTTGAGGTGGACAATCCTGCAGACCGTTCCCATCTTGCTACTCGCTTTCTCGAGCTCAAAACCGACATACCTCACACAGGCTGTCTTCCCGGTACCGGTTTTACCGTAAATGAGGATGTTTGAAGGGGTTTCATTCCTGAGGGAGGGGGCCAGTATAGACGCTACTTCATCGATCTGCGGTTTCCTGTGGGGAAGTATCTGGGGGCGGTACGAGTGGCGGAGCACCTCGCGATCCCGGAATATCCTGTTATTGGTGAGATACTTTTTAAATAATCCTGTTGAGGGGTCTTCGGTTTCGGGCATAGTTACACTGTGGTGCTCAGGATTAGTGAGACGAGACTAAAAAACGATCGGTTTAACCGGACTATAAACCCCTTCACTTCCTATGGAATGCGTGCAATTTATGGCTTATTTTGGAAATAAACAAAAATGGAATAAATTTATTTGTGATATTAAAAATATAATATTTTATTATTTAATATTTTAATTCTTTGTAGTTATTCACATTGATCTCATTTATGATTAAGAGGGGGGACCCCTTTATTTCGTGTGGAACTGTAACAAGATGATATCATTTGTTTTAAATTAATAACAAAATAGCTATTGAATAATCTATTCTTAATAATATATAAATATATTGAAATTAATCCGGTGAAAATGTTTACTAGGAACTTATGTTCAGTTTGGGAAATTTCAGGAAAAATTTAAATTTTATTTTGATAAAGCATAATTATTCGTAAAATTTAATTATCCTTAAATGCTGAATGTTATTTCTCTCTAAATCTCAAGATTAAATGTAATTTACACCGAGAACATAATAATTACTTCCACAGGAAACAGAAGGGTCTCCACTCCCTTCAAGTTGCAAGGAGAAGCCCCCGGAATTCTCTTAACACAGTACTGCATAACATCTCTTGTATTATGGATAAAAATCATATTAGGTCTTTTCCGATTAATGCAGCGGTCATCACGATCTCGACAACCCGGACCATCGAGAATGATACCAGTGGAAAGACTATCTGCACCCTTCTGAATAACAGCGATATCCCGGTCAATCATTATGCAATAGTCCCGGATCGGATTGAAGCAATCCGTAATGAACTGTTCACGGCTCTGAAAAAGACCAACTGTATCATCCTGAACGGTGGAACCGGTCTCACCTATGATGACTGTACAATTGAAGCAATATCACCCCTTTTAGACAAGAAGATTGATGGATTCGGGGAGATGTTCCGTGCAAAAAGTATTGAGCAGATCGGGATTGCGTCAATGCTCTCCCGTGCTGTTGCTGGGGTGATTGCGGGAAAGGCGGTATTCTGTATTCCTGGATCAACACCCGCTGTAACCCTTGCTACAACCGAGCTCATCATTCCGGAAATTGCCCACATCATCAGTCATGCCAATAAATGAAAATGTGGATTCTGCAAAATACATTTTATAATGGAATGATGCGGAAACCACTCGGGTATCGCCGTGCCCCTCCTCTTGGGAAATCTCCATATAACTCTTGTATTTGCTCAGAGGATTCAATCAGATTTTTCCATCATTGCACTGTAAAATAATCCATTGAATTTTCTCGCGCTCATTTGTCAGGTATATGAGAATTGGCTTATCGAAGAATTCATCGGTATTCGGAGTAGACGCTCTTGGGGAAACCGCTGTTCCCGAAGGGAAGAATAGGCTGAAGAAGAACCAGCAGGTTCTTTGACATGTGTGTTGGGATCATCCTCATAATCACCAGAAATTATAAGCTAATTTATTAAAAAACAACGGTGCCCAAGCACACTTTTTGGAAGATTGCAGTATCTCATAACCGGTATTCAGGATTCAAATTGTCAACTGCGGTTCAGTATTATCGCAGGACGTTCAGGAGAGCTACACGTTCCAGCACGAGGTCTACGATGCCGTCTTTGTTGCCTACGGCTTCAAGTTCTTTTGCCGGGATATCAAAAAGCTGCATCAGGAGTGTCCTCTTTTCACTATCAATGGCATCTTCTGCATCCCCGATAAATTGTAAGAAGTGAGCAAGATGTTTCCATAACTCTCTTCCTGGAGCGGGATAACAACAGACATAAAGATTGTTCATACCCACATGGACACCGAATGAGGACGCATTATTGCACTGGCGTGAACCCGCAGCGTACAGTATGGATTCCATCTCGATCGTGTTCGAAATGGCAGTCCCCTCCTGAAAAGAGCGCACCGCATGTTCTACTGCGGACTGTGCGTGGGCCCTGCCGGCGAGCATGTCAGCATTGAAACAGATGATATGTATAGCGTACTGCTGAGCAATTTCCTGAAGTTCCTTCAGAAAGGCCGTCCTGTCCGTTATCTCACATTGCGCAAGGTGGATATCACACGTGTAGTCCGGACTATCCATGATATCACCGGAACCGGGAAAGAGTCGATTGCCCGCCCATAGTATCTTCTCCGGCATTATGCGCAGAGATGTTTTTCGTACTCCTTTTCGTATTCCGGAGCTGGGAAAAGATCTGCTCTGCAATACCCCGCCCGATGATCCGGGTCAAGGTCTCCATCCCTGCATCGAACACCTCTTCGGGTGTCGTGATGCTGTTGTTGAAGAGGCGGCGGGCCCGCACCCTGCCTATGCCCCGCAGTTTCACGAGCGGGAGCAACTCGCGCCGTATACCGTTCTTCATGCAGATCTCGTACTCACGGACCTTGGGATTGAACCTTGCAGCAAACATCCGGGAGAGCTCTGCACTTGCGTGCAGCAGCCAGTTGATGCTCTCGACCATGCCGTAGATATCTCCCGGACCGACGCCGTAGCGTTCGCATATCTTGGCATCGGGAAGCTCGTCAGTCCAGTCGGTGAGGAGCATCGCAGTCTTGAGTGCCCGGTAGTATTCTTCGATTGCGTCCTCGTCGTGCGGCAATGGCAGCCAGAGCTCATTCTCGTGGGCTTCGATCATGCGGTCGAGCGTTGGCCGGTCCGTATTCCTGACATAGAGCCGAGGCATATCAGGAGTGCTGCAGATCAGCTGGAGCAGGCCGATATCGGCATACTCATCCGTCTCTCTCAGGGTGGTAACGATGAGGGCTGCACTCCGGGGGTCTATATATAACCGTGAGACAAGGGTACCGAATTCGGTTGATCCCACGTTCTCACCAATCTCCATTACCATTTCCGAGTCGACGAGAAACCTGAGCGCTGCATCCACGGCTTTCTGCATCAGGCGCCCATGCCGGTGTTCATGGACATAGAAACTCCGGTCCATGAATGATATCAGTTCGCCCCTTGTCCCGGCAAAGCCTGAGGCAATGAGCGATAGGACATGGGTGTAAAGGGCCGTCGGTTCAGCAATCCTCGAATGGACCTCATCAGCAGGGGCTTCAATATAGCATGCGAAGAGCTCTTCGACCTGACCCTCATCTTTGGCAATGAGTACAGCCTCGCCGTACGGGTCGAGGCGCGGGCGTCCGGCCCTGCCGGCCATCTGGTGGTATTCACTTGCCGGGATAGGCTGCATCCCCTCTCCAGCTGAGAACCGCAGGTAATCGCGGATGATGACCCGTCGTGCGGGCAGGTTGAGCCCGGCAGCAAGGGTTGGTGTAGATGAAATGCACTTGATGTGACCTTTCCGGAACGCCTCTTCGACCACTGTCCGTTCCTGTCGGCTCAGGCCGGCGTGATGAAAGGCCGCACCTTGCGAGACACAGAGTGCAAGTGTCCTGACCATCTCGGTCTCCGCGGAACTCTCGAGCTTCTCCGCACAGGTTTTGAGTTCGGGTGCATCGCTTTTTATAGCGCCCGCTGCCCTTCTGGCGAAGGCCTCGGCATTCCGCCGCGACGAGACAAAGATGAGGCACTGTCCGCCTTCAGCGATGGTGTCGAGGCAGAGGTTGAGGTCATCGTAATTCTTTGATACCTGCCGGATCTCCCGCTCGCCTTCACGGAAATGGATCCGGTCATTGCAGAACACACCCTGCCTGAGATCGACCGGGCGCCATGTGCTGGTCACGAGTTCAGCATCAAGCCAGCCGGCAAGGACCTGCGGATTGCCAATGGTTGCTGAAAGCCCTATCACTTGCATGGCAGGGTTCCGGTACCGCATCTTGGCGATCACCATCTCAAGGGTTGGCCCCCGGCTCTCCGAATCGATCAGATGGACCTCATCGACGACAAGGAGGGTGATCTCGCCGATCCAGCGGGCATTGTTGCGGAGCAGGGAGTCCACCTTCTCGCTTGTCGCAACGATGATATCGTTCCGGCCAAGCATGTCATCACGGCGGTCAAAATCCCCGGTTGCGATGCCAACCCGAACGCTCTTGTTATTGAATTCGTTGAACTTTTCAGAAGCAAGTGCCTTGAGGGGAACAATATAGAGGCACTTTCCTTTCTGCGCGATATGGGTGTGCATCGCCATCTCGGCGACCAGGGTTTTCCCGCTTGCGGTAGGGATTGCCACGAGCAGGTTTTTCCCCTCAAGCATGCCTTTCCTGACACATTCTGCCTGAGGGGGGTAGAGCTCAGTGATGCCACTTATCAGGTACTGCTTTTTCAGACTGTTGGGAATAGGGAGCTTTTCGATCAGCATGTTAGATCCTTCTGTTTAACCCCATTAATTCCACTGAAATTCCCTGCAGATTTTGTCTGTTTGGTGAAATCTATCTTATATAACCGATTCTCTTCCATGGGAAATGGAGCAAAACATATATATTCTGGTGCATGATTTTGAGGATCCGGAAACGCTAATAATAATAACTTATCATATCCTGTTTTGCCTCTTTCTTTTTCCGGTCAAGGAAGGCGAACACGTTCTCGTGGGGGACCCCCTCGATGAGCATATCGATTGCTGCACGGGCAGTCTTGAGCTGTTCCGGGTACCCGATAAGCGCAACGGTTTTGCCAAAGACTGAGATCTCCACATCAGTCATATCTTCGATCTGTTCACGCGCCCTCCCGTCTTTCCCAATGATTCTTCCCCTGAGTCGGTCAAGCTGCCGGGGACCTTCTGCCATCCCGGAGAGATCGATTACTTCGAGGAGGAGGTCCTCGTCTTCGATCATTTCGAATGCCCGTTCAGGAGAGAAACCGCGGTTAATGGCATTGATGATCTCAACTACTCTGAGGAGAAGGATGGTGTTCTCCTCAGTACCCTCGACCTTGATAAGTCCCTCCTTACTATCAATGGTTATCGTTGTGCACGTTCTGGTCTCGAGCTCCTTTTTTGTTGCACCGCCTTTTCCGATGAGCACACCGACCCGGCTTCCTGCGATCTTCACTTCCTGCATCATAATCGTTCACCTTGTTATTCTGGGTAGATCTGTCCGCTTGTTCCAGCAACCGTTTTTCCAGTACACGATACGAGAGTATTATGGCTCAGCTGCATCCAGTCCGGTCACCTCATTGAAAACATCGATATCACCACGGATATTGCACCGGCTCCTGAAGAACCGGTTGATGTTACGGATATCCCTCATGAGGAAGGAGAGGGCACGGGGGTGATCACGGGTAACAGACTGGCCCATATCGATAAGATATGGTTGGTCGCCGTACAATATATTGAACTCGCTCAGGTCCGCATGCACGAGCCCGGCCTTATTGTAGAGGGTATCGATGTCCCGGATAATACTGGCATATACCTTCCCGGGATCTTCGATCTCAATGTTCCTGAGCTGCGGGTAGGGGACCTCACCCTCTCCCAAGAACGACATAATGAGAATATTCCGGTCCCAGACAAAAGGTTCGGGTACGGCAAGGCCTGCTTCCCGCGCCCGGGCAAGGTTGGAAAACTCCTTTTTTGTCCAAGCAAAGATGAGCTCCTTTTTTGCTTTCTTGACATTGGAGAAGCGCCGGTCGCCCGTGATGTACGAGCTCATCGTGGTGAAATTTGCGGTCCGGATCCGGTAGATCTTGATGGCAATGCCATAACCGTCCCTCTCACCATAAAAGACGTTGGCCTCTTTTCCTGTACTTATAGATCCGCCGATAGCGGAGAGCCACTTCTTATGCACGAGCTTGTAGAGCGCAAGGAGGGTGACTTCATCAAAGACGTCCCCCCTCACCTTGAGCTGGTCTGCATCTTTGATCCGGACCCCCATCTCTTCGAGGCGCTGGTCGAACTGGTCCAGTTTGTTATCTATGCTTTTTCCGTCTTTCACGAAGTTGCCACCAGTGATCATCCAGTTATGGTACACGTCACCGTATATACTCCCGTACCGGGGCAAGGATCCCAGTAAGGGATTCTCCGCACGCCTTCTTGAGATCGAGCGGATGGATCTCTTTGTTGCCGTACGCGGTTTCAAGCTCTGCATAGCAGGAAAATGTGCGGTTGCCGCCAAATTTTTCCGGTCGTTTGATCGTGATTTCCGGAAGACGGGAGAAGATGTGGTGCTGGAAGATCTGAAGGATCGGGTTGTCCGGAATTTCCGGCGGGCAGAAGGCCTTCTGGCATTTCTTCTGGATCTCCTCTTCGCTATCGGCAATGGAAATGTAATTGCCCTGCGATGAGGACATCTTTTTCCCGTCAAGACCGTTCAGGATAGGCGTGTGGATGCAGACCGGGGGCTTGTAGCCGAAGTTGACGAGGTGCTCGCGCGCAAGCATGTGGATCTTTCTCTGGTCGATCCCTCCTACCGCCGCATCTGCCCCGAGTACGGCGATATCGGCCATCTGCATGATCGGGTAGATCATCTGGGAAACCGTGGGATGGTCCATCTGCCGGCCCACTTCGTCCATACTACGCGTAGCTCGGTTGAGGGTTATCTGCTGGGAGAGCTGGAGAACGAGCAGTTCATATGCCCGGTTGAGCTGGAGCTCGGAACCAAGGACATAATTCACGTTCTTTAATCCCAGCCCCTCAAAGCAGCGTTTGTTGTATTCCGCCAGTTCTCCCACCTTCTCCATGGTCCCTTTGCGGTTGAGAAAAGCGTGGAGGTCGGCGAGCAGCACCGTGACTTCGAAACCGGCAGCCTGCAGGTCCACCAGCTTGTTTATCGTGACTAGGTGACCGAGGTGGATCTCGCCGCTTGGCTCGTACCCGGCATAGACCTTTTTATGCGGTTGCGTGAGAAGGGCCCGGAGGTCATCGTCCGTGACAACTTCAACAGTATTCCGGCAAACACGCTCGTATGCGTCCATTAAAAAGAATGGGTGATGAAGGGTGTTAATGGTTATTCTGGATGGTGACAAAGCCTAGTGCTTCGTTGGTCATTCTGACTGACCGGTCAGCATCTTTCTCGGTGCCCATCATGGCACGGATGGCATCGACATTCTCAACAACGACATCTGCTTCTTGGTGGATAGCCTGGAAGAAGCTGATCTCATTCTTGTTCGTGTAAATCGACTCCTCGAAAATGCAGTTCTCGATCAGGTCAGAACGAGGCCTGCCGATATCCATGGCGAACTCCTTGAGTTCTGCAGTGCTCTTTACGCCCAAGGATTTTTTGATGAGTCCCATCCTCGGGTGGCAGTTGATGAGATCGACCACCCTCTCGCGGCTTACCTCCCGTTTCGTGGTGATCTTGACCGCGTGCATATGCATCATCGTCGTCGGGACGATCATCGCCATCGTTGTGATGGAAATGTGAGGAAGTACGGTTTGGACATCAGGGCCGTGATGGCTGGGAACGCTGACCGGGTCGAGAACTACGGCATCTATCGGTCCCTTTTTGATCTCCCCGGGATCGGACCCGCGACGCACCATGATTGCGTGGACATGCTCCACTCCGTACTCCTTGTCAATGGTGTTTATTATTCTGACAAGACCCGTGGTGTTGCAGGATACGACGCGGGCGAACTTCCGGCCGAGGGCCTCCTTGTAATTACAGGAAGAGTTGAATGAGAAACCTGCAACTTCATGGTCCTCCCCACCTTGCCAGATCGCCTTGACGCCAAGTTTTTCGTAGAGCGGTTTATTGGTGGCTCCCACGTCACCCGGGGTTGCATCGACAACGATATCGGCAACTCTGCACATATCCTCCACCGAGCCGGCGACAGCAAGCCCGGCTTTTTCAAATGCAGCTTTTTTTGAAATATCAGCGATAAACAGCGGGTACCCTCGCTGTTTCGCAACGAACGCTTCTGCATTCGGGCGAGTTTTTGATACCCCGATCACCTTCATGTCCTTCTGAGCGGCGACTGCATCGGCAACGCGTTTACCGATAGTACCATACCCGTTGATGGCAACCTTGATCATACGATCGTACATTGCGCCCGGATTGAAAAAACTATTGTTTAATGTCCTTACACTGTCTAGCCCGAAAAGGCAGGTAGTTTGGATTTTTCGATCTATTGCAGCATATAATTAAATGCTTTTCAGAAATAACAACAGTTATATGAATAATCCCCCACTGTCGCTCTGCGACATGCCGATCCGGTGGTGGCAGATTTCAGTCATTGGCATTATTATTCTCATTTCGGGTGTCGATGCATTCTTCTGGACCCCGATGTTCATTGGCCTGCTTATTCCGATATTCGGGCTGCTTGCCCTGTCGGTTGGTGTGATTATGATTGCATTCTCCCTCTCTGTGAACGAGGAGCTCGTATACCAGTTCCCGGTCTTTTTTGCCGGTGCACTTTCCCTTCTCGTCGCTGTGATTGCATTCCTGCTCCCGGGTTTCATTGAACCCTCTTTCATCATCATCATGGCATTCTTGGCGATCATCAACAGCATTCTCTTGATAATCATAGGTTGTTCGCTCTCAGAGGAATGGAAGACCAGGCTCGTTATCGTCCTGTTCGGGATGCTTACACTCTTTTTGAGTATCCTGATGGCCCTTTTCCCGGCGCTTTCGACTGCAGCTCTGGTAAAGATCTGGGGAATTTATGCGTGGGTGATCGGTGTTCTCTGCGTTATTGCCGGTATTTCCATGAAACTCGTCGAACCAGCATGTACGCTGGCCCGCGATAAACCCGCACTGCCTTAACCGCCAGCGATGTGGGAAACCTCTTTTTTTATGTCTAAACCGTTAAAAAAACTTAGCAGAGCCGTTTCCGGAATTTGGGAAAAATGACTTTGTTTTTCAAGCATTCCTTTTATAATCCGGGAAAAGTCACAGGTATAATTTCTGGATTCCAATCACTTCGGTACTGTCTTTGGCCCGGGCATAGAGATCGAGTGGCTCCTTGTTCACTTCAAGAAAACGAACGCCCCAGTTCACTTTCGACAGGACCCCCGCCGCCCGTTCCCTCTCACCAATGATATAGAGCGCGGCTGCAAGTGCCTCTACTGATGATAACATGCAGGGTTTGCCAAAATTGACAGGGTTTGCCGCCATAAGAAAGGGGAGTGCACGACGGATTCTCCATGAACTGACCGCGCCGGTATCCAGAACCTCCCACGAACAGTCAAGCACGGTAATGGATCGGACAGACCTGTCAGCGGGTGACAGTGCCTGCTCGGCAGTGGGATCCAGCAGAAGTGTATTCCGGGGTATCCGGGAGAGCTTCGTAAAAATTTTTAAAAATCCTGCTTTCTCCAGCTTCTTGACAGTGCATTTCCCGGGATCACAGGTGTTGTCCCGGTAAGCAAACAGGGGGATCATTGATCATCTGTGCGTGCACACACTGTAATAATGTACGTGCTCTGCAGCCCGTGTATCCTCACACCGTCCCTTCGGTCGAAGGGTATTACAAAACCCTCGGATCTCGAGTTGTTTGAGAGCACGAAACAGCGGTGCAGGAAATTCGGTATCGATATGGTTCCCCTGCCATGTCCTGAGACGTTGTACCTGGGACCTGATCGTGATCCGGGAACCTTTCTTGAGCGGCTCAATTCGGCTGAGTTTGCTGCACTGGCCGACCAACTGACGAAACAGATATTTGCGATCATCAAAGACCGGGGTCCTCCCCTCTGCATACTGGGCGTCAACTCATCACCCACCTGTGGAGTTACCACAACATATTATGGAAGTGAAGGAGATATGCCCCCGAAAAGGGCAGGACGGGGTGTCTTCCTTTCGCGGTTTCCGGAGATCACTGCGATGGATGTCGCCACATTTTGCCGTTACCGGATCTATCTTGCTGCTCCGCTGTTTTCGGAAGCCGAACGGTCATTTAATACCCATGTTGCCGCTCTCCTCGAAAGAAATCTTTTCGAAGTATTCCTGCCTCAGGATAAAGGCGACAATTCCGATATAAGGGATGCAGATGAACAGGAACGACTGTATGCACAGAATTTGGCCGCACTGGAAAAATCCGATATTGTCGTCGCAATCATTGACGGAGCCGATGCCGACTCCGGAACAGCTTGGGAGATGGGGTATGCATCTGCCCAGAAAAAGCCGGTTGTTGCCCTGAGGACTGATTTCCGACGGGTGGGCGATTACGAGCAGGTCAACCTGATGCTTGAGCAGTCATCGGTTGTGGTCACGGATACCAGCCAGCTTCTTGGTGCAGTCAACTCTCCGGTTAACCGGAAAACCGATGCATAGGTTTTAGGCCTTTTGGTGCAGGACAGAATAAAATGTATCTCTATTTGTGGTAAGAAGAAAACCGATCTTATAGAAGATCCCTTCAGAAACACTCCATGGCGATCGGGCCTGTCGAAAATCCGGCGAATTTTTTTACGGTTAGATATCATGACCCGATTTGCATCATAAAACAGGCCAGTTCAGGAGTGTTTGAAATGCATCCTTTCCGGTAGTTGATATGTTTTTATCAGCTCGTGGTGAGAACGGTGGCACAGGACGGGAGTAGCGGGGGGCAATCCTGAAAATTTTCATCAGCACCGGACTATTGGAAACGAGAGGAATGCAACAATCTATATCAGAAGATTTACGAAATAGTAATGATTGCGATGGCAAAGAAACGCGAGGACCGGGCAAAAACAAAGAGAGCAACCGGGGATTTTGATGGTAATCTGGACGGGGATTACCGCTCCCCGATCCACTCGTTTCACGATCTCAGTCTGGATAATGTCAGATCGGTTCTGCTTGGAAGCCGCTACGTGCAAATACTTCTCGCTCTGACGCTCGTCGGATGTTTCTTCCGGTTTTACGATTTGGGATTCAATTCATTATGGCTTGATGAAGCTTCGACCTATACGCTCTCTCTTGGTTCAATCCCTCAAATATGGCAGGAGATGATAGCCGGTGAATTTAACCCCCCCCTGTTTTTCTGGTTGGAGCATCTGATGCTGGCAATCGGGAATAACGAATTTATTCTCAGATTCATTCCTGCTGTTCTCGGTGTTCTGACCATTCCTCTGGTATATCTCGTGGGTAGGGAATTTATCGACCGGAATGTCGGCATTATTGCTGCAGCCGCATTCGCGTTCTCCCCGTTCCTCATCTATTATTCTCAGGAAGCACGGGCCTACTCCATGATGCTTTTTTTTGTGACATTCGCAATGGTGTTCTATCTCAGGGCCCTTAAAACGAACGATACCCGGAACTGGGCGCTCTTTGGCCTACTCTCTGCACTGGCTTTCTGGTCTCATTTCTATGCATTTGTCATCATCGCATCGCTGGTTCTGTTCGCGCTTGCTCTCCGGATCCAGGATCTCCGGAATAATATCAGGAATTTTTTGCCGGTTGCGGCAGGACTAATTTTTTTTATCGTCCTGTGTCTTCCCCTGATAGTTGTGACAATCCACCTCTTTGCAACAAGAACTGCATCTGCCCCCACGTTCGGCATCCAAGGACTTGATGTAATCTATGCGACATTCCAGCAGGTAGCTGGGTTTTCTGATATCGCCACCTATCTGCTCCTGATCCTCTTTGTCCTCGGGATCATTCAGGCATTCCGTATTGACAGGAACAAAGGTCTTCTGCTCGTGACACTTACCATTCTCACGTTCATTATCAGTTTTATCCTCTCCTATAAGATGCCCATGGAACCACGTTACCTTATCTTCTTCTCCCTGATCTTCTTTATCGGGGTTGCAGTCTCATACCGGTTGTTCTCCTCTCTCATCAATAACCGGGGGATCGTTGTATGCTTCATCGCATTCTTCATCATCCTGAATGCACCGACGATTGCTAATTATTATTCAGGATACACCAAGGATGACTGGAGAGGCTTTTCGGGGCAGCTCCAGCAACTAACAAAACCGGGTGATGTTGTTGTGGACGTTCCAGGATATATTTCCCAGCCGCTCGATTATTATTATTCAAACAATACTGACAAGACGTATGAATTACACGCGACTACGGAGGGTGATCTCGACACGATATATGCCCAGAAAAACAATAGCACGATCTATTATGTAGTCACTCAGGACATCAGCTCAGCGGATCCAAGCGGTGACGCCATTGCCTGGCTGAAGACGAATGCGACATTTCTGAAGCAGGATACCGGCATTTATCTCTTCTCTTCAGGATAACCATCCGGATCTCAATATCCATGTACGACCTTACGGTTATCATCCCTACCTTCAACGAAGAAGCGAATATCGGGAAAATTGTTAGCGAAGTGGATAAGGTATTCCGGGATAATGAACTCAACGGGGAGATCCTAGTAGTGGATGACAATTCCCCCGATACCACCATTGCGATTGTTAATGAGATGAAAAAAGCAAAGCCAAACCTCAATATTCTCATTCGTATGGAAGATCATGGGCTGTCACAATCGGTTGCTGACGGCTTTACCTATGCCCATTCAGAAGTCTTGGTGGTTATTGATGCGGATTTTTCTCATCCTCCGGCACTAATCCCGGCGATGTATACCGAGATCCAATCGGGAATTGACGTTGTTATCGGCAGCAGGTATATGGAAGGGGGAGGAATAAAAAAATGGCCCGTTAAACGGAGGATCATCTCTGTCGGTGCAACATTTCTCGGGCGCCTCCTTTTTCCGGATATTACAGATCCAGTGAGCGGATTTTTTGCGATAAGGAAGGAAGTAGTTACGAATGCGCCACTGAAACCTAGAGGATATAAAATCCTGCTTGAGGTGCTGGGGAAGGGGACCTGGGAAAGGGACAGGGAAATTCCTTTTGAATTTGTCGACCGTGACGTCGGGTCAAGTAAGCTAAAACTGAATACGATTATCGAATACGCAGAGCAGGTGCTGGATATCACACTTTATTCCTTCTCCCATCACCAGAGTGCTGCATGGAGAGAATGGAAAAAAGTGTTCAAGTTCGTTATCGTAGGTGTTTCAGGTATTGTTGTAAATCAGGGTCTGCTTATATACCTCAAGGAATATGCCGGGGTGTCTCTCCCCGTGGCAAGTTTTTTTGCCATTGAGCTGGCGATATTGAATAATTTTATCTGGAATGATCTCTGGACATTCAAAGACTCCGGTCGGCCACAGAAAATATCCGGAAGGTGGCAACGGCTCCTTGCGTTCGAGGTGGTTTCAGCGGGGGGGGCGGTCATCAATTTTGTCGTCCTGAATTGCCTTGTTTTTTTCCTTGCAACAAACTACGAGATTGCAAATATTATTGGAATATTGTTGGGATTTATCTGGAATTTTATGGTTAATCGCAGGTTCACCTGGACGCGGAAATGATATTTTATTTCATCGCGGGGATGATCTCACAGGGAAAATCCGAGACTTTTTCAGGAATACGGACAAAAGGTATTAATTAGAGGCATCGGGGGGTCTCGCATGGGGAAAAAAAATCGAAGGGATATCCAACAGGATACGAAAGCCGGAAAAAGGGGAAAACAACCGTTTACTTTCCTCTCATTAAGGTACGATGATATTGATATGAAGATAGCTCAAAAGCACATTCTTTTCCTGATCTTCGCCTCGCTGGCAGCAAAAGTTCTCGTAATGTTTGTGACAACTGCAGTATTCCATTCGTTTATTGATTATTTTGATATCGGGGTCTACCTCAAACATGCGATGATGCTCGTTGGCGGACAGATGCCGTTTGATTCCGAATTCGATTACCCCATCCTGGTACTTATCCCCGTTTTGATTGCACTTGTACCGGCATTGATAGCACAGAGTGGGATGGTGTTTGCCTATACCTTCCAGATTCTCATGGTATTGTGCGATATTGTTACGGTTCTCTGTGTTTATCTCATCGGACTTAAGCTGTGGGATGAAAAGACTGCGTTTTATTCCGGTCTGGTTTATGTCTCTGCATTTTCAGCTGCATATTTCGTAATTACAAAATATGATGCATTTCCTGCCTGTCTGCTGATGCTTGCCATCGTATGTACTATCTACAGGAAAGAGATGTTGGGGTATGCTTTCACCATCACAGGTTTCTTTACAAAAGTTTTCCCTATCCTTGCCCTTCCCTTCTTTGTGTTGTTCAATTCAAAGGAGACCTCTATTAAGCAGGAAGTTCTTGCCGCTGCCAAGGTTATAGTACCGATCAGTGCAGTTTTGTTCCTGCCATTATTCTTGATCCAGCCAGAAACTCTCACAATTTATGTCCCCATACGTTCGGAATTCGGATACTACTCAAATACGCTCACATTCACACTTTATTCTTGGATTCACGATGTTTTCGGAATTGGTATCTCTATTGGGACAATATCGGCAGTCATGTATATCGCTATGGGTCTCGGGATGCTTGCACTTCTCTATGCGGCCTATAAAATTCCCGGGAAGAACCCAAAGCTGCTGTTACAGCTTCTGTTAAGTGCGATTATTCTTGCAGTCGTCTGTGCGCGGGTCCGCAGTCCGCAGTACATCGTGTGGTTCACGCCCCTTATCTGTATCCTGGTGATGGATGACATTAAAAAAATCGCGTCACTGTATGTCTTCCAGGCTCTGGCATATATTGAGTTTCCCCTGATGTTTGGAACATTTTATACGTCCACCAGTTATACGGATGCCTCCTTGTCGACAGGCTGGATCATCACGCTGATCGCATTCACTCTGGAATATCTTGCCCTGTTTGTGTGTATCTGGGTTGTCGTGAACCCACCGGAGATCTACCGGAAAATCCGGACTACCTCCCGATAATTCTCATTTTTTCTTTTTAATAACGACAACCATGTACGTAAAAAAGTCGTTTGGGGCAAACCCTGTTTCAATAAGTTCAAATCCTGCAGATTGTATGATCCACGCTATCCATCTTTTTGATTTGACACGGCTTGGCTCCGGTGGCTGGAAGTAAATATTCCGTTTCAGAACAGAGTTGAGTACATAGTGAACAATCTTGAAAAAAAATACCGTGGATCCATATTCCGGTGGTATGAAGAGGACGGCCACACCATCCGGTTTTAAAATCCTGTGATATTCCAGAAGAATGGTATGCATCTCGTTCTCGCTGAAATGCTCCATGACCCCAAGATTATAGATCCCGTCAAGGGATTCTCCTTTTATCGCGATTGCGAGGATGTCACCGAGAATCAGGTTCGGATCTGTATGGTATCGTCGGTATACTTCAAGTGCATTGGGTGAAATGTCCATCCCGATAACCGGAAAGGTGGCTCCTTCAATCTCTTCTTCTACCTGACCACTGCCACACCCTGCATGCAGGATTTTTGAATTTTTATCAAAATACTTGGTTATGTATTTTTTCAGGTACGGTTTGATGATAAATTTTCTATAATAAATCGCGATGCAGTCATACGCATCCATATGTATTTTTTGCTTCTTTGTCCAGTAGTTATCCCAGTCGTCCATCATCTGCCGATCTCTCTGCTGTTCCTATCCCTTTGTGTTTGTTCCTGCCTGAGAAGTCAGGGATCGTTTGCGTTATTGTTGTTCTTATCGATGTTGAGGAGAATATCCTCTTTACTGAAGATATTCCGGAACCCCAGTTTTACGATAAACAGAAACCACTGGATCATATCCCCGAATTTTAATTTTGAAGTTCCATAGGTTCTTTTCGGGAGTATGACCGGGATTTCCGATATTCTTATTCCGTTTCGGTTCATTATGTTCAGGCTTTCCGGGAAAAATGAGTATCCATTGCTCGCTGCCTTTTCAAAAAGGTCCCCGGGGATCCTGTCAATTTTGTATAACCGGAATGCCCCGGTGACATCGTAAGAGATGTTGAGGAACAGTTTTGTTACCGCATGCCCGGAAGTTGTCAGGAATTTTCGCCACGGACTCCATTCCTTGAGACTATCTTTCCGGATAAATCTGGATGCAACGACGATATCTGAATTTTTTGATTGCTCCATTAATGCTGGAATATCTTCAGGTCGGTGAAGGAAATCTGAGTCCATAGTAATAAGCTGTGTGTACCCGTGGGAATAAGCCCACGTAATTCCCTCTTTATGTGCACTTCCGATACCCAGCTTACCTGACCGGTGAATGACGAAAATATTTGGCGTATTGATCCGTTCCAGAACGGCCCCTGTACCATCCGGTGAATTATCGTCTATAAATAATATGTCAAGAGGGAGTTTCAGATTTGATATCCGCTCACACAGCTTCATGACATTTTCCCGTTCATTATAGGTCGGAATAAATACGAGTATCCTATCGGACATTTCTATACACTCCTTGTTCGCGCAGCAACCGGTCGAATGATAAGTGGAAGTATAACGGATGGTTCCCATCCGATCAATCTCATCAGGTCTGCCAGAGAATATTTTCCGGGATCAGAATATGGGAAAAGAGGGATATCTTTTCCGACGATAATCGTGTAGGACATATTAAAAGTTTTCCATAATCCTGCCAATTGAAGGTGCATCCCGGAATTATTGCGGCTGTAATGCTTTATATTTATAATTTAGCCGTTCAATCAATATATTTCTTCGGCAACCCTTGAAATTCCGGGTATGAAAAAACATAAATCAAAACGATTACTTTGATTATTTAGGAATTTAATTTCACAATCCTGTTCATTGTAAAATTCGGGATGCCGAAACTGACTATCCAGTTCTTGTAAATAGATATCGTAGTTTTACTCTCAATAATATCTGTCGTGAACATGTATGAATAAATTTGATTTATCGAAACTCAGAGAAAGAATTCCTGCAACAAGCCACCTGTATCTGTTGATTTTTTCCATCTTTATTCAAGCATTTGGTGCAATATGTTCAAAATACGCTGCCGAAAGTACTGGGGCTCCCCTTTTTTTTGGAATCAGAATTGAATTCATCATCTATTTTATCATTTTGGGAGGAATGGGACTCCAGGTGATTTTCTGGCAGAAATCCCTCAAATATTATTCCCTCTCATTTGCGTATCCTTTCCGCAGTCTGGTCAGTTTTATTGTGCTTTTTTCTGCATATGTCTTTTTTCAGGAATCAATTACCATTCTCAATATCATCGGTCTGGCCATCATCTCTCTTGGTATCTTCTATCTGGTAAAAGATAAGGAGTTTTTGAGATGATCTATTATGTTCTGATGCTGGTAGTTATCGTCTTCACGAGCGTCGCACATCTTTTGCTTAAAAAGGGATCAGAAACCCCTTCAGATTCAAAAATGGGGATGTATACAAATCCTTATTCTCTTACAGCGTATGCGGTTTTTGCAATTGTTGCATTGTTATCGATCTATGCAATGAAAGGGTTTGATTTAAAGGTGTTCTTTGCCCTGAACTCACTTACTTATATCTGCATCCCTGTGCTGTCTTTTATCTTCCTTAAAGAAAGCTGTACACGAAATAAACTGATTGGGATTATCATTATCAGTTTTGGCGTAATTATATTCAATTTTTAATGAGGCGTCTTGCAGTTGACACCTATGCCGGACACCTTCTGGACAGGGCTATAAGGGCAAAGGATGGAGAATTTAAAAAAATCTTTTTGAGGTAAATAAAAAACCTAAATCCCCTAATACTTAAAATTACCACGGTATTACATGTCCAACCTCACGGTCGCAATCATCGCCCCGCCCGATTACTCAAAGGATCTGGGAAAGAAGGGGACGGCAAGCGACATCACATTCTATAACCTGAAGAAAGGTGACGCAACGGTCACTTTTATCGAACCGACACGGTATCCGGAAAAACTCTCCTCGCTCTTCTATTCAATATCCCTCGCGGATCGCGTGATACTTGTTGTAGACGAGATTAACGCCTCGTTTGGCGAATCCGTGCTGATGCTCCAGTGCGCCGGGAAATCTGCCGGGTATCTTATTCTCAAGAACTATATCTCTCCTGACCAGATTGCGTCGCTGATTAAAGGCACCGTCCTCGAACATTACGAATTGATGGAAGAGGACATGGTCGGAATACGGGAAAAGCTCCTCGATATTGCAGTAAAAAAGACCCACCACCAGAAAGAGAAGACAAGCGGGGGAAACGGTGTCGTTCCCATCGACCACCATTTCAATGTGAAAGGTGTGGGGGTTGTTGCACTCGCGTGTGTGGCACAGGGTACCATAAAAAAGCATGACCTTCTTAAAGTCCTGCCTACGGAAAAGACTGCACAGGTGCGGTCTATCCAGAAACATGATGATGATGCCGATACCGCTGTCGCCGGTGACCGGGTCGGTCTTGCACTGAAAAACATTGAATCTGAAGACCTTGACCGTGGTTACGTTCTGACAAACGATCCGTCGATAAAATATTCCACCACCGTTACCGGCAAAGCCCAGCTCGTAAAGTACTGGCCGGCCCCGCTCAAAGAGGGCATGGTGCTGTATGCCGGTCACTGGATGCAGTTCCTCCCCACCCGGCTGGAGAGCGTTGTGGTAGAGAACGACTGGAGGATGGCCACACTGACCCTTTATTCAGAAAAGGCACTTGTGTATCCCCCGGGTGCCCATGTAACGCTCCATTATCTTGAAGGCGGCAAACTCCGTGTGGTGGGATCCCTCATCCTCCCGTAGGTATTCCGATATCTTTTTTCCGAAGATCCGGTTCATCTTCCGTATTGTCTTATCTTGAGAAACGATCATCAGTACTCTTGAGCAACCATGCTGGAAGATTATATCGGATGGATAATCCTTGGCATCCTTGTCCTTGTGATCGTTGCCCTAGTCCTCCGGACCATGGGCATTTACAACCGGTTCTATACCCTGAAAAATTCATCTGAAGCCACCCTGGGCCAGATCCGCGTAGCCATGAAAAAGCGTCTGGACATGATCGACCAGCTCCTCGGCGCAGTCAGGAGCTATGCAAAGTTCGAGAAAGAGACCCTCGAAAAAGTGACTACTATGAGGGCAAGCGTGGGGACCGCAGGTCCCGGGGACCTGAATAAGGTCGAAGCCGAGTCCCGCGCCATCTTCGGCCGCCTGCTCGCAGTGGCAGAAAATTACCCGGAGCTCAAGACATCGACCACCGTTACAAACCTTATGGATTCGGTCAAAGGCCTTGAGGATGAGATTGCGCGGCAGCGTTACACGTATAACACCATCTCGCGGGAGTTCAACACGATGATGGATACCATCCCGTCGAATTTTGTCGGGCGGTTGACAGGACTTCCGAGACTTGAGTACCTGCAGTTCGACGAAGCGATCGCAACTCCGCCGAAAATAGAGTTCTGAAGGGTCATATCCGTTGGAGAAACAACACAGACCGTCGCACTGGCCGTCCGGGAAAAGATGGAAGGGGCGATGAAACCGCTCAATATTCATGTCGCCGAAACCGGAATTTCGGTTGGAGTCATAAGGATGAACTATGTGTTCTCCCGCTCCTCCATTTCACACCACCCAGTCATGGTGGTCCCTGCAGGAGGGGCTGGTTCGGCAGTGGAGGCGCCGGCGGGAGGTAATAATGGAGACCCCCCGTATTCACGGAACCGGAGGCATTTCCTGCCCATTCCATCCATGAAAACTGTATCCTGCGCTTGTCATAGAAGATATAAACCCGCGAAAACCATATGAATACCAGAGAGGGTATCTGATTATATGCAATATACGGAAGGTCAGCTCGGCAGGGTCTTTGTCGTGAGGATCGATGACGGTGAGGATATGTTGGTTTCCCTGCACCAGTTCATCGGAGACAAAGGTATCTTGGCGGGCTCGATCCTCTTCCTTGGCGCCCTGATGAACGGGAGGATGGTGACCGGACCTGAGGAACCGGTCATCCCCCCGGTCCCTCATTTCGTTATGTTTGAGGGTGGCTGGGAAGTGTTTGGTATAGGCACTATTTACCCGGGGGAAGGTGGTCCCCACATCCATTACCATGCATCGGTCGGCAGGGCCGGCCATGCTCTGACCGGCTGTCTGCGGGAAAAAGCCACGACTTACCTCATTGTCGAGGTAATTATCTTGGAATTTACCGGGCTTTCTGCCCGCCGGGAATTTGATGAGAAATCCCAGATTCACATGCCTGTGCTTCAGAACAGGGAGGACGAAACGGCAAAATCCGGAGAGGAAGCTGATGAGACAAAACACGCCGCTCCCACCACCGATAAAAAAGAGGAGACCAGCGAACTGCCGGGAGGGCTTGCGGAGATCATCCGGGACCTTACCCGGAGGCCGTCAACATAACTTCATGTCCCGTTTTTAAGATATGAAACGCACGCATCATCTCAGTCTATGATCCCACAGCCCGCTTTTCTCCCGATATCCCTGAAAGAAGGCAGGAAACTCGGCATAGAACAGTTCGATGTTATTCTCGTGAGCGGAGATGCTTACGTCGACCACCCGTCATTTGGAACTGCGATCATCGGGCGGGTCCTCTGGGATGCAGGATTCACCGTAGGGATCATTGCCCAGCCGGACTGGAAGAATACAGCGGATTTCTTGGCACTGGGAGAACCCCGCCTCTTCTTTGGCGTCTCATCGGGAAATGTCGACTCCATGGTGAACAATCTCACGCCCGGCCTGAAGCGGCGGAGCGATGATGTCTATTCTCCCGGAGGAATCCCGAAACGCCCCGACCGGGCGGCAATCGTGTATACCAACAAAATACGTGAACTGTTTCCCGGAATACCGATCATTCTCGGTGGTATCGAAGCAAGCCTCCGGCGCTTCGCCCATTATGATTACTGGCAGGACAAGGTCCGGCAATCGATCCTTGCGGATGCCCCCGCCGATCTTCTCGTTTTCGGTATGGGTGAACGACAGGTAGTGGAGATTGCCCAGCGACTGAGCGCCGGTGAACCCGCGGATCGACTACGGGACATTCGCGGGACTGCCTTTACCATGGAGATAGCACAATGGCGTTGCAGCCGCCTGCAGGGCATTATTGAAATCCCAGGCTTTGGCGAGGTTTCACAGGACAAGAGAGCATATGCCCGGGCATTCGCCCTGCATTACCATGAGCAGGACCCGGTCGAGGGCACTCCGGTTGCACAGCCCCACCCGAAGACCGTCGTCATCCAGAACTCCCCGGCGCATCCCCTGAAAACCCCGGAACTCGACCACATCTACGAGCTGCCGTACTCCAGGAAGGCCCACCCGTCCTATTCCCGGCCGGTGCCGGCACTGGACCCGGTACGGTTCTCAGTGACAAGCCACCGCGGTTGTTTTGGGGGGTGCTCGTTCTGCGCCCTCACCCACCACCAGGGCAGGATCATCCAGAACCGGAGCATCGGATCCATCATCAGAGAAGTCACCCGCATGACAAAAATGGCAGGTTTCAAAGGCATTGTACAGGACGTCGGCGGACCAACAGCAAACATGTACGGTCTCATATGCGACCGCTGGGAGGAATCCGGGGCTTGCAGGGATAGGCGCTGCAGCACGTCCTGTCGGACCCTCCATACGAGCCATAGATCCCAGTGCGAGCTTCTTCAAGCGCTCAGGCAGGTCCCTGGCGTCAGGAAGGTTTTCATCGGTTCGGGTATCCGCTACGATCTTGTACTTGCCGATGATTCGGTGTACCTTGACTTGATCTGTGAGCATCATGTCTCCGGGCACCTCAAGGTCGCCCCCGAACATGTGACAAAAAACGTGACCGATCTCATGAACAAGCCCGGCAGGGAAATCTTCGACAGGTTCCGCGAACGGTTTGCAGAGCAGCAGCAGGGAAAAAAGAGCCGACAGTACCTGCTCCCTTACTTCATGTCCGGACATCCCGGCTGTACGGTTGCAGACATGGTGGATCTTGCACTCTATATCCAGAAAAACCAGTTGTATACCGAGCAGGTTCAGGACTTCACGCCGACTCCGATGAGCGTCTCGACCTGCATGTACTATACCGGCCTCAACCCGTTCACCCTGGAACCCCTCCATATACCAAAGGGACACGAGAAGAAGATCCAGCGTGCCCTGCTGCACTATCGTGAACCGAAGAACCGCCGTCTGGTTGCCGAAGGGCTCAGGATGACGGGAAGGATGGATCTCATCGGGGCCGGTCCGCGAACTCACCTGCTGCATGATTACCCGAATGGTCGATCGTTCCTGGAAAAACTACCCGGAGCAAAGAAATAATCAGATTTTTTTAATTTGTGTCGACGAACCAACTGCAGATCCGGTCGTGGACTTTTCTTTCTGAAGGAACGTAATGGTTCATATTCCGTGCTGTATTATGGAGAAAGAAACAGAAACCAGCTGCCACGTCAGGCCCGCCCGTACTCGTCATCGAACCGCACGATATCGTCCTCTTCGAGATACTCACCGAGCTGTACTTCGATGACGTCGAGAGGGATGAGACCCGGGTTCTTCAACCGGTGCACCGTGCCGCTGCGGATAAAAGTACTCTCTCCTTTCCTGAGAAGCCGGGATTCCCCGTCCAGCTCGACCTCTGCCGTTCCGCGCACAACTATCCAGTGCTCGCTCCGGTGGTGGTGGAGCTGCAGGGAGAGCTTCTCTCCCGGCTTAACCGTTACCCGCTTGATCTTATACACGGGTGCATCTTCCAGCACCGTGTAGGAACCCCACGGGCGGTGGACCTGCCGGTGGAATTTGGTGACCGGATCATTACCGGCATTATAGCGGCTGACCAGCTGTTTTACCTGTTCGGTCTGCTGGTTATTACAGATGAGCAGGGCATCCGCTGTATCTACAACGACAAGGTCACTGACACCGATGAGCCCGACATGTTTTCCCGGGGCGTGAACAAAATTGTTCCTTGCCGCAAGATACTCGGCAGCACCCACGTTGCCATCGCGGTCATGGGTCTCAGCATCGTAAAGGGCCTTGAATGTGCCGAGATCGCTCCATTCGGCATCAAGGGGGACGACTGCGACCCGTTTCGAATGTTCCAGCAGGCCGTAATCAATGGAGACGGCGTCAAGACTGGCGTAATCAGGTATATTGTCTCCGACAGATTCACGATACAATGCGGGCTGGTATTTTTTCAGTTCCCTAAAAAAACAACCGGCAGAGAGGAGGAAGATCCCGCTGTTCCAGAGGTACCCCGATTTCACGTACTCCCGGGCGGTCTTCTCATCAGGTTTTTCCCTGAACTCATCAGCGATGTTTCCGACAGCCAGCTTCCTGCCCGGCCTGATATACCCGTAGCCAGTATGAGGTGAGGTTGGCTTTACCCCGAACGTGACGAGATAATTTTTTGCGAGCGGCTCTGCAACGCGTATCTGGTCGAGGGCCGCATCTCCTAGCAGGTGGTCACTCGGAAAGACGACTGCCGCGTCATGGGGGTTGACGGACCTGACCTGCCGCATCGCCCACATGATTGCAGGAAGGGTGTTCTTCCCCTCGGGTTCAATAAGAAGCTGTGACTCCCTGAGCGGGTGTCCCATCTCCTCGATCTGGTTCCGCACGAGATACTGGTGGATCGCATTGGTCACCACAATCACCCTGTCAGCTCCCGAGAGGAGGACTGCACGCTGGAATGTCTTCTGGAAGAGCGACCGACCGTCCAGCTGGATGAACTGTTTTGGGTAATATTCACGCGACAGCGGCCAGAGCCGTGTCCCGACACCGCCTGCAAGGATGATCGATCTCATGGTATGCCCGAAAATCTCCGGAAACCCGGGAGTGTACCCGCATCCGGAGATATATCACATAAATCTCTCAGGATCGACCATTTATAGGATTCGATCCTGTAGGACCCGGTCTCACACCGGGTCACCATGAAACGAGCATGCCGGATCAGGTGCCAACCGGCAGCCTGCCCCGCACATCAAAGAACTTTCTCAGCCATAACTCGGCACAGACAATCCTCCATACTTCCGGAGAATAGGCTGATTTCCCTTCAAGGAATGCGAGGTAATCCTTCACCACGGCGTCCGCATCCCAGTAGGAACGGGAACGGAAACTGTCCGAGCTGAGTACTTCCAGCATGAACGGGCGGAGAGCTTCTCTCATCCACATCTCTTCGGGTGTGACAAAACCCATCTTGTCCATCCTGCAGCGGACGGACTCGGGAATCAATCCCTTTATGGCGTGCCGGAGAGTATTCTTTGTTACGCCGTGGCGGATCTTTTGACTAAGAGGAAGTGATGCAATATATTCCACGAACCGGAAGTCTAGGAACGGGACCCTCGATTCGATGGAGAATGCCATGGAGTTCCGGTCTTCGTAATGGAGGAGTCCCGTGAGGTTGGTAGCCATGAGTTCCCGGCTGAGAACCTCGTTCAGGCTGCCTGCGTACCGATCGACCGCGGGGGCAACTGATTTCAGGAGCGTCCGGCGTCCCCGGCGGACGAGGACTTGGCGGAATGCGGAACCGAAAAACCCCCGGTGATGGCGGAAGCTGCCGGCAACTTCCTGCAAGGCGGTCCACCAGTGAAAGGAACGGATCAGCCCGCGGACATAACTTCCCTGGTACGCAAGGTAGCCTGCAAGGAGCTCATCAGCTCCCTGTCCGTCGAGCACTACTTTTACCGTTTCCTTTGCCAGACGCATGACGCAGTACTGGGCATAGATTGAGAGCGAGCCGAACGGCTCGTCCTGGGCCCAGACAAGCCGGTCAATGTCATCCCAGAGCTGTTCGGGTGTGGGTTCAACGCGGTGCGCATCGACCCCGGTTGCTGCAACGATCTCGTCGATATACCGGCTCTCGTCAAACCGCTTGTCGGTAAAGACCGCGGAGAAGGTCTTCTGCCGGGAACCGACACTTGCAGGGGCCTCATCCCGGATAAGATTATTGATGAGTACCGTGAGGGTCGATGAGTCAATTCCGCCCGAGAGGCAGGTCCCCACCGGGACATCGCTTCTCAGGTGGAGGCGGGTCGCGCTGAGCAGGGATTCCAGAAGTCCGGATGCCGCCTCACGGTCAGAAATTTCCGGTTGTAGAGACGGACTGACCATAACGTCCCAGTACCGGGTCGGCTCCTGCGGTCCCTCCGCGGTCACCATCATCCAGTGGGCGGGCCGGAGCTGGAAAATTCCGTCAAACATCGTCTTTCCCGAATGGTCGAATACCCCCCAGGCAAGATAGGTACCAAAAGTCCCGTCTTCAGGACGTTTCCCGACATCAGGATGTGCTAGGAGCGCTTTTATCTCGGAAGCGAAGAGGAACGAACCGTTCACCTGAACATAATAGAAGGGTTTGATGCCGAACCGGTCGCGGGCGCAGAAGAGGCGTCCCTGGCGGTCGTCCCAGATGGTGAATGCCCACATCCCGTTAAACTGCCGGAGGCAGTCAGCCCCCCATTCCTCGTAAGCATGCAGGATCACTTCCGAGTCGGATTGTGAATGGAAACGGTGACCTTTCCGGACCAGTATCTCCCGGAGTTCAACGTAATTGTAAATTTCGCCGTTGAAGACCAGCCAGAGCGTCCCGTCTTCGTTTGTCATCGGCTGGAGGCCGTCCTCCGTGAGATCGATGATGGCAAGTCTGCGATGGATCAGCCCCGTACTCTTACAGGTCCAACTCCCCTCCCCGTCAGGACCCCGGTGAGAGAGGCGCCGTGACATTTCCGCAAGGAGCTCCCTGTCAGGTTCCTTACCGGTAAAACAGTACTGCCCTGCGATCCCGCACATTGTGTAAACGTGGGTGGTATGGGATAAAAAATATGCCCGCAGTGAACCATTGGTCAATACGGGATGCCCGCTGAACAGGGAATGGGTAAATTATCGGGGATCACCAGTACATGAAAAATTTCCCGTAACAGGAAGCGATACAGAGCCGTTGATTTTAACCACCAGTTGTCACATCGTCACTGCATAAACGGTTCCGTAATGATCCTGCCCCATGAAACATGATTGCAAAAATTTTCAGAGATAATTATTCCGCCGGAGCCACTCCACCTGCGGACCGGTATACCGGTAGATAATATCGCATTTCTCGTCCTGGAAATTCCACGGGATGACGATAAGGATGTCACCCTCGCGGATCCATACTTTCTTTTTTATCTTCCCCTTGATCCTGCCCATCCGTGTCACACCGTCGAAACAGCGAACCCGGATATGGTTGGCACCCATCATCAGTTCGGCACACCCGAACATCTCCCGGTTGCGCTTCTGGGGCAGTTTCACCCTGATGATCTCATCGCCCGGCGGTGCTCCCGGCTTCTTGTCAGTCAGTACAACCTCTCCTGTGTCCCGGATATCTCATGAATTTTTCGTGCTTAATTGTTGGCGTAAGAGAAAATATATTTATTCCTTCTGTTAAAGTCCGGCGAAAAAAGATCCGGTAGACCCGTAAATGATAGCACATACTTCAGGGTAGTTTCATCTGGTTCAATTCCGGTTCGGGCGTTATGAATGAGAATAAACCGGGATCAGGGTACGGAAATGATACGGCCGGCGATGAACAGGATGAGCATCCCGGCACCGAAGCAGACGATCAGCAGCCCCGAGATGCGGTTGATCAGCTTCAGATTCTTTCTGCTGATACTGGAGCGGACCGAACCTATTGACCCGCATAGGACGATCCACCAGATCGTTGAACCGGTGAAGACTCCGGCAACGAATTCCGCAGCAGCCATAACCGAAGTACCCTGGAATATGTACCCGAACCCCGGCAGGATGGCGATGAAGAAGACGAGGGTCAGCGGGTTTGCGATCGCGATGGCCACCATCGAGAGGTAATCTTTCAGGTAGGGCTCGTGCTCCGAATCAGTGCTGACACCTGCAGGTTCTGAAAAGAAAACCCGGGTGCCGACCATGACAAGAACGAGTCCCGCGAGGGACCGGAAGACCGACTGGTAACCAAGGATCAGGCCGGAGACGGCTGTAAGGCCAAGGAACGAGACGGTCGCGTAGACCGAATCAGCGGTTGCCACACCGATGCCGGAGAAGATCCCGTGGAGGCGGCCGTCAGCAACGGTGCGGTGGATGCAGAGCAGGGAGATCGGCCCTACGGGTACTGCAAGCGTAAGGCCGATCACGATTCCCTGCATGACAAGGCTGAGGTCCACGAACCACCCGGGAGTTTGTTGTTAATCTGTTGACCGTTCCCTGACATCAATGTTCCATAATTGACCGGAGACGATTTTCTGGACCGTAGTGAGAAACCACCTCTTTCTTGTCAGTATGTGAATAGTGGTACCCTTAATCTTCAGTGGAAAATACTTGATATAAATACGATCTTGGGACGTGCCTCGAAAAATTACGACAGATGAAGTTCACCGGTAAAATGAATGCAGAAAATCAATCCGGTTCGTTTTTCTACCTCCCGCTAACCCCCCCCATCATCTTCATGATTTCCTCCTTATCCCGGTAATACTGCTGGATCATCTGGGTCACGGTGTGGTAATCTCTGATGTGGTTTTTCTGCATCCAGTTGATGAACCGGGTCCTGTCTTCTAGTTCTTGTTGAAGTTTTTCTTTACTGATACCATGGGTATCCCGGATCTTGTCGAACAAAAAGCTGCGCCCCTGCCACTTGAACTCATCAACCTCAGGCACCCACTTGAACACAGTATTGGTGATGAGATCCCCTTTGTCCCGGTCGAGTTCAAGGATCTCTACGATATTAGATATCCTTCTCATGCTCCGCTCGCCTTTTTTGATATGCATAGGAAAGATGACGAGATCGAGGTTCGAGAGAAGGCTTCTTGGCACGTTCATCGGGTTGGATTCCACACGGGCGAGCAGTTCATCCATGGATCCGGCATGGATTGTTCCAAGCGCCGCGTGACCGACGGCGATGGCCTGAAAGAGCGTGAAAGCTTCTCCACCCCTTACCTCACCGACGATTATGAACTCGGGCCGCTGCCGAAGGGCCGCGACCAGGAGATCGTAGAGCGAGATGTCACCAGGTGATTTTGAGGAACCCCCGCCGAGACCAGAGATGCCGCTTGAGCCCCCGCTGGATTCAGAGGTTCCGAACCCTGTACGGGTGATTGACTGGATCCAGTTGGGATGCATAAGGTTCAGTTCGGCGGTATCTTCGATGGAAACGATCTTGTACTCCGGGGGAATGAAACTGCACAACACGTTGAGGAATGTTGTCTTACCGGTGGCGGTTCCACCAGATACGAGAATCGAACGCTTGTATTCCATGAGGATCCACGTGTATGCAAGCTGTTGTGCGTCGATCGACCCGTAGTCCATGAGTTCGATCGAGGAGATCGGATTGGCCCTGAACTTACGGATTGTAAAAGTTGAGCCTCTCTTGGTCACCTCACCGCCAAGGGTGATATTGGCGCGGCTGCCATCCGGGAGAGTAAGATCGCGGATCGGCTGGAGGAGCGAGACGTGCCTCCCGCTCACTTGCGCCAGTTTCAGGACGAAATTGTTGAGGTCGACTTCCCCGAACTGGACATTGGTCCTGATGGACCCATAGGTGCGGTGCTGGACATAGATATTCATATTCGAGCCGTTGCAGCTGATGTCTTCGATATACTTGTCCTTCATCATAGTATCGATCCGCCCATACCCGAGATAATTTTTCTTTAAATGGAAAAACATCCGCTGTTTCTGGACATCGTTCAGTTTGAGCCCGAAGATGTGTATCAGGGAGTAGAACCGGTCGTGAAGATAACTCACCCGTTGGGCGACATCGATGAGCTCGACGTTCGTGCTCACCAGTTTTTCGAACGCGTTCTCTAGTATCCTAAGTGCACTGGCCTCCTCATCGCTCAATACCGGCTCGGCAACGCTGTAGACGAGTGCTCCTTCCTGCCTGATGTACTCGATATGGACGAATTGGTAAGGCTCCTCAACGATATACGTGATATTGACGTCCCTGAGCGCGCCTTCGAGCGAAGGAATGGATGTCTCCCCGGGATCGAAGGTCATGGTATTGATCTCCCTTTCTACGGGCTTGGAAAAGACAGAGAGCAGTTTCTGCAGTCCTCTCAATGGCGTACTGGCATTCCGGCTCCCGTCTCGAACGTTTAACGAAGAATCCGAACCCTGCATCTGAACCGCTGGTGGAGCGGCGGTCGGAACACTGGCAGCAGCAGGGTCGGTTTCCGGTTTCTTCGCAAAAAATTCCTCTTCGTAAGGCTCATCTTCCACCATCAGTGACCGGAGTTTCCGGAACCCGGAAAGCCCGAATACATTACTCCTTTCCAAAGGCACTACTTGGGGATTTTTTCCTTCAAATTCTTTGGTTATCTCAGGCACTACAGAACAGGGATCTGACAGCAGCAGGTCATGTTCCTCAGAGTCGGTATCAAGAGCCCATGACCGGAGTTTTCCCATAAAGGAGCTGATATTGGAGTCTGTCATAGATCTCTCCGGTTGATCCTGGTGCTTGAGGAATTCCGCGTATTTCTGCCGCTCCGGTCACCGGTTTTCCAGTGATAAAAAGTGTTCGGCTTTACTAAAATGGTCAGAGGGATAATAATCCGCTCCGTGTTCTCATCCGATCAACGATTGTTCCATGGTTGGATGGCAATCAATATATAATTTTTCAATTGAGTATATATTTTTTACAATAGGCCTATATTGCGGTTTAGCACTTCGGAACAGATGGAGAATAAAAACTGATCGTTTCAAGCTGCGATTAGGATGATACGGCATCAATTCATGCTCAAGTTCGCCTATCAATTAGAAAAACCCGGGAAATATTCCCTCATTCATATTCCTCCCTCCTTATGTGCAAGCGCGTATCTACTTCCATTCCCGACAAAGACGAATAAATATATGGAAATGCTGGGATGAACCGTTAGAGACGGTGATCATGTAACCTCTACAGCCGCACTCCGGTTCACCCACGCCATACCTGCCGGACTTGTTACCCTGAACTTTACATCGTACGAACCAGGTAGTACATACTGGTGGGTACTGTTCCTGAAGCTGCTGGTCACACCATCCCCGAAATCCCAGTACCATGCCGAGGGTTGCGGGTATCCGGTGCCGGAATCGGTAAAAGTGACGGTAAGGGGGTGGGGGCCCTGATCGGGAACTGCCGAAAATCCGGGTGAATACACGGAGATATTGCTGGTGAAATTGCTCAATCCGGCCGCATTTGTTGCAGTGAACACGACCATATACTGCCCTCCGGAATAATACGTATAGCCTGGGTTTTGCAGGGTTGAGGATCCCCCATCGCCAAAGTTCCAGGACCAGATCGTAGGCATGTTCTGCGAGGAATCCGTGAACTGAACTGCAAGCGGGGCAAATCCCATAGTTACATTTGCGGTGAATTGCGCCACCGGAATCGATAAGCTGCTGATGGTAGTGCTGGAATTTGTTGTATTGCCGGAAAGACCCGTCCCGTTGATCGTGGTATATTGTGCAGGAGATATCAAAGGAATATTCTCCGTGATGTTCGGGGTCATAGTACTACTACCCGTTCCGGTCCCGGGTGTTCCGACTGGTGATGCGACATATTTGTCCGGGAGTGTCGGCGTTTCCACCTGGGTATTCGGGGAGTTCTTGTCCAACTGCGTAATGGTTGCCGGATTTGCGGTGCAACCGGCCAAAATCATTCCGGCCGCGAGAAGCAGCAGGATGATCACCCCCTGTAATTTCATAAATAATACTAAGTTACTATAGTTTTAAACCATTTCCTATATTCTTCAGATGCGTTCGTGAAATAACACCAAAACCGGATTTTTTCATAAGGATCACATATCATTTTTACGACTGACAGATGGGAAAGATTGATGAAACTTCCGACCATATAGTTATCCGATGATGTATAGATATCTCCAAATCGGCGCTCTTTTCCTGCTTGTTCTAGCGCTTTTTCTCTCGGGGTGCACATCAGTGGGGCTGGCAGATACCCATGATATTACCCTTGCCGTGAAGAGCTACAACACATGGGTAGAGGCCCAGAAAACCTATGACCGTCAGGTGCGCACATCGCTTGACCAAATCGGTCAACATATCACCGTCTATAACAAGGAGCTGGCAAAGAGCCAGCCCGACATAACGGTCCTCCGTGCCGATATCGCCTCAGATCAGCAGACTCTTCGGGATTGGGAAGCGCAGAGCAGTGCGCTTGATGCTGCGACTGATCGGTTTACTGCCGAGACATCGGCTCTTAATTTTTCAGCATCGCCCGATGCCGGACAGGAGGTAGATGTGGTTACGCAGGATATGAAGATCTATTCAATCACAATGGACAACGCCGAGCAGCATCTCGTTGATTACACGAATGCAATGAACGTCTACCTGACTCCGGATGATCCCGATTACTGGAACGATGCTTTCCGCGCCACTGCCGTGGATGCAAATAGCAAAGCGGCAAAAACCATAGCAGACGGTGACGATGCGCTTGCGGCACTCTCATCGGCTGCAGAGAAACTGGAAGCATACCAGTAAAAAGATCTTTTTCAAGAAGGCCGGCGTTGCATGAAATAATTGCCAGCAAATTCCTACCCTCTCACCCAACGGGGAAAACGTCACTTTCGGCAGCGCACCAGTTAATCTATCTGACGGGGGCAGTAGAACCGTGCACGAAATTTCCGCCCCCTTAATTCCAGAGAGCCGTGGCGCCGGTTATTCTTAAAAGAAAAAAGTTTTTTTGATCGCATCTGATTGTTCAGGTCAACCCGAAAGGTAGCAGGGTATGTATCCAATCGTTAATCTCTTTTCTTTCACTTTACATACCAGTCATGAATGGTCTGGTTCGCCGCGCCATCTATCATGGTTGAGTTGTCCGATGAGATAAGGCTCAGGCTCCCCTGCCCGTTCATGCCGAGGCTGTTGATCTGGATCCACGCGTTGTCAAGGTCGTTGAGGATCGGCGAACCGTCGACGATAAATAATGTCCGCGCCGATGCTGGCGGGAAATAGTAGGTCAGGGCAGTATTGAAATCACTCATGTATGGGATGTAGATGCTGTCAATCCTTCCCTCCGATATGAGGTCGCCATCGATATAGAGAGCCATATCAGGGAAACTGAACTTGAGGATTTTTCCGGAGTCGATATGGATATCGCCGGACTGGTCCTCCAGCGCCACAATACGGACGACTGCTCCTTTCGGGATCTCGCGGAACCCCCCGTTCATTCCAATCGTCGCTGGGGAATCACTGATCACAAACTGGATGTTGGAGTCCTTCCGGATGATACCTTTTTTCCCGGTCCTCACAACGATATCCTGCAGGGGGAGCATGTAGGGATCTGTAACCGTAACGTACCCGGTCTTGAATGCATCGCTGCTGGCGTAGACGGTGCCTATGGAAAGCCAGACGGGGTAGACCCCGGGCTGGTCGTACTCAACAACCGGGTTCTGGTCGTTCGAATAGACCGGCGTAGCATTTGGCCCGAAACTCCAGTTCCACCACCATGGCGACCCCGAAGAGAGATCCTGGAACCTGACCTTGAGCGGTGCAGCTCCCGTTAACGGAGTGCCATTGAAATCGGCGACCAGCTGCGGCGAGTCCACAATGACTGCATTCTCCCGGATACGGGTGTCGGTCTGGTCGCCGCTGTGTACTGTGAGATTGATGGAATAGGAGCCGGGATCCTGGTACTGGTGGACCGGATCTCTCTCCGACGACGTGCCCCCGTCCCCGAAGTCCCATGACCAGGTGGTTTCGTTCTCCCGGATACCCACCGACTGGTCCCGGAACGAGACATTGAACGGTGCCGGGCCTTCATCCGGGGGGCCGAAAGCGAAATCTGCGATGAGGGCGGGCGAAAGGGAGATCGAGTCCGCTTTCCCTTCGTAAAATGCAGGAAAGCCGACGAGCGTAAGATCATTTCGGATATCGGAAGTATCGAGAGATAGATCGATCTGCGAATTTTCTTCCCCTGCCAGGTTCTCTGCCCCGTCAATGACAAGCTGGCGGATCTCCCCTTCTGTCGGAATAATCCCAAACGACAGGTTCGCCCGGACACTTGTAGGGCCTGCGACATCGCAGTCCCCGGATACACCGGCAGCAACCTGGGAACCGTTGATGAAGAGGGTTGCATCTTCGGCACTAAACGCAAGCAGGTTGTCGTATCTTATAGTAACGTTACCGGGCGAATCGGTATCTGTCCTGAGCTTCACCACCGATCCGTTGGGGAGATTTATGCGCTGCCCGGCTATAGTGACCGAAGAGTTGTCGCGGTCTGGCACGAAGACGAAATATGACCCTTTCTTCAGCACACCTTGCCGGAGCGTATCGAGAAGGACCATGTGCTCCTGACGAATCCCTTCACCGATTGCTGTGTTCTGGGTAACAGTCTGCCATGCCCCGTCGCCCCTGCTGACGGTAAGCGTAATATTGTAGATCCCGGGCGCAGTGTAATGGTGGACAGGGAAGTGGCTGTCGCTTGTACTGTTATCGCCAAAGTCCCAGTACCATGTCACGGGATCGCCTCTGCTCAGATCGAAAAACTTCACTGTCAGCGGCGTGTACAGATCCGCCGGCGACCCAAAGAAATCTGCAATGAGGGGTTTTTGAAGCGGTGTTGAAAGAGAGGATGCCACCCCCCCAATCGGGATCATCGGGGACACAGAGGCCTTTGGTTCGAGTACCTGGGCTAGGGCAGCCGGGCCGGGGAGCAGGTGGAAATAAGTTGCTGCACCGGCAAAAAGGAGAACCATGAAGATGATGCCGGCGATGAACACGCGTTTTTTTATATGAGGAAATGAACGCTTCATAGATCGTTTCCGGGTAGCGAAGATTCTGAGGAAGAAAGTTGCCACCGGGGGATGATGATCCGCAGGTGCTGGCTTAATCCGGGAGGGTGTACCGCACCGGGTTGTATGTCTACTATACTCATCTGGATTTTTTTCAAATATATCTTTTGAGTAGAGAATATAGGGTGATATAGTGTCCCTATATGTTTTTCAAAAGTCCTGTTCCCTTGGGGTAAATTCCACGCGCAACATAGCTCCTGAAACTCAGCCGAGACGCCACCGGGTTGTGCTGTGTCCGTTGAACGCCACCTGCATGTACGTGTTCCTCAGGTCGTTTACCGCCGAGTCCGGGACTTCATAGATAAGGTAGCCATCTATCGCCTGGCTGGGCCCGGGTTTGAGGTTGTAATCCAGGTAATCCATGTCAGTTACGCTGCTGTTCTCCTGCCATCCCGAAATACCAGCGCTGGCAGGTGTCAGTGCCGGCGTTGCGGTTGTCGCCGTCGTATTGTTAAGAAGGCCCTGATCTTCAAAGATATTGTCCCCCATCAGGTAGTCGTAGTCCCGCTTGTCCTGCCCGAGCTCCCGGATCCATTCGTAAGGGATATTGGGAAAGTCGGTGTCGTAATCATTGATAGTCTGCTGGTCGGCTAACGACATGTCGAAGTAGGGATTGTGAACATAGCTGATGCCATTGTAGGTCACATTGAACTGGTCAGCGGACGGAATGATGGCGCTCATCTTCCCAGTGTTCTCAATCCTGATGAAGACAACAAGGTACGAGTCCCCGGTTGCGGGGACCTGCTGCACGAACCGGTTCCAATCTGCCCACCACCAGAAGTAGAACGGGAGTACCTTTACGTCATATATGGTGGCGCGGATCGCGTGGGACGGATCTCCGTACTGGTAATTCTCGCGGAGGGAGAGCGCATCCCGGACTGGTACTCCGTGACTGGCGGGTTGTGGCGTAGTTGTCGCGGTCGTTACCGGGTTCATTCCCTGCGCCGCGGGACTTTCATCGTTCAGTCCCTCGGACGCGAGCAATGCTGCGAGGCGAGCGCTCCGGTCGGCGGCCGACAAAGATGCAGACGATGATGACGCTGATACGGGCGTATTGCCGGTATTGAAGAGCCCCGACCCGGCTGACGAGAGCACGAATGCGACAGCGAGGACGAGGCAGAATCCGGCTGCCACGCCGGTAACTCCGGCCTTCCGGTTCTTCGCCCTGAAGGCCCCTCCCCACTTTGCAACGAACAGTCCGAAGATAAGGCCGGCTATGGCTACGATGAGGGTGAGCGAGGTGGAGAAGAGGGCGGCAAGTGACGGGCTCGCCGGGCCGAGGATGTGGTGAAGCGGTGGAATACCGGCCAGGATCGCGATGAATAGAAGGATGACCAGCGGGATGGCGAAGGGGAGAAGGGCGCGGAGGAAGGGGCGGAAAATACGGCGGGATGCACTAGTAACCGGGCCGTTTTTCGGCACCGCTTTTTTACCCGTTTCGGCTGAGGATGTCTTCACGGGTTGATTTGACCGCGGCCCTGCGTGCAATTTCCCGGCCAGTTTACCCTTGATCTTATCCAAATGCAGTTTTTCTTTCACCGAATACACCAGATCTGCTGATCTATTGCGGGGTTGTGGGGCTGATTTTGTCGGATCCGTGGATAAATCCGAAGAAATTGCACTTCCGTGCGGTTTTTCTTCACCCGATCTTCCGGTACCTTCCCGGGATTTCGCGGTTGCTGGGAGCAGGTTCCGGAACCGCTGTGTGATGAGTTTATATACGGAACGAAGGGAATTTCTTTTGCTGCCTTCGACACCGGCTATGGAACGGGAACAGATGATCTTAGCCATGATGTTTACAAGAAGAATAAAGGAAACGAGGATGAGTGCAATGGCGTACGCATTTGACATGGGAATGACGTTGGAATTCTCATATGCGTTATAGACCGCGTATGGCATAGTTCCCACGAGATCATTGAAGGGGTAGATCTGGAACCCGAAAAAGAATTTATCATTGTGTGCAATGCCAATTTCAGGGATGAACTGGGAATAACCGGCAGTCAAAAGCACTACCGATGATTCTTCGGCTGCCCGTCCGAATCCCAGGATAAGACTGGTCAGGATGCCATTGATTGCTGCAGGAAGTGTTATTCCCCGTATGGTCTGCCATTTGGTTGCTCCCAGCGCATAACTCCCTGTCTCCAATTCCGGATTTACGGTATCGATGGCGCTCTCCACCGCACGTTCGACGACCGGCATGATCAGGATCGCAAGGGCGATGGTACCTGCAATAAAGGAAAAACCACCGGTGAAAGGTTTGAGATAAATCACCAGCACCAGAAGGCCGAACATGCCGACAACCACCGACGGAGTCCCCGATAGTACCTCTATCATAAACCGGATAAAATTTGTCAGCCGGTTCTCCGTTGCATATCGTTTGAGGTAGATAGCAGTACCGATCCCAAAGGGTGTTGCGAGTATCGTTGAAGTGAGTGAGAGAAGAATTGTCCCGACGATAGCGTTTGCTATTCCCTGCCCCAGACCCGTCTTATTCTCCGGCGTAAGGATGAAATGAAGTGACAGGGAGGGAATTGCACCGATGGCAATCTGTCCGATGATGAGAAAGAGCATGCCGACCGCGATGATGACGGCGATAGAACAGATAATTATGGCCGCTTTCTCGGTAAACCGACGGGAACGCACGGTCATTTCATTGCCCCTTTCGTTCTGTTACTGATCCAGCGGGCGGTGATGACGAAGAGGATCTCGATGACAAACAACACAGCAGCGATACCGAAGAGGGCAGATCGGGGCATCGGAGCTCCCATATAGTTGCCAATATCATTGAGCATCTTGGCAGTCATCGGGTAAAACGAGCTGAGAACCGATGATGGCATCGCAGGAGAGTTGCCGGAGACCATCACAACGGCCATCGTCTCACCCATTGCCCGCATCATGGCAAGGACGATGGAAGTTACGATCCCCGACCACGCTGCAGGGATCACGATCCGGGTAGCAGTCTCCCACCGTGTTGCACCCAGCGAAGCGGAGCCCTCGCGGTACTCTTTCGGGACTGCCCGCATCGCATCCTGCGAGAGCGCGATGATGGTCGGGATCACCATGATGGTAAGAATGACTGCTGCGAGGAGGAAATTATCCCCGCCGGAGGGATCCACATTCCGGAAATACGGAACGAACCCGAGCATATGTCCGATGAAAGGATCGATCGTGTCACGGAAATAATAGTGGAGGAATAAAAAACCGAACAGCCCGTACACGATAGACGGGATACCCACGAGAAGCTCGATCAGCGGCCTGAGGATCTTCTCAACCGGGGCGGGGGCAAATTCCGATAAGTAGATCGCAGTCAGGAGGCCAAGGGGTACTGCAAGCACAAGGGTGAGCAGTGTCATGACGACAGTACCGATAATGAAAATAAAGATTCCGTACTGGTCCGTGTTATAATTCCAGTTGTTACCGAATATGAAACCGAGTCCTTCCAGACGAAAAACAGGGATGGCCGTCCAGAATATGAACCCGAACATCAGGATGACGACAAGACCGGCAACAATCGCAGAAGTGAGGAAGACGAGATACGGAATATCCGTTTTTGTTTTCATAATGGCTTATGGTCATCCCCCTCTCTGCGCATGTACCTAAAAAAATAAAAAAAAATTGGAGTTGATCGATCAGCTTACGGGGAGATCTCTAAGAGCGAGAAGTCACCGGCAGACTGGAGGTCTGTTGCGCCGTTGGGCGACTGAGCGAAGTTGATGAAGTCTTGAACAACTGAGCTCGGGTTGCCGTTGGTAACGTACCAGAGGCCGCTGTCAAGCGTCTGTGGGTAGTTGCTTGTGTAAGACGTGGACTGTGGTGTACCTGCCATCATATCCTTGACAGACTGTAAACAGTTCGCACGGAGATTTGCACCAGTTGTAAAGGTGTACGTATTTCCAGCTACATTTTTCACTGGGAGAACTATAACATTCGTTGCGCCGCTCAGAACTGCGCCAGTGGAACTGTAAACGTAGCCGAGGTCGACGAACCCGAGTTCGTTACCGGCGGTGTTGCCGTTGATCTCAGCGAGGACGCCGGCATTGCCGCTGTAGGAAGCGGTGGGGCCGGGGATGTTGTCGAAGGCACTGTCGCCAGAGTAGTACGTGGAGTTTCCTACCCACTTTGCTGCGGTGCTCTCGGTTCCGGATGCATCGGAGCGCTGAATGAGTTTGTTGATTCCGGTCATATCGCCAGTCCCGATAGAGTTGCCGATGATAAGGTTCTGGATATCGGTCTGGTTTGCAACGGTTGCTTTAGAGTTTGCGTTAACAATCCAGACTACGGAGCGTGCACCGATCTGGAAGGTCTTGAGGTTCGGATAGGCGGTCATCTGTGCGGTAGTGACTGCCGAGGATGTTGAACCGATGTCAGCAATACCCTCACCTGCTGCTGTTACGCCTGCGCCCGAGCCGCCACCCTGAACGGTGATCTTGATGCCCTGGTGCTGGTTCATGTAGTCACTTGCAAGAATAACGGACGCCGGGTAGACGGTGGTTGAACCTGCAACGAGGATGTTGGTGTCAGATGCAGAAGCTGCACCCTGTGCATTCGCCTGTTTCGATACACTGGTTGAGAAGGTACCCATGATGGTACCGACTGCGACAGCACCGATGACGGCGACGACGATAAGGACGAGCGTCGCGACAACCGGTGAAACTGCCATTTCATTATTCATGTGTTTCAGACTTGCCATTCTGGATTTCACCTGGGTTTTGTGGATGAAGGAGGCGATAAAAAATTACGAGGGTTTTTGGAGTTCTTGCTGATTGATTCTTGGATGTGTGCTTTGCTGCGGTTTCTTTGCGGTGAAGTCATTCATCCCCCACAGATGTCGTTTCACCGATCAGATAATCGACTGCCAGATATATATTTTTTGCGATCTGAATATAGATTTCAAAGGAACTTATATAGAGTTACCAATAGACTTCGAAACTGGGTTACCGATGATCTTCAGGGACCCCGGGGATTCCGGGACCATGTGGAATTCCTGAAAAAAGGATTGGCGATCATGGATCTTCCCCACGCAAGGAGATCATGATCAGGGTGAATATGATCAACACTGCCAATGTCAATAGGGGCAACGTAAAATCGACCTGGACCGAGTACAATGATATACTCGCCATCGTCACCAGAATGAGACAGGCAGCGGAGACGAATCCAATTACCTTTTTGTTGCCCGAAAAATTGCCTGAATACGGGAAAACGTCTGGATAGTGATTGCTGCTCAACGGCATACCTCCCCGCTGTCTGTAGGATCAATCCTCAGCTGCTGAAGAATATATGTTTTCGCAATTTAATCTATAGGTATCTCTGTTTGGTATAGAGAAAGGGTAACCCATCTTACCACGATACCAACGGGGAATTTTGGAATAGAAGTTATATATACGGATTCCTGTGACCATGGGAATCGCGAACTTGGGAGCGGCGACCGGATACGAGAGGTGCAGTCGGGGATTCCGGCCCTGATACGGAAAGAAAGGTATCAGATCCCCTGCAATTTGGCATTGTAACTTTTTTAAAAACAACACTAATCAACAATAATAATGTACAAAAAATTTGAGATTACCGCCACGAAGACGCCTGCCCACAGCGAAGCTTTGATAATTGGCAATCAATGTTGCACTTCTCTGGGGGTCACGCCTCCCAATGGAGGTCGCGGGTTGCTGGAGGCATGTTCTCTCAAGGGCCAGCGGCTTACCACCATCACGCTCTTGGCTCAAATAAGATAAGTCACACGGTAATCAGGAACCAACGAAAGAGTTGGGGCCGGACCTGACATGATATCCTTACAGGTATGTGCAGAATCTTTCCCTGTTCCGGTTTTAGAGTATATCGTTTCCTATCTTCGGAATAATTCGATGAAACTTGCGCAGATATATGAAATGATGAAACCGGCGATAAACCATTCGACAAATACGATTATCATGTTCACCGGACCGCCGGTGTAAAACCCATAAACGCCCCCCGCTATGGCAAGAAATAATGCAGCCCACCCGACATGGATTATTGTGATCGCTTTTTTTTTGGATTGAGATTTAGTGCCCATATTGTATTGTTCTATTAAATCGCAATAATCGTGTTGTTTTGTTATCTTGAGGTTATGTTTGGTAAAATAGTTTAACGGGGGACCGGCATGGTGACAGTCATGGTCACAAGAATTATTTTGCGTGCTATACGAATACATTCGCATTAAACTGCAGCAAACGCTCCAATAACTATAGTCATCTATTTATTTTTTAGATGAAAATATATAAATATCATCTGCGGAAAGAGATCATCCTGAGAACACCGGATGAGAACGTGTTACGGATGGGTTGAGATCGACGGCATCCGGTACGACCATGACGTAATCGTCCACCGGAACCGGTCAGTCCAAAAGCGATCCAAGAAAAAATCCCGGAAATGCCGGGGTTTCTTCAGGCATACACCACTCGCCGACAGTGAGCTTGTCTTTCTCAATAAAGAGAAACCCGACATCGTGTATATCGGGACCGGACAATTTGATGACCTTCCCATCACCCTCGATGCCCTCAAGATCCTGGCAAAGTTCACGACAATTATCCGTCCAACACCGGAGATCATGAATTTTCTTGCCGAAGAATATCGTCCCTTTGCCGCGGTACTCCATGTGAAGTGCTGAAAGCTTTCACGAATTTCTTCGGGATACAGATCCCCGATATATTGATAATGGAATGGCGGTACTGATAAGATCAGAAGGAGGTTAACCGGATGGATCTTTTCGTTCTCAGACATGGAAAAGCGGGGCAATCTTCGGAAGACCCGGATGACAGTAAGCGGGCGCTCACGGCACCGGGAAGAGAAGAGATACGGGATATTGCCCGATGGATGCGGAGAGAGAGGTTCCGTTTTGGTGTCATCGCGTCGAGTCCGCTTATCCGCGCCAGCGAGACCGCCGGCATCGTTGCCCGGATACTGGACCGGAAGGACAGGCTGGTCATCTGGGACGAACTTGCACCGGGAGGCGATCCGGATACCGTCTGTTACCGTGCTGCGCAATCCGGTAAGGAGGCAGCCATCCTTATCGTTGGCCACGAACCGGATTTATCCGGTCTGGTCGGCAGGATCATCTCCCAAAGCGGACCGGCTTCTCTTGTCATTGCGAAAGGGGGCCTTGCAAAGATCAGGAATTTTTCGTTCGACAGTCAGCTTTCAGGCAATCTCCAGTGGCTTCTCACCCCGAAACAGATGCTGGCGATGCGATGAGATCCCGGTAAGACCGGAACCGGGAGGAGAGGTCCACGCCCGGTCCGGTACCATCCCTGCGGGGGCCTGAAGGGAGCCCGGGTGTTCCCGTCCCGGAAGGCCCATTCCCCGGGGTACGCTTTACTTCAGCGAAGGTACACCTTCCGCCCATGCCTCAATCCTGGTAAGGATCGCGTCGTCGCGGTAGGATGAGAGCGTCACCCGGTTGCGGGAAAGATTCAGGAAGAACAGCTCGCCGCCGGGGTCATGGCATTTCAGAGATACTGCATAGGAGTCTGCTTCCGGGTTCCTGCTGACCGTACCGCCGTGCGCGGCGATATTCGCGAGATGGGAGACGACTGCGGCGATGCCGGTGTGGAAGCCGTCGATGGAGTTGTATATTTCTGATCCAGCGCCCACGCGTTTCCCCTTGCTGTCCTTATACACAAATTTCGCGGTATACATCTCCCGGACCTTCTCAACCGGCGGGTGGTTCTTCCCCGGGACCCGGTACGAGATGCATCCGAACGGGTTGTTCACTATGATATCCTGCACGATCGCATTGAATGTGTCCACATCCGCAATGGGGCTCCCAAGTCTCCTGACGGCACTCTTCTGCTGGGTGTTCTGCTGGAAATCTGCCATTTCAAAGTCCTCATCAAAGGAATCCCCGGCCCTCCTTATTCAGTCGATGCTCTCCCGGGAATTATCCGGAACTCTCTCAAGGTAAACTGGTCTTTACCAGATCGATACGTTGAGATTGCGGGCGAGACCGGGGAATCTCTTCCTGAGGTATTTATGGGATTCTTATTTAATTATAATAATAAAATTACTCGAAAAAATATATACTATGTGGTTGAATGGAAACAGGAGGGTCATAGGGGTCACACAGGATTATTCGATGACCCCCTCCAAAGTTACATGCATTCCCCGCGGAGGAAAACCGTATCCTGTCGTGAGCCTTCGGCGGAAAAAATCACAGGGCAGTTCTCGAAGAGGGTCGGGAGGGTCATCCCTTTTCTCTGCCCGATTCCCAGAGAAGATCATTCACATTTGACCTGTGACCCCCCAAACCACTGCCATCGGGACCTGTTTCTTCATCCTCCCGGCTAGGTTTACCCGTGGGGACAGCCTCAAAACTACTACGTAAGGACTCGGGATCTCTCGATCGGCTGCTGAACGCGAGGGTTCGGTGGGGGCAGGGGGGTCGGATAGTGGATTGATATGACCCCATTAAGGGATAGAGAGAGTCACCTTTGTACTAATGGTGACCCCCGGCTGATGTCAGGCAATCCCGTACTGCAACCGGTGACAGGGAAAAATGGATCATCGTGTGATAAGGATGATCTCAATAGCCGGATTTCTGATATTCCGCATTTTCGGGAGGAAAAATGTTCAGAAATTTGTGGCTGTTTTCTCATGCAGCAGGGAGAACCCGAACAGGATGAATGCGATCACGACAGACAGAAGGGAGAGGACGAACACCCCGTTTGAATAGAAAGCGTTCCGGAAGAGCCAGGATAACCCGCCGAAGACATGCGTAATACTCAGCGTGAGGATGAGCAGAACCCCGAACTGGTAGTAAACAGAATCGTGGAGGATCCTGAGCACTGAATAAGAAGCTCCGTAGTAGAAGAGGACAATAGCGGCGAGATAGGGTACCATCAGCTGGTGGATCACCGCGAACCTGACGAACGGGCTTGCTTCCCAGGTGGTGATCATCGAAGTATCGCCAGCCAGATAAAATGTCAGTGCATAATCGATGATTACGGCTATTGCAGGCGCCAAGGCGATTATTTTATAATTGCCATAGATTTTTCTGATTATTTCCAATTTTACCTGCATTTTTATCCCGGATTCTTATTTCTCTCTTCAATTGCAGATTTTTCCTGCACATTCTTCTATGATGGCCCAATATTATATATATTTTAGGTGAACCTGCTGCCGGATCGGGAAAAAATTGCCGATATTTTTCTTTACGCTTTCGTGAGCGCGGTACAACATTCCCGGTTCTTGCGGTTTCCATGAGGTGCCAGAGAAACCCCCATCCCGTTTCCCGGATATATAGAGAAGCGAATGCATTATCATAGATCGGGGAGATAATACCTCAGCATGGCGATGGCAAACGGGCTGGAGATAGTCCCCGATAAGAGTGTGTTGTGCATCGAAGAGAATTCCGGCAATATCAAATCGATCTATGCACTCTATGCGGCTTCGGAGAAGGCTGCTGAGGGTGCCGTTGTCAGCTACCTGACGCTTCAGACAAAAGATGAACTTCTCGGACAGATGAAACGATTCGGGATCCCGGTCCGCGATTCCCTTCGCATTGTCGAGATCTCGCCGGCCCATGCGAAACTCGACGTCCTCTCGCAGATTGATTCCATCGAAGGCCCGCTCCTCATTATCGACCCCTTTGCCGTTTTCTTCGCTGACGATTCGACAAAAGAACTCACGACATTCATGTTCGATCTTATACGAAAGAGCCGGATGGGGACCACCGTGCTCCTCCTCATCGATATCGGTGTCCTTCCCGAACGCTCGGAACAGCTCGTCCGGGCGATGTCGGACGGGATCATCCAGTTTGTCATCGTACCCGAGGGAGACAAGCTGAACAAGTACATCAATATCCCGAAGATGCGGGGGTCGTTTCCCCGGGACAAGATGCTGCCGTTCACGTTCACTGAAGAGGGGCTGATGATCGATACCCGGGAGAGGCACGGGTAATTTTGTATATCAGTTTATCAGGCCCAGTGATGCGGGGTAAAATCTGCCGTTTCCCCGTTCGGATCCCGCCCCGCTCAATTCTTCGAATCTTGAAGAATTCTGGTGAATTCTTATGCTCCTCGAGGTTTGATGACTTCTTGGAAATCGACGAGGTGTTTTTTACTTCCCGGTTATGGTGGTAAGGGCTGATATCTTCCTGCAGAAAGAGTCCGATGATCTTGCCGTTGGAAGTCATGATCTCCTCGGCCAGTATACAGGGGAGATTCGTATCATTCCTGCAGAGAATATCGTAAACCCGCTCAGATCCTGCGATGCTGTTGTGGTCGCAGACGAGCGGCAGGATGCCGGTGCGCTGGCAGCATTGTACAATGGTTTTCAGCGGGATCGAGGAGTCCGGCGAGTAACAGGAACGGAGGTGCATGTCGAACCGGACGCACTCACCGTCAACGTTGTCTTTGAACGCAGGATCTTCCAGCAGGGTTATCGTTCGTGACATTTTCGCGCGTCCTTATACGTCGAGCATTTCACTCTTAAAATTATGCACATTACATCATCCAGACCTTCCATTCCCCATGCTGGTATAACAGGGCAAATGTATCCACAAGGGGGATGTCCGTACTTTGGGTGTTTTGCTGGTTTGAAGGTATGTGTAAGATTATCTGGGCAATTATCTGGGCAGATGTCCCGTTCTGTTTTTTATCCATCACGGTATAGCTGGTAAAACTATTGCCAAGTGTAAGGAGGGTATTATTTATGTTGGCTATTTTAAACTGTTCCGGGGTTACCTGATTTTTTATTTCATCCGGGGCAAGATCATATACCCGATCAATATTTCTCTGGTTCATCGCGTCAATCCATTCCTGAATACCAGTTTCCGGATCCGTTGAAGGGACAGAAAACTTGCCGGTATTTTTACTGTCCAGTACATATACGCTTCCAGCGATAAGCGCGATAAGGAGTAATCCCGCTACGACCCATTTCTTATCTTTTAACATTTTTTCTTTCCTCGTAATCACCGTTGTTAAACCGATTTTGCTATGATTGTCGCTCTACCGGTATTGCCGTTAGCCTTTGCAAATACTGTGTAATTACCTGTCGAACCCCCAAGAACAACGTGAACCCCGACGATACCGTACTGGTCGGAAGTATCGGAAGACGGAGTTACATTGCCCTCGGGAATTATGCTGAACTGAACTACCGTGCTGTTCACCGGATTGCCGGAGGGATCGGTGAGTTTGAACTGGATCATATCTTTGAGAGGGAGGTTCACAACACCATTGTAGGTGTCACCCGATACAGGAGTGATATTGAAGGTCCGGGCAGGAGTTGCAGCCGGCGGAGGCAGTATGAACAGCGCACATGCGATGAAGCACGCAGCCATCAGAACGACCGCGTGCTTGAGCCCGTACCGGGCCTCGCCCTCGCTGATCTTCCCGATGATGAGGCCACCGAAGAACGAGTTGATCATGATCATATGGAAGAAACCCCGGGAAAAATCGAGCCCTGCAATTTCATTGGCCCCCCCCAAGATATTTGAAGTGCCAAGCTGCTCGACAAAGGGCAAGAGGCTTGTCGAAAGGGTATATACGATGAAGACAATGATGCCCTGCGCGAAATAGAAGATCATCACGTACTGCGAGAGGTTGCCCTCCTTCTCCCGTTCGATCGCGATGATGTTCCTCATGTCCTCGGACGCCTTGAGGATCAGGTCTGCAACGGCCCCGCCCGAGTAGGATGCCTGGACCACGAGGGCCGTGTACCGGGTGATCATCTCCGAATGGAGCGATTTTGCCATCGCCTTCATCGATTCCTCGAATGATTTCCCGTATATCATCGATGTGGCAGCGATGCGGACATGTGGCGTGAGCAGCCCGAGATCGGTCTTCGAGAGCTCCTTTACCGATTTGATGGGATCGAGGCCGCCCCGCATCAGTTCCGAGAGCTTGAAGAGGAACTCCGTGTAGATCTCCTCTTTCCGCCGGGTGTTCCGTTTCTGGAGGGTAATATCGATAGCATAGGGTGCAATCGCGATGAGCACGGCAATGACCAGCACCTCGTCCAGTCCTATAGGTGGTGCAGGTGGATTTGCAGAGGACTGCGCGGTCGCGTTCTCCGTGGTTGCATTCCCCCCACCCTCTTCGTTCAACTGGGCCTCGAGCTCCTGCAACTTCTGGAGCCGTGCATCTTCGGAGGAAGCGGTAGCTTTTTGCGTCCCCTGGAAGGTGGACCCGGCCAGGAATGCACCGAGCAGGACCATCAGCGCGATCGCCACCGGCACGCCGATGGTGAAGATCTCCCGCGGCGGGTTGTAAAGGATCCGGATCCGCTCGGCTATATCGTGCATCTTCTCCATGTTTTCCTTGAGAAAATTCGGTTTCGGGGGAGGGTTCATGGCAATCAGGGAGTGGTCGAATATTTTACGGAGAGCATCTGGAGGAAGACGATGTTGATGACCGGGATCAGGACATAGACGAGGACGTTGAACATGTCCGCAGGCTTGAAAGGCCCGAACTCGATGCCGAGCGCTCCCGATATCACGATACCGAGTACCGCGAGGGTGATCGTCATCACGACCCCTCCGAGGTAACCTTCGCCGAAGACCGCGAGCGATTCGACAAACTCCTTGTAGGTCTGCCGGCGGATGGCCATCAGTTCCTTGGATTTGGTCTCGAGGTAGGATTTGAGCCCGCCACCGCCGTAAATGATATTGGTCATGTCTACGCAGATGTCCCGGAAGAGATCCGACGGTGTGTTCTGGGTGAGGCCGTTCATCGCGGTCACCACGTCTTCGCCAAGGATGTCCACGCGGAAGAGCACCTTCCGGAACTCGTTGGAGATCTGCCCGTACTCCTCGCGGGATAAGCGGCGGATAATATCCAACGGGGTTGATCCCGAACTTGCGAGGATCGACATGAACGCGAGTGCATAGGGGATCTGCTTGTCGATATCCCTTTTCTTGTTCTCGATCTCGTTCTGGAGGTAAAAGGGAAAGCCTATGCCCGCTGCCCCCGCACCGATCAGCGTCATGAGAAGGATGTACACTGCCGGTGTCTCGGACTTGACCGGGCTCTCCGGCAGGATGAATAGGATCGATGAGACGATCAGCATTGCCACGCCGGCAAGTGCGGTTGTCACGAACCAGAGAGAGGTAAACATCCCCGGCGTCATCTCGAGATCGGCCTGGTAGATGAGCTTCGTGATGTCCCTGTTGGGATTACGGTCGTATTTTTGGCCGAAAATATAGCAAAACCGCTTGTACGTCTCAAATAAATTCGCGGTACTCAATGCATTCTGGTTCATGGTTCAAGCAAATGTATATATATTGTCAGATGCAAAAATATAGAGTATCAGGAAGCATTTCCTCCTGATAAATGTTTCAGATTTGCTCACGGCAAATCCCCCACAGATTCAATTTTTTTCCGGATATGCTTCAGAGACTCCGTCACCCGGTTATCCCGAAGGAGACGGGTTTTCCCGGAATGCCTTCTCAATCCCCGTCTCGTGGAAACGCTTTGCAGTAATCCACGAGAGAAGCGCGGCAAAGTCGTCCGGATGCATCGGGACTTTCTCAGAAACCCCCCCTGTGAACGTTGTCTCCTCCAATGTCTCATCAGTTGCAGACAGATTTTTCATCGTTTTCCCCCGCTTATTTTACGCTGAAACGTTCCAGCTCGCAGGTATTGATCGCAATATAATGCACACCGTTAATATCGCCCCTGTAAACCGGAGCCGGTGCGCCGGAGAGCTGGAACCCGAGATCCTCTGCCAGTGATTCCACGGTCGAGAGCGCGGCTATCAGCGATCTGATGTTTCTGAGTTTCCTGTCGTCTTGGCTACTGTCGTCACAGAGTGAATCGATGGTGAAGGAAAGGATACGGATAAGATTCCTGCATTCCGCCATAAAATTCCTCTCGATGCATGGTGATGGCGAATCCTGAGGTACTTTGGTGATTGCATCGGGTGAAGTTAATCTAGGTTTTTCCATGAAAGATTTCCTGCAGCCGGAAGGCCTCCCGCAATCCCCGGATTCGATTCCTCCTGGCTCCATATTTTATTAATGCAGTATATACTTAAAAAAATTTCTATATAGACACCCTCCCGGTGTAACTCCTGCAGTTTTCCTCATGACCGGTTGCACCGTGAAATTTACGCACGATTCCCATTTCACGCATTCCAGTCGCTTTAGGATGATATCTTTGAATCCGGGGGCCATTTGACTATAGATTCTCAATAGCCCTATGTTACGAAGGTTTTTATCGCGAAGCCACGCCATTCTATCCGGGACATCTTCCGGAAGGGATGCGCTCCGAAGCTTCGACGCACGACGGTAACCTGTACCATGAACCTGTTCGTCCTGAAATACTGCCTCCTGATCGGGGGGATCCTCACCAGCACGGCCCTCGTTGCCGGACCGCTGAACCCGCAGACGATCCTGTCGAACCAGAATGAGACCATCAGCCTGAGCGCAGATTCGATCTACCAGTTCGGATCCGATGTCTTCTACAAGGAGCTGAACAAGCCGGGGAACGAATATATGAAAAGCGCTGTTGCTGGATATGCTACCAATCTCGTCCAGACCGACAACCAGACACAGAAGTACGATGACCTGTGGGCGCAGGGCGTTTCCGCGTTCAAGTCGGGATACAACGGGTGCATCAATGCCTACCTTGATCTTGCCGAAGTACCGGAACTGGACTCGGTAAACCAGAAGGATGCAGTCTGCGATGAATTCAGGCTCGCAAATGACGATCTGAAGCAGTCCGAGGAGTACTTCACTGGCGCAAAGGCAAGCAGCACCGCCTCTTCGGTGCAGGGATTCGAGGTCGGGATGGTCCTTGAGCGGGTTGACCCGATACAACAGCATGCAGAGGATGCAGAGATGGTGTGCATGAAAGCGGTCCTCGCCGACCAAGAAGGGAATACCACTGAATTCCAAAACGACCTCCGTGCCAGCGGAGCTGATATAGCTGAGATGAAACGGATCTACCCGGAACTCGGGGTGCTGAGCAATGACTTCAGCTGAAAAAACGGACATGAGTGCCGCAGGGCTTTCCTTCCTTCAGGAAGCAACCGGCAAGAGAGACAAAGCTACCTGCGCAACCGGAATGCAGGTCGTGATCGTATGATGAATCCAGAAAAAAAATCGCTGAAAGCACTAATCTGTTCCAGCTCCACGGACCTCTTCATCGAAGACAGCTGCCAGACCGATGACCTCTTCGAGAAGCGGAACCTGCTCGCGATCCTGTCGTCAGCAGTTTTCATGATTGCCGGACCGCTCTTCATCTACTTCGGGTTTTACCTGCTGACATCCCCCCTTACGGTAAAATGGGGAGCGCTCTCCATCGCTGTCGGCATGTTCATTATGATGTTCGGGTTCAGTCTCTGGCAGGACCGCCAGGTACAGATCCAGTGGCGGCTGATTAAAAGAGAGAATGATGAGATGAAGGCCATGCTGCGGGAACTTCTCGGTAAAATGAATTAGGATATATCCGGCAGTATAAGATCCGTTTTGCTTCAGTTATTCTTCCGAGAAGAACTCCCCTGATTCCGGTGGAGTCGCAGATCGCGTATCCCGGCATATCAGATAGTTACGCCAGTACTCTGTCAAAAAAAGTCAACCTCCATAATTAAGATCCCTGCCTCGTAGTCCGTCTCATATCTCAGATGTCCGGTACAGTCCTTCGGGAACGAAGATCTCGAACCTGGCTCCTGCTCCCTGGACACCTGTTTCACGTATCGTGATGCCGGTGATGGCAAGGATCTCTCGGATGAGGTACAGCCCATAGCCGGTATTTTTTCCCACACCGAGATCGAATATCCGTTCTTTCTCATCTGCGGCAACCCCGGAGCCATCGTCCTCGCAGAGTATCACAAGGCTTCCGGCCGAGAGATGGCAACTGAACCGGATCTGTTTTATTTTCTCTCCGTGCCTGATGGCGTTGTCTATGAGGTTAAAGAATACCTTCCCGAGAAGGGGGTCTGCCATAATTGCAACACCCTGCACAGATATAACAATCAAGACAGGATCCGTCTCAAATCTCCCGGCAGAATTCCGGATTACGCCAGCGAGATCCTGCCACTGGGGGGAATGGATCCCGATTTCCTGGTATTCGCGGGTGAACATTACCTGTTCCCGGATCGTAAGGCCGGCAGCCCGGATATCCTTCAAGAGATCCCTGCATTTCCCTCCGGCATCGGTCTCGCCTGCCATATCCACGCACCCGAGCAGCCCGGCGACGGAATTGAGTATGTCATGCCGGGTGATGGTGTTCATGAGGGTGAGTTTCTTGTTGATATCCTTAAGGCGCACCTCTGTTTTTCTCAGATCTGTGACATCGCTCGATATGATGGTAACTGCCACTATCGATCCGGAAGCCGGATCCCTGACCGGTGAGAATTTCCGGTGATAGTATCTTCCGTTGTGCTCGGTTTCGTCCTCCAAGGACTGCCCGATCTGGAATACGGTGCTGGTAAGTGCAGTGAACCGGCTGGTCTCGGCAGCTGTGTGGAATTCAGCGAACATTCGCCCGAGGCGGCTCCGGACTTCCAATCCCCGGCGGGCGTTATATTTCGGGTTTATCAGAAGATACCGGAGGTCCCGGTCTATCGTGTAGATCGACTCCTCTGCAGATTCTACGTAGGAACGGTAACGGGCTTCTACTGTGCGGAGGTTCTCCTGAGTATCTCTCAGTTGTCCGTACAGCGTACGGATCTTTCCCTGTTCAGTGAGCGAGGATCGAAGCGGGAGGTACACGAGAATTACGGCGATTATGCTGGTGAAAAATATCGTGAGGATATGCGACTCCCACAGTGTTACTGAAGGGACGACGATCTGTTTTACGACTTCAAAGACCGTCATCAGGACGATCATCGAAAAGAAGACTATCACCAGCGAACGGGAGAGCACTGATCTTCCGGAATTCTTCTCCACGGTAGTCCCTCATTGTCAGACTCAGGGGGCTGCCCCGGTTTTGCCAAACCGGCAAAGGTCCCGCCATCGGTGTTATCAATTTTTGGTCATGAAATGAGATATACTTTGTCGAAATATACTCTATTATTGAAATTTTGCTCTATATTACTATGGATAATCAGCGAAATAGCCTGAATTGCTGGCCCGGAGATGGTGGAGGGTCCGACCGTTAAGAGCGAAACCCGGAAAGGCTGTTTTTTCAGGAAGGAGACCGGTGCGACTTGTTTGACCTGATCAGGTGCCGTAATCCGGGCCATCACTCCATAGTTTTTAATTTTTCATTCTGGGAGCTGATGAACTGTTGCAGCTAAAACTTCACGGTCAGGATAATCAATCCCCTCCGGTACCCGTCCTTACCGAATAAATATAGGCACCAAACGCAGAGAGGATGCCACCCATGAAGACGAGGACGATCAGCAATCCTGCCACAAGGAAGACACTTTCATAGCCTGAGGTCAGTGCGGCGTTCGCGTTTCCGGTATGGAATACGAGGCTAACGATATCGAAGAACCACATAACCTCGAGAATGATACCGGCTGTTACACCGGCAATCATCCCGGTAAGGAAGGAGTCTTTCGGGCCTTCGGTCTGCCGGCGACACAGCCGGCTCGCGAAGATGCCCCCCATCTCAAAAACGATGATAACGAGAAGCGGGTATGCAATGTTCCAGATACCCAGAACAGGAATCCCAGCGGATGCCGTCCCGGTTCCGGAATAATTTCTGATGAGGATGATATTTATGAGTACTATCAATACCATGATCTCGCCGCTGATCGCACCGGCAATCAATCCGCATCGGGTAACCGGGGTCATCATTCCTTTCCGCCATACCTGCATAAAGGACAGTCCTCTCTGGCCCCGGATCACCGGGAAAGGGATCCGACAGGCTCCTGAATATAGTTCAACCGGGTAATTTATATATTTTTTTAAAAACTATAGAGCACATAAAGATCCTAGTCTGCCGCAAGGGAGATCGCGGCAAGGGCAACGAGAATGCCCGCGACGAGGAACAGCAGGTACGAGAACTGTGAGAGACCGGGTGCGCTGATGATGATCATGCAACCGATGATCGCTAGGAGAAATCCCACAAACAATTGGGTGAGAGGGCCATCAAGGTTTATCATATTCGAAGAACCGTATCCCATGCATATCACCTGCTCATCTTTGTTGCCGCCAGTAGAGACCGGTTGCCATGTTTCCCGAAAGACTTCTGACAATATCTTCTGTCTCGGAGAGGTCCGATGAGCCATAACGAAGACTGGAAATCCTTTGAAGCAGGCAGAAAGCGTTCAACTGCTTCCTCTGACCCCAATCTCGATGGGCGCGAAATTTCCGGATATCACTTTCACGGTGCCGATTCCTGAGGTCACGTTCGAGCTGTTCATCCCGTTCCCATCGGTTATCCCCTCATAGTTGTCGAGGGACAGGTTCCCGAACTGGTTGGTATCGATAATATAGTTCACGACCGCGTTGGGCACGGGTTTGCCGTTGATGTCCTTTATCGTGACGTTGATGAAGTTAGACGGAGGGTTCGGGTTGAACTGTACCCAGAAGTTTGCCGGTGGGACAAACTGGTCATTGGAGGGAATTACAACATAGTCCGAGCTCTTTTTCATTCCGCTGCTGTCCTGCACGGTCAGGTAAACACAGAATGGGCCCGGTAAGTTTGGCTGGAAGTGGGCAATCTTCCCCTTTAAATAGTTCGGGGTAGTGAGGTTTTGCGTATCCGTGCAGTTTCCCTGTTGGTCGGGTGCACCATCGGTTATCGTCCCGGAGGCGTCCTGGACCGACCAGTTCCAGTCAACGATCGTATTGTTGTTCGCTGCAAAGGATTGCGTCCCGTCCAGCACGAGGGCATCCCGCTGGATGGAACCGAGGTTCTGCGTCACGGTATTCGACTGGATCACCGGGTTCGGAGGTTGGAACGATTTCGCAAACGTATTGTACAGGGAGGTCATTACCTGGATCGTTACCTGATCGTTCGGCCCGATGTGGGGAGGGAGAGAGAAAAAATCTGTCGTGAAATTGATCCGGATCTTTTCGCTGGCACTCGCTGGAACCGCCAGAGAAGATGAAGGGTCCTGGCTTGAGAAATTATAGGGGATATATTCGGGCTGAGAGGAAGAGGAGACTACAGTGAAGTTATGTGCATATATGCCATTGACCGACATGCCGATCACGCTTGAATCTTCGGTATTCAGGTTGGTAAGGGAGAACGTCACCGCACTATAACTCTGGTTGAGAGTACCGTTTGGTGGCCAGAAAGTCTGGTCCCACACAGCCGGGACGGATTCAAAAGTTACACCGGTGATCAGGATCTGTTCATTCTGCACTGCAGAGATGTGGGCCTGCCGGTTCATCGCGTCTTTCTGCATCTGGGAGATCATGATCGCGAGGCCGGCGGCGGCGGTCACCGTGATGAGGATGAGGAGGAGCGTTCCGACGATCACCGAAACGCCCTCATCACCTGTCATTGCCGTCATTGAATTCCTGGGAGAGATTGGTTGTCCGAAGATATATCTTTTATCGATTAAGTCTATACTAAACTATAGTTTTATCAGAAAATACAATAGTTACGTTCGATGATTTCCTGCGGAAATTATCGTAACAGCACCTACTATCGTTGGCAGCGTCAGTGGGCTGACCGATTGTACGCGAGATCCTGATAGACGACCGGTTTTTCCGGAGAATTTCCCTGACCCACGGGATCAGTACATCCCGGGGGACCTATAACGGGTGTCCATGACGGGCAATCGGGAAATATCTCCGCAATCCACGCCCAGATGTCATTCCGCAGTTTCCGGTAATCCGCAATGATCTGATCTTTGTTCTTCTGGATTTCGGACGGGCTGACAAATCCCCGGTGGCAGACCCGGTCGCCTTTCGGAATTATACAGGAAGCAGCGCGGGCAACCTGATCGCAGAGAGTAATCACATAGTCGAACTTTCTCTGCGAAAAGCTTGCAACCGATTTCGATCGCTGCCGGGAGATATCGATACCGACTTCCTTCATGACCAGTACAGCATAGGGATTCAATCCTGCCGGTGCGAGACCTCCGGAGCAGACGGAGTACCTTCCACCGCACCGGTGACGTAGCAGCCCTTCTGCTATCTGGGATCTGACCGAATTGAACGAACAGACAAACAGTACGGTCTTCTTTTCCATGAACCCTTCCGCGATCACATCTCTTAGTGAATCTCGATCCTTTCACCGGTCTGCATATAATGGACATTCTCCGCAATCTTGCAGGCATGGTCGGCACAGCGTTCAAGGTAGCGGGCGACGAGGATGTAGTTGGTGCAACGGGAGATGGTCTTGGGGTCTTCCATCATGTAGGTGATCCCTTCTCGGAATATCGAGTGGCGGAGCGCATCGATGGTATCGTCCCGTGCAGAGAAGTCTGCGATCAGGGCAACCGAATCGGTCTCATATGCTTTGATTGCATCGTCGATCATATCCATGGTAAGTTCCGCCATGTGGGGGATACTCATCAGGTGGGCGATGTGGGGCCTGTCGGAAATATCCTTGACTATGTTGGCGATCACCTTGCCGTACCGTCCAATCCGCATGGATGCATTGATCACCTTGAGCGTGCAGGCAATGACCCGCATATCCTTTGCCATCGGCTGGCCGGTGGCGATGAGCTGGTAACACTGCTCCTCAAGTTTCACTTCCATCCCGTGCAGTGCATCTTTCCTGGCTACGACCGCGGCAGCAAGTTCCCTGTCCTGCCGTATCAGCGCATCGACCGCATCCCTGAGCATCTCGCGGCCGAAGAGCGCCATTACCACGGTCTCTTTTTTCGTGGTTTTGAGTTCCGTATGGAATTTTTCTGCCATTCCTTTCTCCTAGCCGAACCGGCCGGTGATGTAATTCTCCGTGAGTTCCTCTTTGGGGTGCTCGAATATATCTAATGTCTTCCCGCACTCGATGAGCTTTCCCAGATACATGAATCCCGTATAATCGCTGACCCGTGCTGCCTGCTGCATGTTGTGGGTGACGATGATAACGGTGTACTCCTGTTTGAGCATCTCGATCAGGTTCTCGATCTTCGCTGTCGCAATAGGGTCAAGTGCCGAACAGGGCTCGTCCATCAGGATCACCTCAGGCCCGACAGCGAGGGTGCGGGCGATGCAGAGCCGCTGCTGTTGTCCACCCGAAAGACCGAGAGCAGAGTCGTTGAGCCGGTCCTTCACTTCATCCCAGATCGCGGCATGTTTGAGGCTTTGCTCCACGATCCTGTCCAGTTCCCCCTTTTCTTTTACCCCATGGACCTTCGGGCCGTACGCGATATTCTCGTAGATGGATTTCGGGAACGGGTTGGGCTTCTGGAAGACCATACCGATCTTTTTCCGCAGGGAGACGACATCTGTTCCCTGGGAATGGATGTTCTCATTATCGAGCGTGATCTCACCGGTGATCTTCACGTGATCGATGAGATCGTTCAACCGGTTGAAGCAGCGCAGCAGGGTCGACTTCCCGCAGCCCGAAGGGCCGATCAGGGCGGTTACCTTGTTCTTTGGGATCTTCATGGTGACCGACTGGAGGGCATGCTTCTCGTGATACCAGAGGTTCAGATTATTTGTGGAAATGATACTGTTGTCAGACATATTATCCCCGTGACTTGTTCTGGAAATGGGTTCTCACAAGAATTGCTGCCAGATAAAATCCAACCACAAGCGTCAGCAGGACAAGCGCCGTGCCGTACCTGTTGGCAGATGAGTTCGAGACATTGGTTGCAAGGTAGAACAGCTGGAACGGCAGCGCCATGACAGGATCAAAGATTGACGATGGCAGGAACCGCTGCGAAACGACAACTGCCGTGAACATGATGGGGGCAGTCTCACCGGCAGCCCTGCCTATGGAAAGGATCACGCCGGTTACAATGCCGGGGACCGCAGGGGGGAGGACCACTTTGCTGATTGTCTGCCACCTTGTGGCCCCGAGTGCAAGGCTCCCCTCCCGCAGGGCATGGGGTATGTTCTTTAAGGATTCTTCCGTTGTCCTGATTATGGTGGGCAGAACCATCATCGCCAGCGCGATCTGCCCGGCGATCATCGAGACCCCGACATTGAGATACAGGACAACGAAGGCAAACCCGAAGAGGCCGAACACAATCGACGGAGTACCGTTGAGGAGATCGGCGCCGGTCCGGATCAACTTGGTTACCTTCCCTTCCCGGGTGTATTCCACCAGGTAAATCGCCGCCCCGACACCCAGGGGGAGTGCAATGGCTATCGTGCCGATCACCAGGTACATCGTACCGACGATCGCCGGGAAAATTCCTCCTGCTCTCCCTGCATCTTTTGGTGACTGGGTCAGGAAATTCCACGAGATAGCCGGAAGACCGTGGACGATGATGTCCTGAAGGATGATGACAAGAATCGCTAAGACGATGATGGTAGCTCCTGCGATCAGGGCAAAGGAGCACTTCTCGATCGTGGCCTGAGAGAGCCGGCCCCTGCCGAAATACCATGTGCCACCCGCGAGCAGGACAATGGCCGCCAGCCACCAGGGAGCGGCTGCAACCAGAAATATAATGAGGACTGCCGCAAGGAGGATCTTTGCGATCCTCATGATCGAGTCCATTGCAGCGGTACTGATGAAGGGTTTCCGGCCGGGTCGGGTCACGCGTCCTTCATGAAGGTAGCGGAGGATGGCAACCGCAGAAAGGTTGATGACAAGGGTGATGAGCAGCAGCACGACTGCAACAGCAAACAATGCATGGTAATGATCGCTGCCGATGGAGACTTCCCCCATCTCGATGCCAAGCGCCCCGGTCAGGGTCTCTACCGTGGAAAAGATGTTCCAGATCGGATTGGGGATGATTGCGGTATTACCGGCCACCATCAGGACCGCCATGGTCTCTCCTACCGCTCTGCCGATACCGAGGATGATGGCAGCAGCAATGCCCGAGAGGGCTGCCGGCACAGTCACCCGGCTGATCGTCTGCCACCGGGTTGCACCAATGGCAAGCGAGCCTTCGCGGAATTCGTGCGGGACGGAGCTGATCGCATCTTCGGACACGCTGACTATCGTGGGGAGGGCCATGATCCCCAGAAGTACGGATGCAGCAAGCCACGTGTTTCCCGTCGGGAGATTGAATACAATCCGTATGAAATTCGTGAGAACGACAAGACCGAAGAAACCGTAGACCACGGAGGGGATCCCAGCCAGCAGTTCGATTGCCGGTTTGAGAATCATTTTCATCCGGGGGGATGCAAGTTCGGAGATGTAGATTGCACAGCCGAGGGAAAGCGGGACGGCAAAGACCATGGCACCTAGGGTGACGAGAAGTGTCCCGACAATAAGCGGAAAGATCCCGTACAGCGGCACCGCGCCGGTTGGCTCCCAGGACAATCCAAGGAGGAGATCAGGCAGGCTGACCTGCTCGAGGATCGGGTACGCATCCCGTACCAGGAATAGGATGATGAATGCAATGACAATAACGGCAAAGAAGGCTGTGAAGAAGAAGAGGGTCTTGATCGACTGCTCCCTGAGCCGGGAGCTGCGGGCACTGCCCGGTGAGGCGGTCCTGAATCCGATTGTGGTTCCGGCAATTTTCACGATCTTCGCCCCATGGAAAAGGAAAAAATAGATGTTCGTCCGGACCGATCATCTCAGCTGCTGAGGGGGACATAGCCCTGATCGGCAACGATCTTCTGCCCGTCCGCGCTGAGGATGAAGTTGATGAAGTCGCCGGCAAGTCCGGTTGGCTGGCCGTTGGTGATGAGATAGAGATCGCGGGACATCGGGTAGGTGAGATCCTTCACGGAGGCAACAGATGGCACCGACAATACACCGTTGGTTCCCATGATTGGGACTGCCTTGACATTGCTGCTCAGGAACCCGATCGATATATATCCGATAGCCAGTGGTGTCTGCGCGACGTTCTGGCTGACCGCGCCATTGGAGTTCAGCTCCTGCATCGAGGCTATCGGGTTCGTATTTGGTGGCAGAACGCTCTGTTCGAAATAGACCCGGGTTCCTGAAGCACTGTCACGACCGACTACGACGATCTGGTCGTTGGTGCCGGGAACATCTGCCCCGGTAATCTGGGACCATTTGGTGATCTTGCCAAGATAGATCTGTTGAATCTGATTGAAGGTGATAGACTGGATCGTGTTGGCCGGGTTGACAATGACGGCAATACCATCCTGTGCAATGGGCGTGATGACGAAGTCGGGGTAGGATTTCATCTCGGCCGCGGTCACTTCACGGGAGGTCATGCCGATATCAACGGTCTTGGCACCGATCGCCTGGATACCGACACCGGATCCGCCACCCGAGATCTGGATATCCGCATCCGGGTGGGCTGCCATATACGCGTCAGCCGCTGCCTGGGCAATCGGAAGGACTGTTGTTGATCCGCTGATCTTGATGGTCTGCTTCTGGCCTGTTGAGACCGGTGCACTGGTGGTCACCGGTACGGCAGTCGCGGCCTGGGCCGAGGGGGTGGTCGAGACTGCAGCCGCTGGAGCCGTGGGGTTTGCAGCCGGTGCCTGCGTAGCGACCGTGTTCGTAGATCCGTTGCCTGTACACCCTGCAGCAATCGCGAGCATGAACACTGCGACAAGGCCAAGGGTAATCATCAGATAAGAACTCCGTTTCGCATTCATGGTGTTCGATCATCCATTCAACCCGGCGTATTAAACCTTTTTTCGCCATAAACTATACGAGTATATATACAAGAAATAGACAAATAGAGTAGCATAGGGAAATCAGGATTCTATTGTAATCCGGTGATGAAGATGGAGATACGGCGGGTGCAGATGACCGGGGGTGCTTCCTTTGTGGTGACACTTCCCAAGGACTGGGCGGAACAGCAGAAGATCAAAAAGAATGATCCGGTCGGTATCATGATCCAGCCGGACGGGACGCTCGTGGTGACCAAGAAGATCACGGAAGAACCGGATCAACGGACCAAGGAGATCGATTGTAGTACTATTACCGATCCTGCATTCCTGTTCAGGATGCTGATCGGTGCATATATTACAGGATTCAATGTGATCCGTCTCACTACCAAGCAGCGGTTCTCCCCCTTTGTGCGGACAGGAGTCCGAGACTTTACCCAGATGACGATCGGCCAGGAAGTCGTGGAGGAGACTGATACGGTTATCGCCATAAAAGACCTTTTGAACCCGGCAGAGATGCCCTTTGACAACACTATCAAGCGCATGTTTGTTATCGTCAAGAATATGCATGAGGATGCCATTGCTGCGCTTGAAACCCATAATAAGGAACTCGCACAGGATGTGATCGTCCGGGACATGGACGCCGATCGGCTCAACTGGCTGATTGCCCGCCAGACGAACATGATCATGCAGAACGCCTCGCTCTCCCGGAAGATGGGGATCTCCCAGAGCCTGGCAATGCATTATTACATGCTCAGCCGGATCATCGAACGCGTTGGCGACCACGCGGTGAGGATCGCTGAGCATACTATACCGATTGTCGGCGCCGATATCGACAAGAAGATCCTCACCGCGATCAAGAAATCCAGTACCCTGTCCCTTGAGATCTTTGACCGGAGCATCGTCTCATTCTTCAATACGGACATGAAGGAAGCGAACCGGAATATCGAGTCCATCAACGCCCTTGAGAACATCTGCGGGGATATCAATAACATGGTAATCAAGCAGGACACGATGGTTGCGATCAATATCGGATACATAGCAGAGAGTATCCGAAGGTCCGGTGAATATGCAGGGGATATCTCTGAGACGGTCATCAACCTCCTTATTGAAAATGAACAGGGCCCCCACAAGAAGAAAACCAGTAAATAACCCCTTTGTTGTACCGGTCATCACGGATCCATAATTTTCCCGAACATCCGTTTTCCCGGAACTGCATAGAGAGCCCTCCGCACCCTTTCAAGGAATATAGTTTTAAAAAATTATATATATAAAACTGACAGACTCTATTGTGTCGCGTTTGGAAAAACCCGCTGGAACAAGTCAGCCGATAGCAGCCGGGCGCTTCATCTCACTTTTACCGTTTCACCTGCTTCGGACGGGAAGTTTCACGGTACTTCGTGTCAGCCCGCTTGTTTCCCGGAGAAAGCCCTGCACAAGTCTGAAACGCCATGCCCCGGGCGGAGATGATGACGGGACCGGAACCTGCCCTGGCTCTCGGAGTGGATGGATATGAAAGTCGATTTCCATGTACATACCCGGCGATCTGTCGATGCTGTTCACAGCCCGCGGCAGATGGTAAAGAAGGCACGGGATGCGGGCATCAATGCCATCGCAATAACGGATCACAGCCGCATCTTCCCAAAGTCTGAAGCACAAAGCCTCAGCCGGGAGTTTGGTCTTGTGGTGATACCTGGCATTGAAGGAGGAAATATCGCGGTCCAGAGACACTGGATCGCCCTGGGCATAGACCGTCAGATAACGAATACACGGATAGACCTGGTCCTGGAATCCATACGACAGGACAGTGGGGTGTCTGTTGCTCCCCATCCACATTCACGGCTGGGCTACGGGAATTATGCAGGGCTTGGGTTTGATGCCGTGGAATCCCTCAACGGGAGCGAGCCCGGATCCAACGAGCAGGTCAGGAATATCCATAAGATTCCTGAAGTTGCCGGCAGCGATTCCCACGCGCTTTCGATGCTGGGATTCTGCTGGACAGAGGTTGATGCCGATGAGACCATGGAAAGCATCCTGGAATCGGTCCGGAGGGGTTTATGCAGACCTGAGGGATCCACTATCCCGTTCCTCGATCTCTTCTGCTTCTATCCCCTCTACATCCTGGAACGTATTCTACGGGAACCCGTATCTGCCCTTTCTGCTGCCCGTCAGGTTATCCGGGATGTCCGCATGGTGAGGGCGTACGAATCCTCCTGCCAGAATTGTCGAATATACCAGTGACCAAGGTGATCAGATTTCATCGAAATACGTTCCAGAAAACCCGCTGGATAGGAGTTGACCTGAATACCACCGGCCACGCAGTGGTCGCTGCCGATCTCGTAAGCGGGAAAGTCATGAAACTTGGAAAGAAGCTGCACTATGCAAGGACTTCATCGACACAGAACTGCACGAAACTGTACCGGGAGAGAAAACTCTGGAAACTCAAAAAGGTCAAGAGCCGCGAAAAGAGGGAGTTCAAGGCCGCTCTCCACAAGATCGCCCGCCAGATTGTCGGTTTTGCCGAATCCTTCTGCGCCGGAATCAAGTTCGAAAAACTTTTTTCGGTCCGTTACCCCTGTAAGCGGGAAATGGAGGATGCATACGAGTTCTCTTTCGACAATGGATCATTTGTCACCCTGCTGCACCTCGTGGAAAAACGGGCGTTCAACCGCGGCATACCGGTCCTCTATGTCAACCCCTCCAATACTTCTAGGCGATGCAGCAGGTGCGGGGGATTCGGGAGACGTGTCCGCAAGCGTTTTGAGTGCCCGCAGTGCGGCAGGGTTGTTCATGCCGATGTGAATGCCGCGTTCAATATCGCGGCCACTTCCTGCACCTCCGACAGGACCGAGATCCACCTGCTCCGGGCCTCGCGCAAAATGATGCGGAAACGTGCGAGGGCCGATCAGGCTGTTCCGGGGGGAGGGATCTTCGCAGGATCCGACCTTTCCTGTCACCCGGAGATGCTCTCCCGATGGGAGAATATACAGGGTATCCTGGAGAACCTGACGGTACCTGCGGAACGCAGCAGTCCGGATACCCGGGGTGAATGATGACGACGTCAACAATAACCGTAGATGTCAGATGTCCGAGATGTGGGATCTCCTATGCAGACCGGTATATCCCTGGGTTTGCCATCCCGGAAGTAACCGGCAGAGAGGATGATTATACGGATGACTGCGTAGTGGCCACCTGCCCGTCCTGCGATCGATGGTGAGCGTAGTTGTGCGGATGAGTGAATTCTGGTTTCTGAAAAAGATCGGGAAACCATCACAGCCATTCTTGTCCGGTGACCGATGAGTCTTGTCGGGGCAACCCATCTGAGATCGTAATTCTGAACGGTGCACACTTCCATTCTGTTTGTACCGGGTTAGCACTCTGAACCCTTCCGAAAAATCGGGTGACGAAGATTCCGGTCTTTTGCGGGGATTATATCATAATCCCCAATAAAACACTATAGCCATATTGAATTTATGGAGGGAGACATGATATGCTATTCCGGAGAAACAGTATCCCAGAGTTTCCCGCATGAAGATTCGAACACGCACCCGACTGATTCTGGTGATCACCCTGATCATTTTCCTGATCGTTCTGAGCTTCATCACCCAGGCAGTCATCCTCCAGTCGTTCGGAGTTATTGAGGAGCAGGAGACCACATCCCATGTCCAGCGCTTTATTTCCCAGCTTAACAACGAGATAGAAAACGTGGCAGCTACCTGCCATGACTGGGCAGACCGCGATGAAACAGCGGCGATTTTTACGAACCCGGACGGGGAGCAGGATCTCTCGCGGCTCTTTCAGCCGGTCTCGATGAAGAACCTCGGAATCGATTACATCATTGTCTACAATGCCAGCGGGAACCGTGTTTTCGCTGAAACCGTTTCCAGGGACGGAAATACTGTTGAGGAGGCTCCTCCCGAACTTGACACCATCGTCCACGATAGTATACTACCCGAGGGATTTTCAGGAGGTGTCTCTGGGCGGAGGGGGATCTCCTCCATCAATAACGATCCGGTCATCCTCGTAGGTTATCCCATCCTGTACGGTAACCCGATCAATTCCACGGAGGGGACACTCGTCATGGCCCGTCTCCTCGATTCTGACAGGATCAGCGACATTGACACAATGCTCCAGCTGGACGCCACGCTCCTCCCCTACAACCCAAAAACTGCAGATGGAGTATTGTCAGCAGACGAATGGACGAAAGCAAAAGGGGGGGCGATCATAATCCGGCAGGCGGATGAAAACCATCTGGACGGGTTGGCGATCATTACGGGAATAGAGAACAAGCCTTCTTTCTTCCTCCTGAAAATTGAGACCAATCGCCCGGTCTATCAGGAGGTCCAGAGATCAATCCTGATCGTTGCAGCAGCCATCATCTTCCTCAGCATCGTATTTTTACTTGCGGTCCAGCTCCTCCTCCAGGGGTTCATCCTTGCCCCCCTGAACGACCTGGACAACGGTATGAAATCCATAGGAAGGTCCGGTGACCTTACCCTGCGGATGCCCGAGAAAGGTGATGAGGAGATCGTCTCCCTCACCCGATCCCTCAACCAGATGCTCGGCCGGATCCAGCAGCAGCAGGACGAACTGCATGATCTTCTGGAAGAGATTGAACGGCAGCGGGATGATCTCGGGGATGCACGGGAGGCCCTCGCGGAACGGAACCGGGATCTTGAGGAGCTGAACCGGAAGGCAAACCTTTACCTGGATATCTACCTCGATGCGATTACGTATGAAATCCTGAACGCGATCATGGGTCTTCGCGGGTATGCCGAACTGTTCCGCCAGACGGCGCAGGATTCAGAGAGAATATTTGCCGATAAAATTATCGCGCTTGCCAAAAAGAGCGACGATGTCATCCGTAATATCGAGACGATCAGCCGCATCTACAAGAACCCCTCCGAGATAAAAGCGGTGGATCTTGCATCGATTATCAAAAAGGAGATGGAGTCCCGCCAAGGCGTCAGCATCATCATGGAAAACTGCAACCGGACCGTGCTTGCAAACGACATGCTGGGCGTGGTCTTTGACAACTTATTCTCAAACTGTCTCAAATTCGGAGGAATGGATACCGAAATTACCGTCACAGCCCGGGATGTTCCTGAAGGATTATTGGAAATATCCGTCAGCGACACCGGGCCGGGCATTCCCGATGCAATGAAACCGCTGGTGTTCGACCGGTTTATGCATGATACCCGCCAGCGGAGCAGTTACGGCCTCGGGCTTCATATCGTCAAGATGTTAATAGTGGGCTATGGTGGAAAGGTATGGGCCGATGACAGAATCGCAGGTGACCAGCAATCAGGTACTGCAATACGGTTTACGTTGCGGCTGGCCTGAACGGACCGGTGACAATCCTGAAGGGGTATGCAGATCGCATTCTCCTTCGATGCTCCGATGGAACCGGTGGCAGAATGTCAGGAAATTTACAGGATGATAACGACTGAGGTGGGACTCAGTTGCTGGCGGTTCTGATAAATTCAGGTTGGCAGGAAATTTTAATGAAGTGAATGATCGGTCATCTACCACTACCTTATCTGAACCCACAGATGCACCAGAACCTTTTTCCACACCCGGCAGCATTGGTAAATGGGAATTTCCATGGCAATCAGGGTAGTTTATTACTCGTGGAAAGGACACACCGAGAAGGTTGCAGCCGCTCTTGCGAAACTGCTGGATGCGGAACTGGTATGGATCGAGCCGGTCCGTGACTGTGGCGTGGCGGGAAAAGCGATGAAGGCGTTCCTTGGACTGAGATCGCCCATCAAAACGACAAAGACGGATCTCACCGGCGTGGATACTCTCGTCATCGCAAGCCCGGTCTGGGCCGGGAAAGTGCCTGCATACGTCAATACGTACCTTGGTTCGGTTACGGGCGGCACCGGAAAACCGTTCCACGTGATCGTTGAGATGGGCGGCCGCGGCGACCAGTCAGCCATCGCGGTAGTAAGAAAAGTGCTCGAGCGGAAGGGAATGAAATTTGTCTCGTCTGCTTCGACCATCGAGAAGGACGTTGACAGCGGATCGTTCACCGGGCCTCTGGAAAAATTTGCAGCCGGTATCCGGAAAAATTAACCCGGGGGTGCCGAACTCCTGGATTATGGGGTTATTTACCTAATCCGGTTCAGGGAGTTATAATTGATGCGAGAAGCAGGAGTCGAACCTGCGAACGCCTGCGCGAATCGATCTTGAGTCGATCACCGTTGACCACTTGGTTATTCTCGCCCGGATTATATTTGGTGCGGAGCAGTATAAGCTTTTGAGTAGATGTAGAGTTTTCCAGAATTGTTGGTAAAACCCTGAGTCAATCGCGTATGGCCGGGCCTGGCTGTTCCCGCACCTGTGCAGGGCCGGCGAGGGAAATACCTGCGGGGTCACCGATCACATGAAATCCGCAAGCCCGAGCTGCTGCTGCTTCTCCTCGCCGAACGTGGAGGTGATCGCAAGGTCGAGCACCTCGACGCGCTGCTTGGTGTACTCGGAGACCTTGTACTTCCGGCAGATCTCCCGGGACATTTCGAGGTATTTCTTCACCGAGCCTTCATGCACGGTGGGGATGATGTTGCCGTTGCAGATCCCTTTCCCCCGGAACTTCGTGCATTTCCCGGCGAGCGGCATCCGCCGGTAGCTCGTGTTGCATTTCGTGCACCGGAACTTCTGCTTGGAGAACGCCGAGAGGTTGCCCATGAGGTCGCGGATGAAGTGCGTGGTGAGAACCCGTTCCGCCACGTCGTCCGCATCCACGGCCCGGATCTTCTCCGCAAGCACCAGTTCGGCCTCGAGCTTGTCGGTCATGGTCTTGAGCTGGGTGTACATGGACTCCAGCGGGCCGGCGGAGATATCGGAAGTGTCGTGGGTGAACCGGAACCCCTCGACCTGCGCCGGCGTGCCGATCCGTTTTTCCACCCGGTCGATCAGTGCCGCGATGGTCCTGGGATCGGCATAGGCGAGCGCACGGGTATAGAGTTCCAGAGGGTAATGGTCGCAGACGTCCACGTTCAGGGCCTCCTTGTCGATCTCGGCGGGGTCGATCCTGCTCGTCAGGACCAGCGGGGCGTCCATCGACCCGCCCCGGTTCTGCGGCAGGAACGAGCGCGAGAAGTTGATGAGGCCGTCGAGGAGGAGCATGATGCAGTCCTCGTCGCCATCGCACTGGCCGGTGAAGATACCGTTGGCGACAAGGGTGTGGTCGTCCGCGACCGTCATGCAGTAGACCCGTTCGTCCGGCGCCGGAACGGCATCAGCGGCAACGATGCGGTCGGCAAGGACGCAGGAGCCTTCGAAGACCGGTACCGCATCACCCGCTTTGAGCTCCACCGCCCTGATCTTCCTCAGGTAACCGGTGTCCCAGACGAGCATCGCGTGATCGGGCGTCACCACGAGCTCCTTCCCCCGCGACGTCGTGAACCGGATCAGCGAGGCGGGGGAGCGGTGGATGGAGACCGACGTGATCCTGCGGAGGTGGATCTGGCCGCCGGTATCCACAGTGCGGGTGAGGAACGGGTGGGCCGGGTCCGAGTAATAGGTTCCGAGCCGGTCCAGGCCGGGGCGGGTCAGGTCGAAGTTCTCCAGCACGAACTTCCGTATCTGGCATTTCGTCCAGCTCTTCCCGTCATAGACCTCTACCGACGTATCGCCATAGAAGCAGTTGCGGCGCTTGGCTGCATGGAAGAACGGGTGGGCATATCCTACATTCGCACGGGTGAACCCGACGATCCGGGCGAGGACCCCGGCGCTCGTGTGCGGGGCGAGCCCGATGACGAGGTGCCCGACGAGATCGGCGGGCTCTTTCACGTTATAGAACGGCTCGAGCCCGTAACACTTGACGAGGAGATCATCCATGAACTGCGCCACGCTGACCATGTACTCGGCGCAGGAATCGGAGACAAGGATGTCCTGCGGGTGGATCTCCACGACCTGCGAACCGTTCTGGAGGTCATATCCCCGGGTATCCCTGACATAGCCGAGCGAGCGGAGTTTTTCGACGGAGACCCGCACTTCGTCCGGGCGGATATGGGTGAGGGGCAGGTCGATCATGTCGAACCGTGTTGTCCCGTCCTTGAAGACAAAGATATTGCGGGCAGCCCGGAGGATCCCTTTCTCCATGGCTTCCACGGTCTTTTCCCTGGAGATCACCCCTTTCACCCCTTTCACGAGCGCGACGCTGTCCACCTTGAGGCCCAGCCGTTCCATCACCTTTGCGTACTCCGCCTTCATGTTCAGGGTGACCCGCTGGCTGCAGCTGGTGGGGACGTTGCAGGACGGGCAGCGGTCAAGGGTTGTCTCCTTCCCGCACTTGGGGCAGGTGGTGATGGCCACGGTGTGTGCGCCGCACTTCTCGCACCGGTTCAGGTACGTGATCTCCTGGCACCCGCCGCACCGCCGTCTCCCGACTTCTATCTCAATGATCCCGCCTTCCTTCTGGAAGTCGAGGTCGGTGTTGTTCGCGTCCACCTCCGCGGTATGGGCAGAGGCAGACTGGAACGAGCGGCGGTTGCCCCCGGAGTCCCCGAGCGGGAAGAGGACGTGCGGCGGCGGGTTCATTTTGCGTGGCTTGGACTTCCCGGGCCTGCCCATGCGCCCGCCGATCCGGGTCCCGGACCGGGACCTGAGCCTAAACCCCGACAGGAGGGTAACGAGGTCCAGGGGTTTTTCCGGCAGCGGTCCGTTCCAGACCTCCCGTTTCTTCAGGTTCCTGTCAAGGCCGAGGCATGCGATGAACGAGCGGTAGTCCCTGATCCGCACGACCCCTTCCCACACGTCATGGGGGATGAGGAGCTCTTCGAGAATGGTCTTGGTTGCCGGTTCCAGCGGGAGGTGGAGGCAGTCGTCCTGCACCGTACCGCTGCCGGATATGGCCCCGGCAAGGGACGCGATCTGACCGGGCGTGATGTCGTCCCAGAACCAGGTGTACGCGGGGTGGAGGTATCCCCCTGCCCGTGCGAGGGCGAGCGCCTCATTCTCGTCGGCCGGCGGTTTTGTGCCGGGTCCGGCGTCGAGCAACCACCACTCCTCGCAGTACCCGGCAGGGATGAGCGGGTGATTGTTCTCCAGAAACTCGCCAAACGAGATGAGGATCTCCCCCACATCGAGGATCCGCTCGACCGAGGGGGAAAGTTTCTTAGCGGTGACTTCATCGTCGATGCGGAGCACTGTGCCTCCGGTGAGGCGGACGGTCGGCCCCTCGATCGAATCGACCGGCACAACGCCGCACGCCTTGCCCGGGCGCTCGGTCTTCATCTGGGTGCCGACCGCAAGAAATTCCCCTAGTATGTGCAGGGTCGCCGGGTGGAGCCCGGCAGCAGCAAACCCCGTATTTCGCGATCTCCCGTACCGGAGCCGGAACCCCCCTTTGCGCATCGGGTACGCAAAGACCGGGCGGCCGCCGATAAGATCGCGGAGGTACTTGTCGAGAGGTTTGATACCGGCCGTCTTCTCGCTCTCGCCGGATTTTGCCCCGGCGATGAGCTTGTCCAGCCAGTCCCAGCCCCCCATCTTCATCTTCTCGACCCGGCTCTTGAGCTTGCGGGCCTTGCCGGCGATCCCTTCCCCGATCACGAGGGCCATGCCGCCCCGCACGACATTCGTCTCCACCCTCTCAAGGTTCCGGTGCCCTGAAACCTCCTCCTGCTCGGTCGCCTCGCCATCGATGCAGACCGGGCAGTTCTCTATGATGAGCCGGATCTCCGCCTCGCTCGGGAGGTACTGGAGGTTCATGATGGAGTTGTACTGCCGGATCTCCTCGATGTAGCGCTCGACCTCCTCCTGCCGGGGGATGTACCGCCCGATCCCGAGCTTCTGGCGGACATGGTCCCCGACGAGCACCGAGAGCGCCTGGGCAGTACCGCCGGCACTCCGGATCGGGCCCGCGTAATAGATCATGAGGTACCGGGTCCCGTCATCGTTCCTGCCGAGCCCGATCTTCGCGATCCCTTCTGTTGGTGCTGCCACGACCCCTTCGGTCAGGAGTGCCATGGCAGTGCGGATGGAATGGTCGAGAACCTCGTCGGTGTTCTTCTCGCCGAACTTTCTCGCTACAAAATCATCGCCAATCGCAAGCGCGATCTCCTCGCGGGACATCTGCTGTTCGAGCTCGCGGATACGCACCGCCACCCCTTTGATCCCGAGAAGGGCTTCCACCCGGTCGGCGAGATCGCTTGCGATGGGGATCTCGACGTCCGTTGTCGGGTCGAGGCCGCGGGAACGGGCCTCCTTTGCTATCGCAATTGCGCGGTGGAGCTCGTCCATTAATGATTTTTCGTACGCCTCCATCGCGGGCGAGAGCACAAGCATACCGGTACGATGGGTGGGAGGAGATTTATTGGTTCGGTTTCGGGACGGTTCGTACGACCGTGGTTCAATTCTTAAAAAAGTTTGGGAATGATCAATAATCAGCCCCGAATGCGGCAACAACTTCATATTTTTTTTGTTTGTAAAAATCCATTTTCGTGTATTATGATTCCCCCTCCTCTTGCGCCACCAGTCCCCCGAGGGGGACGGGGCGCATTGGGATGGCACCAGAATAGGTAATACGGCACTATCGCAATTGGGGGGTGCCCGAGTGGCGGGGAATTAATCGTCGCATCAGCGAAGAGAGCCTTATGGCTCTTTTCTCGTGTTCCTTCGTCACACAGCGAGGATTAATTGGAGAAGAATTCGTCAGAATTCTTCGACTGCGGATTCGAGAATAGTCGAAGAACGCTTCGCGTTCTTCTCCCGCCTCATCTCACGTTCCGTGGGGTTCGTAGCCCCCAAGAGCGACTGCATGTTTTTCTGAGGATTTCAACAGAGCCATTTATGAGATACTGCTCCGACAGTCACTCTTTGTCCTGCAGGCTTTCCACCATCGACGGGAGCCCCGTCTCGCCCATCTGCCAGAGGGTCAGTGTCGCGCAGGACCTGATGACCTCATCAGCGTCCGCAAGCCGGCGGGTGAGGGGTTCGACTGCAGGCTTCCCGATCCTGCACAAGGCAAGCGAGAGGACTCCCCTCAGCTCCCGGTCGCCGCTCCCCATCGCATCGATCAGGGGCTCGACGGCAGGGCTCCCCATCCCCCCCAGTGCTGCGGCCGCATAGCGCCTGAACTCCTTATCTGTGTTCTCCTTCATGGCTGTAATAACCGGGATTACCGCCGGCCCGCCGATCTTTGAGAGCGTCACTGCTGCATACCAGCGCTGATCGTTATCCTGTGCCTCCGCAAGGAACCGGATCAGGACTGCAACCGCGGGCTCCCCGCAGGCTGCAAGACCTGCTACCGCCTTGTGCCGCTCATCAAGGGACGGCTCACCAAATGCGGCAATAAGCCGCCTGATCTCTGTTGCGGGAGCGCTCCTCGTTCTCTTGCTTTTCGGGTTCATACAACGACGCTCGGCTATCGTTATTCTCTCTGTTGTCTCTCCTTATAGAAGAAGTGTGGGGAACTGGTCGTATCTCAGGCAAAACCCAGGATCGCCGGTACAAACAGGATTCCAAAAAAGAGGACCATCAGGGTAAGGCCGAGGGGGATACCGGTCCTTGCCCACTCAGCGCTCGTGATCTCCAGTCTGCCTGCAGCAATAATATTCGGGATGTTGCCCGGGATCAGCATCCCTCCTGCTATCATGAGTCCCATGAGGGAGCCCACAATCTGCTGGAGCGAGAGGACGGGGCTTATCTCAGCAGCGGCAAGGGTCGCATTGTCAAGGACGGCCGAGATGATATTGATCCAGAACAGCCCGGCCCCCGGGATCAGGGAGATATATCCCATGATCAGGGGCCTGAACCCCTCGCCAAGGAATATCAGGGCCATGATGAAGAGGTAGATCTTGCCGGCGCGGATCACTACGTCAGCCAATTTTTCGCGTTCAATAATGCATTCTAGCAGGGTGTCTCCGGCATGGGATCTCCGGAAGAGGATGAGCCCGACCACCCCGAGGCCGAAGACAGAGGGGACAATGTACAGTCCCAGGTTCTGGAGGAGGAACCCGAACCCGGCATGGTACGGTTCGCCGGAAAGTTTGGAGACGACGATGGTCGAAAGGGGCTCTCCAAGGGGGGTGAGACCAGCGCCGAGGCCGATCGAGAAGCACGCTACGACTGCAAGTTCGATCTTCGACTGCTTCCCGACCGGAAGGGCATTCACTATCTCGACGAGAATGATGGCTGCAAGGATTGCGGAGATGATGCTCGAGACAAGGCCGAGGATGATAATGACCGAGGGTACGATTATCGTGAGGGGGACGGTCTCGATCAGCCGGGTGAATGCATCCTGCAGCTGATGGTGAAAGAGATAGATCGCGATACCTGCGATGAGGACAATCTGGACTATCCCGACGGGAATACCTGCTATTGTTGCGATATTGAGGGGGGTGGTCAGCGCTTCAAGGACGATACGGGCATTCCAGCCGGTGGTCTCGCCGGGAATGGCTGCAAACCCGGAGAGCGTGAGCGCAGCGGTCCCGCAGAGAAACAGGAAAAATTCCAGGTTCCGTTCAATGATTTTAATCCTGAACGGCAGGACCAGAACAAGGATAAAAATGATCAGGAGCCCGATATTTACAAAATTATCCACGTATCACACCCCCGGTAACTCCGGCCCGGTACCCGCCGGTCGCCGGTCATTAGGTTGTGCGGCCATGAAATTAATGGATTCCTTTTTCTTCAGGTGGGTGGAAGGAACCGTAAGGGACCTGGTTTTCGGGTAAGAAAGTATATATCCAACCTCGGGGGAATACACCAATTAATCGTTTCTGGAGCTGTAAAAAATGACCCGGGACATCACCGCGATCATCGACACCATGCGGAACAATGCCGTAGGGAGGTGCCGTGAGCGGATCGAGCAGGCCGCCCAGAAAGCCCGGGAACTTGCTGCGAGCGGACACAGGGCAGATGCGAAGAAGGAGTCGCCGAACAGCGAGCCACAGTGCGGCGTCACGAGCATTCTGAAGCGAAGGCATGGCTTGTAGGGGAGGGAACCATGGAAGATGAAAAAACACTGCTCCAGCAGATACGGGAGAAGGAGCAGGAGTTCACCAAGAAGATCGAGAGCGTCAGGGCCGAGACCGAGGCGGCAGTTGCTGCCGCCAGGTCGGAAGCGGAAGACATGCTCTGTACTGCGGACAGTGCCGGGAAAACTGCTGCCGAGCAGCTCTACTGGAAAGAGAAAGGGAAGGCAGAGATCGAGATAGAACAGCTGAAAAAAACAACCGCAACCGAGAGCGAGGCAGTATCTGAACGGGGATCCCGGAACCTTCCCGCTGCAGTGAAAAGGATTGTCGGCTATGTGACATTGGAATAGTCCGGAACGATCCCGGAGAGGAGTGGTATGCTCCAGAGAATGAAACGGATCCAGGTTATCGGGCCAAGGGAAGATCTGAACCGGGCAGTCGATGTGTTGTACAATGCCGGCACCGTCCATCTCGAAGATGCCTCGTTGTTGATCTCTCCGGATGAAATTCCCCTCACTCCGGTGAAACTGGAGAAGGTGAATGACATCTCCGAGGTTCTGGGCAAGATCAACGGGATATTCGGTACGTTGCCCGGGGCTGCCGACGATCCGGCAAGCCAGGAGAAGGTCCGCGCGTCCTTGGAGAAAAAGACCCACGAAGAGCTCATAGCAAAGGCACGGGAGATAATCCGCGAGCTCGAAACAACCACGCGCGACCTGACGGCAAAAAAAAGCGAACTCACGCTCTCGATCACCGCGCTGAACCGGTATGCCCGGGTCCTTGGAATTATCCAGCCGGTAGAAAAAGAACTTCCGGTGCTCGAAGGGTTCGAGGTTACCATCCTTCTCATCCAGAAAGATCACAGCGAAGTCCTGGAGATCATACGAAAAGAACTCAACACGATTACCCACGACCAGTTCGAGATGACGTCGACCACTGTCGATGCCGATACGCTTGCGGCCATCATGGTCTTCAACCGGCGCTACTCCGAGCCGGTCCACTCGTTTATTTATTCGGTCAATGTGAACGAGGTGCGGCTGCCACAGGAATATTCGGGCAGGCCTTTTTACGAGATGTTTGCCCTCATCGAGGAGAGTAAACTACGGGCACAGGACGATATCAGAAAAATTGATGAACAGCTCCTCGCCCTTGCCTCGGTCTGGTACCAGGAACTGGCAGTCCTGAAAAAACGCCTTGAGGACATCAACGGGGAACTGGGAGCATACCGGAACTTCGGGTTGTCCGAGTACATCTTTGTTATCATGGGCTGGATCCCAAAAAAATTCATACAGCGCACCCGTCAGGCAGTCAGGGAAGTCTTTGGTGAGCGGGTCGCCGTCATCGAACTGGACCCGACCGGAAAAGAGATGGAGAAAGCTCCCGTCTTTTACGACAACCCGTGGTGGGCAAAGCCCTTTGAATTTATCATGCAGCTCGTCTCCCCGCCCCGGTACTGTGAGGTAGATCCCTCTCCTATTCTCGCGATCTTTTTCCCGATCTTTTTTGGTATGATGGTCGGTGATATCGGGTACGGACTTATCATACTCCTCTTCGCACTGGTTATTAAAAATAAGTTCAGGAAAATAGATTTTATCGCCAGTCTCTCCGGCATCCTCATGATCTCTTCGATCCCCACCATCATCTTCGGGTTCCTGTACGGGGAATTTTTCGGGGATCTCGGGGAATCCCTGGGCTGGCTCCACCCGGTCACGTTCCTTGGGATAACCTGGAACCGTACCGAGGCCGTGATCCCCATGCTCCTCTTTGCCATTACCGTCGGGGTCATTCATGTCCTGCTGGGGCTGGTCATCGGGATCCGGAATGCCGTGGTCACGAAAAGCAGGAAGCACCTCTGCGAAAAATGCGGTATGCTCTTCATAATCGTCGCCATCATCACCCTCCTCCTGCTGCTTGGCGGATTGATTCCGGCGGGGGGTGTTTACCCGGCGGTGATATTGATCGTTATTGCCCTTCCTCTTATCCTCTACGGTGCCGGTGTGTTTGGCGCCATTGAGGTCATGAGCACGGTGGGAAACATCCTCTCGTACGCGCGACTGATGGCAATAGGCATGGCCTCGGTCATCCTTGCCATGGTCGCCAACCAGCTCGGCGGGGCGCTCGGGTTCGTGATCATCGGTGTCATCGTGGCAATCCTGCTGCATGCGCTCAACATCGTGCTGGCCATGTTCAGCCCGTCGATCCATTCGGTGCGACTGCACCTCGTGGAGTTCTTCTCAAAATTTTACGAAGGCGGCGGTATCGTGTATAAACCGTTCAAAAAAGAGATCCCCGAGGTGAGCGCTCCGCCTTCCACGCAATAACCATCATGTGCCGGCCAGTTTTTTCTTCGCAGCTTTTTTCTTCCTCTCCATGATGCTCTTGACCTTTTTCAGCCGGAACAGGTCCTCCCGCTCCCGCTCCTCAATGGCATTCTTGATGTATTTTGCCTGGCTTTTCAGTTCAGGGATCAGGATCTGTTCAAGGGCGTTCACCCTGCGGCGGTTCATCTGGATCTCCGCCCCGAGCCTCCTCATTGCAGTCTCGGTCTCTGCAAGTTTTATCAGGAGGTCGAGTTCTATCTCGTACCGCTCAGCGGCCTCGTCGATCCGCGCGCTGGTCGAGATGATGCCGTACCCCCTCTCGAGCATGGTCTTTGAGACCCGCTTCTTCTCGATGACCGGGACCGGCACTCCCATGATATTTTTCCCGGTGATGTCGACGGTGATGGACCTCCTCGTCGCAAAGGCGGCGGATTTCAGGGTGACAGGATCATCAACTGCCTGGGCTATCAGGAGAGCGAGGTCTGCTGCGCGGGATACCTGCTCGAGTTCGTCCCGCGATTCGGAGACCGAATTGAGGATCTTGAAAAATTCCTGGATCAGCGCGTCCATCTTCTCCCTGAGGAGATCCCTCCCCTGCTCAGCGAGTTTGATCTGGGCCTTTTTCCGGATCAGTTCCATCCTCGTGGGCTTCACCTGCTCCATGGTCAGACTCCCGCATTCTCAGCATGGGCCGGATGGTATTTGCCTATGTGTTCCTGCTTAATCCGTTTCAGTTCGTCTTCCGGCAGGAGCGAAAACAGGTTCCAGGCAATGGACAGGGTTTTTTCAATGGACCGGTCCTCGTCTCCCTGGGTGATGAACTGCCGCTCAAAGCTGTCTGCGAACTTCAGGTATTTTTTATCCAGGTCCGTGAGGGCCTCCTCACCGACAATTGCCACGAGCCGGCGTAGGTCCCGCCCGTACGCGTACGAAGCATACAACTGGTCCGCAACGCCGCGGTGGTCTTCCCGGGTCTTCCCCGGGCCGATCCCCAGGTTCATGAGCCGGGAGAGGCAGGGCAGGGCGTCGACCGGGGGGTCAGCGCCCCGGCGGAAGAGGTCCCGCGAGAGCACGATCTGCCCTTCCGTGATGTAGCCGGTCAGGTCGGGGACCGGGTGGGTGATGTCGTCATCCGGCATGGTCAGGATGGGGATCTGGGTGATGGAACCGGCCTTTCCTTTCAGCCTCCCGGCCCGCTCGTATACCGATGCAAGGTCAGTATACATGTAGCCGGGATACCCCCTCCTGCCGGGCACTTCTTCGCGGGCTGTTGAGATCTCCCGCAGCGCCTCGCAGTAATTGATCATATCGGTAAGAATCACCAGCACGTGGAGGTGGTGGTTGAACGCGAGGTATTCGGCGACCGTCAGCCCGCACCGCGGTGCGGCGAGGCGCTCCACCGTCGGGTCATCTGCAAGGTTCATGAAAAAGACCACGCGTTCGAGGGCCCCCGTCCTCTCGAAGTCCTGCATGAAGAACGAGGCCTCCTTGTGGGTGATGCCCATCGCGACAAAGACGACGGCAAACCGCTCCCCCTCGCCGCGGACTTTCGCCTGGCGTGCGATCTGGGCTGCGAGCTTGTTGGCGGGGAGACCGGACCCCGAGAAGATGGGCAGTTTCTGGCCGCGGACGAGCGTGTTGAGCCCGTCGATTGCAGACATGCCGGTCTGGATGAAGTCGGCCGGCTTGTCCCGGGCTGACGGGTTGATCGGTGTCCCGGCAATGTCGAGGACGGCTTCCGGGATGATGTCTGGGCCCCCGTCCCTGGCCTTCCCGACGCCGCTGAATACCCGCCCCAGCATGTCGATGGAGACATTGATCCGGGCGGGCTCGCCGATGAACCGGACATTCGTGTCGAGCGTGTCGATCCCCCGGGTGCCTTCATACACCTGGATGACCGCGTGCTCTTCGGAGATGTCCAGGACCTGCCCGGTACGCTCCTCCCCGTCCTTTAATGTTATCCGTACGATCTCGCCGAACGATGCCCCGTGGACATTGCTGACAAATATCAGGGGGCCGGAGACATACCTGATGGTCCGGTAATCCTTGGTGAGGAGGGAGTCCTGCTTCATTTTTCCACCTCAAGGGAACCGAGTTTCCCGTCGATCTCGGTGAGCATGTTCCGGATGGCGTCCAGGTCCGCCACGTCCTTCATCCGCCCGATGGTAGTCTTCAGCGGGAGCCCCTGGATCTGCCGCAGGGAAACGCCGCGGGTCATCGCCTCGTTCACTTTTGCATAATACACCATGATCACCTTGAGCATCAGGTACTGTTTTTCGATAGGGCAGAAGGAGTCCGTGTCGCTGTACGCGCTCTGCTGGAGGAAGTCCTCGCGGATCATCCGGGTCACGTCAAGGATGGCCTTCTCACTGTCAGGGAGGGCGTCGGGGCCCACCAGCTGGACGATCTCCTGCAGTTCCACTTCCTTCTGGAGCAAGTACATGGCGTTTTCCCGCATCTCCCTCCAGTCCGGTGCGACATTCTTGATGTACCAGTCCCCGATGCTGTCGAGGTAGAGCGAGTAGCTTTTTATCCAGTTGACCGAGGGGAAATGCCTGCGGTATGCGAGGTTCGTATCCAGCGCCCAGAACGTGCCGACGACCCGCAGCGTGTTCTGCGTGATCGGTTCCGAGAAATCCCCGCCGGGAGGCGATACCGCACCCACGACCGTGATGGAGCCGTTCCGCTCCCCGGAGCCCGTGCAGACGACCCTGCCCGCCCGCTCGTAAAAGGCGGAGAGCCGGGTGGCAAGATAGGCGGGGTAGCCCTCCTCGCCCGGCATCTCCTCGAGCCGCCCCGACACCTCACGCAGCGCCTCGCCCCACCGTGATGTGGAGTCGGCCATCAGTGCAACGTCGTATCCCATATCGCGGAAATATTCGGCTATCGTGATCCCGGTATAGATCGAGGCCTCCCGCGCGGCGACCGGCATGTTGGACGTGTTTGCAATGAGGATGGTCCGCTCTATCAGCGGCAGGCCGGTCCTCGGGTCTACCAGTTCCGGGAACTCGGCGAGCACATCGGTCATCTCGTTGCCACGTTCCCCGCACCCGATATAGACCACGATCTGCGTGTCCGACCATTTGGCAAGGGTCTGTTCGGAGACGGTCTTCCCGGTCCCGAAACCGCCCGGGATCATCGCGGTCCCACCCTTGGTGACCGGGAATATGCAGTCGAAGACCCGCTGCCCCGTGATCAGCGGGAGGACCGGGTCGAGCTTCTTCTGGTGCGGGCGGGGGATCCGGACCGGCCAGAGCTGCATCATGGAGAGCCGGGTGGTAGTGTCCAGTGTGCAGACGATCTCCTCGACCGTGAAGGTGCCTGCCCTGATATCAGTGACCTTACCAGATATCTTGTGCGGGACGAGGATCCGGTGCTCGAAATGGAACTCCTTCACCGTCCCGATGATGTCGCCCTCAGCAACTGTGTCGCCGGTCCTGACTGCCGGGACGAAGTCCCATTTCTTCTCCCGGTCAAGCCCGGGTGCCGAAATACCCCGGGCAATAAAATCCCCGCTCTTCTGGAGGAGGACGGGAAGCGGGCGCTGGACGCCGTCATAAATGGATGATAAAAGTCCGGGGCCAAGTTCCACGGAAAGCGGCTTTTCCGTGTTCTCCACCTTTTCCCCGATCGTGAGGCCCGTCGTGTCCTCGTAGACCTGGATGACCGCCTCTTCCCCGTCAAGCCGGATGATCTCCCCCCTGAGGGCCTCCTCGCCGACTTCTACCACGTCATACATCTTGGACCCTTTCATGCCCCGGGATGTGATGACGGGTCCGGAAATCCGTGAAATTGTTCCTGTTATCATAGCTTCACCTCTTCAATACGATATTATAGCCGATCGCCCTGCGAAGGAGCTGTTCGATGTATGTCCTCCGGTCAACCTCTTTTGACTTCGAAGGGATGGGAATAATGAGCGGGCGGTGCATCTTCTCGATCCGGTCCATCAGTTTCTCATCGAGAGAGAGCATGTACTCCTCGTTCACTGCAACGATACCGATGTCATCCTTGTACAAAAGGGGCGGGATAATTTTTTTTGCATCCTCGGTCGATGCCGCCTCCAGCACCTCGACGCCGGCCAGCCGGAACCCCGCTGCCCGATCACTGTCCGTAACGATAACGAACTTATACATACACGAGTTCCTCCTTCAGGTTCTCGAGGGGGAAATCTGCAGTCTTGCACCGCGAGATGATCCGGATATTGGTGATCTCATTATATTTTGCCCAGAAATAGCCTATGAGCGAGGCCACGCTGAGCGGATCCCCGAGAAAAGAACCCACGCCTTTCTGGATAAGGGACTTTTCGAGCTGTTTCTCGATAACCGATATCTTCTCCGTGCTGAGGGCGCTCTCGGGAATGCTGTTCAGGAACCGGTACTGCGTGGATTCAAGTGCCGAAAGGACATCCCTGATGGTTTTCAGGGCGAGCAGCCGGCTCAGGTCATCGGGATTGAATTCTTTTCCGCCCTCGATCAGGAATGTTTTGGCCTCCTCCGGATCGATGTGGTCCCGTATCATCCGCAGGATCGTCTTGATATTGATGACATCGATCTCCATGGATACGAGGTCCCTGATGATCGTATTGTTGTAGGACGGTTTTTTTACGGGGATCAGAGCGTCCTCGTAATAATACTTGTCAAGTTCGCATTCAAGAACGGCAAGATTTTCGGTCTTCAGAAAGTCCGGGTACTTCTCCGTGAGGGGTTTTGCATAGGGGATGCCCCAGGTCGCAAGCAGGTCGATGACTGCCCGCACATCCGGCTGCCTGACGAGTTCAGTCAGGGTCGCCTCGTCGAGTTCCCCCGCGGGCACAAGACAATCGAGGATCTCCTCATTTGTGATATGAATATTCTTCCCGCGGATGATCGTCTTGATGTTCTGGACATCCCAGCGGTGGAGGAATATCCTGATGTACCGCTCTGCCTCCTCTTCATGGGCGAAAGCAAGGATCTTCCGGAATGTCCGGGTAAAATTCATTCGCAGGGCGTATTCAATGCAGAGTACCCCGGAATACCTGCCTTTTGCCTCGGTAATCTCTTCCAGGTAAGGAGTTTTCTCCAGCCGTGTTATCAGGGACGGGATATCCGGCTGGAGGATGAGGTCATCGAGTTCCCGGTGGTCGAGCAGCCGGCTCCTCATCCCCCTCATCCGTGCATTGATATACCCCCAGTCCATTTTAAACCCCGAACAGGATCGAATAGATGCCGTGTCTTTTTCGCTCTTGTGCCCTTTTCAGCCGGGACTCGATCGTATTGGAGATCACCACTGACCCGTCAGGAGAACTCACCACGAGACCTCCTGCACATTCCAGATCGGTGAATACTTCACAGGAGACCCCCATGGCAGAGAGTGTTCTTTTGAGGAGTTCCTCGTCCCGTTTGTCGATATGGACGGAGAACCTGTCCTCCCCGACAGCCCCGATGGCCTCATGTACCAGTTTTTCAAATATCCCCGGGTATCCAGGGCGCTCCCGCACCGCTGAAAGTTGCTGCCCCGCCTCATGAAAAGCTGAAGAAAAGATCTTCTCCTTGATAGTTATGATCAGTTCCTTATTCTCCCCTTTTGTGAGATAGAGCAGTTTGTTCTTTTCAACTTCTGCAGACTTTTCTGCACCTGATAGGTACGACTGCTGTACCTCTTCCGCCTGCTTCCTTGAATGCGCTTCGATCTCTTCAATCGCGACGCGTGCCTTTTCCCGGAGCTCACGCTCCCGTTCCGTGGCACTCTCCTCTACCGACTTCAAAAGATTTTCATACGCCATAGTCTTTCCCGTCCTGTCTGAAGGTTCCAGAATCACCAGCCGTAAGAACAGGATACTCCCGCTTGTTCCCGGTACGGGAGTACGGTGATGGTTCGTGCAGATGGGAACGCGGTGAAACTACTGCACCTCTGGTTTTGTGGGATTACTTGACCATCAGGATGATCATTGACGCGATCACGAACCCCAGAATCACCAGCGTTTCCGGGATGGCTTCGATGATGATAATAGACCCCGCGGTCTCAGGTTTTTCTGCAATCGTCCCTGCTCCGGCAGCACCAATCCTCGACTGTGCCCACCCTGTTCCAATCGCACCCGCGGAAAAGGCTAATGCCGCCCCGATGGGTACTTCCCAGCCTGCCACATCCATACCTCCTAATGATAGAACCTAACCGATTGCAGCTATATTAAACTATTGAGAATAGTTCCGGAAGAATTCCGGGTGGCCGGGTATCCGGCCTAGGGCCCGACAGGGGGGCGCCCGAGAATCGCGTCCAGCACCGTAAGAGTTTCAGCGGTCAGGACGTGTCCGGACCGGAGATCCTTCCCTGCCGTGATGAGTGAATGGATCTCATCTCCGGTAAGTTTTGTAAAACTGTAGGTGTCCCACCGTTCCCGGTCAACGTTGATCCAGACCTCGCCGAGAACTTCTCTCAATGCTGCATAATCGTCAGTCGTGCACGACCGCCACACGGAAGCCTTCGCGCGGCGAATCCTTTCGAGAGCATGCTCGACTGCCTTTTCCTTCTGGACCTGGAACCGCCTCCTGCCAAGAGTATCATCAGCTATACGGGACATACGACCATTTTGTGGGAATTATACAAGTACCGGTTTAAATTGTTTCTGACGATTGTATCAGTCTTTTCCGGATCTCCGGAGATCTCCTGTCCGGTTTCCAGGCCCCTGGTATCCGGCCACAAGGAATATAGGCCGGGAGCGGGATTGTTTCATCATCTGAACAGATGAGGGAGAGGGGAGAACACGATGCCGGATGTGACAAAGACCGAGATCGGGAGAAGAATGTACCAGCTCCACAAGGAAAAAAGCGTGGAGAAGATCATTGAGAAGATACGTACGAATATCGGGCCTGACTGGAAATCATTCACCGGGGACGAGATCCACCTGCTGGAGCGGCTCCTGAGCGCAGCGTGGGCAAATGCCGAACAGTCAAAATGGGACAAGATACCGTTTTCCCGGATCTCAAAAGACGATATCAGGCGGCTCCTTGATGTCGGAAAATACCTTGATCTTGATAAAACACCGCAACATACCGTCGTGGCGGAAGTGGAAAAAGTCCTGTTTTCAGTGAGGTGATCGCTCTTTTTTTTTAAAATTGCCGGATCGGTTCGTGAGGGTTTTGCCGAGAACGGTCTTGTTGAGTTCTCACGGAACGGCATGGTATTCAGTACACCCGGTAAGGAAAAAGTTAATTCCCGTATGGTATCGGGAAGTGAGGAAGAAGGGATCTCCCCTCTTTAATCCCTCTTCTGATTGGGGGGTCCTGATCTTCCTTTTGGGGGCACCTCCCAAATCTCCCCTATACGGGCTCCGATTGGCCATTTTTCTGGATCCAGAGGAGGTATTTCGTCAAAATGAGACATTATTTCGCTAAGATTTGCTCATTTTCACGTCAGTAATCCAGAGACGCCATTTGGGTGTATTTGGAAGGCGGAAAACAGCCTGGATCGGCCTTCAGGCCAGGAGCGCCGGGAGGATGGTTAATGGGGATTTTCAATCACGAGTCGCGGACAGGAACAACGTTTGAGAATGCTGATGGTCGTCAGTTCCGAAGGTTGGCTCTTGCCAACCTTCTCATTATCGAGGCTGGTAGCCTCTCCAAACCTGAAACAGGAAAATGCCGGGAGTCATCAGACTTGAGACATGAGGATGCTTCAATGTCATCGGACCTGAAGCAGGAGAAGAAGAATCTTCTCCTGACCGAAGGTCCGACCGAATTGAACAATATGCAGGCCCCGGCCCCCATCTGCGGTTCCGGGCTCCTGCCCGGGCTTATTTTTTTCACCTGCCACTCCGCGATGACTGGTTCGGGACTTTGACGGGATCAAACCCACCCTCACTCCGTCGCCACCTTCACGCACTCCTCGATCGTCCCGATCCGTGCCACTGCGGCACACATGTCCGGGACGTACGCGAGCGCCTTGCCGCTGTTGACCATGATGGCCTCGTACTGCTCCATGACCGGAGAGACCACCATGCAGGTGTCCGCAAAGACCCTTGCCCCGCTCTTCTCGATGGTGTCGGCAACCCGCTGGTTGGCCTCGATGACACCCTGCGCAGCAAAGACATAGAGCGGCATGGTGACCAGTTTTCCCTTCAGGAGCCTTGCGATCTCTTTCAGTTCCGCGGGAGAGCAGTGGGGGCAGCCGACTGCGACGGCATCGACCGGGATCTCTTTGAACAGGTGCCGGATCTCGTCGGAATCCACGGCGATGGTCTCGAGAACGTCAAGATCGAAGGGCACCTTCACCGCTTCGGGTGTGATGCCCTCCACATGGTAGAGCGCTACGGCCCCGGTCGCCGCCATCGCTGCCCCGAGGGCCTTGAGCTGGTCGCGGTCCGGGGTTATCCCTGAGAAGAACGGTATGCGGTTGCCTGCCAGTTTTCCCGCGTGGTAGCCCAGCGCCCCGAAATGTGCGATGGACCAGTCACGGGTGTCTGCCTGCACCCGGATGATCAGCTGCGGCTTCCGGTTCTTCGCAAGGTGGAGGCCGTAGCAAGGGGTCTTCCCGACAAGTGCGGCGGCGAGGGCGCCGGGGCCTCCCTCCCGGTTCGTCCGGGCGCCGATGACCGAGTTCGCGTAGCTGACCGCGGACGACTCAGACCATGCGAGGTGGTCGCCAAAGCCGGTCTGGTGCAGGTAGTAAGGTGTGCAGGTGCATTCGAGGCTGACGCCCAGCCGCCCGTAGGCCGCGAGCACGGCCTGCTGTTTTGCGGCAAAGTCCTCGTCCACGCCCATCTCCTGCCAGCGCTCCCGGGGCATGCCGATCGGGTTGAGCACTGCCGGCACCACGGCTTTTGCGTCGAGCGAGTTGAGCCATTGGAGGCCATACTCCCCGATCGTCTTGTAGGACGCACCGCTGACCTGTGCGCTCCGGATCCTGACTAGCTGTTCCGCACCGAAAACCTTCCCCAGCGCGACAAGGAGTTCCATCATCCTCTGCCGGGTCTCGCCCTCTTCCCCGGCAAGGACCCGTTCGTCTTCAGGTTCGAGCTGCATCGGTTCACCACGTGGCGCGGGAGAATTCATCCTCGCGCCCGAGCACCATGGTTGCGTCGACCCCGACTTTCACGTTGGTGCCGTCCTCCAGCTGGCAGGGGTCGAGGGATGACCCGCGCACACCGGTGATCACCATGATGTCCCGATCCCCGCTGACCCGGGTCGCGACCGCGTACTCCACGTCGTGGGGGTCGCAGGGGTCGATGTCCTCGTCAACGACGACGACATGCTTGAGCGAGGTGTGGGCTGCGAACGCGGCCAGGATCGCGTTTTTTGCATCGCCCTGAGTGCTCTTTTTGATCTGGATCACCGCGTGGAGGTAGCCGCAGCCGCCCTTGGTCAGGATCACGTTTCTCACTTGGGTCACACCCGCCACAGCGCGGTAAATCTTCGGTTCATACGGGCAACCCATCAGCACTTTATGTTCATCGCCCCCGGGCAGGATCCCGTGGTAGATGAAATCCGGTTTTGTATGCATACCTGTGAACTCGATGACCGGCTGGCGCCGGACCGGGTCGTAGGTCCCGGTGATATCGACAAACGGCCCTTCATCGGTTACGTCCGCACCGATATATCCTTCCAGCACGATCTCCGCATCGGGTACCAGTACCCCGTTGCTGCACTTCCGCACCCTTATTTTACCTCCGAGAAGTTCTGCAGCATACCCGAGTTCCTTGCCGGTCGGCACCCGGGTGCAGCTCGCAAAGGTCACTGCGGGATGGGTCCCGATGGCCACGGCAATGGGAAGGTTCTCACCTTTTGCAAGGGCATTCCCGAGCATCACGTGAGTATGCCGTCCCTCAACAAGCCGGGCCGCCACCCGGTGGTCATCGAGTACCAGCATCCGGTGAATCGAGGCGTTCTCAACGCCATCGAGCCGCGAGAAGACGATCGCCGATGTGAGGTACTTCCCCGCGTCTTTCGGGAAGTGGTGCATGATCGGCAGGCGGGAGAGGTCGGGTTTTTTCATCGGCAGGGTGCCGTCCTGCACTACCTTCCCGTCAAATTTTGCGTCCGCAAGGGTCTTCACGATCTGCCTCTCGCCGATGCCAAGGGCAACGGAGAGCGAGGCCCGGCTCGCGGTGAGGTTCATGACTGCCCGCCCCCCGTCGATATTATGGAAGAACAGGAGCTTGTCGGTGGTGGCCGCCATCTTCGGGGCCTGCATGTCTGCCGAGACCGGCTCATCGATATCGATGACCAGGTCCCGCTTTCGCATCTTCTCTATGAATTCACGCATCGTAACCATTCCAGCGTCTGATGAGGTCGTGCTCCACCCCGAGGTGGTCGAGCACCCGGGCGACGATCATGTCCACGAGGTCGTCGATGGTCTTCGGGGTGTGGTAGAATGCCGGGCAGGCGGGCATGATCGTTGCGCCGGCATCCACGGCGGCCAACATGTTCTTCAGGTGGATCTTCGAGAGCGGGGTCTCGCGGGTGACAAGGATGCACTTCCGGTGCTCCTTCAGGCAGACATCGGCAGTGCGGGTGATCAGGTTGTCGGCGTAGCCGGCTGCGATTGCGGCAAGCGTCTTCTGGCTGCACGGGATCACCACGAGGCCGTCAAACCGGTGGGAGCCGCTCGCGATAGGTGCGGCGATCTTATCGATGTCATGGTAGACCGCATCGAACCCTTTGAACGAGACCCCTTCGTGGCCGGCAATCTGTTGTGCCACGTCCGACACGATGATGTGTACCGTTGCGTCCCTGCAGAGCACCTCCAGCAGGCGCCGGGCATAGCAGGCCCCGCTCGCGCCCGTCACTCCGACTGCGAACTCTCTCTTCATGGTTGCGTTCCGCTCTCCTGTGATACCAATGTCGGGTTTATGACAAAAAGAGTTTATGCCGGGATCCGCCCGCCCGGGCCCCGGTTACCGGGCCTTGGGCGGGGCGAAGAAGCGGTACCTGACCTGGGCCTCCTCGACCTTCCGGGCATGGGACGGGTTGAGGTCGCGCCGCGCCTCTATGACTAGGGTGTTGAGGATGTTGTGGAGGCGGAGCGTGTCGTATTCCTTGTCTTTGTGTTCATTGAGGAAGTCCAGCAGGTCGTTGGTGCTCCTCAGGACCCCGCCGCTCCCCACGAGGTTCAGGCGGTTGAGCGTCAGGGCAAGGTTCTTTTTTGCGATGTCCATCTTGTACGGGTCGCCACGGGCAAGGTTCAGCTCGGTGATGGCATTGAGCAGGTCCGTATATACCCTGAGCTTGTGGGTGCTCTCGTGCATCCGCCGTTCTGCGCTGCGCAGCTTCAGGAAGGCGATGGTGATGACTATCACCACGGCCACTGCGCAGCAGGCCGCTACAATCCAGTCTTCGATCATGGTTCTTTCACCGTCCTTTCATCCCGGAGTGATTACGGGTTCCGCTTGGCAATAATTACCTCTACACTCACCCGGTTGCCCTTCAGGTCAAACCGGTAGGGGCCTGCATTGTACATAGGGTGCTGCTGGTATTTGTCCAGAGGGTAACTGCTGCCGTAGCCAAAGGTCTCCGACCGGCCGGAATCTGTGTTGGTTGCCGTGATCTCGAACCAGGTATACTGGGGATCGGTATTTGTCGGGTTCACGGTAAAATCAATTGCCCACGGATCGTTCGTGACACGGAACTGCTCCGAAAATGTTTCGCTCTCACTGGTAAATGAATATTTTTTATGGAGATACTCCGGTCCCAGCGTAAATGAGAACTGAGGGACAGCGGTGGTCGTGACTGGCGCTGCGATCGTGGCCGGAGTCGTCGCAGCCGGCGATGGCTGGGCCGCCGGAGCGGTACACCCGGCGAGGATCACCCCGGCACCGATGAGCAGGAGCAGGGCAATGACACGGTCTCTCATCATGGGGAATGTTTGGGAACCGTGCTATATTATTTTTTATTTGTGGAATGGTGCCATTCCTTCAGGATTCCAGCGGCGGGTTCCCCTCTCAGGCCGGCAGGTGCCCGGATCAAAAGAGCGTGTCCTGGCGGGTGGGCTTCCTGATGTGCAGGACCTCGCACCCCGCCTCGGCGACCCGTTCCCGGAACTCGGGGAGCGTATAGATGCCGAGGCGCCACTGTTCCCGCCGGGTGGCATTGAACGTTCGTATCCGGGGCGAGATCTCGTCGAAACTGACCACGGTATGCCGGTTTTTGACCCGCACGCCAAGCGAGAGCTCGCCGGGGATGGGAGGGATGTCCATGAGTACTTCGTGAGGGCTGATACCTGCGCACTCCGCGATCTGCCGGGCGAATTCCCGGCATCTCCCGATGGCGATCCCGTCCTGGAACGGAACCGCGTTGACCTGCCCGCTCCCCACGTAGAGTGCCCGTTTGTACAGCCGCCGCTCGTACAGGCGGTGCGAAAGGTCCCGCGCGACAGGGCTTGCAGATGTGCGCAGGGCCTGGAGGCAGGTGGAGTCATCCATGCCGAGAAGGGACTCCGGCGTTACCCGGCCCTCCCGCAGGTGTTCCAGCACCGCCAGCTGGAACATGCTCTCGCCGATACGGCTCACGTGGTGGTAATAGACCGAGGGGCGCATGAGCGTGCGGGCGATCAGGAGGGATTCGGCTGCATTCACCCCATTTTCATCCAGCACCGTCCCTTCAGGAGTGTGGATCAGGTACCGGATCAGGCGCTGGGCATCCACCGTCCCGTACGGGGCCCCGGTATAGTACGCATCCCGAAGCAGGTAGTCCATCCGGTCGACATCGAGGTCGCCATGGATGATCCCCGAGAGGGGATGGTTTCCTTTCACGACAGAGCAGAGCTCGGCCGGTTGAATTCCCGACTTCCTGAGCAGGTCTCCTGCCTGCTCTTCAACGATAGCCCCGATGTCATCGTGGGTGCGGTGGAGGAACTCTTCCATCAGCGGCTCGCTCGCGTGCGAGAACGGCCCGTGCCCGATATCGTGGAGGAGGGCCGCGGCCGTGACCAGGGTCCGCTCGTCTTCCGGCAGCCCGAACCTCCTGCCTGCCACGTCGGCGAGGAACATGGTCCCGAGCGAGTGCTCGAAGCGCGTATGGTTGGCGCCGGGATAGACCAGATAGGAAAAACCGAGCTGCCTGATGTAGCGGAGGCGCTGCAGCGTCGGGGAATCGAGCAGCGCGAGCGCGAAATCCTCCACCTCAACGTAGCCATGGACCGGGTCCTTGATGATCTTCACGGATTCACTAAAAGAATCTTCATATACATCGCATAAAAGTATTGAGTAATGATAACGTTCCTTTCTGGCGGGACCGGCACCCCGAAGCTCCTGCGGGGCATGCAGAAGGTCATGGACCGGCACGAGATCTCGGTCGTGGTCAATACTGCCGAAGACATCTGGATATCGGGAAACCATATCTCTCCTGACCTTGACACGGTCATGTACCTGTTCGCCGGTATCCTCAACACGGAGACCTGGTGGGGGATCCGGAGCGATACCTTTACCACCCACGAAGAGGTCACCCGCCTCGGGGCAGATGAGTTCATCGCCATCGGCGACATGGACCGGGCCGTCCATATCGCCCGCGGCGAGTTGATGCGCGACGGCATGCGCCTCACCAATGTGACAAAGATCCTCTGCGAGCGGTTCGGCGTCCGGGAGAACGTCCTCCCCATGACCGATACCGAGGTGACGACCCAGGTCCAGACCGATCTCGGCCTGATCCATTTCCAGGAGTACTGGGTGAGGGCAAAAGGCAAGATCGGGATCGAGAAAGTCCTGCGCACCTACAACGAACCCCCGGTGGCCACGGAAGAAGTGCTCTCGGCTGTCGCGGCCAGTGACGCCGTTGTCATCGGCCCCTCCAACCCTATCACCAGTATCCTGCCGATCCTCTCGTGTGAAGGGATGAAGCAGGCACTCGGGGGAAAACCTGTCATCGCCGTCAGCCCATTTATCGGTGATGCACCGGTCAGCGGCCCGGCAGGGGTGCTTATGAAGGCCTCGGGATTTGAACCAAGTTCGATCGGCACCTTCAACTGTTACGAAGGGATCACCGATATCTTCGTACAGGATGTCCGCGACCCGGTGCAGGTGACCGACTCGGTACGGTTCGACACCCTGATGACTGATGAGGAGAAGAGCATCGCCCTGGCAAACTATATTCTGGAGCTGGTCCGGGAATGCTGAATGGCTCCCGTTGCAATTGAGTTAGCCACGCGGGTATTGAAAAATATTGCGTGAAATTCGCACGATCTCGTCGTCAGTACAGTAAAACCCTCTTATAATCTTCTACCACTTTACAACCAACCACATGAAAAAAGTAAGGCTTTGTAGAAATCATCAGAAGATTTGCTTAATGCTCTTGGGGGCTTCGGCACATGCTGCCGCCGCCCCCGCCGCTGGGGCATCCCCCGTACTGTGATAGCCACTCAGAAGGTTAGCGAGAAATTCCCTGAAAACGGGATGGATAATAAAAAAGGGGTCAAGGGGTACGCCCCTTGGGCTGCCCCCCTCTGGGGGAGAGAGGGGGTCACCCTCCCGGCATCACCAAGCAGGTTGAAAAAATGAACAATGAAAGGATTTCTCCAGAGCCAAAATTAAAAAAGTATTTCAGGATTAAATTCAGATATCCAGTCGATGATGAAGGAGAGGAGATGTTCCGGAAACTTGTTATCCCCTTGGTAATTTTCAGTGTCCTCATTGCAGGGTGCATATCGAGCCCGAATACGGCAACAGGTACGCTCAATTTTTCCTCCTCCCCATCCGGTGCCCAGATCTACCTCGACAGTAAGTACCAGGGGACGACCCCAAGTACCTTGCCCGGTATAACTCCGGGAGATCACACTCTCGAATACCGTTACCCGGGGTACCAGAGCTGGGACACGAATATCACGGTATCGCCGGGTTCATCGGTAATCTATGCAGCCCTGATCCCTGCCGCCATGATCGCAAACCCTTCGTCTGTCGTTCAGGCTGGAACCACCCCCGCGCCTTCTTTCCCGCAGGCACTTACCCTGAATGTCGGGAAGGACCCTATGATCGTTGGCAACTCGCAGACATTTTCCGGCACAGGTACGCCGGGCGAGAACCTGGTTCTGGTCCTCTCCGGCCCGGGAAAATATACGAACGGGGTGAACCTGTTCCAGCCAACTGTCGGTGCCGACGGGACCTGGCAATATTCCTGGAACCCGGGGTATTCAGTCCTGGCGGGTTCCTATAGCATCGCCGCAAGCGACCCTCAAACTGGGACGTCCGTGAGGGCCGGGTTCAATGTCGTCGGCGGGGGCCAGGTTACCGTCATAACGGGCAGGTATTCCTACAAAATTGGCGATACCATAACCTTCTCCGGTCTGTGCACAACAGGAGCCAAGAGTGTCATCCTGACCCTGTATGGTCCGGGGCAATTATCGAATGGCATCAGCCTCGGGACGCAGTCGGTGAATGCCGACAACTCCTGGACGTACAAATATGTGACATCCTATTCGATGCCGGCGGGATCGTATACCATAAATGTCAACGATGCACAGATGACGGCTTCCGCATCTTCAATCTTCTCAGTCTCCAGCGGGTGAGGGAAGAGCCCGCCGGAAATAATCCGGCGCCGCTCATAAAAAAATTCCCGTTTTTTTTGGTTCATGGAAAAAAATATCGTTTTAATAGAGGAGATCCTCCAATATTCGGCAGATACTTGGCGCAATGAAAATAAAAACCCGAACGTGCCATTCGATACCTATTTGAATGATTTTATACTAATATTCGTTCGGAGAAACACCATGGGCATTATCAAGAAATTCCTCAACATGTTCAAGTCGGGAAAAGGAGAGGAGGATGAAGCGCGCCTCCGTGCACAGAAGGAGCGCTCGGAGAACTTCCTCAGGGCCCTGACCGAGGGAGACCTCGACGCCCGGTGGGCAGCAGTCCGCTCTGTCGGTGATCTTGGTGAACCCTTCATAGAACCCCTGATACGGGGCCTGAAGGATGAGTACTGGATCATCCGGAGGGGCTCGGCCGACACCCTTGGCAAGATCGGCGCCCCTGCGGTTGCCCCGCTTATCGGCGCACTGGATGAGCCGTGGGACGATATCCGGCAGGAGACCATCCGGGCGCTCCAGCTGATCGGCGAGCCCTCAGTGGCGCCCCTCCTTCAGGCGACCACGAACCACCACCCGCTCATCCGGCGTGGCGCCGTGCAGGCGCTTGGAATCATGGGAGAAGAGCGGGCAGTACCCGCCCTGATCGGGTCCATGAAAGACGGCGACGCGGGCGTCCGGCGCGAATGTGCCGTTGCGTTGGGCAGGATCGGCGATCCTCAGGCAGTCCCTCACCTTATTGAGGTTCTCAGCGATGCACAGGAACAGGTCAGGAGTGCCGCAATGGCTACCCTCTGCACCCTGGGCGGGCCGTCCATCGGGCCGCTGATCCGTGCCCTTGTTGATGTGAACGAGGATGTCTGTCGCCGTGCCGCGATGGCCCTGATCACGATTGGCGAGCCGTCCGTCGATGCCCTGATATCCGCCCTGAAGGACCCGAACCCCGGCATCCGCAGGAGTGCTGCCGAAGTGCTCGGGCAGATCGGCAATACGAAAGCCATCGGACCGATCATCGAGGCGTTTGACGATCCTGAGCGGCTGGTCAGGAGCGAAGCGGTGCGATCCCTTGCTGCGCTTGGCGTACCTGCCATCGCCCCGCTCATGCAGGTCTTCCGTGAAGGTGACAACCGGATGAGGACCGGTGCCATGGAGGCGCTCTGGATGCTGGGCCAGCCGGCAACAACACCGCTCATCATGGTGCTGAAAGACGACCAGAGCGACGTGCGGAAGCGGGCAGCCCTCCTGCTCGGTGAGATTGGTGACGCCAAGGCTGTTGACCACCTGACCGGGCTGCTTTCCGATGAGAATGTGGCTGTGCGCAAGGAAGCGTTCGAAGCTCTCGAGATGATCAAGAACCGGACTTCTGCATAAACCCCCTCCGCTTTTTGAGGAGACCCCCGGGCCACGATATTTCAGGACGATAATGAATTACGAAGTCTTTTTTCCCCCTGCCAGCGAAACAGGATAATAACACCATGTTTGGTTTTTTCTCTCATAAGAAGACCGTGACCAGCCAGTCCGCCGGTGCCAAACAGCAGACCGCCCGGCTCTCGGTCATCTCCAACATCTCCCTTGTCGTCATGAAACTCGCTGTCGGGTCGGCCGTCGGCTCGCTCGCCATCATCTCCGAAGCCCTCCACTCGGGGATAGACCTCCTCGCCGCCCTTATTGCGTACGTATCGATAAAGAAAGCAAGCGAGCCGCCGGACGAGATCCACCGGTTCGGGCATGGCAAATTCGAGGACATATCCGGTTTTTTCGAGGCCCTGCTCATCTTTGCTGCCGCTGCCCTGATCATGTACGAGGCCGTGATGAAACTCATCCATGGTGAGACCGGCCTGGACACCGGCACGCTGCTGTATGTCGGTATGTTTGTCATGGGCGTCTCGGCAGTGGTGAATTATTACGTCTCCGGGCGCCTGATGAACGTAGCAAAAGAGACCGAGTCCATCGCCCTTGAAAGTGATGCCTGGCACCTCCGCACCGATGTCTATACCTCCCTCGGGATCATGGCAGGGCTGGTCCTGATCAAACTCACTGGCATCGTGATTCTCGACCAGCTATTCGCTTTCGGAGTTGCCGTTGTCATCATGCACACGGCATACGAACTGACGGTACGCTCCTTTGGCACCCTCACCGACCGCCGCCTTTCCGATAAGGAGGAAGACCGGATCAAGCAGATCCTGCGTGATCACGCCACGGACTATGCCAATTTTCATGCCCTGAGGACGAGAAGGTCTGGTGCCGACCGGTTCATCGACCTCCACCTGGTCGTGGCAAAAGATACCACGGTCCAGGAGGCGCACGATCTCTCCGATCATCTCGAGTCCGACATCCTCCTTGAGTTCCCGAGAGCGAGCATCTCCATCCATGTGGAACCGTGCAGCGGGGACTGTAACGACTGCTCCTCCCTGTGCAGGGAACATAAGCCTGCGGTCTGATCGCGGGTATTATTGCCTGTGACCTTCCCCTCCGGTAATCCCCTGACCAAACCCTTTGTCCTCGGATACTGCACCTGCCCGGTGGGGCAACGGTCTGCCGGAATCGCCACAGGGCCGGCAGTCTTCCTCTTTCTTCTTCAATATATCCCCCCTATAGCGCCGGGTGAGAATTCGGTTGTCCCAATCGCTCAGCCCCCCGGCGTTCTGCCATGGCAGGTCCGCAACCTATTTCCGATCCGGGGGATACTACCACGTGAGGTATGGCAATGCGACTGGTGGTTACATTACGAAACCGCGAAGCAGTGGCAACGGGGTCAACGGGTGGCCCCGCAGCCGGTGTCCTGCCTGACACCTATCGCGAAAGGCTGATCAAGTATATCCCGGCCGAGGTGATCGTACTCTTCGTGGCAGCGTATGGCGCAACGTATGCGGTTCTGGGTACCGACCCGTTTTTTCCCCGGATCGCCCTCTGGATAGTGCTTGCGGGGCTCATAGGGACGCCCCTCTATCTCTGGAAGGCCGGACAGGTTTCCGACCCGGTACAACTGTCCATATCGACGATTGGGTTTGTTGTCTGGGTGTTTGCTCTCGGAGTGCTCCCCATTTCAGATCTTCCGTGGTACAACCAGGTGGTCGCCGCGCTGGTCTTGCCGGTGTATGTCTTCGTCTCGCCACTCGCCGAGGGTATTCCGGACCGCTGGTAAGTACTTCTCTGCCGGATCACCGCGACCGGAAAAGCGCGGTCCGCCGGAAAGGGCTGGCACCGGAATAAAAAAGGGCCGGGAGGAAAAGGACGGGAAAGGATCGTACTATATCCGGAAAGCTCTTTGAAAAGTGAGAACGATCTCACAGTTCCCCGAGGCCCTTCCAGTAGTCGTACTCGTGCTTCCAGAGTTCTTTGTTGAATGAGACCAGGCGCTTGAAGTACTCCTTGCGCTCATGGTGGTACTTCTCCTGGGCCGGGTTCTTCCACTTCGTCCTGACTGCCTCGGCCAGCTTTCGCCCGAGCTCCTTGGCCTGTTGTTCTCCGCCGGTAATGGCGTCCGGGTCAGCGCCGACGATGACCCCCACTTTTCCGACCGTTGTCGCCCCGAGGCTCTGGAGTGCCCCGTTCATGTACTCAGCAACCTCGTCTGCCATGGAGCCCCCCGCCGTGCAGACCCCGCACCCATACTTCCCGGCAAATGACTGGCAGTGGATTGAGTCGGCCATCCGGTCGAGTACCGTTTTGAGCTGGGCCGTGACCTGGTTGATATAATTCGGCGAGCCGAGCACGATCCCGTCCGCGTCCATCATCTTTTCGAGGAGCGCAGGAAAGTCATCATCGTTGATACACTCGCCCTTCGCATAACATGTCCCGCACGCAGTGCAGTACTTTATCTCGAGGCTGCAGATGTCTATGAATGTTACATCCGCCCCCGCCTGGCGTGCTCCTTCGAGCACCCCCATGACAAGCCGCCGTGTCTGGCTCTTCTCCCCTTTCGGGCTCGAATTGATTCCGATGATCTTCACGATATCACCTACTGTAATGATGCCTGGCGGGCACCATAAAGATGTACGGTACCGGTCATACCCGGACTGTTCGGGAACAGGCCGGCGAAGGGAGGACACATGGAGCAGGGAGCGGACGAGGAACTTGTCAGATAGCCTGCCGGTCAAAAACGATCAAGTGCACACCGGCACAGCAAGGCGGATGTTTTTTATAAATTGAGCAATATCCCTCAACTATGGGTACCGAAGATGTACATCAGGAAAACAGGACACGGGCCTTCTTCTTCCTGATCCTTTTCGCTGCTGTGCTCTGGGCAGTCTTCCTCCTTCAGCGTGGCGAGATACTCCAGCTCAGTATCCTGGTCGCCGCTCTTGCCGCCATCAACCCGGTGGTTGCGTTTGTTGAAGTGAGAAATCCCCGCCAGGCCCGGTCCCTGTTTTTTCTGTATCTTCTTGTCCTTGTGGCCCTTCTCTGGGCAACGTTCCTCCTCGTCCTGGGGGTCCAGCTCTGGATCAGCCTCTTCCTCTTCATCATTGCCATCGGGATACCCGCAATCCTCAAGATCACCGGCCATGAACGGGATCCGGTCACGAATTAACATTTTTACGATTTTATCACGAAGCCGATACACGGACGGGTCGAACAATACCACAGAATCGGATAGGGTATGAAACAGTACCGCCCTTCCGGCACTAAAAAAAAAAACAGGATCAAAAAACTTATTCCCAGTAATATTTTACGAACAGCTTGGATCTCTGGATGGAGGGTGTGAAGACCCGGAGTGCAACCGGTACGATCAGGATGGTCACGATGATGTTGCCGATCAGCCAGCTGGCGAAGACACTGCCCATCTGGCCGGCAGCGATTACGTTGCCGAGCCTGAGGGTCCAGGCACCCCATGCTGCACCGACAATATTGTTGATCACGATCCCGAAGAGGAGGAGGAGCGAGACGTCCCGACGGTTTTTCAAGGCCAGGTCAGCTTCAAAGGTACGGAGCGCCACCAGCGGGATAAGGACCTGGAGGAGTCCGGCAACAGCCCAGTATATCGCAACATCGGGATGACTCCCAATACTTCCGGAGGAGAGGAGCCCCGACCCGATCAGCGTCCCGGCATATGCGGCGATTGCACCATAGGCGCCAAACCAGAGCGTGAAGAGGATCATGAACGCAACGGCAATATACAGCCAGGAGACCCCGCTCACGCCCGCAGGGAAGAGAGCACCGGAGAGCTGGGCGAGGAGGATGTTGACAACGATGAGGATGAGCGTGAGGATGACAAAGGAGTACGTGGGTTCATGGATGTTTTTCATGAATTCACCTTTATTCCATATGGTACGTGTATATAAATAGTATTTTTCCGGGTTCTGTCAAGTTGTCGGGAGCTGAAGCACTATTGAAATCTCTGCCAAAAGTCAGGAGCTTAAAAAGATAGGCCAAAGCATCTATTCTTTAAAAATAATAAAATATCATTCGGTGGTTATATTGACTGAAACTGATTTACAACGAGTACATACAAGAATCAGCGAGATTAGAGAAATTGTCGGAATTTTTGAAATCGACATAGAGGATATGAAATACAGTCCCTTAAAAATTAAGGTAAAACAAATCCTCAACGCAAGCGGGGAGAGTTACATCGGTGTTGCAAATCTGACAATTAAAGGCAAAGGTTGTAGAAGTTATTACAGAAGCATGCACCCGCAAAGAACAAAAGAAGATGCTTTACAGGATGCTGTAGATGGATTTTTCGACTATCTTTCCGATGAGTCCGAAATTAAAGAGGTTAAGAACTGGTAATTTTTGTACCCTGTCCTAACCGCTTGACTTGCATTCTGAATCAGGGTCATCCCCTTATTCTCTCCCTCAACTACGATCCCGCATGCCTCAGCTGGGGTCTTTTCCTTTAGTGCTTCATGATCCTGGACAACGTTGTGATATTTGCATTCCGGGAAGATCCTTGTATCGACTTTCTTTAACCCGCGCCTTACCGTTTCCCTGTCCCGGATCAATTTGACAGAACCTATTTCCGGGTTTTGCCGCAAACCGGTACCGTCCCGCTCTTCCAGCCCGGCCGGACAGGTCATGCACAGCAATTATTATTGCAGCGGGACGGAACTATTCATTGAGTACGGTCGCTCATGAGGAAGTCACAGGACCAGGATCTGGCATCAGTATCTGCGGAAGAGGAGGAACTGGTACAGGAAGAGGTGCGGGCAAGGGGTGAACGGAGCGATGCAGGACTCGAAGGGCTTGTCGGCGGCCTTGATTCCGTCATCATCGCAACTGAACCCGATAACCTCGTCCCCGCCGTTTACGAACTGCTGAGGTATACCGGCCTCTCGTGCCAGGAGGCATTTTTTAACGTTGACGCGCAGAGTTATGTCCTCGGCCTCCCGGGATCAGCGTCCCTTATCATACTGTCACGCGGCGGGGCGCCAAACCCGTTTGCCGGTGTCAATAAAGCCCGGCTGACCGCGCACCACCCCAATACGCGGATCGAGACGTTCGTCTTCTCCACGCCGGATATCCGGCAGTACGTGGCGATCCAGAAGAGAAGGGGCGTGAAGTTCCTCACTGACGGTCCCCGGGAATCGGATTACTTCCTGTTCATCCAGACCGCCCCCTCCCCGTTCACCGGAAACTCGGTCGGGTTCATCGAGTGGCAGGACGATATGAAGACCTATGCACCACCGGGTGCGACCCGGGTCTTACCTGACCTTGAGAAGCCGTCGTTCCGGCACCTCGGCAACATCTCCGGGCTCGACCACGTGGCCACCCGCGTCCGGGCCCGGGACCGGAAGGCCGCCATCCTCGAATTCGTCGGTCTCACCAATTACCATTACGATTTCGGCGTGCACGTCAGGTCCCTCAACTCGATCACAAGCGTGGCACGGCGCAACCCGGATGATTTTGCCATGGTGTTCACTTCCGGGATCACCCCCTTCGTCTCGGAAGAGGTTTCCGGGCCTACCGAGAAGTTCATCCAGGACTACGGCACCAGGTCCCACCATATGGCGTTCCGGACCGAGAATATCGAGGTGACAATCAAGAACCTGAAAAAAGACGGCATGAAGTTCCTGCTGGATCTGGTGGGTTCTGAAGAGGAAGGGCTCAAACAGATCTTCTCGGAACCTTCGCCCTCCACCCTCATCGTCAACGAATACATCCACAGGTATAGTGGTTTTGACGGCTTTTTTACCCGATCGAATGTGGAAAAGCTGACTGAGGCAACCGCACGCCAGTAACGCCCGGCTTCAGGCAGGCCGGGCCCTGAAAAAAATTGTTTTTGCTGTTTCAGGCAGGCTGGGCATTCATGTTCGGCGGGATCAGGTGCCTGAGTACGAGTTCCGGGACCTGCTCGGATGTCCTGACGGTCATGGTGAAGTCGGCGTTTTCTCCGCTCGAACCGAGATAGGTCAGGCTGATCTGGAAGTCCGTGTCAAAGAGCGGGATACCCATGACGGTTATCCGTGCGTGCCGGGGGCTGGTCACCCGCTCCTGTCCGACCACCAGCGTATCTTTTGTCCCGTCCACGTCTGCCATAATTACGTTATTATACGACATGACAAGGATGTGGCTGCTCCCGATCGTGATCGGTTCCCCATCCGGGAGTGTGACCCGGTAGGTCGTGCTGTACGGGAGCGCCGTCCCGGTCGTAGTATCGAGTACTGCGATGGTGAGGGTAAAAACAGCGAGGGTTGCAATGACGATGACCAGGAGTACGATGCCGAGCAGGACCTTCGTCCCGGTACTCCAGCCTCGTGTGCCCTTGGTATCAGCACTTCGGGAACTGTCCGCCATAGGTCTTCCATTGTACAGGAGTTCCCGGAATATTATATGGATTGTGGATTTGTCGTGTCCCGGCCCGTCAATGCCCTGGCACTGGTACTATCATAGTCGAAGAAATTCTCTGGATATCTTCACCGGGATGCTCTATCCTTGGTGGTGGTACTGTCATAGTCGAAGAAATTCTTTTGAGAATTTCTTCTCCAGCCCGCCCTTCCCTGCGGGATCCGAGAGGTTCGACAGAACCTCGAGGAGGAGGAGAATTCATCAGAATTCTTCGACCAAGGCAGGCTATCATAAACTCCATAACCCCCCCCGGCCCAATGTTATAGGATTTTGATGCGCATACCCATACAATCAGTGACGCCGGAGTGCGGGCACGCGGAGATCTGCGGCTGGGTCCATGAGGTCAGGGACCTCGGGGGGCTCGCGTTCTTCTTGATCCGCGACCGGACCGGCATCATCCAGGTGACCATCCCGAAGAAGAAGGCTCCCGAGGCGGTGCTTGCTGCCGCAAAAGCGGTCTCCCGCGAATCGGTCGTCCGGGTCAGAGGGGCCGTGAAGGCGATCGACAAGGCTCCCGGCGGCCGCGAACTGGTGCCCGAGGCCTTCGAGATCGTCTCCCTCGCCGAGACACCGCTCCCCCTCGATGTATCCGAGAAGGTCCCGGCCGAGCTGGACACCCGGCTCGATGCCCGGTTCCTCGATGTACGCAGGCCCCGCGTGGCGGCGGTCTTCGAGATCCGCAGCGCGGCCCTGCATGCCATCAACCAGTATTTCCATCACGAAGGGTTCACCAACATCACCACGCCCAAGATTGTTGCAGCAGCAACCGAGGGCGGGACCGAACTGTTTCCCATAGCGTACTTCGACAAGGAGGCCTTCCTCAACCAGAGCCCCCAGCTCTACAAGCAGATGATGATGGCGGCAGGCTGCGAGAAGGTGTACGAGATCGGGCCGATCTTCCGTGCCGAAGAGCATAACACCACAAAACACCTGAACGAGGCGACCAGTATCGATATCGAGGTCTCGTTTGCAGACCACCGTGAGGTCATGCGCATCCTCGAGGATCTCATTGTCAGGGTCTATGGGTACGTGAACGGGACATGTTCTTCCCAGCTCGCAAACCTGGAAATTACAGACTTCCCCCTCCCGAAAGCCCCGTTCCCAAGGCTCCCATACGGTGATGCGATTGAGATTGCGAAGAAGCAGATCGAAGACCCCATCAGGTATGGCGACGATATCAGCCCCGCGGCCGAGCGGGCGATCGGTGCAGAGATGGGCGGGCATTATTTCATCGTAGACTGGCCCAGCGAGATCCGGCCCTACTACGCAATGCAGTACGAGAACGATCTCTCGATCTGCAAGGCGTTCGACCTGATGCACCCGCGGATGGAGCTCTCGAGCGGGGCCCAGCGGGAGCACAGGTATGACCGGCTCGTGCACCAGATCAGCAGGAAAGGGCTCAACCCTGAAAGCTTCGAGTTCTACCTCCGTCCGTTCCGGTACGGCATGCCCCCCCATGCAGGCTGGGGCCTGGGGGCCGAACGGCTGGTCATGACCATGCTCGGCCTCTCCAACGTGCGGGAAGCGGTCCTGTTCCCGCGGGACATGCACCGGCTGGTCCCCTGACCACGAACTATTTTTACACACGGGACAATCCAGCTGTAGCAGATATCTGCCCGGATCCCTTATGGCAAAAGCGTATTTCATCAATAAAGTGCTGGCAACCACCGTGGTTGGCAGCTACCCGGTCACGAAAGGAGGTGGACTACGCAGCCTCTTCGACCCGCTGCACGCCGCAGTCGAGACTGCTGTCGCGGACCAGATTGCTGCAGGGATCGACATCATCTCGGACGGGCAGGTCCGGGGAGACATGATCCAGGCGTTCACCGCGCAACTGCCCGGCATCAGGGGGCAGGACGTGATCGGCAAGGTGCAGCCGGCAGCAGGCGCGATAACCGTTGGCGACACGAAGTACGCCCTCTCGAAAGCCCCGAAGGTCAAGGGGATCATCACCGGCCCCTCCACCCTTGCCCACGGCCTCCACATCAGCACCCCGATGTACCGGAACAGGGAGGAGCTCGCGCTCGACCTTGCGGCAGCTCTCGTTGTCGAGGCGAGGAGCCTTGAGGCCGCCGGGGTGGCCCTGCTCCAGATCGATGAGCCGATCCTCTCGACCGGCACCGCCGACCTCGCGGTGGGGAAGCAGGCCGTGGAGATGATCACGTCGTCCGTCCGCGTCCCGACCTGCATGCATGTCTGCGGGAACCTTGCAAACGTGCTCGACGAACTTCTGAAGTACAATGTCAACGTACTGGACTTTGAGTTCTCCAAAAACCCGGCAAACCTCGACATCCTCTCGCGCAGGGACCTCGGAGGCAAAATGCTCGGGTATGGGTGCGTAGACTCGGCTTCTGAAGAGGTTGAGCCGGTACAGGAAATCCGGAAGCGGATCGAGAAGGGTGTCGCTACGTTCGACCCGAAGATCATGCTGATCGACCCGGACTGCGGGATGCGGATGCGGAGCCGGGAGTCAGCGTACTGGAAACTCAAGAACATGGCCGAAGCGGCAAAGGAGGTACGGATTGCACTGTGAGCCGTGAATTGTTTCCTGCTGAATATCAGATCTGAAGCCCCCGCTACGGGCACTCCGGTTTGTAAGTCTATTACCTCCTGCTGAAAAATACGGTCCGTCTCAGAATTGTGGTAGAAAATACACGGGTGCCGATGGGACCGATCCGGGTGATCATCCCTGGAACCGAAATTATCTCCCATCCGCCGTTTGCGAAGCTATAGCAATGATGCCCACGGTTGTTCTGGTTAAAAAGATTGGGAGAAACTCCGGGAAACCCCTGGGAACAACACCCGTCAATACGGAAAGGTCCGAATTCCGGGCCACACCCCTGGTTCAGTTGATGTAATCCCGTAATTTCCGGATAAGGGCGAGCTGCTGGTTCGCCTCTTCCTTCTTCTCTGTCTCGATGCTGCTCATGATCTCGGTGATGGGTCTGGCCAGCGTGTAGATCTTCGTCGGGCGTCCTATGGTTTCCGCTGAAACCTCGCGACTCCGGATCCATCCCTTCTCAGAGAGGGATCGCATAGCCATGCTCACTTCGGGCTGGCGCAGGTCGATCCCGCGTTCGATCTCATGGGACGATGCCTCCGGGGTGTTGGCCAGAAAAACAAGTACCTTGGCAATATTTTTCCTGGTTCCTATCTCGATCAGGAGGTTGGCAAACTCTTCCTCCTTATCGGTAAAATACAGAACGTTCTTCTCTTTCATGGTGCTTCCGGTTTTTTTATCCGGACCTCTTTATCATGATTTTTAAATATTCCCATAAATGCATTCCGGTGTTACCACGGAAAAGAGGCACAAATATCAGGACAACCCGACATGATCGGTGTAATTTTCCCGGAATTCCCCACCGGGATCAAAAAAGAGGGAGGGGGTTCCGTTACACGACTCTTGACGTTGTCGAAGCTTCGATACCCCTATCGGTGATGATGAAGGGTAGCAGCCGCTGGGGTGCTGCCGAGTCCTTGATCTTGTGGACGGCAAGCGTCCGCTCGATCTCGGCCTGGTGGATTTCCGTCTTGAACTCGATGACCACGTCCGCTGCACGCATGATCCTGGTCATTTCCATGGGTGAGTGGATGCCGGTATAGACGACGAACATCAGGTTTGCACCGCGTTTCTTCATCTCCTCGCGGGCAAGACGCAGGAATTTCAGCGCCCCGTCAATCCCGTACTTGACCACAATCGCAGACAGAGAGTCCACGACAATCCTGCTGCCGGCCATCTGCGTGAGATACATTTCGGGATACATATCAGTGGCGTCGACCATGCCGATTTCGACATCGCCATCGTTCATGAAGTACGTGCCCTCTTCCCCGCCTTCCGCCTTCCAGAACTGCATGGCAGCAAGGTCGACCCCGGCGAGTGGCGTCCCGTAGATCATGATGAGAGTCCCCTCAGGAACCCCCCCGTCAAGCAGGAGGTTGAGACCTATGATACCGGTAGTCCTCTTCTTGTACGTCCCGCCAGCCGGGATGTCCTGGATGCGGGTTGTTGTGTCCATCGGGGATGCACCGGAGAGTATTATTGAATATCTGCTTAAAAGGTTTGTGGGGTCACGGGCGATTTTGTCGCAGAATATCCCTCTATTCTGAATTAGGAGCCCGTTCCGCCGAACTTTTGCCTGAGATCCCTGCGCAGCAGCTTCCAGCCATGGACGCGGGGCAGCGAATCAACGAGAATAAGTTTTCGGGGAACCTTGTACCCGGCCATGTTGTCCCTGCAGTAGGTTTCAAACTCTGATTCGGTCAATGATACACCGGGCATGAGCACAATGGCAGCGACCGGAACTTCGCCTTTGCGTTCGTCCGGCACCCCGAAAACTGCAACGTCTGCGACTGCAGGGTGTCGGATGATCACATTCTCAACTTCAGTCGGATAAACTTTCCAGCCGGACATGATGATCATGTCCTTTTTCCGGTCGGTGATGCAGAGGATTCCTTCCGCGTCAAGGTTCCCGATATCGCCGGTCAGGAACCAGCCGTCATGCCGGAATACCTCCCGGGTCGCTTCCGGCAGGTTCCAGTACCCTTTTGCAACCGCCGGGCCCCGGAGTGCGATCTCGCCGCTCTCGCAGGGAGGCATCTCTTTTTCAGGATCTTCCGCGTCGACGATCCGTATCTCCGTATACCCTACTGCAACCCCTACGCTCCGGTACCCTTTTGTGAGGTGCGGGTACTCCGGGAGCGTGGTCGTGCCCGAGCCGATCACGATCGTCTCCGAAAGGCCGTACGAGTTCGCCACCGCGATCTGGTAACGCCGGTCGAAAGCCTCCCAGACCGAAGGCAGGAGCTGCCCGCCACCCGATATGATGACCCGGGCATGCCGGAGGCGCTGCTCGGTCCCGGGAGGGGAGTGGACGAGCGAGTGGATGACCGGTGGCATGCCGGCCAGAACCGTCACCTCGTGCTTTTCTGCAAGGGAAAGATACTGCTCGGTCTCGAACCGCTCCATCATGACGTACGTACCCCCGGCGCGGATGACCGAGAGCCCCCACGAGACCCCGACATGGCCCATGGGGTAGATCCCGAGGTAGGTATCGACCGGGCGGAGCCTGAGGGCGTCACGTTCCGTGTCAAGGGCTGTCATCCAGTTGCCATGCGTGAGCATGGCGCCCTTTGGCTTTCCGGTTGTTCCCGCAGTATACTGGATGTGGCAGAGGTCCCCGGTCGAGCAGTTGGCCGCACGCATGCTGGCCGGGGCAGGAGGGAAGGACGCCCATGCCACTGATCCTGGGGGGGGATCGTCCGTGCAGATGACATAGCGGATGACAGGGGCATGCCGGCGGATGCCACTGACGACCGATGCTCCCTGCCGGTCGGTGATCACCGCAATGGCGCCGGCATCCCTGAGCACGTGCAGCAGTTCCTCCCCCCTGTATGCGATGTTGGTAGGAACCGCGACTGCACCGATCCGCCAGAGCGCAAAATAACTGATGAGGTATTCCGGGGAGCTCTCAAGATAGATGCAGACGCGGTCTCCTTCTTCCACCCCAAGATTTTGAAGGCCGAGGCCGACCCGGTTCATCTCGTCCCGGAGGTTCCCGTAACTGTAACTCTCGTCCAGGAACGGGCAGATGAGGGCGGCTTTGCTGGCAGGTACACTTTTTGCATCGAGGAGCGTGGTGACGTTGGACATACGATACCGGTACTTCAGGTCGTTACAAAATTGGACGCTGATGTATATAGTTGTTCATTCCTCTATGCCGGGATCTGGCACGTATCAGCTATCCGGGTTGACATCCCCGGAATGCCAAACTATTTGTGGTTCCTGCCCCGATTAATCAGTCTGAAATGTATGGCGGAAGAGAACCAGCAGACACAGGAAACACCCGTCCAGCCGGGGCGGCCATCACCGTTCCCGGAGAATCCGGGGACTCCGCAGAATAACCGGCAACCGCGGAGAGACCGGGGCAGGTACCCCGGTGGCCAGAGGCACCATTTCCGCCGGGACCAGCCCCAGAACCCGGATGCGGGAAGACCGGTGGAGCCTGCGGAAGAGAATGCAGGTACCGATGACGATGAAGAGACTGAACATGACCGCTCGGCACCTCAGCACCGGCACCGCAGTGGCGGCAGGCCGGAAAAGAGAATAATCGAGGAATGGGCCAACGACCCGTACTGCGAGTAGCCGGCCCGGCTCGCGGCTGCGGGTCCGGATAGCTTTTTTAGAGTAGAGTTCAGGAATAGAGATCCCCCAGGGGAACCGTCTTTCATAGCGGATGGTACCTCTCATTCACCGATGGCATTTCACACAAGAGGATGATAACCGGCACTCCGGTACAATCAGGATAAACCGGTAAAACGTGTGGACTAAAAAAAGAAATTACTGATATTCCGGCGGCTGGACCTGTTTTGGCAGGCCGCCCTTGAAGTGCTGCCGGATCTTATCGTAATACTGCCTCAGGTTCTCGTTCATGGTCGGGTGAACTTTCTTCTGTGCGTCCTCGAAGTGACGCGGTGAAATGCTCGTTGCGCCATCGCGGAGTGCGAGCATCCCCGCCTCGCGGCAGAGAGATTCAAGGTCCGAGCCGACAAAGCCCTCCGTCATGCCGGCAAGGTATTCGGCAAGACGCTCCCGGGCCGGATCTGCAAAGCTGAGTCTCCGCTCCCCGAGCAATTCGAGGAATCGCCTGCGGCATGTCCCGGGAGAATAGGGCGTACGGTCTCCCGGTACCGGTACGATGGCCGATTTCACGTCAGCTGCGGTGACCTTCCGGTCCTTACCCAGTTTCTCGACGAGTTCCCCGAGAACATCGTCATCGCATTTCTCAATCATCGTTACGACTTCTTCGAGTGACGACCCTTCGAGCGGCATGAACCTGGTGTGGATACCGATGATCTTCTTCCGGTCTTCAAGAGTGGGTTCGCCAATATAGACCAGCCTGTCGAAGCGACCTGCCCGCAGAAGGGCCGGGTCCACGATATCCGGGCGGTTCGTCGCTCCCATCACGACGACGTCCCTGAGTTCTTCGAGTCCGTCCATCTCGGTCAGGATCTGGTTGAGCACGTTGTCGATCACGTGCGAATCGCTGCTCGTGCCCCGGGCCGGTGCAAGGGCATCGATCTCATCGAAGAATATGATCGATGGCGAGACCTGCCGGGCTTTCTTGAAGACTTCCCTGACCGCCCGCTCGCTCTCGCCCACCCACTTGGAGAGGAGCTGTGGCCCCCGGACCGGGATAAAGTTCGCCCCGCTCTCGCTTGCCACGGCCTTCGCGATCAGGGTCTTGCCGGTGCCGGGCGGCCCGTAGAGGAGGATGCCCCGGGGGGGGACTATGCCAAGGTCCTCGAATTTCTGGCGGTCGGTGAGCGGGAGCTCGATCGCCTCGCGGACCTCGGTCTTGGCCGAGTCCAGGCCCCCGACATTCTGCCACTTCACGTGCGAGACCTCGAGCATCACCTCCCGCATCGCGCTCGGGCCGACGTCCCGCTGGGCGCTGCGGAAGTCGCTTGCCAGCACCTTGAGCGAGTCCAGCACCTCTGCCGGGATCTCTTCTGCGTCGAGGTCCAGCGCGGGCAGGTACCTCCGCAGGGCACGGATTGCGGCTTCGCGGGCGAGCGCCGCAAGGTCTGCCCCTACGAAACCGTGGGTCTGCTGGGCCAGACTGTCAAGGCTCACATCATCCGCAAGCGGCATGCCACGGGTGTGGATCTTCATGATCTCGATCCGGTCGAGTTCACTCGGGACGCCGATCTCGATCTCCCGGTCGAACCTGCCGGGCCTCCGCAGGGCAGCGTCAATGGCATCGACACGGTTGGTAGCGCCGATGACCACCACCTGCCCGCGTTCCTCGAGGCCGTCCATCATGGTCAGGAGCTGGGCAACGACCCTGCGTTCGACCTCCCCGGTCACTTCCTCGCGCCGGGGCGCAATCGAATCGAGCTCGTCGATGAAGATGATGGACGGAGCGTTCTCCCTAGCCTCCTCGAAGACCTCCCGGAGCCGCTGCTCGCTCTCCCCGTAATATTTCGAGATGACCTCGGGGCCGGCGATCGATATGAAGTGTGCCCCGCTCTCGCTCGCCACGGCCTTCGCGATCAGGGTCTTGCCGGTGCCGGGCGGCCCGTAAAGGAGGACCCCTTTGGGCGGCTCGATTCCGAGTTTCTGGAACAGTTCCGGGTGGCGCAGCGGGAGCTCGATCGTCTCGCGGAGCCGCTGGAGCTCGTCTTTCAGCCCGCCGATATCCTCGTACGAGAACCTCCTGACACCCTCGAACCCGGCCGCCGGCTTGTCTGAGAACTCGATCGAGGTATTCTTGGTGATGATCACCGCCTCCTCCGGTTCGATCTCCACGACCTTGAACCCCACGATCTGCGGCTGGATGAACGGCAGCCCTAGCATGATCGGGATTGTGTCGTTCCTGACAACGGGGAAATCGATCAGGCCGTTGACCACGTGCGGGTTGTTTGCTATCGGGATCTTCTTGGGCAGGTCCTCGGGTGGCGCAAGGACGACCCGTTTTGCTTCGATCTCGTCAGCGATCTTGACGACTTTTACCGTATCCCCGATGCTGACACCGGCATTGAGCCGGGTAAAATTGTCAACCCGTACCTTACGCTGGTTCCAGTCCTCGACAAGCGCACGCCAGACCTTGGCGACCGTGCGGCGCTTCCCCTCGATCGCTACCAGATCGCCGGGCGAGATCTTGAGAAGCAGCATCGTTTCGGGATCCAGCCGGGCCTTCCCGCCGCCCTGATCGCCGGGGTACGCGGAATCCACCCTCAATTGCACTTCAGGCATCACCTTAAAGGTCATATACGCAGGGATTTATAAGTACTGATAATGAGGGTCCTTGTTCTCGATCCATTTCACGGGGCGGCGGGCGACATGGTCACCGGGGCACTGCTGGACTGCGGGGCTGACGAGAGTCTCGTCGTCCGGGCAATGCAGTCGGTTGTTGCCGAACCCGTGATCACCCGCGTCACCAGGGCCGGTATCCGGGCGGTAAAAGTGGACACCCGGGCGACACCGGCCCACCGAACGCTTGCCGATGTGTTCAAGCGACTCGACGAGGCCGCTCCCCGCGTTCCGGGACCGGCCCTCGCCATGGCCCGCCGGGTCTTTGAACGGATCCACGCGGCAGAGGAAGAGGTCCACGGGGCCCACGTCCACTTCCACGAAGTCGGGGCCGATGACGCGATTGCGGACGTGATCGGTGCATGCACGGCCCTCCATTCACTCGAAGTCGATGGCGTCAGGGTCCTGCCTGTTACTCTCGGGCACGGGATCGCAACCGGCTCCCATGGAACGTTTCCGGTCCCGGCCCCGGCAACTGCCGTGATCCTCAGGACCAGCGGGCTGGTCTCCGTCCCCGGCAACCATATGGGCGAGCTCTGCACGCCTACCGGGGCGGCACTCCTCGCGGAATTCGCCACCATGGCCGTTGCCGAACCCGCTGCATACACGATCGAGGCTGTCGGGTACGGGGCCGGTACACGGGATCCCCATCACGCCCCCAACGTTCTGAGAGCGATGATCGTCAAGACGACCGGGAGCGGGGCTTCCCGGGCAATGCCCGGAGACTGCGTGGATATCCTCGAGACCAATGTGGACGATGTGAGCGGGGAAGTGATCGCCCACGCGATCACACGGTTGATGGAAGCCGGTGCACGGGATGCAAGCGCCATACCGGTCATCATGAAGAAAGGCCGCCCGGGTTTTCTCATCCGGGTGATCAGCCTGCCCGGAACAAGCGCGCCGCTCGCGGAACTGATGGCACGCGAGCTCGGGACACTGGGTATCCGTTGCATTCCTGCAGTCCACCGGTTCATCGCGGAGCGGTCTGTTGAAGAGGTAGAGGTTGAAATTTCCGGGATACGCCGGAAGGTACCGCTGAAATGCGGGTGGATGAACGGGTCTGTCTATATCGTCAAGGCTGAGTTCGGGCCGGCCAGGGACTGGGCGGCCGAACTTAACCTCCCGGTGAGGGATGTACTTCGCAGTATCGAAGATGCCGGAAGGAAAGCCATAAAGACCCGGGCAGGTGGCGATGAAGACCGATAGGCAGACAAGCGGGAACGAGGCTCTTGACGCGCTTCTGGGCGGGGGTCTCGAAGTGCGGACCGTCACCCAGTTTTATGGCGAGCCGGCGAGTGGCAAGAGCACGCTGTGCGCCATTGCCGCTGTTGCCACTCTCAGGGCCGGCCATGCTGTCGTGTATATCGATTCCGAAGGCTTCTCCATAGAGCGGTTCCGCCAGATCGCGGGAGCTGATACGGAAAAGATTGCCGACCGCCTCTTCCTTTTCGAACCGATCGATTTCGAGCACCAGGGGGCCATGATCGCCGAGGCAGAGAAGGTGCTCAAGGCCCAGAAGCCGGGCCTGCTTGTCATGGATTCGGCAACTGCCCTGTACCGTACGGATCTCGAGAAAGGGCGGGATGCCATGCAGGCCCTGACCCGGCAGATGATCCACCTCCTTGGCTATGCCAAGCGCTACGGGATCCCGGTCATCATCACCAACCAGGTCTACATGGACACGGTGAAAAATACCTATCTCGGCCTTGGGGGGACTGCACTCGAACATCTCTCAAAGGTGATCGTGCGGCTTGAGAAGACCGACAGCCCCGGAATCCGTCGGGCCAGGCTCGTCAAACACCGGTCCCGGCCGGAAGGTGCTTCCTTTGACTATGAGATCGTCGGGGATGGTATCAGGGCAAAGGCGTAACACCCGTACTGCCGGGATATTTCCCCTCTCCTCTCAATTTTCTTGATCCCCGGCAGGAGAAAATTGTTAATGATTATATCTCCCGGGATCGAATATTTATAGTCCGATGTCTCTGAGCAGCGAAATTACCGCGCAAATCAAGGATATCCTGAAGGAGAACCCGCAGGGCCTCAGCATCACCAGCCTCGCGAAGTCAGCCGGGATCAACCGGAACACCGCCGGGCGGTACCTGGACAACCTGCTCGTGTCCGGGGAAGTCGAGATGCGCCCCTTCGGGATGTCCAAGATCTATACTCTTTCCCAGCGGATCCCCGCCTCTTCCGTACTCTCTATCTCGTCCGAATTTGTCCTGCAGCTTGACAGCAGCCTTCGGATCATTTTTGCCAACGATCCATTCCTCCGGTTTCTGGGAGTCTCCTCGCAGCACCTGCTCGGGAAGAATATTGAATACACGCGTGTGGCGCTGGACTTTGATGAGGTGTTTCCCGATCTTCTCACCCATCTCAAAGCCGGGCTTTCAGGAACGGCGTGGCAGGGAGAGCTCACGTTGCCCGGACGGCGGATGACCTTCAATTGCAGGATTACTCCGACGGTGTTTGGCAACGGGTCAAGGGGAGTCTCGTGTATCCTCGAGAATATCACCGAGAAAAAACGCACCGAAGAACGTGTTGTTGAAAGTGAGGAGCGGTACCGGAAGCTCGTGGAGAGATCTCCTGATACTATCCTGCTTCACCGTGACGGGAAGATTCTGTATGCAAATCCCGCCGCTTTCAGCCTCCTGGACGCTTCGCGGGCTGACGAAATTATCGGTAAACCTCTCTTTGATTTTGTCAGTCCCGGATTCCGCGATGGCGTGATGGCAAATATCCAGAAAGATCTCGGAGGAGGCGTATCACCGCCCATGGAAGTGGAGATGCTCCGGCTCGATGGCACACCGGTGATGGTCGAGGGCTGGGGGGTACGGACATTTACCGATGGCAAACCTGCGGTTCAGGTAGCAATAAGGGACATCACCGAGCGCAAACGGATAGAGGTGGCGCTGCGCGAGAGCGAGGCCAGGTACCGTTCCCTCTCCGAGGCCTCTCAGGACCTTATCTTCGTTGTTGATCGGGAGGATAAGGTGCTCTACATCAACCACAAAGCCGCAGATCTCCTCCGGAAGCCGGCAGAGATGGTCATCAACCAGCCCCGGAGCATATTTTTCACCCCGGATATCTCCACCCGCCAGTACGAGGCGCTCCAGCACGTGTTCAGGACCGGCCAACCGGTGAGGAGCGAGGGGCCGGTGATGATCAGGGACGAGGTCCTGTGGTTTGATCATGCGCTGGTACCGATTGGGGACACGGGGGGCCGGGTTGATTCGGTACTTGGTGTGTCGCGGGATATCACAAAACGCATCAATGCAGAGCGGGAGATCCGGGAGCACGAGCAGAATTACCGGTTCATTGCCGACCACTCTGTCGATATTATCACCCGGCAGACCCCGGAGTGCATCTGTACCTACACCTCTCCTTCCATCGCCACGCTGCTCGGGTATAGGGAGCACGAAGTGCTGGGCAGGTCCGTGCTTGCACTGGTACATCCTGACGATCTTCCCGGCGTGATGAGGGATATCGGGACGAACCGCAGCCCCGGCCTTACGGATTTCACATCGGTCTTCCGGCTCCGGCACAGGGACGGGCACTACCTCCGGTTTGAGTCGACGACCAGGATCATCCGGGACGAGGCGGGGCAGATCAAGGAGTTCATAAGCATATCCAGGGACATCACGGGACGGAAGCCGGAGAATCCACGGCAGACCGGGCCTGCCGAAAATGATTGAAGGAAAAGGGAGGGATCAGAACGGGATGACACCGGAAAAAACCGTTGTCGCTGGCCCTTCCATCTTTGCCCCGTCCTGTAAGTAAATGGTGAGGGAACCGCCGCGGGTCTCCACCTCGACGGTCTCCCCGGTATGCCCGAGCCTGTGGACCACCGCTGCCGATGCGGTTGCCCCGGTACCGCAGGAGAGGGTCTCCTCCTCCACGCCACGCTCGAACGTCCGGATCCTGATACTGTTCTCGCCCGTCTTTTCCACGAAGTTTACATTCGCCCCTTTCTCGAACGTGGCATGATGGCGGATGGGGGGGGCTGCAGTGTCCATGTCGACAGCATCGACAGAATCCACAAGGATAACTGCATGGGGGACACCGGTATTGACTGCATAGACATCATAATCCCCGATCCGCTCCCGGTACTCTCCGCTCCCGGTTGCGGGGATGTCCCTGCGCTCGAAACGGGGCGGGGTCATCGTCACGGTAGCGAAGAAATCGTCCTCACGGTATCCCATTGCGACGCCGATCTCCCCGGCTGGGGTCTCTACGGTGCAGGACTCCCTGGCATAGCCGGCATCGAAGGCGTATTTGGCAAGGCAGCGGATGCCGTTGCCGCACATCTCAGCCTCGCTCTCGTCCGGCTGGAGGATGCGCATTTTCAGCCCGCCTTTCTGGGACTTCGAGAGGTAGATGATGCCGTCCGCCCCGATGCCGAAGCGCCGGTCGCAGTAAATCGCAGCGAACTGGCCTTTCAGCTCATCGGGTATGATGATCCCGTTGTATTCGTCGATTATGACGAAATCATTCCCGTTCCCGTGCAGTTTGGCGAATGATATCTCCATGGAAAAATCCCTCACTGGAATCCGGACACCCGGCTTGTATACCTGATCCTGTATGATCATCAGCATCTGCCGTTCCTTAAATGCATCGACGGCTGATGCGCCTCCCGTCTCTCCCCTCAGGTAAGACTGGCTGAAAAGACGGGCTGAAAAAAAACCTTCAGGTCAGCCGCATGACATGGCCGCGCACAGGCTCACTCATCATGGTTTGGATTGATCTCAATCGATTCCTGGAATTCCTCGATCCCCCAGCCGAGGTATTCCCGGATGATGATATAGGCCATCTGCGGCGGGATCGCCCCCTGCTCCGTAACGATGAGATCGATATATTCGGCAGGCGTCAGATCGAAGGCAGGGTTGCGCACCGTGACGTTCGGGAGGGTCCGTGCGATCTCGTCGGCAAGCACCTCGTTTGGCTGCCGCTCCTCGATCCGTATGAGATCTCCCATGATGGTCTGCGGGGCAAACTTGTAGGTCTCCGCGGCGACCAGCACGCTCACCCGTGCCTCGGCTGCCGTGTGGGCTACCTGGGAAGTCCCGATCTTGTTCACTACGGCACCGTTGACGGTAACGGCATCTGCCCCGACAATGACCAGATCGACATCGTGGATGTATGAGCGTACGGCCGAATCGACGATGAAATTTGTTTTTATCCCGGCATCATTGAGGGTCCGGATCGTGATGAGACCCTGGTTTCTCGGGCGCACTTCCGTTGCGAAGACCTCGATCTCCTTGCCGCTCCGGTGCGCTTCGATAATGCAGCCGAGGGCCACCTCCGAGTTGCAGTGCGTGAGGATCGTGTCCCCGTCCCGGATGTGGCGTGCCCCGAAACCGGAGATCTTCTCCACCGCATGCTGGGACGATTGGATGAACCGGGCGGCCCGGTGGATCACGCCCTCCCGTGCCTCTTCCGCGGTTGACACGTCTTCGAGTCCCGCCATGACGATGTGAACGGCGTTCGGGAGCGAGACAGCAGTCGGGCGGGTGGCAACCAGCGTTGCTGCGGCCCGCTCCATCTCGCGCCGGAACGCGTCAACGTCAGGTGATCTGACGGAAGCAGCATGGTCACGCAGGGCCTCTGCTGCGGCCCGCGCTATCCGCCCCGCGCCCCGGACCTCCATACTCTTTATTTTCTCTGCGGTATCAGTTACAGACATCAGTTTCAAATGATTGAATGTCAGGAAGAGACATAGAGTTTATTACCGGGTGTCACCTTGTCAGTTGCCGTTGTTTTTGACAGTGCCGGGACGCTCCTCAACACCTACCGGGTGGCAAAAGACATCCGTAACCGGAAACTGCTTCCCGGCATAGAGACGACGACCCTGACCTTCGGCTCTCCCGACCGGGTGCTCATCGTCCTCCCTGTGCACTCAAAAGACCTCATGGCAACCCGTGGGGACCTGCTCCTGTCCGATTACCTTATCCGGCACCACATCGGTTTCGGCGTGAGCTGTACGAGAAAGATCACCACTGCCGAAGAGATCGGGGACGTGCTCTATACCGACAACAGGACGCAGGTAGGTGACCTCCAGGAATGCATACGGAACGTCTGGACAGTCTGCAGGGAGGAATCCGTGGTAACCCTCAACAGCGGGGCGATCATCGACATGGCGCAGAAGGAGATCGAGTTTGCCATCACCGCAGGCGGCTGGCCGTTTGACGGCGCAAAAGAGGCGATCACCGCGTTACACCGCATGGGAGTGCCAACCTTTATCGCTTCCGGCGACCGGGTCACAAAACTCGAGAAGATGGCAGACCACCTCGGTATCCCGCGGGACCGCGTGTACGGGGTAGCAACACCCACGGTAAAGGCGCAGATCGTCAACGACCTCCGGCAGGAATATGACAAAGTCCTGATGGTAGGGGACGGGATCAACGATCTGTGTGCCATGCAGAATGCCGATATCGCTATCCTTACGGTCCAGCAGCCCGGCGACCGGCCCGAAGATCTTTACAAGGCTGCCGATTACGTTGTGAAAAGTGTCGGCGAAGTGGTGACCATTGTGGAGGGGCTGGTGAGGCCCGCACAGAATTTGCGATCGTGACAGATGTGGTACATCATATAAAAGGTAATATGCGACTTATGCCACATTAGGTACAAGGGTATTATGAAGGCTCCATTGATCACGGTCGATAACCTCTGCATGGACTTTGATGGCGAGAGGGTACTGAAGAATATCTCTTTTGAGATCGCTGAGGGAGAGATCCTGGGGATTATTGGCAGGAGCGGCGCCGGCAAGACGGTTCTGATGCATCTCATCCGTGGTGTGGAACTGCCCCCGACCAGCGGCCGTATTATTTACCACGTTGCTGCCTGCGGCGGGTGCAATTATATGGATGTTGCAGGTTCAGCCGGAAAACCCTGCCCGCAGTGCGGCGGCACCCTTACCGCCCTCGACGTGGATCTCTGGAATGAGAAAGATGATGCCCTGAAACGGCGTGTCATGCGGAGGACTGCCATCATGTTCCAGCGGACCTTCGCCCTGTACGGCGACGACCGGGTCATCGAGAATGTCCTTCACGCTCTTGACGATATCGACTACCCCCAGGACAAGGCCATCAACCGGGCAGCAGATCTCATCGACCAGGTTCGGCTATCCCACCGGATGATGCACATCGCCCGGGACCTGTCCGGCGGCGAAAAACAGCGGGTAGTCCTCGCACGGCAGCTGGCAAAGGAGCCGTTTATGCTCTTTGCCGATGAACCGACCGGTACGCTTGACCCGGGAACTGCCCGGATCGTCCACACGATGCTCTCCGATGCGGCGAAGACCAACAACATGGGCATCGTCGTCACTTCCCACTTCTCGCAGGTCATCGAGGACACCGCACACCGCGCCATCCTTCTCGTTGACGGCAGCATCGCAAAGATCGGGAGCCCGAAGGAGGTCATCGGCGAATTCATGAAAGGGTGCGATGACTCCGAGAAGTTTGAAGAGGCGGAGCTCGGGGACAAGGTCGTAGTTGCTCGTGACCTCTTCAAGCGGTACATCTCGGTGGACCGCGGCGTTGTCAAAGCGGTGAACGGGGTCTCGTTCGAAGTCAACACGAAAGAGATCTTCGGGATCATCGGCAAGAGCGGGGCGGGGAAGACCACCCTTTCGGGAATCATTGCCGGCCTTATCGAGCCGACGAGCGGAGAGATGAATATCAGGATCGGCGATGAATGGGTGGACATGACCAAGCCGGGCATCGAACAGCGGGGGCGTGCGACAGGCTACATCGGGCTCCTCCACCAGGAGTACGACCTCTTCCCCCACCGGACCGTCCTTGACAACCTCACCGATGCGATCGGACTTGAGTTCCCCAAGGAACTTGCGATGCGTAAGGCTCTTGTCACCCTCAAAATGGCAGGGTTCACCGACCAGAAGAGCAAGGAGATCCTCGACCGCATGCCCGGCCATCTCTCGGAAGGAGAGCGGCACCGCGTGGCCCTTGCACAGGTCCTGATCCGGGAACCCCGGATCGTGATCCTCGACGAGCCGACCGGTACCATGGATCCCATCACCAAGATCGATGTCAAGCACTCGATCATGCACTCCCGCGAGGAGATGGACGAGACGTTCATTGTCGTGTCCCATGACATGGAGTTTGTGCGGGACATCTGTGACCGGCTCGCGCTCATGAGGGGCGGCAAGATCGTGCAGATAGGCAAGACCGCTGAAGTACTCGCAACCCTTACCGAGGAAGAACGCAGGATTATGGGCCAGCCGACAGCCTGAGGCCTGCCATGCCCGCCATCCACCTCGATGGAGTGAGACTGGAGATCGGCGAAGGAAGTACCCTCTCCTCTGTTCTTTCCTATCAGCCCGGGGGTTGCTGCGTGGCCATCATCCGCCCGGCAACCAAGGAACAGGCGAGGACAGCAAACCTTGCAATGAACACAACTGCCGGAGAGGTGACCGTGGAGATGACCGGGCAGGGGGCCGGTCTTCTCGAATCGCCGGAGATCGAAGGCCAGCTCGCGATTCACTGGAGCGACCGGTACGCAGCGGCCTTCGGGCCGTTCCCTTCCACGATCCGTCCCGAACGCAAACCCCATCTCTATGAAAGGGGAGACATTATCCTCGGTTGCGGCGGCTATGATCCCAAACGGTCTTACCTCATCTTCTCCAGGACCCGCCACGCGGCAGACCACGGGGCTGACGAAAGCGGGGGGGTCATCGCAAAGGTCGTGAGCGGCAGGGCCGTGCTCGACCGCTGGGCAAGCGGTGACCGGGTCACAAAGATCGAACCGGTCATGTCCTGGGCAGACACCAGCCGTTCGTTCACGACCAGCGACATGGGACTGGTCCTTGAGGACGGGATGCTCATTGTAACCCACCTGAAGATCCTGGCGCAGGGGTATTCCCCTGACCATATAACAACGGAAGCTGCAGGCAGTGTCGAGCACCTCATCCATGCCCTGCAGTCGGGGAGGCTCACCGTGGACAGGGCGACGAGCACCCATATCCTCGATCTCCACCTCGCCGGAACAGACGATATCCCGGTGGAACACCGGCACCCCCGCCGGGAGGGAACAGTTACGGTGCGAACTGCGGGGAAATCTACCGGAGGGATCTATCTTTACCGGACTGATGTTCCCAGCAGCCTGGTGCATGCCGTTGTCGGCCATGTCGTTCATGGGATTGAACTGGTCAAACTCGCACAAGAGCGCGACATCATTGCTGTCACGGTGGAGCCGGAGCGGATCGATCTCCTCGGGCTCCCTCTTGGCAAGGCGCGGGAGATTGCAGCATCACGGGGTGTTGCAATCAGGTTCGATAATGGCGAGGGAGAGCGGATTGTCGTGTCCCAGGAGCCGGGCACCACCCTCGACGTACTCTCGGAACGTCAGGTGATCGTTACCACAGCACCGGTCGAAAAAGTGATCAGTATCGAACTTGATGATGGAAAAGCACCGATGAGCTGCGAAGTGTTCCGGAGGTTTACCGGCCTCAAAGACCACGACGCCGGCATGATGCCGGTCTTTTTCAGGTTCGATGACGTTGTCCTCTTCAAGCCGGCCATTGCCGCGGGCACCAAACTCATACCCGAGAATCCCCCGAAAGACGAGGCCCCGGCAGCAGCTCTTGGGATCACCAACGACTCCTGCAAAGGGTCGGGACTTGTCGGCGTACGCCTGTCGGCAAACCGTGATTTCGGCCCTACGTCAGAGTCGTTCGAAGGGACCAACATTATCGGGCGCGTGATTGACACCCAGAAACTGAAAAAACTGAAGGAGCGGGAGACCGTGTATATCAGGGAGGTGAAGCGGTGACCGATTATGTGCCGACCCACGCGGGCACCGTTACAAAATACGTGGTTGTTGAATCGTTCGATATAACTCCGGCGGATCTCGGGATCCGAGCATACGAGCTGTCGAAAGGTGTTATGATCAAGGAGACCTGCTTCGGGCTGGTCATCAACGGCGAGGAGAAAGAGGTCGACCGGATCGTTGCCGAACTCCGCAAGATCGACCCTGCCCACATCTTCGTCAAGGACCGGGGGTTCCCGCCGGGAGACTCGCGGCGGTGCCGGGCAAACCTTGGCGGGGCACGGCCGGGGTACCATGGCATGGAATTTGAGATGACCACCATCCCCTACGTATCCCACGGACTCGAGGAGCTCAGGGACCGTGATGAAAATACGGTTCCTGCTCCCGAAAATCCGCTCGATGTAAAAAGACTCGATATCTCCAGACTCAAGAAACTGATCGAAGCTCAGGAGCCCTGACATGGTAAAAGTATTCATCTATCCTGCAACAAGCCTGATCCTTTCTGATATGGTGGCACGGTTCGGACATACACCACTCAGTTCGGCTGTCGCGGTCCGCGAACGCATCCAGACTGCAGGGCTCGAGTCCCCCCCACTCCAGGTCACACCGGAAGAACCGAAGAAAGGACTGAAGTGGGCTGCCGTCGAGGTCCCGAGCGGCGTCCGTGGTCGCATGGCGCTCTACGGGCCGATGATCGAGGAGTGCGAAGCTGCCATCATCATCAACGATGCGGACCTCGCGTTCGGGTGTATGGGGTGCGCACGTACGAATGAACTTATCAAGTTCCTCGTGCGCCAGAAAAACATTCCCAAGCTCGACCTCTACTACCCGAAGAACGATGAGGAGGGCGTGAAATTCGTGGCTGCCATCAAACGGTTCCTTGGAGAACTGGGAGGCAGGAAATGACCCAGCCGGTGCGGATTGCCCAGCTCTCCTGCGGACCCGAATACTCCGGTGTCCAGCACGAGATCGAAGCTGCGGCAAAAGAGGTTGGCGGGGAAATTTTCTTTCCGGACATCGCGCTCAAGGGCATCATGCAGGACTTCCGGGAGATGGGTCTTGATGTGCGAAGTCCCGATCTCAGGCTGACCATCTCCCGTGCACGCGCTCTCGTGGAAGGGAGGGTGGAGGCAGATGCGGTCTTCATCGCCACCTGTTTCCGCTGTGCTGAAGCGGCTATCGTCAGGAACGAACTCAGGCGCTACATTCACGAACACTCGAAACTGCCGGTCGTCAGCTACTCCTTCACCGAGCGGACGACTGCCGGGACGCTCCTGACACGGATGGAGGCGCTGACCACCATCGCCCGTCGCCGGGCCCTCCTCGCCCGCGAGACCCAGCAGGGCCTCACGCTCGGGGTGGACTCCGGTTCGTCGACCACAAAGGCTGTGGTGATGAAAGACAACAGGATCATCGGCACCGGCTGGCAGCCGACAACGGAAGTACTCAAAAGTGCCGAGGACGTGATAGAGCATGCTCTCGACGAAGCGGGCGTACAAAGAAGCGAGATACAGGCCGTGGGTTCAACCGGGTACGGGCGGTTCCTTGTCGGAAAGGAGATCAAGGCGGACCTCATCCAGGAAGAACTGACCGTCAACTCCAAAGGTGCGGTCTTCCTTGCCGACCGGCAGCACGGGCCCGCAACCGTCATCGATATCGGTGGCATGGACAACAAGGCCATCTCGGTCATGGACGGAATTCCCGGGGTATTCACCATGGGGGGTATCTGCGCCGGTGCGAGCGGGAGGTTCCTTGAGATGACCGCTAAGCGGCTCGGCGTTGAGATCACCGAGCTCGGCCCGCTTTCCATGAAAGGGTTTGGCGAACGCGTACCGATGAACAGCTACTGCATCGTCTTTGGCACCCAAAGCCTCGTGAACGCCCTCGCGGCAGGAAGCACACGGGAAGATGTTGCCGCGGCAGCCTGCCACAGCGTAGCCGAGCAGGTCTTCGAGCAGCAGCTGCAGGAAGTGGATATCAAGGAGCCGGTCATCATGGTCGGGGGGACATCGCTCATCGAAGGGCTCGTCCATGCGATGGGCGAGCTCCTGCAGACTAGGATCGTCGTCCCGCACCATTCCCAGTATATCGGCGCGGTCGGATCGGCGCTCCTTGCGTCAGGGTTTATCAGGGACGATTAGATGCTTGCCATTGAGTACTTTGAGGTGGAATGCCCCGAACCCCTGGGCGCGGAGTACTACAAGCAGATCACGAACGATGTCCTGCTCGACCACAACCTGCTCAGGGTGATCCGGAAACTCCATGTCTTCATCGATCCCAAGGTGCCGGTCTTCGTTGCGGTCGGGACGCTCAAAAAACTGACGACCATTGTCAGGGTGCGGGATTTTGTCAATGTAAACCCGCTCGAAGGCAAGATGACTCTTGTTATCTCCGATGAGACCTACCTTGCCCCCATGCTCAGGATCTTCTGGCAACGGTTCGGGAAGGAGCATGTGGAACAGCCGGACCGGTTCACGGTGATCCTGTATGATGTACCGGTTGACCCGCGGGAGATCGAAGAGATCGTGGTCGGTGACCCGAGCGAATCCCTCTTCAAGGACCTCATCTACGCGTTCCGGTGCATTGCCCCCGAGGGGTTCAGGGTCCGGAGCGAGGTTTTCACCACGGAAAAGTTCTCGTTCGTGGCTAGCGAGAACACCCTCGCCGAGGACGTGGGCCCGCTCATCCGGGAGAAGTTCGCGCTCATCGGTGAGGCGCCATGACGCTCGTCCCGGTGACCTACAAGGGCGGCATCTACCAGCACGACCTCATCGAGGATCTCATCGAAGACCTCGGCGGATACATCGTCCAGAAACACGTTATCGCGGCAGAAGTTGTACTGCAGTGCTTTGTCCCGCAGGACGACATCGAGCTAATCCGCCAGATCGCACGCCCGCTTTTCGGGGAAGTGACGGACTCACCTCTCGTCGGCACCGAGATCGCGGTTGTCAGCATGAGCCTCGAGATCCACCACCTCCCCCACCCGTCGTGCGACATTGCAGAGTACGTCCGGCGGCTGGGGGCCAAGAGCAACATGGTCAGCCTTGCCCGTGGGCCGGGAAAACGGATCGCCGGCCTGAATGATGAGGAACGCGATGTCATCAACGAGCATGACATCGCGGTCTATCTCCTTGGCAATTTTGAAACCTGTATCGAATACAAGATGCCCACGCTGAGGCGGGGGATTGAGGTGCCGATCGTGCTCTGCGGGGGCCCTGACGAGGAGGCCCTCAGGAGAATTACCGATCCGCCGCTTGAAGGTTACGTGGGCAATGTCGGCAGGTTCATGCGCCGGACCAAGGAGGCGGACGAGCTTTCGAAACTGGACGAGATCATAACCGAGATAACGCGGGTCCTCGGGAAAAAGCGGGAGGCTGTCGCAAAAGACCCGCTCTCGGTATCCCCGGCCCGGCTCATGGGCCTGATCCGGGAGAACGTCCAGGCGATTCTCGATGTGACGTCCCCGACCCCGCTGACTGTCCAGATGGAGGGACTCCGGGTCAAACTCCCGTACGATACGTTCGCTGATCAGATCCGGAAGGTGGAGATCGAGGACGGGATTACTCTCGGGGACGTTGCAGAAGTGGTCCCTTCCCGCATGCGGGACTATATCCTCGTAAAGATCCTGCCGTTCTCGGAGACGAACGTGGTGATATGATGAAAAAATCGACCAAAGATGAGTTTGAGGAGAAGCTGGCAAGGATCGTCGAGCAGGGTGCGGATCTGACTGCCGACGAATGGATGAAGGCGATCGAGATCGAATACGGGCGGGTGCCTCTCATCTTCAAGCGGATGGGGGAGCGCCCCGAGGTTCTCATCTCCCACCTCCTGTACAAGGGCACGGTGGCGCAGACAAGCCCGCTCGACCCGAAGTACGTGGAGCTGATCAGCCTCGCCGTGGGTGCTGCGCTCAAGTGCCCGCACTGTACCGGTTACCACATGCAGGCAGCCATCAAGATGGGAGCGAGCCGGGAGGAGATCCTCGAGGTGATCCTCCTTGCCGGCATGATCTCGAACTCCTCGGTGCTTGCCAACGCTTACCGGATTATCGACGAGAAACTCGAACGCTGTATCCCCTGCGAGACGAAGGGTGTGGAGCGGGAGGCAGAAGCTGCGGGGCGGAAGAAAAAACGGTGAGAACGAGGAAAAAGTGACGGTTTTCTTCTCATCTTTTTCAATGGCATGCAGCCCGTTCCAGCCGGTCATTCAGAATTTCGGAATACCGGAATGATCACAGGATATTATCGGATGTTACCGTATACCGGTAGGTATACGAGCAGTCAAGGCCGCCGATCTCTGCAAAGGAGATCTGTTCATTCTTTTTCTGATTCGGATAAAATTCAGGGAATTCCAGGTTGGTTGTCTGCTGATGGCAGTAGGTCGTGGAAGGGATGAGGACGATCTGTGCCCTGACATTCTCGAAGGTCACGTTCGTGGGGTTCTCGACCCGGAAATTGATGGTATAGGTATCGAACGACCCGACAGGGATCGGGGTGATGTCCGATATGTCCATGCTGGTGATCCTGATGGCTGTGTTCTGATATCCCGAGACACAGCCGGCAGATATTGAAAGGATTACCAGCATTCCCAGAATAATGCACGCGGTTTTCATCCAGTCACCCGGCAGCATACAATAAGAATATACCAAGGTTTGTTTCTGGCACGAGAAAAAGGAGTCGTGTGAGCGGATGATTCTATCAGGTTCACTTTTACCCATCATCGGGCAGTATGACCCGTCATAGAAAAGTCGGATCGCTTCAGGATGCGGGACTTCACGCGAGAGGGCCCAGACTCGGCTGGTCAGGTGGTTCATACAGGGTCGTGACAGGACAGCGGCATCCTTGAGGAATATTTTTAAGACCGACGCCCGGGGTGAAACGGTTATTGTCTTCAGAAGAGCCGGCTTGGAATTTCCGGGGCACGGTACGATTTGGGCTAGGCCGGATTGTCCGGGCAGCCCGTCCCTGATTCATCGCCGGTTTTTCTTTTGTCGCAGGCTGCCGGCAGTATCGCATCTGAATGAGCCGTCTCCCCGAAACACAGTTATCATCCAAGCACACCAATATCATTCGCAATACATGGGGATGGTCTGAATGGCAAAACCGTGCGACGACCCGGTCACCCAGATCCACGTCAGGCCCGGGATGACGGTCAACGAGCTGCTGGATGCGATGGGCAAGGCCGGCGCCTATAACGGCGGGGCACTGCACCGGGCAGCAGACATCTGCGAGCAGATGCTGCGGGATCCTGAGGCAACGAAGTTCTTCGGGCTCGCGGGCGCGATGGTGCCGGCGGGCATGGGGGGAATAGTCTCCGATCTTATCCGGGAAGGGCACATCGACGTGCTCGTCTCCACGGGGGCCAACCTCACTCACGACATCATCGAGGCGATCGGATGCCGGCACTTCCACGGCACCGCCTTCTGCAACGACATCGAGCTCCGCCACGACGAGATCAACCGGATCTATGATGTCTACCTCCCGAACGAGGCCTTTGAGCATTTCGAGGAGTTCATGCAGACGGTCTTTGGCGGACTTGAACCCGGAAGCACCGTCTCCATCTCCGGGCTCCTTACCCATATCGGGGACCATACGAAGTCCGGTATCCTCCACACCGCCGCCCGCAACAGGATCCCGGTCTACTGCCCGGCCGTACAGGACTCCATGGTCGGTCTCCAGTACTGGCTCTTCTCCCAGACCGGCACTGTGACCGTGGACGCGTTTGCCGATATGCCGGCCCTCATGGACCGCTGTTTTATGACAAAGAAAGCCGGGGCGCTGCTCGTCGGCGGGGGCGTTCCCAAGAACTTCATCCTCCAGAGCATGCTCATGACCCCGAACGGGTTCGATTACGCAGTCCAGCTCACGGGCGACCGCCCGGACCTCGGCGGGCTCTCGGGGGCGACGCTCGACGAGGCCCGGTCCTGGGGCAAGATAACGGAGGAAGCCCGGGCAGTCACGGTGTACGGCGACGCGACGATCACCCTCCCGGTCCTTGTCGCGGCAGTGATGGAGCGGATGGCACCATGACGGAACTGATCCTCGCCCTTGACGTGACCGGGAAGAAGGAAGCGCTTAGCATAGCACGCTCCTGTGCCCCGTATCTGGATGCCATCAAGCTCGGCTACCCCCTCATCCTCTCCTCCGGCCTTTCCATCACCCGGGAGATGGAAGACCTGGACCTGCCCCTCATCGCCGACTTCAAGGTCGCCGATATCCCGAACACGAACCGGCTCATCACCGAGCAGGTCTTTGACGCAGGGTTCGCCTCCATCATCTGCCATGGGTTCCCCGGGAAAGACTCCGTTCAGGCATGCGTGGACACCGCTGCCGATTATGGCGGGGCCTGTTTCGTGGTCGCGGAGATGAGCCACCCGGGCGCGACCGGGTTCTTCCATGGCGGAACTGCAGAACAGATCGCCCGGCTCGCGGTGGAGTGCGGCGCCGACGGGATCATTGCACCCGCCACCCGCCCCGGGCGCGTAAAGGTGCTGCGCGGTATCGTGGGCAGCCGGAAGATCCTCTCGCCCGGTGTCGGTGTACAGGGCGGGGACGCCGCGGCGGTTGCAAAGATCGTCGACGGGATCATCGTCGGGCGTACAATTTACGAAGCAAAGGACCCGCAAGCCGCAGTAAAGGCATTTTCAGATCTCCGCAATGACGTAAAGGTTTATTAACATCCTCCAATTTGTGGCCAGATCCGAATATGCGCGCTTTATAAACAGTGAAATGCCAGTCCGCTGAACCTGCAGGTTCTAAAAATTTATTAAGGACTTGTGCGATGTTATAGTATGGATTGGAGTTCAGAACAAAGGAAAATAGCGGATACCTACAAGAGCCTCGATGAAATCCCGGAAAAGGAGCGAAAATACAAGTGCCATACCTGTCACCTTATCGTCGACGAGAAGCCCTGCCCTAACTGCGGTGAGACGCATCTCGAAATGATGTGCCCTCTCGACCACTGCCACTGCACCCACGAAGTCATCTCGGGGATCGAATACTGTCCCCTCTGCGGCCAGCCGATCTGTCCCGAGTGCGGCTCTCATGACGTCACGCAGATCAGCCGTGTCACCGGTTACCTGCAGGACGTCTCCGGCTGGAATGCCGGGAAGCAGCAGGAACTCAAGGATCGGACCCGTTATTCGGTTGCATAAAATCAGGATATCCTGTTTTTACAATAGAGAGCCCGGGACTCTGGAACGTTTTTATTTTTTACGTGTCTTCTTTTTACATATCACATCCAAAAATCCGGATTGACCTTACCGTTCCGGACAGCAGCCTCTTATCGTTATGTACCGTTCCTTGTTTTTGCGGAACCTCATCCATGGTGGCGCCCGTATTTCCTTCACTGCCGCTCCAGATTTTCAGCAGGACCAGATCCCTCTTGAACCGGGCCTCTGCATGGGACGGGTCGAGTTCGATAACCTTCTCATATTTCCCGATCGCTTCTTCGTACCGCCCCATCCGATCGAGACAGTTTCCCATAACATTATATGCAGCGCAGAAATGGGGGGCTATCAATACTGCCTTCCTGAGGCTGGTCATTGCGTCCTCCATCTTTCCTTCCATGGAGTAGTCCATCCCGTGACGGTACAGGTACTGCGCTTCAAGCGGAATTCCGGTATTTCTCAACGTTGCCATCGTCCTTCCTTCTCACACCAGACACGTCCCTTTCGCGAGTCGCGGCTGTTCTTCAATCCTTCCGGCATACAATAAGAATTTGCAAACCATGATCGCCTCACGAAAGCGCAACAATGGTATGCATGAAATACCGCCATGCAATACTGCTTCGTGATCCCGGTCCTGCCGGAGCAGGGAAAAGGATACCCGGGCGCCTGACCGGGGGTCGGGAATAAGGACTTAATAATACCCTGACAAAATACTCTTCACCTATTATGCGGTATTATTTGGACACAAACACTCTTTTCATCCGCGGTGATTTCCGCGCGGCAAGCACCGGCACCACGGGCGGGATCCGCTCGGTCTCAACGTTGTTCAACCATACCGTTTCTCCCGGGAGTGGGCATGTTGATACGGCAAAGGAACTTGAACTCGTCGCTGCCGCTGCAGGTATTGACCGTGATGTGTTCGGCCTGCTGACAACCGTGCCTGTCAGCCAGACTGTTGCTCTCCAGTACGATTTCGTGACGGTATTCATCACGGCCGGCATCCGCCGCGAACCCCCGGCTTCCACCGGCTCTGTCAGCATCATCGTCTGCAGCCGCGAGGGGGTGGACGACCCGGCACTCCTCGAAACGATCATGGTCGCAACCGAGGCAAAAGCCGAGGCCCTCCAGGCCATGGGCCTCCCGCTCACCGGCACACCGGCCGATGCGGTGATCGCCGCGTCTGAGGGCCCTGTGGCGCACCGCTCTGCCGGTCGGCTTTCCGAGGTCGGGAAGAGAGTCCGGGAGGGGGTGCTCCACGGGTTACCGGAAGCACTCAGGCGCCATGACGCCCCGGGAAAGGAGGGCGGGACCCCTGCATTTTTCATCTTCAGCCGGTTCAGGGGCGAGCACTGGATAGAATGGACTCCGGATAACTGCCCCTATTATCCCTGCCATTTTGCCGGCCAGGCCTGCGATTTCTGCTACTGCCCGTTCTATCCCTGCAGGGACGAGGCGCTCGGGCAGTGGGCAGAGAGCGCGAACGGCGGGAAGATCTGGAACTGCGCCAACTGCGGGCTCCTTCACGAGCCGGAGATTGCAAACTATTGCAAACGGTATCCCGGTGCGTCGCGTGATGAACTGATGCGGCTGTACAAAAAGAGCAGAAAAGAAAAAAAGTAAACTCAGTTTTCCGGGATCCGGCAGGGTTCCGGTGTAAAGAGCAATCGCGAATTACTCTTTATTACTCTTTGACATCAAGAGCCTTGAGGAGCTCGGGAAGCGGGATGCCGTGTGCCTCTGCTGCTTCCCGTATCGTCTCGCCCCGGGCGATAGCACAGCCGACACAGCCCATGCCGAACTTGAACAGGGCCTCGGTTGCGTCGGGTTTTGCCTTGAGAAGATCGTAAATGGTACTGTCTGCGGTAATTTCTGCCATACCGTTCTTAGTCTGCGTAGGGTGAGATAAACTTCACCATAGCGGCGACGCAAAATTCATTCCGACACTTTCACTACACATACTGACCCTATATAGTAAGGATAACACCGCACGAATAACTGGAGATGTATGAGTATGGATTTTTCCGAAGCAGCAGCAAGAATCTCCCGAAAGTTCTCAAAAGACGGACAGCCCGCAGATCCGAAGAAGATCGAGGGCAAGCTCCGCAGGCTTGTACAGGAATTCGGCGTCCAGCCGTCCGAGGCGGAGCGCAGTGTAACGAACGAACTCGCGAAGGAGTACAATGTATCCCCTGCCGGATCCGGTACGGGTGGTAAGAGCGGGGGCGGGACCGAGGAGAAGACGATTGCCAGAGCAGCGCCCGGCGAGTGGGTGACTTTTGAGGGCAAGGTGGTCGCCCTCTCCGCGCCAGCTTCCCCGGCCATTGCCCAGACTGGGATCATTGCCGATGAGTCCGGTGCGATCCGTTTCGTTGCGTGGGCCAAGGCAAATGCCCCGGCCATGACCGAAGGGTCATGGTACCGGATCGAATCTGCCGTGGTGGACGAGTACAAGGGTGTTGCAAACCTGAAGATCCATTCCGGCACCACAATCAAGGAGATCGGCGAGGACCGGGCACTCATTCCCACACCGGTTCCGATCAAGGATCTTCATCCGGGAATCGGCGGGGTCCGTGTCAAGGTGATCCAGGAGTGGGACGCGAGCCATGAGCGTATGCTCCAGTCCGGGCTGCTGGGCGATGAGACGGGCACGATCAAGTTCGTGATCTGGAAAGAGCTCGGCAAGGAGAAACTCGCCGTCGGTTCCGTGTACAGTATCTTCTATGCACAGGTGGACGAGTTCAACGGCAGGCTCTCCCTGAACCTGAACACGGCCACCATCATGCAGGAGGATGCGGACATCCAGGTCAGCGGCGGAGAGTCGGCAGTACGGGGTTCCATCGTCCATATCGCGCCCGGCTCCGGTATTATCAAGCGCTGCCCGGTGGAGGGATGCAACCGGGCCCTCTCACGCCAGAACTACTGCCCGGTCCACGAGATACAGCCGAATTTCGTGTATGACCTCCGGATCAAGGGCTGGCTCGACGATGGCGAGAAGACGCACAACATCCTGCTCCAGCGGGACGTGGTGGAGTCCCTCACCGGCATCAGCCTTGATGCGGCAAAGGAGATCGCAGAGAATAACCCGCTCGGTATGGACGAGGTATTCCTGCGGATGCGGGATGCGGTGCTCGGGCGTTACGTCATCTGTCACGGGCGGGAGATCGATAACCGCATTCTCGTCAACAGATGCGAACGCGTGAAATTTGAGAGCAGTGAACATGCGGCTCTGCTGAACCGGGCCGGGGGTGTACCATGAGCACGAACCCCCGGGATACGGGAAGGAAGGAGGGGGCATTTGAGCGCGAACCGGCACGGCGTGTCTTTGCCGGCGAGCTGCGGGAATGCCGTTACCAGTTCAAAGACGGCGAGGATGAGAAGAGCCCGACCTTCGTGCTCCTGCCAACAGGAGAACGCTCCAACCGTATATTCCTTGTCGGGACACTGACCGAGAAGACCCGCCAGGGCGAACAGAACATCTTCTACCGGGGCCGCGTGGTCGATCCCACCGGGACCTTCTTCATTATGGCAGGGAGTTACCAGCCGGAAGCGATGCAGCAGCTGGCAAAAGTGGAGGCCCCCGCATTTGTCGCTGTTATCGGGAAACCCAACCTGTACCAGAAGCCTGACGGCTCTTACCTCGTCTCAGTCAGGGTCGAGTCCATCACGGTCGTGGACAAGGACACGCGGGACCTCTGGGTACTCGATGCTGCCGAACATACTCTTGATCGGGTTGATGCCTTTGCTGCCGGAACAGCAACGGACGTTATCAAGGCAAAAGAGCAGTATCCCACCATCGATCCGGCGGTCTTCCGGAAGATGGTCTACGATGCGCTGGCCCAGATCAAGATATAATTTTTCGACCCACTTTTGTGATAAACTCCGGAAAATCTTTTGACGATTGAAAAATTTGCAGGAATTTTGCGATTGCGATTTTTTGGAAAAAATCCGGATCGGGACCGGCAGTTGACGACGGAGAAAAATTTCTGCTGTCAGTTGTACATCCGCGGCACGGATAATTATCCGCGACGCGGTTGGTTAACTTACCCCTTCTGATCGCGATTGAAATTTTTTTGCCGGACTTTGTTGATCGGAAGCTATAACGGATTTGATTTGTCTTTCCAGTTTTGCACGAACATACGAAAATTTTGCTCAGGTTCCGGTTGGAGTCCCGTTCAGTACTTTCTGCCACAAGGGATCCGAAAGATTGGGGTAGATCCCTTCAGCTGCCGTAAACTCTCCATTGGCGATCTGCCATCCATGAGATGAGCCGGTGTTGTGCCAATCAAAATTATCATCATAATCGTTCCACACGTTACTATCGAATTTATTTTCTTTCCACGTATTACTCACGCCGATATCGGAAAAAATTTCTACATGGGCTGACAGTGATGCCGAATATTCGGTGTACAAAGGAATTTGTTGTGGAATCTTAATCGGAGCGTATTCAATCCAATACAGGTATGTCGGTGTGATTCTTACGGGTGCAGGAAATGAGAAATTTATTTTTGGCAAGAAAACCGACTGGTTTCCAAGAGGGTTGACCGTATTTGAAAACAACAGCGGGCTATTGAGCTCAGTTCTATTTGACACTTCGATTGAATAATCGACATATGATGCATTTGGGTATATCATATCAGTATGTATTTTCAACCACAACGGAGGATTGTCCGGGAGTACGTAAACACCGGGGATATTCATTTCGGGTGGCAACGCTCCTAACTCGACAGAATAATTGCCTTTTTTAAAAATACTTGGAGTCAATTCAGAAGCTCCCAGGAGGGGTTTTCCATTTTTAACGGGTAATGGGAGATAAAAAGTCACGTTTGATAATGGCTCATCCGTCTGGATATAAAGTTTATATCCACTGGAAGAGTAAAACCACAAGGGATCCGTGGATTCAGAACACCCTGCGTTTATTGTCATCAAACCAAGGATAACAATTAATAAAAATATTTTTGAGGCTGGAGCCGGCATTAGAAACAGATATCTTTTTCAATGCAAATAATATTTTTCATTTAAATTTATTAAAAAATATATCCAAAATATCTATATATTTTAAAATATTTAACTTAGACTTACCAGATAATTTGTTTTGCAAGTGTATGGCTGGTCATAACTTCGGGATCTATTCCCTTTTTTCTTGCAAAACCTAGGAAGTGACAGGTAATGATAAAAAAACTAGCACTTTTTACAGGAATATTGGTTCTATTCATGTTTATCGGATCAATATCTCCTGTTGTTGCAGCAGAAGAACACATGGACAAACAGACCTTTGATTCCGATAATGATTTTCAGGCAACGGATGAGACGTTCTCTCATTTCTCCCACGAGGGATATGATGAACGGCACCACTGCCCTGCACAGGTTCCACCATCATACGCGTCGATTGAAAACCTGACAATTGACAGTGCTTTAATGAATGCAACTCCTCACTGGATGTTCCTCGCGGCCGGGAAGACCGAACGGGACGATCTGCTCAGCTATATCCGCCATGCAAATGTATCTGCGCAGAAAAAAAATTCGTGGATTTTGTTTATGATGAAGACCTGGATGAAGTACCCTGTAAAATACATCAAACTGGATAATGGAGCGAAACTTGTTTCCGGCACTCATGGCAGGTTCTCGCTCAACACTCAGGAGAACAAGACATTCCGGGAGATTGAAAATTATATTGCAGAAGATATGTCAAACGTCCAGACCGGAATGATAGTCCCCATGTGGGCGACGGGTAAAGATGAAACGCATCAGAAATTTATGTCCGTTCCATTAAATGATCGGAAGGACATTCCGAATGTGTTAATAAAAGCTGCAGTCAGTTCCGCTGATGTTCCTGATACGTGGTGCACGGGTAGTCCTATTCCTTTTTGTCAACAGATCAATCACGGATTCGTTCCCGTACTAATATTACCCTCGCAAATCGTTGGTGTTGGTCAGGCGCCGGATAATTTCGGGATATATGCAGGCAAAGCGAAACAGGATTTCATTTCTCATGATTATCAAGGGGCATTCACGAACATGGGATACGCCAGCCATTTCATATCGGATCTGGGAGAACCCTTCCATACCCCCAATGTGCAATTGATTCCATTACAGTTCATAGATACACCATTTTCTGAGATTGTCTTCCCCAATTCTGAAATGGTTGTGAATTATCTAGCGCTTCACAATGCTCACGAAAACATGGTCGCTGATAACTGGGGCATGTTCTATGACGGCAATACTGTCCGTTATGATATCAATGACCCAATGTATTCGGCGAAGGTGCATGCGGTGGCTTCCTGGGTATTGAACTACCCCCTTGTATATGCATGTTATTGGGAATTTATCAAGAACCCAACGAATCCCGGTTATTTGAGTAATACCGCGATTGTCAGCCTGACAAGAAATCGCGTCAGTGAGACCATAAAACAGAACAGGGGGCTCGTACAATATGTCACCGGAGGCCAGCCACCTATCCTTATCATTTCTGCTTCGACCGGTACGGGGGGTTCTATCACTCCTGCTGGCCAGATCTCTGTAAAATACGGGGACTCCCAGATGTTTACTATCGCAGCCAGCAGTGGATATATCCTTGATCAAATCCTCGTTGATGGCAATCCGGTAACACAGAACCCATATACATTTTCCGATGTCACCACAGATCATACCATCTCGGCCACATTCAAACAAAACCTTCCTTCCGTCATTCCCCTTTGCCCGGCAGGGATACCATTTGATACGACAAAATATCCCCAAAACTGGCCACAGTCTGATCCGATGGCATTCCAGTGTAACTGGGATGGCAATGGACGCGTCTATATCTCTGGCAGTCCTTCGGTTCTTACCGGTGTACGGGCAGATGATGGTTTTACCATCACCATTCAGCCCAGCGGGGCGACATTCGACGCCCAGCCCCACTTTGCATGTGCACATAACATTCTCGAACTGACCAGTGGCATGAGGCCTGGGTTGAATACCTTCACCCTTGTCGTGAAGAACTGGATGGGGCTATCAATGAGTTATGGTTCGTCGACAGGAATTGGAACGGATCAAACACCGTATATCATTCAGGTGAATTCTCCCACGATGGCACCTGCAGCGGAAAAACTGTCGACCGAAGAACTCCCGTCATTTATCTCTATAGATAAAAACGGGCTGGTTGTCAATGGGACACTGGTTGAAACCACAAATGAGTCAGGTAGTTAAGAAACTGCTAAAAAATTTTTAAAGGTATGAACGTGCGAAAGAACCATCAACCTGACGGCTCTTTCGTTCTGCCTTTCTCAGCTTCCCAACGCTCGAGTACTTCAGATCCCTCGACAAACACCAGCTTGTGCTTCCGGGCATAGAGCTTTGCATCCGCCTTCGAGAGCGCGTAACCGGACTCGTCGTCCAGCATCTCGCAGATCGTGACTGATGGTGTGATGCCCGCCATGTCTGCCATTGCGATTGAGAGCTCGGTCTGTCCTTTCCGGACATCGAGGAGTCCATCCGCTGCCCGGAGGAGTGCCATGTGGCCCGGGGTCCGGAACGTCTCGTGGAAGTTCACGCCGCCGCCGTTGAGGGCACGCTTGACCTGCTCGGCGATGGCGTTCACGGTCAGCGCCCGGTCCCGGTCAGTGATTCCGGTAAAGGTGTTCCGGTGGTTGACCCAGAGCGAGAACGACGAGTGGTTCTTCCGGTCGTAGGGGATGTCGCCCTCGCGTTCTGCCACGGCAATTGCCCTGAGGGCGTCGCTCGCGAATGGCAGCCCGAGGCGCTGGGCGGCGACCGGGTGGACAGCCGTGCAGATCAGGCCGCCGCCGTCCTTGCGCATCCGGACGATATCCTTCGGGGTTACCGCATCCGAGCGGATCGCAAAGTCCGTCTCTCCCTCGCGGTCGTCGAAATCGTAGAGAAGGATGAACTTGCCGTCGCGGAGCGCTGCGAGAGCATCATCGATCACTGCCCCACCTCGACGCTCACGCTGTCCGTGTCCTCGACCCCGAGCCTGCGGCGCAGGGCGACGGGCGCGATCACTTCGATGATGTCCTCAGGATAGTGGGTCCTGCCGGGCACGACTATCCCGCAGGAGATGTCTCCGATCTGGCACGGGAGGCACCGGGCGTCGCCGAATGTGCGACCATCGGTCGAGAACCCCTTGATCCTCACCCAGTTGAGGGCATCGATCTTCTTGCGCACCGGGACGCTCGCCGGGGAGAGACGGATATTCAGGGTGCCCGGGTACGGGACGAACCCGAGGTGGGTGTTGAACTGCTCCTTGTACGCCGGGAGGCTCATGTAGTACTTCCCTTCACCAATGCCGCTGACGACGGTACCGCTCAATGTGTATCCCTTCGTGTGATCCGAGAAGATCCGGCAGTATTCCTGGAACTCCTTCCTGAGCTCCTCCTCGCCATGACGGGTCAGGGTGACGTGCTGGCCATCTGCGGCCATCGTCCGCGTTATAAAACCCTGAGTTTCAAGACCTTTCAGCCTGCGCGATGCGGTCTGCTGGCTGATCGCGAGCATCTCGCCGATGCTCTGGGTGGAGACAAAGACCGGCTCCCTGCACCCGCCCTGCAGGGCAATCACCTTGAGACACTGGAGATCCTCAGCTGGTATCATGCTTATCAAAATTGAGATGCTTATTATTTATGGGTTGCCCTCCGGACAAACCTCCGTCGTGATTCGTTCACTGTCGAAATCCTGTTCGTTAATTATTTAACATCATGGGTGCATCTTAGTGAGCATGAAATCCGGATTGCGGAACCAGCTTGCCGAGAAGATGGCAGGCGAGATCACGCTCTCGGACTCACCGGGACATGCGCTGAAGAAATGGCGCATGAACTTCGAGATCGCCCCCGGCGTCCTATCGGACCGCCTTGGCGTCTCGCCTTCTGTCATCAGCGATTACGAAAGCGGCAGAAGAAAAAGTCCCGGCACTGCCGTAGTCGGCAAGATCGTCGACACGCTCCTTGCCATTGACGAGGAGACCGGCGGCAAACACATCCAGAAATTTTCAACCATGCTCTTTTCGAATGTTGACGATGACGTGATCTACGACCTCCACGAGTACGCGGAACCGGTCCCGCTGAAGGATTTTACTGACGCGATCGGCTGCACGCTCCTCTGCGGGTCAATGGACAAGGTCATCTTCGGCTATACGGTGGTCAACAGCCTGAACGCGATCCTGCAGCTCTCTTCGGACGAGTTCAACCGCATTTATGGCTGGAGCACGGAGCGGGCGCTGGTCTTCACCAACGTCTCTACCGGAAAATCACCGATGGTCGCGATCCGCGTCACCCCCTTCAAGCCGCGCTGCGTGGTGCTGCAGGGAATTGACGCTGCCGGTGTCCACCCCATCGTGGAGAAGATGGCAGAGAAGGACCGCATCACCGTTATGTGTACGGGCATGGACATCGACAAGATCGTGAGTACCCTGAGGGACAAAGAATGGTAGGCATCATTACCTACGGTGTATATATACCGAGATACCGCATCAAGGTCGAGGAGATCGCACGTGTCTGGGGCGCGAATGCCTCCGACATCTCCGGGGGTCTGGGGGTTTTTGAAAAATCCGTCCCGGATCTCGATGAGGACGCTGCGACCATCGCCGTCGAGGCGGCACGCAATGCACTGCTCCGCAGAAAGGTCAGCCCGGACGAGATCGGTGCCGTGTATGTAGGGAGCGAATCTCATCCCTACGCGGTGAAACCGACCGCGTGCACGGTGGGTGAAGCGATCGGCGCAACACCCAACATGACCGCTGCGGATTACGAGTTTGCCTGCAAGGCGGGTACTGCGGCTATCCAGACCTGTATGGGTCTGGTGAAGAGCAGAATGATCACCTACGGGCTCGCGATCGGCTCCGATGTCTCGCAGGGCGCACCAAGTGATGCCCTAGAGTACACGGCGGCAGCGGGCGGGGCGGCCTTCGTAATTGGTCGGGACGACCCGATCGCGACCATCCACCATACCTGTTCGTTCACGAGTGACACGCCGGACTTCTGGCGCCGCGAAGGGCAGGACTATCCGCGCCACGGCGGCAGGTTCACCGGTGACCCCGGCTACTTCAAGCATGTGAAAGGCGCAAGCAACCTCCTCTTCGAACAGACGAAGAAAAGCGCAAATGACTTCACCTACGCGGTCTTCCACCAGCCCAACGCGAAGTTCCCGCAGAAAGTGGCAAAGGACCTCGGCTTCGCTCCAGAGCAGATCAGGCCGGGACTTGTCGTACCGCGCCTGGGCAACACCTACTCCGGTGCCTCTCCTATCGGCCTTGCAGCTACGCTGGATATTGCAAAACCGGGCGACACCATCTTCGTCTGTTCGTTCGGTTCGGGTGCCGGAAGCGACGCGTTCGATATCGAAGTGACGGATGCAATCCAGTCGGATACGTTCCGGCGCGATGCCGCACCGGGTGTCGAAGAGCTGCTGAAAAATCCCATCTACCTCGACTATGCCCGGTATGCGAAACACAAGGGAAAGATCGTGATGCAATCATGAGAGACGTAGCAGTTATCGGGGCCGGTTGTACCACGTTCGGTGAGAAATGGGAGAGCTCGTTCCGCGACCTCTTTGTCGAGGCCGGGGCCCTTGCGCTCGAGGATGCCCAGCTCTCTGGCGAGAAGATAGACGCAATGTATGTCGGTAATATGAGTGCGGGTCGCTTCATCGAGCAGGAGCATATCGGTGCCCTGATCGCGGACTACGCCGGCCTGACCACCAACCATATCGCCTCGACCCGTGTCGAAGCTGCCTGTGCATCCGGCGGGCTTGCATTCCGGCAGGCGGTGATCGCAGTCGCAAGCGGCATGGAGGACATTGTCGTTGCAGCGGGTGTCGAGAAGATGACCGATGTCGAACCGGGTGCAAGCACCGATGCCCTTACCGGTGCAGCGGATCGCGAGTGGGAAGGGTTCGTCGGCGCGACATTTCCCGGCCTGTACGCGATGATCGCAACCGACTACATGCACAAGTACTCCATGACCCGCGAGCAGCTCGCTCAGGTTGCGGTGAAGAACCACTACAACGGCGCACGCAACCCCATCGCCCAGTTCCAGCAGGAGATCACGCTCGACACCGTGCTGAGATCCACCATGGTCGCAGAGCCCCTCCGGCTTTTCGACTGTTCGCCCATCACTGACGGGGCGGCAGCGGTCATCGTCGCACCCCTCGAACGCGCGCGGGAGTTCACCGATACGCCGATCAAGGTGCTGGCCACGGCACAGGCAAGCGACTCCATCGCGCTCCACGACCGGCGCGATATCTCAACCTTGGACGCAACCGTTGCCGCAGGGCAGAGGGCATTCAGAATGGCGAAACTGACGCACAAGGACATCGACATGGTAGAAGTCCACGACTGCTTCTCGATCGCGGAGATCTGCGCCATCGAGGACCTCGGGTTCTGCAGGAAAGGGACGGCAGGGAAGTTCACCGCTGACGGCGAGACCGCGCTTGGCGGGAAGATCCCGGTCAACACGAGTGGCGGGCTCAAGGCCTGCGGCCACCCGGTCGGCGCGACCGGTATCAAGCAGGTGTACGAGATCGTCCAGCAGCTCCGTGGCGATACAGGCAGGCGCCAGATCGAAGGTGCAAAGGTCGGCATGACCCACAACGTGGGCGGCACCGGTGCAACGGTTGCTGTGCACATTCTCGGGAGGGTATAACATGACCGTCGCACGATTCTGGAGAAAGATCCCGCAGCGGTACAACCTTGTGGGCACGAAGTGCGAGACCTGCGGGCGGCACTTCTTCCCCCCGCGGACCTTCTGCCCCGACTGCCGCAGGACCGGGAAGATCGTGGACCACAAGTTCTCCGGGAAGGGAACCGTGGTGACCTATACCATCATCCAGACTGCCCCCGACCAGTTCGCCTCCCCCGGGCCGTACGTGCTTGCCATCATCAGGCTCGATGAAGGCCCCCAGATGACAACCCAGATCATCTGCGATCCGAAAGACGTGAAGATCGGCATGCGGGTCAAGGGCGTGTTCCGCAGGATCGCTACCGATGGCGCGAGCGGCATCATCCACTACGGTACGAAGTTCGTGCCGGTGGAATAAATTTTTCTTTTTTCCTTGAGTCCCGGGGTGCCCAAGATTTTTCCGGTCGATGTGCTCGCGAACATGTCTCCCGTCCAGACGCTCCCGATCACCGTCTCTGACAGGGGAACTCCATGATAAGCCACCGCCCAACGGGAGAGCGGACTTCTCCGTTGTGAGTATCTCTCCCAGATGAGGTGACCCCGTATCTGGCCATTTCAGCCTCCGTTTGGCTATTCCGGAGAAAATTTCGTGTCCTATTCGCGAAAAACCATGTCCCTCTTTTTCGGGGGAGGTTGTTTCATGCCCGGTTTGGGGGATTTCTGAATGATATGAACCCGGAAATATGCCTCTTTAGGTCTCTTCCCGTGGCGGAAAACAAGAGGGGACGGATTTTAGTCCGTGTCAAGGGGGGTTGGGAGAATCCGGCTGTCAGAATTGGAATCATGAATATGATCTAGAAATTCATGAGAGGATTGACGCTCAAGGGGGCTCCGCCTTCGGCTCGAAGAACTCAGACGAGTTCTTCTCATCCTCATGGTTCTGATGAACCATTGGACTTCGCCCCCGCCGCGTGGGCTCCCCCAATAGCGAGAGTTCGGACAAAAGGTAATGAGTAGCGCAAAACCCGACGAGGATCAGTCGTCGTACAGCGAGGACTGATTTGAGAAGCCATCAGGCTTCGAGGCGTTTTGCGCATCGGGACTCACGATCTCACACTGAGATACCATATATGATCATTCGCTTTTTACTTTGATATCATACACCGCGTGCCACTGCGCCGGCGAGTACGACCGGACCACCCGCTCCGCAAGCACCGCCCCTCCCAGTTCCCTGATCCGGGCCGTGTGCTCCCCCTCCGCAGAAACCAGCGAATAGAAATGGATTGTCCCGCCCCTCCGGCAGAGCCGGAATGCTTCCGGTAAAAACTCCGTCCCGGCAAGGGGCAGGTTCATCACGATCCGGTCAAATTTCCATGGAAGAATACCCGCCAGCCGCCGTGCATCTGCGAGCATCGGGAGTACATTCTTTATCCTGTTCTGTGCGACATTCTCCAGCATCAGCCCGATCGCCTTCGGATTGAGATCTGAAGCTACAACAAGAGACGCGGCCTTTGCCAGCGTGATCGAAAACGGCCCGACACCGGCGAACATATCGAGGATTGTCTCTCCTTCCCGCACCTGGACGAGGATGCGCTGCCGCTCGGTGGAGAGCCGGGCGGAGAAATAGGCACCGGCAAGGTCGACCGCGCACCGGTGCCCGTGCTCGGTTATCTCTGTCCGGGTGGTCGGTCTTCCTGCAAGTACCGTGAACTCCCGGGTGCGGTACTCGCCGCTCACCTCACCTCTGGCAAAGACGACCGTGTGGAGCGAGGGACGGGAGGCAAGCAGTCTCTCCGCTCCTTTTGGGTCCTCGTCCTGCAGGATTGCGATCCCGCCCACCAGTTCGTGCCGGGGAAGAGGTTCACGGCCGGGATGCGCCTCGAACTCGCACCATTCTGCACCCTCGCGCTTTTCGAGGACTGGCAGGATGAGCGATTTCCCGTCCCTCAGCACCCTGAGCGAGGCATCGAGCGCGCCCTCGCGAATCAGCACCTGCCGCGCCGCCTCCCCCTGCCGCGCCGGCACCCGGATGCCCCACTGAGAGACCGTCATCCTGACCACGTGTATCATAACAGTATACGTGCTAACCATTATTCATGGCTGATGATGCGGAGCGCCGCTCTGGTGCTGGCAGCGGTGCAAAGTCAGGTCACGACAGGGACAGGGATACTACCATACTTAACCGGCTCAAAGACGGGTCGCTCAAACTCTACGAGCTGGAGAAGGAACTCTCTCCGATTGACGCGATCCGCGTGCGAAGGGAGTTTATGGAACAGGAGACCGGGACAACGCTTGAGAACCTCGGGATCTTCTCGATCGATGTCGACCGCGTTGTAAAGCGGAACTGCGAGAACATGATCGGGGCCGTGCAGGTGCCGGTAGGGATCGCCGGGCCGGTGATCGTGAACGGCGGATATGCGTCCGGCCGGTTCTACCTGCCGCTTGCGACGACCGAAGGAGCGCTCGTTGCATCGGTGAATCGGGGGTGCAGCGCGATCTCAAAAGCCGGGGGGGCCGAAGTGCGCATCCTGCACGACGGGATGACACGGGCACCGGTCTTTGCCGCGGACAGTGTCGGCCACGCCGCTCAGGTCTGTGACTGGGTCACCGTCCACCGCGATGAACTCAGGGTCGCGGCCGAGAGCACCACCTCTCACGGGAAACTGACCGATATCGTCACCTTTGTCGCCGGGACGAGCGTCTTTGTGCGGCTCGAGTTCGATACCAAGGACGCGATGGGCATGAACATGGTCACGATCGCGAGCGCGAGGGTCGCCGACCTGATTGCACAGGGGACCGGTGTGCGTCTCATCGCCCTTTCGGGAAACATGTGTACCGATAAGAAACCCGCGGCCATCAACGGTATCCTGGGCCGGGGGCGGAGTGTCGTGGCCGGCGTCTCACTCACCCACGAGCTCATCAGCCAGGTCTTCAAAACCGATGCCAGGACCCTCTTTGAAGTGAATTACCGCAAGAACTTCGTAGGCTCTGCCCGGGCCGGTTCCATGGGGTTCAATGCCCATGCCGCAAATGTCGTGACCGCGATATTCATCGCCTGCGGGCAGGACGCTGCCCATGCCATAGACGGCAGTACCTGCATAACCACCGTCGATCTCACCGATATGGGCGTGTATGTCGCCGTTACCCTCCCCTCCCTGCCGGTCGGTACAGTCGGGGGAGGGACGGGTGTCGAGACGCAGGCCGAGTGCCTGAAGCTGCTCGGCGTTGCCGGCAGCGGGACCCCGCCTGGCACCAACGCAAAGAAACTGGCCGAGATCATCGGCGCGGCTGTCCTTGCCGGTGAACTTTCCCTTCTGGGTGCGCTTGCCGCCCAGCACCTCGCCCGCGCCCACCAGCAGCTGGGGCGGGGGTAAAAAGATATTCTCTCTTTTCGTCTGTAAAAACAGATATAAACAGATAAGGTTCACGAAGGAACTCCGAATCTCGAAAAATAGTCAAATTTGCGAGGGCTCCCCGTATCAGGGTCTCTCCGAGGCACGGCGGGGCAGGGAGGTTTTTCGGAATTTTCAGGTCACCGATCTTAGCGCAACCGGGAATTATACTCAATACAGGAGGGCGTGAAGAGATCTTCCTATGAAAAACCCGTCGGGGTCTTGATGGTCCCGATGGATTAGTATCGAACAAACAAATGCAGTCAGGTTTCCCGTATCTGAGTAATTTTTTCAGAATCTGAACCATTTCATCATGACGAGGGCGTCTTCCCCATTGGCGTAATAGTGCTCGATCCCGAAGACTTCCCGGTAACCGAGACTGCGGTAGAACCTCTGCGCTGCCGTATTGGAAAACCGCACTTCCAGCTGGACCCCGGTTGCCAGTTCCAGCGCAAACTGGTGCTCGACCCGCCGCACGAGCAGCTTCCCGATCCCCCTGCGCCGGTACCGGGGGCTGACGCCAAGATTGCAGAGGTGCCCGTAGATATTCTCCCCGGTGTCTTCGAGCCCGCCCACGACAAAACCTGCCACCATCCCGTCACAGACTGCGACAAAATACGTGCTGGGATAATAGGTAAGCGCTTCGAGAAACACGGACTGCTCCCAGGGGTCGATGAAGGAGTCCTTCTCTATCGCCACGATTGCCGCAATATCCGAAGGGACTGCCCGCCGGATCTGCGGCAGGGGATAGGTGGCAAGGTCGTGGGGTCGTATCATAGGGGGCTCCTCAGCAGTACCACTCATGAGCGTTTGGGAATCATAGTATTTGTCCCGCAGATAGCCGGGTCCGGCTGGAGCTTCAGGTCTTTGGCTATATATGGGATCACGCCCAACTATGAGAGCAAGTCAGCGTCCCCTCGCCGGGACAGGGTCTGTTATGGTGAAGATCTATCGTTTTGCAGGAGTGCGGCCCGAACCTTCTTCCGCACCGGAGATCGCGGCAGTCCCGTATGATGTCGTGACCGCGGATGAAGCTCGTGCGATCATTGCCAGACACCCGCAGAGCTTCCTGCGCGTGAGCAGGTCTGATGCGGAACTCCCTGACATCTCTCCCCATGACGACCGCGTGTACCAGCGGGCCCGGGACAATTTCCTTGCGTTGGAGCGGGATGGACGCGTAAAAAAAGACTCTGTCCCCGGCATGTACATCTACCGTGTGCAGCAGGACGGGGACACATTTCTCGGGCTCTGCTGCTGCCTGGATGTGGACGATTACCGGAACAGCACTATCCGCAGGCACGAACTGACGCGGTATGACAAGGAAGAAGACCGGACCCGTCATATTGAAGCCACGAGGACCCACAACGGCCCGGTCGTGCTGCTCTATCGTAACCATCACAATATCCTCTCGTTCATCGAATCGCAGGTCGCTGCCGCAGGAGGCCCCGTGGCCGAAGTGCTGACAGGGCAGGGGGCCCTCCACCAGGTGTTCCGGATTACGGATAACGAAATACTCGCCTGGTTCGAACACCAGTTCTCAGCATTGCCCTCCCTGTATATCGCGGACGGGCACCATAGGGCAAAAGCGGCGGTGAACGTTGCCGACCGCATCATCGCTGCCGGGGGGGGACCGGATGACGAGGCATGCCGGTTCATGGGGGTCATGTTTGCCCACGACCGTGTGAAGATCCATGGCTACAGCCGGCTGCTCGCCGACTTTGGCCGGTTTACGCACGAGTCGTTTCTGGAAGAACTGAAAAAATTCTTTGAGGTCAGGCCCTACGGCACGGTCAAAGGCAGCGGGTACAACATCCCGCCGAAGATCAAACGCCCGGAGCACTACCATGTCATGCACATGTACCTGGCCGGCCAGTGGTACGAGTGCATCCGCCCGCTGGAGAACGGGGCGGCACCACTCGATCTCCTGGACGTGGCCATCCTCCAGAAATACGTACTTGAAGGGATGCTCGGCATCACCGATCCCCGCGAGGATGCACGCCTCCAGTACCTCGGAGGGGCGAGGCCCGTCGCCGATCTCGAAAAACTTGTGGACAAGGGGGAATATGTGCTTGCATTCGCCATGCAGCCGGTCAGGGTCGAAACGGTCCTTTCCATTGCCGATGCCGGTGGCGTAATGCCCCCGAAGTCGACGTGGTTCGAGCCCAAGCTGCTGAGCGGGCTGGTCATCCATACGTTCGGGTGACCTGCCTACCCGCTCCTTTAACGTTTTTTACAGAGAATATTTTACCGTATGATCACCATCGCACTTCCCAAAGGCAGCCTTGAGGCCCAGACACTCCAGCTCTTCAGGGAGGCGGACCTCGAGGTCAGGCGCACGGACCGCGATTACAACCCCCGCATCGCTGACAGCCGCATCGGTAAGATCAAGATCCTCCGCCCGCAGGAGATCCCGACCTACGTGGAAAAAGGGTATTTCGACCTTGGCATCTCCGGGCTTGACTGGGTACACGAGACCGGGTCCGATGTTGTGGAGGTGGCCGACCTTTCGTACAGCAAGACCGGCGAGGGGAACGTCAAGATCGTCGTGGCGGTCCACCGCGACGAACCGGTCGACGATGTCAGCAAGATCCGCCCGGACAGCCGGGTGACAACGGAATACCCGGAACTCACGAGGAAGTTCTTTGAGCGGCTGAAGATCCCCGTTCAGCTCTTCCACTCGTACGGGGCCTCGGAGGCGAAAGTGCCCGACCTGATGGACGTGGTCGTCGATCTCACCGAAACGGGGACAACGCTGCGCAAGAACGGGCTCAAGATCATCGGCCAGATCATGGAGTCCCACACGGTCATTATTGCCAACAGGGAGAGCTGGGAAGATCCCGGGAAGCGCCGGGAGATCGAGGAGATAAAAACCCTGCTCTTCGGTGTCATTGAAGCGCGGCACAAGGTGCTCCTGACCATGAACGTACCGACCAACTCCATGGAGCGCCTGATCGCCGCGCTGCCGGCCATGAAAAAACCCACGGTAAGCCGGCTGCACGGCATTGACTATTACAGCATCCAGACCGTTGTCCAGAAAAATGCGGTCAACCAGCTCATCCCCAGGCTCAAGGAATGCGGGGCAGAAGATATCCTTGAGATCCCGATCTCAAAGATCGTGCCCTGATACCCGGATACCGCTGCCCCGGTCCCCTTTTTTTCATCGGTACTTACAGCAACAACTTCCGGTTGTGCAGAAGTCAGCTTTATGCGATCGTTTTGCAATACCCCAAGAAAATGCATAAGCGGCACCGAATCTCTATTCCGATTCGAAATCCAAACCAAATTATTTTCCCATGTAAGGTTCATATTGCTGTAAGGACGCTCATGCACGAACGAACATCTCCGTTTCCGTCCGACAACCTGATGGCGACAGAGATCGATGCAAAAAAAACCGGGGTGCATTCCACGTATCAGCTCCTGAACGAGACCCGTTCCCGGCAAAAACCCTCATCTGGCAGATGCAATCGTCTCTACATGAGAGAGGATGCAAATCTTTCCCTTGATTTCCTGGTAGGCTTTACGGTATTTATCGTAGCCTTCATTTACGTGGCAACCCTCATACCCGGCCTCCTGCTTGATATCCAGAATAAGAATATTGATTACAGCGGTGTCGCTTACCGTACAGGAGTCATCCTTACCGAAGACCCCGGATCTCCGAGCTCATGGGAGAGCCAGGCCATGTATTCTGATTACTTCATCAATACCAATAACGTCCGGTTGGGTCTTGCGGTCTCCAAAGATACGCCGAATGTGTTGTCCACCCAGAAGATAAACCGGTTTTATTGCAGTACTACCTTTAATTCACCGCAAGAGTACCTCTCGCGGGTGATATTTGGCGACTATCCCTATATGTTTAATATCTCGCTGCAGATAACCGGCGAAAATGCAACCCGGTCGGTCGGCGAAATAATTCCTGATGAGTACGGCTACATCCGCAGGGTTGTGAAAGTGAAGGGCTTCAGTAATGTTACCATCGGAGAACCGCTCATCGGCAATTTGAAGATGAACTCCACGGATAATGTGACGATACATCCTTTCACCGTGCTTTTCAACTCCACCGATCTGCTTGCCAATACGTCAAATCCTGCCTGTAATAACCCTTTGTATCAGATCAACCCCTGGCAGGATCAACTGATGGTCAACCTGACCAATCTGCATCAGACGATGGGGAATGCATCCACGACTGCCAGCCTCGTCAATCTGACCATCCTCAGGGCACAGCAGTCCCAGCCGTACCCGAACCCTTCAATCTCAACGGTCGAATTATTCGACAGTTCCAATCCGCCGGGTGGCGTTCCACCCTTGTTCCTGTACGTGGATGGGAATTCCACAGCCGTGGCAAAGCTGCCGGTCAATGTTGCTGATAACGTCTCGCTCATCCTCTCGCCGGGGTTCTTCTATAATATGGGCTATAATACCAATAATCAACTGGACCAGCAGACCCAGTTATATGTGAAATATACCTTTCAGCTCAGTCAAAACGATACGTACCTGAACAACACGGTACCTGGTCCATTCCCGTATACCTATTCTGATGTCACACCGTCAACATTCCAGGACGGTGTCATGGAGATTGCCGTATGGTAGATGACCGGGGGCAACTCTACACGATCGAGGGTTTTGCCGCCGCGATTATTATGGTTTTCACGGTACTTCTTGTCCTCGGCTCAACAACGGTATATACTCCGGGCGATTCCCATATCAGCGACCTCCAGCTGGCACAACTCGGACACGATGTCCTGTGGACCATGAACATCCCGTCAGGCCCTGCCACACCAAGCCCCCTTCAGCAGGATATCGGGGGGAACTATCCCGCTGCATTCAACGTATCGTTCATGAATGGAATCGATAACAAGACCGGGTTTGAGACCGACACGCTCCAGTACAGCGCTTCAGTTACCTGCTGGAATGGCACCAACATCATCCAGGTGCCGTTTGCTGATTCCCGGAACCTGACCGGGGGGGAACATGCGGTGAGGGTGACCGAGTGGGTTCTGGTCCAGCAGACATGCCCACTCAGTCCAGTGGGACCAGTACCGGGGAATCCACACGCAATGCTTGTTGAGGTGCTTTTATGGCGAGAATGAGTGACGATGCCCAGTGGATCATTCTCATGGGGTTCATTGTCAGTTTCAGCTTGTTTTTCCTGGCAACGGTAATCGACCAGTCGACCCTGGTTGGCCAGACAACAGCAGAAAATGTACAGGACTTTGGAAAGAACGATATTCGCGATGTTCAGGCGGTAATCATCAACGCGGTTTACAATGATCCCAATGATTTTAATACCCCGGGAGTCTATGAGGACATCCAGAACATTTCTCTTGCACGTAAAGGTGCGGTAGTGAATTATTATTTAAGTTCATTCAATAATCCCTACACTATCATCCAGATTCACTATAATAATGGAGTGACCGTTTACAATGAGACCTGGACATCTCCCTGATCGGAAATCTGAAAGCGGTGTTGCGACCCTGATAGAATATGTCATGATAACGAGTGTCTTCATGGTCCTCTTTGTCGTGATGCTCATGCTGGTCAATGCCAATATCATGGTGAACCCGGCGAACACCCTCAGTTATTATGCGTTTACTGATATCGGCAACGGGATCTCCACAGAAATCGTCGATGTCTATAGTCTCGCTCCCCAGAACGGGACCATATCGACAAAATTCAGTATTCCGCAGGATGTTGCCGGAGAAGCCTATTCAGTCGATATAGAACCCAGCATCAACCTGAATGATCAGGATGTCATCGTATGGCGGAATTCTGTATCGAGCAATACCAGCCTGAGCGGTATTATGCTGTCAGATCAGGGAACCGTTATCGGAAATACAACAAACCAGGGGATAAACATGATCTCCTATAATTCAGGAGGGTTTTGATAATGTTCGCGCGTGAAATCAGTCCGTGGTCTGATGCCGGCGTTTCGGAATCAGTAGGATTCATGATCATTTTCACCATCATTATCACCGGGATCGCGCTCGTCACCCTGTACGGCTATCCCGTGCTCCTGCAACAGCAGTCGAGTGCCAACGAGCAGGTTATGGAGAAGAATATGATCGTCCTGCAGAATGATCTCAAAAGTCTCTCGTACAGCATGGATCCGTACTCCGAGACTTCTCTGAGCATCGGCGGGGGAACGCTGTTCGTGTACAATGAGTCCTACAGCCTCAGCCCCGCCAATTTCACTGTCGCGTGTCATAATGGCGGTAGTGTCTTTACTCCGCTTCCTCCGAACTCTACGGGAAAGATAGAGTACGCATCTCTCGATGCACAGACGGATATCGCGCTGGAAAACGGCGCCGTTGTGCTGCGGATGACTACCATCAACGGCTCGGCAATGCTTGCCCAGCCCCGGTGGTTCTATGATGGTCCGACCAACACTGCCGCGATATACCTGATCAGCTTTACTACGGCCTCCCCCATGGCACGGTCGGGTATCGGCACGGTCTCGATGGAGCGCGGGAATTCCAATTATTCTTCTCTTCAGGTTCCTGCAAGAACTACCTGTACAGTAAGTTATACCCCGGATTCCACGGATGATTACAGTGTAGCCTGGAATAATTATTTTGCCACGACCTTCTTCCCGCCTACTTTGCCGGGCGTATACCCTCTACTCGATCCCACGAGGAATGGTCAGATCGTCATCTATCAGGATACTATCGAGGTAAAATCTGTATAGTCTGAAAGAAACCCCTTTTTTTTCGCAGCACAGTCCCCGGCAGCATTTTTTCGGCAACCTGAGGTGAACCGGAACGTCGTATCGCAGAAGAAAATTTCTGTCTAGCGAATACCCGTCGCTCCTCTTTGCAGTAAATCTTCCCCTTTTGCGATGCAAGCCCGGAACCCTATGCAAAAGAGGGGGAGTACCACCCACCAGTGCTTCAGTATTGTCACTTTTATTCCAGTTTGACAGGTACCCGCCAGGGCTTCGCTGCCAACTGGCCGCCGGTCAAAGTCATCCCTTTCGCTTCCATGTTATGGGGAACCATTGCCAACAAGACCGATATTACCGGCCTGAGCGACATCGAACCTTAAACACAGGCCGGAGTAAAAGGTGATTGTAGTATTGTTCTTTATCATTCGTGAATTTTCGGACAGGAATTAATCCCGGATAATCCGGTCATAATCTTTTGAAGTGTGATTCATTGCAGCTTGATGTAGGCTTTTCCTGATGTTTTGACCTGTGTGCCACTTCCGGTCTCGGCGATTGCACTGAGGGCATCATTTGCCTGGGCAAGGACGCAGACATAATAGGTTCCCGCGGGCAGGGTGCGGACGTCAAGACTTGAGTACTCGGTCGATTCACCAGGAAGAATACCCGTCTGCTGGCTGAACTGTACCCATGGCGATGCCCCGCATGTCTGCGGCTGCTGATAGGAGGTCGAGTAATAAAGACGTTCCATGGCAGTCTGTGCGCCCGGGTAGGTTGTATTCCATTGCAATGGCACGAAATCGGTAATTATTCCTGACTGGGTCACTACGAAATTGGAGAGCTGGATCGACTGCGTTGTCACGCCGGTATTCGTAAGATTATTGATCGCAGTGATATATGCAGTTGGGAGTGTCATCGAACTCTCCCCGTCATTAAATGTGATGGTCGACGGGTTGCCGAACAGCTGGATGCTGCCTGCATGCGTTACATTGAGCTGAAATATTGCCTGCCAGGTCTGGCCGAGATATATGGTCCCGACGTTGAAGCTCAGTTGCTGGTTGAGATTCCATTGGCTGGTCTGATCCGTGTTATTCGTTACTCCGTCCTGCCAGGTGATGTCCGTAGAACCGGGATTTGCAGCCACATACCTGAAGACCTGGGCACCAGGAACGGTCACACCGGTGACATTCACATTCTGGAAGTTCAGGTTCATCGTGGTGTTCACACCGGCCGCAGACTGCAGGTCTCCGGCAATTTTGGTGTAGATTTGTGCAAGCGTGGCCTCGTCTGGAGCATTTGCATAAAATCCATTGGTTGCATCCGCCATTACCTGCATATCATCAATAGATTGTTGATTGAAATTACTCGCTGCAGTGTAGGATATCATATAGAGCCGGATATTGTTGTCAGCGGCATATATGGACATGTTCTGTTCGGTAAATACACCGTCCGTACAGGTAGCATAAGCAGGACTCGGCGGCGAGACTGATGGGGACAGAGTTACCTGTGTGTAATAATTAACATTTCTGCCCCTGCCGGTTTGACTCCAGGTGATTTTTGCCGTCTCTGTCGATGTATTGCTACCGGCAGAGTTGGTGACCTTTTCAGTCACAATGTAATTTTGCTGATTTTTAAATACGTGGAACGGGTTCTGGGAGGTAGAGATCCCGCCATCTCCAAAATTCCAGCTCCACGATGTCGGGACATTGATCGATTGATCCGTGAACTGTACACCCCCGCCGGATGTTTTATTGGATGATTGTCCGATTGCCGTGAAATAGGCCTGTGGTGTCTGTGGGGGCATGATAAGATCACCCCCCAACCCGAGGTAATACAGGTATTCCTGAAAAGGATTATTTTCCTCGTTGTATCCCGTAGGTGGGGGGGGAGAATAGCCGGTTCCCCTGCCCAGAGGGTTCCCCAGGAAGTTATAATCACCATCTGTCAGAAGAATAACCGCCCGCTGTGCGTTCGGATTGGGATTCGGGTTGTTGTTGAGCAATGCGATAGCCTGGTAGAGCCCGTCCCGCGTTCCCGTGTTGCCGGAAGCCTTCAAACTACCGATCGCATTGTTAATGGAAACAGCATTGGTTGTCAGCGGTGAATTGACCGTGGTATCGATATTCTCACCATTACCAGCGAATGATACGACGGCAATCCGGTCATTCGACGCATTCATCATGGAGACAAAAGTTTTTGCACCGGCTTGTGCATTTGCCAGCTCAGTCGGGCAGTTTCTCGTTTGCCCCGGCGGGCACATCGAATCGCCCATACTCCCGGATCGATCGAAAAGGAGGACGGCATCGATCGGATTCGGCACGAGTGCCCACCCGTCCCCGGTCAGTTTAACCGTCACGTTGACTGTTCCATTTACCGGGACCGTTGGTGGTGACACACTCGTAAAGGCACTGAGATAGGCATAGTTTTTCCAGGTCAGAGTGACGCTCTGCTGCATGCCATTCCATGTTGCAGTAACCGGACAGGTTCCGGTAGCCATCGGATTATAATATATCATTGAACCGTTTGTTGAAAAACCACCGGGAATAAACTGGATAATGGCATTACCATCACTATCGGTCACGGCACTGGTGGCGGTAAGTTGAGGCGCAGAGGTTACAATGTCATGAATATTGTCATAGGTGGGGGTGCCATTACTGAACGTCACCGTCTGACCGGCGACGGGGTTACCCATGACATCCATGACGTGTGCCGTTACACTCGCCTCAGCATCGCTATCCGCATCCAGACTGGGCATTATCTGCGGATCTGCCGAGAGCACCCAGTTCACGGGTGCAGTACTGTAAAAGACCACCGTTGTATTGCAGGTGACAGAGGAATTCGCGGATGCCGTTGCAGTAAGGGTGACATTTTCGGCAGTGCCCTGCGGACCGTACGTCACCCCGACCTCCCCAACCTGGTTTGATGTCAGATTCGGATAATAATCGCCGGCACTTGTCTGAATGGATATATTCTGGCCCATGGTAGGGTTCCCGTACTTGTCATACAGGACATATTCAACGGAAACGGTATCGGCCATATTTGCTCGCACGTCCGGGGGACTCGGGCTTGTTGTCTGGGCAATCGATGCAGGAACACCATTGGCAATGCCAAGGATGGAGGGATATTCATCAGGGATGGCGCCAAATGGTTGCAGGTGGATATTGTTCTGTCCCGCAAGGTAATCGAGCCGAACTTTCACCGATAGTACTCCCTGTCCATTCAGCTGCTGGGTGGTGCTGGTCACGTAGGCACCATTGATATCGAAGGCCGCGCTCCCGGAGACAGAACCGATCTGGAGCGAGACGGTGTCGGGATCAGCGGGGTTGCGGTGATCGATGATGTTGCCCCACTGGTCGATATAGGAGACATTGAACCAGGTCTCGGTGCCTACGGTTGCCTGAGATTGCGATGTCACCGTCCAGTAAAACGGGACATCGTGGTCAATCTGTTGAACGTAAACGAGATTTGTGATGTTGCCATTGAAATTCAGTGCGGCCCTGATGGTAGCGCTGCCGCTTATCTTATTGGCGGTGAACGTGGTTGACGCCTGGCCATTGGAATTGGTCAGAGTACTTGACGGGCTGACCGTTCCCATGCCCGCAGAATTTGGATCCAGGGAGAAGGTTACCGGTATTCCGATCTGATGGATACCATTCGAATCCACAGCCGTAACCGTGATCGTTGACTGGGAATTCCCGTTTGCAATTACCCATGTCTGCGTAGAAGTGATGGTCGAATTGGCGAGATCATTTGCCGCCACAGGAGCTATAAGGAGAAACAGACAGAGAATACCGATGATTGCGAAAAATATTCGCATGGCCAGCCTCTGAACAGGGGTTTTACATTTTAAAGTATAAATAGTTATGTTTTTTAAAAAAATTGATTTATCACTCTCGTTTTCCAAATAAAGAGATAATCTATCGGTATTATGGGGGAATGTACTTTTTTTTCAAGAAGAATAAGATACATTGAGGATCCTTTATTGACGCATATGGCTGCGCGTCCATCCGGGGCGGCTGCCGGATGGCCGCCGGGCAGAAGATAACGAAAATATTTTTTGACTTTGGCTACGGATCCTGCGGGAATTATGCGCAGATAGTAATTCATACTAAGTATATTAAAAATGAAAAAGACCGGGTGATTATTCCGCTTCAAGTTTCTTTCTTGCCTCCACCAGCTGCACGACCTGATCGTCCGGTACTTTGGGATAGGAAAGGTTGAGCCCGCGGACAGCGGAGGTCACCACTTCAGCCACGAAGGTGCGGGCAGCCCACTTGTAATCGGCAGGGACGATGAACCACGGCGCATAATCGGTGGATGTTGCAGATAACATCTCCTCATAGGCTTTCGTATACTGGTCCCAGAACTGCCGTTCTGCAAGATCTTCGGGCGAGAACTTCCAGTACTTTTCCTTGTGGTCCAGCCGGTCGAGAAGCCGGCGTTTCTGCTCGTCTTTTGAGATGTGGAGGAAAAACTTGAGGATGACAGTACCGTTCCTGACCAGGTGCTTCTCAAAGGAATTGATATCCTTGTACCTCCCTTCCCAGAAACCTTTTGCATCGGGGCCGATCTTTTTGGGGAGTACTTCCATGCGTTCCGGGTGAACCCGGACCACCAGCACATCCTCGTAGTAGGAACGGTTGAAGATCTCGATCATTCCGCGTTCCGGCAATACCTTGCAATACCGCCAGAGAAAGTCGTGGGCATGGTCCTCAGAACTCGGAACCTTGAAGCTGTGAACATTGCAACCCTGCGGGTTTACGCCGGACATCACGTGCCGGATCGTCCCGTCTTTTCCCGCCGTATCCATTCCCTGCACCAGGATCAGTATCCCATGCTGGTGAGTGGCAGCCAGCAGCTCCTGGGTTTCGGCAAGCGAAGCCCGGTCTTTTTCGAGCATCTCCTCGAGCAGCTCCTGGGCCTTGCCCTCGCTCATTTTTTTGAGTTTCTCCTGCTGTACCCAGCCGGAATCAAATTTCCTGAGCTGCACTTTTTTTCCCGGCTCGATTATGAATTTCCTGAGATAATTTTTTACTTTCGGTCCGGTGACTTCCATATCTTTCACCTTCATGCTCTCACTGGGCAACTTTGCCACTTGTTTTCCGGTCAGGGCCGGCATTTTCTCCCGGTTCCACAGGGCGGACGCTGATATCCATCTCCGCGATCTTCCGGTAAACCTTCGCAGTCTTGCTCTGGGTCCAGCGATCGAAGACGAGCGACTGGAACGGCTGCCAGATGGTCACCCAGCAGAAGATCACCAGCACATTCTCGACGACCTCGGAGAGGGGGTTCCCTTTGAACTGGGAACAGATGGCGATGCCGACAAACGAGGGAATACAGACGGCGACCGTCAGCCGGAACTCCCGGAGCCCGACGCGCTCGGTAAGTTTCATATCCCGCTGCACCTCATCCGCACGGAGCCGGAAATGGGACCGGATCGCCGAGATGATCGCGGCCGGCCGTTCGGGCGTCAGATCAGGAGCCGGAAGAAGGATCTCCAGCTGGTTGCACATCTCCCCCCGAACACCTTTCAGTCTCCCCAGAATTTCGTGAAATATCGCGTTTTCCGCACGGTCCGACAACTCCCGGTTATTCTCGGGCGTTGGGTCATCCGGGTCATAGAAATGAGCAATCGTCCGGAACGTTACCGATGCACAGACCTCCTTCTGCATGTTCGCTCTCCAGTTTTTTATTGTGTCTGATTCAGCCAGGGTTGAATCCCCTCAGGCATCAGCACCTTCACAAGACTTCCCATCATGATCATCTGCACGGAGTGCGGGCCCTGATGATCGATCAGGTTCATACGGGGGAATTCCCCAACGTGCCGGCCCAGGGAAAGCGCTGTGGATTAAGGAAGATCCGGCACCGTGGCTCCCTTTTCCCCCCTCTCCGGATAGTATGAACCATTCTCGTCCCCGCTCTCATTTATAAATAACGTTTTTGTTTCCTGGTGCCTGCCAGCCTCAGCCTGGCTTGCATATGCCCCCGACGGAATCTGTCGCAGCCGGGAGTGCATTTTGGAAGCATTCTTATGGGGAAAAATGCAATGTCCCCCTATTCTGGTAATGATACTATGAATGAACCCCCCGCTTCCCGGAAGATGTCCCCGAAAGAGCTGATGATCGTCATCGTCATCGCGCTCGGCTCGTTTATGGCCGGTCTCGATGCAACGATTGTGAATATTGCTCTCCCCGCGATTGCAAAAGCCTTTGACATCTCCACGGTGACCGTGTCATGGGTGCTCAACGCGTACCTTATCATTCTCGTAAGCCTCCTGCTCGCGGCATCGCGCCTCGGGGATATGAAAGGGTACCGGAATATTTTTCTCGGCGGCTTTGCCCTCTTCACTCTGGGATCGGTGCTCTGCGGGTTGTCCCCCACGATCGGCACGCTCATCCTGTCACGGATGATCCAGGCCGTGGGCGGGGCGGTCATCTCGGCCCTCGGGGCTGTCATGGTCACGTCCTACCTCTCCGCCTCCCTGCGGGGACAGGCGCTGGGTATTGTTGCCATGTTCACGATGCTCGGGGCTGCCCTTGGCCCTGTTGTCGGGGGTTTCCTGACGAGCGCATTCAGCTGGCAGTACATCTTCTTTGTGAACCTGCCGGTGGGAATCGTTGCCATCATTCTCGGCATGCACATCCTGCCACAGCGGGATCCCGTGGCACCAACGGCTAAGCTTGACGTACCCGGTGTCCTGCTGGTCTTTATCGCGCTCTCCACGCTTATCGTCGGGCTCACCTCAGTCCAGGGCAGCAATGCACTGGATGGCATTATCGCCCTTGTGCTGTCGGTGGTATTCTGGCTCCTCTTCATCGCGAGGGAAAGCCGGGCCCGTGAGCCGCTCGTCAATCTCAGCCTCTTTGCCAGCCGCGGGTACTCACTCCAGAACGTGAACGTGATGCTGATCCAGATGGCCATGGCCGGTGTCATGGTCATCATGCCCTTCTATCTGGAACTGGTCAAGAAGATCCCTGCAGATAATGCCGGGACGATCCTGCTGGCATTACCGGTCGGCATGATCCTGACGGCCCCCCTGGCCGGGAAGATCTCGGATATCATCGGCACGAAAAAACCGATCATCACCGGCTTTTCGATCTGTGCTGTTTCCCTCTTCCTCCTCTCCACCATCTCTGCCGGGACGAGTGTCGGGCACGTCGAGATCTACCTCTTCCTGCTGGGAGCAGGAACCGGTGTGGCATTCTCTCCGCTGAACAGTGCCGTGATGGGGGAGTGCCCGGCCAAAGACCGGGGGTGCACGAGCGGCCTTGTGAAGATGATGACCAACCTCGGGTCATCGCTCGGGGTCGCGGTCGTCATGCTTGTCGCCACGATCGCGGCGGGACCGAAGCTGGCCGAGGTCTCGGCCCATACCCTGTCATCGACAGACCTCGCAGGTGCGTTTGATGCAGCCTTCCTGTTCTGCATGGTGCTGGAGATCCTCGGGATCGTGCTGATGCTCGCGGTGGCCGGGAAGGAGCCTACGGGAGGGTGTGACGGGGAAGTTGGGATCGGCTTTTGAACTTTTTTTATTAGGTATAATAACCCGTACTCTCTTCGGGGACTGATTCTTGAAGGCGCCTATATTCGATAATAATGTGCTGTTTTGTCTCTTCGTCAAGACAAAGTAACCGTGTTTCTTTGATGCCTCGCGTCAGGAGTACACGATATACGTTTCGAAGTAATTGAAGAGTATTGGCAGTTTTTACTTTTACTGGACTATCAAATGATTTCTCTCTCTGGGCAACCCATTGGTTCTTCCTCCAGACAAGGTCTTCCCCCCAAATCACACCTACACGATCAAATTCAAAACCCTGAGCACTATAAATGCATCCGATCTGTTTTTCCCCGGCTGGTGTATTCGCCCAGAGTGTGTAGGGATGATTCTCTGGTTTGTACACTTTTTTGGATGAAGGTTTCTCGTTCCACGGCCGACTCCAGTCACCGATTTTAACATCGGGAATTAATGATCCATCAGGAAGCGGGTCGCTCCAGCGCCAACAGAATCCAGCGACGATCCGGCCGGTTTCATTTACACTTTTTGCACCCTGAACGATCCCCTCGATTTCCGTTGGGCTATCAACAATTTTCAGTGTATATTGATCGGCCCATTGTTTCGGCCGAGCCGGCGCATATCCTAAAAGGTAATCGATCCAAGTAAGATAATCGTAACAATTTCCGCATCTGAACTGGGCATGCAGATCATATTCAAATAACGTGATACCGAGGGTTTTTGTAGTATCCCGGATCATCTGCGAAGATCCTATCTCATCAGGTCTGACATATTGATTCTCATCAAGCATGAAAACCGTCACTTTCGAGGCATTGAGAAGCTCCTCCATCTGCGAGTGTTTATTCCGCTGCGATGCCGGAGTGAACCTGGTATCACTGGTTTTTCTGAGACGATGTGCTTCATCTACTAGGAGAAGATCAACACCTTCCGTGGGGACTTTCCTGAAATGAAGGTTCCAGGCAAATAGTTTGTCAGCGCCCTTGAATTGAGCTCTCAGGCTGGTTGTAAATGCGTGGCCCCCGGTTGTATGAACTGCAGTGAATTGGTTTCTGAGAGCATCAGCTAATAGTTGAGTTGCGATGACCGTCTTGCCGGTTCCTGGTCCCCCGCGGATAAGTATGGCGGATTTCTTACGTGCGGTACCATGTTTTATTTTTAACACCTGAGCCCAGATCGTGTTATAGGCGAGTCTCTGATTATCGAGCAGATGCCATTTCTCGTTGTTGTGAATGACCGAATCTAGCACCTCTAGCATTTTTTTATTGGGCTTGAACCGGCCATTCATGAATTTATTCATGATGTCGATTCCATGACCTTTGCCGATAGATGTTGTCAAATAGGCAATGAATTTCTCTTCATCTCCTTTTTTGAAAAGAGGGCTGATTTTCAGAATTTCTGCAAACCGTTCATCATCAAGTGGGGTAAATTTTGTTTTCTGTAAATTATGGCAATAGGAACACGGCGCAGTCCCTATCAGATATTCAGAATAGGAACTATGGATCTCAGAAAGATGTGTAGCATAATCCAGTGCCTGTTCGGATGGATGGACGTGCTCAGCTCCGTTCACGATAAGGTTTAATGAATTTTCGGTGAGTTTAGCCTCACTCCATTGTTTTAGCTCAACAATCGTTGAATAATTGTTATCAGAAAAATTTTTTCCGAAGAAAAGGGCATCGATCCGGCATCCTGTGTACGGCAGGTGATATTCAAGTACAACCCCAACATCGTGTAATCCGGAATTATCCACGGTGAGAGCAAGAGCTTTTAATGAATTGTCCCAGCTTGTGGTTTCCGCTGTACTTGGCTGATAACGATGATGGTTCCAGAATGTCTGGAGCATCTCACCGGTAAGAGCACCCGCCTCGCCCTCTTTAACAAAATCAGACAGAGAACCATTCCAAAGGTGCATGGTACATCTTCTTCAAAGAATTCTTATAATCGAATACTTTACCATAGTCCGACTTATTAAAGAAATTATTTATTTGAGTATTCGCATTGCCACAAAGTTATCGGCATGCTAACCAATTATTATCTTAATGCCAGGATCAACTGGATCAGATAATACGGTGTCAATGTCTCTTTCTCCCCAAAGCACGGCGCTCCTGTCTCATCTTGAGTCCGCGAGGGACCTCATTGCCCACCGGCTTGTCCGCGAATCTCATACGGTTACCGGGCCGGACCTGAATTATCTCACCATCTCTTCTATACTTCAGATCATTTTTCTTAAAACCGGCCAGGAATCCGGTTTTGTTGAGTCCGGTACGCTCGCTGCCTTGGCCGGGTGTGACGGGATTGGAAAACGCATGGCGCGGGCATGTTCGGATGCCGGACTCATCCCGGCACAGTTCTTTGAAAGTGGACCTGAAGGCTCCCGCATTTTCCCCGTTCTTCCTGATGAGCCTCTTCGCGGGATCATCCAGCGGCTGAACCAGACGGACATTCCAGCCCCTATTTCGCTTCTCCCTCTCGAAGAATTTGTTGCCGTCCTTGAACAGTTCCTTGGGACAAGGATGCAGCTTGCGGAAGGCTCCCGCGTGATCCGTGTCGGCAAATCCGCGATCCTCTACACCGGGGCAGTGGACGTCCCTCATCAGATGGTGGTTGAGTACATCGTGAGTGGAGCGATTGGCGGAGTCACCGGCCGATCCGGGATGAGGGGAGAGCCGGCATGTCGGATTCTTGACCCGGCATGCGGCTCCGGGCTCTTCGTGCTTACCGCATACCGGTTCCTCGTCCGTAAAAAAATCAGGTCCCTCGATCGTCCGGAACAGGTGCAGACTGTCCTGCAGGATCTGGCTGCCAGATCGGTTTTTGGCACTGACATCGATCCGGAATCCGTGAGTGCAGCCCGGCTGGTTCTGCTGTTTGCGTTCATTGAAGAGAGCCGGCTGGCTGGCTCCAGAGTATCGCCCGATACGATACGCGAGGTCTGTGCGTACCTGACAAAGACCATCCGTTGCGGCAATGCACTGATCGCCCCGGATTATTTCTCCGGAAAACCGGTCTTCCCGTTCAACGCGGACGAGCGCTGGAAAGTCAACCCGTTCGACTGGCAGGAAGCATTTCCTGAAATCATAGATAACGGCGGGTTCGATGCAGTGATCGGTGCACCTCCGCCGTACCGGCCGTTTGCAGTTCAGGCCCGGGAGGTGTACTTCCAGACACACTATGATGCTTATTCTCCATCGGCCGGCCTGTATGGGTACTTCATCGAGAGGGGGCTCGCGCTTCTGAAGCCAGGGGGTTTACTCACGGTCCTTGTTCCCGGCACGTTCCTGCGATCCCAGTACGCCCGGCCGCTCCGGCGCCTCCTCCTCTCCAGCCAGATCGCTGCAATAGCTATTACCGGCAGGACCCGGCATTTACCGGAAGGTGAGGTGCTGATGCATATCCTCACGCTTCGGAACCAGCCACCCGACCGGCCGTTTGTAGTCTTACCGGATTTTACCAGTGCCGGATCCCGGCAGGGAGTTTTTTCCGGAGCACATGATTTCACGGTCGACCAGCGCTCGTTGGATGACGGAGGATGGAAACTCAACGATACCCGTACGGCAGATATTCTTAAAAAAATTCAGATGAAAGGAACACTGCTCGACAATTATGTCATGGGGGAGATCGATTTCGGGATCCACCATATAAGAAACAACCCGCTGGTCGTGGACCCGGCAACAAAGAACCGGTTGATAAAGAAAGCATGGTGGTGCAGGCGCTTTTTTGTCCCGTTGCTGCGCCCGGCTGATATCCGGCGATACGTGCCGGAACGATCGGAACGGTTTGTGTTGCTGATTCGGGACAGAAGAAATCTCCGGAAGTGCCGGGCGTTAATCGCGTACCTTGAAAAAATTTTGAGAGATCAAGAAAGAAAATCCGGATTGAATGAGAGAAAAGAGAATTTGGATCCAACTTCTGATCTTTCCATCAGCAATCCGGAATCAAAAGAGAACCGGCCAAAAATTATCTTCCCGCCATTCCAGCACCGCTTGGCATTTTGTTTTGATCAAGAGGGTACTTGGGCGATCACAAACACACTCCTAGCGATTCCCCGGAACGATCCGTTCCTTGCCGGGATCCTGAACTCAACGCTAGGCAGGTTTGTCATCACCCGCATATGTCCGCTTACTGACCGCGGGTATCATACCAGCCCGGCAGCTATCAGGAAATTTCCCATCTACGTCCCCGACTTCGACAAGCTCGCGGACAAGACCCGGCATGACAAGATGGTCTCGCTCGTCACGCACATCCTGGAACTGAACCGCTACCTCCCGCAGGCCAGGACCGACCAGGAGCGCCGGCTCGTGCAGCAGGATATCGATGCAACGGATGTGCGGATCGATGCGCTGGTGTACGAGCTCTACGGGCTGACGGCCGATGAGGTTGCGGTGGTGGAAGCGAACTCTGCTTGAAAGGCAGAGCGAGCTGGAGAAGAAATTTCAATTTCTTCGATAGAAGAGCGTCGGGAAATAACACACTCACTTTTTTTGCTCTGAGAATTCCCCTGATGTTCCCGGGGAGGAGGCAGGCATATCCCCTGGCTGGTACTCGCCGCGTCCCAAACCGCATCCCCTCCCGCTTTCGGTCTCCATAACGTTGCTATATACGACCTCATCCGTTCCCGCCGGAGATTGTCCGATTATTCCTGGCCGGTTCCGCATTTTTCCGAATTATGACCTCTAAAATCCAGGGTTCTGGGGAAAAGAGGTACAGCCGGGCCCGCAGCGGGCTTTGATGTACCAGAATTCCCGCAGGGGTTTTTAGAATGCGTGAGGTCATCAGACCTAGAGCAGGAGAAGAGTCCGTAGGACTCTTCGACCGTGAAAGCCGCTCCATCTGACGATACCATCTGGCCTGGTCTTCGGTGAGATCACTCCTTTAAAACAAGGGGTGTGGTAGGATTATTCTGGATGGAGGCTCGAGGAAGGATATGGTTTTACCAATGATACTTCTCTGAATTCTTTTAGTCCTTTTCCACCCCCTCTTGTTTCCTCCTGAATATTCCTCCTGAATATTAATACCTCTAAAAAACGTAATCACGGGTTTTCCTCTTTTTGATGAAGGGTGGGTCGACCGACCAGAGAGATTGCGGTGATAGGGGGCAAGAAACCGGGAGGACTACCTACGGGAGTGTTATCCTGGTGCCCCGTGTCACCCTGCGGGTCGCACGCATTCCGGTAGTGATGGTTTACCGGAACTCCACGCTTGATTTAGAAATGCCTATAAGTTCCCGAATCTTCCCGGTATTATGAAACGTTGTCCTTATTGCGGGACAAATATTCCTTATAACGATAATTATTGCTTTTCCTGCCAGCGTACTTTTGAGGATGCCGGGCAGGAGGATACTTCGCACCTCACCCTGGATCTCTCCAAAGACAACTGGAGAAAGCCCGTCGTATCTGCGGCTATGTCCCTTGTCGGCGTGGGCCTGGGACAGTTCTATAATGGCGAGACCGCCAAGGGGCTCATTTTTCTCCTGGGTATGCTGGGCGCCCTTTTCGCCATGCCGGTATATACGGCATTTGACACCCGCATCCTTATGGCAGTCGTCTGGGCAGCGGCAGTCCTTGATGCCTACCTGAGCGCAAAAAAGATCAACCAGCTGAAAAAAGAGTTCCGGAAAAAGAGCATACTGTTCTGGCCCGAGGTGGCGGTCCTTTTCATCATTGCCGGATTTTTCATCAGTATTGCCGTTGCTCCGCACGTGGCAGCAAAAAGCATATCGCTCGCGGCCGGGGAAGTTGCCGATACAAAATACCCGGTCTACGCAGTCCCTCTCTACCAATCCGCCATTGCCCTCTCGCCGAACGACACGGCAATACGGATGGACGAAGCGGGTCTCATGCAATCCCTTGGCAGGGATGAGGAAGCCCGGCAGGACCTGGAATATGTCATGGCCACGAACCCAAACGAAACCGCGCCGATCGTTATGACCGGCAATATTCTCTATGACCAGGGCCAGTACGAGGAGTCCATCCGGTATTTCGAGAGGGCGTTGTCGATCAACGGGAACGACGCGCAGGTGTGGATACAGAAAGGCGACGCGAGTCTCGCCCTCTCCCTCGTGGAGAACCGGAAGATCCGGGCGAATTTCCAGACACTCACCACTGATAACCAGAATCCTGCCGCGGCCTCCAATGAGACGCTTGACACCTGGGCGTCAACGCAGTCCTATCAGGACGCGATGGATTCCTACAACCAGGCGATCAAAATTGATCCGCTGGTCAGCGTGGAAATTTCCTCGCACATCCTTGCCGCCACCCAGGACCTCCTGAACACGGAACAGGGTATCGTGAACGATATGGGCAGCGGGAACACGACCCCGGGGTAGCACCCGGGAACCTTTCCCTCCACGGGGTATCCGGAAAACAGCCGCCGGCTCCCCGGATCAACCTGGACTCACAAGCATTTTCATGGATCGGATGCGATTATTGTCCCGCCGCGATCCGGTACGCTCCCTTCGGCACAACAATCTCGAACCGTGCTCCGTTGCCCGGCTCGCCAGTTTCCCGGATAGTGATGCCGGTAATCAAGAGAATCTCGCGGGAAAGAGCTAAACCGAGTCCGGCGCTCTTCCCAAAACCCCGGTCGAAGATCCGCTCCTTCTCCTGAGCCGGCACACCGTCACCATCATCTTCGCATACGATAACGCCGGTATCACCGGATCTCTCAACAGAGAAACGAATGGTCGTGATCTTCCCGCCATACTTCACCGCATTGTCCATGAGGGCGTAAAAGATATTGGCGATGAGGGCATCGGCGAAAACTTCGGTCCCGGCAGGAATATCATTTACGAGTCGCAGGTGCCCGGTCGCTCCCTCTTTTTCTGCAGCCTCCACGATTGCCCGGACATCCGTCCAGACCAGAGTATTGACCCCGATCTCCTCGTATTTCTCGGTGAACCGGATAATGGAGGAGATCCGATCGGTAGCGGTTCCGATCTTTTTGAAGTAGTCATTGTATGAGGAGTCAGGCAGCTTCTTTTCCAGCATCTCATGGTATAACTGGAGTACCATCAACTGGCTGATGATATCATGCCGCGTGATGCCGGAGAGAAGTTTGAGTTTCTTGTTGGCAGCGTCCAGAGACTGGTGGTAAAATTTCATGAGTTCCATCTCATGGTACTCCATCTCCTTTTCAACTACCTCACTTACCTCCAGTGCTTCCTCAGCTTTCTTCCGGGAAACGGCGTACTGAATCTTGTTCGAAAGCTCGGCAAACTGGCTTTTCGGGTCACCGCCTTTCTGGAGATAAAAATCCGCACCGTTGTTGAGGGCCTCGATGACCACCTCTTCCCGCCCTTTCCCGGTGAAGATGATGAACGGTATTGTATCCCCCGATGCTCTGAGCTGCTTGAGGAACCCGATGCCGTCCATCTCCGGCATCTGGTAATCGGAGAGGATGGCGTCATATCGTTTTGTCTTCAGACACGCGAGTGCCTCGCAGGCAGATGTGAGCGTATCAACAACAAATGACCCATCACTCTCAAGAAAGAGTTTGGTGAGCTCCAGTAAGCCGGGCTCGTCATCCACATAGAGGACCCGGATCGTATCCGTCATTATGCACCCGTACCCACGATACGCCACATACCTTTCGGCACCACGATCTCAAACCTTGCCCCCTTCCCGTGTTCACCGGTTTCCCGGATTGTAATACCGGTAATATCAAGAATCTCCCGCGAAAGTGCCAGACCAAGCCCCGTGTTCTTTCCAAACCCGCGGTCGAAGATCCGCTCCTTCTCCTCAGCAGGGACGCCATCGCCATCATCCTCACAGACAAGGATCTGGTTTCCATCCTGCTCCTGCACGGTAAACCGTACGGCCGTGATCTTCCCGCCATACCGTACAGCGTTATCCATCAGGTTGTAAAGGACTTTGGCGATGAGCGGGTCGGCGAACACTTCCGTGCAGGAAGGGATATCGTTTTTCACGTTGACTTTTCCGAGCGGGGCCTCCGTTGCTGCAGTCTCCACAAGCGTGCGTGTATCCTGCCATACGGGAGCCGCGATCCCGATCGCCTCGTACTCTTTGGTGAACTCGATCATGGCAGCGATGCGGGCACTCGCCTGAGTGATCCGGGAGAAAAATTTCTCAAGTGCGGGATCCGGAGTTTTCCTGTGAAGTATCTCGAGGAAACCACTCAGCGCCTGGAGCTGGTTGTTGATGTCATGGCGGGTAACGCTTGAAAGAAGATTGAGTTTCTTGTTCGCCTGACGGAGTGCCTTCTCCGCCTGTTTACGTTCGGTGATGTCCCGTGCAGTTCCCAGTACGGCATTTCCGCCTCCAAACAAAATGGTGGCCACGGCGAATTCCGCGTTCAGCACAGAGCCGTCTTTCAGGATGATCCGGAGCTCGTAGGTATCGGGGACCTGTTCCCCCCGCCGCCTCCGTTCTGTGATCTCCCGCGCATATGCCCGATCGTCCGGATGGACAAGATCGATGAAATCCATGGAAAGGAGTTCATCTTTTGAATAACCGGTAATCCGGGAGATGAAAGAGTTGACAAATACAAAACGATTGCCCTGGTAAATATAAATACCATCATGAACCTGTTCGGCAAGTGAACGGTACTGCTCCTCGCTCTCCCGCAACGCCTTCTCTGCAAGCCGGCGGTCGGTAATATCCCGGATGACGACGATAAAACCGTCCGGGTGGCCGTCTGCACCGGGAAAGATTCCATGGCTGCTCTCGACAAAAAACGATGACCCGTCCCTGCGCCTGACCCGGTACGTAACCGCATGCTGGAACTTCCCGTCGAGGAGCTCCACCATGGTCTTCCTGACCAGATCATGGTACTCCGGCTCCACCCAGTCAAAGACGCTGGTTCCGACTGCTTCGTCCATGGATGAGACATGGAACACCCTGAGGGCTTCAGGGGAGGCAATGGTGATCCGGCCTGTGAGGTCAAAGAGAATGATCCCGTCCGGAGAGATCGCAAAGAGGGTCCGGAACTGTGCTTCGCTTTCCTGTAACTTTGTCTGGAATACTGCAAGCTGGTCGTAGTTCTGGCGCAACTCTTCCTCACTCGCAGTCAGTTCCTCAAAAGCAGCGGCAAGTTCCTGGTTTTTTTGCTCCAGTTCTTCTTCAACCCGTTTCAGTTTCGTGATCTCCGCTGTCATGGTCAGGATGGCAGGGTGGTCACTGATGGTGACAGGGATGGTGGAAAACTGAACGTGAACCCGGGTCCCGCCCTTTCCTTTCAGAACCATCGGGACATTCTCCAGTTTTCCCGAGAACAATAAGTGCGAAGAGAGCCTGCCAAAATCGAGAAGTGAGAGCAGTCCCAGCTCTACGGGGGTCTTTCCCCGGATCTCAGCTTCCGTGTAACCGCTGCTGTGCAGGAATGCTCCATTAACTGCGATAAATTTCCCATCCGGGATACTGTTGATGGAGATGGGATACGGGCTGTTCTCAAAAATGGTCCGGAACTTTTTCTCGCTCTCGGCCACCGCATACTCCGTTTTCCTGCGCTCCGTGATGTCCCGGAACGAGAGGAGCATGGAAGATGTGCCTTTATAGGAGATTTTTTTACCGATGCATTCGATCCATTTCTCCGTTTTCTCAGGCGTGATGATCTTATAGTTCACCAGATAACTGTCGGTCCCCCCGGAAACTTTGATAAAATCGCGGAGAGCGTTCTCCCGTAATTCCGGGGAGACGATTTCAAGCACGTTAAAATTTTCTGCTGTCCTCCGGTCAGGAGAGTATTCGATGATGTCCCAGGCCCTGCGGTTTGCAAACTGAAGCATTCCGAAAAAATCGACAATAATGATGCCTTCGGATGACTGTTCCACCATTGCCCTGAACGTCTCTTCGCTCTCACGCAGTGCCTGCTCTTTCTGGCCGAGCAGATCATAATGATACCGTAACTCCTCTTCGGTTGCGGTAAGCTCCTCAAAGGCAGCATGGAGGTCCTCAGTTTTACGGAGAAGGGTCTCCTCAGCTGCCTTGCGTTCGCGGTTATCAATGAAGGTTTCCAGCAGACATTCGCGGCCGTCAAGGTTCATCCGCGTTACATATTTTATGACAGGGATGGACCTGCCATCGCCGGTTATCAGGACACGTTCTGAATTATCGACGCTCTGATGAAGGTCCATGATCGGGCATCTGCCTGTCTCGGCAGGACAGACGAATTTATGGCACAGGTTACCCGTTATCTCCTCTTTTGGCAGCCCGATAAGGTCGGCACCGGCAGGATTGATATCAAGAATCTTACCGCTGGTGGCGTCGACAACGAGGATTCCGGCTTTTACCGATGAGAAGATCTGGTTCAGGTACGATTGGCTCTCAATGAGTGCCACCTCCGCCCTGTTCTTGCTGACTGCCTGACGTACTTTGTGCATGAGTTCAGCGAACTGGGGTTGCAGGGCTCCACCTTTCTGGAGATAAAAATCGGCACCGCTGTTGATCGCCTCAATTATCACGTCTTCCCTCCCCTTTCCGGTAAAAAGGATGAAGGGAACCTGACCGTAGCGGAGACGGACGTTTTTTAAAAATTCCAGTCCGTCTGTTTCCCGCATCTGGTAATCTGAAATGATGGCATCATAGTGTCTCGTTTTAAGGAGATCCATGGCAGCAGAAGCCGATTCGCAGGTAGTAACAGAAAAATCCCCGGATTCCTCGATGAACAGCTTTCCCAGGTCGAGAAGATCGGGCTCGTCGTCGACATAAAGAACAGAGATCATTGCCGCTCCTTTGAGAAATCAATGATGATAAGAAGAGTGCGGTACCAAAAAAAGGTTTTGAAAATGAATAAAATACGCCCCTTTCAAGAGAATAAAACAGGAATCCCGTGATCGGCATTTGCGTTCAGGTTTTTTTATTACGCCGGCTCCCCTCCCTGCATAACGGCCTTTGCCGGATACTTCCGGGCAGTGGGCGATACCTCATTTCCACGTGAAAGTTCCACATTCACAACCGGGGTGACTGTTCTGTTCCCAAATCATTCAGGCAAATCTCTGCATAATGGCCAGGCCAAATATCGTCTTGCTCTGGGCGGGAGGGTTGTCCCATCCGAAGGTTCCGCCTTCCGGAACCGGGGCGACCTCCGGTCGCCAATATGTCATCAGAACTCCGGTTCGCCCCGGCACAACGGCTTTGCAAGATGACGTCGCGCAGCAGGCGGCACCTCGTACCACCCGGTTTTGAGCATACGGGGGATCTCCTGCACATCCGGTTCTGCCGCACGGGCCCCGCACTTCCTGCATTTCCAGCCTTTCCCTTTGCCATCGCTCGTCATCCGCTTGTTGCATGCGGTGCAGAGCGGCGGGCGGATCGTCTCTGCCTTCCCGAGCGAGACAACCTTCATCTTCTCCAGGTTGATGCTGCCCTTCTTGAAACTCCCGGCCGCGATCACCTCGTCGCCTGGCAGCAGTTGCCTGACAATCTGCCGGAAATTTTTTGTGGGTTCGTACGCCATGCACCGCACGGGAAAATCCCCGTCTTTCATGAGGAACGAAACATGGCCGCCCGCGTGGGTCCCGGGAACACTGGTCACGGTCCCCGGCACCGTGTAGGAGAGCAGTTCGTCAAGATGGCCGGTCTTCCCGGGCAGCAGGTGGGCATCCGTCCCCTGGTTGGTGACCCAGATCTGCTCGATACCGGGCGGCTCTGAACGGACCATCTTCCGGGCACGCATCACCCATGCCGGGCTCTCGCCCCGGATGCCGAACAGCACCGGGTCGGGCGTATGAGGGACGCAGACCACGACGTCGTTTACAACGTCTACCGTGTCCCACGTTTGCGGGAAGGTTCTTTTTTCTGCATCAAACAGACTCTGGCGGTCCACGCTGCGGGGCGTGCCCCAGCGCTCCGGCTTCCGGTAAACCAGGATCTCGGAGGTGCGGTCCGGCAGGTCGCTTGCCACCGCAGCCGTTGCACCGATCAGCCCGCGACGGTTCTTCCAGCCCCGGTAGCAGGCACCTGAATCCTCGAGAACCCGTATCGCCTCATCGATCTCGCAGAAATCTTTCACCGCACGCTGGTAGAACGCAGGGTCAGGCTGTTCACCGGTAACCACCAGACCGGGATTCGTATTCCCGCACGAAAAATCGGCGAGCTCCTCCACGGTCGCGCATGCGATCTCAAATGCCCGGTCCGTGTTGCCTTCCACGTGTAACGCGATCGCCGCATTTCCCCGTGTCTTCCAGGTCACGTTCGGGTTGAGCCGGACGAGCCGGGCCTCGCGCATACGCATGTGCTCATGGATCAGCCTGCGGGCGAGCACTGCCCCGAGGTAGGTCGTACACATCCCCTGCGGGGAGTCCGTATCATCGATGCCGATCAGCATGTCTATATTAATATATGGGCACGCTCCATCCATTTGTATCTACATGTCCCAGGACCGCCAGCTCCAGCTGGTTACCAGTGTGATGATCACGGCAGGTTTCGATGTCTCCGAACGGTTCACCATCCGCCCGCGGAGTTTCGACCTCATTGCCCGCAACAACGGGACGCTGCTGGTCATCAAGGTGGTCTCCCACATCGACTCCGTGAGCGAAGAGGGGGCATTTGACCTCGAGCTGATCTCGCGCCATCTCGGCGGTGTGCCGCTGATCGTGGGGGAGCGGGCCCGGGAAGCGGAGCTGGAGCGCGGGGCGGTGTACGTGCGGTACGGCATCTACGCGATCAGCCCCGCGACCCTCTATGATTATTTCGTGGAGAAGATCCCGCCGCTCGTGTATGCGTCACCCGGCGGGCTGTATGTCAATATCGATGGCGAAGTGCTGCGCGACCTGCGGGAAAAGCGCAACATGTCCCTTGGCGACCTCGGGCAGGTGCTCGGGGTCTCACGGCGCACCATCAGCAAGTACGAGGGCGGGATGGGCACGACGCTCGACGTGGCGATCCGGATCGAGGAGTTCTTTAATACGGGGGTTGTCGAGTCCATCGATCTCGTCCGGCACGAACCCCCGAAGGCGATGGAAGGGGAGCAGAAGGAGTCGATCCGGTCCCCCATGGAGTATCTCGAAGAGCTGGGTATGCAGCTGCACACGCTCCACGGCGCCCCGTTCCAGGCCCTGCTCATGTTCGAGAAGCATACCATCCTCACCGGCTACGGCCCGGCTCAGAAGGTCGTGAAAAGGGCTGCCCTGATCGGGAACCTCTCGAAGATCGCCAAGAAACACGCGATGTGTGTCATCACCGATTACCACAAACAGAAGAAGATCGGCAGGACGCTCGTCATTGGCGAGGAACGCCTGCACCGGATCCGGAACGGCTTCGAGCTGCTCGACCTGCTGGGCGACTGAACGTTTTTCGGGATTCCGGTAGGTTGACGATTGAATGAAGAGAATTGAGCTAGACGATGCTCCCGGGCCGGATGACTCATCAGTCCTGCCGGCAGCCGCTCCCCCCGGTAGGGGGGTTCTACTGCCCCTTCATAGCCTCGTCAGGGTGACTCCCCTTGTCACCCCTATTTTCAGGGGGGTGGGAGACTTACGATCGCCTGGAAAATATCTCCTCTTAAAATGCTTCGTTTGGCAAAATACGCCCGATATGTGAGGTCGGTTTTTGGAGGGTCGCACTTTTTGGCGAATTACAGCACAGTGATTTTGAGATACAGCTGTAATGGGCTTATTTTGTTCATTTGATGGGTATTTCAGCCTCTGAAAATTGTCTCTTTATTGCCTTTTGGATGATCCGGGAACCGGAATTCTGGAGATCAGATCGTGAAATGAAATGGCGGGGGGTGGGATCCGGGGTCACGGGATCAGAAGTTTACTACGGATGCCTCGGGAGGCAGACTATTACAACAACATCCTTGAACGGTTAAACGAAACCTTCAGGGAGCGCACAAAGGTAATGCGGAGTCTCAACAGCACAATGGGTGCTGAAGATTTTGCTGCCGGACTTCAAACATACTACAATTATATCCGCCCGCACTCGGGGATTAACGGGATGACTCCTGCACAGATGGCAAATATCCCAATCGATCTGATGGGGAACCGATGGGAAACGATGATCGGGTTGGCGGTAAAATAATCCAAAAATATCATGCTTTTATCTACTAATAAATACTAAAATCTACTAAATTAGTAGTATACCAGAGATAAAAAAAATTGGTTTATGCATTTTTCACCCAAATACTAATAAATACTAAAATCTACTAAATTAGTAGTTAAGGGGCTAATTTAATGCAGAGACTTCCTGAGAAACCACCATCCGAAATCGAATACGACCTAACCAAATTTAAAAAATATCCAACAGCTGAAAAAGAAATTGCTGATTTTAATCGCCGCTATCTATACTGGGATGAATTAAAATACCGCATAAGAGATCCTGAACAAAGAGCTTTTGTTTGGTCGTTAATGAAAACTCTCAGAGTAATGAGATATGAAAAAATTCCATTTAAAAAATTGGAGATATCATATTCATTTATTTCAGAAATAGTCAAAGGGCTACATAGCATTGATCGTTATCTGTCTGGTACTATTGAAATTCATAATAAAACGATCAATCTGGAACAATCCTATATCATAAATTCACTTATGGAGGAGGCTATCGCATCAAGTATTTTAGAAGGAGCGGATACAACCCGAAAAGTAGCGAAAAATATGTTGATGAAGGGAAGAAAACCAAAAAATCACGCAGAACAGATGATCCTCAATAATTATGAGGCAATGCGATTTATCGTCGAGAAAAAAAATGTTTCTCTCTCCAAAGAAGTAATCCTGAGTCTTCATCAGATTGTGGCAAAGAATACGATGGATGAAAGTTATGTTGGGCAATTCAGAACGGATAATGAAGTCGTGGTTGTTGATTCAAGTACTGGATTGGTATATCATACTCCTCCAGATTTTAACATAATTGAAGGATTTATTGACGAGTTATGTAAATTTGCAAATGCGGATGCAGCAATCGATGGGAAAGAACCAGATGAATTTATACATCCAATTATTAAAGGGATAATCCTTCATTATTTAATTGGGTATTTGCATCCTTTCAATGATGGCAATGGAAGGACGGCTAGAAGTATTTTTTATTGGTATGTTCTTTCACGAGGTTATTGGTTATTTGAGTTTATGCCCATTTCACGTATTATCCTTCGTTCAAAACAGAAATATGAGTTATCTTACCTTTATTCTGAATATGATGAAGGCGATCTAACTTACTTTATTAAATATAATATATCTTGTATTACAAAATCCCTTGACGATCTTCTAAAATATTTAGAGAAGAAACAAAGTGAGCAAAACGCCACAAAAGCGATAATTAAGAAAATTAAAGGCATTAATCGACGTGAAGCCGCTATACTCCGGTACATGATGGAACATAGCGACGAACATTTTACAATTAAACAGATCATGCAAATGCATAGTGTAGTGTACCAAACCGCACGGAGTGATCTTCTTTACCTGACAGAACGCGGATATCTTATAAAGGAAGAAAGGGGAAAGGAGTTTCATTTCATTTTCAACGAAAAATCAGAATTATGGAAGGAAAAACCTGAAAGGAGACTATCTAAACAACCACAAAAAGAATTGGGTGAGTTTTAATTGACTGGGACAATCTGTTTCGATCTTTTTCTGCGCTCTACCAACCGCGATGTAACAGTTAGTCTAAAAAGTAACGACCAACCGTAAAGGCACCAGAACCTCCTTAGATAATGTTTATATAGAACCACAAACCAATTTTAGTGCTAAAAGTGGTGATTTTATGTCACAGCAACTTGGAGGACAGCAGATACTTATTCTCAAGGAAGGCAGCACCCGTACCCGCGGCCGCGATGCCCAGGGTATGAACATCACCGCCGCAAAGGCAGTGGCAAGTGCAGTCAGGACCACGCTTGGTCCCAAGGGCATGGACAAGATGCTCGTCGACACAATCGGCGACGTTGTTATCACGAATGACGGTGTCACCATCCTCAAGGAAATGGACATCGAGCACCCGGCCGCAAAGATGATGGTCGAGGTAGCAAAGACCCAGGACGATGAGGTCGGCGACGGTACCACCACCGCGGTCGTCATTGCCGGCGAACTCCTGAAAAAAGCAGAGGACCTCCTCGAGCAGGACGTCCACCCGACCATCATCGCAGCCGGCTACCGCCAGGCTGCAGAGAAGGCGCAGGCACTCTTAAAAGACCTCGCTTTTGACGTGAAGGCAACGGACAAGGCGCTCCTGAAAAATATTGCAAGCACCGCGATGACCGGCAAGGGCGCCGAGGCATCCAAGGACAAGCTCTGCGACCTCGTTGTCAGGGCAGTGACCATGGTCACTGACGATGACGGCAAGGTCGACATCGAGAACATCAAGGTCGAGAAGAAGACCGGCGGATCCATTGAGGACTCCGAGATCGTTGAGGGAGTACTCATCGACAAGGAACGCGTCCACCCCTCGATGCCCAAGAAGGTCGTCAATGCAAAGATCCTTCTCCTGAACGCGGCAGTCGAGTTCAAGAAGACCGAAGTCGATGCCGAGATCAATATCACCAGCCCCGACCAGCTCCAGGCATTCCTCGATGAGGAAGAGCGCATGGTCAAGGGCATCGTTGACAAGATCGTCAAGAGCGGTGCAAATGTCCTCTTCTGCCAGAAGGGTATTGACGACATTGCCCAGCACTACCTTGCCAAGGCAGGGCTCTTCGCAACCCGCCGGGTCAAGAAGAGCGACATGGAAAAGCTTGCCCGGGCAACCGGTGCAACCCTCGTCTCCTCGATCGACGCGATCAGCAAGGAAGAGCTCGGAAAGGCCGGACTTGTCGAGGAACGCAAGGTTGGCGGCGAAGAGATGACCTTTGTCGAGCAGTGCAAGAACCCCAAGGCAGTCTCGATCATCATCAAAGGCGGAACTGAACACGTAGTCGACGAGCTCGAGCGTGCCATCCATGACGCACTCCGTGTCGTCGGTGTCGTTGTCGAGGACAAGAAGGTCGTTGCCGGTGGCGGTGCAATCGAGACCGAGCTCTCGCTCCGTCTCCGCGAGTACGGCTCAACCGTTGGCGGAAGGGCCCAGCTCGCCATCGAAGCGTTCGCATCAGCTCTCGAAGTCATCCCGCGCACCCTTGCAGAGAATGCAGGTCTCGACCCCATCGACATGCTCGTCGAGATCCGTGCAGCCCACGAGAAGGGCAAGAAGTCCCACGGCCTCAACGTATTCGAAGGCAAGGCAGTCGATATGAAGGCAGCCGGCGTTGTCGAGCCGCTCCGCGTCAAGACCCAGGCCATCTCTTCTGCGGCAGAAGCAGCGGTCATGATCCTGCGCATCGACGATGTCATTGCATCGTCCAAGTCCCCCTCACCCGGACCCGAGGGAATGCCTCCGGGCGGCATGGGCGGTATGGGTGGAATGGGCGGCATGCCTCCGGGCATGGGCGACTACTAAACCCGGTTCCTACATTTTTCCCGTTCTTTTTTCTGAATCCGGCTGTGCTGTATTTGGGGTATCTCCGGATCGTTGCTTTCGAAAATTGCCTGCAGATTGATCGGAATCCTGCTTCCCGGGTTATCCACGAATAGCTATCCTGTATACAGGAGACAATAAAAAAGAGCGATTGATTTTCTGATCAGGTCGTTGTCGTTGTCGGGGTCAGGGTGATGATGTTTCCACCGAAAAGTGGCGCACCCTTCTGGATGATGATAACACCGGTCATGTTGGGGTTGTAACCATCGATATACTGATAGGTGCCCGGGGTCTCCCCGAAAGAAAAGCTGAACGATGCGCCGGGTACCATAGATCCGGAATTGAACATCCCTGTTGCCTTGACCGAATGGATCATGGTATCATCGTTTCTCCACGTAACCGAGGTTCCCGGAAGGACCATAAGTGTGGACGGGGTGAACGTGTTGTTCGTGATATGGATGATCGTGACCGCGGTGGAGGGTGTCATGGTTGCGGTCGGGGACTGGGTCAGGGACGGTAGTTCAGTGGGTGAAACCGGGGGAGTCGAGTTTGTCATTGTCGCGTTCGCCATTATTTCTGTCGTAGGAACCGGCGTTGCAACAGTGGTTACAACCGTTGTTTCTACCGTGGGGACAACTGTTGTGACAACTGTGGTCGGCGCTGTTGTCACCCGTGCAGGTTTTGCCTGCTGCGTACATCCGCTGGCCGCAACAAGGACAATGAACAAAAGAAACAAGCCAATACAGTATTTCATGGACAGTAAATTGAATTCGCCTTCTAATTAAATTTACTTCCCAGACCACGGGTGTTTTCTTCCAATTCCCATTAACCGTGACGATGATGCAAAAATTTCATGTAATTTATGACCGGACCGGTTTTGTTGTGCAGACTATGCGGTTAACCGCTCCTGTGCCGGTGGCGGACCGGCAGGACAGCGCTCCAGGCTGTCCGGCAGACAGAAACCGTCAACACCGGCGCACCTTTACGAAGCTCTTTCAGGGATTTTCGGGTCGCCCTTGCCGCTCAGGCAACAGATTAATGAACACCGACGCATCAGTATCACCCATGAGCGACCGGTTCATCTTTACGAAATACCGCACGGACTGCTACCATTGTAAAGAGATTGCCGACCAGATCATCAAGGCAGTGCCGTACCAGGCACAGGTCGCGTGCGACAACTGCGGTGCAACACGGGTCTTTGTCCCCCGTAGCGAAGATGTCGATACTGCGGGGACGCTCACCCGGATCGGAAAGTACCCGGTATGGGAGCTGGTGCAGGGCGCCACATGCCGGAACTGTAAAATTACCGGACCGCATGACGTGATCGTGAGTTCACGGCACCTTACCGTCCGCTGCCGGAACTGCAATTTCACGCATTTCTACAAATTCGATCTCGAATATATAGCCAAGGATGAGCTGAAAGTTCCGTGACCCGGTCACATGACCGGTTGTCAGCAGGATCCCGATGAGCTCAGGACCGGGTAGGTATTGGCGTACGCCTCAAGAACCGCTTCGAGCCGGCTTTTCAGTCTCTCGTTTCTCGTAATGAGGAAGAATACGATCTCGTTATCGGTGATCGTCAGCGGGTCTGCACCTGCCACTTCGGCGAGCTGACTGCAGCGGTGCCTGACGTACCCGTCACGTTTCACCCGGGGGAAGTGCTGGTAGATGACGAGGGCCGAGTGATCGTCCATGCCTTTTGCGATCCTCTCCACTTCCTCGAAAAGCAGGTGTTTTTCCGTGGGCCTGCTCTCTTCCAGCCCGATATCCGGGTCAAGGAATATCAGGGTTTTTTTGGGCATGCGGGACAGGATCGTGTCGAAATACCGGCTGCGCCCCTGATGGGAGAACTGCTCTTTGTGGAGAATATCAACGAGGATATTCTCTTTTTTGAAATAATCATGGATCGTCTGGAAATATTCGAGATCGTCATCAATCTCCTGAAGCCGCTCCATGTGGGTTACCAGCTCCCTGTTCTGGCTTCCCGCCCTGCCAAGCTTTGTTGCTTTTTTCAGATCCCTTGCCGCGCTCCTCTTCCCGCCCGCCTGTTCCGTAGTATCGGTCAGCATGGGGATAAAAGTAAAACTGTCAAAGACCGGCATCGCCTTCATGATATGGCGCACGAGGTCAAACTTAAAAAGATCCCGCGTGTCGCCAAAATAGGTACGGTTCATACGATCATCCTCATGCGGTGATATTCGGGGATTGAATAAAAAGGTTATGAAATGGGTTCCGGTTATTTCGTTCTGGAAAAATTGCCAATTTCCTACCATAAATTCAGGATTTATTCCAGACATCCCCGCACTTTTCCATGGCAGATGAAAAAAGCGGATCCGGGCCTTACTTCTCTTCCCGTACCATGGTTATTGCCTTCTTCGGGCACTCGTTTGCGCAGATACCGCAGCCCTTGCAGAAGTCCAGGTCGACGGCAAGCTCTTCATCGATGGCCGCATCGGGGCAGTATGCCTGGCAGAGCCCGCATTCGTTGCACTTCTCCTTGTCCACCACGGGACGGAACACCCTCCACGTCCCGGTCTTTCCGGCTGCCCCCACAACGGGCCTGCTCATGGCAAGGCGTTCGCGTTTTGTATCACTCGTCATGAATGAACCTCCGTATAGGCAGCTTCGGCAGCCTTGACATTGCGCTCGTCAGTGAACATCTCCCTGATGGCCTTTTTTGCAGATTCGGGTGAGACAATCCCCATCCTGGCAAGGGCCCCTATCACCGGTGTGTTGAGGATCGGGCTTCCTGCAACGACAAGGTTCTCCTTCAGCGCAATCCCGGTCAGGTCGACATAGCCGGACGAAAAGCCCTTGAACTCCTTTGCATGGCCGCTGTTGATCAGCACCCTCCCACCTGACTTGAGCCCCTGCAGGACATCGACCACATCCATCACGCTTGCGTCCAGCACGATGACCATGTCGGGTCTCTTGATCTGGCTGTAGACCCGGATCGGTTTGTCATCGATCCGGACGAACGAGACGATCGGCGCCCCCCGGCGCTCGGCACCGTAAAACGGTGCCGCGGTCGCATATTTCCCGTCATGGATGGCCGCGAGCGCGAGGAGCCGGGCTGCCGTGACGCCGCCTTGGCCTCCCCGGGAATGGATCCGGATCTCATACATGGCTGTTCACCCCGAACCACAACTCCGTACCCATGCGCCTGTTTCTCACGAACCCGGCAACGTCTTCGTAGGTAACTTCCTGTCCCCCGATACCGGCGATCACGCTGAATACATCTTTTTTGGTCTGGGCCATGATGGAGCTTGCAAGAATGCCCCCGTGTCCGAAGGAATAGTCGCGGTCGATCACGACCACCTCTCTTCCGGCAAGGTCCAGTTTCGGGAACGGCCGGAACCAGCGCAGTCGCATCGAACCGGCTTTTATGCCTTCGCTGCGGAGCTGGTCGACCGCGACCTCCGCCTCCTTCCCCAGCGTGCCCATGGCAACAATGACAACATCGGCGTCCCCGCAGCGGTAATCCTCGGTGAACCCGTACTTCCGGCCGAACCGCCGGGCGAATTCCTTCTCAGTCTCTTCGATCACCTTCACCGAGTCCCGCATCGAGCGCTCGATATCCCAGCGGAACCTGAACTGCTGGTCGGGCCCGGTGAGCCCCCCGTATCCCGCCGGGTTCTTCACATCGATGGCATGGGGCAGGTGCAGCGGAGGGATGAAATCCCCGGCCTCGACTGTTTCGAGCGGCTGCATGATATGGGAGAGCAGGAACCCGTCAAGGTTCACCATAACCGGCAGGAGGACGTCGTTATGTTCTGCGATCCGGAACGCCATCAGGGTCGCGTCATAGGCTTCCTGCACGGCGCTCACGTACACCTGCAGCCAGCCGGTGTCCCGCTCCTGCATGGCGTCCGTGTGCTCCGCCCAGATGTTCCACCCGGGTCCCAGGGAGCGGTTGACGTTGGCCATGACGATCGGGAGCCGGGCGCCTGCTGCCCAGTTGGTCATCTCGTGCATGTAGAGGAGACCGTGGGAGCTCGTGGCCGTGAAGGTCCTCACCCCCGTTACGCTCGCCCCGATGCAGGCCGCCATGGCGGAGTGCTCGCTCTCCACGGCAATGTACCGGCTCTTCATCTCGCCGCCGGTCACGAACTCTGCGATCTGCTCGACGATCTCGGTCTGGGGGGTGATGGGATATGCCGCGATGACTTCAGGTTTTGCCTGCCTGACCGCTTCTGCCACCGCTTTGTTCCCGGTTGCGATCTTCTTCATGGGGCGGCCTCCTCTGCAGCAAGTTTCTGCAGGTTCCTCGTGAGCCGCTGCCGGAGTATCTCGACAGTCTTCGTATCGATCCCCTTGAACCTCCCCTGGGGTGCAAGATACTCCTCGAGAGGTACCGGTTTTTTCATGGCCGTTTTCGACTGTGGCCCGATGGTCAGTTTCCCGTACTCGCGCTCGTAGAGCACCCACATGCCCGTCCTGACGGCAAGCTTGCCTATCTCGACGGTCTTCTCCGTGGAATAACGCCAGCCGGGAGGGCACGGGGCGAGGACATGGATGAAGGTCGGGCCGCGGAAGGTAAGGGCCTTTGCGACCTTCTTGAACAGGTCCTGCGGGTAGGCAGCGCACGCGGTGGCCTGGTAGGGCGGTTCGTGTGCGGCGATGATCCTGTCGATGTCCTTCTTCACATCGGTCTTCCCGGTCGGTGTCGTCGTTGTTTTTGCACCGAGCGGCGTTGCGCTGGACCGCTGCATGCCGGTGTTGCCGTAGGCCTCGTTGTCATAACAGATGTAGAGGAAATCGGTACCCCGCTCAAAGGCGCCGGACATGGACTGGATGCCGATATCGAGTGTCCCCCCGTCACCGGCGTACACGATGACGTTCGTCTTCTTTCCTGCCGCCCGGAACGCGTTGCTCATGCCGCTGGCGCATGCGGCTGCGGCACCGAACGCGATGTTGTAGACCGGGATCTTAAAGGCAGTGTTCGGGTAGATTCCCTGGATGACACTTGTACAGCAGGCGGGCACGACCAGCACGGTGTCAGGCCCTGCTGCCTTGAGCACGTACCTGAGTGCGAGCGAATCGCTGCACCCGGCACAGGCCGAGGTACATTTCAGGATATATTCTTCTTTCGGGATTTCGGCGATGGTATCCAACTCCTGCAGTGAATGAATGGGACTGGCGAAGGCGACAAAACCATCGCCGTTCTATCATTATTTATCATCATGATTCATGAAAAAAGTATCATAGTTGAGCTGAGGTGGGAGTGGACTTTCACGATGAATGTTCGCTGGCCGATGGGGGGCTGATGGGAGGAGGAGGGGGGAGGTCAGCACGGGGAATGGAATTTATTCATATCGGGAAAGAGGCCCAATAGCATCGATGGCGAGTCGTGAGATGGCGGGAATGTTCAGCTTTTTCGGAATGTCGAGAAAGAGCGATTGAAGATTGTTGGGATGCGGCAATGCGAGGCGGAAAGGGAGGGATCAACAGGGGGAACGAGAGGGTGGATGAAAAAAAATATCATCAAAGTAACAAGGTTGAAAACTGAATTTCAGTCATGAGAAGAAAATTCGATGAATCCCTCAAAACCCGGAATATCCCCCATATATTATTTAAAATGAGAGTGATATCAGTCACTATAAATAATGTCTATATTTGATTTATCAAATGTAATCTATGGGGTTATCCTATTATTGATATTCATCGTAGTTTCCGTTGTTTTTGGTATCATATGGAAGGCGAAGAAAGATATCGAAGACCGTATGGGAAAAAAATTGTCTGACAGTATCTTAGTTCTGGGTTCTTATATTATAGATAGGATTTTGTTTCTTCCTCGGTCAATTAATAAATATCAAAAGGAACGGAAAATTGCAGGTTTTTTGAAAGACCAAATAATTATTTTGGCAGATTCTGATAGAAATAGGCGCCTGATTGCCAACCAGCAGATAATCAATTATTTATCAGATCAATTGGGTTGTGAAGCAGCCGTAAAATGGAAAATTGATCGGATTTTAATTCAATATCTTACGAGTGACTGCGAAGATACAAAACGTTTTGCGATTGAAAATTTAGAACAGATTCTTGATAAATCAGACTACTATAGGGTAATCTCATCAGAGTTGATAAAAGCACTGATAAGTAACCTATCAGAAGAAAGTGAAATTAGAGAACAGTCCAAAAAATTGCTTCATCGAATAATTGTCAATCATTTTAGTGAAATTTTTGTAGATTCCATTGATTCTGGCATCAGTGAATTATGCATCATCAGGAATTTAATTGAATTATTGCAACATTCTCTTGAAATTGAAGAAAACAATATCCCGATTCAATTAAAAGTATTTTCTTTATTAAATTTCTATCTACATTCAACGGATAATACGATAAAAAATCAGGTAATGAAGGTTCTTGAAAACGGGATAACTGTTCGCAATTCTCGTTTAATTATTGATATCGGTATCATCCCTCAATTGTTAGAACTGTTAAAACAAGATAATATTTCTGGCATGGCACATCGGGTATTAATTAAAATTGGCCAATCCGCGTTACTGCCTCAAATTATTCAAATTTCAAGATCTAGACGTGAATCATTGCCTAAAAAAGAATTATCTTGCCTAATTTTTGACACGATTACCTCAAACGATTTCTCGAAATTGATAGAAATTGATGTGTTAAACGAGATTTTTGAATATTTATCCGATACTGATATTCAAACAAAATCCTGTGCCACCGATTCACTCATACGATTCTTATACATGAGTAACCATTCTGCGAAAAAAAAGAACGAATTATTACAGAGATTAACTGCTTTAAACATCGGTAGTCAAATTACAATCCAGTTGTCAAGTGATAATCTCGATGTTTTTTATTGCGGTTTACGGATACTTCAACAATTAATCCGTATCTATGGAAAGAATACAGTAGTTACTAATGAAATTGTCAATACGTTAGTCCACTGTTGTTTAAACGATTCGATAGATATACGCTTAAAAGCCTTTCAAATGATCGAGGATTTGAATTCCCCTCCTGATATCGTTATAAATTATCTCTGTCGTTTAGGATTGGATGAACACTGGCAAGATCGTATTGCAGATAAACTTGCAGCAATGATATACATTTACAAGAAAATTCCTATCTTGAACCTTATTGATAATTTCGGATCTAGTTTAAATTCTGATGAGAGGATAGAATTTACACGTTTAAAACAAAAAATCGCGGATCAATTAAAAATATCGGAGCGCCCGGATGAACGGGGATTGAGTAGTTTCTCTTTTTGAATCGACATCACAATACAACACTAATCAGCGCCCATACAAGCAGCCGCAACAATGTGATATCAGAAACGACCGCAGATATGACGGGTGGCATTTTGCAAAATAACTATAACCCAAAGTAAAAGTGCAGATATAGCGATTCGAACTTGGATAAGCAAGCATGATTGTTTGGTCATAATCGTGGTAAAAAATTTGTGAATAGGGGGCACTCTCATTTTTCAAAGATTGCGATGAACTCCGCCGCAGTCGAAGTTATCACTTCTCCCCAGCCTTCGGCTGTCCCCGAAGGGACGCCCCCACGGCGGTCTCAACGACCAATAAATAAAAACGCCCTCCCCCGCCGTGCATTGGAGAGGCCCTGAGGCGGTGAACCCTCCTTAGTAAATCCAATGTTAACAAGTATCCTGATCTGATCTTGAATCCTGATCTGATCTTGAACAAATACAGATCAAATTCTGGCAAGCCCTTTTACAAAAAATTCCGGATCCGGCTCGCAAAAAAATTCGCGATCGCTCGTGCGCCAAAAAAATTTCAATCGACCCCCCACCCCCCGCTTGAAATTTTTCATCTGACCCTCGGCATCATCAAACGGATCCTCACGCCGGAGAACCAAAAATTTTGTAGCATGTACATGCATTTTGTAGGATAATTATCCGATTGTAGCCTCACAAACTAACACCTCATGATCGCGATGAAAAAATTTCTGGCAGGGTCCGACCAAAAAAAATTTTGAAAAAAGAAAATTTTGGCAGAAAAATGTGCATCAAAAAATGCACGAAAACGTGATCCCGGATCCTGCCTCAGGAACCCTCCAGCATGCTCCTGACCAGCGAGCTCGTTGCGGGATCGGAAAAAAACTCAAAGGCGGTCTCCCCGGCATCGGTAATCCGGTAGCTCTTCTCTTTCCGGCTCTCCGGAGAATACGCCTCCTCAATGAGCCCGGCATCGCGGAGGGTGCCCATGAACCCGGAGAATGTGGCATGGGATAATTCTGCGGCTGGCTTCCGGCCCTTCTTATACTGTATGACCGGCTTTGGGGGATCTCCGGGTTTTGTTCTCTTTGCCCGGGACGGGACATAGGACGAAACGAGCTGCCGGTACAGGTACTGCCGGGGCACCCATAACGCCGGGACTGCGGGAACCGTTCCCTTTGCCGCGTCCTTTTTCATCTTCTTCCGGTTGAGAAGGATCGCGAGGATTGTCTGGTGATTGGGATTGGCGAGCAGGGGACTGATGGTACGGTCTGGCAGCGGAACCCGGCGTGCGGTCTTCTCATCAAAGGATGCATAGACCTCCGCGCCAAGCCAGGGTGCAAAGGCAAAGAGCGCCAGGCAGAGTTCTTTTGACCCTCCGGAAAGATCGAAAGTGAACCGTGCCTCCGGGTACTCCCGGCGGATCTTCGCAAGCGCCGACCAGACTGAAGGATAGGCCGGTGGATAGATCATCACCCGGGTGAAGGGTATTGAGAGGGACGCCGAGATCTCCTGCACTGCCGAGACCGCATTCCGGACCGCGAACCGTTGCTTGTCCGTTACCGGGTCGGGAGATCCCTCGTGAACGATGCTGTCGGTAAACACCATGGTCCGGGAGATAGCCGGGAGTTCACGGAACATTGCAGGATACGCGATAGGTATCTTCTCACCGGCGCTGATGATATGGACGTGCTCTGTTCGATCCATAGATCAATTCAGGTACGGCGGGTTAAATGGTTGTTTGTCGGGCGCGCCGGTTGGGAGGGAGGAATCACTTTCACCCCGCCCGGTACGGGATTTATTCCCTGAATCTGTTTACAGAGGATATGGGGAGGACGAAATCTCCTCACCATGTGTCAGGTGCCAGAACGGCTCGCACTTCGCTCCTCCCGCCCTCTCAAACAAGCGGGTTTCACCCTCACCCGGGGAGGAAACCTCTCAAGGCCTGAAACCAAAAACCTCTCAGACCAAAACCCCATCTCTCTCTTTTGCGCGAATTTCATGGTTCAGCTGCTTGGTGAAGGATGCTTTGGGTAATCATAATCTATTTTAAACTGGTTATGTGCCAGCAAAAGGACAATATATTTTAGGATCATTTTTCTAATGTCTGCTATGGCTCTCCGATCCCTGAATCTTCCCGGTATAGGAACAAAATACGAATTTGAGACAGATAAGGGTGATACCGTTGCGATTTTTTTCACCAAGACCGGAACGATCCAGATGTACACCCTCCAGAAAGGGTGCCACACCCCCAGCGCCGCTGTCATGACCCCTGTTGAGGCGCGGAGGCTTGGCAATATCCTGACAGGGGCCATCATTGAAGCGGATCAGGAGAGCGTGGAGATCGCCTTCTCCGCCCTTGCCGACCTCAGGGTGACAATCCATACCTATTACGTACCGAAAGCCATCGCCGGGAAGACCATCGAGGACCTGCAGATCCGGGCCAAGACCGGCGCGACCGTGATCGCGGTCTGCCGCCATGACAGGAATATCATCAACCCGCCGCCTACGTTTGTCTTTGAGACTGGGGACGCGGCTCTGGTCATCGGGGAGAGCGACCAGATAAAAAAGTTTGAGCGCGAGATCATGGTGGAGTAATGGAAGGCCTCGTAATCGCGCTTTTCCTCTGCCTTATCCTGGCGCTGGTCACCAAGTACCTGTCGATCCCGGCAATTCCGTTTTACATCCTCACCGGAGTCCTTCTCGGGAAGGCCGGGCTCGGGATGGTCCAGGCAGATGATATCAGCCAGTTCTTCTCTGAGATGGGGCTGATCTTCCTGCTCTTCTTCATGGGACTCGGCCTCAAGCCCGAGCGGATCGCGGCCAACCGATCTGCGGTCCTGACCAGCGGGATCATTGACCTCAACATCAATATGTTCATCGGGTTTTTTGGTGCGTACCTGCTCGGGTTCTCAATAACGGAATCACTGATCGTCGCTGCGGCATTCTATATCTCGAGCACGGCCATGGCGATCACCTCGCTTGTCGAGAACAGGAAACTGATGTTCCGCGAGGCCGAGACGATCATCTGGCTGATGGTATTTGAAGACCTCGTGCTGATCATCATCCTCGCGATCATCTCCGCCGGGGACCAGAACCTCCTCTTCTTTGTCGCAAAGATCCTGGGTGTCTTGGGCGTCCTGTACGCGTTTGCCCATTACGGCAAGGAGTTCCTCATCTCCATCCTTGACCGGGATGACGAACTGCCCATCATCTTCACGTTTGCAGCAGTGCTTACCACGGCGTCGGTTGCTTTAGTGCTCGATATCCCTGAGACCCTGATGGTGATCGCGCTTGGCGTTGCGTTCGCGACAACCGATCCCGATGCGTTCGAGCAGCACGCCCGCCCTTTCAAGGACGTCTTCCTCGTGGTCTTCTTTGTCTTTTTCGGGGTAACGATTGACTTTTCCGGGGGAGCGAACCTGTTCAATATCTCGGTAATTTGCATCCTTGCCGTATTGAGCAAACTCCTTTCGGGATTGATCACGGGCCTCGTCATCCACGAATCAGCCTTCTCGGGTCTGGAAATCTGGGCAAATACCATCGGAAGGGGGGAGTTCTCGATCGCGCTTGCCGTGCTGTACGGGTCACCAGTTGTCGGGACAACGATTGCAGCGATGGTCATCGTTACCTCGATCATCGGGTCCTTCGCTGCAAAATACAGCACGATAATGCGGCGCGGGATCACCCATATCGGGAGGAGAAAAGCACCGACGCACCGTGTCCACTCCGGCCGCTGACTTATTCGATCAGCACGAGCCCGACAGAGTGGATGTCGGAATGCACGACTTTCCCGTACTCGAGGTCTTTGCAGGGAATGGTGAAAAGGTCCCACCCAACGTTTTTCGCTGTCGCAAAGACATCCATACAGGCCGCTTCCATGGACGGGCGAACCAAGTCCATGTGCCGGCACTTCCTGCGCAGGCTCTCGTCGACAAGGCCCTCCTGCTCTTCCGCAACACAGTGCTGGTGCTCGCACCAGATGCATGGGTAGCCCCCGAACCCGAATGCCTTGTAAAAACCATCGTAGAATGCGGTCTTCTCGAGAAGATGCACGGTGCCGTTCACCCAGCGGATGAGATCGCTGTACCAAGGGTGGAAGTCCTCCGGGATATCGTCCGGGCCGAACGTCCCGTGTCCCGGCACACCATCGAAGCGCAGGAGGATTCCGGCGGAATATTCCCCTACCATACGGACCGTCTCTTCGTATGCCGGGGCATAGGGCGGGCAGCCGAAATGTTTGCCATATCCCTTACACCCGTACCGGCACTTGAACCTGACCCACTGGGAGACGACGATCTCATCGGGAGTAATTTCGTGGACGAACGCACCTTTTTCGCCTGCAAGTCCCCTCAGCTTTTCTATCTCTTCCACAAGAGCAGCCACCATAGGTCTCCTCAATGAGCCAATGAAAGTCAGTGACGATAAAGGTTTGGTGAAGGTTATTGCGGGCGATGAGGATCGTGGGCCCTTTTGTCGATGATACGCTGGACAACGAGACGCGAACTGCACAGGTCCCCGTCAGCATATCTGCCGATACGGACAATCCGCGGGTTCAGGTTACGGGCCCTGAGCTGTTCCGTTAACTTTGCCTCGTCGAACATCTGGTTGAACCCGATGGTGATGATGTCGGGGTGGATCTCTTCGATCGGGAGGAACATATCCGTTTTATCCCCCAGGATCGCGTGGTCGACGGTCTTCAACCCTGTGACCATCCGGAGGCGGTGCTCTTCCGGAATGATCGGGCGGGGCTTGTGTTTTACGTTGGTGTCCCGGGCCACGATCACCCAGAGCTCGTCGCCAAGCTTCTTTGATTCCTCGAGATAGAAGAGATGGCCGGGGTGCAGGATATCGAATGTTCCGGTGGCAACGACACGCCGGGGGCTCATGAGACCACCTCCAGATCGTACGGCTCCCCGTCCGCGTTAAAGCACCGCCAGTCATCTTTCCCGTACGGGTAACCGATGATCAGGTGGTACTTTCCGGTCCGCGGGAAAAAATTCACATCAGCGGAGGAGGGCCTGAGTACGCCATTGGGGTGGCTGTGGGCACTGCCGGCGACATGGGTATCCAGGGGCATCATGTCATACCGGAGCGAAGCCGAATCCCCGCGGCCGACCGTCCCGGGAAGGAGGTTGAGCTCTTCCATAATGCCATCGCGTTCCCGGAGCAGGCCGACGAACTCATTCGGGTGGCTGTCGCGCCCCATCTCAAGAAGGAGTGAAAGGAGATCCTGTCTGATGCCGCGGATGTTCATGGGTTACTTCCTTGATAATGCCTGGAGTTGTACTGAACTATAGTTGTTGTTCTGCAAAAAAGCCTCCTTTAAAAACGGGGGCTGAAACCCTTGCCCGACTTTTACGCGCTCACCGGACATGTCCCGGGACAGGTCAGCGTTGGCAAAGGGCGTGCTGTTCGGAAGCGTTGCTGCACGTCCCATGTTCCATCCAGCTCTATTGACATATCCGGAGCCACCTCAAGATCAGGAATATGGCCATTGATGCGCAGGTCATCGAGATGGTGGGGCGGTGGTATGGCATATTAGGCCTTTCACCACGGATCCGGCGGGAACAGGCTTCAGTTTTCCCTGTTGTGATGTAATACATGAAGAGCCACGGGTTCTTGGCGGCATTTACCCGTGGGGGATAAGGTCTCTTCTGGCATGGGCAGGATCGTTTCCGTGAGAGAGAATCATCGCCTGCCGGTCACCTTGATGACATGGTACCCGAACTGGGTCTTGACCGGGCCCACGACTTTACCAACCTGTTCCTCGAATGCGATCTTCTCGAACTCGGGTACCATCATCCCCTTGCCAAACCATCCGAGGTCTCCTCCCTGTTTGCCTGACGGGCAGCTGGAGAACCTCCGCGCGACCTTGTCAAACTCCTCACCGTCGTTGAGGCGTTTCAGGATCTGGTTTGCCTGGTCTTCTGTCTTCACGAGGATATGGGAGGCGCGTGCCTGTGTGGTCATGCAGTACAGGTGCTCTTTCCCGCAAAAAAAGATTGGTATCGGGAATCAGAACTCCCCGTCCTGCTCGAAACTCCGTCCGTACCGGATCGCCAGCTCAGCCTTGTAGAGCTCACGGCCGAGGTAGCCGGCATGATCCAGCAGGGAGACATCCCCCTGCGACAGGAGGGTGTACAAAACATCCTGCCAGCGCTTTCCCTGCACGGCTTTTCCATGGATCACTGCCACGATCCGGTCGCCTTCGATGCCAATCCGGAAGTTCCCTTTCGGGTCGTACTCGATCTCCTCCGGCAAATCCTTTGCGGGGATGATCGTGTCATAGTCAAGCGGTGGCTCGCACCGTCGCCGCTTCTCCTTCAGGATAAGGAGGTCGATGCCCAAGTCCTTGGGGTAGGGCCGGTCTCGGGCAAGGGCCATCATCTCCGTAGCCTTCCGCATCTCGCGGATGGACCCCCGGGTCTTGTCCGAATGCTCGCTGGTGAAGATCACGGCTGCGCCAACCTCCATCGCCGTCGCTGCAAGGAGGGCGTTGATGCCGATCGAGTCCGCATCCAGGAGCTCTGATACGTTTCCTGCGCCGAAAAAGAGCGGGTAACGGGTCTTTCTGAAATTTTTCAGCGATTTGACCAGGCCAGATCCTGCCGGCTGCAGGAGGGGATCGGCAATGATACATGGGATCCCGGCCCGTTTTGCCAGAGCAATGTTCTTCGCTAGAGTGCCTGCACCGGGTACAATAACCGCAGCTGCACCTGCCTCAGCCACCTCTTTCCCGACTTTGGGTAGGTTGCGTTCCTGCAGGCTGAGCACGATATCTGCACGCCCGAGCGCCGCGCGGATCAGGGCAGGGTCCTGCGTGTCGACCGCAAGCGGGAGATCGATCCCCTCGAGGAGGGAAAATACGTTCCTTACATCTTCCGGAGTCGCATCGAACCCGAACCCGAGGTCAACAATGTCCGCACCCGATGCGAAGTACCGTTCTGTCATCTCGCGGATTCCCTCGCACCGGTGCGCATCCATGATCTCGGCGAGCACCTTCATCCTCGACTCTCCTCCGATCTTCACGCCGCGGATGATGAAGTCAGCTCCGGCGTCCCTCTCCATCTCCCTGACCTGATGCATCGCATCCTCTCTTTTTTTCGATGTGAGGAAATCATCGGCCGGGACCGTGCGGGAAAGGGTGACCGAACCGAGGACCGGCAGGATCAACGCGAGGTCTGCAGCGTGCCGCGGCCCGAGATATACCGGGACACCACTCTCGCGTTCCACCTGCTCAAATGATGCTGTACACATGCCGGAGACAACGGCAAGATCATACACCCCTTTCTTCAGGAGTTCCCGGAGGTGGTGCGGCGTTAGAAACGATGCGATCTCCCCGGTTACCACCACATCCGCGTCGTACCCTGCAGCTGCCTTTCTTACCATCTGTTCGGTGGCGGCACCGGTCGGGAGGAGGATGCGCATAAGTTCCCTTAATACCAGAGAGATAAAAACACTATGATCAGATGCTGATCTGCGATCTGCATGTGCACACCAACTATTCCAAGGATGGCGAAAGCAGCATCGAGGAGATCCTCAGAAGAGCTGAAGAGGTAGGCCTTGATGTGATCGCGATCACGGATCACGATTCGGTGGACGGGGCCAAGAAAGCCCTCACGATCCCCTCGGCAGTCGTGGTCATTCCCGGGATAGAAGTCTCGACAAGACAGGGCCATCTCCTGGTCCTCGGTGTCACTGAAGTCATCCCGTCCGGGCTCGATGTTGTGGAAACCATCATAATCGCCCGGCGCTTGGGCGCCCTCCTCATCCTCCCCCATCCCTACCATGTCTGGAGGCACGGGGTAGCCCGGCGTATGAAATCAGGAATGACGGCAGTTGACGCCGTCGAGGCGTTCAACAGCAGGTATATTGTCGGTTCGGCAAACAAGAAAGCTGCCCGCATTGCCAAGAGGCTTGGCAAGCCCTGTGTCGGGGGCAGTGACGCACACCATGCAAAGTTTGTCGGTTTTGGCAGGACTTTTGTCGACGCGGAAAGAAATGTTCCCGCGATTCTCGAAGCTATCCGGGCCGGAAAAGTATCCTGCGGGGGCAGGAAGACACCGCTGCGCACTTACACGCGCCAGTCCATCAAAAACACATGGAGACGGATAAAGAGGATAACAAGAAGGGTTCCCCTCCGGTAAGACTTGCGTTCCGGGTCTCGTATCTCGGAAGCGGGTTTTATGGGTCGCAGATGCAGGCGGACCGGCGCACCGTGGAAGGGGAGTTTGTTGCAGCCTGCCTGCGGCTCAGCCTCTTTGAAGACTGGAGGGAGGCAGGATTTCTCTTTGCGGGCAGGACCGACCGGGGTGTCCATGCCTGCGGCCAGGTGGCAGCCTTTTCAACCACCGAACCGGAACGGGCTGTCCGCACCATCAACACCCAACTTCCACCGGATTGCTGGTGCAGCGGTTATTCTGAAGTATCTCCTGCGTTTCACCCGCGGTTCGACGCGAAGTTCCGGACATACCGTTACTATTTTGAGAAAGGAAGATATGATGTTGAGGCAATGGGCCGCGCTGCCTGCCGTTTTCTGGGAAACCACAACTTCACCAGTTTTGCGAGGGTAGGGGATAAAAACCCATATCGGACGATCCTGGCAGCCGCGGTCTTTGACCATGATGACTATATCTTTCTTGAGGTAACCGCAGAGAGTTTCCTCTGGCACCAGGTGCGCTGCATGGCAACAGCGCTTATCAGGGTCGGACTGGGGGAAGCTTCCGACAGTTCTGTGACTGGACTCCTGCAGGCCCCAGCCGGAAGGCCCCTCCACCCTGCTTCTGCCGAAGGCCTGATCCTCTGGGAGACGGGCTGCAGCATTACCTGGCAACCCCTCGGGGCGGACAGGCGGAGCACGCTTTTTCTGGATAACCTCAGGCGTCACCATGGACGGATGGAAAAAGTGTGCAGTGTGGTGAAGCTTCCTCCTCACCATCAAGATGGGTGCTTACCCGGCACCGAATGAAATACGCAAGCCTTTTTACAGGAGTTTCCAATACACATACGTAGGTGTGCCAATGGCAGTCATCAAGAGTGTTGATATTATATCATGGGCGAAAATTCACGCCCTGTTTGGTATCGTGTTCGGATTCATTTATGGCCTCCTGTTCGCCGTAATAGGGGCAGCAATCGGGTTTCACCGGGCCATGCCCGGCGTGACCGCATTCGGACTGATGTCCATCATCATCTTCCCGATCGTCTTTGGTATCCTGGCCTTCATCTGCGGTGCGATCCTGGCCTTCCTGTATAATTTCTTTGCAAGCAAAATCGGCGGTATCCAGATCGAGCTCGCCTGAAAAAAATCCCCTCTTTTTCGCCCGTTATTCTATCCGGCGGGCACAACCGCTTGCGACCGCTGCCTCGCTTACGGCCTTGGCTACGGCCTTCACGACGTTACGATTGAGGATCTGGGGAAGAATCCTGTCCTTTTGCGGCCGTCTGACATATCCGGCAAGAGCATGTGCGGCAGCAACCTTCATCTCATCCGATATCCGCGTCGCACATACGTCAAGCGCACCGCGGAAGATACCCGGGAATGCAAGGGCATAGTTGATCTGGTTGGGAAAATCGCTGCGCCCGGTGCCGACAATGGCAGCACCCGCCTGGAGTGCGTCCCCGGGAAGGATCTCCGGGACCGGGTGCGCGAGCGCAAAGATGATGGGATCCTTGTTCATCGAGCGGACCATCGACGCGGTGATAATCCCCGGAACAGAAACCCCGATGCAGACATCGGCACCTTTCATAGCCTCAGTAAGTGTTCCTGTCCGTCCTGTCCGGTTGGTCTCCGCCCCGATGATGAACTTGTATTTGTTCGCATACAGTCCTTCCCGGTGCCGGTGAATGATCCCACCGGTGTCGCAGACGATGATATCGTTGACGCTGCTGCAGAGGTCGGGATCGTACCCGATGCATTTCAGCATCCGCGCGATGGCAAACCCTGCCGCTCCGGCGCCACATATGACAATATTAAGGTCTTCAAACCGTTTTTTGGTAACCTTGCACGCGTTCAGGAGCGCTGCAAGTACTACAACGGAAGTGCCGTGCTGGTCATCATGCATCACCGGAATGCCGATGCCCTGCAGCGACTCCTCGAGTTCGAAGCATTTGGGTGCAGCAATGTCCTCAAGTGCAATCCCGCCAAAGACCGGGGCGATATTCTTTATGTCATCGGCAAATTCCGTGTGGTAACTTTCAAAGCAGATGGGAAATGCATCGATCCCGGCAAGTTTTTTGAAGAGAAGGGCTTTTCCCTCCATGACGGGAATGGCGGCATACCCCCCGATGTTCCCAAGGGAGAGTACCCGCGAGCCATCTGATATGATGGCAATGGTGTTCGCCTTGATCGTGTATTTGTAGGCGAGGTCCTTATTCCGGTGGATCTCCCTGCATACGGAGGCGACTCCCGGTGTATAGGCAAGTGAGAGCTCCCTGCGGTTTGTGACAGGAACCTTTGAGTGGATCTCGATCTTTCCCTGGTGCTTCCGGTGAAGTTCGAGCGATTCTGCGTAAACATCCTTCTTCTTTCCCTGTTTCATGCATCACCCTGCCTTGAGTCAATGAACGCGATGACAAACCATCAATGTTGTTGCCGGAAGGATCTTACGGTCACTATAACCGCCGCTTAATCCCGAATGTAGCGTCGATCCAGTCTGTAATCTCATCCCGGACCCGGCGATATCCTTCAAGGATCTCGTCATCAGTACCGGGTGTGAGGTGGGGATCGGGGAATCCCCGGTGAATGGTTCTCTTTGCGGCATTCACAACCGGGCAGACCTGGCGGGCACGATCACAGAGTGTAACGGCCAGATCAAAATGCATACCGGATACTTCATCAAGGGTCTTCGACCGGTGGCCCGAGATATCGATCCCGATCTCATCCATCACCGTTATTGCGCGAGTACTCACTTTTGACTGGCGGGTGCCGGCGGAAAAGGCCTCGAACCGGTCGCCATACCTTGCCCGCAGGTAACCTTCAGCCATCTGGGAACGTGCAGCGTTCGCGGTGCAGATGAAAAGGACCCGGGTCTTTTCCGTCATTTTCCCTCGCAACACGATGACTCCTCGTTGCCTGACCCGCAGCAGGATCCCTCGTCCCCTCCACAGCTGCATTCCCCGCTGTCCATGTCCTTTCCCCGCAGGGCAGCGCTGATCATTGCCCAGGCGCACCCCACCCCGCTCTGTACGGTGATAGCCTGCACGGGACAGTTCAGAGCGCAGGCCCCGCACTCCATACAGGAGGCAGGACGGGCGAGACCGACATGATCATTCCCTTCGGCAAAAACTGCGTGCGGGCAGACCTGAAGGCAGCGGGTGCAGTTGATGCACCTATCTTGATCAAGTTTCAGGGTGGTCTCCGTATAGGAGTCGAAGAATCCTAGCGGATTCTTCTCCCCGTCGAGGTTCTGATGAACCTTTCCGGAATTAAACATCAGATCACCCCGAGGAGACGACTGACACCAAGCACTAACCCAAGAATTACCCCGGCACTGGCCATGAGTGCCATGACAGGCACGTACCGGAAGATCTCCTTCTTTACGCCCGTCCGGGAAGTGAAGGTCGTTGAGCCGGTGAAATTCAGTCCAAGATATGCAGTTACGGCAGGTATGATGAGGAGTGGGGTGAGGGCTCCAGCTGCCGTTGCCCAGCCGGGCAGGGCCGGGGTGGAAGCGAATGCAACGGCAAACGGAATTGCTACAACTCCGCCAAGAAGGAACCCTTTTGAGGAGAAGTCCCTGGTCGGGAGAACTGGCAACAGAACCGGGAAGAGCACGGTTCCTGCAATTACCGCGGCGATGGCTGCAAGTGCAGCCACCGGGCCGGCAAGGAACCAGAGTGCGACAACGGCGATAACAGTAGGAAGTGCGACATGGATGAATTCGACGGGGATGAGGACGGCGCGATCCCAAAGCGGGTACTGCACCCTGCGCATCTCCGGTGTTGCCTTGTGTGCCATGAGATACTCCGGGAGGTCGCGTGCCCGTACCGGTCCGTATTCGACGGAAAACCCGGATTTACGCAGGACTTCCGGCCACGAAATTCCCGGTGCCCCGAGCTGGGGCACGATGATCTTCTTATGGCGCACAACATCTGCAAGGCCCGTGACTTCGATCCTCCGGACCAGTTCCTCGGTCCCGAACGTTCCCTTGCCCGCAGCGCACCAGACATTGATCCCTTTGGTATCAAGAACAAGAATGAACGCATCGTATCCCCCGAGTGCAGAACGGAGGGCATCGAAACTCAGGGTGTAATTTGCCGAAGCAAAGGCCGGCGAATCCGGCGTGGGGTTCCCGAGCCGGTACAGGCCGGGCTCCACCCGGTGCCCGCCACGGTTCACGCCCCAGCGGGCGAGGAGATGATCGAGCCGGTTGGCGACAGTAATCGCACTGTCTGTCTTCCGCATCTCCGGCGGTGATGTGCGGTCTGTCCGACAACCGCAGGACGGGGTAACCTGTACGGGTGAACAGGCGCAGCGGTTTGATCCGGCTTTTGTGATCAAATCCATGTTCTCCCTCCTCCACTCAGTCGCGCTCGTGCAGGAGCGGGCCGAGCATGTCTTTTACCATACCACTCAGGTTCTCGGCTTTCATCAGTGCAAGGCAACATACACTGCCATTCTTCTCCCAGCTGATCAGGGCGAGTTTGTCCCCGGTTTTGATACCGGCTTTCTCACGGACATCCTTGGGGAGCACCATCTGTCCCCGCTCGTCCACTGAGAGGACTGCTTCGACTTTACATCCTGATCCCGGTGTGCACCCGCACTCACTTCCCGGAGTGGGACTACACCCGTTGCTGCTGTTTTTCTTCGGCATCTGAATTCTCCGGATTATTGTTGGTATGCCCACTATTTATATTTTTCAGAAAAATCAGAAAATTCTAATTTTTTACAAAGCAAAATACTGAAGGACCTGCTGAATCATCATGGGCTTGCCCGATACCTGTTTGTGCGACGATGTACCGCAACCCCTATTTCTCCCCGGGACAATACTCTCACAAGGTATGGCGGCGTTCGAGTGCGACCATTGCGGGAAATGCTGCAGGAGTTTCGGTTCATTCATCACCATCGAGCGCCAGCTGAACGACCGGGATTACTATTGCCGGTATGGTATCACCGGTGACCTCTTCCTCGCGCACGTTGACGCTGATTATGCAGAAGAGGTATCCGAAAAATTTTCGGACGGGGACGGGCCAGGCTCCATAAAAAAACCCTGCCCTTTCCTGTGCAGGGTGAAGGAGGGTGAAGGATTTTCCTGCGCAGTCTATCCTGCACGACCGCGGGTATGCCGGGATTTCCGCTGTTACCGTATGCTGATCTTCAATCCCGGGGGGCAGCGGTGCGGAACGGTGATAGGGGCGCAGGAAATAGGCACATCTGATGAAGTCCTTGCGCAGCTCTGGAAAGATGAGATCGCATCCCTGCCCCATGCGCATCCCCCGGGCGCAAATGATCCTGAATGGGTGAAAAAAGTTACCGGCATCCTCGCAGTTCATGGGTACCGCGGGGAACCGGCAGAATAACCTATGATTGGGAAGCGTTGGTGGTAACCGTTGTGGGAGCTACATAGACGTTGGGCTTACACCCCTCGTTTCTGTAAAGTGCCCACTCTTCGCATGTTGATCCGTTGGGGAATGTGCACATACCATACTGGCTGCCGTCCGGGTTGGATTTGATCTCGGTCGTTCCACCGACATTTCCACAATTGACCGAGGCAGGATTGGCCATACCCGCACTTGCCGGCGCTGTAGTTACCGCCGGTTGTGTCACCGGTACAGGCACAACGGTAGTCTGTACCGTGGTCTGTGCAGGCTGCTGCGTACACCCTGCGATGAGCAACATTACAATGAAGCAGGCTATAATAACAACAATGCTGGTTCCGGACATCATATTCATCCAAGGATATCTGTAGGTATGCACGCGTTAAAAAGATAGTTAATCGGGGGATTCTGAATCTGGTTAAGGAACCATCCCGGATTTCATCTGCGATACATACCTTTTAAGTTCCCGGATCATTTTGTCCGGCACATTAAGGTTCCGCTCGATGATATCGACAATCGCACTGCCGACAATCACTCCATCAGCCCCGGCTAAAGAACAGATCTTCGCATGATCGGGTGTGGATATGCCAAAACCCAGGGCAAGGGGAAGATCAGTATGTCTGCGGACCCGGTGCAGCAGTTCGATCGCACCGGACGACACCTCATCCCTCATGCCGGTCACGCCAAGTACTGATACGAGGTAGAGGTACCCCCCGGCCCTCCCGGCAATTTTCCTGATCCGCTCTTCTGACGTTATCTGGGCGACGAGGAAGATCGGATCAATGGCAAAGCGGGTTGCAGTTTCGCAGATCTCCGTGGACTCCTCAACCGGCATATCTGCAATCAGGATACCGTCGACCCCTGCGTCATGCGCTTCCCGGTAAAATCGTTCTATCCCCCTGCGGTAAATGATGTTGTAGTATGTCAGGAAAACGATAGGAACCTCCGAAGTTTTCCGGATATCGCGGACGATGGCAAAGACAACATCGGGGTTTGTTCCGGCTGCACGTGCCCGTTCATCCGCTTTCTGGATTGTCGGCCCGTCGGCAACCGGATCAGAGAACGGTACCCCGAGCTCCAGAATGTCCACCCCGCCATCAATAAGAGCCCGGGCGATCCGCACACAGGTCTCCTTATCCGGGTCCCCGGCCACGGTAAAACCGATGAAAGCCGGCGTCTTGCGTTTCTTGAAAGTGTCAGCAATCCGTCCCATCACTCACACCCCTGCAGTCTTGCCACCTCGGCAACGTCCTTGTCCCCGCGGCCGGAAAGGTTGATCACAACAATGTCGTCTTTATCAAAACGGTCCGCATTCTTCATGACATACGCTACCGCATGGGCCGATTCCAGTGCGGGAATAATTCCTTCGGTCCGGGAAAGGAACCGGAACGCGTCGAGCACTTCAGGGTCGTTGACCGCGGTATAGGTTACCCGCTGACTGTCCTTGAGCATCGCGTGCTCGGGCCCGACTCCCGGGTAATCGAGACCTGCGGATATACTGTGGGTAGGGAGCACCTGACCGTCAGTATCCTGCAGCAGGTAGGAGAGCGCCCCGTGCAGCACTCCCGGCTCCCCGGCGCACAGCGTGGCCGCATGTTCGCCGGTCTCTACCCCTTTCCCTCCGGCTTCCACGCCGATCAGTTCCACGTCGTCCCTGAGGAACGGGTAGAAGATCCCGATCGCGTTCGATCCGCCGCCCACACAGGCCACGATCGTATCCGGGAGTCTCCCCTCCTTGTCCATAACCTGTTTGCGGGTCTCCCTGCCGATCACGGCCTGGAAGTCCCGGACAATGCGGGGATACGGGTGAGGGCCTACCACCGAACCGAAGAGGAAATAGGTGTCCTGCACGTGCGCCACCCAGTAGCGGAGCGCTTCGTTGACCGCGTCCTTGAGAGTACGGGCCCCGGAGGTGACCGGGACAACCTTTGCTCCCATCAGTTCCATCCGGAAGACATTGAGTGCCTGCCGCTGCGTGTCGATTTCTCCCATATACACTTCAACGGACAGCCCGAGCGCGGCCCCGACAATCGCCGTTGCAACGCCGTGCTGCCCGGCGCCGGTCTCGGCGATCAGTTTTTTCTTGCCCATGCGCTTAGCCAGCAGCGCCTGCCCGAGCGTGTTGTTGAGCTTGTGGGATCCACCGTGTACGAGGTCCTCCCGCTTGAGGTAGACCCTGCACCCGAGTTCCCGCGATACGTTCGCGCAGAAGGTGAGCGGGGTCTCCCGGCCGGCATACTCTTTCTGGAGCGCGGCAAGATCGGCAGCAAACTTCGGGTCATTCTCTGCCTTTTCGTAGGCTGCTTCGAGTTCGAGTAATGCGCTCATCAGGGTCTCCGGGACGTATTGTCCGCCGTAATTCCCGTATCGTCCTTTCTGTATCATGTCAAAAACTCCTGCATGCAGCAATGAACTCCCGTATTTTCCCGTAGTCCTTGATCCCCGGCGAGACTTCAACCCCGCTTGCTACGTCCACCGCGTATGGGTGAACCTGCCGGATCGCGTCGCCCACATTCACACTGTTCAATCCTCCGGCGAGGATAACCGGTACCCTGGATTGCTGCACGATGGTACGGGCATAGGATGGATCATACTGCCGGCCTTTTCCATGGCTGTCATCGATGATGACGGCATCGCAGTCTTCCGGCAGGGGATCACCCCGGCCGATCACCCGGATCACCCGGACACCCGGATCATGCCTGAATACAAAAGGGTATGAGATCTGGATCGCATCCGGGTGCAGCGCGAGCATCTTTTCAAGATCCTCCTCGGAATTCGTATGACTTACTGCGACTGTTGCTGTGAACGGTCCCACGGAATCAAAGATCTCCCGGGCCCGTTCGGGAGTAACGACCCGGCGCGATACACCCCCGGAAAAGACTACAACGCCAATTGCGTCGGCACCGGCTTCTTCGGCAAAGCGTGCATCTTCCGGGCGGGTGATCCCGCAGATCTTTACGCGCATACGAACTCCTCCAGTTTCTTCCGTGGGTGGTCATGGGCCATGATCGAAGACCCGATCAGGAAGGCATCGCAATACGGTTTCATCTCCCGGATGTCATCCGCTGACCGCATCCCGCTTTCGGAGACGACCAGTTTTCCCGCTTTCCGGAGTTCCTCCGAAAGAAGGCGCGTGGTTGAACGGTCGATCGTCATGGTTGCCAGGTTACGGTTGTTGATTCCGACCAATATTGTATCCGTTACAAGGGCAGCATCTGCCTCAGCCCGGGTGTGCACTTCCACAAGTGGCTCCAGGCCGTAGCTCATGGCGAGATCTACAAATACCGGGAGGCGTTTCCCCAGTAAAGCGGCGATCAGGAGGACCGCATCTGCACCGAGAGCCCTGGATTCGGCGACCTGGCGTTCGTCAATGATGAAATCCTTGCGGAGCACCGGCAGGCACACGGCACTCTTGACGCGCCCGATATCCCGGCCTGTTCCCCCGAAAAAGCAGGGCTCGGTCAGGACCGAAATTCCAACGCAGCCCCCTTCCGCAAGTACCCCGGCCATCATCGGCATGTCAACGTTGCGCCTGATAATGCCGCTGCTTGGTGAGGCGCACTTGATCTCGGCAATCACCGCATTTTTGCCGTTCCTGTTCCGTATTGCACCCGCGAGGCTTGCTATCTGGCGGGGGTTTATTGTGGTTTCTGGAAATGATTCCGGCATTTTGGCAACCCTTTTCTCGGTTCTCCGCACAATCTCGTCCAGTATCATGCTGCACCCCGGGTAGCCGAGATAAGCGCGTCCAGCCTGGCACGGGCCCTGCCTGAATCTATGGAGCTGGCAGCACGCTCTATCCCTTCGTGCAGGTCTCCGGCCCGGCCCCCGACATAGATCGCTGCGCCCGCGTTCATCAGGACGATATCCCGTGGCGCGCCCCGTTCACCGTCAAGTATCTCGCGGATGATCCGGGCATTTACTTGCGCATCTCCTCCGACCAGGTCCTCAAGTACCGCCGTTGGAATACCAAATGTACCCGGGGTCAGGGTAAACGTGCGGGTCCCCCTGCCATCCAGTTCAGCCACCAGGGTCTCTCCTGTCGTGGTGATCTCGTCCAGACCGTTCCCGTGGACTACCATGGCACGGGATAGTCCAAGGAGCCTGAGCACATCTGCGACCGTCCCCGTCAACCCGGGGCGGTAAACCCCGAGAACCTGGGCCTGGGCACATGCGGGGTTCGCCAGCGGACCGAGCAGGTTGAAGACAGTCCTGCACCCGATCTCCTGCCGTGCTGCCATGACGTGTCGCATCGCCGGGTGGTGGTGAGGAGCGAAGAGAAACGCGATGCCCGCCTGTTCTACGATCTTTGCCTGTAATTCCGGAGCTACCGATATATCCACCCCCAGTTCGGTAAGGACATCAGCAGATCCGCACATGCTGCTCACGCTCCGGTTCCCGTGCTTGACGATCGGCACGCCATCGCCCGCTGCCACAAATGCCGAGGCGGTACTGATGTTGAATGTCCGGGTGCCATCCCCCCCGGTCCCGCAGGTGTCGACCAGCATCCCTTCGACCGACGGCCTGACCGGTATGGCATGCCTGCGCATCACCCCGGCAAATGCAGCTATCTCCCGGGGGGTCTCGCCTTTCATGCGCAGGGCAAGCAGGAACGCCCCTATCTGCGCCTGGGACGCCCTGCCGTCCATGATGACATCCATGATCCCTGTTGCCTCTTCGGCGGTCAGATCCTGGTGGTCTGCCAGCCGGTTGATGGCCTCGCTGAACATCATTGTCCGATCCCCGTGCCACAGAGGAAATTTCTGATGATGCGGTCGCCATCCTGCGAGAGGATGCTCTCCGGGTGGAACTGGACACCTTCGATGGGGTACTTCCTGTGACGTACACCCATGACATAGTTGTCGTCCATGCTCTTCGCGGTGATCACGAGTTCATCCGGGAGCGAATCCTCCCGGGCGACGAGGGAATGGTACCGGGTCGCAGTGAACGGCGACGGGATGGTGGAAAAGATTCCCTTGCCATCGTGCCGGATCTCTGAGGTCTTGCCATGCATCAGGTGACGGGCACGGACAACGTCCCCTCCAAATACCGTGCAGATTGCCTGGTGCCCGAGACAGACACCCAGCGTAGGTATTGTACGGCTCATGGTGTCCAGTACCTCCAGGCAGACCCCGGCATCGAGGGGGGTCCCGGGGCCCGGAGAAAGGATGATCCGGTCGCACCCGCTTTTCTGCAGCTGCTCGAGCGGTGTATCGCAGGTCATGACAACCGGGTTACCACCGAGCTTCCCCACCTGCTGGAACAGGTTGAAGGTGAAACTGTCATAACAGTCCACGATCAGCACTTTCACCTGCATACCCCCGACTGCTCGATTGCCCGGACCATCGCCGCTGCCTTGTTCTCGGTCTCGGTCCATTCGTTCGCCGGTACGGAATCAGCAACGATTCCGGCGCCCACCTGGATGTATGCACGGCCATTCCGGATACGGATAGTCCGGATGGCAATTGCAAAATCGAGGTTCCGGTCAAACCCGATATAACCGACTGCCCCGGCATACAGGCCGCGGGCTTCCTCTTCCTGTTCATCGATAATCTGCATTGCCCGGATCTTCGGTGCACCTGATACCGTGCCTGCAGGGAAACAGGACTTGAAGGCATCGTAACAGTCAAGGTTCTCTTTCAGCACCCCGTTCACGGTCGAGACTATGTGCTGGACGTGAGAGAACTTTTCGATATTCATGAACTCACTGACTTCAACGGTCCCGAACCTGCACACCCTTCCCAGATCGTTGCGCGCGAGGTCGACCAGCATCGTGTGTTCGGCCCGCTCCTTTTTGTCCTGCAGAAGATCATTCGCGAACCGTTCATCTTCGTCCCTGTCACGCCCGCGTGGACGGGTCCCTGCGATAGGAACCGTCGTGACCCGGCGTCTCTCCACGCGCACGAGCATCTCCGGGCTTGCTCCGACAACTTTCTCGTCACCGAAGTCAAGGTAATACATGTACGGGCTCGGGTTTATCTTCCTCAGTGCAGCGTAAATCGTGAATGGGTCCTGGCTCACCGGTACTTCCATGCGTCGGGAGATGACCGCCTGGAAAATATCCCCTGCCGCGATGTATTCTCTGATCCGCTCTACAGAACACTCAAAGGCGTCCTGCGTGACCGGTGAGCTGAAATTCCGGGCAGCCGCATTACCGTTGCTATGACCGGAGTCCCGGACATTTCCTGCCGCGAGTCTGCCAATGATACCTGCTATGGCATGGATCTTGGCCTTGCTCCTGTGATATTCCCCCGCAATGTCAGAATCGTAGGTAAGGAACGGGCTCGAAAAGATGAATAATTTTTTATCCCGGTGATCGATGACAAGGCAGTCCTTTGTGAGCATAAAGCAGGCATCTTTCTCATTGCCGGTATCTTCAGAACTCCTCCGGGTCTTTTGTGGTACTTTCTCAAACAGGGAATACACGCAGTCATAAGCAAAATAACCGACCATGCCGCCGAAAAACCGGGGGGCCTTGACATTCATGTAATTGAATCGTGATAAGATCGATTTGATCATGTCCACGGGGTTATTCCCTTCCGGGTCACGGGCAATCGAAACAAACGGCTCGTTTCCCCTGATCTTTAAGGTGTCTCCGATTGAAACCACGCATTCCGGATCGAACCCGATAAACGAGTACCGCGCGAGTTTCTCGCTCCCCTCCATGGATTCGAGCAGGAACCCGCACCCCGTCCGGGTACCGGTATAGATATCAAGGGGCGAGATGTCCGGAAGCGGCAGTTCGGCACAGAGGGGGATGACCAGCGGCTTGGGCTGGTCGTTTACTGCAGTAATAAATTCCTCGAGCCCGAGATTAAAATTCAGTTCTGAGTCCATAGATTCTGGTCCTGTTCTTACTGCAGATCATCTGATCTGACTTTTTCATTCCGTTCAGATTGTGGAGACTGAGGACTTTGAATTTCATGACAGATCCGGCAGCCTCCTGGTCGCATCTTGTTTACAGGTTCACATTGTACATATTTATACATTATTGTAATTTTTTGAGTATTATTGTATCTTAATTGACAATGTTGTATAGCATCTACATGGGAGCCGCCCGGCCCCTCATTTTACAGAAGGAATATTTCAGGCTGCAGTCATTTCGGGGGTTTTCGAAAAGAACAATAATAGCTCAAGCATACTACAGAACTGCCAGTCTGGCGTGGGGGCATGTCAGTGGACATACGTAAAAAGACCGTGGTAATTGTCTGTATCACTCTCCTGTGCCTGATCCTTGCCCTCTATATCTCATCAGAAGTTATCGTGCTGGGCGGTTTTTCGCGGGTCGAGACGCAAAATGCCCAAAAAGAGACCAACCGCGTACTTGTCGCATTTGGCAATGACATAAATGCGCTTGATGCGGTGACCTATGACTGGGCTACGAGGGAGGATACGATTGCGTTTGTGACGGCCAACGCCTCGGGGACAGACTGGTCCCGTCTCGACCCTGATACATTCGAACGGCTCGGATTTAACGAAATCCTGCTGTATGACGCCAACGGGCACCTTATCTCTGGACAGGGGTACGATCTCAACCGCCATACTCTCGTCCCCATCCCGTCCGACCTCAGGTCACTACTCTCTGCCGATCCCTGCCTGAAGTTCCAGAACGGGTCAAGCACCGGCATAATGGGAATTGCAGATTTTCCTGATGGTCCGATGATGATTGCGATCCGGCCGGTCTTTGCCGACCGCGAAGACCAGCACGTCGCCGGATACATCCTTATGGCTCGCTATATTGATACTACGGAGGTCTCCCGGCTCTCCTCGCTGGCCCAGCTGCCGCTTGAAATGTTCAGATATAGTGATAGAGCTCTTCCCTTGGATCTCGTTACCATACTTCCGATGTTTCCGGCATCATCCGCACCGTTCATCCAGCGCGAGGGAAAAGAAGCCGTTACCATTGATGCCCCCATCATCATCGAGCCGATCAGCAGCACTCAGCTCGGCGGATATGCTCTCATACCTGATATATCCGGTAAACCTGTACTTATCATCAAAGTCGTTATTGACCGGGGAATCTATGCTCAGGGAAAATCAACCACGCTGTATTTTGTGATCCAGCTCATCATTGCAGGGCTTGTCTTTGGCCTTGCCATACTCATTCTGCTGGAAAAAACCGTATTATCAAGGCTTGAGAAGCTGAGCCAGGGGGTGGACGGAATTGGCAGAAAACGCGATTTCTCCGCCCGGGTGCACATAGCCGGGCAGGACGAGATCGGGGGGCTCGCGGACCGGGTCAACGGGATGCTCGAAGATCTCGAACGGTCCCAGATCCTGTTGCATGACAAGCTGATCCAGAGCGAGGAAAATTATCGTCTTTTTTTCAACAGCGTCACCGACCCGATCTGCGTGTGCCGCATGAACCCTGACAACACACCAGGCAGGATCGTCGAGGTGAACGATGCCGCATGTAAAGTGCTGGGATACGAGCGTGCCGAGTTTCTGGAAATGCATCTCTCCGATCTGCTCCCGGGCGAAAAATCCGGGGGTGTTGATCTCCCGACCGAGATCCTGCAGTCGTTCGGGCATGTCATCTATGCAGGATTTGTATCCACAAAAACTGGAAAACGTATACCTGTGGAGGTCAATGCCCGGACATTTGACCAGTTCGGGCGCCCTGCCATAGCGGTTATTATCCGTGACATCAGTGAACGGGAAGAGATAGAGCATCTGAAGAAAGAAGCATTCCAGCAGATCGAGAAGAACCTGCAGGATTTTGCTGTCCTGAACGACCATATCCGCAACCCTCTCCAGGGTATCGTGGGCATCGCGGACATGATGGATGATGCACCTGCACAAAAGATCATAACCAATGCCATGATGATCAATGAGATCGTAAAAAGGATCGATCGCGGGTATATCGAATCAGAAAAGATTCATGAATTTCTCAGAAAATACTATGGGATCGGGAAAAAATGATGCATCCCCAGCGCATCAGGAGTGACTGCGATGTGAAGATGAACCGGTCCACCCGGAAAAAGATGAGGCCTCCGATCAGGTTTGCCACGATCTCGGCGATGAGCTGCCCCATGGATGCAAGGAAGATTCCAACCCCTGCCAGGATGGGGGTGCTTGCCTGCCACCTGAGCAGGGAGAGCCCATAGCGTTTGTAATTGACCTGCAAACCGGGTGCTCATGCGACCGGTATACTACCTGTTGTGCTGAAATGCCCCGGCTCATGCCAAGAACAGATGCTCAATACTATTATAGACGTCCAGATAAAACCTATACTGCTTTCCCGGGAGACCGTATGAGGCGATGTCGTAAACAACCGCTTGGCTGGGTGTTCGTATCACGGATGATGGGGATCATCAGTTTTTTAATTGCGGTAGTCCTCGCAAATATCCTTACGTACTATATATCGAATAAGGTATTCCTTTCCGGTGTTCTGTTTCTCAACGAGAATTTCTGGCTGCTCATCCTCATCGGGATCATCCTTTTTGTCGGCGATATATTCGGGGCACTTCCCTTTCCCCTCAATCTGCCGTTTCCGATCATCAGGGCTATAGGGAGTGTCTTCTGTATCGCCTTTTTCCTGAAACTGTTCCAGTGGGTCGACACGGTCGCATCAACAACTCTTTACCCTATGTTCTGGTATCTCTCGTTCCTGATCATACCGCTGGTATTCCTCATCGTGCTGGCAGGCGGCTATTACGAGATCATGCGGCAGCTCTGGTTGCAGCCAGGGACCGGCACAGGCACCGATGCTCAGGTTGTGCATGAAGACCGTGAAGTCGCTCCGGGCCAGCCGGTATCAGATGCGAAGTCATGGGAAGATATCGGGGTGGAGTTTCGCATGATGCTCTATGATCTCCTCCACCGGTTCCGCCAGGAAATAAAGAGAAAATGACGCCTCTTTAAAAAATGAGAAAACCGGGAAGTTACCAGTCTGGATTTTCTTCACGGAACCTTATCTCTCTCATTTCAAGCTCTTCAGCACTCAGGGAGGCAGGCATGCAGATGCACCGGTGTTCGATAAACACCCCCGCCTTGAAAACGCCTTGTTGCTCACCGGGCCGGCACGCTCCATAGGTTTCAGTATCCCAGTTATGGTAGACCTGAGGGAGACCTTCTCGGGCGGCACATTCCTTCGCCTCATCCCATGACCCTGCCATGCCTGCATATTGGCAGAGCGTCCCCATGATGTTTTCGATGAGGGAACCTGGATACAGGAAAACCACAGGCAAATCTCTAAAAAAGAAAAAATGGGGAAGTTAGAACCGGGGTTTCCGGTGCTTGGGCAGGCAGTCCCTGCAGTAGACCGGCCGTCCTTCAGTTGGCTTGAAGGGGACTTCGCACTCTTTACCACAGTCTGAACAGACTGTCTTTGTCATTTCTCTGGGACCGAAATTTCTCGGGCCACCAAAACTCTTTCTTTCCATTGTATTACTCATGCAGTTGTGATCTGCATATATATATCTGACCATTCAGTATAAATACGTCTGCATTATCTCACCTTTTTTTATTCAAATCGTTATATTCTCATTTTTACGGTATAATCTCGCACCCGTTGAATTTTTCGTGTTCCAAATCCTTCAGGGAGATAATATCCCTGCGAATGAGTGCCCGTACCTGAGGGAGTACTGCCTGGAGCGCATCGTGAAGGTTCTCAACGGTTGCACAGACCGACCGCCGCTCCGTATCCCCCCATGGCTGCGTGATGCTTGAGTACAGGCACCTGCCGCCGCAGAAGTCGCGGATCCCGCAGTCCATGCACTCCCCGTCGATCAGAATGCGGGCAAGCCCCAAAGGATGCGATTGGGAGATATGCCCGACATAGTACTGGGACATCCCGATCATGACCGGGCAGGGGCCGATGCTTCCATCCGTCATGATACTGTAATTGGCATACCCGGACCCGCACCTGAGCAGGCTGGTCTTTCCAAGAAGGAGGTCTTCCAGGGGATCCAGAAACGGGTACCACCGCAGTACTTCCCCTGCGGTCTCCATATGGTCTACCCAGGAACGGACCAGCGTGCGTATCCCGGGATTATAACTCCCGTCCGCCCACTCTTCAAACTGGCGCAGGGAAAAATCCCCGGCGAAATTGGCATCGATCTGCCAGTGGATGGAAGAGAAGGAATAGTCCGGGTTGGATGCAAGATACCGGACCTCATCCACGATATCGGTCGTTTCCGTGACGGTCATCCGGGCAATCAGTTCACCGGTATAGCCGTCCGCACGGACCTTACGGATATTCCTCATGACCCGGTCATACACGCCCATCCCGCGGTTTGCATCGGTGAGTTCTTTTCTCCCGTCAAGGGAGACGAGGATTGTGGTGAACCGGTTCAGTATTTCCGATGGGAGCCGGTCAAGCAGGAGACCGTTGGTCTGCACCATGAACCGCTGTACGGGGGCCTCCTGCACAATCCGTTCGATCAGGTCAGCCCGTAACAGGGGTTCCCCCCCATAGAACGTAAGCGTAGCCGCAGGATCTTTTTTTAAGAATTCATAAAGACGATTCAGGTCGAACTCCAGTTCCAGGGGGAGGCCCTCGTCGATGATCAGGGCACGCTCGCCCCCGTTCTCTTCCAGATCCTCAAAGGCCTTGGCCCGGCAGTACCTGCAGCAGAGGTTACAGTGATCCGTGAGGATGAGATGGAAGTACATGAAAGTGCCTGTACTTCTGGTATCTGGCAGACGATAAATTTAGGGCAGCTGCTGGGGCACGAATCGTACTCCCCTCATTAATAGGTGTGGCCCGAATAATGTATGAGGACCCCCGGATGGTGCCATCTGATCCATTGCTGTCATTTACCTGGAATGCAGCCGACTATCATACGAGCTCACTCGCCCAGTACCTGTGGGCACAGGAACTGATTGCAAAACTCGGGCTCTCCGGGAATGAACGGGTGCTCGATATCGGGTGCGGGGACGGGAAGGTGACGGCAGAGATCTCCCGCCACCTGCCGGAAGGGAAAGTAACGGGTGTGGACAACTCACCGGAAATGATCCGGTTTGCCTGCGATCATTTTCCCCGGACAGAATACCGGAACCTCTCTTTTGTCAGGATGGATGCCCGGGCACTCTCGTTTCTGGAAGAGTTTGACGTGGTTTTTTCAAATGCTGCACTTCACTGGATCACCGATCATAAGCCGGTACTAACCGGAATTGCACGCAGCCTGAGCCCGGGTGGGAGACTGTTGATCCAGATGGGAGGAAAAGGGAATGCAGATCAGGTATCCGGTGTGCTCGGTGTCCTGCTAAGGAGCCCGCGCTGGAACCAGTACTTTTCCGGCTTCTCATTTGCTTATGGTTTCTTTGACACTCCCGAGTACCGGCAATGGTTGACCGAAGCAGGGTTTGAACCGGTCCGGGTGGATCTCATACCCAAGGATATGACGTACCCATTCCGGGAGGATTTTGCAGCCTGGCTCCGTACGACCTGGCTTCCCTGGATGGCGCGAGTACCTGAGCGTGAACGATCGGGTTTCGTCAGGGCAATCATCGATGAATATCTCGTGAGGTATCCGGTTGGTGCCGACGGGATGATTCACATTCGTATGGTCCGGCTCGAGGCAGAAGCGAAAAAACCTGGGTAAGACGACTGCCTGTTTATTCGTAATCTATAAACAATCCCTGCGGTAATTCTCTGTAATGGCCGCCGGACCGTATTTCTCTGAGGATATTGAGACCCTTGACCGCGGCGAGCTTGACGCACTTATCGATGAACGTGTCCGGTATACCGTGAAGTATGCTGCGGAGCACTCCCCTTTTTACCGGAACTGGTTCCGTGAGAATAATATCCAGCCGGGAGAAATACGGGTCCACGAAGACCTGCTCCATCTCCCGGTAATCTCCGGAAAAATGGTACGCGAACACCAGCCACCGGTGACTCCGGAATTCGAATTTTTATCCACCGACTGGAACCGTGTATTCTCCATCCAGGAGACCAGCGGTACGAGCGGTGCCCCGAAAGGGTTCTTCCTGACCTGGGACGACTGGAAACGGTACGCGGAAAAGTATGCCCGGAGTTTTGTCTCGCAGGGATTTTCGGGTGAGGATCGGATCGTGATCTGCGCATCATACGGGATGAACGTTGGTGCGAACACGATGACAATTGCCGCCCGGAGCATCGGGATGGGAATTATTCCTGTCGGCAAATGTTCATTTGAATCCCGGATTCTCGTAAACTACCGGCCAACCGCGATTGTCGGCAGTGTCTTCAAACTCCTGCGTCTCGCCCGGAGACTGGCGAGGGAAGGGATCAGGCCCTCTGAGACGTCAATCAACAAACTGGTAGCCGGTGGTGAGAGTTTTGCTGACGAGTCACGCGCCTATCTCGCAGAACTCTGGGAGTGCCCGGTCTACAACACCTATGGGAGTACAGAGGGAACGATGTGTGGCGAATGTACCCGGATGTCCGGACTCCATGTCCCCGAAGACCTTGTACATCTCGACATCTACGATCCCCGCCTCCAGTCTTTTGTGAAGGATGGCGCGTGCGGGCGGGGGGTGCTTACCACGCTCCTCCCGGTCGGGAGGAAGTGCGGGATGCTCCTGATAAACTATGATACTGAAGATACCACCGTCGTCCTCTCACGCGACACGTGCGGGTGCGGGCGGACCCATATGCGGATCTCCAACCCCCAGCGGGAAGCGGAGACCGCATGGGTCTCCGGTAACCCCATGAACCGGGTCGATATCGAGGCGGCAGTCTTCCAGCCGGAGAACATGGGGTACCTTACCGGGGACTATGAAGCATCCCTGTATAACGGGGAGATCCCGACTGAAAACGTCCTCCGCGTCAGTCTGGAATGTTTTGACCCGGACCATGCAGACAAAAAGCGTATCGAAGACTCTTTTATTGAACGGTTCCTGAAATACAAACCGGGACTTGCACAGCACTATCATGACGGGACGTTCAGGATAGTCCTCATATTTTCCGGTCCCGGCCAGCTTGAACTTCACACAACAAGAGGACGTCCGAAACGCTTGGTCGACCGAAGGGAGCATTGATACGGCATACCGAAATCATTCAGATGAGAACGGGCTCACCGGGCTCGAAGCTATCATTATTATTATCGTCATGATCGTCATCGGGCACGTTATCATAACGACCCTTTCAAATGGTCCGGCACCGGGAACTCCGCCACCGGGTATGCTGCGGACGTATGCAGGGGAATCAGGATTCGCGATCCGGCATGTGGGGCCGGTCACGGTCTTTTCTGCAGTCAGCGGCAGGCCTTCCGATGTCACGGTCCGGTTTCCCCACCAGGATCCGGCACATCTTGGCGCCGTCGAGATGACCGTTGCTCCCTTTATCGGGGATATGGGGGGGATTGACTTTGACAAGGTGGGCCTTTACTGGGCTACGGACGTTCTGGTCGAAAAAATCCCCCGGAAAAACACGCTGCCCCTTGTCTGTCCGGGCTGGATGATCGCGGACAGGTTTGATGTACCTGCAGGCAAACCTGCGAATTCAGTGAAACTGCCAAAGAAGCTTCCCGAGATGAGAGGCACGTCAACATCCGTCACCAATCTGTCTGCAAATGGCAACGATATCCTCTACCCCGATGAACAGTTTGAGATCTTCATCTGTCCGACCAATACAACCCCTCCCTACCAGCAGTTCGCCATCACCGTCAATCTCCCGGGGAGCGTACTACCCCCGGTAGCGATAATAACTGCACCTGTCATGGACCAGCCAGTGATAACCCTGAATTAGGTTCGAGCCGAGGGAACGATGTGATTTTTGTGAACGGGTCCGGTAATCCTCCTGAAAATCCCCATATACCCCGGGATCGTCACAAACTGAAGGTGAACGCGATCTCTGGTGAGACATCCGGTACCGAGTCCGGTGTTACCGGCATGGAGCTCATCATTCTCATCTCGGGAATGATCCTTGCAGCATCGCTGGTGATCCTGCTCATGAACCCCGGAGACCCTGCTGCTTTGCTCAGGGCATTCCCGGGGGGCTGGTGGCTGACAGTGCGTACATCTCCGGCGGAAATCTCCAGCCGGTAGGCTCGGTTGTCGGGTTTGCTGCGGTCAACCGTATATCCGGAGATAACCCGGTGGTATTTACGGATCCGGATCCTGGAAAGCTCGGTGCTGTCCATGTCATGATCTCTCTCTTCATCGGACATACCGGGGCAATAGACATGGATCGGGCGAACGTGAGCTGGTCAGGCCCCGGGTCGTACGAACTATTACCGCATTCCGGCACGCTGCCGCTTGTATGCCCGAACTGGACAATATCGGGGAAGTACAATTTGCTCCCCGGCCATATTGCTGATGCAGACAACTGGCTGGAACCTGAAGAGGAGTTTGCTATCCTTGCCTGCCCGTCATCGGGTGTTCGGCCGTATGAAACGTTTTCCCTCACCATCCGCCCGGAAGGTACGGCAATGCCGCTCACTATCAGTCGTACCGCCCCCAAAAGAATTATGCCGGTCATGAACCTCGGTTAGCGTGCCGCACCCTGCCGGTCACCGTCTCTAAAACCCCCGTGTGGGCTGCGCTGTCGCTTCCGGTGCGCGTAACTGCGCCGGCACGCATTCAGCCAATAATTACCCGGAATTTTGCCAAACCGGGCAATTTAAATAGGTTTTTAATCGGAGTGAATAGTGAGTCACAATGTCAAAAATACCCCCAGAATTATGGTAAAAATGCAGACTTCGACGGGCTTTCGACGGAAACCTTTTATATTATCAGGCGTTAACTCTCATTATCAAAACCCAATAGTGGTTTTGAGGTGTTTAAATGGGAACCAAAATTGGAAAAGAAAAGATTCAGCGCGAAAAGGGATACCTCTACTTCATCGGCAAGGATGGGTATGTCTGGGCAGCCCCTATGAAGCACAACAAGACCGGCAAGAAGAAGAAAGTCGGTACTGAGAAGATCGGCAAAGAAAAGGGCTTCATGTACTACATTGGCAAGGACGGATTCGTCGCAAAAGCCAAGATGAAGAACGCATAATCACACTTTTTCCTTTTGCACGCAGTCCACCTGCCGCCCGGGTTCATCCGGTCGGCGGGACTGCTCAATAGTTTTCACCTGGTGGAAAATTTTCTCTCGGGCGTTTATGTACCCGGAGTGTTGGCACTAGGTGACTCCCGGTTGTCGTATTCAGGGTACCGGCTGTATTTCGTATCAGAAGGTTTGAACTGGTGAAGAGTACAGAGGGTTCTTTCATGAGCGTTAAATCCGGGAGATTCTGAATGCCCTCCCTTGTCAATGCAAAATTTTCTGAATGGACGCATGGCCTTGATACCCGCCAGAGCATGGTTGCCATTTTCGAGCATATCCGGGACATCCCGTACTCCCTTGAGGTTCCTATGACCGACCCCGCCACCGCACCTGAGCAGTTGCTCAAATTCGGGAGAGGGTACTGCGGGCCCAAGCACTTCCTGCTTGCGAAAATGTACAATAAATTGGGTTTGAGCGTTGTCTTCGCCACAATTGCATTTCTCTGGAACGATCCCGATCTCCATTACACGCCGGAACTCAGGGCGCTGGCCGCCCGGCTCCCGGTAGCCCACCACCTTGCCTGCCGGGTGCAGATCGGGGGCTGCTGGGTACTGGTGGACGCTACCTGGGACCTCCCTCTTAAAAAAGGAGGTTTCCCTGTCAACGAAAAATGGGACGGGTATTTGGAAACGCAATGTGCCGTAAAACCGCTCAGATCGGCGGTAAGGAAGGCGTTCTGCCCTACGGCCACCAACAAGGCGTGCCGGGCGAAGAGAGGGGCTGAGTTCAGTCCGCCCGATGGCGAGAAGGACCACTGGGACGCAGAGGACCGGAGCAGGTATTATCAGGAGATCGCTGCGACGAGGACCCCGGGGGATATCGAACAGATCCATCGGTTTTACCAGGAGTTCGAGGAGTGGCTGGTGTGGATACGGGGACGGGAATAAAAATAGTCACGTCTGATCCCCTGAGATCTCTCTTTTAATCGCCTGCCAGCAGGTCCTTCACGTGCCGGGTACGGCGGTTTGCCGCAAAGGTGCGGGCGAGGAGTGGGCTGGCTGGCCTGTGGAGGCAGCCCGAGAACTGCAGCGGTCTTATTGGGGAGTTCCATCGGGTCAGGGTATATTGGTGAGGGCATGGGGGGTCGGATCGCGTTTGAAAAAAGTGGAGGGGGGGGTTACCCCCTTCCGGAAAAATAAGAGGTGGGGGGGTCGGCGGTTGACCCCCCTCCTCAACCATGAGTAACGTACGTTTTTCCGCAGCCGCCCCGGCATCGCTTCACGTGGAACTTCCGACGTGAGCGAGAAAATCCCCAGGGTTCCCGAAAATGAGAAGGGGGGTCAGAATCAGCTGAGGGGTGGGGGGGTCGGATTGAGTTTGAAAGAAAGTTGGAGGGGGGGTCACCCCCATCCGGAAAAATTGTGGCAGGGGGGTAGGGGGTACCACTCCCCCTGGATACCGGGCAACCTAAAAGAAGAATACCACATGGGAATAAATCCTTGGTACACGGAGAATCGCAGCATGGCAGTTCTGGAACCGATCACAAAAGTCAACCTTGAGCGTCTCACGAACGGTATCTATGCCTTCACCATGACGCTCATGATCCGGAACATCCAGACCCCTCCAGCAGGTACGATTGATAACGCTGGATCCTTTCTCCACTACATCAGCACCACGGTTCTTGTGGTCGCCGACTTCATCGGAGCGTTCATCATCCTTGGCATGTTCTGGCTCTTTTACTTCCAGATGTTCCACCGGATGAAGGCCTTCGATTACCGGTTCCTCTACATCCACCTCCTCTCGCTCATGATCGTCGTATTCATACCGTTCACCCAGTCCTTTACTTCGGAAAGCACCAATATCAAAGTCGCCGATATCCTGTTCCAGTTCAACTATCTCGCCCTCAGCATCGTACTCGTCTATGCATGGTACTATGCCAGCAGGACGAACCCGTCCCTTCTCGTCCCGGAACTGACCGGCCCCGAGGTCTCATTCCTCATGAAAAAGTTCCTCGTCCCCCTTGGGGTCGCAGCTCTCGGGATCCTCATCCTCCTGCTGGGATTCCCGTTCTTCGACCTCCTCTATCTCTTCCCGTTCGTCATCCTTGCCGTCTTCTTCCGTCATCCCCCGGGCGTACCGGAAAAAGGTGCGTGAGAGGGAATCCCCCCACCTCCCTCCCTCCTGACAGGGAGTACCACCCCCACACCCGGCTCCTCTTCCAAAGGGTAACCGCCGGCGTGGTATCACGGTACTATGCAATGGAGTATCATACTATTGAGAAATATGATATGAATATAGATACCCCTTTATTTCCTGTGGAAACGTTCAGGAATAAAAGGTTCGTTTTATACCTGGCTATGGGAAAACGCACAAAACAGAGATGGGCCCGTCGTGATTCGAACACGAGATCTTCGCCGTGTGAAGGCGACGTCATAGCCAACTAGACCACGAGCCCGCATGCATCGACCGGGAATCGAACCCGGGCTATAGGCTTGGAAGGCCTAAGTCATGCCTCTAGACCATCGATGCACTGTGCTCTATAATTTTGGCGGCGAGCTGTATTAATAATTGTCACCGGTATTTCCGGCCCTGTGGCAGTGCCTTGGAAGGTCTCCATGCCGTATTGGCGTTCCCGGACTCGCACCCATTACGGCAACTGATGTACAATACCGAAAATCTCATGCAAAGAAATGGATTATTCTTGAGGAGAAGCAGGAGGTACCTGCCATCCCGGCACCGCTGCTGCAGCGAAGGCGATCAAAGGGCCGATGATCAGCCCCGCCCAGAAGACAAGCCCGAGCGCCCCGATCAGCGCCAGGAAAACCCGGCTGCGCAGGGAACACAGGGCAGGTGATCGTGCGATACGCAGCATCCAGAGTCCAAGCACGACCGGCATAATGGCAAAGACCAGCGTCGCTGCCACGGCGGGAGACGGCCCGGTCAGCCTCAGTGCCCGGCCCATCTGCACGAGCGTGATCGCGGCCCCGCCAAGATAGGATAATCCGGCACAGCTTGCAAGCCAGGACGGAAGTGAGGGCTTATTGCCCTTCCGGTGTTCACGTCGGGCGATCAGGACCAGCCCGAACACAATCACGGCAAGAAACGGCGCGACGACCGCTATGTCAGACTGCCCCTCCCAGAGGTACGTTGAGATCCCATTGACAGGCACAAGAACCCATTCAGCAGGAGTGAATCCCTCCAGGTACCCCACCGCGAGGCTGTACCGGGTTTCGTCGGCAGGGCTGACGACCGCGACATAGTAGGTTCCCGTTACCGTGATCTGCCGCGAGTAGTTCGCAACCTCAAAAACTGCACCCGGGGAAAACGGATCGTAGTCAGCATGGACTGGTTTCTGCCCGCTGATGATCTCTCCAGCGTAGCCTGCAGGGACCCTGATTTGTACAGGAACGCTGCCCTGACCTGTGGCCTTTGCGGGGCTCAGGATGATCATCTCCGGGAGCGGCGTGTCATTGCCGGGCGTCATCAGGGAGAGCGAGAGCCGGTCACCGGCATTCATGCTGAACCGGTAATAAGTCACGTCCCCGGCGTGAGGGAGATCGCCATAGATGACACAGGATTTTACCGGGCTTTCCACGGAAAACGCTGCGTTGATATTGTCGTTATTGCCGGCACTGACCGTCACATGGGCCTGCACCGGCAGGAAAAGGATGAGGATGAGCAGGAAAAGGAGCGGGAGGGACCATCCGCGGATCATACTGAGAGCGTCGTCCATGGTACCATATAAAACCGAACGGTGCGGGCCCGGGTGGATACGACGATGGTTATCCCCGGTGAAATCTGGAGGGACCGTGCACTGTGCAGTCGGTGCAGGAAAAAAAGTATCGGTATCGGGGGTCTCTAGTATCCGTGAAGTTCGGCCTCGACTTTCTCGAGGTTTGCGATCCGCTTTTCAAGCGGCGGGTGGGTGGAGAACAGTTCCATGATCGTGTTGCCCGAAAGGGCGGGAATGATGAAGAACGCGTTCGCGCTCTCCACTTTGGCCTTTGCCTGGACCGGGACCGCGTCCATCCTGCCGCTGATCTTATTCAGCGCTGAGATAAGCGCACGGGGATTTTTCGTGATGAGTGCGCTGCCCCGATCTGCGGCAAATTCGCGATAGCGCGAGAGCGCGAGGATGAGCAGGGTACTGACCGCATACACGATGATCGAGACGATCCAGATGATGATCCCTGCCCCGCCGTTCCTCTGGTTGTTGCCCCCGAAGAGCGCGGAGAAGAAGAAGCTCTGCATGATCATGGCGGCGATCATCGCAATAAAACTGGCGAATGTCATGGTCAGAATATCGCGGTTCTTTACATGGGAGAGTTCGTGGGCCAGTACAGCCTCGAGTTCATCATCATTAAGGAGTCTTATGATGGAATCAGTACAGGCTACTACCGCATGCTTCGGGCTCCTGCCGGTGGCAAACGCATTTGGTACCGGGCTCTGCATGATCGCGATCTTCGGCATGGGAAGATCCGCCTCCTTACAGAGTTTCTCGATTATCCGGTGAAGCTTTGGCTCTTCGTCGTCTGCGATGATACGGGCGTGTGTGCTCCAGAGCACCAGCTTGTCAGAGAAGAAGTACTGGACCAGTCCCATCCCCACCGCAAGGAGGACTATCAGCCAGTAACCGGCCCCGAACGCCAATAGCACCGTCATGAAGACAAGGTAGAGTATCAGCAGCAATAACCCCGTCAGCCAGACTCTGGCCGTCAGGCCCCAGTCACGTTTCCATTCCATAGTTGGTACATGTTTGCAACCCCGCGCTCTTAAACCATTCGACAATTACAATACCCGGCGTTATTTCCACGGTATTCCGGACCTTTTCCCGGATATTCAGGCCGCGGAAGTGGAAAAATAGCACCCTGATCGCAGGATCAATACAGAAACTATTTTTTTGCTGACACCGGACGGGTACTCATGGCTGAAGTCGATCCCGAAGCGCTGGCTGATGTGGCATACGGCATCTTCGAGCACCTTCTGAACCGCGGGCTGCAGGCGGAAGGAAGATACCTGTACGCACTGGTAGAAGGAGGCCTTGACTTCAGAGCTGACCTCTCCGCGATCTTCGGGAAATTCAGAGAAGAGTACCCGCAGCTTGCAGATGCCATGCTGGACCGGTTCTCGGGCCTCGATACCATCTATCAGATGCTCTGCAGTGGAGAAGGCGTCGTTCCTTCCAGGACCACCCAGATGTACTGGGTCGTGCTGGATGCTCCCGGCAGTGCCCCTGAAGCCATCGAGGATGAGAAGGCAGGGAAATGGCTCATCTTCCAGGAACCGGATCAGGTCGACACGGCTTGGAAAAAGGTGCGTGACGCCACGGTTGCGCTTGAACTCGGGATCTCCGCCAAGGTGAGCACGGCAAAACCCAACCCCGACTCCCGCGACAACCGCAAAGTCATCTATGTCTACACAAAAGACTGGGCAGATGAGGCCGATGTGATGAGGGTGAGGGAGAAACTCCGTGATCTGGGTTTTGTCGACCGCATCGGGTACAAGCGCAACATCGAGACATTCGCCGGGGAATATGCCAAGAAAGGCAAGCGGGTCACGTATTACTCGGCTTGAACGACCGGAACAATCCACTTTTTTTTGATTTTTGAAACAGCTGCAGTTTGAGGGTGACCCCCTCTCTCTTAAATCGAAGAACTCTGACGAGTTTTTCTCAAGCCTGCTCTTCCCTTCTGGGAACAGCAGTCTCCCCGGAAGGGGGGAGGCATCCCAAAGGGAGAATCCCCTTGACCCCCCAATTTTCAGAGTTTTTCATCAACCTTCTGAGGGACTATCCCGAAATGGGGGATGCCCGAGTGGCGGGGGCGGAAGCACGAAGTGCTGGAGCCCCCAAGAGCACCTGCATCTCTCTCCGAAAATTTCAACAAAGCCTTTTTTGGTATAATCCGTTCTTTTGGCAGTATCCGGTCTCTCCCGAACGGTCCTGTTCCGCCGGTCGGAGTTGATCATGGTCTCAAACATCCGACACCCAATGCAGAGGCCGGGGAATAGTTCCGGAAGAAGGATGAGCCCGGAGAGAAGACCGGTAAAAAATTCCAGGGAAAAATAATAAAAAAATGCCGATATATTCGGTTACGCCTTTCGTTCCTTGTTCTTGGGGCGCAGGTTCTGGTAGCCGCACTTGCGGCAGCTGGTTGCGCGGATTGCATTGCGTGCATTGCAGTGCATGCATATTTTCACGTTGAGTAACCGGGCTTCGGCTTCGGGAAACTTTGCCATTATTGAACACTCCTGTCTGCCCTTATAACAAAGCTGTAAGACTTCTTAACCGTTTGCGTCTATGGCCGACCGGTATTCACCCATGAACCAGTCATGAAATGCAGCGAGTGCACGGGCACGGTGGGACATACGGATCTTCTCTTCAAGGGGGAGCTCGGCAAGTGTCTTTCCTTCGACTTCGAAGATCGGATCATAGCCAAACCCGCCGGTTCCCCGCGGTGCATGCGCTATGTGCCCGTCGATTATTCCTTTGAAAATTTGGACTCCCTGCAGATCGGCAAACGCGATGGCAGTTATGAACCGGGCAGTGCGATCCGGGTTACCTTCCATCAGCTTCAGGATACCTGTATTCCCGATCGAATGCAGGGCGTACGCGGCATATGGTCCGGGGAACCCTGAGAGAGCATCGATGAAAAGACCGGTATCGTCAACAAGAAGGGGGGTTTTCAGCCGCTCGTAAGCATACTGCGCCTTGCCCCGGGCGATCTCACCCACGTCGTCAGAACGGTGTTCCGGGATCTCAAGCACGACATGGGCAACTTCAACAGATCCACCAAAAAACGCCGCAACTTCTTTCGCTTTCCCCACGTTGCTGGTTACCATGGTTATCTTCACAGGTACCTCCCCCTCAGTTCGATCTCGTGTTCCCGGGCAATGGCATCAGCGGCAGCGGTAAACGTTTCCATGTATCCAGCTGCAAATGCTGCCTTCAGCTCATCCGAGCGATCGGGTGCCGTGCTCTCAAACGTCTGGTACATGACGTGGAGGTCCACGCCCCTCTGCTCGATCTCCGATGTTACCAGCGCAAGGCCGAAATCGATCAGCACACATCTCCCGTCGCTTCGGCGGAGGATCAGGTTACTTGTTGTCAGGTCACCGTGCATGATCCCGGCCGTGTGAAGCCGGCCGACCATCCTCCCGGCTTCGCGGACATTCACATCCGTAAGATCCCGGGTGAGCAGGGTACCCATGACCTGTTCCATAATGATCGTGTCTGCCGTGACATCCCGTATGACCGGTGTCGGAACGCCGCCTTTGCGTGCAGCATGGATGAGCCTCGCTTCGGCACGTGTGCGCTCGCTTATCAGGCGTTTGTCGAGCGCAGGCTCCCGGTAGCGTTTCGGGACCCGGTGTTTCTCTGCAAAACCGTTCCGGAATGTTACGATCGCTTCGGCGCCGCGTCGTGATGTTCCATCCGGATCATGGACCGCTGAGGAAGAACGGGCCAGATCCTGCCTCCAGGTAACCTCCACCTCATCAGAGCGGAAGGAGGGGTTGATCTGGGATGATTCAACGGGGAGAGTGACCCCGCTTTCGAGCATGAGTTTCCCGGTATAAGCGATCATCGCCCCGTTGTCGCCAAGATATTTCTGCTCGGGTACAAAGAACTGGGCACCCCGGTCCTCGCACATCGTTCTCAGCATCTCCTGCAGCCGCTGATTTGCCCCGACACCCCCGACAAGGAGCACTTCGTTCTTCCCGGCAAGCGACATCGCCCTCTCGGTAACTTCCACGCACATCGCAAACGCTGTCTCCTGCAGGCTGTAGCAGACATCGGGGAGTGGTGCCCTGCAGTCCTTTGCAGCAGATATGAGCCCGGAGAAGGCAAGGTCCATACCTTTGACCGTGTAGGGCAGCTCGATATACCTCCCCTCTTTTGCCCGAGTTTCTATGATCGGGCCGCCGGGGTGGGGAAAATTTTTCGCCCGGGCGAATTTGTCGATTGCATTTCCGATCCCGATATCGAGTGTTTCGCCAAAGATCCTGTACCGCCCGTTCAGGTACCCGATCACCTGGGTATTGGCCCCGCTTGCATACAGGACAACCGGGTCCCTGCATCCGGTCGCAAAGCACCCGATCTCCACGTGGGCAACGCAGTGGTTGACCCCGACCAGGGGGACATCAAGGGCAAGTGCAAGCGATCGTGCAGCCGTTGCCACGGTCCTGAGGCATGGCCCGAGGCCCGGCCCCTGTGAGAAAGCGATACCAGTAATCTTTTCCGGTTCCCTGAGCACCGATCCGATGAGATCTTTCACGACGAGTGCATGGTGCTGCGCTGCTTCGCGAGGGTGAATCCCCCCCTGCGCAGGGCTGTACGGATGTGAAGCAAGAGATACGAGATCGCGGTCAAAAACAGCGGCGCTGAGGTTCCAGGCAGTTCCCTCAATCCCGAGTATCTGCCCAAAAGCAGGCATTGACGGTTATTTTCTGAATTCAGTATACCCGCACTTGCCGCAGGTGGTCCGGTCCTTATGGTCCGCCATCATGACACCGGGTCCGCAGCGCGGGCAGTATTTCTTTGACATGGTGACCTTTGTGCCTTCAACCTTGAAGTGCGAGCCCCTCTGGGGTCCCTTGGCTGCTGCCTTCTTTGCTGCCGCCATTCTTACGCAGCTCCCTCTTCCTTGGGTTTGGGCTGGCCGCGCGCTGCGAGGTGCGGGCGCTCGGTCTTGTTCCTGCCCTCTTCTGAATCATAGATGCGTGCCGAACCGGTAATTTCTGATTTGCCAAAACTGCTGTGCAGCGTATCAAGGGTGATCTGGTGCTCTTTTACATTGAGCAGGGCACAGAGTTTGCCGATAATCTGCATGCGGGAGGGGGTTGCACCTTCATATTTGAGGGTAAACTGAACCTCTCTTCTGGATAATAGTTCATTCCTTTTATCACTGGTGATCTCAAAGTCCATCGATATCCTGTAATTATTGGGAACCGGGTTATTTAAAATATGACCTTCGTCATAAGCCATAAGGGCCCGGATATCATACACTGACCCGCCAGGGGCAGTTAACTCTGTTCCCTGTCCCGGGTAAAATGTTCAAGAAAGTGCCGCGCGGTCTTCTGAGCCTCAGGTGTGATCGTACGCATGACGATACCCTCATGCGGCTGCCCGTACAGCACGATTCCTCCTGATGGGGCGGCGAGCACCATAGGAATTACGGCAAGGTCTTCCTCACCGTCCACAAGGATCGTTGCCGGGGGGTGGGCGACCGCATGATCAATTGCACGGATCAGGTCATCCGTCAGCGATCCCGCAGGATTTCTTACCCGAATGCATTCCCCGGTAAGTTCCGGCATCCTGCTGCAGGGTGATCGCATAGTATATCCGTCGACAACCGCGACAGCCGGCCTGATACCGTTCTTCTGGAGGTTGTGGGTGACGACATCGCCGACAGCATATACCGCGTTATTCATGAGCACGGGAAGGATCTCTTTGATGTCCCGGTGCAGTTCCCCGAATGGTTCCTTGAAGAGCCTCCGGTGCTCTTCGGGAAGGGTGAGCATCAGCGGACCTTCAGTGCATAACGGCCCGGCAGCTTGATATTCATCCGTTTTGCCACTTCGGAATTTTCCGGATCGATGATGACGAGGTAACCGGACCAGTCCTCGCTCAGGTTCGTCGTCCCGCAGATTACGCAGTTCTCGCCATCCACGACCCGGTGGCAGTCGCGGCAGACTTTTCCCTGTTTCTTCCTATTCGCCGGTGGCATGCTCCTTCCTCCTGCCCTTTGCCTTCTCCGGCGCCCGTTCCTTTACGGGAACGGATGACTGGTTTGCTTTCTCTTTCTCCTTGTTCATCTCTTCTTCGAGCCAGAGCGCAGTGCCAAGTCCGGCCTGCCTCATCGTAAGTCCGATCTTGCTGTCGCGTGGTTCCCGTTCATTCAGGGAGAGGGTCACGACACGGACGCGGACGACATCCCCGACCCCGATAAAGCGTTTGGACTCTTGGCAGATGAGACGTGCATTCTTCTCATCGTAGTTGATGTATTCGTCCGAGATCTGGCTGACGTGCAGCATCGCATCGATAGGCCCGAGGCTGACGAACGCGCCGAAACTTGTCGTCTCGACGACAACTCCTTCTATTACCTCCTGGAGCGCGAGCCTGAGCACCATCGCTTCAAACTTGACATCGTAATAGACACCGCCGTCTCCGGGTACAAGCTCGCCTTCCCCGACATCCTGCACCTTCGTTACGCAGATAAATATCCCGATCTCTTTGTCGATACTGCCCTCGAGCTGCTCCTGCAGGACCTCGAGTATGACTTTTTCGAGCTTTTCGCCCAGCCTCTGGGGGGGCACCCGGACTTTATCCTCAAGCATCAGTTTATGGTACATACTTCACCTTATCTCCGCAATATCTCCAGTTTTTTCTGTTTTCTCAATGATATGACACTTATCCCGCGTGCGATTAACGCATCCCTGATGCGCCGGTCATTCGTGACCACCATACACCCGTTCTGCGCTGCATATTCGATCACCTGGGCATCGACCGTTCCGGATTTCAGACCCCCGTTCTCCGCAACCGTGCACTTTTCACCGAACGCCAGGCCGCACCTTGCCGCAGCACCATCCCGGCCCTTCGCCCGGCTGAGGCCTTCCAGCTCTCTCAGCACTCCGGGAAGCACGACCGGTTCAAACCCCCCGAGGAGCATGCGGAGCTCATCGAAGAGATCGATCTTGAACTGGGCCGGCATCATCAGGGCATTGGCATCCAGGAGGACTCTCACTCGCCCAGCACACCCATCCCGATCAAGCGCCAGCGTGCTCCCACCTGCCGGCTGATAGCGATCCTCGAACCCTCTTCCGCACATACGGGTCGCTTCAGCTGAATTTCGACACTGTCCTTCTTTGTGTTCGTGACAACGCCCACGGTGACCGCAGTTCCTACCGAGAGCATCAGAGGCTCGGAATGCTTGAGTGGTTCGATAACCAGCTCGCTTGTTGCCCCCACGACTCTTTCCATCAGGGTGACCCGGCAGCGGATCTTGTCCCAGACCGGGGGGAGTTTGCCCTCGTGTCCCAGAACCTGGCCGGCGAGTGCATCGCTCTTGGTCAAGGCAGGGTCAAGTCTGGTACCGACGCCCAGGAGTCCCCCGGGCGTTGCGGTCTCCACCTTTTTGGAACCGGCATTGATTGATGTGATGGTGGTGGTGATAGGAACCCACTTGATCCTGTTCTCGACCTGGGTCTGCCTGCCAGGGCGGATCTCGATCTTGTCATCTGCGTGGAGGATGCCCCGGATAAGAGACCCTCCGACGACACCGCCCTTGACATCCTTCCAGTTGCAGCCGGGTTTATTCACATCAAACGAGCGGGCGATGAGCATCACCGGCTCGGCATCCGGGTCCCTTTCCGGTTCGGGGATGATCTGGTCGAGTGCCTGCACAAGTGCACCCATATTGATCCCTTTCTGTGACGAGACGGGAATAACAGGGGCATTTTCGGCGATGGTACCCTTCACAAATGCTTTGATCTCGTGGTAATTATCGATCGCCTCTTTCTGGCTGATCACATCGATCTTGCTCTGGACGATCACGATCTTTTTGATACCGACGAGCTCAAGTGCCATCAGGTGTTCCTTTGTCTGTGGCTGGGGGCACTTCTCACTCGCAGCGATGACCAGCATCGCCCCGTCCATCAGAGCCGATCCCGAGAGCATCGTCGCCATCAGAGTCTCGTGCCCCGGTGCGTCAACAAATGAGACGGAACGGAATGGCGTCCCTTTTCCGCCACAGGCCGGGCAATCGGGACTGGTCGAAAAGGCCTCAGTCCCTTCGCACTTTTCACACCGGTAAAAAGTTGCATCGGCATACCCGAGACGGATGGAAATCCCCCGCTTTACCTCTTCGCTGTGCCGGTCTGTCCATGTCCCGGTGAGTGCGTTAACGAGTGTGGTCTTGCCATGGTCGACATGGCCCACAACCCCGATGTTGACATCGGGGACTGTCACATCATGCAAATGAAATCGAACCTCCTGATCCTCTCTATATTCAGGACACCAATACCCTGATCTTGAATTGACACCATCTTTGATTCATGCACCCGGACATTCAGCGAGACACCAATCAGAAAGCTGATGCTGGTTTGATAACATATAAGGACTCCCGACTTTTATTAAAGTATCTTGCTGAACGGCAAACCCTCAGACAGCTAAAATTTGGTAATTATTTAGCGATGTTGGACTCTGTTTAACGGCAGAGAAAAAATGCGATTCACCGATATCGCTTTGGGAAACGATCTCCAATAATGGTTCCGTCACGCGCTTACGGTGCTGGCCCCCGGGTCTCGTGACCCCGCATCCAGGAGAGCATCCCGGCAAAACCGATGATGATGACCGACGCCCAGAGAGCGGCATCGATCCCCCTGATGAAGGCATCGGAGACCCCGCCCACGAGGTTGGTGGTGCCGATGAAGACTTCGAACGCCACATCCCTTGGTATCGAGGCCGCGGAGACCGTGATGGCAATGACGAAACTTCCCAGGATGCCGATATTCTGCATGGTCCGGAGGATACCGGATATCCCGCCATAGGAACCCTGCGGGGCGTTTGCCATGACGGCACTGTTGTTGGACGGGAAGAACATCGATGTCCCCAGCCCGGAGATGGCCGATGCTACCAGTACCACCCAGAGCGGGGTATCGGTCCTGAGCGTGAGATAGATGAGGGTGGCAAGGATCAGCATCAGGGTGCCGGAGGTAGCGAGCACCCGTGCACCGTACCGGTCAGAGAGCCTGCCCATAGTGGGCGAAATCAGACTGCCCACGATATATCCCGGGGTGAGGAGAAGAGCAGCATCGAGAGGCGACAAGGCACGGATGCCCTGCAGGTACATTGTGATAAGAAACACCACCGACAAGTACCCGAGGCTGAGGAAGAATGCCGCCATCATGGAGTACCTGAGGATCCGGTTGCGTAGTGCGGAGAAATCGATGATCGGTCGTTCTGTCCGGAGTTCAAAGAGCACGAAGAGTACGATGAAGATCACGCCGGTGCATAGCGCGGCAATGTTCAGGGCCGCCGTCCCCTCAGTCGCGAAATCCACGCCGCTGAACGAAACGAACGTGAGTGCGGTGCCAAGCAGGATCATACCGGGGATATCGAGCCTGGCATTCACCCGGGGATTATCCGTCAGGTACAGGAAGCCGAGCATGGTGGCGGCAATACCGATGGGGATATTGATGAAGAAGATGTACTCCCACCCGACAAAGGTTGTGATGATCCCGCCAAGCACAATGCCGAGCATGGCGCCGCTCGTGTAGCCGAGTGAGATGTACCCGAATGCGGTTCCCCGCACGTTGGGCGGGAACGTGTCGGCAACGATCGCGCCGCTGTTTGCCTGCATGAGTGCCCCGCCGACTGCCTGGATCCCGCGGGAGAAGATCAGCCAGTAGATGCCTGGGGAGAGGCCGCAGAAGAGCGAGCCGACCGTGAAGACCCCGAAGCCGGCATTGAACATCCGGCTCCTGCCGTAGATATCACCGATACGACCGAGCTGGGTGGTGCAGACCGCGACGACAAGGAGGTAGATCAAGATCACCCACAGCGTGGTGATGAAGCTGGCATGCAGGGCGCCGGAGATGGTGGGGAATGCGAGGATAACGATGGTGGAGTCGAGAGATCCCATAAGCGTGCCGAGCATCAGGACGAAAATAATGATCTTCTGCTTCGTGTCCATATCGAGTCTCACGAAATATTGCCGGGGCCTGTTAATGTACCTGTCGACGGAGGGTGAAGAGGGAAAAAGGGTTTTAAAGATGAATCCGCGGATGGCATCCGCGGTTCATTTTGTAGTCCCCCTCAGGTCAGCATATGAGCTGCAGGTCTCGTATTCATACTGCCACCGGGAATCTGAGAGTATTGATGTACCGCATCCGGAATAAACCCGGAAGATTGACTCAGGTTTGATGATGAATTGCTCAATGACGTGATGAATCAGGATTTTCTCAAAAAAGATCGGGCAGGAGGATCAACCCCCGCCTTCACAGCTCTGGTCGATGTTTTTCAGTGCATCCTGCAGTCCGCTTCCTGCAGCAAATTCCCGTTCGCGGGCAATGACCTTTTTTGCATCTTCTATGATGCCGGTGGCGGTTTTTTCTGAACCAGGTGCCGGAACCAGCAGGTCTATGCGGTACAGGAGGCTGGTACTGTCCAGTTCGGCAAAGGTCTCGCCTTTCACCTGTTCGGTGCGCAGGATCTTGCCGGTAGTTCCGGTTCGCGGGTAACGCACCCGCATTCCGAGGGCAATCTCTTCTGCTAACATACTAGAGAATGAGGTGTATTCGATCATATAAGGATTGTTGATCTGCCACTTCCAAAAGAATGCTATCGCATTATGCCGGCGTCCTGAAAAGGGATACTATTTTACCGGGCCGGACCATTGGTCATATAAAAAAGATGAGTTTGCTAATTGATTGTTGTTCCCTCCACGACTGCTGATTCCGGGACGTCGAAGGTTGTGCCGGTGCCCTCGATATGGTATGGGCCGGTGGCCTTCACATCATACGGGTTACCGGTTGTGGAGTAAGGAACGATGAATTCGCCGTTGGCACTCGCCTGCCGGTACGTGAAGTT